>Ga0207720_100025_pt1 | contig 198737 bp, 171 predicted proteins | sample A23P2SouthBayCA_2_FD_187751 | JGI IMG/M metagenome (GOLD analysis project Ga0207720, IMG submission 187751) | Aerobic enrichment media microbial communities from Eden Landing Ponds, California, USA - A23 E3 (2) (SPAdes) | ecosystem: Environmental > Aquatic > Marine > Unclassified | place...
TTCGACGGTATTCGACAGTGACAATCCCGCAACGTGCGATTGAATACCCAACGCCATCGCCGACTCGGGTGTCCGCTCGCGCTCCACAAAATCCAAATCAATCCAGTCTCTATCCCCGCTGAGGCGGCTGATTTCTGGCATAGGCACCAAGAAATCCGTCCGCCTCACTTTTCACCCTTAACTAAACACGATGGCACTGACAGGCCGAACTTATACGTGATTGTTCGTCCGTCTGGCCCTGTTATCGTGGCTCGCTGTTCAGCATAGTTCTCGTTTCGCTCGACGGGGCCTCGCACAGCCTCCGGTGATCGGACCATGCCTATGAACCGGTTAAGGGGGCCAGTCGAGCGGCGGTTGGCTGGGGACGCGAAATTGTACGCCGTCATGATACCCGCGTTTTCAAACGGACCGTCGTTCGTTTCCAGCGCACCAAGTTGGAGAGCTACAGCATCATTGGGGCTGTACGTCTCGCTTGGCGTGGGCAGGCTGACCACCGAGTACTCGGGCTCAGACATTGATACCGTGGGTTTCGAGTATGCACCTGTATCAGGTGCTGTATCAGCATGAATGGCACAGCGAGCAGCGACAAAGCTAGACATCGACGGGCGTTTGTGCGACCGCCAGCTAGGACTGGCGACCGCGACCATGGCTGCACTCCGGGACGCACTTATCGAAACCATGTTGCTCGATGGGCAGCGGTTTCACCGGCGGCTTCCGGACCTTGTCGAAACACATCAGCTACAAAATGTCGACCTGGATCCTACCGGCGAGTCGCCGGCGGACCTTTTTCAGCCTCCCGAGGCGTTCAAGCCCGGCTCTGTAACTCCCTTCGAGCGGGGATACATCGCGAAAATGGTACGACTCGGAACGGCACCGCTGGGCCTGACACTCACCGGGCCTGCGTACCAAGACAACCCGCTCAGATATGCGACACAGACGTTCAGAGAGATGACGGGCTATTCGCTGGCGGCACTCCGCGGGGAGAACCTCCGACTCCTGCAAGGGCCGGCAACGGATCCCGAGGCGGTCGCGACGCTTCAGGAGGGGATCGACATCTGGGAGCAGCGGACCGTCGAACTATGGAACTACCGGGCGGACGGCACACGGTTCAAGAACCGAGTGACAATAGTGCCGCTGACCGGCCCTGACGGCTCTATCACGAACTGGCTCGGGGTGCAGAAAGCTATCGGCACGGCCGATAGCTGACTACTGGGGGCACAGCTCAGCGACCCGTCCTAACCCGGGTGCCCGGTCAGATTGCAGCGTAGAGGAGATACGCCAGTGCCGCCGTCATCCCGGCGGAAATCATCCACGCCCACCCAGTCAGCCGGACACGCTGCCCGTACTCGCTTAAACTGCCATCTTCCGTTCCGAGTATCGTGACCAGGCGACTCGGGTGCCTGAACGGACTCGGTGGTGTCGGGTCAGGAAGTCGCCGGCGGAGCTGCTGGTACTCGGTGAACGACCAGACACCGTACAAACATAGCGAGACTATCATCCCGACCCAGAAGCTGAATCCCGCAATTATCGGGAGACCAACCGGTCCCAGAAGGGCTGCCTGTATCTCCTGTGGCGGCCCTCCAAACTCACCGGTGGTGTTGAGGAGACCGAAAGCCAGCGCAACCATCGAGAGCCAGAAGCCGACGAAACAGACACCGAGCACCTGTTTCGAGAGCCGGTGGATGGTCTCGCCGTGGCGGTCGACCCATGTCTCGCGTGGCGCTGGCTGCACCTCGCTCGCCGGGCGTAGCTCATGCTTGCCTGGATTCTTCGCTCCCAATCCAGCCAGTACGCCGACGAGGAAGAGGAAGCCGCCGACAGCGATGGCTCGCAGTGGCCACGGCGTCCACTCCCGAATCAGGAACGCGTCGCTTGGGGCAGCCGGTGAGACGTACGCGCGGGTCGTTGTTCCCGGCTCGTACGCTTCGACTACCGACTCAGCCATCGACCGGTCCGAGTACGTCCGAATGCCTGTGCTCGGGAACACCTGGTCGCTGGTGTACGTCTCTCCCTGGTACTGGTACGTGTACTGGATTTCCGGCTCGTAGTCAATGCCCTGGCCGCCTTCCATTCGGTCCACACGGGCATCAGTGATGGTTGCCTGGACGGTAACGGCGTTGGTGACCGCCTGTGACTGCTGGACGTAGTCGTACCCACCGAATCCGAGAAGGCCAATGGCGAGGAGCAGCAGAAGCGTGCTCCGCTGTGACAGGTGGAGGGTCGTGATTCCGAGCGGGACCTTCATATCAGTTCAGAGTATTGTGTCCTCCTCGTATGAGAGTAGCGCTCGAAACAAACCACTTCACAGGTCGCTCGCGTGCTATCGGAGGGCGACCAAATCAATACGTCACCTGTCGTCTACCTTTCCGTCGCGTCGGTCACGTTCCCTTGCTTCCGGGTCCCGCTCTGCTGGGTCGCCGTGCCCGCCGCCGCCGGGTGTTCGGACGGAGACGGTCGTCCCGGCCTCGACGTCAACGGAGGCCTTCGCGGCAACTGGGTCGCCATCGATCAGATTTTCGCCTGTCGCGCCGTCTTCGCCGCCACCGATTCCATCAGGAGCCGTCCGGCGCCGCTCCGTGAGTAGGGACACGGTGGCGTCGGTTTCGACGGTGACGGTTCGTTCGAGGCCCAGTCCACCGCGGTATCGGCCGTCGCCGCCGCTGGACGGCCGCAGCGCGTACCGTTCGACCCGGAGCGGATACTCGGTCTCCATCGCTTCGACGGGAGTGTTGAGCGTGTTTGTCATTCCGACCTGGACGCCGTCCATCCCGTCCTTCTCGGGCCTGGCACCGAACCCGCCGCCGATTGTCTCGTAATACGTGAAATCGCCGGTTCGGTCGCCGATGATGAGGTTGTTCATCGTTCCCTGTCCACCGGCAGGAACCTTGTCGGGGACTGCTTCGGCAAGCGCCGCCAGCGTGACGTCCATGACGCGCTGGCTGGTCTCGACGTTGCCACCGACGACCGCTGCTGGCGGCTTCGGGTCGAGTATCGACCCTTCAGGTACGGACACAGATACCGGCTCGTAACAGCCGTGGTTCGGCGGAATCTCCGGGTCGGTGATCGCTCGCACGACGAAGTAGACTGCGCTCTTCGCAACGGAGAGCGGCGCGTTCAGGTTGCCCGCTACCTGGCCGGCGGTTCCAGCGAAGTCGACAGCTATCGAGGCCCCATCGATGGTGACGGCCACTTCAATCGGGATGTCGGCATCGGTCACGCCGTCGCCTTCGAGGACATCCTGCGCTCGATAGGTTCCGTCCGGGAGCGCGTCGAGTTCAGCCTCGACCCGTTGGCGGGAGTAATCGATGACGGCATCGAACGCGTCGAGCAGTGTGGGCCCGTGTTCCGCGAGGAGTTCACCGATGCGTTCCTCAGCCCGCGCGTTGGCGGCGCGCTGGGCCCGGAGGTCAGCCTCGCGCTCGTCCGGGGTCCGGACGTTGGCACGGATGAGGTCGTGGACCGCCTCGTTGGGCTCGCCGCCGTCGACGAGGCGAACCGCGGGCAGTCGAAGCCCCTCCTCGTAAATCTCCTGTGCGCCCGGCGGCATACTTCCCGGCGAACTCCCGCCCACGTCGGCGTGATGGGCCCGCGAGACGGCGTACCCGATCACATCGTCATTGGGCGCAATCGTCGAGACGAGCGTGATGTCCGGGAGGTGTGTCCCGCCCGCGAACGGGTCGTTGACGATGAAGACGTCACCCGGTTTCGGGTCCTTCTGGAGAACGATATCTACCGCGTCGGGCATCGCGCCGAGGTGCACCGGGATGTGTTCCGCCTGTGCGACCATCCGACCCGACGTGTCAAAGAGCGCCGTCGAACAGTCCTGTCGCTCCTTGATGTTCGGGGAGTACGCCCCGCGGATGAGTACGTGGCCCATCTCGGTAGCAACGCTCTCCAGCTGATTCCTGAGTATTTCCAGCGTTACGGGGTCGATTGTCTCCTGTTCGTCACTCGGTGTCGTAGCTTCGTCATTCATGTGTCACTCACCGTCGCTGTCAGTGTCCCGTCATCGCGGACCTGGACGTTCCAGGCCGGTGGGATGACGATTGTGCTCTCATCGCCCTCGACAATCGCCGGGCCTTCGATTTCGTCCTGCGGTGGCAGTTTCGTCCGCTCGTAGACCGGGGTTTCGCGGACATCATCGGCGAACACCGCCTCACGGGACCCCTTACGTGGGTCGCCAACGGCGTCGTACTCGACCGGCGGCGCGCTCCGTTCGACGGTCGTCGTCACGCGACAGTTCACCAGTTCGACAGACTCGTCCGCTCGATAGCCGTACGCGGACTCGTGGGCTGCTGCGAATCGCTCGCGGGCGTCCGCGGTGTCGAACGGCCGGTCGACATCCACGGTAAGTTCGAAACTCTGGCCGGCGTACCGGAGGTCGGCGGAGTACCGAACTGTTGCCGCCTCGCGGTTGCTGACTTCAGCCAGCAGTTCTTCGGATAATTCCTCGTAGACCGCGTCGACATCGTCGGGGTCGACCGCGTCGAGCGACCGCTGATACGTCCGTACCGCGTCGCGCTTCTCGTCGGCCGCGAGCAGGCCGTATGCAGACAGCACGCCTGAAGCGCGCGGAATCACCACCCGGTCGATATCGAGGCTGTCCGCGATGGATGCCGCGTGCATCGGTCCGGCACCCCCGAACGCAGCGAGACCGAACTTCCGCGGGTCGTACCCCCGTTCGACGGTGACAGAGCGGATGGCGCGGGTCATGTTCGCGTTCGCAACGCGGTAGACACCACGAGCGGCTTCCAGCGGGCCGTCGAGATCCGCCTCGTCGGCGAGATCCGCGAGCGCGTCATAGGCGGCATCGGCATCGAGTGAGAGTTCGCCACCCAGACTGGTGCTTTCGCCGATGTAGCCCAGTACAAGGTTTGCGTCGGTGACGGTCGGCTCAGTCCCGCCCTTCCCGTAGCAGGCGGGGCCGGGGTCGGCCCCGGCGGAACGTGGTCCGATCCGGAGTGCCCCCCCAGCGTCGACCCAGGCGATGGACCCGCCACCGGCTCCGACTGTTTCGACATCGACCATCGGCGTCTTGATCGGCCGCTCGTTGATCACGCCCTCCGTCGTCCGTTCCGCTTCGCCATCACGAACGAGGCTCACGTCGCTAGAGGTCCCACCCATATCGAACGTGACCAGCCCGTCCTGTTCGTCGGCCGCCATCGAACCGGCCCCGACGACGCCGGCGGCAGGACCCGAGAGAACAGTCGTTACAGCGTTCCGCCGGACGGTATCAGCGTCGGTGATCCCGCCGTTGGCCTGCATGATCCGTGGCTGTGGAACCCCGAGGTCCCGAGCACGGTCGGTGAGGTGACTGACGTAGTGGTCAATCGCCGGTCGTACGTACGCGTCGACGGCCGTCGTCGAAGTTCGTTCGTACTCGCGGAACTCGGCGAGGACTTCGTGTGAGGCTGAGACAGGAACGTCGAGTTCGTCCCGCAGGGTGTCTGCGACGTGCGTTTCGTTTTCGGGGTGCGCGTACGCGTGCAGGAGCGAGACGGCGACGGACTCGACATCCAGCTCGCGTAACTGCGCGGCGATTGCCCGGACTTCGTCCTCGTCGACGGGCTCTTCGATACCGTCGGTGGTCGTCCGTTCGGACACTTCGAAGCGTCGGCGTCTGGGAACCAACGGTGTCGGCTTTTCGGCGGACAGGTCGTACAGCGACGGGCGGTCCTGGCGGCCGATTTCCAGAACGTCTCGGAACCCTTCGGTCGTGACGAGCGCGGTCTTTGCGCCGTCCTCTTCGAGGAGCGCATTGACCGAGACGGTCATCGCATGAGAGAACTCGCTCACGGTCTCAGGATCGATGCCCGCCGCTTCGCAGGCCTTCTTGATTCCAGCGATTACGCCCTCGCTCTGGTCCTCTGTGCTCGGGACCTTCGCGGTCACGAGTTCGCCATCGAGCGACAGCGTCACGTCGGTGAAGGTGCCACCGACGTCGACACCGATTCTCCGATCTTCCATCTACAGCACCCCCGCGACGCTGAGAAGCGTGCGAACCCCGAGCCACACGACGATGAGCGTCACGATAGCGCCGAGGGCGTTCGCTATCGACCCGTTCGTGTACTCGCCGAGGAGGTCCCGCTGGTTCATCGCGTATATCAGGAATATCGCCACGATCGGCAATAAAATCCCGTTGACCACCTGTGCGAACACGATGATCTGGACGGGACTGCCACCCAGCAACACCGAAAGAACTCCGACGCCGAGGATGGTTCCCCAGACGGCACGGAACTGTGTGCTCTGCATGTCTGAATCCCAGCCTAATGCACCTGTGGTCGCCCACGCGCCTGCGAGCGGTGCCGTCGTCGCGCTCGTGAACCCGGCGGCGAATATGCCGATGCTGAAGAACAGTTCCGCGTACGGACCCGCAATGGGTCGGAGCTGTTCGGCCATCCGGCCGATATCGCTTATCTGCGTTCCGGGCTCGAACGCTGCAGCCGCGGTTACCATGATCGTGATCGTAATCACGCCGCCCGCAATGATCGACAGCACCGTGTCGATACGCGAGTGGCCGATATCTTCGGGACCGCTCCATCGCTCCTGGACGTTACTCGCGTGCAGGAACAGGTTGTACCCGACGATGGTCGTGCCGATGAGGCCGGTGATGAGGTAGAGCGACCCCGAGGGGATACCGGGGACGAACCCCATCGCAATCGCACCGGGATCGGGGCCGATGAGAATCGCCGACGCCACGAACGAGAGCGCCATCACGGCGACGAGACCGACGAGTGCTCGCTCAATCAGTTTGTAGCGCCCAGTGTAGAGCAGGAGTCCGGCGACGAGTCCCATCACGACGCCCCACACCGTCGAGTCGATACCCGTGATCGTTGCGAGCCCTGCGGCACCGCCGAGGATGTTCCCGGCCTCGTAGGCGGCAGTCCCGATGCCGATCGCGCCGACAACGAGGAATATACTCACGTACTCGACGATTTGATTGTCGAACCGCTCTCGAAGTGCTTCACCAAGTCCTTCACCCGAGACAAGACCCAGTCGCGCGCTCATCTCCTGGAGAACGATCGTTGCCCCAATCGAGAAGACCATTGTCCACAGGAGCGCATAGCCGAACTCCGCCCCGGTGACGCTCGCAGTCGTGACCGTGCCTGGGCCGATGAACGCGGCCGCGACCATCGCTCCTGGACCGACGGCTTTGAGTCGTTGTATAATACTCATGATTGTTAGTTTTGATAGCCACTGTCACGGTTCTGGCAGGTAACAAAAAGCATTGTTAAGACCCGTGTGTGGCCGGAACATCGGTTGTATGAACTCTGTGTATGCGTCACTAGCTGTATGAATTAGTAAGAACAGCCCGACCCCAGATTCGAGCCGGTTTGCGTTCCTGATCGGAGTTCACTGCTCCCGTTCTCTCAGCAATACCTTCGAAACGCTCTCTTCGATTTCGATTTCGAATAGGAGATCGGCGATGCTACCGCGAATGAAACGAATCATCAACCACCGTACCGACTCGGATGGGAAAACCACATGGAAACTCCCCTTCTCATCCCGTCGGACGGTCAGGAACCCACACAGCGATAGCCACTCGAGAACGTCTTCGAGCGAATCAAACCGTTCGGCATACTCCTGGGCGTGGTACTGCGCCACCTGATCGATCATTTCGAGAACCTCCTCGTCCCGCTGTGCCGGATCACTAAACTGGCTCAGGAGCGCATGCAGCAAGTCGATGTCTAGGAGAACGTGTTCGCCCGTCGAGAGCATCTCGTAGTACGTCTGGAGGTGGTCGCTGTCGCTCGCGTGCGCTGAGTCGAAGTTTGCCGCGTAGAACGCGATCGCCTCGCGGATCAGTTGGCTTTGACTCTCCCCAGTTCTGTCGGTCAGGTCTTCTAACGTCTCCTTGGTCTCCTCATCGAGAGAGACGGTGACGCGGTCGGTTGACATAGTGTCTCTCGTCGCTGGATGACCTTAATATCGGGACGTTCGCTGACAGCGCGCTCTCAACCTGTCGGCGAAAACACCGTTCCAGCCGTGGTCTGGGAGTCGGTTACGGCCATGTGCCACTCTGCTCGCCGGCGTTCACGACCCGCTGGAGTGCGACGACGTACGCGGCGGTTCGGAGCGATGGGAGTTTCCGGTCCTCGTAGGCATCGACGAGGTTCCCGAACTGCTCGACGATAATCGAATCCAGCTCCTCGTTCACGCGCTCTTCGGACCAGTAGAAGCGCTGCCTGTTCTGGACCCACTCGAAGTAGGACACGATGACACCGCCCGCGTTTGCGAGGATATCCGGAATGACCAGCGTCTCGCGGTCACTGAGAACATCGTCCGCGGCCGGAGTGATCGGGCCGTTTGCGGCCTCAGAGACGACGTCGGCAGAGATGTCATGTGCCAGGGACTCGTCGATGGCGTTCTCGAGTGCGGCCGGGATCAACAGATCGACGTCGAGCGTGAGCAGTTCCTCGTTCGTGAGTTCGTCCTCTGCGCCCGGATATCCGACGACGCTCCCGGTTTCACGTTTGTAGTCCTTGACGGCGACGGGATCGAACGACGTTTGGTTGTAGACAGCCCCGCTCGAATCAGACACGGCGACGACGTTGGCACCCATCTCGTAGATGAGTTTCGCCGCGATCCAGCCGGCGTTCCCGTAGCCCTGGACCGCGACCGTCGCGCCTTCGAGGTCTTTGTCGAGATACTCGAAGGCTTCGCGCGCTGCGACGACCGTCGAACGCCCGGTCGCTTCAACGCGGCCTTCACTGCCACCGCTTGCGAGGTCCTTGCCGGTTATGACGCCGGGTTCGGTCGTGTTTTCGAGTGTCTCGTAGGTGTCCTTGATCCAGTTCATCTCGCGCTGGCCCGTGTTGACGTCAGGTGCGGGCACGTCGCGGTCGGCCCCTATCAGTGGCGTCAGCTCCTTGGCAAATGAGCGCGTGACCCGTTCGAGTTCGCTCTCCGAATAGTTGCTCGGATCGATGACGATGCCGCCTTTCCCACCGCCGAGTGGGATATCGCCCGTTGCCGTCTTGTAGACCATCCACCCAGAGAGGGCCTTGACCTCGTCGCGGTCCACCTGCGGGTGATAGCGGATCCCGCCCTTGTACGGGCCACGGTCGCCGTTGAACTGTGACCGATACGCACGGAACACCTCGACCGACCCGTCGTCCATCTCGACGGACAGGTTCGTTTCCAGTATCCGTTCGGGGGTCTTCAACCGTTCCAGTTGTCCCTCTGAGACGTCTATGTATTCGGCCGCAGCGTCGATCTGCGTCCGCAGGCTCTGGTACGGATTTACATCAGACATGTATCCACCAGATTCATCGAGATACCAAAAGCTATCTATTTCTACCAGATATTTTACTATACCAGATGATATAGTTGCGACTATTAGAGGGGCGTATGTCGACCTTCCAGTTCGAAATTTTTTATCCTATTTTCACGTTCATATCATATTCTGTTACTACTAGGTTTCCTGAATTATCTGTCACCCGAACAGTGGTGTCCGTATCGAGTGCCACGGCGTCTGCAACCTGTTCCGTTCCACTCACTGGAACGTCGACCCTGTCGACGTCCGGAATCAGACAGTCACGATCCTCGGTGCGTTCGAGCAGGACGTCTCCGCTGGGAAAGTGCCAGACCCGCGTCACGGACCGGAACACTGGCACCGACGTCGGCGCTTCGACGTGCCTGATAGCTCGCTTCTCCGTCAAGCGACGTTGAACGTCCATCGTAGCTGAGCTGAATCGGCGGGAACTGTCGTTTCACGGCTGCCCGAACGACGGGCAGGGAGCGACCGTCTCGGCGTCTGTGCGACGTCTCTCATGTGTCTTCAGGAGTACCGGCCGTCGACCGATGGCACTCGACCGAAACGAACGCCGGAATGAGCAAATACTAAATTGTTTAGCAACAAAGCCTTCCGGACATCAGGTGTTTACTATTGAACCCTCCAGCCAAAACGCGGCAACTGAAGTACCCATTTCCCGACCGGTGGCAGCAATCGGACCGAGCGGCCACGCGTAGCGCCACCGGTCTCAGTGATAGCTCTGTGTCCGGAGGAATCAGATGAGCGACGCCGGGAGTCCCCTCGATACGGCCCGGGTTCTCGTCGTCGGTTCGACGGCCTGGACCGAGCCGTTCACGGCGGCTCTCAGCGCCGGCACCGAGGCCGCCGTTCGCACCGTCGAGACGGCATCGGACGCCCTGGATACCGTGCAACAGCGGTCTGTCGACTGTATCGTCACGGGGGAGACACTCGACGACGGGAGCGGCGTTGCGCTGGTCCGACAGCTCCGGGACTCGGCTCCGGACCTCCCAGTCGTCCTCGGAACCACGGACGGTACCGAGGCCCTGGCGAGCGAGGCAATCCAGGCTGGCGTTTCCGACTACGTCCCACTGACCGGAGCAGATGGCCTGCGGATAGACGAGTTGATCCAGCGCACCGGGAAGGCGCTCCAGTCCGCTCGGCGAGCGATCACGCAGCGGGAACGGGCACGGCAGTTCGACGCCGTTTTTCACGATACACAGACAGCCACGTGGGTTCTCGATCCGGACGGCTCGCTCGCCCGTGTGAACCAGACGGGACGGGCGATGATTGACGAGGCGGTTGACGGGGTTATCGGTGATCTGTTCTGGACGCTGCCGTGGTGGTCACAGTCCGAGGCGACCGAACGCGATATCCGGCAACTCGTGGAGGCCGCACGCGATGGGCAGTTCGGTAACGCGGTCGTTCACCGGCCGACCACGGCCACAGACCGCGTTATCGAGCTTTCGGTTCGGCCGGTCGAGAACGACTTCGGCGACGTGACCTCGATTGTGATTGAAGGGATAGACATCACGGACCAGGTCACCCTCGACCGTGACCTTCGCCAGTCCGAGGAACTCCACCGGGTCACACTCAGTAATATGACCGACACCGTCCTCATGACGAACGAGGACGGGGAATACACCTACGTCTGCCCGAACGTCCACTTCATTTTCGGCTACACCGACGACGAGATCCGCGAGCAGGAAACGATCGACACGCTTCTCGGCGAGGACCTGTTCGACCGTGCGGAGCTCGCCGAGAAGGGCGTTCTCAAGAACATCGAGTGTACCGTTACCGACAAAGCGGGCCACGAGCACACGCTGCTGGTCAACGTCCGCGAAGTCGAAATTCAGGGCGGGACGCTGCTGTACAGTTGCCGGGACATCACGAAACGGAAACAGCGCGAGGAAGCGCTGGCGACGATGCAGGAAACCGCACGGAAGTTCCTCTATACGGAGACCAATCAGGAAATCGCCCAGCACATCGTCGATGACGTGCTCAGTGTTTTCGACGTCTCCGCGAGTGCCATCTACCTGTTCGACGTCGAGACGAACGAACTCCAGCCAGTCGCACAGTCCCAGGCGATGACCGAACACCACGGTCCGCTTCCGGCCGTCCGCACGAACGACGACACACTTCCGAGCCACAGCTTCGTCAACGACGAGACACTCGTGTTCGACGACGTCCACACGTCAGACCGACTGGAAAACCGGGCAACTGACCTCCGTAGCGTCATGTTCGTTCCGCTCGGCAACCACGGCGTGTTCGTCACCGGCTCGACGGCTGTCGGGGTGTTCGACGACGTGACACAGGAGCTCACTGATCTGCTCGCGGCGACCGCCGAGGCTGCCCTCGACCGGGTCGCCCGGGAGTCTCAGCTTCGGGAACAGGACCGCGAGCTCCAGCGGCAAAACGAGCAACTGACCGCTCTAAATCACATCAACAACACGATTCGGGAGATAGACCAGACGATCGTCAGCGCCGAAACGCAGGAAGAGATCAACCACACCGTCTGCGAACGGCTGACTGACACGGACCGATTCAAGTTCGCGTGGATCGGGAGCGTCGATCCGGGCGGTACTACCGTCGAACCGCGTGCGTGGGCCGGCAGCGAACAGGGATATCTCGACAATCAGTCGATCACCGTCGCGGACTCCGAGACCGAGCCCGCGGGCCAGACGGCTGCGACCGGCGAACTGACGATGATCCCCAACGTCGCCGCCGATCTCCGGAGCGCGCCGTGGCGTTCGGACGCGCTCACGCGTGACTTCCTCTCAGTGTTGAGCATCCCGCTGGTGTACAACGATCTCAGGCACGGGATTCTCACCATCTACACGGACACGAAAGACGCCTTCGACGAGACAACGCGTACAGTGTTGCGCGAGCTCGGCGAGACAATCGCTTCGGCACTCAGCGCCATCGAACGGAAACACGCGTTGCTCACGACCTCGGTGACCCGCGTCGAGTTCGTCATCGACGACGAGCGGTTCCTCCTGTCACGACTCGCCCGGTCGGCGGGGTGTACCCTTTCCTACGAGGGTGGCATCCAGCATGCCCCGGCTGGTGACAGCGTGTTCGTTACCGTCGAAGACGGAGACGTGCGCACGGTGGCGGCAGCTGCGGCGGACATGACGACGATAGACGACGTCACACAGATCAGTGAGGACGGCACCGAGAGCGGCGTCCTGCGACTGGAGTTGTCTCAGCCGTTCCTCGCGCTGGAACTGGCCGACCACGGGGCTATTTTTCGGGAAGCGACCGCAGACCCGGAGAGAACGACCCTTGTCGTCGATGTACCACAGAGTGTCGAGGTTCGAAACATCGCGCAGTTGGTTCACAGTACGTTCTCCGGCGTCGAACTCAAGCGCAAGGAGACGCTCGAACGGGGTATCGAACACGACCGCGGTTCGGAGTTCCTCACGGATCTCACGGAGCGGCAGTTCGAGGTTATTCAGACCGCCTACTACAGCGGCTACTTCGAGTCCCCGCGCACGAAGTCCGGTGAGGACATCGCAACGATGCTTGAAATCTCTCCGCCAGCGTTCTACCAGCACGTACGGACCGTCCAGCGGAAACTGTTCACAGCACTGTTCGAAGAACGGAGTGTATCGAGTCGTGAGTCGTGAAACCGGTTTAATAATAAACCACTGTTTGTCGCTCTACCTCTTTGATTAACCTCTTAATATTCCCCTAATGTCCTTCTATTCCTTAATCGAGTACTGGCGGTCGGAAACCGCCACTCGTGAATACCCATGAGAGATGTAGAGCAAGACCACGACGAGAAGACACCGTACGAGTGCTTTGCGTGTGGCAAAGTCATCGCTGCAGAGAGCCAACCGGAGAACTGTCGGGACTGTGGCGGTGAGATGCGCAATCGACAGACGCCGCTCGAATAGCGATGGGACCGAAACTGAGCTCCGCTCCGTCGGGAGAGCCGTCGGCGTCGTCCGAACCGGAATCGGCGCTCGAAACAGCTCGTCTGCAACTCCACCGAGCCGCGAGCCATCTCGATATCGACCCGAACATCGTCGAACGACTCAGGCATCCGCAAAACGTCCACGAAGTCACCGTCCCCATCGAGCGGGACGATGGCACAGTCGACGTGTTCACCGGGTACCGAGCCCAGCACGATAGCGTCAGGGGGCCGTTCAAGGGCGGGCTTCGGTACCACCCCGAGGTGACGAGGGACGAATGCGTCGGCCTCGGAATCTGGATGACCTGGAAGTGCGCGGTGATGGACCTGCCCTTTGGGGGTGCTAAAGGCGGTATCGCCGTCAATCCGAAAACGCTGAGCGAGGACGAAAAAGAACGGCTCACCCGCCGGTTCGCACAGGAGCTCCGGGACGTTATCGGCCCGAACCGGGACATCCCCGCCCCGGATATGGGGACGGACCCACAGACGATGGCCTGGCTGATGGACGCCTACTCCATGCAAGAAGGAGAGACGACCCCGGGTGTCGTCACCGGCAAGCCGCCGATTGTCGGCGGGAGCGAGGGGCGTGAAGACGCGCCCGGCCGAAGCGTCGCGATCATCTCACAACTCGTCTGTGAGTACTACGACCAACCGCTGGCGGAGACCACGGTCGCAGTACAGGGCTACGGGAGTGTCGGTGCGAACGCAGCACGATTGCTCGACGAACAGGGCGCGACTGTTGTCGCGATCAGCGACGTGAACGGGGCGATGTACGATCCCGCCGGAATCGATACGGCGACAGTGCCGTCACACGACGAGGAACCGGAAGCCGTCACCGAGTACGCCGACACCGTGATTTCGAACGAGGAATTGCTGACGCTCGATGTCGACGTCCTCATCCCGGCCGCACTCGGGAACGTCATCACCGAGGCGAACGCGGACGAGATAGCCGCGGATTTCGTCGTCGAAGGGGCGAACGGCCCGACCACGTCCACCGCGGACTCGATCCTCGCCGAGCGAGATGTCGTGGTGATTCCGGATATTCTGGCGAACGCCGGGGGCGTCACGGTGAGCTACTTCGAGTGGCTACAGGACATCAACCGCCGGTCGTGGTCACTCCAGCGAGTGAACGACGAGCTCGACGAAGAGATGCGAGCGGCCTGGGACGCAGTCCGGACGGAGTTCGAAAACCGCGACATCACGTGGCGAGATGCGGCGTACATCGTCGCACTGTCCCGTATCGCAGCGGCCCACGAAGCGCGTGGACTCTGGCCGTAACACTGTTTCCGCCGGTTCCATCACGGGTTAAACCGCTGTCACTGTCGGTGCCGAAAAACCGCGACTAACGCCACGCTCAGTAGTGAAATTCAAACCGTGCCCCGCCAGCAGTGCCCTCCGTCACGCGGACGCTCCAGCCGTGCGCTTTGGCGATGTCCTCCACAATCGAGAGTCCGAAGCCAGTGCCCCCTTTGGTAGACGTGACACCGTGTTCGAGCACCTCCTCACGCTTCGACGGAGGAATCCCGTCGCCGTCGTCCGCGACGTAGAACCCGACACCGCCGTCTAGCTCCCCGACGGTTACAGTGACGGCTTCCCCGCCATGTTCGATAGCGTTTCTGAAGAGGTTCTCGAACAGCTGCGTCAACCGGCTGGCGTCACCGGCCACTGTCGGGGCGGTGTCAGCAACCGTCAGCGTTGCTTCAGCGGTGTCGACGTATCCCCACGCTTCCGTCGTCACGGTCCCGAGGTCGATTTGCTTCGTATCCGTAACTGTGCTCTCGCCGCGTGCCAGCGTAAGGAGGTCGTCGATCAACCGCTCCATGCGGTCATGTGCCGCCTCGATCCGGTCTAGGTGACTGAGGTCGCCTGTCTCCTCGACGATGTCGAGAAACCCGATGGCGATGGACAGCGGATTCCGGAGGTCGTGGGCGACGACACTGGCAAACTCATCGAGCCGCTCGTTCTGTCGCTTTAGTTCGGTTTCCCGACTTGCCCGTGTGAATGCCGCCTCGACAGTCGCACCCAGTATCTGGAACAGGTCCATGTCCGTATCAGAGAACGTCTGTTCCTGTGACGTTCCGACGCCGATAAGCCCAAACTCGCCCAGAGGTACGAACAGGCCGCTCCTGAGTTGCGCGTCGGCCTCGCCGAGTGTCACTTCGGACTGGATGTCGTCGTATTTACGCAACTCCGACGCCTCGAACGCCTCCCACGCAAGCGCCTCTCCGGACTCCAACCGCGGGAGCTCACCGAGCAGTTCTCTCGTTGCCGCACTCGTCGCCAGCGGGACGAGCTCGTCGGCTTGGTCGGCATATTCCCAGATCCCGGTGAGTTCGAATCCCAGAGTCTCCGCGGCAGCCTCGATAGCGATGTCCCCGATCTCGTCACTCGACCGTGCACCACTGAGCCGCTGTGCGGTTTCCTGTAGTGACCGGAGCTTCGACTCTAATCGCTTCTGTTCAGTGATATCCTCCAGAACGGCCAGTATGCTCGTTATCTCCCCATCTGGAGCCGTGATCGGGGCAACCGACAGGAGCAGATCTAGTTCCTCGCCGTCTTTCGTTTCCCGCCGTATCTCCTTGCCACGAATCGGCTCACCGCTCAGTGCGCGTTGTCGGTGGGAGGCGAACTCGGCCTGCTGCTCGTCCGGGACAATCGGATTGAACTCGCCAAGCACCTCCTCCCGCGACCAGCCGAACATGTTCTCGGCCCCGTCGTTCCAGCGGATAACGGTCCCGTCAGCGTCGATTTCCATGACGGTGAGTGGCGTCGCCTCGATGAGTGATTCCAGTCGCTTGTTCGTCGTTTTGAGTTTGCGCTCCCGCTCGACCTGCTCGGTCACGTTGCGGGCAATGCCGACGATTCGAACGATCTCGCCTTCGAGGATGACTGGCGCGAGGCTCGTGTCCCAGAACCGTGCGTCATCATCGATGTCCAACTCTTCGCGATACGAGATTGGGGCACGCTGTTCGACACAGCGAGTGTAGTTCGCTGCGAGCTCAGCACCGCGGTCGTCACCGAAGACCTCCCGTGGCGTCTGGCCGCGAACTTCGTCGGTAGTGAGTCCTGTCTGTGACTCGTAGCCGGGGCTGAGTCGAGCAAACTCGAACGCTGGATCGTCACCAGTCGCGTCGACATCGAGCAGAAATATGGCGTCACCGGAGGTGTTGAGCAGTGCCTCGTACTCTTCGGCAAGCTCTTGATGTGCGCGTTCCTGGGCTTTTCGCTCCGTGATATCCTGGAACACGCCCCGCAACACAGGCTCGTCGTCCTGTGTGTCGTCGACGCGCTCCCCCCACGCCCGAACATCGCGCACGTCACCGTCAGCCCGAACGATTCGGAGATCGAGATCGTACGGTTCTCGGTCCGCAATTGCCCGCTCGACGGCCTTCGTAATCGTCTCTCTGTCGTCAGGATGGTAGAACTCGATCGCATCATCGAGAACCGGGTCGTAATCGTCGTCAACACCGTGAATCCGGCGGACTCCGTCAGACCAGTCGAGGGTGCCCGTCGACGGGAAGTACTCCCAGACACCGATGTCTGCGATGTCCTGCACGCGTTCGAACAGGAACTCTTGACGCTGGAGGTCGGCGTGGTCCTGCCCCCGCGATATCTCGGCACTTACGAGCTCCGAGAGTAGCTCGACGAACGTTCGCTCAAGTGCCCCGAAGCGAGCGACTCGCGTTGTGGGGCTTGAAAAATTGACCGTCCCGTAACGGGTCCCATCGACGACGAGTGGCACGCCGATATACGATTCCAACTCGAACTCACGATACGCGGGATGGGTCGCTTTCCCATCGGCAACTGCGTCTGTGAACGAACAGACCGTATCGGTTCCCACGACTTCCTCGCAGTACGTCGATTCCAGGTCGAACTGATCACCGGCCTCGATTTCGGACTCCGGTGCGTGCACCGCCTTGACCGTGTAATCGTCGCCCTGAACGTGTGAGACGATTCCGATTTCGAGACCGAGCGTTCGACACCCCAGCTCAAGCAGTTCCTGAAGCCGTGTCTCGGCCGAGACATCACTCTTTGCCATGACGGTCTGGAGTTCCCGGAGCGCGTCACGCTCCCGTTCCAGCTGTCGCTTGACTTCGCTTTGTTCCGTGATGTCCCGAGCAACGACGAGCACTTGACGGCTCTCATTGCTCCGGAACGGCGTAACGCGGACGTCGAACGTCCGTTCATCGCCCTCAGTCGTGATGTCGAGTTGCAGGTCCGCATCGTACAACCCCGTGACGCCTCCGTCGCCCTCTATTTCCTCGAGCGTTGATTCGACCGCGTTTGTGAACTGCTCCGCGTCGGACGCAGAAATGCGGTCACCCACGACCGTTTCTAGCTGTTGGCCCGTTATCTGGGCTGCCCGGTCCTCGGCGATCAGCCGTTTCGAAGCCGCGTTCGCAAACTCGATCGTCCCCTCCTCGTCGAGGACGAACACGACATCGTGGATGTTTTCGAGGATCGCTTCGCTGCGCTCTAGCTCGAGTTCTCGCTCCCGTTCAACCGTGGTTTCGCGTGAAAAGACGGTGAGACCGTCATCGTCCGGGAAGACTCGCACTTCGACCCAGTAATCAAACGGCGCTCCCAGGCGCTGTTCGAACGACACCGGTTCACCGGTCTCCATCGCGGTTCGGTATTCGTCTTCGAGCACCGTTCCAACTATCGACGGGAACTCCTCCCAGAGAGTGGCACCGACGACAGCATCGGGGTCACGGTCGACGCGCTCGGCCATCTTTTCGTTTATGTACTCGATGCGCCACTCGTCGTCGACGGCATAGATCGCGTCAGTTGCGCGTTCGAGCGTCCGCTGGAACCGGTCGGACATCCGATCGGCGACCTTCTGTTTGCGTGCGGCCGCAACGAGTGTCTGGATGCGGCCTGCGAGCAACTCGAAATTATTCTGGTCCGCATGGATCGGGATGTAATCAGAGACGCCCACCTGTGTCGCTTCGCTCGCGATCCGTTCGCTTCCCCGTCCCGTGAACAGGATCGTCGGTAACTCATCCCGTTCTGACCGGAGCCGTTCCAAAAGCTCGATACCCGTGCTATCCGGCAGTGAGTAGGAAGTGACGACACAGTCGATGGCAGACGTTTCCAGCCGTTCGAGCGCAGCTTCAGCGGTTCCGACAGTCGTGACCTCGAAGTCGATATCGCTGGTCAGCAGTTTCGTCCGCGCAAGTTCGGCAAAATCGGCATCGTCGTTCACATACAGAACATGCATGCCCCCGGTAGTGCCGCCCTCTGCATGATTCATTATCACTACTACACAGCGCTGTTTTATGAATCGTTTGTGCTAATTCTTGTTCGTGATACTGCGCCGGCATGGTCGGCGTTTATCGGGGTTGCTGACCACTGAGTCATCGGCGGATTCGGATCGGCATATCGTTCCCGACAGCGTGTCGCCACGGCCGTATGCACAGCGACCAAATCACGCAAAAGGAGTCATATCTGCAGGGCCAATCAGAGTATCTGTAATTCGAGATACTTTTGTGGCAGGCGGAACTCCGTTAGCGGGGTATGAACGAGTTACGCACTGGATTGAGTTACGGCGACGTTCTCCTCGTCCCGAAGCGATCACCGGTCGACAGTCGGAGCGACATCGATCTCTCGTCGCCCCTCACGCCGACCGTGGAACTAGAGACGCCGCTCGTCTCCGCCGCGATGGATACTGTCACGGAGGCAGACCTGGCAATCGAGCTTGCGCGTTCGGGCGGATTCGGGGTGCTGCACCGGTTCCTTACGCCCGAAGAACAGGCCGAGCAGGTCGAGCAGGTGAAAGCAGCGGACGAACAGGTCGGCGCAGCAGTCGGTATCAACGAGGATTACGTCGCCCGGAGCGCTGCAGTGATTGGGGCCGGTGTTGATGCGCTCGTCGTTGACGTGGCTCACGGTCACCTCGACCGGGCGCTCGACGCCGTCGAAACCCTTGCAGACGAATTTCCCGACACCGACCTTATCGCCGGCAACGTCGCGACGCCTGCGGGTGTCGAAGACCTCGCCGCTGCCGGGGCCGACTGCGTCAAAGTCGGCATCGGGCCCGGGTCCCACTGTACCACCCGGAAGGTCGCAGGTGCCGGCGTTCCCCAGCTAACCGCCGTCGATGACTGTGCCTCAGCTGCCGAGGACCTAGACGCCACTATCTGCGCAGATGGCGGGATCCGCACGTCCGGTGATGCGGTGAAAGCCCTCATGGCCGGGGCAGACACCGTGATGCTCGGGAGCCTCTTTGCCGGTACGGAGGAAGCCCCCGGTGCAGTCGTCGAAGTCGATGGCACGCGGTACAAGCGGTCACGAGGTATGGCGACCACCGCCGCGGCCGAGGACCGTGATGACAAACAGAACAACGTCAGCGCCGACGAGGGGGTCGAAGCACTGACCCCGTACAAAGGCTCTGTCACTGCCGTGGCCGAGGAGTTCTGTGCCGGCATCCGTTCCGGGCTCTCCTACTGTGGCGGGCACACCATCGCTGCGGCCCGCGACAAGGCGGAGTTCATCCGTGTCGCCCAGAGTGCGAAAGAACGCGAGGGGTTCCACACGGACCACGACTGGGAAGGCGTCAACGTGGAGAGTGAGGCGACGCAGGTTCGCGACGCCGGCACCGAGGCACCTGTCGATAGCGACGACTGAACAGGGTATCAGGCTGGCCCGCGCGTGCTTGGAAGCTTACTCTGTATCGCGTTCGAGTGTCGCCCGTCGCTGTTCGTATTCTTCATCCGTCAGCTCCCCGCGAGCGTAGGCGAGCCGGAGTTCTTCGAACGCTTGATCCGAGTCACTGTCACTGCCGACTACGGCCCTGTAAACGAGGTAGCCACCGGCGACGATGGCAGCCAGGAACAGGAGCTGCATCACGATTCCGACGACGAACATCCAGCCCGGCATCGTTCCGGCGCCCCACATTCCACTGCCCCACATACCGCCCATCATCGGCCCGAATCCCATCATCCCGAAGCCCATGAAGACCATCGGAAAGATGACGAAGGCACCGATGATGAGGAGGAGGATCGTGACCAGTCGAGTGTCGTCCGTAGTTTCAGGCATATGTGTTCACTCCGTGAGTCCGCCTCTAGTGTCATCTACGTGGACATAGTTCAATGCGATTGCGGCTTATAATCATATGAGTACGGCCCATCATATTTTGTTTCCACAGTTGAGAACGGCTCTGGAGAGTAGTATCTTAAGAGCAACTCCAAGGGACGACACCTACGATAGGACAGTCATGTTCCAGATGACCGGAACAGGTGCTGTTCCAGCAGATGGATCACACTTCCGATAACCAATCCCACTCCCGATCATCACTGTGTGAGCGCACCTTCGAATCGAAGTCCCGACGGTGACTACCCCAGAGCGAAGCGATCATTGAACAGGGCCCGATACCGTATGGATCCCAACACCAGGGCTGACGGGAGCACCGAAAGCGGAACGATGGACTCCGGGATATGGTCTGCCCCTGGTGGACGGCCGAAACGGTAGCCGGGTTGGCGGACTCCCCTTCGCTGGCAGGGCACTCGGAATACTGAGGCTGGTGGGCGGACTCCTCTACAGATGAGCACGACGGGTGCCTCGGGGCGTTTCACTCCGATAGGGCGTGCCGGAAGGAGCGTTGATACGGGTGACTCCCGAATAAGAGAGATAGTCTCAGACTTAGATGAGATAGCATCTAATTTTCGAACAAGGAGGTATTTGATGTGGAACCAGACGATCCGATAGTTTTCTTTGCCGAGATGAGAATAGCCGCTGACGGACTGGATATGTTTGCTTTTCAAAAGCCAGTATCGGTAACTTTCGAGATGTTTCCACCGATATCAAAGATTGAGCCGTCGTGATTCGACACCATCGTGTCCGGAGTTCTGTACGCTCTCGATAATACATCCAGAAGATTACGAACTGTCGGTTGTAACACCACCATGTCCGCTGTTCTACATCCTGAAAACCGTCCTACTTCAATCGGTTTCGACACCACCATGTCCGCAGTTCCTATGTAGACTGGAAGTCCGAGAGCGTCGCTTCGCTGTCAACGAGATTAGTGACAGATTTGTGGATACCCACATCGTCGACAGTCTTCTCAAGCGCTGCGAGGATCATCTCGGGGTCCATTTCGAGCGAGTACTCACGATAGGTGCCCCCGCGACGTCCCTCGTTCCGTTCGATGGCCGAAATAATGCCCAACATCGACAGTTCACCGAGATGGTCACGCATCCGGCGTGGGACAAGCGGATCAATCCCTGCCTTCTCGGCGAAGTTCGTGTATCGGGGCCTGATATCTCGTGTCCGGGCTGGCGTCTTCCCTTCCTGATCGAGTGTAACCATCGCGTACACGACGAGATGACCGTGTTGAGTAAGTCCGGAAATACCCTCTTGAATCCGGCCCCGTTCCAGGACATCGCGGGCTTCTCGAACGAGGTTTTCCGAAATCGTGTCCGTGTCTTTGTCACGAGCCAGGTCCCCCGTTTTCATGAGGAGGTCGAGTGACTGCCGTGCGTCACCAGCATCTTTGGCACCATAGGCAGCGCATAGCTCGATGACACCGTCTTCGAGTACGCCGTCGTGGAACGCTACATCAGCACGCTGTTGCAGGATTTGGATCAGTTCTTTCGCATCGTATGCGGGGAACTGGATTTCCTCCTCACAGAGTGAACTCTTGACCTTCGGGGAGAGATCATCGCGAAAAGAAAAGTCGTTCGAGATGCCGATAATCCCGATCTTTGCGGAACTCAGGTTGTCGTTGGCTCGCGCACGCGGGAGTTGATAGAGAATGCTATCGTCTTCAATATGATCGACCTCGTCGAGAACTATATAGATGGTTCCACCACAGGAGTCGAGTTCGGTCCACAGCATGTCGTACACCGTTGCGCGAGGGTACCCCGTCGTACTGATCTGGCTCGTCTCGTCCCTGAATTCGTTGACGAGCCGGGTGGCGATTTGGTAACTGCTGGAGAGGCCGTCACAGTTTAACATCTTCACCGTGAGGTCGATATCCTCGTATTTCGCTGCGTCTTCCTCGAGATGGTCGATCAGGTACCGCGTGCCAGCAGTTTTTCCGACCCCCGTTTTACCGTATAAGAAGATATTGTTGGGCTGTTCACCGTTAATGACAGGTTGGAGGGCAGCTCGATACCGATTAAGCTCAGTGTCACGTCCGACGAGATTCTCTGGTTGGTAATCCTCCCGAAGGGCATCCCGGTCCAAGTAAATCTCGGTGTCGCGTTCAAACATCCCCATAGTCGTTACCTGACGTATTGGAAGGAATCCATATAAAACCACCCCTGTCCGCAGTGTCCGGAGTGTCCGCTGTTCTCCGGCTTATAAAAGAATGGGGGGACCCTCCCACCCCACTATGTCCGGAGTAACTAGAATATAGTGGGAGGGGGTGGATTAGAGGAACTATAAATTATGGAAAAGTTTATAATAACCCGCTGAGAGCTAGACCGTAATGCAACTTACCAAGCGTAGAATGATACGCTACAGCAGTGTCTAGTAGTATATCCAGATCAGACGGGCCGCTCTTCCCGGCAAATATTGCCGCCATCCTCTCCCTCCCCGACTCTTTGCGAAGAACAGCGGACAAAGTGGGGTGGGAGTGTTCTCTCTTCTTCAATTCACAATTCCGGCCGCTCAGTCGTTTTGTGGCTGATCTTCTGATTATTGGTGTCCATCCACACACCGTGATGTCCGCTGTTCCGGAACGGGAGACGAAAAACAGCGGACATCGTGGTGTGGCCGAATCGAAATAACACCACCATGTCCGCAGTAATCGACTTATGATTTCTCAAGCCCTGTTAGAACAGCGGACATCGTGGTGTTCCTCCTTGAAGCTCGGTCCAACTCGCTGTCAGACGCCACCATGTCTGCAGTAACAGGGGATTAGAGCTCCTCTATCTCTGTGTTACTGCAGACATCGTGGTGTCCGCAGTGGCCCGTAGAGCAATCTTCATATCTGTATTTCTGCCATCGTTGTACTATGCCTCTTGATGCTGAATTACTCAACGTCTCGTACGGTCTGCTCATCGACTCAAAAATTACACCAAACGACTCCAGTTAGCAATTTTCCGCAGATAGTCTGACAATGCTGTAATCTCAACAGACAGTTTCTTTCCGCTTCTACCGTAGGAACCCTTCTGAGAGCTGTTACCCTTCCACAATTATCCCGGCAACACGGTCGCGGTCGAAGAGCTGCTCATCCGATGGAATCTCTGGATAGTGGTCCCCGCTCTCGTAGGTCGGCCACTCGCCGAAGATATCCGGGTACAACTGTTTCGCAGTCATTTCGATCTGGAAGAGATTCATAATCGGCCCGTGATACCGCATTCCATGTGCGTACACGCGGTCATTTTTGACTGCCGAGAGCTCTTGCCCAACGCTGTGGGACGCGAGGTTCTCCCGGACGTTGCCCATGTCGTAGCGCGGTGTCATTCCCCAGAGGTGGAGGATTACGTCAGGGTCCGCTTCCAGCATCGCTTCGTAGCCCACTGAACCCCAGAGACCGTCCCACGTTTCATCCCCGAAGGCATCGTTGGCGGCGAGCGGCCGGGTATCGGCAAGCCAGAACCCCGGTCGATTCAGGTGGTAGGTCCAAAACTGACCGTCCCCCAGTGTAACTCGAACGGCGGTCGGACGCTCCTCTTCCGGTGGGAGGTTCGTCTGGATGGTGTTGATTAGTTCGTCGTGAACAGTTTTGAGTTGCTCGTAGCGCTCTCGCTCCTGAAACACTGTGGCAACACGACCGAAAAGCTCCCATAGTGTGTAATATTGGTAGTTCTGGCTGTAGGGTTCCTGTGGCTCACCGTGTGTCCCACTGTAGAAGTTTCCGAAGAAAGGGCCGACGTTGTTGGTAATTTCCTTGATGTCGTTCACGTCCCAGTTCTCCTGGGTGATCGCCCAGGCGGGGTCGAGGAAATGGACGTCGCTGCCTAGGCTGTAGAAGAACTCCTTGCTGAAATTATCGTAGGGGTTTGGAAGGTCTTCCCAATCAAAAGAGACGCCAGAAAGTCGTTCGTAGTAGTGGTTCATCGATGGCCCAGCCATATCTGGCACGAACATCGAGTTGATCGCGTCACCGTGGTTAAGTGCAACTAACATATCTGCATACTGATTGTACATCGTGAAGACGTTCTCCGGCACGGAGTTGAATTCGATCTCACCGACTGGAGAAAGCGAGGCAGTGTAGGAGCCGTCATCTGTTGGCATCGAAGTGCCTGTTCCTCCGGCACTCGATGTCCCTGTACTGGGTGGTTCACCACTGTTACTGGAGCAGCCAGCAATGATTGATGTGCCGAGCAGTACACCACTGCCAGCAAGGTAGTCCCGTCGTGTGAGACTTTCTGCATCACCTGTCTCGTCCATAATTTAGGTAGGCCTAATCTGTCGTATATGGCTTTCGGACTTACCGGACAGCGACGGGCTGCGTTTGCTGGTAGACTTCTTCACGGACTCTGCACTACTCACCTTACCAGGCACAGCTGTCCTCTGAGAAGTGCACTCTCCAGAGGATTCCAAACTGTCGCTTCCCATTGCTCACAGCATAGCACGGAGCACGACGACGGCCCCGACACCGGTGACCAGGGCCAAGAAGATATTTCCCGTCCGCCAGGCGACGACAGCGACTACACTCCCAGCAAGCCATTCTGGGGGGCCGCCGGTAGCCAGTTCCGGCCCGAGAACGGCAACGACAATCGCGCCCGGCAGCACCTCCAAGGCGGCCTCGACACGGTCGTTGACTCCGAAACGTGTTAGCAGCCACAGTCCACCGGCCTTCGTGAGATAGGTCGCAGCAGCCATCGCGGCGATAACCGCGACAACTGTTGGCTTAAGCGCGAGTGGGTCAGTCACGACGGACCACCTCAGCGACGGCGGCAGCGACTCCACCGGCGATGACGTGCCACTGGCCGGCCAGGACCTGTGCAGTGACCAGCGCCGTCACCAGCGCGACTGCCCAAGGGACGGCCGTCGACGCCTCATCCCAGAGTTCGACCGCGAGCGCGACGAACGTCGCGACGAGGACGAAATCCAGTCCGAACGTGGCGGGATCGTCTATCACGCCACCGACGGCGACACCGATGACTGACGAGGCGACCCAGAACAACCAGATAGCGAGGCCGCTACCGAGTAGAAACGCGCCCCGTCGACTCCCGGACGTGAGGTCCCGCATCGTCAGCGCCCAGTTCTCATCGGCCATGAAAAACAGGCTGCCGTAGGTCCGTGTTGCCGACAGATGCTTGAACCACGGCCGGAGGGCTGCGCCCATCAGCGAGTACCGCAGATTCACCGCAAAGACTGCGAGTACAACCGTCGCGGCTGGAACGGGGTCAGCCCACAATTCGATGGCAATAATCTGGGAAGCGCCGGCCAGGACAGTCGCGCTCATCAGCGCCACCTCCGCGATACTCAGGCCGGCCCGGTCGGCGAGAACGCCGAAGGCGATTCCGTAGCCGGCGACGCCGAGCGCCACCGGGACACAGGTCACGAATCCGGCACGTATCCCGTCCCGGTCGAACGTCACCGCACTCGGAGCGGTGTCGTCTATCGAGGTCTCTGTCTCATCGGTGACGCTATCCGTTGACTGCTCTGTTTCGGGTAGCTCGTCGGTGGTGGGCATTTCGGTACTGTCACTCCAGTATGGCGGCACCATGACACCGTCGTTCCGGGTGCCGTCACCTGATTCGAAACGAGTATCAGACTAAACGCTGTTGGAACCGTGCTCCGTCAGTAGCCGGTTCCGAGATAGGTATGGACGGCGTTGTTCTCTTCGAGTTCGTCGACGAGTGCGATGGCGAAATCTTCCATCGAGATGTAGCTATCTCCTCCCTCGTCGGTCACGAGCTCACGTTCGGAAGTCCGGTACGAACCGGTACGCTCTCCCGGTTCGATCAGTGCGGCAGGCGCGACGTAGGTCCACTCCAGGTCGTCGGCCTCGGTGAGAATGTCGTAGGCATCGATAGCAGCGCGGGCGACCGGCTCCCATTCCTCTGGGAAGTCATCTGTATCGATGAGGAGCGTTTCCGGACCAACCCTGAGTCCGCCAGCCCCTCCGGTCCAGACGAGTCGGTCGACATCAGCACGGCGGAGTCCGTCGATGACTGCCGAAATCATTCCCGTGAGAATTTCGGCCGGTTCATCATCGCTCGGTCCGAGCGCCGATACCACGGCGTCGTGACCTGTCGCAAGTTTCGCGATGTCGTCGGGGTTGGTCGCATCTCCCGAAACGGCGACGAACTCGTCATCATCAATCCCATCGACTGCTCCGCTCCGAGAGGTTCCCGTGACGGCGTGACCGCGGTTGAGAAGTTCTGTTACAGTTCTCTGCCCGATTCGTCCGCTCGCACCGAGTAGTAGTACGTTCATTGTGTTGAGTCGTGGATGATTGCGATACGATACAGAGACATGTGTCCGAAACACCGGTCACATGATCTTACCTGGTGTTGGAACATGAGCCTAATATAAGTCAGCGAACGTAGCCTTGACCAGGTAACACCGATGTCATCGAACGATACCCTCGAAACAAAATACAGTGACTGCCCGGTAATCCAAGCGCTTGAAGAGATCGGCTCCCGCTGGCGCATGACTGTAATCCACGTTCTCAGGGAGGGTGAGCTTCGATTTAACGAACTCAAGCGTGCAACGAATGCGAACTCGCAAACGCTGTCTCGCGTGCTCGATGACTTGGAAGAAAACGAATACGTTGAACGTCGAGTCGCTGAGGGAAGTCCAGTTGCGGTTTATTACTCACTGACGCCGAAGGGCGATGAACTCCTCTCGGCATTCGATGAAATCCACGAATGGGGTGAGAAGTGGATCTCTGACGATAATTGAGCATCAGGGATTCGGATCCGGACGTCGAACCACTGGCCGAGGCAGTACTGCTGTGAATGCTGAATCACTCTTTTTGTGACGGAAACTCAAGGATCAGCCTCTCGATACAATTTAATCACTCCATTATCCGTTGCAACCAGGCATACTCTACAACATTATAGGCCAAAATTAGCAGTAGTGCAGACAATAACCAAGTTCATAGATATATTTGGGGCTAAATTTACACAGAATAGCCATAGTTGCTTATGCTCTTAGCCATATAAATATAAATAGGGGGAGACAACCCAATAGAAATCCACTCGGTGAAATTAAACATCCGCAAAAATAGCATACCTCCGAAATTGTATACGTAATGGATATCTGCGATGGCAAAATAGAGAATAGTTGTATCAAATACAAACCTCTGACGCCTACGCCTTTGAGGGTCCGTAGACTCTACCAGTGCTGACTATATAACAGCAGTACAGATGTTATAACATCTTCCGCCTTCTGTCCTGGGTCTCAGCATTTTTAAACAATAACCGGTGTGATGCTCTGAAAATCTTCGCCACGGTCCAGCAACTGCATTGGGTATCAAACCAGAACACCAATTCCGTATTGATGAACGGAGCCGGGTCGTTCATCCGGGAAACCCATTCGAGATATTCCAGTGTTCCCTGTTTATCGGCCTCACAGATGAGTTACAACAGAGCACCCTGACAGTAGCAGAAGTAGACCTATTCAAACGTGAGTTCATCACTGAGTCTATCCGATCAATCGGCTGGTTATAGTAACAATTGAGACGATCTACACACTGATCGCACTGCTGTCGTGCGTTCAGATATGCGTTGATTTTCAATGGCTACTATAGCTGGAGCATTTACCGCGACTAATCCCCTGACTCCACGACACGCTGGACATAAAATTACGATTTGGGTCAATTTTGTTCACCCATCTTGAATATCGGACTGCGGTAGCGCTGTCTTCAACCGTGGCCGGAATAACATGACAGCCGTTCTTTACTCCGGAGCGAGTTTCAAAACTACGAGCCAGGATAGGGTCAGACGAATCCGACCGATTCAGTTATAGTTCGACGACGTCGCCGCTTTCGGCGGCTTCGTGAATCGCTCGGATGATCCGCATATCCTGGAGACCGTGGCGGCCATCCGGAGCGATCTCGGCACCAGTCAGGACGCGGTCGGCGAAGTAGTCGAACTCCTCTCGCATCTCGTCCTCCGCATCGAAGCTCTCGTGTTCGACAGTTACTGTGGTCTCGTTGCGGGACAGGTGGAGTTTCGCCTTTCCGTGGAACGCTGGGCGGAGTTCGATCTGTCCGTCTGTACCCGTTATCTTCAGTTGCGTGTCGTCGTGAGCGTTCTGGCTGTCGGTCGTGACCATCTTGACACCGTCTTCCAGCGCAAGCAGCGCCCCTGAGCGTTCATCAGGCACGTCTTCGAAGGCATCTGCATGAGAGCTCATCTGTGACTGCACCACCTGTGGTTCCCGGTCGAGGAGGAACCGAGTCGTGTTGATAGAGTAAATTCCCAGGTCCATCACGGAGGTGCCATAGCCCGACAGGTCCGGGTCGAGCCGCCACTGGTCCGTGTTCGGATTCATTTCAAGCAATGGCTGGCTGTTATTGCCGTACACTGATACAGGCTCGCCGATGAACCCGTCTTCGATGAGTTCCTTTGCGCGCCTGACGGCCGGGTCAGTCTGCATCCGGTAGGCAATCATCAGCGGAACGTCGGCGTCCTCGCAGGTCTCCACCATCTCCCGAGCTCGTTCAACTGTTGATTCCATCGGCTTCTCGCACAGAATAGCTTTGTCTAACTCCGCGGCCGTCTCGGCGTATTCCAGATGGAAGGCGTTCGGCGTCCCGATGTAGATGGCATCGTACGCGTCGGCCGCCTTCCCCTCGTGGAACTCCTCGTAACTGATCCCGTTGTCGACACCGTTCTCGTTGGCGAGTCGTTCTGCTTTTTGTGTGGAACTACTGACGAACGTCGTGACGTCACCCAAATCAGAGTCCTGAATCGCGGGGAGTGCCAGATCGATCGTCCACCAGCCGAGGCCTAACAGTGCGTACCGAACGGTTCCGTCTGTGGTCGTTTGCCAGTCACGCTCCTCGTAGGTGTCAATCCATTCTTTCATACAAACCTGTTTTAAGCGCTGGCGCTAAAACCTTCGGATTCTGGACACACAAATACCATGTCAGTGATAGCGACACATAGAATTCTGCAACTACTCCGTAACATGCTGACTGGTTCTCGATGGTGGAGTTTGATACCGCTAGGCGTTGGTCGGTTTCACGACTGAGCTGGAAGTGACCGAAACAAGTCAGGTCAAGTAAATCACCGTTCTGACTGCTGTAGTCGCGTTACAATCGTCCTTCTTTTTCAATTGAGTGCTATTATCACTGTTCTTGCTATGGAAAAATACAGCGAAATTCTCACTCGAGTGCTCTTGTTCAGTCAGTTAATATAGAATTATCCAAGTAGGTGTATCCTAATAGACATGAATCCGTACGAACCGTCAGTAAGTTGTCGACTCCATGACGATATTCTATAATTCTAAGAAAGAATTTTAGAGATATTGACACTTGTGCAAATTGTCCGTCATAGTACTTTTGAAGTCGAATTCCATGAAGTCGAGGCTCGATTCCAAGCTCAGGAATAATTGTTTTAGAGGCACCCCTCTGGCGCTATTGACGATTACCGAATCCGTCTCCCACTTCTTATATACAATACTTTCGGGCCATGGCCATTGAATACATATAAATATAGACTCTGTATGTCGATTGCCGCACAGTCGTAGCAGGTCTATACTCATATTTCGGGGAAACGCACCATACCTCACTGGTATATCTTACCGGGGCCACAGCGCATGAGAAACAATGCAAATCGGACGTTGATCTCGGGAGGAACTGTTGTTACGCCTACTACTGAAATAGAGAACGGGACAGTAGCGTTCTCCGACGGAAAAATAGTCTCAGTGGGAACGGAACCTCACGACTCCCCAGATGTCGATGCCTCGGAGAAATATGTCCTTCCTGGATTTGTTGACCTCCACGGTGATGACATCGAACGACACCTCTTTCCGAGAGCAGGAGAGCGCGTCGACACAACCGTCGCCCTGGATCGGTGTGACATTGCCAATGCCAGCGCGGGAATCACGACAAAGTACCATGCTATTGCGTTCGAAGACGTCCCAGATGATAATCGAAGCATCGAATTAGCCGGTCTCCTCGCTGAGCGTATCCGGGATTTCAACCGCGACACCGGTGCCCGAGTCGACAATAGACTCCACATGCGATGTGAACTCACCAACGAGGAGGCAGTTGAAGCTGTCTCGCAAGAGATTAAATCCGGTGGAGACCTCGTTTCCCTTGTTTCACATATCCCTGGAGCGGGCCAGTTTGCTGGCGAAAACACACTTGCACAGCGGTACGACCTCAGCAGTGAGGTCTCAGAGGCAAACCTACAGACGCTCCACACGCGCCGGAACGATGTCTCCGAAGCGGAGACCAGGTCGCGCGCGCGTCAGATAACAAAACTAGCGAGTGATCGAAACATTCCCGTTGCCTCACACGACGATGAAACTGTTTCGGGTGTGGACAATGCAGCTGCGATCGGGGTCGATATCAGCGAGTATCCGCTCTCCCAACGTGCTGCCCAGCGCGCAACCGACCTAAACTTGGCCGTTGCGATGGGTGCGCCGAACGTGGTTCGTGGGGGAAGCCTCTGGGATGGGCCCGATGCGGCTCAGGCAATCAGGGACGGTATTGTCGACATCCTCTGTAGTGACTTCCGTCCGCAATCTCTGCTTAGCTCTGTTTTTCTCGAAAACGGGGAACCACTCAAAGACCGGATATTGCGTGTTTCCACTGCACCGGCCGCTGTTGCCGGCCTATACGATCGTGGTCGATTAGAGCGGGGTGCAAGGGCTGATATCATTATCGTGGATCCGGATCCGGTTCCATCGATAGCGCGAACATATGTTGCCGGCGACGAAGTCTATCGCTCGGCATAGCGATATCCGTGATGAACACTGCGTGAAAATTGTGCGTGGAACGGGCCGCCCTATCTGGCTACTCGCTGTCCGGCTCTTCCCGCTCGACTGACCAGTGGTACACAGAGCACGCGCCTGCAACACCCACTACCAGGGCGAACAAACCTAACATGATGCTGCTGGAAAGTGAGAGGGCGATAGAGGCGGCGAGGACTATCCCACCCAGCACGGAAACGGCTGCGTAGTACTGATACCACTGTCGATCTTGCTCCTCTTCAGAGCGGTCGAGGTACTTTTCGAAGTCATCAGCCTTTTCAGTAAGGGTGATATGCCCACGGTCTTGGTTGAAATCGACGACGCCGATGTCGTCCATCTTCGGGAGATGGCACTGGTACAGCCCTACGTACACGCGCTTGCGCTCACTAGAAGTCAAAGCATCAGTTGTGGTATCGTTTTCGATGGCCGCAACGTGTTCCGCGAGCTCTCCAAGAGAGACTTGTTCGTCTCGTTCTCGAAGAAAGTGGAGGACTTCTCTACGGCGGCTGTTTTTCAATATTTCAAAAATAACGTCTAGAGACGCACTGGAACCGTCCTGCTCCTGTGATGCCACCTGATCAGCACTGTTCTCCTTCCCCTCTGGGGCTGGTACGGATTCGTCGCTTAGTTTATTGTTCGGTTCTGCTTTCGTTTGTGCGGTGTCTTTGACTCCCATATTTACCCACTTCCTGTGTGCTGCGACATCGTTTATCCGTCTGGAATCGCGTTCACACAGCCCCCCGGCTGTATCGACGGAGCGTTACGCTGTCAGCCAGCATTTCAATTCAACATCACCTTGGCACTTAATACTTTGTTATGTAATTGGTTAGGTAATTTTTCTTTGATTACCGCTGTCGGTAGTGGGTAATTGCTTCGGTATTCTGGGAGTAACGGCGCTCTTCGAATCGTTCCCTGGCGATTCACACTGGAAAAATTGCTTCGGTATTAGCGAGCTACGACAAATGCGTAGAATACCTGCTGTGAGCACTGAAACGCAGCAATGGTCAGATCATACGTAGTTGGTCTGCTTAGAACTATGCAGGATAAATCATAACGTACATTCCCCGTTCCTGGCCACCGTTCGAGTAATGTAATCTTATGAGTATCAATCGCACGGACATCCGCTAACCCGGATCTGATTCAGTGTGTATGTGTGTCGAATAGCCGATGGCTCTTGAGAGTCGTCAGGGACAGGAATTTATCGGTGTTCGTAGCTATGCTGCTGATTAGTTGTTCATGACGATTGAGTCAGTGGATGGAACGTCCGGCGGTGCGATTCTCGTAGAGAAGCGATATTACTCACCTTATACTCAGTATGCGGGGTAGTCAACTGGAATGATGTATGGCTACGAAGCGAGACCAAGCGACACGAGCGAAACAATTAAACACAGCCACATGGAACATCATTGTACACGAGTCTCTGTCCAAAGAAGGTAGCTGGTACACTCGTGCATACGAATAGATACGATGGCAGACTTTGATCAGTGGGACGAGGTGAGCTACGTTATCAGTTCACGGTATCGAGTCGAGACTCTCCGCCGATTGTCAGAAGGGCCTGCGACACCGTCGTTGATCGCGGACGACAGGGAAATGAGCATCGCTCACGTTTCACGCGCGCTGCAGGAGCTTCGTGAATCGGAGCTCGTTGACCTACTCGTTTCAGAAGACCGGAAGAAAGGCCGCGTATACGACATCACCGAGAAGGGTGTCGATATTTGGGAAACCATCGAACGGAAGAACATGGCGTAACTGTCCCGGCCCGATATCGGACTGATAGAAGCTTGCTTGGCGTAGGCGCGTCGACTTAGAACCATTTGTCTTTTTGTTTTTAATCCTGACATTGAGTTCATAACCGCAAATAGCTCCCTCACCCCCGCATTGGACTGTCGCATTAATCCCGATATGGACTGCGGCTTGGTGGGTATTTTGCCTACGAACTTAGTTAATACAACCTGTTCGAATAGACAATCAATTATTAGTGTCGAATCGCTATGATAACCACTTGTGGCTTCCGCTCTGGGGGACATATCTGGGGGTAAACGAACACTACTCATTTCGGGACGGTGCCCGTTGGAATGCACTCTGGGTCATTTGCCGCAGAGAGTCTCTACTATCGGGTATACCAGTCGTAACAATAGTGGTTTGTAACTTACCTGCGTACGCATGTTGTCCATAGGCTACGGAAAATTACTGGTTGGGTGTGTCGCCGGGCTGTTAGTCCTTGGAGGCGCTACGATGGGGCTCGGAATCGGTGGTATCGCTGACGTGCCGACGGATTCGGACACCACTGTAGGTGAAGGTGAGTTGGAGATGCATGCAGTGCACACTCCAACCGAAATTCGGCCGGATGAACCCTTGCAAGTCCAGCTTCGAATCACAAATACGGGGTCAAGTACAGCAACGCAACAAGTAGCGCTACGATTAAGCGAGGACGGGGATGGACAATCTCCCGAAACAGTAGCGACAAAACAAGTCCAGGTTTCGCCAACTGAACCGACGAACGTAACGCTCGTTGCCGAGCACGAACAAATCAGCTCCGGTGACTACTCGTATGCCGTCACCGTTGGTGAATCGTCGTCCCCGGAGATGACTGGGAGTGTGGCTATCCTCACCCCTCCCACGTTTGCACTCACCGATACAACTGAAAACGCTACCGTCGTTCGCGGAACGAACACCTCGATCCGAGCGAACCTGACAAATGTCGGTGCGTATCGCGGGATCCAGACGGTTCGATTCGCCGTTGATACGGACCAAAACGGACAGTACTCCGATACCGAAACTCTAAACCAGAGGGTGTTATCGGTTGCCGGCGGCCAGAGCCAGGTGAGCACGGCCACCGTTCGCACTGCCGATCTGGAACCTGGACGGTATCAATACAAGATCGCCACGGAAAACACAACAACGACCGGCACACTAGTTGTCCAGCAACCGGCGACATTCCAGGTCCAGAACACGACCGCACCCGCCAACGTCACAAACGGAGAGACTGCGAACGTCTCCGCGGTCCTCAAGAACGTCGGTGACGTGGACGGCACTGACAACGTCACGCTCAGCAGTGACTCCACAAACACCACCTATTCGCGTTCCATTTCACTCGCTGCCAACGAAACTACAACGGTGTCTATTGGAGTGAATACGACGAATTTGAGCCGCGGTACACACAACTACTCGTTTGGAACCGCTGCCGACACACACATCGTCTCGACGACGGTACAGGACAGCCATTTCGAGGTGTCCGGTTTGGTCGGACCGAATGTCCTGTACGTCGGTGATACGGCTGTGTTCTCCGCAAAAGTCACGAACACCGGTGAAATCACTGGAACCCAAACGGTCCAGCACCGCATTGACAGTGACGACGATGACCGACCCGAAGCCTATGGAGTCGACAGAAACGTGACGCTTGCACCCGGCGAGTCGACTCGTGTTCGGTTCGACATTGAATACACGGTGACCGATTCGACGGATTATCCCGTCGAACCACTGAGCCTGCAGACGTACGTCTATGGAATCTATTCAAAAGACGCACGGGCATCAACCGCCATGTCGGTCAAGCCGTCATGGGCCAAAGACGACGGTAGCGGCTCCAGCGGCTCCAGCGAGGAGACCAGTATCTCTGACGGAGAGCGCGCTTCACTCGATGAAATAACCCAAGACAAGTACGGACTCTACTACAATGAGGTCAGCAGCGAGACGAAGCGCCAGGTCGAAGAGATTCACGAGCGCCAACCGTTCGCGGACGGCCTTGCAGCCGCAGAGGTGCGAACGCGTGAGGAGATCGCCCGTCAAGAGTACGGTGCCGATGTGAAAGCTGGCGAGAACTTTGACTTCACCGGCCTGGATATTGAAGTCCAGCAGAAGGTCGAAGCGGACTTCGATTCGCAGTTCCAGACGGAGTCTGGTGATCGGATTGAGTCCTGGGACGAACTCGCTCGCGACACCTACGGGACGTCGTACGAGAACCTCACCGCTAGTCGCCAAGCAGACATCAAGACGACGTATCAAGAACAGTTCGACTGAGTGCGGGCATTCGTTACGTCGCTCCTTCTCAGGCTCAAACTACAGTTGTCTCGGTTCTGTTCACAATCAAGAAAAACGACGTGGCGGTGCTTCACAGTTGTCAGACAATCGCTGAACTGCAAGCAGAGCATAGCGTTATGTAGAAATTACTTTTATTTATGGGACAGAGAACGTTGGCCATGGACGGGTTGTCTGGATTCATAGGACGAGTTGCTGATCTGATCGCGGTCGCAATCTTCGCAGTGCTGGCCCTTGCTGTGACAATCTTGTGGACTGCTGGGGTCCTGCAAGCCGTAATCGTAATCCCGTTTCTGTTGCTTATCCCGGGATACGCCGTCGTCTCAGCACTGTTCCCACAGCAGGCCGGACCATTCGACCTGGAGATCCCATCGTTTTTTGAGCAGGCTTTTCTGGCCGTTACAACGAGCATCGCACTCGCAATATTGGTTGGTATCAACCTTGAATTCACCCAGTGGCTGATACGTCCACAACCGGTTGTCACCGTCCTTACTGCGATATCACTCGTCTCAGTAGCTATTGCGGGCTATCGCCGCTGGCAAATCGGCGACCACTCATACTCTTTCGATAACGACTCAGGACTCCGCGGACCGGATGCAAAGTCTGGGGGGACCGGCACACGGTTGGCCTCCCTTGCAGTCGTCGTTGCCGTACTGACCGCAGTCCTGAGTGTGGGCGTCGTCGCGATGGATCCTCCTCGCGGGGAAAAATACACCGAATTCGGACTGCTGACAGAATTGGACGACGGTTCGCTCGTGGCAGACGAGTATCCCGAAGAGATAACACTCGGCGAGAGCGAAGACCTCCACTTCACTGTCACGAATCAGGAGAAACAGCTCGTCGAGTACACGGTGGTCGTAACGCTCAGCGACCTGAACGAGGACGGCGAGCCTATTAAACGAGCGGAACTGAATACGTATCGTAACAGTGTTGCCGCCGGCGAAACCTGGCAGCGTGAACATAGCGTCCGCCCCGTGATCGAGGGCGAAAACCTCCGTTTGACCTACCTTCTGTACAAGTCGCCGAAGCCGGCCCAGCCGACTGCGGAGAACAGCTACCGGAATCTCCACATCTGGATCGATGTGCCCGCGAACTAGTCGGGTCGCGGTCGGGCCCACAGGTTGCTCGCTGTCCGGACCTCACATCGAAAATCTGCCGGTGGCCGGTCCCAAGCGGGAAGAGTAGGGGCACCGAGGGCGGAGCGACGCTGGGTGCATGAGGCACAACCCGAAATCAGCGGTCTGCCAGTACCGTCTGGATAACCTGCTCGTATGTGTCTCCCACGGCCGTGGGCGAGAAATCTTCCGCGCGCTTGAGCAACGCCGCCTCATCAACTGGATCGGTCAGTTCTGACATTGCCGCGTCGGCGAGCTCCTGTGGTTTACCGACGGGAGCGAGTGAGCCGTACTCCCCGCCGGCGAGTATCTCGCTCGGGCCGCTCGGACAGTCAGTGGACGCTACAGGACATCCACACGACAGCGCCTCGATGAGCACTGTGGGCAGCCCTTCGTACTGTGACGAGAGCATGAACACGTCGGCACCACCCATGTATCCGTACGGATTGTCGACGTAGCCCGGGAAGGAGACGACGTCTTCGAGCCCCTCCTGCTCCGCGATGAACCGGAGTTCCTCTCGCTTCGAGCCCTTCCCGGCGATGATACCGCGCGCGCTCGGTATCGTCTCGTTGATCTGCTTGAACGCCGCGAGCCACGTCTCGAGGTCCTTCTGATCCTCATGCCGGCCGACGTAGAGAACCACTTCGTGGTCGGGCGAGGAGATCCACGGGTGGTCGACCGGCTCAGTCGACCGGTCGTTGATCGAGCCGACGTCGATGGGGTTGTGTGTGACGGTTACTCGGTCGGAATCGAGGGGCGTCGACGCGACGACGCTGTCGGCCACGCCCTGAGAGACAGCGAGCACCCGCTCGATGTCTCTGTAGAGCAGGCCTGCGACCTTGCTGACTGCTCTGTCCTTCCGCCCGGTCTTCATTCCCAGCGTGTTGTGTTCTGTCGGGAGCACGACGGTCTCCGTTCCCGACACCGCGTTCGCGACAGCGCAGACCACGCTCGCGTACGTCATCTGCGGGAAGAGGATGGCCGGACTGGCCGTCCGGAGGTACGACGCGATACCCGGGATACCGGCCCCGATACCGATGCCCGGGGGCCGTGGGCTGTCGAGGTTGACGAGCGTCACCGTCTCCGCGAGGTCCTCCCCCATTGCGCCAACCGACGAGACGACGAGGTCGACGTCGTAACCGCGCCTGTTTAACTCATTGACGAGGGTAACCGTCACGCGCTCTGCTCCACCGGTGTCGAGCGACGGGACATAAAACGCCAGTTTCGGAAGCGCTTTCCCGGCCTCGGGGTCGACGTTCTCGTCCTGACTCTCGGCGGTCGTGGACGGAGGGTCCGCCGAGTCGGGACCCACAAAACCGACTGACGGTTCGGACTCGGCGGTCATCTGTCGGTCGTTCCACAACCGAGGCCGTGTGCCAGCTGAGACGCCGATTCAGTGCTCTGTGTTCGCTGCGAAGCGGATCTTTCGCCTGTCATGATTCTGTTTGGTATCGGTAACGTGCTTGTAAGTCAGAACCTAAATTATGGGTCGCTGGTCGTCGCGTCACCACACCTTGGCAGGCACGAACGCTTTCAGCACCCTTGTGCCGGGCAGACCGCACTATTCGAGCATTAGCCTATCTATACTTAATAGAATCGGGCCGCCCTCACACGATATGCAGCGTGCTGAATCCAGTTCAGGGGGTATCTCTCGGACGGACGGCAAACAGAGCACGTCGTCCGCCCGCGCTGATATATGTTATTTGACTAATCAACTGGAACCGGCAGGCGCACCGAACGTCGTCCTCGACCTGGTGCAAAACACCGACGAGAGGATCGACTTCACTATCTGCTTCTTTGGATCTGACGATACACTTCAGACGGAGTTCGAAGCGGCGGGCGCACAGGTCGTCGATTTCGGTGCCCAGACGGACCATCCACAGTTCGACCCCCGGTCGATCGTCCCGATGGTGCAGTTCTTCCGCCGGAACTCCTTCGATATCCTGCACTGTCACTTGCCATACTCGCAGTCCCTCGGTCGTATCGTCGGCGCTCTCAGCGACGTGGAGCACGTCGTGAGTACACAACACAATGTCAGGAGCAACTACTTCCTCGTCGAGCGAGGGGTCGAGCAGGTAACCCGGCCATTGGACTCGGCGACGGTTGCTGTCTCGGACGGTGTCCGAGAGTCCTTCGAGTCGGGGGAACGTGGACCGTTCGCCTCCAGCGATCGGTGGCAAACCATCCACAACGGTCTGGACGTCGAATCGTTCCGAAGAAACCTCTCGGAGGCGGATCCGGATGCGGTTCGAGAGAAGTTGGACCTCGATGACGAACGAATCTATGTCAGCGTCGGTCGGTACGTTTCGGTGAAAGCTCAGGCCGACCTCATTCGAGCGATGGCAGCGGGCGTCCCGAATATAGAGAACGCACATCTGCTGATCGTTGGCTGGGGCCCGCTAGAGTCCGCCCTCAAAGAGACAGCGACAGAACTGGGCGTGTCGGACCGCGTCACCGTTACCGGATTCGCCGACAACGTCTACGACTACTACGCGGTGGCTGACGCGTTCGTCTCCTCGTCGACGAAAGAGGGGCTCCCGATCGCCCAACTCGAGGCGATGGCCGCGGAACTGCCGATCGTGGCCACGGCGATCCCCGGCGTCGAGGAGGTAATTACCGATGGCGAGACCGGCCTTCTGGTTCCGCCCGAATCGCCGGACGCACTCGCGTCGGCGATGGGCGACCTCGCGTCCGCAAAGCGGCGGTCGGCCCTCGGCACGCGAGCCCTCAAGCGCGTCCGCAACGAGTTCACAATCCAGCAGATGGTCCGGGATCATCTGGCTCTCTACGGCGATCTCCTCGGGAAAGACCTGGCAGTCGATCCTGGCACTGCCTAACATCGCGGCCGACTGCTGAGAGCCGTGGGATCCGTGCTTGAGGGCATTCCGGCTCCCCACAACGTCAGTCGGGCGGTTTTAACGAACGATTCCGTGGTCAGGAGATGTTCATCGCCTCTTCGACGTTCCTCGCACCCCTGGTAGTAATTCCGTTTCCGTAGGTGTAGTTCCCGAAGATAGAGAAGTTATCGCCACCGTCGAGCTCGATTTGGTTGGCGTAGTTCCCGGAAACGATGACGTTCTCACAGCCGCTCAGCAGCCTGATACCCTGTCCGGAGTCGTTGCAGTCAACGATACTGTTGTTGGCGATGACCCCGCCGAGTGGCTCCTCGACCGAGCGGATGTTGATTCCGTTGTTACCTGTCACTACGTTGTTCGTAATCGTGTACACGCTCGACGACCGCGACTTGACCTCGATCGCGGCGTTATGCGTGTTTCGGATTGTATTCCCCGTGATGAGCGCGTTACAGGGTTGCAGTCCGCCGATGCGCATTCCATACTGTTTCTTCGTGGTGTCAATGTCGTTGTGCGCGATGACGACCCTTGTCGTCCCCGAGTTGTGTTCCGTTCCGGCGAATATCCCCTCCTCGTCGGTGTTCTTCGTCCTGTTGCCGATGATACGGATACTGTCAGTCTGGTCGTCATCGAAGGCGTAGACGCTGATCCCCTTACCACCGGAATCAACGATACTGTTGTAGAGGATGTCGACGTCGTCGGACCCTCGTGTCGCGACTGTGTGTGGTTCGTCGGTGTAACCGTCGGAGTTCCCCCACGAGTAGAATTGACAGTTCCGGACCGAAATGTCCGAACAGCCGACGAATCGGACGGCCCCGTAATCGTTAGTGTTCTTCTCGTTCCCGTCGAAGGAAATCCCGTCTATCTCGATGCCGGACGACTTCTCGAACTCGAACATGTACTCCGACCCATCCTGAGGGTATCGGAGCGTTCCGGATCCGAAGATCCGCCTGTCAGAGAGCGAACTGAATTTGAGCGGCTTCGCCAACTTGTAAGACCCCTGTGGGATGTACACATTCCGGACGGACTCGAGTGCGGTTTTGAGTGCCGCAGAGGCGTCATCCCCGTCGTTTCCCACGTCAAAATCAGTGATACTCGCCCAGTCTACCAAGACACCCGGGGGATCCTGTCGGGTCCACTCTGATCCGGTGCCACGATACAGATTTCCCGTATCTGTGGCCCGGAACAGTGCCCCCTGCTTAGGTTCATAGGAGTCTCGGTTTGCCGCCGAGTCCCGAATTTCTACGTCCCGGTCCAACTGCTCGAAGTTTCCGTTGATGGGGACGTGCCAGTTGTTTACCCCCCGCTGTGGAATTGTAAGTTCGTGATTCATGAGTATGAATTGGTACTGAACAGAACCGTGGAACCACCCCGTTCCACGGCGGTTGGTCCTGAGTGTTTGGGGACTAGCTATGCGTATACATAATTAGTTCGCCTGTACTAGTTGGAGTATTGACAGTAGTGAACGCATATCGGACGGCGACGCCGTCTGTTGATCACCCTATTAGCAGCACAGAACTCGACAGCGGCGAACCGTCTGCCAGGCAAACAAATCGAGACGGCCCTAGATGTTGAGCCCGGTCTTGACACCACTGGCACCGCTGGTGTCGATACCCTTTCCGTAGGTGTAGTTGCCGAAGACCGAGAAGTTATTCCCAGAGTTAATACGGATCAAATTCACGTAGTTCCCGGAAACGATGACGTCCTCACAGCCACTGAGAAGCTTGATCCCCTGCCATCCGGAGCAGTTGACCAGCGTGTTGTTGGAGATGACTCCGCTGAGCGGTTCGTCGATAGAGCGCATGTTGATCCCGTTATCGCCGTAGAGTACGTTGTTCGAGATGTTGTAGACACACGGAGCCTGCGTCTTGACTTCGATCCCGGCGTTGACGGTATTCCGAATCGTGTTGTTCGCGATGAGCGCGTGACAGCGCTGTTTACCGCCCATTCGGATACCGTACTGGGCCCGCGTCGTGTCGATATCGTTGTTCGCCAGGATGATGCCGGCGGTCCCCTCGTCGTTCGTTGTTCCGGCGAACAGCCCCTCTTCTCCGGTATTGTAGGTCCGATTCCCGATAAGGCGAGTGCTCACGCTGGGCTTGGTCGTCGACTTCGCCCAAACGTTCACGCCTTTGCCACCGCTGTTGCGGATGTTGTTGAACAGCACATCCGTCCCCTGGCAGCCGCGTGCAGTGATCGTGTGTGGCTGGTCCGTCACCGATGAGGATCCTGTGGATGCCTGGGCGTTCCCCCAATCGTAGAGGTCACACTTGTCGATGCGGGTGTCGGTACACTCGTCGAAGAACAGGGCCCCGTAGTCTGCGGTATTGTCGTAGTTCCCGTCGAGCGTGAGGTTCTCCACCGTAACGTCGTGCGAATTGTTGAATCGCAACAGGTACTTGTAGTCCTCGTTAAGATCGCCGTACTTCAGCGTCCCCGGGCCGAAGAGGTGGAGCGTATCCACATCGGAGAACGTGAGCGGCCGCTGGATCTTGAACGTCCGGTCGGGAACGTACACGTTCGTCGCGCTGTGGATAGCCTTTTCGAGCGCGTCGGAGTCGTCGGTCGACCCGTCGCCGACAGCACCGAACTCCGTTATCGATGTCCAGATACCACCGCCAGACGACGAGCCATCACTGCTACTCGGGGGGTTGTGGAGATTCCAGTCCGTGCCGTTGGCCAGATAGAGATTTCCGGAGTCCGTGGCCCGGAATAGTCGGCCGGACGTGGGGGTATAGTTGTCAATATTGTTCTCCAGGTCCCGGATCTCCACGTCGGTTTCCAGTCGGCTGAAATTTTCGTTGAGCGGTACGTGCCAGTCGAGTGTGCCCTGCTCGGGCGTGGTGTAACGTTCTGCCATTGTTCTGTAAGTCGTGTTTGGTATCTATTGCTGTTGCATCAGGGACACGCACTGGTGTCGCCCGGAGCCGTTCCCGTCAGTCATCGGTCCTAAGTCGCTGTGTGCCATAGTGGACGGAGTCATTGGCTATCTCCGCCGTAACCGCCCATGCCGAAGCCCAGCTCTCCGTAATCGTCCTCGGTATCGGTGGGGGTCGCCGTTTCGGTGGGGGTCGCCGTTTCGGTGGGGGTTGCCGTTTCGGTGGGGGTTGCCGTTTCGACCGACGCAAAATCGATCCAGTTGAGGACGAACCCGTTGTTGATCGCTTCCAACCGGAGGACGTGTTCGCCATCGGCATCGATAGAGACATCCGAGAGCGTCGCGGTCTGGTATGTGTACCAGTCACCAGTGGTCGGGACGTCGAGCGTCCCGAGAGACGTGCCGTCCAGCGTGACGTCTATCTGCCTGCCGGACTTTTCCGTCGCGACCCGGAACGTGATGTCGTACGTGCCCGGTGTGACATCGACAGTGTACTCCAGCCACTCGCCGTCCTTGAAGTAGCCGACGCTGTACCCGTCGTCGCCGTCCTGAGACGGTTCGACGTCGACGGAGGTGTCGCGATACGTCCCGCCTCTGTTCTTCTCATCCGTATCGTGGTACGAAACTTCCTCACCGCCGACGTCGAAGTCCTCCGCCTGGATCCGTCCGGGTATCGGTGCTGGTCCGTCTCCGTACGGGGTCTGTGTCGGGCCACTCGATGGTTCGCTCCCCGTCGTGGCCAGGAGCGTGTAGTCACCCGCGGCGTCTTTGATGTCGACAATCTGGACGTAGTGGGACCCGTCTGTACTGGTCGTCACGGGAAGCACGACTGCAGTGTCCGAGCTCACGTACATCTGGTTCAGCAACTGTCCGGTGGGCCCGAACAGCGCCATCACGCTGACGCCCGCGTCGGAGTTCCGGTCGTACTGGACGTACAGATCCTTCCCGCTCGCGACGTCGAAGGAGTACCAGTCGACCTCCGCAGTCGAGAGAGTTCCGCTCACCGTCGTTTCGAGCGTAACGGCAGTGGCATTGTCCCGGTGGTCATTTGGCTCTGATTCGGAGACCGACGAGACGCTCTCGACCGAATCGAACTCCGTGACCAGCGGCGCGCCACCGTAGCCATAGCCTGTCGCCGAAGCCTCTCCAGTTAATAACTCACTACCGCTAACTAAACCAACAGATGCAGCGACTGCTCCGAAGGCTTTGAGCCAGGACCGCCGACTCACCCGAGTCGGTGGGAGTGCATCGTCTTCGTCCGCCGATACAAGTTCGGGATCGTTCGATCGATTCGCTTCTGTGTCTTTCACAACGTGGTAATTCCTTATTACTCTTTTAATCTATGTTGCAGAGTGGGTCTGCTTCGGTACAAAGAATAGTTCAGTTGCTATTTGTTGCATACCATTAAATAGATAATATTTTAAAACGATAATAGAAATAAATAGACAATCCCGGATTTAGGATGTTCTTACCGGCCCAGATGACCACCTTCACCGTCTCAAGACTCGACGACACCTAGCGGGTCTATCTTCCGAGCGGGGGCTACAGATATCCCAAGTCTCGGAGCCGTTCCTGTGCGAGATCCTGGCCCACGTCGGTCTCACCGGGGTCCGTCGGGTCCTCGGCGGATATTTCTGGACGCGTCTCCTGATCGTAGACCAGCCACGGGACCTCTACGAGTTCCGGGGTGTAGATCCCGGGCGGATGGCCGTATTCTCTCAGCGGAATCGGAAATGCGCTCGTGCCGAACATCTGGCCGTGGTCGGACGTAACGACGATGCGGCCGGGCAGGTCAGAGAACAACTGTTCGATGTGTGGCAGGACCTCGTCCAGATTCTCGGCGTAAGCCTGCCGCACCACGTCTTCCGGAATATCGATCTCTCCACGGCGTAACTTGTCCCACTCGAAGTTCAGTCGGTCGAGATCGAAGTGCTCTCGACCGATCGGACCGATGAACGGGTAGTGTGGCTGCAGGAAGTGGACGAAAAGTCGCTTGTTGGGATACTCCGCCCTGGCTTTCCGGGTAGCGTCGGCCATCGTCTCAGGCATGACGGTTCGACACGTCTCGTCCCACCCCTCTTCCTGCCAGACGTTGATCACGTCGTGGAACTGGGTGTCGATCCTGTCACGGAGGCGGTGGAGCATCGGACTCCCGGTGACGTAGACGGTGTCGAGGAACTCCCTGCCGTGGAAGTTCGCTCTGAGGAACTCTTTAGTGGAGGAGCTCCGTGAAACGACTTTCTCGAGGTTACCGGGGAGTGTGTTCCGCTCCTCGAACAGGTCGTATTTGCAGGCGTCAAGGATACACAGCGTGTCCCAGTCTCGCTCGAAGACGTCGAGCCCCTCCTCGTTGTACGGGCGGGTCTTCAGCCGCCGGTAGTAGAGCCGATTGAATTCTTGCAGGATACGTCGGGGATCGTCGATCCCCTGTTTCAACGAACTGACGGAGTACATCTTGATTTACTCTAGCAACGTACGTAGCATTGTTATAATCCGCAAAACTCCGTCAGGTAGGATCGGTGAACCGAGAGGCCGAGCGATCTCCAACCGGCAAAGCGTCACTGGCACTCTACCTCTGACAGATAGAAGACCTTCGGAGCCCGTCCACCGCCCCAATCTCGCGGTCTCCGGCAGGTTACGAGCACGGCACTTCTCTCGACCGCTCTATGTGTGTTGTGGACTCCAACGAAATACTGTGTACAACGCTTGTACCGCGAATGTATGCACTTGCTACTTAATTAAGCCGATAGTTAACAAAGAGTCTCGGTCGGATACTCATACCGGAAACGAATGCGCATTCTCCGCGTCGCACAGGATATTTTCCCTGATATGATCGGTGGAGCACCGTATCACATACACGCACTGAGTCGCGACCAGGCCGAACGCGGCCACGACATCACTGTGTTGACGATTTCGAAGGACGACTCGAAGCCTGCCAGAGAGGAGCGAGCGGGGTACGAAATCGTCCGTCAGTCCCCGAAACTGGACGTGTTTGGGAACGAACTGTTCTCCGGGACGCTGCGCTACCTCCGGAACAACGACCAGTACGACGTCGTCCACGCTCACTCGCACCTTTTCTATTCGAGCAACGTGGCCGCCGCGTTCGCCAGAATCAGCGACATCCCCTTCGCCGTCACCTGCCATGGGCTCATCTCCCAGCGTGCCCCAGAACTGATCTCCCGGTTCCATCTCGGCACAGCAGGCCGGTTCACGTACAACTCCGCCGACGTCACGTTCTGTTACACGGACGTCGAACGCGAGAAACTGCGTGACCTGGGAGTCGATTCGGACATCGAAGTCATCCACAACGGGATCGACTCCAAGCGGTTCTCGCCGACAGGCGACACCCACTCGCGAATCGCCGAGGCGGCGGGACAGACGGTCATCTTCGTCGGTCGGCTCGTCGAGGGGAAACGACCGCAAGACGTCCTCTCCGCCTTCGAGTCGGTTCACGACGAGCATCCCTCGGCACGACTATTTTTCTGTGGTAGCGGCCCTATGCGCGAGGAACTCGAACAGGAGACCGAACGGGCAGGAATTGCGAACGCGGTCGAGTTCCTCGGACGCGTCCCGTACGAGGAGATGCCGTCCGTGTTCCGGGCGGCCGACGTCTTCACTATCGCGAGTCGAACTGAGGGGTTCCCGCGGACGGTGATGGAGTCGCTCGCGTGTGAGACCCCAGTCGTCAGCACACGTCTGGAACAGACCGCGCCGGTCGTCAAGAACGCAGGCGAGATAGTGCCTGTAGGCGATACCGCCGCACTGGCCGACGCGCTCAGTGGCCTCCTCACCGATCCGGAGTGCCTCAACCGACTGGGGCGGAACGGCCGCGAGATCGTCACTTCGAACTACGACTGGGCTGAGACGGTTGAGTACACCACACAGGCGCTGGAGCGTTTGGACCAGTCCACAATTAGGAACGGCCGGGACAAGCGAACGGCCGAGGAAGCCCCGCAGATCCAGTGACCGTAATAGCGACGCGCCATCGGACCTGTACTTTCTGGGACGCCGGGTGACCGGACGCGCAGCAGACACTCACGGACGCAAACGATGGCTGATCACGCGCCGATCCCGCGTTCTCCCTTACGCCGTGTATAGGACGTAATCGGCCGTTTCGACCACCGATTGGTGAGTCCCATTCGGGCTCGCTGCTAGCCGGGCCGTAATAGGTCCTTACTTAATATACCTGAGTTACACAACCGACTGTGAAGCGGGTCGTGACTTCAATCGAAGAACCTGGGGGTCGACATAGTTGATGAGTTTCGTGACAGGAACAGACGAACGGCTCGACAACCTCTTTCGAGTCGTCGATCACAACGCGCAGGGATACATGGTGGGTGCACTGTCGGTGCTGCTACTGACCGAGTGTGTCCTGTTTCTCACGATTGAGCCCGCGACGGGGTACGAGACGTCCATCGTTACGGCACTCCCGCTGGCATACTGGGTGTTCTTCTACACAGTTCTCTGTGGCGGGATCCTACTGATGCTATTCGCTGCGGCGACAAACACGACGTACTGGAAACACGGCCTGTCGCTGGTTATCGCGAACTACCTCCTCTACATCTTCCTGCCCGTCGCCCGTGGCTACAGACTTTACGGGCGCGGTGAGGCGGACAAGTTGCGCCACCTGGGACGCGTAAAGGGCCTGGTGAACACCGGCTCACTGCCCGGTATCTGGTACCCCGGGGAGCACGTTCTGATGGCGGAGCTGAACATGCTCGGGATGCCACTTGAGAGTACCTCCTACCTTCTGGCGTTCCTCTTTACCACCGTCCAAATCATCGGCATCGGTGTCCTCCTCCGGCACTTTACCGGCCAACCAGGGAGTATGGCCATCGGCCTCGCCGCCGGGACGCCTCTCCTCTACACGACGTTCCACCTCTCGATTCACCCGGCTATCCTGTCCTTCATGCTGTTCCCGGTGATTATCCTGCTGCTGGAACGGTACCGCCGGACGAATGCGAGCGAGTATCTATTCCTGTTGATCCTTTTTGGCTTCCTCATGATCTATATGCACCCGATGACCACCCTGTTCATGATAGGGTTGATACTGGTCTCGGCGGTGATCACGCGACTGTACAACGCATACACGGGGGAATCTATCCCCACGCTCAGTCTCCGGTTGGCGGCAGCATTCCTCCCGATACAGTTCGCGTGGATTACCGGCTTCCAGCAGACACGATTCGCTGTCGTCAATATGTTTGGGCCAGACAAAGGGCCATCACCAGCAGCGAGAGAGATGATGTCCGCTGCTGCAGTGTCGTTCACGCCGACGCAGTTGTTCTGGAAGTTCATGAGCCTGTACGGCACCGTTTTCCTATACTTTGCACTGGCTGGACTGTTCTTGCTGGTCATTGCCGCCGCCTACTGGCGCGGCGACAGACGGTATCACTGGGGATTCGCGGGCACGCACTACATAGCCGGTATCGCGCTAGCGATGCTGTTCCTCCTCAGAGATATGATCGTTCACGGAAACATCCGCCTCTCGAGGTATGCTATCCTGTTTGCGACGATCATGGTCGGCATGAAAATGCTTTACCTCTTCGAACGTCGGAATTCTTGGGTGACGCCGGTCGTCGCAGCGGTCATTCTTCTGGCCGCTGGACTTGGTGCGAACGCCGCCTACGAGCCGAACCGACACCTCACACACACCGAAGCCGACGGAACTGAGTATCTCGCCTCCAACTACGACCTCGGAGAACCGATCCATTCGATGGTCATGTCGCACAAGGCGAAAGACTACGCGCTCGGCTCTGACAGTCCCCGGCTTTATCCACCAGGGTTCGAATCTGAGAACGACATCCCGCCTGGCCTTGGATACGATGATCCAGACGCCACAGCTGCAGGAACGTTTGGAGACAGCTACGTCGTCACGAAGACGTTCGACAGGAAACGCAACACCGCAGAGTATCTCACCGATGACCAACAGGAGTTCCTCTTCCGGTACGGCGACAAGCATATGGCCCAGCTTGGGCGGGACCCGACGGCGAACAGAATCTACGCAAACGGCGGGTTCACCGGTTGGGCTGTCGCCCCGCCAGCGGACGAGGATCCCAACCAGTAACTCCGCCATATCGCTTGAGGGTATCGCCTAAAACACTCACGACGGTTCCTCTGTTCACTGTAACTCGTCTCCCCTGATTCTGCTTGCTACGGAATCAACGTGACACCGCCAGCTACTCGACGGGCCCAGACGGAGTGACGATACCGGCCCAACGGGCTTGACGAACGGGCGACAAGAATATTATCAGTCGACGACGTAGCCGAGATCGGCGAGCTGGTCTTTTACGTCGTCGCTGAAGTCGGCCGCTGCGGCCGTGTCGATACTCGGGCTATCGATTTCCGACAGCCGCCGGTCCAGTTCAGCGCTGAGTTCGGCACGCTTGGAGGGGTAATCCTCCGATACATCGGTCTGTTCGTCGGGCAGCGCGAACAGCTCGGCGCTGTCGTTGCTACGCTGGAACCTGAACGTGTCGGTCCGGATCGCACTCAGCCCCTCTTCGTGGAGGTCACTGGCGTCGAAGTCGGGGTTCGTCTCCCATATTTTCTTCAGGGCGCTCTCGATTCCGGGTCCGCGCTGACTCAGCGCGTGCGAACGCTGCTCCGTCTGCAGATCGATCCCGTGGAGCCCGTCGGTGTCTCCACCCGCGCGTCCGACGAGAGTTCTGATGATGTCGAGGTGCTGGATGAGTTCGTCGCTCTGGTCAACCAGCGCGTCGAGTCCGTGGACGACCGCCGGAACCCGCGTCAGTCCGTCGTGGAGGACGAACTTGTGCCCGAGGAGCCCCTGCTCGCCGAGCAGGTCACCGTGGTCGGCGGTGACGACGAAGACTGTGTCGTCAAGCGGGAGCGCTTCGAGATGATCGAACAGGTCTCCGACGAGTGCGTCGCTGTACGCGACCAGCGTGTCGTACATGACCGACAGCGCGTTCCAGTCCTCCTCGGTGAAGGCTTCGGTCTTGCCGATAGCTGTGTGGAGGTCCGCCGTATGCCGAAACGCGCGTTCACTCGCTGCCCGTGGTGACTCGATCAAGTCGCTTTCGAAGGTGTCCTGCCACGTCGGCGGCGGGTAGTACGGGACGTGCGCACCGTGATAGTGAGCGGAGACGAAGAACGGGCCGTCGGACTCGGCACAGGCCGACAGCTGGTTTTTGACGATCTCGTTGACCAAGTAGTCCGGTCTGTGTTTGGTCTTTTCTCTGGTGAAGCCGCCGGAGTGCGTTCGGATTTTGAGAAGGAATTCGAGCAGTGTCCGGGCCGGGACTTCGCTTACGAACTCTGAGGGCATGATCTCCTTGAACTCCTCGAACCCCCTGTCGAGGCCAGTCGCCTCGCTGAAGTAGTGGTTCGCCGAGACGCCGACGGTGTGATAGCCGACGTCACGAAATCGCTCGGCGACAGTGTCAACGTTCTCTGAGAGTACGTCGGTGTCGTACCCGGTCCGATGATACTCCGGGTAGGTTCCGGTGGCGATAGAAGCTGCAGAAGGGAGCGACCAGTTGGCCGCCGCGATACAGGTATCGAACGCGACGCCGCTCGGCCGGTTCGCGATCGACTGGAGGTTCGGTGTTGTCTCTCTGTCGTATCCGTCAATCGATGTGTGGTCCTGACGAACACTGTCTAGCGTGATCCAGACGACATTGGGTCGTTGGGTAGGAGACCAACTCATTGGGAGAAAAGACCATTTCACGAGGCTTTGTTAGTAACAAACTATGTCCGTCGACCCACGCCACCATTCGACCCTGTCAGCCCCAGTACCCCTTCTGATGCTGTGCCGGTGTCGCCCGACCCGGCAGGGTTTCATCCGGCCCCGGTATCGACGACTCTACCGTGGGTCTCTCCACGGTCGGGCGCTGACGTTTTTGAACAGCGTCCCGGGTGTGGATAGTATTACCTCTCTTATCCCCGACTGATACGGGCGCGACGCCAGCGTGTGGTGTTTTGAGTTGCATAACTATTACTCTCGGTTCAGAACAAACGACAATGGCAGCGAAATCTCGGCCGAACGTATTGTTCGTCGTGCTCGATACCGCCCGGGCACAGACAGTACTTCGGGGGCTCGATACGGGGTTGGCACCGACGATGTCACGTATCGCTGCGGAGGGAACCACGTTCACCGACGCGACGACGACAGCACCGTGGACTCTCCCATCACACGCCGCCATGTTTACGGGCGAGTATACGTCTAATCATGGCGTAAACGCCGGAAATATTTCATTCGCCCCCGACACGTCCCCGCTCGCGATGCAACTCACCGAGGACGGCTACCGGACCGCCGGTATCTCGGGCAATGTCTGGATCAGCCCTGAGTTCGGCTTCGACGCCGGCTTCGAGCGGTTCTCGATGTCGTGGGACCTCTTCTGGGACGCGCCAGATCTCTCCAGCGTGATCAGCGACCGGAACACGACCGCCGACGGGCAGTCACTGCTCGAGATCTTCCGCGGCCAGTCGGCAAGGGGGCTCGTGAAGGGAGCGGCGACCGCTGGGTTCGCGAAGTTCCTTGCTGCCCGGAAAGACGACGGTGCGAAACACGCGACATCCCGGACCATCAAGTGGCTCGACAGACACGGCACGGACGACCAGCCGTTCTTCTACTTCCTGAACTACATCGAGCCACACCTCCCCTACGAGCCACCTGGCGAGTACATCGAGGAGTACCTCCCGGACGGCGTCTCCCGCGAGTCTCTCGACGATCTGAATCAGGATCCCTGGGAGTACATCGCAGGAGACGAATCGATGTCCGATCGAGATTTCGAGACGCTCAACGGGCTCTACAGGGCCGAAATTGCGTATCTCGACTCGCAACTCGAGCGACTGTACGAGTCGCTGGCTGATCTGGGGATTCTTGACGAGACTGCCGTCGTGCTAGTCGGTGACCACGGGGAAAACATCGGCGAACACGGGCTGATGGACCACCAGTACTGTCTCTACGAGACGCTGACCCACGTCCCGCTACTGATCCGGTATCCCGAGGAGTTCGCGGCTGGCGAAACCGTCTCCGGTCCTGTCGAGATCCGCGACCTGTATCCGACAGTCCGCGAACTGGCCGGCCTCCCGACGACTGACGGTGAAAGCGTGTCCACGAACAGTTTGCTCCCGGACGACGGGGCGCCTTCGACGCGCGAACACGCCATCTCCGAGTACCTGGTACCCCAGCCGGCCCTAGACACGCTCCGCGAATCCGTCAGTTCGTTCGATCCGTCTGCGGAGCGCTTCGACCGGGCGCTCCGTGCGATCAAGACCGACCGGTGGAAACTGATCGAATCGCCGAACCACGTCGAACTCTATGACCTGCAGGCGGACCCCGACGAGCGACGCGACCTCTCCGGCGACCGACAAGCGGTCAGTGACCGACTCCAGCGAACGCTCCGAGACGAGGTCGGCGAGCTGTCTCGGGGGAGCGCAGACGACGAGAAGATCAGCGAGCAGAACAGAGAGCGCCTGGAAAATCTCGGGTATCTCCAGTAGCCATGTCGGACACGCAAGCCAGGACTGCCCTCACTCTTGTCAACCCAACACACACTACCGGAAAGTCGCTCCGACACCGCCGCCCGGCGGCCGGTGCGACGAACGCCGGTCGAGACAGGCACCGATGAAGAGACCACTCGTCAGCGTCGTCCTGCCGACGTACAAGCGACCGGGGAAACTTCGGGACGCCGTCGACAGCGTCCTCGGGCAGACCTACGACCCGGTCGAACTGGTCGTCGTAGACGACCACTCGCCAACACCCGCCTCGGAGACGCTCTCGGACACGGCGTTCGGCGATACCCGGGGACGGATCATTCGACACGTGGATAACAGGGGCGCGAACGAGGCCAGGAACACCGGTATCGAAGCCTCGAACGGCGAGTACGTCGCGTTCTTAGACGACGATGATACGTGGCGACCGAAGAAGCTGGCGGAACAGGTATCGACGTTCCGCGAGAGCGGCTCCGCGGTTGGCGTCGTCTACACGGGGACGGAGTACGTGTACGACGACTACTCACGGTCGTACGTCTACACCCTCTCGGGCGACGTCACGACGGATCTCCTCCAGGGGGGCAAGCTCGGAGAGTTCACGACGCTCATGGTTCAGCGTGACGTGATAGCGAAAGCCGGCTTACCCGACACCCGGTTTCCGAGCTGGCAGGACAGAGACTGGATGATCCGCCTGTCTCGTCACTGCGAGTTCGGCGTGGTCACCGAACCGCTCACCGTCCGCAACCTCCAGATGGACAACGAGAGTATCAGCGACAATTTTGAGGCAAAGCGAGACGTGTCGTATCCGCTGTTGCTTGAAAAACACCGCGAGACCGCGGGCGAGTACGGACTTGAGGACGAATTCGTGGCTGCCACGAGCGAAGCGCTCGGACGCACCGCTCTCAAGTACGGCTACTACGACGACGCCCGGAAGTACCTTCTCAAAGCGCTGTACTGCGACCCAACGAAGCAGTCCCGATGGGCCTATTCGCTCGCCTCGCTCGGTGGCGTGTTCACCTACCGACCCGCGAAGGAACTCGTCCGCATCTTTCACGAGGTCCGCGACCGACCGACGGTCCGATAGCGTCTCGCGCGGGACAGCGACCTCAAATCTCGTCGGTCGGATCGTCGATGTCGACCCGGCAGCGCGGTCGTAGCGACTCCTCGCTGTCGGTGAGACAGGACAGCGAGATGATCGTATTCGGGTTCAGGAGTGACGTCTGGAACGACACGTGGTCGCCGACGTCGATCCCGTTGTACAGCGCCCGCGATGTCTCGTACTCGACCGGCGTGTCGTCATCCGGGGCGCTCGCACTATCCGCGTGATGTCGCAGCCCCACGAAGAACCGCAGTTCGTCGTACCGCGAGCGGAGTTGCTGTGCAGTCGCACCATCCACAACGCCGGGTGCCCCCTCGAACAGTCCGTCGTGCCGCGACGCGATCTCGGTACCGTCGGCGCCTGTCCGGGCTATCTCGATGACGTCACTCCCTTCGACCCCGACGAATCGCTTCTCGACGACCGCCGCCTGATTACCGCGAAACAGCCGTTCGATCAGCGATCTGACGCCCGTCAGCGGCCCGAGCGCGGCTATACCGAGGACTGTGCGTCGGTTCACTGAGCTGTGCTCCCGCGTCTGGAGACTGTCCGTGTCCGTCGTCGTGTCTCGGGTCATCACGCAATCGCCTCCACCATCGACTCGAGGTTCTGTTTCACTTTCCAGTCGAAGCTGAACATCAGGACCGTCGCGAACGCGGCGTAGGCGACCGCTCCGACGACGACCAGGAGCAGGAACTCCGCGACCGGTGCCCCGAGGTCGAGGTTCCAGTCGACGTACATCACGACTGCGCCCATCCCGACGCTCGCGAGCAGCGGGTAAGACACTTCACGGAGGATCCGAAGCGGGGACGTCTGCACCGAGCGTGCGATGAGGTAGATGTCGATCGGCATCATCGGGAAGATGTACACCCCCAGAATGAGTCCGGCGGTGCCTTCGATCCCATACCGCATCGTAGCGGGATAGATCAGTATCGCGAGCAGGACGACCCGCAAGGCGGACAGTTTCGTGATGTAGTCCGGCCGGCCGATGGCCTTCCAGACCGGCCCCATCGTGGCTCCCATCGATCGCATGAGTCCGTACAGTGCCAGGAGTTGCATCACCGGGACCATCGGCTGCCAGGCCGGTGTAAAGAACGCCCGGATGAACGCGGGAGCGACTGCCACAATACCGATGGCGGCCGGGAACGACAACAGGGTCGTCATCCGGAGCGTCTGCAAGTACCCGGAACGGAGTTTCTCGACGTTGCTCTGCACCTTCGAGTACGCGGAGAACGTGACACTCGAGATCGTGTGCGTTATCTCAGTCGCTGGCGCGTTCGACAAGCGGTACGCGAGCTGGTAGAACCCGAGCGCACTCGCCATGAGCGCCCAGCCGACGAACGCGTCGTCGCCCTTGCTGTAGAGGAAATACAGTATCGAATTGCCGGTGATCCACTTCCCGAAGCCGAGCCGCTGTTTGGCCAGGTCGAGGTCGAACTCCGGCCACGGGCGGAAGTCGTGTGCCAGGTAGGAGACCACGAAGCGGGTGAGGTCACCGGCGAGATAGCCGAAAATAAGCGCGTACACGCTCGGATCGAACAGCGCCCATCCGACCGTGACCAGAAAGTAGGCGCTCGCACCGCTGACCCGGTACACGAACTCCTTGTGGAAGTCCAAGCTTTTGTGGAAGTAGACGACTGCGGGGTTCCGGAGGCCGACGATGACCGGGGAGAACGCGATCACCCTGACCACGTTCTCTGCCGCCGGTTCGGTAAACAGCGAGGCAATGAACGGCGCACCCAGGAACAACAACGACCCGATAACTATCCCGCGAGCCGTCTCCATCGTCCACGCGGTGTTGAGTTCGTGGTCGACGTCGTCTTCCTCGGCTTGGATCAGGGCCGCTTGGATCCCCAGCTCCGAGAAGTTCTTCAGCGACGCAAGAGTGAGCAGTGCGATCCCCATAATACCGAACGCCCGTGGGGAGAGCAGCGATGCGACGATGACGAGCAATAGAAGTTCCAGTCCACGCTCGGTGACATTCATAACACCGACCCAGACGCCGCTCTTGACCGTCTGCTCCATCAGGTCCTCACCGTATGGCAGTAGTCGCTTTAGGACTGTTTTCAGTCGCTCTTTCATATCATCAGTTCCTCTGTCGAGTCTCTATTCGAGTATCGAGTCTTGTCACTAGTTACCCGTATGCTAGATCCGCCCCTGAGATATCGACCGTCGGCGCGGACCCGGTCAGGTGGGATAGTGGTCATACATAGAGATAGTTGCAATATCGATTTCACGTTGGTATAATGTTCGGACATCGTGGGATTGTTATATTCAGTGTAACGTGTCAATCCGTCTTCCCTTGAGCGGAACTGGGGAATTTAGGCTACAAATGGGGTCGTGATCTCGGCTCGGCGACCAGTCTCGGTGAGGGTACACGTACCCAAGCGCTAAGCGTCCATCAATCTCGGCCGGATAAACTATTGTCTCACTGAGGTCTCGTCCACGATCACTCCGGCGGGAGAGGAGAGAAATGTAGTGTATTCTTTCCCTAAATGATGGTGCGACCAGGGGCCTGGCCGACTATTCCGTGCATTCACTCTATATACCTGGGCGATATGTTGAATATTTTTCACTGTTCCGAACCGAAGTGGAATATACACAGTGTAACTGAGGAAAGCGTGGAATAACAATGTGAGTTGTCTGCCAATATAAAGGCGAGTTCGGGGAACGGTTCCACGCGTCCCCCGACGAAGGTAAGTATGATTCACGCACAATTTGTTGGCCGGTGGGCAGGAGTAGACAGTTCCGTCGGGCCGGTGTCGACATCCTCCGTACGACACAAAACCGCGTCCGAGGGGGCGGTGACTTCGGAGTGTCCGCCTCGAGAACTCACTGCGAAGGTATCGTCGGTGCGGGTACGGGGGGAAACGTAGCAATGGACCGCAGGGGTGCGCAGCAGAACGTCCCACTCGACACGGTAGAAGAGACGACCCAACGCCTTCCGGCGGTAGGCCTGGTAGCCACACCTGAGAACGGCGACTGGATCGCCAGCGAGATAATTCGCATCAAGGAGAACGGCTACCGCGCCATCGTAACGGCGAGACGAGACGAGGACTACGAAGCGCTGCGATACGCCCGGATGCTCGGCGCGAAAGTCCTCAGTCCGCCGTCAGACTGGACGACCGCCCCTGATGCACAGGAGCGCCTGACGGCTGCCGCACGGGCGAACGGCTACCCAGGACTCCTATATCATACTGACACTTCACAGCGGATCGACTTCGAAGCGAGCTACGAAGCGTTGCGATCCTCTGAACGGTTTGTCATCGAGGCAGCGGTCGAACCCGTCGTGGAGTCCGCGACACGGATCCTCGTCGGGATACCAGCGTACAACGAGGCGTCATCGATAGCGTCCGTGGTTGAGGTCGTCGATACTTACGCCGACGAGGTTCTCGTCGTCGACGACGGCAGCGACGACGACACCGCAGCCGAGGCCAAAAAGGCAGGCGCGACGGTCGTTGAACACGAGACAAACGGTGGCTACGGGGCGGCGCTGAAGACGATATTCACGCAGGCTAACCGCTGTGACGCCGACCACCTCGTCATCCTCGATGCCGACGGTCAACACGACGCCAGCGACATCTCGAACCTTGTCCGCAAGCAACGCGAAACCGACGCGCACATCGTGATCGGCTGCCGGTTCGGCCAAGAGGCGGAAACAGAGATGCCGCTGTACCGGCGGTTCGGACTCAGTGTCATAAATCTGCTCACGAACCTCAGTCTCGGTATCTTCAGCGCCGAATCGCGAGTCCGGGACTCCCAGAGCGGGTTCCGTGCCTACAACCGGGAGGCTATCGCGTCGCTCGCCGCCGATGACTCGATAGGTGACAACATGGACTGTAGCCTCGACATCCTCTATCACGCCCACTCGAACGGCTACCAGATCGAAGAGGTCCCGACGACCATCGACTACGATGTCGAGAGCGGGAGTAGCCACAGTCCGATAAACCACGGCATAACGCTCGTGATGAACATCGTTCGAACAATCGAGCGGGAACGACCGATCACGATGCTCGGCGTGCCCGGCGTCGTCTCGATCCTAATGGGCTTCGCCTTCGCCTACTGGTCGTTCTTCAACTACCTTCAGTCAGGTGAGTTCCCGATTGGCCTCGCCCTGTTCGCGTCATGTCTCGCTATCGTGGGTATCCTGGCCGCCTTCACCGGAATCATTCTCCACTCCCTCGAAGTATATCGGCAGTGATCTAGTCTTTCGTGCGGCGTGATCACGTCGTGGTCATCCACCTCCCGAACGCTGTGCACTACTGTTATCCGTGGTAGTCGAGGGGTCCCACCGGCCGCGTCGTGATGGGTCGACCTCGAGTAGAAGCCGGGGTTGTTCGGACATTTATTGGGGTATTACTAAACCACAGTGCCACCGTGGAATATACGAAAACCGATGGACCTTACAGAGTTCGCCGGTACGTCTGTGCTCGTCACCGGTGGCGCGGGATTTATCGGGAGTCACATCGCCGACATGGTCGTCGATCACGCTGACGTACGAATACTCGACGACCTTTCGAGTGGCTCTCGTGACCATGTTCCAGATCAGGCGACGCTGATCGAAGGCGACATCTCTGACGAGGACACCGTCGAGCGGGCCATGGATGGCATCGACTTCCTCTTCCACGAGGCTGGACTAGTGAGCGTCCCCGAATCACTCGAGCGCCCGATGGATTGTCACGAAATTAACGGGACGGCGACGGTCCGCCTGCTCGAGGCGGGGCGGCGGAACGATAGTCGGGTCGTCATTGCATCCAGTGCAGCGATATACGGCCACCCCGGGCACGTCCCGGTGCCGGAGGACGCCTCGAAGGACCCGCAGTCGCCCTACGGTATCGAGAAACTCAGCGCCGACCACTACGTACAGACGTACGCGGCGCAGTACGATCTGGATGCCGTCGCACTGCGGTATTTCAACGTCTACGGGCCGCGACAGAGCGGCGGCCAGTACAGCGGTGTGATCAGCGCGTTCGTCGACCAAGCGCGCAGCGGCGGTCCGATCACTGTCGAGGGCGACGGCGAACAGACGAGAGACTTCATCCACGTCGACGACGTCGTAGACGCGAACCTGCGAGCGGCGACCATCGACTCGGCCGAGACGGCCTTCAACGTCGGAACGGGCACCAGCGTCACAATAAACGAACTCGCAGAAACGGTCCGCGACATCGTCGATGCCGACGTCCCGATAACGCACGTGGACCCGCGTCCGGGCGATATCCGGCATAGCAAAGCCGACATCAGCCGTGCCCGCCGGGAACTCGATTTTGACCCGTCGATCCAGCTCGCCGACGGCCTCCCCACCGCCCTGTAACGCTTTCGCCAGGGCTGGAGAGTTCTCATTTCGAATTCGATGGCAATTCCCCCGTCGAACGTTGGAACCTGCTTCTCAGTTCGACGACGCCGGCAGCAGGTCGCCGTTCTCGACCATCGCTTCCAGTGGATTGTCGGCAATCTCCAGCGGGAAGTCGATCCGGCCGCGCTGGCGGGCAGACTCCCAGCACCCGAAGATCAGCTCGGTCGCCTGAAGCGCGTTGTCCGCGCCGAGTTCTGGCTGCCGACCACTGTCGAGCGCGTCGACACTGTCCGCGATTGCGCGGTCGACGAATGTCTCGGGGCGGGTCTTCTCGACGGATACGCCCGGCAATCGGGTGCTCAGCTTCTGCTTGGCGGCGTCGATGATCGTGTTTCGTGGGCCGTGGATCCCTTCGCCACCCGTATCGACAGTCCGCCAGGACCCTCTCGACCGAACGCGGAGCGGGGCCTGATCACCGCCGATCTCGATAACACCATCTTTCCCAAGGAGTCGCATTTGACAGTCGATGATACCGCCGTCACCTGTGGACGCGAGCCCGTTGACCCCGTTCGTGTACTTCCACTGGGCGATGGCCTGGTTCTCGTTGTGGGCGCCGAACTGGACGTTCTCCTCGCTGTATTCGATCCCCGCCATGACCCACTTCGCCATCGCCTGGTCGGTAAAGAAGCCACAGAGGTCGAATAGGTGAGACCCATAGTCGAAGAGGTTTTTCCCGCCCAGTTCGATCCGTTCGAGAGATCCGACTTCGCCGCTCTCGAGAACGGTCTTCGCTTTTCGGAACGGCTTCCCGAACCGCCTCTGGTGATTGAACGTTAGCTGGATCCCGGCACGCTTGCACGCGGAGGCCATCTCCCGACAGTCCTCCCACCGCGTCGCCATCGGCTTCTCGCAGTGAATCGCGTCCATCACCCCATTCTCTGCGCAGTCCAGGACGACGGATGCGTGGACGTGGGGCGGAACACAGACGCTGACGATGTCGGGCTCGATGGCGTCCAGCATCTTCTGGCTGTCCGTGTAGACGTTGTCCTCGGGGATGCCCCATCGCTGTGCGAACTGCTTCGCGTTCTCCGGGATGATGTCTGCACAGGCTGTTAGTTCACACGAGTCCAGCCTGCTGTATGCGCCCGCGTGTCTGTACGCCATCGCAAAGCCGTCAGTGTCCGGGTCGTCGGGATCTTCCCCTGTCCCGATGACTGCGACAGTGTAGGTCATCGATTGAAAATGGAGTAGTAGACTCAATAGTAGTAACCCCGTACTCTGTCGTCCCTCAGCACGGTCCCGCGACCGCGCTGCCTGCGCCGCAGAGGCAGGGACAACCGCAGTTCGTCGGCCGTTCGTGACGACTGCACAGGCGTCTCCTCCCTCACCGGGACAATTAAAAAAGTACCAACGAATCCGAACTGACCCGAGATGGGTTGTCGACGATCATGTCGGTCCCGGCCAGGCGGGGCGAACTGGTCTGGGCGACGACGCTCGTCACCGGGGGAGGATACCTTGAGGGCGGGTATCGGTCGCTTCCCGAACCCCGCCTCGTACTCGCCGTGCGGGTTCTTCCCACAGTATGAGCTGACTACTAAAACCTCTCTCGTGTTGAGTAGGGATCGAGAATGAGGGACCTTCGGCGACGCGGACGTATTACTGAAACGACTAACACCCCTCCGGTGGATACGTGCCGATATCGATGACATCTGACGAGGAACTGGAGACTGCGGAGATGGACCGTGCGACGCGTCGGACTGTCCTCGCGGTCGTCGCTTCAGTAGTCTCCTTCGTCGTCGCGGTCGCGCTCGAGCGTGAGGTCTTCTACCGTGGATACGGCACGGGTAACTACGGTTCCGACGACTACGGTGGGTGAACCATAAAATTACAGACCGATCTGTCAGACACGAACATGTCGACACCGAGCCACCATCGGCCCATTCTCTGATTCTGTGAGACGACGGACCTGACCAGCAGCGGTCGTCCTGTCATCATGTGGCGTCACACGCGCTTGACAGTAACGTCGACATCTGGTGAAACGATGCCTGAGGAGGCCTGCTTCGCTACAATGGTTGTAAACTCGGCTTTCGGTATGAAAGAGACAGTACCCTCGGGTCGTTAGTTACTCCCCTCCAATCTCCCACTGTTGCTGAGCAGTCCGTTGATCCGACCGGCAGCTTTCGCGAGGTTGCTCCCGGTCTGTGTGACTGTTGCCATCGGCGTCCGCCGGACGTACTTTTCCGGGTCGAAAATGTCACACACGATCTTCGCCACTTGGTCACGGCGGGGAACGCCCACTTTCGACCAGTAATACGGGCTCTTGCGCTCGAGCTTGTACTGTTTCTTCCAGTAGTCCGTAACCGACGACGTGTACTGGTGTTCGACGACGAGATTGGGGTCGTATCGGATGTCAAATTCGCTCAACACGCGACTCGCGAGCTCCTTCTCCTCATGTCCCCAGCCCATCTGTTCGTCCCACCCGCCGACGGCCTCAAACACGTATCGGTTCACACCCATGTTACATCCCCAGAAGGCATCGACGTAGTGAGCTTCGTCTCCCCAGTCGTAGTGGTTGGTGAAGTGTCGTGCGAAGATGTCGTCGAACGGGTGGACAGTCCGTCCGGCGTAGGCCGCCTCGGTTTCCAGTACCGACTTCGCGGTCTCCAAGTAACCGGGCTGAGGCCTGGAATCGTCGTCCAGAAACACGAGTTTTTCGGCGTTCGCCTGCTTGACACCTTCGTTCCGCGCCTTCGTGACTGGACTGTCGTCACAGACGATCACCTCGTAGTCGTCGAATTCATGCGTATCGAGAATCTGTATTGCTTCGATTTCATCGCGTGGCTTCAAGGTCGCGATGATGACGCTGACTGAAACCATGATATGGTTACTGACAGATCGGAGAGGCTATAACGTTATTAGTATAACCTCCCTGGGGCGAGTAGGTGCCGTATTCCCCGGGAAGCGCTATCCAGTCATCGTGGTAAGCACGGACTGGCCCCACGAGAAACTGATGTACACGAACGCGACGAACCCGCCCATGGATATCCAGCGTAATCGTCTGTGATTCGTCGGCCGCGGTCCCTGAGGATTGCTGTATTCAACTGCTAGGAGGAATCCAGTGTATCCGAATAGGAACATCATTAGTAGATTCCAGCGGTCAGTGAACAGCATCCCGGCAACCGTCAGGGAGAGCCACGTAACGAAGAACACGCCGAACTTTCTACCCCATGCAGCACTCATATATTACCAAGTCTCTTGCGTCCCGTTTTGTTATGCTATTGCTAGCGCCAGCGCACACCCCTCGAACCGAGCAGAGATCCCGCTCACTTTTACGCTCACTGAAACGGGGTCACACTAAGAGAACTCCCCGTCCGATCTCGCCTCAGAGTCCGTTCAACGCCGAATTGGTAGCCGTGACAGCGACATCGTCGTCGGTAGCGAAGATGGATCCTCACCCGAAAGTTGTCGCTCTGCGCCCGCTTTGTCTTCCGGGTAGCCCGCGTTGATCCGCCAACCGTCGAGGAGAACTGCGTCGACCGTCTGGTCGTCAGCCATCAAGCAGGTCGATGGCGTCGCTCAGCTCGCACTCGCCGTGGTCAGAGGATTGAACGAGGTCACACGCCTCGAAGATCGCGGGCGACAGCGTGTAGAAACCGGTCATGACAAGGTTGGACGGGCGGGTCGTCAGGCTTCTCCACGACGGGACGATTTCGCCGTACTTGTCTGTCACGCAGACGCCGTAGCGCGGCGACTCCGACTCGGAGGTCTCCTTGACGAGGAACGCGCAATCGACTCCTTTCCTGCTGCCGTTGCACGACGGTGTCGAGATTACCACGGAACACGCTATCCTTGAGCATCAGCATGAAGTCGTCGCGATCTCCGGTTCGGCCTGTAACAGCGCGTTGGCCTGTCCGTCGGGTTCGGCCTGGTGGACGTAGGTTATGGGAACTCTGTCGAAGCTATCACCGTAGTTAACGAATTTCTCGCATCGAGAGAGACGTGCTCTTCGAGACAGTGCATCAGGAGCGGACGCCGGTTGATCTCGACGAGTGCTCTCGGAATCCCACTGTCAGCGGACGGAGGCGTGTTCCTTCCCGGCCGCGAGAACTACTGCTTTCATCACTCACACGCATTCCCAGATGGCACATTGTAATATTACTACTAATCGGAACTGTCTCGAATGGTTCAAGACACTTCGTTTCCGCTAGTAACGTTGCTCAGCTACCGACGTAAATCCCGAAGTGAATCCGAGTGAATCACAATAAACTCTTCTTCACCCAGTTGCGACTCATGCTCGGGCAAAAATATCAACTGTGAATCAGTTGATGACTTGACAACGGTCAGTTCTTCCATCTCGTAGCCGAGGTCTGATTCCCAATCGGGGTCTGTCGGTACGTCTTCCCACTCCTCTGAGGTCATCATTCGGCCGCCACTCCACTCAAACATCTTGGTCCTGACAAACTCAATCGGCCCTGTGTAAACCGTGTGCTCTGGCTCCAATCTTCTAACTCTAATCTTAGATTAAGGGCATCATTAGCCCTCTTCTCTACTGCGCTAATATCAGACATGTCTCGGAAAGGTGTAATTACTACATTAAATATTGTGCCATCATAGCTATATTTTACGAACTATTTAATACCCACTTACTTACCAAACAATTCTACCAGACTCTCTCCAACGACATTGTGAAAACGAGAGATACCTTGTCGGTAGGATCAAATTACCCCCGAAATTCTGTGGAATTGCACCGAGAAACAACTCTGATCTGTGAAGTTATACATAAGTCAGAGAACCATTGGACACAGCCACAGAATCCGCTATCACATCAGTGAAACACGGAGTTCCACGAGTGTGCGAGCAACAATGTTCTCCTGCCTGCGGGGATCATATTATTTAGCTCACTGTGGGGTGCTCTACTAGCTGGGACTGTTATCGGTGTCACAAACCGCCGATATCCGTTCAAATGCCGCCATAACGTATCTCGGAGCAGACTCAATAATAGAGTGACAGAGTCGGATATGCTGTGCCAGACAACGCTATGGGAGGGTAAGCACTGCAATTTTGGAATAACACGACTATAACAATACACCCTTGCATATAAGATATCTATGGAGAGGGCAGTTACCCGACACCCACAACACCGGCCCAATCCTTACCACCCCCCCTCAGGGACGCTCGTGCCCTGTACAGTCGCTGTCGACTCGGATCGCTCTCTCCACTTTAATCGTGAGCCGGAACGGCTTCGGTCACACCGTTTTTCCGGCTCACTCCGGCCTCAACTTCTTAGCTACAGCGGGTAGATCTTAACCTCCTGCAAAGGCTAGGTTAACTCTCCTGACTATTATAGATCCGCTATCAGATACTGGTCAGTACAGGGCTAGAATCCCGGAAAGCCACTGATTTACAGCGGATGCAGCCGCAACTACCATCCGCATTGCTGCTTGAACGACGGACGTTCTGATCGCGCTCAGAGTGCACAAGGGACACTTCCAGTTGTCCATCTCTGGTCGAATACCTATCGTAGTCGAAAAATAAAGGGGGAGCTACCCACTGAACTTCGCGAATCGGATACCGATATCCGTCGGGGTATAAACGATTGGCAATCGCCTAGAAGAATCCGACTACCTCAAATATGAACTCAATTACTAAACTATAACAGTTACACGTAGCGGTGTATGCCGGAACATCTCTCCGACAGCGAAATGGAACGGATTTCGGAATTCGCGAGCACTCCGATGTACAAGCGGTCGCCAGACCAGTTGTTGCCGGACGGTGCGACCGACGACGAAGAATAATACATCCCTTGGGGGGTATTTTCGCTCAGCACATTCTTCAGCTCAAGGCTCACCGATATCGAAGGACTTGTCCCTTTTACCCCGCCGTCTGGAGACTGCGTGTGCAATAGAAAGCGCGAGGAATGAACTAATGACAACTAATCCGATAATTAACGGACTGATGGCACTGAGCGGTGGAACGCCGACAATTGCTCCCAGGAGTAACAGTGCGTTCAGCAGGGCCACGGTCGCATAATACTGGTACCATCTGGACTCATCATCGCCATTGCTGATGAACGGCTCGACTTCCGGTGCGTCCTCTCGAAGAGCTATCTCACCTGTATCAGCGTCGTATGTTATTAGCCCCGCCTCTTGGAGCTTCGGAGCATGGGTCTGATACAATGAGACGTACACTCGCTTTCGGGCCTGCGAGGAGAGCTCTTCGACGGTTGTGTCGTTCTCCCACGCAGCCAACTCCTCAGCTAGATCAGTTAGTTGGACTGGTTCTTTTTGTTGGCGTAGATAATAAAGGGTATACCGACGCCTAGAACTGCTGAGGATATCGAACATTTGGTCGCGTGAGAGCTCTGGTTCTTCCTCTACCATCGGTTCGCTCATGACCTCGATTGCTGCGTTGGTTTGTGTTCAGGCCGCGAGAGCGACATATATACACGAACCCCGGGGTAACGTTTTGTTACACCCCCGTTACCCTCTGATTCTCGAGTAAGAAATAGCTACTTGTAGGGCATACCAGACACTCGTTCTCCGCTGGCTGGCCACAGTCAGTTTATAATCATTGAATCTGCCAGATTCGGAAATGTTTGTCGTATTATATGACTCGATCTCAACGAACTTGAATAAATAAAAACAAATCTGTATATGAAACCGCATTACAGTGCGTGATCGTTATGGTCGGTACGAATTTAATTCCCAGTGATACTAAACTCCAACTCTTCTTGTATTAGAACCATAATATATAGTAGTACAACTCTATCGATCTCCGAGTAGGATAGACGAGAACTACATAGTATCTTATTAATAATATACTGTGGTCTTGGCAGTACTGACTCTGCTATTCGGACCACCAGGTCAGTGACAGGAGGTACAAAGTGAGTGATCCGAAAACACATCGGCAGTGTAATGCTGACAGGTGAATATCCGAACTAATCCGTGCTGGGCCGAACGCGGTTATTAAAACAGTCCGTACTGATGGCCTATGACCTTACTCTACCGTACCTATGGCAGATAGACAGGAGATCCTCTGTAGTTTTTATCCGTGTTGAGACATTTATTTCTCTCAATCCGCAGCAGGAAAAAACCTGATCGGGTTTTGAGTTTGACCGCTCGACGATTGCTCCGAAATTTTGGCAGTCTGTCTCCGCAGTTTCTTAATCGCTATCACGCACCACCTCTACCAGAGGTTCATTGCAGGGGCGTCTCGTTATCCGATCACTCAAGGACCAGTAGGAGGTTACTAGCCGATTACGTCGGCGTAATTTCGATAGTTTCGCTGTCTCGAATCCGAACAGTGTACCCGCTGTATGTGAAACTAATCTGGATACTATCGTTGGACTTCCCTGCGACGAGTGTGTCGAGGGCATCCGGGTCGATCTGGTTGTACAACGGCGGGAGTTTTGTTTCCGTTACGCGTTCTTTGGCTGCGATGGCGGTCACAATCGCTTCGCTTGGTGATTCGTACTGGTCTGCCCAGAAGACAGTTTCTGTCTCGTTCCACTCCAGACTCATTGTTACCTGAAAGAACGTACTCCCGTATCAGCATATACCCTATCAGACTAGCAAACTTGGACACTGGATGCTATCTATCTAGATGCTGTGTCGTCCCGCCTTCGCTAAACAACTGCTCGAGTAGCTTCCGGACCGCTACCCGAAGGTGGTGGCTGAACGTCGGCTGTGAAATATCGAGTGTATCGGCGATTTCCTGGCCGGTTTTGTCCCGAGGTGATTGATAGAATCCGCTATAGAAGGCTGCGAGCAACACCTCAAACTGGCGGGGGGTCAGTTGTGCTGTCAATTCTGAGTGGAACGACTCTCGGGTTTGGACACCACGCTCTCGCTTGTGACGGCTCACAAGTTCGATGTCCGGACATGAACGCCGTAATTCCACTATGAGTTGGCGAATATCGACAGTCTGTGGGACCTCGAGCTGGATTTCCAGCGTCTCTCCGTCGGACTGGATTAGCTGTGGTGCCCCCCCCTGTTCGGCGACAGTCAGTGCGAGCTGTGTGCCCGATACCGTCGCCTCGAACAGACTCGTGTCCTCAGTGTCGGTTAAACACTCTAATCGCTGAATCCGGGGAAGGACGTCCGGACATGTTTCCAGGTCTTCGGGGGGAGCGTCAGTGCTGAAAAACACGATACAGCTGCTATCTCCCTGTGGTACGATACCTTCGAATGTGATTTCTGCATCGACAACACCCGCGATTCGATGGAGGATATCGTCGGATTCAGTTGCTTCCAGTCGGATCTCGACGGCGCGGTCCGCGACGAGCCCTTGCTTCGTCTCGATGCTGTTGATGGCGTATCCGACTGTTTCACTCACTTCTTCGAGGACTGACTGTGTTGGCAGGTCGAAAACGTCCGGCGTTTTTGCATACACGGTCAAGATCCCGTAGGAGAGTTGTTGGTAGCTGAGCGGAATGCTGACGACTGACTGGAAGCCCCGTTCCAGCAGCCGCCGCTGCCACCCTTTCCCCCTGAGCCCGTCTGCGATGTTGTTGTTCAGCGTCTGCTCGTTCGTTCGGGCCGTCTGGACTGCTGGCGGTGGCGGTGTCTCGTTCGTAGGCGTGCGGGATTCTTCTAGGAAGCCGCGGTCGGTCCCTGCCCATGTTCGTGGCGTGACTCGGTCGGTATCGGATTCGTACTCGCCGATCCAGGCGAACGAACAGATGTCGGACGCGACCAACTGGTCACACACCGCCTGCTCTATTTCCGAGCGACTGTCTGCCCGGAGCACCCGCTCGTGGATTTTCTGACTCAGTTCCGTCAATCGATTCATCTGTTCGAGCTGAATCGTCTGTTGTTCCAGGTCTCGCTGTCTGTCTTCGAGCTCCGTCTCGTAGGTCAGCCTATCGAACGCAGTCCGAATCGTTGCTCCGAGGAGTTCGGTAATCCGACGAGTCTGGGTATCGAACACGCCGCCGATTGTGTCGCCCGCCCGGAGAACGCCGTGGTCTCCCAGCGGGACAAACACGGCTTTGCCGTCAGTCAGCGTGTCCCCGCCCGCCTTCGAAGTCGAGTTTTCGTCACTAACGATGGTTTCCTCGGTGAAAAAGGCCGAACTCACGGGGCTATCGCCGTCTGCTGGGATGGCTTCGTGCTCTTCAGTCTCTGTAGCCGCAAGGGGCCGAAAGGCGTTCGTATCGCTGTCGAACGCGTACAGCACAACTTCAGGGAGGCCGATGATATCACGCGTCCGCGAAACGACAATCTGGGCGGCTTCCTCCTCTGAAGTCACGCCTAGGAGATCTGTTGCCGCCTCGTACAACTGTGTAAAGCCCATTTCCGCTCGCTGTGTCTGGAGTTCGTTTCCGATCCACTTGCTCAGCAGGTCCACGAGCGTCATGTCCCAGTCCGAGAATCCAGTATCGCCCGTCCCGGACCCGTAGAAACAGAGCGTCCCGTAGGTACTCCCTCCGACAGTGAGTGGCGTTCCGAGGTATCGATTGATTTCGTCATCCCAAATGAGGTCTCTGTCATTGTCGCCGCAGTCGGCGTCAACGTCTGTCATCACGACCGTTTCCTCGTTCGCAACGGCTTTTGCACAAGGGGTATCCGACAATGGAATGGTTCCCCCCGAAAAAATCGTTTCATCAGGTGTCTGGAGCACTTCGAAATCGTACTCCATACCGTTGACACGCGAGAGCGTCGCATACTCGGTTCCCAGCACGCTACGGCCGACCTGCATGAGGTCCGCTATCTGTTCCTGTAGTGACCCTTCCCGCGTCGTGAACACCTCGGTAATCGTTCGCAGGACTTCTTCCCGCATTTCAAGTTCCGCACGCGTCGCGGTCGAATGGAGGCCGTCGGCGACGATTTCCGCGAGTTCTGTCAGCACGGCCTGCTCCGCCTCGTCGAACGCGAAGGGCGTGTCCGCGTATATCGAAATCACACTCTGTACTGAGCCCGTGTACTGAATGGGGAGAACGATCATCGATCGGAACCCGTACTCCGATGCAGGTTCGTACCATGGCTGAACCGACGATTCAGTACGGATGTCGGACGCCACTTGCCGTTCGCCGGTTTCGATTGCACGGCCGAACGGCCCCTCATCGAAAGCTGAGCGGCCATAACGGGAGAGCATCGCTTCGACGTATTCGAGTGCGCCACCACCGCCTGCCGCGGGAACAATGTCGCCCGCCTCGTTTCTTTCCCCAATCCAGGCGAACTGGTAGGCATCCGAACTGGCCAGGATCTCACAGACGGCCTCTTTGATCTCCTCGGCTGTTGATGCCCTCAGGACTTGGCGATTGATCTCTCGGAACAGTGAATTGATTCGGGACAGTCGCGCCGTTTCCCGACGGAATCGGTGTGATTCGACTGCGTTCTCGATTCTGTTTGTGAGCACTGCATACTGTTCCGGTCCGCCACCTTTTACGAAGTAATCGGTGACACCGGCCGAAACCGCTTCGCTGGCGAGTTTTTCGCTCCCCTGGCCGGTCAACAGGATGAACGGGAGGTCACCGTTAGATTGACGCACCGTTTCAACGAACTCAATCCCGTCAGCTTCGGGCATCTCGTAGTCACTGACGATACAGTCGATAGATTCGGAATCGAAGTAACTGAGGGCGTCATCGACGCTTGCGGCCTCAATGACCTCGATACGGTCGTTTTCGTGTTCCAGCAGTTCTGCCGTCGTCCGCCGGAACTCTCCGTAGTCATCGACTAACAGTACCTTGATTTTCGAGGCTGCCGTTTCACTATCCGTTGGTGCCGGTCCAGTCTCACCGGCCAACTTCCGCATACTACACCACTTACGCAACAGTCCGTATAAACGTTTGACTTGACTCGTATCGCTGCCGCGGCTCTACGTTTGTTAATACCCACCGCATCTGACGATGAACTCGTCTGCATATCCGGCTATTAGGCCAGTGTACAACTTTTACAACGTATGCAGCCACTACAAATTCCGAAATAATGACCCTTCTCGAAATATTGTATCGATAAAGTATATATACTATTGCATTGGATATTTCAGAACACATTTCATTGTAAATACTGACCTGTAGTGGTAGCTTTGGTATAGAAGTGCTACAGAAACCGAAATCGGATCGACTACAACTATATTCCAACAAAACTTGATTTCAAAAAATATAGCTACAGTATCAAATAGAAATAACAGCTCCATAATTCTAAAGGTTTTGATAATAGAGCTAATTTACAAATTGAACCCGTTTGGTTCCGACTTAGTTATCCCACTGAGTACACACTGAGGGTGTAAATCTTTGCCGAACTCGTTAATACGTAGGCTGTATGTATACTGTCCGTCAAAAACTATTACTGAGCAGGCCGAAACAATCTGACAATGGCTGCTGACCCCGGCTGTAAAGTAGACGCGGTTATCGACAAGTATGGGTTGGCGTCGACAGACCCAGTCTACGATTCCCTCGACGAGGGCCTGCTAGCACGCTGGACAGGTGCGGACGACCGAACTGAAATGGGATACCGGTCATTGACGGCGTGGTTCAACAAACGGCTCCTCAAACGAGTTTACACCGAACACGGTCGTGAATCCCTCGATACCCGTATAGACAGTGATTACGACACATTGCGGGGGGATGACGCCCTACACCGGGACGAACTCATCGAGCGACTGCAAGCCGCGGGTATTCCCGGTGAAACGCTCCACGATGATATGGTATCGTGGGGAACGATGCGAACCCATCTTAACGACTGTTTGGACGGTCGAAAGGAGCCTCGGGAGGCGACAACTAACTGGGAACGTGAGAGCGTCGAAACGGCAAAAGCAGTCGTCGAACGGAAGGCCGAGACGGCACTGTCCTCGCTCTCGAAGAAAGGCGACATCGACGGGGGTGGTGCCGCGGAGATAGAGACCCAGATTCAACTCGGATGCCCTGACTGTCCGACTCGTGTTCCGTTCGATGTCGCACTCGAGCGTGGGTACGTCTGCAAGCAACACCGGGGGCCGCATCTATCATCACACAATTCATGACCTGGACCATTGAAATCGAACGGATCGCGGGTATTCTGGACGGGTCGGCGACGGTAGAGCCGGGATTGAACGTCGTCCGCGGCTCGAACTGGCAAGGGAAGTCGAGCTTCATTGAATCAATCAAAACGGCCCTTGGTACCTCCACCGAACTGACTGAAGGGGCAGATAGCGGAGCGGTACATCTCGAAACGCCGACCGGTGTCTACGACGTGACGCTCACCCGTGAGAACGGCACCGTGGCTCGACAGGGGCAGCCGTATCTCACCGACGAGTACGACGTTATCCGCGCTGAGCTGTTCGCGTGCTTGGACGAGCGGAATGCGGTCCGGCAGGCCGTCCGGGCAGGGGACAACCTCGAGGACGTGCTGTTGCGTCCGCTTGACTTCCAGAACATCGATACGCAGATCGAGACGTTACAGCGGGAGCGCGAACAGATCGAAACAGAACTCTCGCAGGCGCGTGAGGCGAAAAAGCGACTCCCGAGCGTTCAGGAGAAAGTGACACGTCTGGAAAACGAGATCGAGGATCTCCAGGCCAAACGTGAGACAATCGACGGTGAGGCAGGAAGCGACGACAGTTCGGAGTCGGTCCGCCGTCAACTCAGCCAAGCCCGGACCGAACAGAACCAGGCCAGAAACCGCATCGAACGACTCGAACAGAGCATCGAGCGGACCGAACAGCGACTCTCGGAGCGAGAGGATGATCTCGACGCCCTCGAAATCCCGGAGTACAATGACGTTGAGGACAAACTCGCGGAGGCACGGGAGAGCCTCTCGCAAGTAGAGCGAGACGCCGAGGTGCTCCAGTCTGTCTACTCGGCAACTGAGATGGTCCTCAGCGAGAACCGGTTAGACCTGCTTACCGACGTGGAGCGCGATATCGACGGTGACACCGTCACCTGCTGGACGTGTGAGAGTGAGACGACACGAGCAGACCTGGCGGACCAACTGGACACGCTCGGAAGCGAACTCACGACACTCCGCGCACAAAAAGAAACCTACCGCGATACCGTCGAGGAACTGGAAACACAGCGCGAGGAAATCAGCCAGGCTCGCCGTCGCAAAGCGGACCTAGAGGAGGAGATTGCTGACCTGGAGGCGACGCTGGCCGATCGGAAACAGAGCCTCGAAGCAGCCAGAAACAGACTCGAAGGGGCCCAAGCAGACGTGGAGCGGCTTTCCGACCGCGTCGATGAGACCGTGGCGGAGCTTTCGGATGTCGAAAGCGAAATCAAGTACCGCGAGGCTGAACTCGAAGACACTGCCGACGAACTGGCGCAACTCGAAACGAGAGCGGCCCGCGTCGACGCGCTCGAAGCCGACCTCGAATCGGTGCGCGACGATCTTGCGGAACTTCGAAGCCGGAAAGACCGTATCAAGCGCGAGGCACGGGAAGCGTTCGACACGGCGATGCAGGACATCCTCTCCCGATTCGGGACGGGATTCGAAACGGCCCGACTCACCGCGGACTTCGACATTGTAGTCGCTCGGGACGGTCAGGAAGCGAGTTTAAACGCCCTCAGCGAAGGGGAACTCGAACTAATTGGTTTCGTGGCAGCGCTGGCCGGTCGCCAGTCGTTCGATGTCGGCGACGCTGTGCCGCTCCTGCTTGTCGACGGCTTGGGCGGCCTTGACGACGACAACCTCCACACCCTCATCGAGTATCTGCAGCAGGGGACCGAGTACCTGGTGTTCACTGCGTACCCGGAGTACACAGCTTTCGATGGACGTGAGATCGACCCGACCCAGTGGACCGTTGCGAACGAGAAACAAGCCTCGGCCGACTGACAGCCTGTCCGAATCCGAGCCTTTCCCACTGACGCGTATTCTGGTTTGACTCCACTATCTCTCTGTCTGAGAAGGGATATATCCCATAGGTATATTTTCACTTCTAGGGGACTTATACAAAAATACTATTAGTATCTACCTCATTTCTCACTTAGATGGCGACCATACGGGTGAAAGATTGGACGAAAACGGAATTAGAAGAAATACGGAACGCGGAGTCACATTCATCGTACGATTCGGTCATCAAATCGCTGCTGAAAGACCGCAAACTCGCGAAGTTGGCGGACGACGCTTCTGGGACCGTGACGGGCAACTCCGTCCAGTCACAGGACTCCGCCGTCGACAAAGCGTTCGACGATCTGACTGTTCTGGGGGAACTGACTGCTGATCACGACGACGTGTTGTTCCTGTGGTGCCCGAACTGTGGGAACGAACTCGTCCACCTTACGGTCGAGCGACCGCTTGGCCTCTCCGTGTTTGAGATGGAGTGCCAGCGATGTCTCACCCATCTTGACAGTCACGCTATCGTCGCTATTGAACTGCGGTATCCCATCGAACAGAAGATGATCGAGGGACAGCTCCGGACGGACCTCAAATCCTGCGTGATCGACTACTGGGACCGGACGCTGGAGGCGGCCGCCAACGACACTCTCGAAACAGAAACCCCCGTCGACCGTCTCGTGTGGCAGTTCGATCAGTACCACAAACAGTTCACCTGGGACTGGCCGACGGATGTCCCGACTGTCAGCTTTGTCCCCGGCGTCACGTATCACAACACTACCACTGACGAGCGAATCGAAGCCGTCGAAGCTGTCACCGAGAACCGGAACGCGATGGATTCGTACAAGATCAGACGCTGCACCGCGGACAGCGATGATATCCCGGATCAGCTAGACAGCAGTACGATTGTCGACTGGATTGCCAACCGGGAACTGGTCGTCACAGAGCAGTCCGTGGGAACGACCAAACCGGCGACGTAACGAATCTCGACGCCCCGGCTTTGGCTTATCGCCGACGTACGAGGTGTGTCTTCCAGAACATGATTTGCCGGGAGCCGAACTGATTGGAAGGGTACATTTCTCCACTCTCAGCGGCCCCATTTTCTCAGCCTTTGTTCTTATGAGTGTGCAACATTCTCAGTAGTCTACTATATTTGACCAATTCTTATGGCTAAATTCCTGTGGATTCGGTAAGGATGCCGACTATAAATTTATATAACCTTAGGTAATATATAAGGTGTATCGAGGCTACCAAAGACACTCATGACGTTTGTCGACAACAATTATACGACACCAGCGGCCTACTTTCTACCATGATTAGGCTGGTTGGATGCACGCGTTTCGCTAGTCGCATCTCCGAGCGCGTCCCGGGTGACGAGGGAGGGCGAGCCTGTGAGTAAAGCGACGCACCCTCACACGCTCAAACTCCCTCGTGAGGAACACGGATTGGCCACGTCGAAGGCAGCGACCAGACGGATACAGGGAATTCTTCCAGCGTTCCTGGAGAAGAAGATCATCGAAGCGGAGGCCAACGGGCTGGTCGTTCCACTCGACGGCAGCGTCGAATCGACGGTTGCGGCTGCGCTGGCCGTCGACGGGATCGGGGCTGACTACGTGACTGGACTGGTAATGCCGGTACAGCTAAGCGACGAAGGGCCTGCCCGGACGGCTGAAACCGTCGCGTCGCTGTTGGACATCGACTGCCACCGACTCCACCTGCAGCCAGTGCTGACGGCGTTCCAGCGGGTCGTCGGCGAGACCGGTGAACCGACCGACGACATCGTGGCGATGCGAAACGCCAGCGAACGCTTCCGGATGGCGTGTAAATACTACGTCGCAAACACGAGGAACGAACTCGTCGTGGGAACTGTCCCCCGGACTGATCGGCTGTTGGGCTCCGTTGCGAAATACGGCGAGAACGGCGTTGACCTGTCGCTGTTCGGTGACCTTTACAGAACCGAAATCGAGGCCCTGGCTGATGCACTCGCCGTTCCGTCGGAGATACTCGAACGGACACCTCATCCCATGGAGCACACCGGTGCAACTGATGCGACGGAACTGGGTATCGATCAGCGAGAACTCGACAGTATTCTCCACTTCGCGGTTGATAGAGGCTGTTCCGCACCGGAGGTGGCTGACAGAGTCGGCGTCGACGAGCCCGCCGTTGAGCGAACGATTCAGTGGTGTGCCAGCACGCGCCACAAGCGACACACGCCACCGAAACCCTCGATGGATAACTGACACCACCGGGAACCGTTTCTGTGAGCAAAGCAGTTAACAGCCTCACTCCGCGAGTCTCACACCCATGCAGGCCGACCCCCAGGAGATCATCGACACCGGCGACAGGCTGTTGTCGGAGTATCCCGAACTGTTTACTGAGCAGTACGAGACGAACACTCGCCTCGTTCAGCGACTCGCCAGTGTGGACTCGTTTCGCATCCGAACCCGGCTCACCGGATACATCACACGAAAAAAACGGACACGGGACGGCTCGCAAAGATGACGCCACCGCATAGCACACGCGCCACACACAGTGCCACACGTGTGTGGCCGGATTTGATGCCCTCAGCGGCCGTCCCGGTATGTGGACCTTCTTTATGCTGAGACCGTTTTGCAGGACGTATGTTACTCACTGGGACTGTCGTTGCGGACTCTGAGACCGTCCTGCAAGACGGGGCGGTCGTCGTCTCCGGGGACCGGATTGCGGCTGTAGGTTCCCGCGCTGACCTCGAAGCGCAGTACGCCGACCACGAACACCAGTCCTACGACGTGCTGTTGCCGGGACTCGTCGGTGGCCACATCCACTCGGTGCAGAGTCTCGGGCGCGGCATCGCCGACGACACGGAACTGCTCGACTGGCTGTTCGACTACATCCTGCCGATGGAAGCCTCCCTGACCGCCGAGGAGATGGAGGTCGCGGCGAAACTGGGCTACCTGGAGATGATCGAAAGCGGGACCACGACCTGTATCGACCACCTTTCGGTCGCCCACGCGGACCGTGCCTTCGAGGCGGCGGGCGAAATCGGCATCCGCGGCGTGCTCGGCAAAGTGCTGATGGACCAGCGATCCCCGGCCGGCCTCCTAGAGGACACGCAGGTCGCACTGGATGAATCCGAGCGTCTGATCAAGGAGTACCACGGCGCCTACAACGACCGGATTCGGTACGCTGTCACCCCCCGCTTTGCCGTCTCCTGTAGCGAGGCCTGCCTACGCGGCGCGCGAGAACTCGCGGACAAATACGACGGCGTCCGCATCCACACCCACGCCAGTGAGAACCAAAGCGAAATCGAGACGGTCAAAGCTGACACCGGCATGCGCAATATCCACTGGCTCGACGAAGTGGGCCTCACCGGCGAGGACGTCGTCCTGGCTCACTGCGTCTGGACTGACGAAAGCGAGCGCGAAGTCCTCGCGGAGACGGGGACCCACGTCACGCACTGCCCGTCCTCGAATATGAAACTCGCCAGCGGCATCGCGCCGGTCTGGGACTACCGCGACCGCGGCATCAACGTCGCAATCGGTAACGACGGGCCTCCCTGTAACAACACGCTCGACGCGTTCACCGAGATGCGACAGGCGAGTCTCCTCCAGAAGGTCGATCAGTTAGACCCGACGGTGACGCCGGCAGCCGAAATCTTCGAAATGGCGACGCGCAACGGCGCGAAAGCCGCCGGTTTCGACAAGCTCGGGGCGATTCGGGAAGGGTGGCGTGCTGACATCGTCGGCCTGAATACGGACCTCACGCGGGCGACGCCGCTGCACGACGTGCTCTCGCATCTGGTGTTTGCGGCCCATGGCGACGACGTTCGATTCACGATGGTCGACGGGAACGTCCTCATGGAACAGGGTGAAGTAACCACTATCGACGCCGACGCCGTCCGCTCTCGGGCATCGACGATGGGACTGGAGATGGACCTCGAAGACGAACGCAAGTCCGCACAGGAACAGAAGCCCTGAGTGTCTCTCAGCGGGTGGCCTCACTCGCTCGTCGCGATTGCTTCGATTTCGACTCCCACGCCCTTCGGCAGATTTGCGACCTCGACCGCACTGCGGGCCGGCGGCTCCTGGTCGAAGAAACCGGCGTACGTGTCGTTCATCGCCTCGAAGTCCTCGATGTCGTCGAGATAGACGGTCATCTTCAACACGTCGCTCATCTCCAGTCCCTCCGAAGCCAGTACCGCTTCGATGTTCGACAGCGCCTGTTCTGCCTGCGTCGCTATCGGTTCGTCGTCGAGCAGGTCGCCGTCGGGTGTCATCGGGATTTGACCCGCGGTGAACACGAGCGATCCGTCTGTCGTTGCCTGGCTGTACGCGCCGACCGCTTCGGGGGCGTCGGCCGTGCTGATAATCCGTTTCATCGGTCAGGTGTTCCGCCATCAGCGTCTTAAATTCACAGGCCGTGGCGGCGGTCCGCGTACTCAGCGAGATCAGCATCGGTATCGATATCCCAGTGAATTCCGGGGTCGTCTACCTCGATGAACGCTGTCCGCTCGTTGGTCTCGATGATATTTCGGCCCCCACGGTCGCCGGAGACGGAGGCAAGCCCATCGAAGTGGTGGCTGTCGAAAAGCACGGGATTGCCCCGCGCCCCTTCGTGTTCGGGGACAACGATGGTCGCCGTTCCGGAATGGTACGCCTCGATAAGCTTCTCGACAGTTCCGGTCCGGACGAACGGCATATCACCCAGCAGGAACAGCGCGGCGTCCCAGCCGGATTCTTGTGCATAGTCGGCTCCACGTCGAACCGACGTACTCTGGCCGGTCGCGTAATTGTCGTTATGACGAAACGAAAGTGATAGGGTCTCCAGCGCCTCAGCGACAGTCTCGCTCTCGTATCCGAGGACGGCGACAACGTCAGATAGTGGCGATTTAACGGCGGTTTCGGCTACCTGTCCAACGACTGTCTTTCCGCCGATGGTCGCTAGTAGTTTGTTACCCGGCTCGTACCGTGAGCTCTTCCCAGCGGCGAGGATGACGCCGCCGACTTCGGTCCGCTGCTGCCCGCTCATCGTGACCCTCGTTTCACTACGATACTGAGTATCTCACCGACGTTCGTCATCGCTGGACCTCCTGCACATCCGTCGCAGAGACGACCTCACAGACATCCGACGCGAACGACGTGATGACCCCCCGAGAACACCGCTCTGTCTGCGACAGTGCGTGGATGAGCACGTCTCTGGCGGTACGCCGCTGTGTTTCGGAATCCGCTTTGTTGACTAGCGGTATCACAGACGCTTCGGCCGGCGCGTTTCGGAGGCCACCGTCGGGATGTGTGAGCACTGTCCCGACAGCTTCCGGCGTAATCGTGTCGCCCACATGGAGGCCGGTGATGTCCGCCACCCGCTCCGGTCGGTGGACCACGTCTGTCGTCAGCGCTTCACCGACGGCGGCGACCGAGGCGACCGGGACGACGTGGCTCGCCGTGCTCGGGACGACCGGCTCCCTCTCGCTAGGGGCTTTGAACTCCCGCTTGCGTGCGCCGTCAGCTTTGACGAGGAGCCAATCGAACAGCCCGGCCTCGGATAGCTGTTCCACCACACTCGCCTCGAACCCGCGAACCTTCCGGTCGACTCGCGCCGGATCGGCGACGCTCTCACGCGCGATAGCAACCGGTGGGTCGTGTGCTTCGAGGTCGGTACGCCACTCGTCTGGGCCGGTGAGCGCCAGCGGCAGGTCGGGCGGCGGCGGCATCGCCGTGGTTGTAGTGTACCCAACAGCGCACCCATCGTTGGTGCCCTCGACCGCCAACTGTCCCATCGCGGTTTTCTTCCCACCGGCCCCGACAAAGGCGACAGCAGCGCTGGAACCCAACCCCAGCGCAGCAGCCAGATGCATACAGTCGCTCCGCGGGACACACAAAAATAGCTTGCCGGGGCAACGAGGTGTGGCGCCGATAGCGTTTTTGTGTCCCACTGACACACATTGCAGTATGCCTCGCGTAGACGTTCGTGGTGAAATCTGTCCCCGGCCGGCGCTCATTGTCCGCCAGGCGCTTTCGGATCTCGACGCTGGCGAGACGCTCGTCGTTCGAGGTGACTACCCACCGGCCGAGGAGAATCTCAGGCGGATGTGTACGACCCACGGGATCGATGTGATGACTGCGGAAACCGCTGTCGAGACCGACGAGTTCGAACTCGGACTCAAGGTGACCGAGATGGCGTCGCTATCGGAGGCCTGAGTGTGGGACGCGACGCGGCGACTGTCGGTGACGACGAGACAGTTCGCCTGACGGAGTACACCGAACTCCACGGGTGTTCCTGCAAGGTCGGGCAAAGTGACCTCGATTCGCTGCTCGCCGACGCCGGCCTCACGGGTGACAGCGACGCGTTGCTGTTCGGCGTCGGTGAGGACGCCGCCGCCCAGAAACTCACCGACGAGCTTGCGCTGGTCTCGACGGTGGACTTCTTTACGCCTATCGTCGACGATCCGTACGACTTCGGCCGTGTCGCGGCCTGTAACGCCGCCAGCGACGCGTTCGCCACGGGGGCCGTCGAGAACGTCGACTGCCTGGTCGTCCTCGGGCTCCCACGAGAACTAACCGACAGCGCGGCGGCGATCCTCGCCGGCATGGCCGACGCACTGGACGCGATGGACGGCGTCATCGCCGGCGGCCACACAATCATGAGTCCGTGGCCCTTCGCCGGCGGCGCCATCTCGGCGACAGCACGGCCCGACGCCCTGCTCACCTCGCAGGGAGCCAGCCCGGACGACCGGCTCTACCTGACCAAACCGCTCGGGACACAGCCGGCTATGGGGGCGACCCGCGTGACCGACGAGCAGTTCGTCGAGACGGTCACCGACGCTACTGACCGCCCGCTCGACCGGATTGCTTCCGAGGCCGTCGCGTGGATGACGACGCCGAACCGCGACGCGGCACTCGCGTGCCGCGAATACGCGACAGCCGCGACCGACATCACTGGCTTCGGCCTCGCCGGCCAGAGCCGCGTGGTGGCCGACCGCTCGAAGGTCGGTATCGAACTGACGCATCTCCCAGTCATCGCGGGAACGCCCGCCCTCTCGACGCTCTTCGGATACGGGCTAACCGATGGAGAGAGCGCGGAGACCAGCGGTGGGCTGTTCGTCTCCGTCCCGCCGACTGCGACCGGTCCCGTCGAATCGGCGTTGGACGACGCCGGCGTGTTCTATCGGGCTGTCGGACGTGTTACGGACGAAAACGGCGTCACGCTCGACGACCCGACCATCGAAGAAGTACGTCGCTAACGACGATTAGGGTTGTTTTACCGCAACCGAAGCGCCGCCTCCAGCACGCCACCGCCGAGACTCAGCGCCTTGTCGGAGATTTTCGCCGGGTCGACAGCCTCACCGCGGGGGTCGACATCGCCGAGTTTGGTGCCCTCGCTGACGCGAAGGCCACCGTGGACCAGACCGCGAACCAGCCCGTCTATCTCAGTTTCGACCGGCCGGTCGCCAACGGTGCCGACCACGTCGCCGGCTGTGACACTGTCGCCGATGGCGACCGTCGGAGTCCAGTTACCGTCGGCCGGGGAACGAAGCACCCGCTCGTGAGTGTAGCCGAGCCGTTCGCCGGGTTCACCGTCGTATTCGCTCGCAGTCCCCTCGTAGAACACACGGCCGAGTTCGTGCCCGCGGTCCGTCTCGACGACCGCGTCAACGTCCTCGCCGGCCTCGAACCCCGGCCCCATCCCGACCACGACGTCGGCATCAGACCTTCGAGTACCGGTGTCGAACTGCCCTTTCGCCATGGTGGCATCGACGAGGACTGCGGGGTCAAGTTCGTTGGTGACGGTTGCCTCTGGGTCGACGAGTACCGGGACGACATCGCCGGCGAGCAGTTCGAGCGCCTCGTCGACATCAGAAGCTGCCTGGCCGGTGACCCCCTCAACCGTCACCTCGTCCTCGTACAGCGCCGCACCGAAGGCGACCACCCGCCGGACGACTGTCGGCTGTTCGACTTCGGTGACGATGACCGGGAAGCCGGCCTGCTGGAGCCGGTAGACCACGCCGCTCCCGAGGTCGCCACCGCCGCGGACAACGACGAGGTCGTCGAGGTTCAGGCGCGTCGCCCGCTCGCCGGCGGCGTCGTGGCGGTCCATGGTGACCTCGGCGAGAATCGAGAGCGCGACGGCGGCCGGCCCGCTCCCGCCGAGGTCGAGCCCCACCGGCGTTCGGACCCGGCTGAGGTCCCGTCGGGCGTACCCCGACTCGGCGAGCGAGTCGAGGACGTGGTTGGCCTTCGTCTCGCTGGCGACGAGGCCGACGTAGCCAGCTTCGCCGTCCAGCGCCGCAGCGACGGCGTCCTGGTCGAACGTCCCGCTCCGCGTCGCAACGGCCACGGCTGTCTCGGTCCCCATCGGCAGGTCGCCGAGCGCCTCGCCGTAGTCGCCGTGAATCACGTCGGTAGCGTCGGGAAACTGCCCCGGGTCGGCGTAGGCCTCGCGGTCGTCGACCACGGTGACGGCGTAGCCAAGTCGCTCCGCCAGCGGCGCGAGATCCATGCTGATGTGGCCCCCGCCGGCGATGTAGAGCCGTGCCTGCCCGCGAACGCGGTCGATGAACACCTCCATCTCGCCGCCACAGACCATTCCCGTGTTGCCGCCGCGTTCGAGTTCGTACGTCCGGACGCCGGGACCGTCGGCTCCCGAAAGCACTGACCGGGCGTCCTGTACGGCGAGGTGCTCGACTGTCCCGCCGCCGATGGTCCCGTACTCCTCGTCGTCGGTGACGACCATCTTGTCCCCCACGTCCCGCGGTGCGCTGCCGTCCTTGCGGACGATGGTCAGCAAGGCCGCCGGCTCTCCCTGCTCGGCCAGTTCGTCGATGCGTTCGAACAGGCTCATACGAAGCTCTTTACCTCCTGTTCGACGAGGTTTTGGACCACATCATCGTAGGATATCCGGTCGATGTCCGGCGGTAGCGAAACGCCACGCACGTCGACGTCCCTCCCGACCGCCGCGACGGGTGCGTCGACATCTGGTGAGAGGTAGACGCCGTCCTGAATCAGGACGACGTGCGCCTCTGGGTCCCCGGCGGCGGTTCGCAGTCCGATTTCGGCCATCGGTTTGTCGATGAGATACAACATTGTCAGAAGTCCAGCGTCTGATCGGCGTCCCGGATGCGGGCGGTGACGCGGTCGTCCGACCAGACCGCCACGTCGTCGGCGATTTCGCCCTCGCCGACGCCGCGCTCGGCCATCGCCGCGCGGTCCGCGATCATCTGTCCGTCCTGTTCCGCTAAGTCGGCGACGTGCCCGCTCATGTTGAGCGCGTCGCGGTCGACAGCGTCCCGAGCGCCGTAGACGCCATCCTGGGTGAATATCACGGTCACGTTGTGCATGTCGAAGCCGGCCGCGACGCCGCGGGCCGCGCGCAGTCCCTCCGGGATGTGGACTCGGCCGCAGGGCGCACGGGTGAGCAGCACGACGACATCCCGCTTCATAGCGAAACCACCCGGTCGGCCTCGCCGATGATGTCCGCCAGGTCAGGGAGCAGCCCAACTTCGACACCCTCGGGGTAGTCGGCAGGCGCGTCGATTCCCCGTGCGTCGACACAGAGCCCGCAGCAGATGACTTCCGCGCCGTCCGCGATAAGCTCCTGAAACTTCTCTGTCGGCATCTCGTCGTACAGCCCGCTGTCCGAACAGCCGGGAAGGGCCTGGTCCGCGACGGGGACGAGCGCGCCGTCGAGGTAGTGGAAGTAGCTCACCTCGTGGCCCTGATCCAGCGCCGCCCGCCCCAGCTCGTAGGCGGTGCGCCACCGCTCGCTGTCGAAAGGACCGCCTGTCAGCAGAAACCCGATGTACGCCATACTGTCGGGATTTCGGTGAACCGCTCTTAATGGTTTGCCCGACACACAGGAAAACACTCCGCGTGTGACAGTATTCGATAGAAAAACCCACGGAAATACAACTTATCTATCGTCAGCAGACCGCTCGTCGAGTGCCGCCTTCAGGTTGTCTGCTGTGAACGGTAGCTCGGTCAGCCGAACGCCGACGGCGTCGCGGATGGCGTTCGAGAGCGCCGGCGGGACGCCGTTCGTGGGGAGTTCCGCGATAGACTTCGCGCCGAACGGACCCGTGGGTTCGTGCGTTTCGACGAGGATCGTCTCCATTTCGGGGTGGTCCGTCGTCCGCGGCATCCCGTACTGTCGGAAGCCGAGTACTTCTGGGTTCCCCCCCTCGTCGAAAGTCAGGCCACCGCTGGTGGCGTATTCGAGGCTCATGTGCTCGCCGCCCTCGATCTGCCCCTCGACCAGCGCGGGGTTGATGGCGACGCCGCAGTCGGCTGCGAACACCAGCTTGTTGAGTTCGTACTCGCCGGTCTCCGTATCGACCGTCACGTCGACGAACTGCGCACCGTAGGGCGGTGGGCTCTCGTCGGTCGAATGATTCCCGTCGCCGAGGATGTGTTCGCGCTCGTCGTCGCCGTAGGTCGCTTTGTAGCCGATTTCCTCCAGCGAGACGCGGTTTCCAGTCCGCTCGCTGTACACGCCGCCGTCGCCGGTGTCGAGCACGTTCGGCGGCTCGTCGAGCAGTTTCGACCCCCAGTCCAGCAGCCGCTCTTTGGCGTCCTCGGCGGCGTTCTTGACCGCGCGGCCGCTGATGTACGTCGTCGAGGAGGCGTACGCGCCGTAGTCGAACGGCGTCAGGTCGGTGTCGGCAGCGATGACGACGACGTCCTCGGGAGTGCAGCCCAGCACCTCGGCGGCGATCTGGGAGAACATCGTGTCCGCGCCCGTGCCGGTGTCGACGCCGCCGACCTGCAGGTGGAAGCTCCCGTCCTCGTTCATTTGCACCTGTGCCGCGCCGAGTTCCTTGCCCGCGACGCCGCTGCCCTGGGCGATGAGTGCCATTCCGACCCCGCGTTTGAGGTGGTCTTCTTCGGGCTGTTCGAGCTCGTCGTAGCCGATAGCCGCCTTTCCACGGTCGACGCATTCGCGGACGCCACACGACCGAATCCGTCGAGTGAACCGGTCACCGTCCTTCAGGATTGCGACGCTCCGGTCGAGGTCGCCCTCCCGGACCGCGTTCCGCAGGCGGAACTCGATGGGGTCGAAACCGAGCCGGCGGGCCACCTCGTCCATGTGCGCTTCGACGGCGAAATGCCCCTGTGGCGCGCCGTAGCCCCGCATCGCCGCACCCATCGGAAGGTTCGTGTGGACCACATCCCCTGCAAAGCGGACGTTCTGGACCCGAGGATAGAGGGGAAGCGGCTTCGTCCCGACGTTGTTCGCGACAGTCATGCCGTGGGTGCCGTAGGCCCCCGAGTTCGACAGCGTGTAGAGGTCCATCGCCTCGATGTCGCCGTCGTCGGTGACTGCAGTCCGCATCTGCATCTGCATCGGGTGTCGAAAGCGGAGCGCGGTGAACTCCTCCTGACGACTCATCTCCAGTTTGACCGGTCGGCCCGCCGCCAGGTGGAGCGCGAAGGCGATGGGTTCTATCGCCATCTCCTGTTTCGACCCGAACCCCGCGCCGATGCGCGGCTTCTTCACCCGTACGTCACGGATGGGCACGTCGAACAGGTGCGCTATCTGGCGGCGGGTGTGAAAGGGGACCTGCGTTGCCGTGATGAACACGTGCCGGTCGTCCTCGTCCGTGTAGGCGATGGTCGTATGCGGTTCGGGGACGCAGTGGGACTGGTACGGTGTCTCCCACTCCGTCTGGATGACGTGTTGGTCCGCCGCAGCCTCGGCCGCTTCGCACGCCGCATCCACGTCACCGAGTTCTCCCTCGAAACCCGATTCGAGGTTCCGACTGTAGTCCGCGCCCGACTGCTTGTTCTCCACTTCGTCGGCCTCGAACAGTTGCGGGGCGTCCTCGTCGAAGGCTTCCTCGGGGTCGAAGACGGCGTCCAGTTCCCGGTACTCGATCTCGATTTTCCGTGCGGCGCGGTCGGCCGCTTCCGGGTCGTCGGCCGCCACGGCCGCGACCGGGTCGCCGACGAAGCGGACGTGCTCGCGTAACACTTTCAGATCCCACGGGCTCGGCTCGGGATAGGACTGGCCCGAACTGGAGTACAGTTTGTCCGGGACCACGTCGTCGAACGGCGTGATGACGGCGTCGACGCCATCCATCGCCTCGGCGGCGCTCGTGTCGACCGATTCGACGTAGCCGTGGGCGATGTCGCTGCGAACCACTTTCCCGTTGGCGAGGTCCGGGAACCGGTCGCGGTAATCCGCCGTGTAACGGGCCTCTCCGGTCACGATTTTCCGCGCGTCGTCTTTCTCCTCGTCCGCCGTGATGGCGTCGCGTTCGGATTTGGGCTTCCGGTCGGGTTCCCGTGCCGCGTCTGTCTCCGACTCGGTATCGGCCTCGGTGGGATCCGTTCTCTCCACTCCTGTCCTGTCGGGCTGCTCGCTCAACTCCTGTGCCCGGTCGGAATCGCTCACTGATCGCCCTCCACGCAGTCACATCCGTTTCCGTTGACCGAACACTCGGTCACAGTGGCGACCCTGCTGTCGCCTGCCTTCCCACCGTCGGCGGCGACGGCTGTCCCGCCGTCCATCCGCTCGGCGGCGTCCAGCACCGCTTCGACGATTTTCTTGTAGCCGGTGCATCGACAGAGATTGTCCGACAGCGCTTCCCGGACCTCCTGTTCGGTCGGGCTCGGGTTCCCCTTCAGCAGCGCTGTCGAGCGCATGATCATCCCCGGGATGCAGAAGCCACACTGCAGCGCGGTGTTATCGACGAAGGCCTGCTGGATCGGATGCAGGTCGTCCTGATCGCCCAGGCCCTCGATTGTCTCGATGGATGCGTCCCGTACTTTCGTCACCGGCTCGACGCAGGATTTCACTGGCGTACCGTCGACGTGCACGGTACAGAAGCCACACGCGCCGGTGTCACACCCCCGTTTCGCCCCGGTGTACCCGTTCCGTCGGAGGACATCGAGAAGCGAATCGGACTTCGACGCTTCGACCGTCCGTTCCACATCGTTAATCTCCAGTTCGATTTCCATATGGCTCATCAGCTCGCTGGCTATGTCAGGTACGTGACGAACAGAACGGTAAATAGCTATCGCGGATTTGTGATATGGCACGCCGACACACCGGCATTGTAGCCGTGACTGTCTCGGCGTTCCGGGTCAGCCTTCGCGCTCGTCAAGCTTTGTTTTGATTTTTTCGGCGGTAATCGGCATCTCCCGGATACGGACGTCGATGGCGTCTCTGACGGCGTTGGACAGCGCCGGTGGGACCGTGTTGGTCGGGACTTCGGCGACCGACTTCGCGCCGAAGGGACCGGTCGGCTCGTGGGTCTCGACCAGAATCGACTCGATAGGCGGCGTCTCGGTCGCCGACGGTAGGCCGTACTCGTCGAAGTCAGCTACCTCCGCCCGTCCCTCGTCGTCGAGGGTGATCCCCTCGCTGACGGCCATCTCGTAGCTCATGTGGTTTGCGCCTTCGATCTGGCCCTCGGCCATGCCGGGGTTGATGGCGACGCCGCAGTCGACCGCGACGACCAGTTCGTGGACCTCGAACTCGCCGGTGGTCTCATCGACCGTCACGTCGGCGAACTGGGCGGCGAAGGGCGGGGGACTCTCTTCGGTACAGTGCGTCCCCTTCCCCAGGATGTGTTCGCGCTCGTCGTCGCCGTACGCGGCCTCGTAGCCGATATCTTCGAGCGTGACGGAATCGCCGCTAGTCTCGCTGTACACCGTCCCGTCGCCGGTTTCCAGGTTCTCGGTCGGCTCGTCGAGCAGCTTCGACCCCCAGTCGAGGATCCGCTCTTTCGCGTCCTCGGCGGCTTTCTTGACGGCCATGCCGCTGATGTAGGTCGTCGAGGAGGCGTACGCGCCGTAGTCGAAGGGCGTCACGTCAGTATCGGCGGACTTGACGACTATGTCGGCCTCATCACAGCCCAGCACTTCGGCGGCGATCTGGAGGAACGCCGTGTCAGCGCCGGTCCCGATATCGACGCCGCCGACCTGCAGGTGGAAGCTCCCGTCCTCGTTCATCATTATCTGGGCGGCCCCGAGTTCGTCGCCGGCGACACCGGTTCCCTGGGCAGACAGCGCCATCCCGATGCCGCGGTGCAGATGGTCTGCCGCGGGCTGTTCGAGGTCGTCGTAGCCGATAGCTTCCTTCCCGCGTTCGATACACTCGTCGAGGCCACACGACCGGATACGGCGCTCCGCGCCTTCGCCGCCCATCATCCCCGCGATCTCGTCGAGGTCACCGACTTCCATGTGGTGTCGCCGTCGGAACTCGACGGGGTCGAGACCGAGGTCGCGGGCCACCTCGTCGAGATGGCCTTCAAGCGCGAGCGTGCCCTGTGGCGCGCCGTAGCCCCGCATCGCGCCGGTCTGGGGCGTGTTCGTGTGGACGATATCGGCCTCGAAGCGGGCGTTGGGGACCTTCGAGTACAGCGGCATCGGCTTGCTCCCGACGTTGCCGGCGACGGTCATGCCGTGGCTGCCGTACGCGCCGGTGTTCGACAGCGCGTAGATGTCGATGGCTTCGATATCACCGTCGTCGGTCACGGCCGTCTTTGCCCGGACTTTCATCGGATGGCGCGAGCGCATCGCGTAGAACTCCTCCTCGCGGCTGGCTTCGTACAGGACCGGGCGGTCGGTGGCAAGCGACAGCGCGAGCGGAATCGGCTCGACGACCATCGCCTGCTTGCCGCCGAAACCGCCACCGACCCGCGGCTTCGTCACGCGGATATCACGGATCGGGATGTCGAACAGGTGGGCGAGCTGTCTGCGGGTGTGGTTCGGCACCTGCGTGCTGGTGATGAGGACGTGGCGGTCGTCCTCGTTCGTGTAGGCCAAGGAGGTGTGTTTCTCGACGTTCGCGTGAGACTGGCGGATCGTCTCCCATTCGGTCTCGTGGACGTGGGTCTCGCCGTCGAGCGCCGCGTCCACGTCCCCGAGTTCGCCCTCGATGTGGGCCATCCGGTTGCGGTCGTAGTCGTGACCGACGATCTCGTTTTCGATCTCGCCGTCCTCGAATAGCTGTGGCGCGTCAGCGTCGAAGGCGTCCTCCGGGTCGGTGACGTAGTCGTACTCCTCGTAAGCCACCTCGATAGCCTCGACGGCGGCCGTTGCAGTCGCCCGGTCCTCGGCGGCGACGGCGGCGATCGGGTCGCCGATGTAGCGGACGTGTTCGTTCAGCACCTGCATGTCCCACGGGCTCGGTTCGGGGTAGGACTGCCCGGCGCTCGTGTATTTTGCGTCCGGGACCGCGTCGGATTCCGGTGTCAGGACCGCTTCGACGCCGTCCATCGCCTCGGCTGCGCTCGTGTCGATATCGGTCACGCGGCCGTGTGGAATCTCGCTCCGGACGACCGCCGCGTAGGCTAGGTCCGGATACCGCTCCTCGTAGTCGGCGGTGTACTTCGCCTGTCCGATGACGAGCTTGCGGTCGTCGTACTTCTCGGTCCGGTGGGAGACGCTGTCGCGCTCGTCGGGGGCCTTGTCGTTGTTCTCGGGTTCGTCCCACTCCAGCGGGTGCTCTTCGGACCGCTCGTCTTCGACGGTCTCTGACTGCGAGGCCGTGCCGCCGTCTGGTCTGGCTGTCTCGTCGTCGTCACTCATCGCATCCACCTCCACAGCAGCCGGCTGCGTCGCCTTCCTCGCGCGGCGTACCGACAGGCTGGCCGCCGTCCGCGGCGACCGACTGCTCCCCCTGCATTCGTTCTGCTGCGTCCAGGACGGCTTCGACCGGCTTCTGATAGCCGGTGCAGCGACAGACGTTGTCGTCCAGCGCTTTCCTGACTTCTCGCTCGGTCGGGTCGGGGTTCGAATCCAGCAGCGCCACCGCCTGCATGACCATTCCCGGGATACAGAACCCGCACTGGACGGCGAAGTTGTCGACGAACGCCTGCTGAACCGGATGCAGGTCGTCCTGTGTTCCGAGCGCCGCGACGGTCAGTATCTCACTCCCGTTGGCGTCTGCTGGGGCCATCCCGCAGGCCATGCGCACCTCGCCGTCGACGAACACCTTCGACGCGCCACAGGTTCCGCCGTCGCAGCCACACTTCACACCGATATACCCGTGCTGTCTCAATACCGTCGCCAGGTCGTCCCCCGACCCGGCTTCGACTATCGTCCGTTCGCCGTTGATTGTGAGTTCGATGTCCACAGAGTACCCTCCAGTTTTCGGCATGCACTACGGACACACGCCTGTTAGTGAACAACTGTGGAACACCGTCTCATATATGTATGGTTCACAGGTGTCTGACGCCGCTATTGCCAGACGAAGTTACGGGCACATACCACCGTGAGGCAACAGACGGCGAAAAATGCGACAGATGGCACGGTCGCTGTGTGGCGTGTGCCACATCTGTGGCACTCCTCTATCTGCGAACCCGACTGCTCACTCGGCGGCCTTCGCCTGGACCGCGTTCAGCAGTACCTCAGTTCCAGTGACGATATCCTCCCACTCGGTGAACTCGCTCTCGCGGTGACTGATCCCGTCGACGCTCGGGACGAAAATCATGCTCGTGGGGGTTATCTTGTTGAGGTAGTTCGCGTCGTGGCCCGCGCCGCTAACCAGTCGCGTGTACTCACAGCCGACCGTTTCGGCGGCCTCGACGACCGTGTCGATGCAATCCTGGTCGAACGGGTCCGCGTCGACTCGCATTATCTCCTCGATCTCGTACGCAAGCCCTTCGCGCTCGGCCGCGTGGGCGATTTCCCGCTCGACCTGCTTGATGGCCGCGTCGACGACCGCGTCGTCGTACGAGCGGAAATCGAGCGTGAACTCCACCGTCTCGGGGATGACGTTGATGGCGTTCGGCCACACGTCGACGCTGCCGACCGTGCCGACGAGGTCCGTCCCCTCAGTTGCCGTGATTCGCCGGACTGCGCGGGTCACGTCCGCCGTGGCGACGAAGGCGTCGTGGCGCATGTCCATCGGCGTCGGCCCGGCGTGGTTGGCCTGGCCTTCGAAGGTGACGTTCAGCCAGGCGAAGCCGAACACGCCTTCGACGGCGGCGACGGGAACGCCCTGCTGTTCGAGGAACGGCCCCTGCTCGACGTGCATCTCGAAGTAGCAGTGGATATCGTCGGCCTCGCAAGGAACGTCGCCCTTGTAGCCGATGCGTTCGAGTTCGTCGCCGAACCGCTTGCCGTCCTTGTCCTCGCGCTCGTAGGCGTATTCGAGGTCGAACACGTCGCAGTAGACGCCGCTGCCGAGCATGTCCGGCTGGAAGCGCACGCCCTCCTCGTTGCTCCAGGCGACGACCTCCAGCGGGCGCTCGGTCGTCACATCGGCGTCGTTCAGCGCCTCGATGACTTCGAGCGCGCCGAGGACGCCCACGACGCCGTCGTAGCGCCCGCCGTTGTACTGGCTGTCGATGTGCGAGCCGAACAGGACCGGCGCGGCGTCACTGTCAGTTCCCGCCCGCCGGCCGAAGATGTTGCCCATCGTGTCGATACGGACTTCCAGCCCGGCCTCGCGGAACCACTCGACGAGCGTATCGCGGGCCGCCTTGTTCTCGTCGGAAAGGCTCGGTCTGTTCACGCCGCCCCGTTCTGTCGCGCCGATCTCGTTAAACGTATCAAAACGCCGTCTGAACCGTTCGCTGTCGAGACTGACGGATGGCATTGGGTAGCTGTTCCGGGGCGTCGTCTTGAAGGTTGTGTCGGGGTGCCGTCACACAGCTGCCAGACCGCTGTGGCACGCGCTCGCCCGCTGTCACACACGGCTGCGACCACCGAAAAAGCCAAACGACCGTTCCGCGAGTCGGCAGACATGACCGAGCCGAGTGCCGCGTCTATCGCGTTCCGAGACGCGCGGGTGTTGGACGGGAGCGGCCGCCCTCCGTTCACTGCGAGCGTGCGTGTCGCCGACGGTCGAATCGATGCCATCAGCGACGCCCCGCTTGACGCCGACTGCGTTGTCGACCTCGACGGGTCGTATCTCGCGCCGGGGTTCATCGACATGCACGCGCATTCGGAACTCCGACTGTTCGAGCACCCCGGGGCCGAGGAAAAACTGACGCAGGGAATCACGACGGAGGTGCTCGGACAGGACGGAGTCAGCGTCGCCCCGGTGCCGATGTCCCTCACGGACGAGTGGGAGGAGCGGGTCAAATCACTTGACGGTTCGCTCGATGAAACCTGGCCGTGGCACACCGTTGACGGCTATCTCGCGGCGCTCGAATCCGCCGACCCGGCCGTCAACTGCGCGTACTACGCTCCCCATGGCAACATCAGGTCGATGCTGGCCGGGTTCGAGGATCGTCCGCTCAGTGCGGAACACGTCGTCGCCGCCGGGCCAGTCACCAGTCAACGGTTGGGCAGGCCAACGGCTGACCGTGACACCGCTCCCGGGGAACTCGACGCGATCCGACTGGAGCTCGAAGTTGCCCTGGAAGAGGGCGCGTTCGGCATGTCCAAGGGCATGATATATCCGCCGAGCTCGTACGCTCGCGACGACGAGCTAGTGGCGCTCGCGGACACGCTCGCCAAGCGCGACTCGTTCATGATCTCCCACGTCTGGAACGAGACGGATCGCGTGGTCGAATCTATCGACCGGTATCTCGACATCTGTCGGCGCGGCGGCTGTCACGCCCACGTCTCGCATCTCAAGGTCGGCGGCCAGCAGAACTGGGGGGATTCCGAAGGCGTGCTCGAACTGTTCGACGACGCCGTCGACCGGGGCCAACGGGTCACCTTCGACCAGTACCCCTACACGGCCGGATCGACGATGCTCACCGCACTGTTGCCGCCGTGGGCACGGCAAGGTGAGTCAGCAGATATCCGTCACCGTCTCAACTCCGTGGCAGTTCGGGACCGCATCGCCGCCGACATCTCCCAACCGGGCGACTGGGAGAACCTCGCGTACGCTGCCGGGTCGTGGGATAACATCCTCGTGACGCGGACGGGAAGCGGTCGCCACCAGGGTGACACCATCGAGGATATCGCTACTGAGATGGGCCGCGAGCCAGTCGACGCGATGTGTGAGCTCCTGGTTTCGGAGGAACTGGACGTGACGATGGCCGACTTCGTGATGGCCGAAGCGGACATCGAGCGGTTCCTCGCGGACGACCGCGGCACGTTCTGTACGGACGGTATCTTCGGCGGGAAGCCCCATCCCCGGGCCATCGGGGCGTTCAGTCGCATCCTCGAACGGTACGTCCGGGAGCGGGACGTGCTCTCGCCGGAACTGATGGCATACAAGGCCGCAGGACATCCAGCAGATATCCTGGGCCTCAGGGACCGCGGGTACGTCCGCGAAGGGTACGTCGCGGACCTCGTGGCCTTCGACCTCGACTCGGTGTCGGCGAACGCGACCTACGAGGACCCGTTTCAGTTCTCCGACGGGATGGAGTACGTCCTCGTCGGCGGCGAAGTCGCTGTCCGGGACGGCGAACTGACCGGCGCTCGGAACGGCGCAGTGCTTCGCTCCTACGAGGAGTGGGGCGGTGCGACCCGTCCCGAACTCGACCGCACAGGCGACGACTAACCGGCTGGTCTGACCGTTGGCTCGTCGACTAACCGGTGACTGACCGGCTCGACTGCTCGCTATCGGTGCGGCGGTGTCGAGCTGAAAAACGCCGAACCGGGCTTCTTTACTCCGGCACTTCGGCGTCGACGGCGTCGACGAAACTGTTCATCTCCTGGAACAGGAATTCGTCGCTCTCGCCCTCGAACTCGGAGCCGGCCCAGACGTCGAGTTCGCCGTTGACGATCTCTTCTTCCGTTTCCGCGACGGTGTCTTTGACTTCCTGTGGAACCTCCGGCCCCCACTCGTCGAGTGCGGGGAGGTTCGTCTCCATGCCGCCCCAGAAGGCGTCGGATTCCCAGGTCCCGTCCCGGACCGCGGAGATAGTCGGGTCGTAGACCTCTTCCCAGTTCCACACCGGGGAGATGAGGTAGTTGTCGCCGCCGAACTCGCCCATCGGCGCGTTGTAGCCGGAGGCCCACACGCCCGCCTCGTTGGCGGCTCTGACCGGTGCTGGGGAGTCCTGCTCCTGCGAGATGACGTCACAGCCCTCGTCGATGAGCGAGTTGGCCGCCTGCTTGGAGGTCTGTGGGTCGAACCAGGCGTTGACCCACCGGATTTTGAACGTCGCGTCCGGGTTCACCGACCGCGCGCCGAGCGCCATCGCGTTGATCGAGCGGATGACTTCGGGAATCGGGAAGGCGGCGACGTACCCGATGGTGTTGTTCTCGGTCACCATCCCGGCCGCCTGCCCGGCCAGATACCGAGGCTGATAGATCCGACCCATGTACCGCCCCATGTTTTCTCGGGTGCGATAGCCGGTCGCGTGCTCGAAGTACGTGTCGGGGTACTGCTCCGCGACGGTGTACATCGGGTCCTGGTAACCGAACGTCGTCCCGAAGACGATGTCGGCGTCGCCCTGTGCGTACTGCTCGAAGACGCGCTCGGAGTCTTCGGGGGCGACGGCTTCGGTGTACTCCGTCTCCAGCCAATCGTACTTCTCGTCGACCGTCTTCCGCCCCTCGTCGTGAGCCCAGGACCACCCGAGGTCGCCCACCTCCGAGATGTACACCCAGGCAGCAGTGACCGAGTCCGTCCCGGAGCTCCCATCGCCGCTGGTCGCGGTCCCGTCGGCTGTGTCGGTGTCGCCACTTCCACCGTCGCCGCCACTACAGCCGGCTAACGCGGTTGCCCCTGAGGCCCCGAGGGCAGCCAGCATCTCCCGTCGCGATATCGTTCGGTTCGTATCCACCATTACTGAACTGCTTGGATGTAACGGAAACTGCTACTTAAACGATATCATCTCGAACCTTGCAGCGAACAAATATATTCGACTAAAGCTGACTGAACGTCATTGTTATCGTTTAATAATGCCACGAACATTTTACAGAAGTACTCAGGAAACAGTAATCTGCAGGCAACTACTGCAGTTGGTTGCCGTCGATGGGATCAGTTCGGGACCTCCCCCTCGACGGCGTCGACGTAGCTACTCATCTCCTGGAAGAGGAACTCGTCGCTCTCGCCTTCGAACGCCGAGTCGGCCCAGACGTCTAGCTCTCCGTCGAGCATCGCCGACCGCGACTCCGAGACGGTGTCCTTCGCTTCCTGGGGCACTTCCGGCCCCCAGTCGTCCAGACTGCAGATGCCTGAGTCGATCCCCTCCCAGTACGCGTCGGACTCCCAGGTGCCGTCCCTGACAGACTCGATAGTCGGACCGTAGAACTCCTCCCAGTGCCAGATCGGGGATGTGAGGTAGTTTTCGCCGGCGATGTCGCCCATGGGTGCGTCGTAGCCGGTCGCCCAGATACCCGCATCGGAGGCCGCACGGAGTGCAGCGGGGGAGTCCTGGTGCTGGGCCATCACGTCGACGTCCTCGTCCAGCAGGGCGTTCGCCGCCTCGCTCTCGGTCGGCGGGTCGAACCAGGAGTTCGTCCATCTGACCTTCACCGTCGCGTTATCGTTGACAGACGCGGCCCCGAGCGCGTAGGCGTTGATGCCACGGATGACCTCCGGAATCGGGAACGCCGCCACGTATCCCAGTGTGTCCGTCTCCGTCACGGTACCGGCGGCCTGCCCGGCGAGGTACCGGGGCTGGTAGATTCGGCCCATGTACCGCCCCATGTTCTCCCTCGTCAGGTAGCCGGTGTTGTGTTCGAAGTACGTGTCGGGGTACTGCTCCGCCACGGCCGCCATCGGGTCCTGGTACTCGAATGTACAGCCGAAGATGATGTCGGCGTCACCCTGTGCGTACTGTTCGAACACTCGTTCGGAATCAGACGGAGCAACAGCCTCGGTGTACTCCGTTTCCAGCCAGTCGTACTCCGATGCGACCGCCTCCCGGCCCTCGTTGTGTGCCCAGGACCAGCCGAGGTCGCCGACTTCAGAGTTGTACACCCAGGCGGCGGTGACCGAATCCGTTCCGGACCCGCCGTCACTGCCGGTCGTGGTGCCGTCAGCAGCCCCGCCATCGGCGGTGTCGGTGGCTGCTTCGCCATCGCCCCCGCCACCACCACCGCCACCGCTACAGCCGGCTAATCCCGTAATTCCCGCCGCCCCAAGCGCTGTCAGTAGCTGCCGTCTCGACGTACCGTGATTCTTGTCAACCATTAACTAACCGAGTAGCCATTGCGGAAACACTCACTTAAATCGTTCCGTTCACGCAGCTTTCTCTACGCTATTATCCAAATATATGCCACAAAAACAGCTCTATCGTATGCTATCTGGCGACTATCTGCTGCACATGTTCACACTACTGGCAGCCACGACAGACTGAGAGAACGTCCACAACGAACACTAACACACAACAACTGACATTTGCCAAATGTCCGGTATATCCCTTCTGGACGGCGAATATCACTGCCTTTGGAAACAATTATGCCACTACATTGTTGATACCCGGCTAAGATCAGACAGCATGTCCGAACACACCACGCTCAGGATGGAGGGGATACGCAAAGAGTTCCCCGGGGTCGTCGCCAACGACCACGTCGACCTCTCCGTCCAGCGCGGGGAAATCCACGGTCTCCTGGGCGAAAACGGCGCGGGAAAGAGTACGCTGATGAAGATTCTCTACGGGCTCTACTCGCAGGACGACGGTGATATCTACCTTGACGGCGAGCGACTCGATCTAGGGTCGCCACAGGACGCCATCGATGCCGGTATCGGGATGGTCCACCAGCATTTCATGCTGATACCACGCCTCACGGTCGCCGAGAACGTCGTGCTCGGCGAGCGTGAACCGGCCACGGCGTTCCGCAGCGATGCGGAGGACAGTTGGCTCCCGGCGGCGGTCCGGAACAACAGCCTCGTCCAGTCGCTCGCCGGACAGTTCTCGCTAGGCCTCGATGTCCCTGAGCAGCGGATTCAGGACCTGGCGGACCAGTACGGGTTCGACATCGACGTGAGCGCGAAGATATGGGAGCTCGACGTCGGCCAGCAACAGCGCGTCGAGATACTCAAGGCGCTGTACCGGGATGTCGACCTCCTGATTCTCGACGAGCCGACGGCGGTCCTCACGCCGACCGAGGCCGAGCGGCTCTTCGAGTCGCTCGAACGGCTGACCGACGAGGGGCTCTCGATAATCTTCATCACCCACAAGCTCACTGAGGTCGACGCCATCGTCGACCGCGTAACGGTTCTCCGGGAAGGGCAAAACGTGGGCACTGCCGAGGTGTCGTCAGTCTCCCGGGCGGACCTCGCGGAGATGATGGTCGGTCGCGAAGTGCTGTTCGAAATCGACAGGGAAGCGGTCGACCTCGGCGACCCGGTCCTGCGCGCACGCGGGGTCGAGGCCGACGACGACCGTGGCATCGAGGCTCTCTCCGGCGTCGACCTGACGGTTCGGCAGGGCGAAATCGTCGGTATCGCGGGCGTGAGCGGCAACGGCCAGAAGGAACTGGCCGAGGTCATTGCCGGCATCCGTGACGTGACGGCTGGCGAGCTAGTGGTCAACGGCGAGGACATCACCGGCGCTAAACCGAAGACGTTCGTCGACAGCGGCGTCTCGTTCGTCCCCGAGGACCGACTCCAGTACGGCTGTGCCGAGGACCTCTCGGTGATGCACAACGCCACGATGAAGGACTTCAGGAACGACCGGTTCGGCGATCGGCCGTTTCTGGACTACGGGGAACTCCAATCCTACGCCGAAACGCTGGTCGAGGAGTTCGACGTCCGCGGTGTCAGCGACGTGACCGAGACCGAAGCCGGCGACCTCTCCGGGGGGAACCTCCAGAAACTCATTCTGGCACGGGAAATCTACCGCGACCCGGATCTGCTCATCGCGAACCAACCGACCCGTGGCGTCGACGTCGGGGCCATCGAGTTCATCAGGGAGACACTGCTCGAACAGCGCAAGGCGGGCACCGGTATTATTCTGCTCTCGGAGGACTTAGACGAGATTTTCGATCTGAGCGACAGAATTCTCGTCGCGTACGAGGGCGAGTTCGTCTACGAAACGACACCGGCAGAGGCCGACCGGGAACGGATCGGCCTGGAGATGACTGGCGGTGGCGACGGCGAAGACGAAACGGTTGTGTCGCCGCCCCAGTCCGGGGTCACACAGGGGAGTGAGAGCTGATGAACGTCGCAGTAAACGTCGACGCACGCGAGGACATTCCCGTCTGGCTGGCCTACGGGACGCCCGTATTCACTGTGCTGGCCGCGCTGGCGGTGAGCGCCGTCGCGCTGGTCGTTCTCGATGTAAATCCCGTCGCGGCGTACGCGACGATGTTCGTCGACACGCTCTTTACCGAGTTCGGCCTCACCGAGACGCTGACGAAGGCGGTACCGCTGATTCTCACAGGGTTGGCGGTGTACCTCCCGTTGAAAGCGGGGCTGTTCAACATCGGTGCCGAGGGACAGCTCGTCGCCGGTGCACTCGCCGGGACCTGGATCGGGCTGAACGTCTCGCTTCCGGGGCTCGCACTGGTCCCGCTGATGTTCGTCGCCGCAGCCGTGGCCGGCGGTATCTGGGCGGGCATCCCGGCGTACCTGCGGGCGAGGTGGGATGTCAACGAGATCATCACCTCGCTACTGCTGACGTTCGTCGCCCTCGAAATCCAGAGCTACTTGCTCCGGGGACCGATGCAGGGCGGGACCGGGAACTTCCCGCAGTCCGAGCGGTTCTCCGAGGCCGCGACGATTCCGGAACTGTTTGGCGGCGTCCACGCCGGCTTACTCGTCGCCGTCTGTATGGTCGTGGTGACCTACGTCCTGATGACGCGAACGCGACTCGGGTTCGAAATCACGTTCGTCGGCTCGAACGATGCGGCCGCACAGCAGGCGGGGATGAGCAAGTTCTACGTCTACCTCCTGGTGTTCGTCGTTGGCGGTGCGTTCGCGGCCATGGGCGGCATCAGCGAAATCGCCGGCGCACAGGGGCGATACCGCGCCGGGTTCGAACCCGGATACGGCTTCACCGCCATTCCGATCGCGCTGCTCGGCCGCAACAGCGCCATCAAGGTGATGCTCGCGGGGCTGTTCTTCGCCGTGCTGTTCGTCGGCGGGTCGAGCATGGAAGTGGCGTTCGGCGTGCCCGCGGCCCTGGTCGAGATCATCCAGGCGCTTGTCATCCTCTTCCTGATCACCGCGGAGTTCTTCAAGAGCTACCGGGTCGGTATCGACGTAAAACGCGGGCCAACGGAAACGCCAGCCCGGCCACAGCGGGGTGACGACTGATGGTGAGCTTCATCGCCGGGCTGCTCGATGCCACCGTTCAGGCGGCGACGGTGCTCCTCCTCGCCGGGATGGGGGAACTCATCAGCGAGCGGGCAGGCGTCCTCAACCTCGGCGTCGAGGGCATGATGCTCGTCGGCGCGCTCGGCGGGTTCATCACTACCGTCGTGACGGGGAGCCACTGGCTCGGATTCGGCGTCGGCATCCTCCTCGGGATGGTGCTGGCGCTGGTCCACGCGTTCCTCTGTATCACGCTGAAGTCGAACCAGGTCATCAGCGGTGTCATGCTGACGCTGCTGGGGGCCGGTCTGACGACGTTCTTCGGCTCTGGCTGGGTCGAAGAGTCCATTGACGGCTTCCCGCAGATGACGCTCCCGCTCGTCGGACAGTACCTCGTCGATATCCCGGTCATCGGTGAGGCCTTTTTCCGGAGCACGGCGACGGACTACCTCGCACTCGGCCTGCTGGTCGTGGTCTGGTACTTCCTGCACCATTCGAATCTCGGGCTGGAGATGATAGCTGTCGGCGAGGACCCGGAGATGGCGGACACGATGGGCGTGTCCGTGTTCAGACTGCGGTACCTCGCGGTGCTCATCGGCGGCGGGTTCGCCGGCGCGGCCGGGGCGCACCTCTCGCTTGCGTTCTCCCAGCTCTGGGTCCCCGGCATGACCGCGGGCCGGGGCTGGATTGCTGTCGCGCTGGTCATCTTCGCGCAGTGGCGCCCCCGCCGAATGCTATTGGGGGCATACCTGTTCGGGCTGCTCGATGCCCTCCGCATCCGCTCCCAGTCCATCTCGCTGACCGTGGGTCCTGACACACCGCTCGCTGGCGTGATCAACCCCGTCGTCGAGTTCCTCATGACGCCACAGATTATGGGCACCTATCCGTATCTGGCGACGATCATCGTGCTGGCCTACGCCGTCATCCGGACCAAGAGCGACCAGCTCGCGGTCCCCTCGGCGCTGTTGCAGTCCTACAGCCGCGAGACGGACTAACGGGTAGTCGAGTGCGGTCCGATACGAGCGGCCACACCTCCCACAGACCGTGTGTGCGGCCAAATCTATTTATCCATATTCGCTGAATCCCGCATGTCTCATGAGCGCCAATCAGGTCTTCGAGAGAGGTGACCGTGTCGGTATCTACTTGCAGGACAAACACTCGCTAGAAGAGAACGTGGAACTCGTGCAGTACGCGGAGGAGCAGGGGATCGACGAGATCTGGCAGGCCGAATCGCGGCTCGCACGCGACGCCGTCTCCCCGCTCGGCGCGTACGCCGCGGTCACCGACGACATCAAACTCGGGACCGGGGTGATCAACAACTGGACGCGCAACGCGGCGCTGATCGCGCAGTCGATGAGCACGCTTGAAGAACTCGCCGGTCCGGACCGGATCATGTGTGGCATCGGGGCGTGGTGGGACCCGCTGGCCGAGAAAGTCGGCATCGACCGCAGCGGCGCACTGCGGGCGATGCGGGAGTGCGTCGAGGTGACACAGGATTTGCTGGACATGGAGAACGTCACCTACGACGGGGAGTTCGTCCAGATGCGCGACGTGGAACTGGACGTGGTCCACGGCGACGACGGACCGCGAACCGTCCCCGTCTATGTCGGTGGAACCGGGTTCAAGATGCTGGAACTCACTGGCCACTTCGCCGACGGCGCGCTACTGAACTACCTCGTCAGCCCAGAGTACAACGAGAAGGCCCTCGACGCACTGAAGACCGGGGCGGAGCGCGGTGACCGCTCGCTCGAGGACATCGACCGGCCCCAGTTGGTCGTCTGCTCGATGGACCACGACGAAGAGAAGGCCCTGGACAACGCCCGCGAACTCATCACCCAGTACCTCGGCCAGCAACCGCACATCATGAAGGCCAGCGGCGTCAGCCAGGACCTCATCGACGAGGTGGGCGAGACCATCGGCGGGTGGCCGGCCGACAAGGACGACATCGAGGAGGGGATGCACCTCATTCCGGACGACGTGGTTCACAAACTCACAGCCAGCGGAACGCCCGAACAGTGCCGAGAGAAGGTCCGCGAGTACGCCGAGACCGGCTGTCAGTGTCCGATTCTCTATCCGCTTGGCGAGGACCGGCGGTTGATGATCGACGAGTTCGCGGACGGCTACCTGTAGCCGAAGCGACGTGCAGTCACGCGGTGGGGAACCGCTTTTCAGTCGTCGTCGACCGGCGGCGCGCCTGCGCCTGTCTCAACTAGGTCGGGTTCCAGTCCTGCGGTGTACTCAGTTGGTCCGGTCCCGACGCTTCCACCGGGGAACACGATATTGAGAACGAGGGCGGCCATCCCCCCGGTGACGAGCGCGGACCCGAACAGCGTCTGCACCTCGGACGGGAAGTTCTGGAGAATTTCGGGGCGGAACGCGACGCCGAGGCCGAGCGCCATCGACATCGCCAGGATGGTCGAGTTGCGGTGGTCTAGCTCGACGTTTTGCGTTATGAGGCGCGCTCCGGACGAAAAGATCATCGCGAACAGGATGAGCGCGCCGCCGCCCAGCACGGCGTCGGGCATCGCCGAGACGACTGCGCCGACCTTCGGGATGAACCCGAGTGCAAGCAGGACAACGCCCCCGATACCAGCCACGTACCGGCTAGCGACGCCGGTGAAGTTCACGAGACCGACGTTCTGCGAGAACGACGTGTTCGGGAGCGCGTTGAACACCGCGCCGAAGACGCTCATCACGCCGTCGGCTACGAGGCCGCCGCGGATTTCCTCGCGGGTGGCGTCCCGGCCGGTTGCGGACACTGTCCCAGAGATATCCCCGATAGTCTCCATACCAGTGATGATATAGAGGAAGGCCACGGTGACGATGGCGCTCGGCTCGAACGCGAGGCCGTATTTGAGCGGGACGGGGACCGTCACCCATCCGGCAGCAGCGACAGCCGAGAGGTCAACCACGCCCAGCGCGAGCGCAACAGCGTACCCAACGATGATGCCCACGAACACGCTGATGACGCGAAGGAACCCCTCGAAGAACTGGTTCAACCCGACCGTGACAATCAGAACGAGCCCCGCGAGTCCGAGGTTCACGAAGGAACCGTATCCCTCAGCTGACGGGCCGGCCGACGCGCCCGCGGCGTAGTTCATCCCCGTGGGGATGAGCGTCAGCCCGATGAGCATTACGACGATGCCGGTGACCAGCGGCGGGAAGTACTGGCGAAACCGGTCGAACGAGATGCCCATGACGACCTCGACCGGCGCAGCAAGCAGTGACGCGCCGAAAACGGCCGCGATACCGAACTGGTTGCCGATTCCGATAAGCGGGCCGAGAAACGCGAAACTGGTGCCCATCACGACGGGAAGGCGCGCGCCGACGGGGCCGACCGGGTACGCCTGGACGATGGTCGCGACGCCGGCCACGATGAGTGCCATCTGGACGAGAAACGTCGTCTCCCCTGTAACAGAGCCGACGGCCCCCGCGAGGATGAGCGGGGGTGCGACGTTGCCCAGGAACATCGCGAGCACGTGCTGGATGCCGAGTGGGATCGCCTTCCCCAACGGCGGCTTGTCTTCGATGTCGTACAGTACGACGGACTGTTTCTTCGCCTCAGGACCGCTCATATGACGCCATCTAACGGCCTGTCTTTTCAATCCACCTACTAGAATCCTAATACCAACATATGTGTTTAATTTTGTCGAGGATACGCAATCGTCTGTCTCAGTAATTTTGGAACGTTGTGGCAAAACCGATCCAGAACTGTTTCGAAATCTGAGTTTCCGACTCGGCAGTGTCTCGAAACCGGATCAAAAAATCGGCACCAGATGGGGCAGTCGTTCGAAGTCGTCAGTCGTCGGCCGCGGCTTCCTCGGCCGTGCCGTACAGGCCTTCGACCTCCGAGATTTCGGGGTCGATCCGGTCGACCCCGCCAGTCGCCTTCTCGGCGCTTTTCGTGTCTTTCAGCCCGAAGCCGGTGGACACTACGACGACGGTTTCGTCCTGTTCGATGATCCCACGGTCGAGCGCCGTCTGGACGCCGGCGACGGGTGTCGCACCCGCCGGCTCGGAATAGATTCCCTCGGTGCTGCCAAGCAGTTTCTCGGCCGCCAGAATCTCGTCGTCGGAGACCAGCAGCGCGGTTCCGCCGCTCTGTTCCAGCGCGCGGCAGGCCTTGATGGTGTTCCGCGGTCGACCGACCGCGATGGAGTCGGCCAACGTTTCGGCGATGTCGTCGATATCCTCGTGGTCGTGGAAGGCGTCGTGGATGGCCGACGCCCCCTCGGCCTGGACGCCCAGCATCTTGGGGTGGTCGTCGACGTACCCGAGGTCGTAGAACTCTCTGAACCCCTTCCAGGCCCCGGCTATCGTACAGCCGTCGCCCATCGAGAACACGACCCAGTCCGGGACGTGTCCGCGAGCGATGGACTGGTCGGCGAGTTCGTGGCCGACCGTCCGCTTGCCCTCGACCTGGAACGGATTGATGGCCGCGTTGCGGTTGTACCAGCCGTACTTCTCGGTCACGTCGACGCTGAGGTCGTAGGCTTCGTCGTAGCTCCCGTTGACGGCCAGTACGTCCGCGCCGTAGACGAGCGGCTGTGCGAGCTTGCCCGTGGGGGCGTCTCCGGGGACGAAGATGCGACAGTCCATCCCGCCGCGGGCGGCATACCCCGACAGCGACGCGGCGGCGTTCCCGGTCGAGGCGCAGGTGATGATGTCGCGGCCGGCGTGTCGGGCCTTCGTGACAGCGATAGCGCTGGCGCGGTCCTTGAAACACCCCGTCGGGTTCCGCCCGTCGTCTTTGACGAGCGTCTCGACGCCCAGCGCGTCGCTAAGGTTCGGTGCGTCGAAGAGGTCCGTCCCGCCTTCGTTGAGCGTCACGACCTCGGCGTCCGCTGCGACCGGCAGGAACGCCTCGTACTTCCACTGGCTCGCAATCGGCCCGCCGAGGTCGCCGTCGAACGCGTCGTCGATAGCGCCGTAGTCGTACGTTACTTCGAGAATCCCCTTCACGCCCTCGTGTTCGGGACAGGTGTATATGACCTGGTTCGGGTCGTACTCCGCCCCACAGAGTGTACACTCGAGGGTCGTGACTTGCGTCATGCCCATACTTCTTCCTGAGCACAACTGGATATAAAACCGTACTGTGACTCCAGGTCGATTGTGAGGGGAACCGCCTCTGTCGCAGCCGCCACACGCCACACACGGGCCGCACACGACACACATCTATTTGCGTGTGCTCCGGTCAGCAGACAGCAAAACCGCTACAGCGGGCGGTCCAAGAACTGTCCGCGGCCCGCCGTTGACCGGACCGCGTGGTCTTCCGCGACGACCTCACCGCCGGCGATGACTGTGTCCACGCGCGCGTTCCAGTGCTGCCCCTCGTACGGCGTCCAGCCACCGACGAACGTGTGGTCTTCGGCGGTGACCTCGTACTCCTCGGTGCGGACGAGAATCACGTCCGCGTCTGTTCCGACCCGTAGCGACCCTTTTTTCGGATAGATACCGGCCTTTCTGGCGGGGGCCGCACACACGAGTTCGCGGAGCCGCGGCCACGAAATCCGGTCCTGGTGGACGCCCTCGCTGACGAGGAACTCGACCATCGTCTCGACGCCCGGGAGACCGGCGTAGGGCTCCCAGATATCCTCCCAGCCGGCTTCCCGGGTCTCGCGGTAGGTCGGGAAGTGGTCTGTGCCGACGAGGTCAATCGTCCCGTCTCGAACTGCATCCCAGAGCCGCTCCCGTTCGGCGTCGGATTTGAGGCTGGGATTGACCTTCAGGAAGGGCCCTTTCTCCGCGACATCGGCCTTCGAGAAGGCCAGATACTGCGGACAGGTCTCCAGTGTGACCGGGATTTTCGCTCGGGATTTGAAGCGGTCGGCCTCGCGTGCACCGCTCCCGCTTGAGATGTGGACGACGTGCAGTGGACAATCGGCGTACTCCGCGAAGTAGCCCGCCCGAGAAATCGCGTCTAGCTCGGCTTCGAGCGGCCGTGAGTCCATGTACACCTCGGGCTCGTCGCCGTCGATAGCCGACCGCGCGTCGTCGAGCAGTCCCTGCGTCTCACAGTGGACGCGAACTGTTCCCCCGGCATCGCCGACGCGCCGCATGAGCCGGGCGATGGACGCGTCACTCGCCAGGTACGGGTCGGCGGTGAACGTCTTGAAATCCGTCGTCCCGGCGCTCATGATGTCAGCCACGTTGATGTCTGGCTCCTGAACGTTCCCCGCGACGAGGCCGAAATCGACGTGTGCGAGCGCCGAGCACGCCGCTGCTTTTTTCTGCAGCGCTTCGGCAGTTGTGACGGGTGTCTGCGTCGGTAGCTCGATGACTGTCGTCACCCCACCGGCGACCGCGCTTGCGGTCTGGGACGCGAAGTCGATTCCGTCCGGAAACAGCTCGTCGTCGTGCATGTGGGTGTGCACGTCGATAGCGCCCGGGAGCGCGAACATGCCGTCCGCGTCGATGACGGTATCCGGGTCACTGGGAGTCGGGACCGACGACGCCGGACCAGCGGCGTCTATTGTCCCGTCAGACATCGCGATTTCACCGTGCTGGACGCCCGTCATCGTCACCACCTGTGCGTCTTTGATGTGAATACCTGTCATGCCAGTACGGCCAGGGCGAACGACGAAAACAGTTGGTGTGTGTGAGACGCCACATCCGGCCCACACACGGCTTGGGAGAGAATGGCCGCTAAGCCCGTTCTGGGGCGGATAGCTTTTAGTCGGCTGCCGGTATCCCCCCATCTGTGATACTGAACGCAGGGACGCTCATCACGATGGACGATGAGCGTACGGTCCGGTCGGAGGCACACGTCGTTGTCGAGGACGGTGAAATCGCCGCTATCGAGGACGGCTATGCATCCGGTGCTGACGTGATCGATGCCACTGGCGAGGTCGTCATCCCGGGACTGGTGAACTGCCACACCCACATGTACGCGCTCCCGATTCGCGGCGCGCCGCTCGCTGCGTCACCCGAGAGCTTCTACGAGGCGCTCGTGGATATCTGGTGGAACGTCGACGAAGCGTTCACTGAGCGTGACGCTCGCCTGTCCGCACTGGGCTCCTGTGCCGAGATGCTTCAGAGCGGCGTCACCACCTTCTGTGACAACTACTCCGGACCGAACACGCTGCCGGGCGGTCTCGACGCCGTCGCCGAAGGCGTCGCCCAGACGCCGATCCGCGGGATGATTACTTTCGAGACGACAGCCAGAAACTCAGAGGCCCAGGCTAGAGACGGTATCGCAGAGAATCAGCGATTCATCGACGAAGCGGAAGACCAGTACGACACCGTGTCCGGCCACTACTGCCTCCACACGCTGTTTACCAACACCGCGGACATTGTCGGGGAGTGTGTCGACCGGGCTACCGACCACGACCGCCCGATCCAGATACACCTCGAAGAGGGACTGGTCGACGTTCACGAATCCATCGCCGAATACGGGAAACGACCGGTGCCAGCGCTTGACGATATGGGCTTTTTCGACGCCGAGGTCATCGCCGCCCACTGCGTTCACTCCACCGAATCCGAAATCGAAATCCTCGCAGAAAACGACGTCAACGTCGCTCACAACCCCTATTCCAACATCAACAACGCCGTCGGTATCGCCGACGTCGAAACGATGCAAGCCCACGAGATGACAATCGGACTCGGTGACGACGGGTGGGACCCGGATATGTTCGAGACCATGCGTTCGGCCGTCGGTATTCATAAACTCAAGCAACGCAACCCGAGCGGCTTCGACATGGCCACCGCCCTCGAATGGGCGACAATCGGCAGTGCGGCGGTGCTGGGGATGGACGACGCTGTCGGCAGTATCGAGGTCGGCAAGCGCGGTGATTTCGTCACGCTGGATCTGGGACCGAATCCGGTGTTGGACGGGAGTGCGCCCTACTACGTCGTCAGTGCCGGAAGCAGTGCAGATGTCACCCGGACGATTATCGACGGGGAGCCTGTGTACGACCAGAAATCCGGCGTCACAGGAGTTGAAGATTCGGATATGGCTGCCGTCGGCGATGCGAGTGCCGAACTCTGGGACCGTTTGTAGGGCAGATGCTGGGAGATTTGGTCCCACTGCGCTGGCAAAGAGGGTGCTCAAAATACACACCCTTAGAATGTAAATTACTTCCCCGATCCAATTTTGAGGCTCCTGTTTGACTGATCTCTGGTTAACACTCTAAGGGTGTAAAAATATATTGTGGATTTGATTTCATCGTCAGTGTGTACATTCTGTACACACAGTATTTCGACCGTAGCGTAGCTGAAAGACCGTATTTGTCTACAACGTGTGATATCGCAAATATTTCCTATTCCAGTATGTAATAGTGGTACTGTGTGCGTGGGTGACATATGGTAGTTAGTGACGCCTTTGAGACGTTCACGCAGGTGCTCGAATGCGTAGAATCGTCTGAAACCGAGGTCAAAACGGTCTCAGTCCGGGGCCAGACGACTGCCGATAACGACGAAATAAGTGCTGACCTGACGCTCGCAACGCCGATCTTCGGTGGGGCATCGCTACACGATGACGTGTCTGTCGACGCTGAGGAGTTCGATCTGACCGACAAACGGATTGAAATTGACGTGACGGTTACTGTGCCCGTCGGGACTGACATACCGGTTCCGTCGGAAAACCGGGGAGACGCATCCGACGAACTGGCAGAAACCCTCTCGCAGTCGGACTCCGTCCCGGCATACAAGGACCCGGAGGCACTCCAGGCCGCCTACGACGCGTGTGATACGTTCCCGGAAATGACCGAAGCGCTGGATGCTGACGTGACCTCCGAAACTGTGCGCCGGTATATGGTGGAGTATGATATCCACGACCCGACCGACACGACGCCACAGGCGGGCGGTCTCAGCCTTTCAGACGTGCAGGCAGATTCCGAGACCGACACAACTCCTTCGCCTGACTCGGACTCTCCCGACGACCAGACGGACGACGACGGACAGCCCGAAGAACCGGACGGACTGGGGGCCAGATCTGTCGCTGATCTGCTCGCCGAAGCGGACTCCCAAGACAGCGACGACAATCTTGTCGCGGACGGGCTCGGTATCTCGCAGGACCTGACTGTGGCCGAACTCGCACGGACTGTCACACAGTCTACTTCTCTGCACGAGGTGGCCCAGCGTCTCGATTTGAGCCAGACGCATGCCCGGCGACTACTGTCGGAACTGGATCTCCTCGATCTCGTCACCCACCGATTGGCCGCCAACCAGATACGCGTCTCGAATGACGAAATCAAGCGTCGTATCACCGCCGCCAGTCATTGATCTACTTCCCCGGGGTGTGGCGTGGGCGGATAGACGAACGTTCATGAAATGAGGGAAACATTTTTGCCGCCCGGTTCGTACGTGTGACAAATGGCAACGATCCGCGTGCGTGATTGGACGAAAGAACAGATAGAGAAGATACGTGACGCGGAGTCTCACTCCTCGCACGATTCCGTCATCAAGTCGCTGCTGAAAGACCGAAAGCTGGCCAAATATGCGGACGATGCCGCCGAGGCTGTTCCGGACTCGACAACCGAGTCCCAGATGGGCGGTCCCGACACGGCGTTCGATGATCTGACCGTTCTCGGCGAATTGTCCGATGCTGACAACGGGGTGTTATTTCTCTGGTGTCCCAGCTGTGGGAACGAACTGGCCCACATGACTGCCGACAACCCACTCGGCCTGTCTGTATTCGAGATCGAATGCCAGCGGTGTCTCACCCATCTCGACCGGCATGCCATCGTTGCCATCGAAATCGGCTATCCAATCGAACAGAAACTGGTCGATGACCGTCTTCAGGACGACCTCAAGGAATGCGTCGTCGACTACTGGGACCGGACACTCGACTCGGCTGCCGTGGGAGCGCCTGACGACGATCTGGAGCCCGAGTATCTGGTCTGGCAGTTCGACCAGTACCTTCGGCAGTTCTCGTGGGAGTGGCCCGCTGACGTACCCGTCGTCGGCTTTGCGACGGGGGAAACCTACCGCAACACTGCCACTGACGAGTACCTCGAAGTTATCGAACCAGTCTCGGAGAACCGAAACGCGATGGATTCGTTCAAGATACGGCGGTACTCCGCCGACCCAGAAACTGCCGACGGTGAGACGGAGATTCTCGACAGCACCACCGTCGTCGATCACATTGTTAATCGGCGACTTCTAATCGAAGCACGCACTGATTCGACTTCGCAGCCTGAGTCGACCGAACCGACAGCGTGACCAGCCCAGCTCTCTACTGCTCCTCATTTCTCATGCATACTACCCGCGATAGATGCACATTCCGTCGAGACAGATCACTCTGATCCGATTTAGATGGGGACAACCCAAAAGAGGGCTAAACATTCGCTATTTAATTCGCTATCTTGTAATACACGGCCATAGAACGACTATACCATTTAGTACGGTGGCAGACAGCGTATATTAGCTTGTCTCTACTGTCGGACGGGAACACCGCAGGCACAACACGCTCTCTGCGACCCAGTTCACGTCCGTCGACTCACAATGTCGGCAGCGGTGGTGATCAGTGTCGTACTCTGTCGTCCCACGAGGGGCAGCAAGGAACTCGTCTTTGATTGCTTGCTGGACAAGGCTGGGAAACCGTTGGCGTTTGACGACGGCCCGCTGTGCGAGGAACCTACCGGGATCGTCCGGGTCCGTTCCATGGAGGTCCTCCCAGGGCAGAGCGATTTCACCGTTGGCGGGGCCACGGGCCACCTGCTGGAGGAGCGTCGCAGCGGCCTCGAATAGCGGCGTCGTCCCCCACGCCTGCGGGTTGTCGACAGCACTGCCAGCGTTTTCGTAGGCCGTCTCCGCCTCTCGGTATGCCGCTTCGGCTCCATCGAGCCCTGCGACGGTTCGGAAGTCTCCGACGAACTCCTTGAGACAAGCGTGTTGTACCGGGTGGTCGAGCCCGTTAGTCAAATCCTTGGCCACGGCGACGCCCTCGACGCCGCGGCGGGTGGCTCGTGTATCCTGGCCGGCGACGCGGTAACAGACTGCGCTCGTCGCGAGGTACTGGAGGCCGTCGCCGACCCATCCCTTCTCGTCGGCATCAAAGGGCGTGATGCCCTCTCGCGGGTCTGAAAGGACACGCCATCCGGCCCGCGTGTATTCGTCTCCAGCGCGGCGGTAATCGCGGTCGGCGATAGCGGCGACTGCTGCGGTTCGGTGGCCAGCGTCTTGTGTGCGCATGTAATCACTATGGGTCACGGCATCACGGGCTTTCGCACCCAACAAATCGGTATCGCTGTCACCCTGAACCGTCAGACAGAATACACGCCCGTCCTGTCGGTGACACATGGAGTCGGTACCTCTCGTTACGACGCTCACGGCGTCACTCCGGTTTGTTATCGGTGTGGCAGCGGCTGTCGTCGCGACGGTTGCGATGGATCTTGTGATGGCCAGACTGCCGGAAGGCGAAACACCGCCGTTCGTTGCCGCCGGTGTGTTGACCGATAGCGCTCCACAGCACGCTCCGGATCGGCTCGCGAACGTGGTCCACTACATCGCCGGCTGGCTGACTGGCCCGCTGTTCGTCTGGATGCTTCTCACCAGTGAAGGGCTCGTGGGCGGGCAGTCGATACTCGCGACAGTGCTCGCCGCTGCTGTTCTGTACGCGCTGATGGTCGGTTTCTTCGTCTTCGTCGTCCTCCCGCGGTCCCGCCTGGCGTCGGTCCGGACGGCGGACATCCGACGCGACTGGGCGATATCGGCGGCTGCGTATCTGCTCGTTCTCGTGCCAGTCGTCGCGCTCGGTTCTCGCCTCGTCTGACCCGGCCCGAACTACGGGACCGGTCTGGTAATTGGCAAAGGCGAGGTTGTCCGCCGCTCGCCCGGCAGCGCTCACTCGACGAGCGACAGCTTACCGTCTGGCCCCACCTCACCGGTTTCACCGGTATGGTACCAGTCGTCCTGAAGCGTCTGTGCGCCCGTTCGGCCATCGTCGAGGAACCCGCCCAGGACAGTCGGGCCGCGGACCAGTATCTCTCTGTTTTCGGACACAGCGAGTTCAACTCCCGCCATCGGATCGCCGATTGTCCCTTCGACGAAGGAATCCGCGGGGTTCAGTGCGCCGACGCCGGCTGTCCCGACAGAGCCGTACAGCTCGCAGATCGGGACGCCTAAGCCTCGGAAGAAGTACAATAGATGGTCGTCTAGCTGGCCCGTACCGGAGAGGGCGTAGGTGAGGTTCGACAACCCCGTTTCTTGCCGGAGCGGCTTGTACACGAGCCGCTTAGCGGCTCTGTATTTCAGCGGCGTTCCCCGTCCTTCGACGATACCTTGCCCGTATGATGCGACTCGACCGCCGACCTTCCGTTTCATCCAGCCCATGTCGCCGAGACGGTCCTGTATCGTCCCGTAGAGCTGCTGGTACATCTTCGGGACACCGACGAGCACGTCGGGCTCGACGGCCGCGAGTTGGTCGACGAACTCCTCCGCTCCGAGGTAGGCGACGGCGCTTCCGGCCGCCCAGAGGTAGTACGTCGAGACGCGCTGATAGATATGTGCCAGCGGGAGCGAACACGTCCCGGTCGCCCCGGGACCGGTGGGGAGCTCCTCGCGGAGACTCGCTGCAGCCGCCAGAAGGTTTCGGTGGGTCAGCGCACAGCCGGCCTGCTCTGCGGGGGCGGCCACGTCGAACGCGACCGTCGCCACGTCGTCGCCGTCCGTCTGAAGGCCGGGAAGCACTCTCGCTTCCTCGGTCGGCAGGTCTTCGAAATCGAGCACAGTCCCGACAGCCATCGCGAGGTCCTCGGCCACGTCTCCCGCTGCCACGAGCCCCGTTGCACCGGTTCGTTCGATAACCTCGGCTGCCCGGTCGTCGCTCGCAGACGGGTAGAGTGCGACCGGGACCAGTCCGGCGAAGTGACAGGCCAGGTCGAGCACCGACCACTTGTACCGGGACTGCGCTCTGATGGCCAGCCGGTCCCCGGGCCGCAGTTCCGTCGAAAGGAGCCCGCCAGCGACTGCCTTCGCCCGCTCGGCCAGCTCCTCGAAACTCGGCTCGACGAACTCGCCGTCATCCCGGACGAGCGCCGCGGTCCGCTCCCCGTGTTCCGAAACGATATCGTCGAACCAGGCCGCTACTGACCCTTCCGGAACCGCGAGCGAGCCGCCGTCGTAGACGTCGCTGTCGAGGCGTACGCTGTCGTCTTCGCTCCGGCGGTCAACCGGGACGGGATCCTCGGATGCCGTTCGGTCCTGATACAGTTGCCCGGGTTCGTACTCGTAGTCGTCGCTGACTTCGGTCTGGAAGTAGTCGGCGTAGTTCTGGTCCTCGTCGCCGGCGGCGATGTGCGCATCGAGCCAGTCCCGGGCGACTGTCAGGACTTCCATCGTGACGTACTCCCCGTTCTCGTGTTTCTCGCGGAGTTCCCGCACTTTCCCGGCGAACTCCTCGTGCATCTCACGGTGGTTGTAGAAACAGTCACTGCAGTCCATAGCGTAGCCACAGTTCTGCATGAACTCCTCTTCGTCACCGAAGTGATACTCCGTGTAGTGTTCGAGCTCACGGAGAATATCACCGACCTCCTCCTCGGAATGGCCCTCGTTCATCGCCGTGTGGAGGTCGTTCAGCAGCCCGAACAGGCGCTTGTGCTGTTCATCGAACCGCTCGATATTGGTGCTGTACCGTTCCTCGTCCCACTCGGCAAATTCCCCCGTCGAGTCCGTGCCCATATCTGGTCTGTTCACCCTTATTTGAAAAGCGACTCTCACGTTCTCATCGAGTGAAAATGCGGACTGCTTCCCAAGTGGTTGCCAGTAATCACTGCATTCGGGATGCGAGAATTAAGTGACGAAGCGGTCGTCGAGGTCCTTACCGACAACGGCATCGGCGTGCTGGCACTGTCCAGTCCGTCAGGGGGACACCCGTATCCGGTCCCGGTCGCGTTCGGGTACGACCCGGCGACGGACAGCCTGGCGTTTCACCTGTCAGAGAGCGATGATAGCCAAAAACACCGCTGTCTGACGGCTGACGCCAACGTCGGGTTCTCCGTGTACGAGGAGACCGAACCCCAATCCGTGTGGCGAAGCGTCATGGTTACTGGTGAGTTGGTTGAGGCGACCTACAGCGACGTGGAGCCGGCCCTCGCCTCGCTGGCCAGCAACACGCAGTTCGCTCCCAACCCAGTCAGTTGGGACGATACATCGACGACGACACCGTACGAACTCCGAATCGATGACTGGAGCGGACGGGAATTCCGAGTCGGGTGAGGGCCGTGGAGAGATTCAGAAAAAATACCAGTCACAGAACTCCCCTCTCAGCGCAGTATCAGCCGTCGCTCGGCAGCCGTGCGTTCTCACACTCTGAGAACCAGCGACCGTAGTTATGGCTTGAGACTCATAGATACAAGTAGAGGTGTACCAGATGCTACCGCCAACAACTGCGCTACTCCAGCACGGACCGATGGGGCCCCACGGAGGGGCAACGGGCATGGGCATGACCCCGGGCGGCTGGTGGCTGCTGTTCGCAGCGGTCATCATCGCTGTTGTGGCGATAGGGGTCCTGCTGTACGTGCAGCTACAGCGCGAGGCGACCGCCGAGCCGGATTCACTGGAGACCCTCAAACAGCAGTACGCATCGGGCGAGATCGACGAGACGGAGCTCGAAACGCGGGCTGACCGCCTGCTCCAACACGAGTCGTAGGCCGGACTGGAATCTTCACCAACCACGGATGTAGCGGGAGAGAGCGACCTTGTGGAGCCGCTGAGTGGCGACTCCGAAATCGCGCCAACCGACTGTCTGGCACGCATTTCGTGGTACATTTATTCCGCAACGGCGTACGGTGGGTATGGACCCGGACGACGTTCGCGACGATTGGGCCTCCCGCTCCGGGAAGTTCTCGCCGGCATACTACGCCGAACTCGGGCCGAACGAGGTGAGTGAGACGCTGGTCAACGTGCTCGACCACTACGTTCACGACGACGCCCGAATCCTCGAACTGGGATGTGGCTCGGGCCGCCATCTGGCACACTTACAGACCAACGGCTACGGGAACCTCAATGGTATCGACATCAACGACGAATCCTTCGACGTGATGGCCGAACACTACCCTCGGCTCGCGGATTCGGGGACGTTCCACACTGGTGCGCTGGAGGATATCATCACCGGGTTCGAGGACGACGCCTTCGATGTCGTCTACTCGGTTGAGACGCTCCAGCACATTCACCCCGACGACGCGTGGGTATTCGAGGAGATTGCTCGCATCGCAGGGGACCTCCTCGTGATCGCTGAAAACGAAGGCAACAGTCCCGAACGCGGACGCGAAGACACTGCGGTGAGTTACGTCGACGACGACTTCCCACTGTATCACCGCAACTGGAAGCAAGTATTCTCAGAACTCGGGTTCGCGCAGCTCATCCGCGAACCCACGTCCCGGGACACCATTCGCGTGTTCCGTGCGCCGTAGCCCACGCCGGGACCTGTCACTTCTAGCCGGCTCTGTCATCGGATAGCCACCCGCCGGTAACTTCACGTTCGATAACCAGGCAGCAACTATTTGTGTCATGATATCATGGGTCAAGTTGGATCGACATGCAACTGTGCCAAAACTGTCAGGCGGCTATCGACGAGTACCTCTTGGACAAACAACTCGAACCCCTGCGAGACCTCACAGTCGACGACTTCAATCTCTGTGCCGACTGCGTGACCGTCGTTGCGGACGCCTGTGTGGAGTGTGACGGCGCGGTGTACGTTCCGCGGTCCGAAACTGCTGTCCCTGACTGCTGTCCGGCGTGCCGGTCCGAGCACATCGACGAAACTGGGACCGACCCGGGATGGCATTTCGACACGATGTCGACCTGACCCGGGCATTCGCTCGGGTGTGCCGACGTGGGCATCATCCTCGTTTTGACACTACTGACAGCGAACTGAGAGGAAATCTGCCGGCCGAATACGAACTCTGTGTTACGTACCCGAGTAGAACAGTACGTCTCGGTACAAGTGGCTTCGATAGCACTGCGGACACACACTGTTTGTCCCAATTACTGAACAGCGGATCCGGGGATAGAGGCCGTGTGTGTGCGTCACAGTGGCGATAGAAGCTTCATACTCCTCCAGCACATACAGTTGTTCTCTACTGGAATGACACGCTCGACACGACATATTGGCTTGCTGTTTACTGCGCTCGCACTCATCTGGGGACTCTCCTTTGTGGCGATCAAGACTGGTCTCGAAAGCGTTCCGCCGGTTTTACTGGCAGCTGTCCGACACGACATCGCTGCAGTCGTCCTGCTGGGCTATGCCCTCTGGCGGGGCCGGGCACTGCGCCCACGAACACGCGATGACTGGTCGCTGATTCTCATCGGCGGCAGTGTCCTCATCGGCGCACACTTCGCGCTGCTGTTTCTCGGACAGCAGTACGTCCCGAGTTCATTCGGCGCAATCCTGCTCAGTCTCACGCCGGTTGTGACGCCGGCGTTCGCATCGACGCTGATACCGAGCTACAGGGCCCGTCCCCACGAACTCATCGGCACCGTCTGTGGGTTCATCGGCGTGGTTATCATCGCGAACCCCACACCGGGAGCGGTCGGCGGCCGACTGCTCGGCGTTGCCCTGCTCATCAGTTCGGCTGTGGCCTTCGCCGTCGGCGCGGTCCTGACCGAGCGATACAGTAGTTCCCTCCCGCTCGTGAGCCTCCAGACCTGGATGACGCTGCTCGGTGCGGGCATCCTGCACGCCGTCAGCGCAGGGCTGCCCTCGGAGCAACTCGGAACCGTCACAGTTGGTCTCGAACAGATCGCGGCCATTGCGTACCTCGGCATCGTCGCCAGCGCGATTGGGTTCCTCCTGTACTTCCGACTGATCAGCACGGTCGGGGCCGCTGAAACCAGCCTGGTCTCCTACGTGGTTCCGGCAGTGACGGCCATCAGCGGCTGGCTCCTGCTCGGTGAGACACTCAGTCCGGTGACTGTCGCCGGCTTCGCCGTCATCGTGGTCGGCTTCGCGTGGGTGAAAGCCGACGTGCTTCGGTCGCTACGGCGTCGGCAAACCGGTTCGCCGTCGCACCGGTCACAGACTCCACGGGACGACTGTATTGTCGTCAGCGGGAACGCGTACTCGACACAGGACTGATACGGATTGTTGGAGTGATGTACCGGTATGCACCGACCCCGGGGTCAGAGCTATCCGGACATAATCTACAACAATCCGTATGTACCCCAGTCAGGGGCATCAGGACTTAGCCGCTGCCACCCGTTGCAACGGTATGGCTTCCCATCCCGGATTCCACTCGCTACACGACGAAACAACGGCATCGATCCCCGTGACCGGTGGCCTCCCGGACTGGCTCCGTGGCAGTCTCATCCGAAACGGCCCCGGCGCGTTTTCCTTCCCAAATGGAAGCAGTGTCGACCACTGGTTCGACGGGTTCGCGATGCTGTACCGGTTCACCTTCGACCCGGCCGGTGACGCCGTTCACTATCGGAACCGCTTCCTCCGAACGGACGCGTACGAGGCAGCGAGGAGTGGCGAGTTCGAGGGCGGCTTCGCGACCGGCGAGACGACGCTTCGCTCGCGGCTGGCGACGTTTCTGACAGACCCCTACGACAACACGAACATCATCGCTGAGCGGTTCGGCCGCGAGTACGTCGCACTGACTGAATCGCCCCGGAAGGTGCGTTTCGACCCGAACACGCTCGAAACGGTGGGTCACGTCGAACACGACGACGGCGTCCCGACTGGCCAGCTCTCCTGTGCCCACGTCAAACGTGACCCGACGAGCGGCGTCCTTGTCAACGTCGATACGGCGTTCGGACGGACCAGCCAGTACCACGTCACTGCCATGTCGCTCGACGGGACCCGGCGACACGTCGGGAGCGTCGACACCGACCAGCCGGCGTATATGCACAGCTTCGCGCTCACGCCCCGGTACGTCGTATTGACGGAGTTCCCGCTCCGACTCGACCCGCGACGGTTCCTCAAGCCCGGCCGGCAGGCGCCCTTCATCGAGCAGTTCGAGTGGGACCCCGACCGCGGGACCCGAATCATCGTCATGGACCGGACTACCGGGACGGTCGTGGCCGAGCCGGTTACCGACGCCGTGTTCGGCTTTCACCACGTCAACGCGTTCGAGCGTGCCGGCGGCAGGGAACTCGTGTTCGACCTCGAAACAGTACCCGACGCGACGACTATCGACTCGCTGTATCTGGACAACCTCCGTGCGGGCGAGATGGGCGCTATCGTCGGCCGCATCGAGCGGTTCACTGTGGACCTCGGTACCGGAAGCGACGTGACCCGATACGGCGACGCCGACGCGACGGTGTCGCGCGAGATGTTGTACCCCGACGGCAGCGCACTGCCGACCGTCTCACCGTCCCGGTGGTGTCGCCCACATCGTTACGTGTACGCGATGGGGATGGATACCCCCGTCACCGAGTGGGCCCGTCGCGTGCTGAAGTTCGACACGGACACGGGCGCCGTTGAGACGTTCGACGATGGCGGGGACTACTTCGGTGAGCCGGTGTTCGTCCCCGCGCCGGACGGCGACACCGAGGATGACGGCGTGGTGTTAGTCGTTGCGCTAGACGCGGATACTGACCGGTCCCGGCTACTCGTCCTCGACGGTCAGACGTTCGAGAAGCGCGCCAGAGCATCGCTCCCTCACGCGGCCCCGTTTGATTTCCACGGTCGATACTTCCCCGAACTCAGGGTGGCGGCTGACGAGTGAGATCCTGGGCCTATAGCCCCGGCAACGAATACGAAACCCCTGACACAATATTCGGTCCGCCTAACTTTCGAAAACGCTTTATCTATTTAGGCTGGCCTAAACAGTATGTTGGAAGAATCGATCGACACTTCGGAACCGACACACCGGCTGTCAGTGTCACCGACACTGGACGGAGCGTCGTGAACATGGCGACAGTGGGGAACCCGACGGGGACGGCGTTCGACCACGATATTATCGTCGGCGGCGGTCTGGCGGGAGGTGCGTGAGTACCGATGGTTAGCAGGTCAACGGGAGTCACTGACGCGTGGTCGCGAGCCCTGAACTGGCTCAGCGGCGTCGACGCATCGCTGCTCGGGCTCTGCCTCGCGAGCATCGGCGTCGTCTTCGCGGGCGGTCTCGTGCAAGTGAGCTTCGGAGCGTATTCGATGACTATCGTCGAGGCGTGGCAGGCCGTGTTCGACCCGCAGGTCCTGTTCGACCTCGAGGTCTGGCAGGTGCTCTTGCTCGGCGGGCAGGTGAACACCGACGTACTGTTAAATCCGCTCGCCTGGGATTCGCTCATCGTCGACGCGTCGCTTCCGGAGATGAGCAAGCAGAGTCTCATCGTCTGGAACATCCGGCTGCCACGAGTTCTCGTCGGCGTGCTCGTCGGGATGAATCTCGCGGTGTCCGGGGCGATCTTCCAGGCGGTCACCCGGAACGAACTCGCCAGCCCGTTCATCCTCGGGGTCTCGTCGGGCGCGGGACTGATGATTCTGCTCACGCTGGTCGTGTTTTCGGGGCTTTCGACGCTGCTGCCGCTGATCGCCTCCACCGGCGGCGCGGTGGCGTTTCTGATCGTCTACGCTATCGCCTGGAAGAACGGTACGTCGCCAGTCCGGCTGGTGTTGGCCGGCGTCATTGTCAGCACCGTCTTTGGCTCCCTCCAGACGGCCATGTTCTTCTTCGCGGACGATATCGGTATTGTTCAGTCCGCTATCGCCTGGACCACCGGCTCGCTGACCGGGACTGACTGGGAGCAGGTTCGGATGGCGCTCCCCTGGACTGTCGTGGCGATGGGGCTGTCGCTGTTCAGTTCGCGACAGCTGAACGTCCTTCTGCTCGGGGAGAACACCGCCAAGTCGCTCGGGATGTCCGTCGAGAAGGTCCGATTCGCGCTGTCGGGCGTGGCCGTGCTCGCGGCTTCTGCGAGTATCGCGGTGGCCGGTATCGTCGGCTTCATCGGCCTCATCGTCCCGCACATGGTCCGCAACATCGTCGGGAGCGACTATCGGAAGCTCGTCGTTGGCTGTGTCTTCGCTGGCCCGGCGCTGATGGTCGGGGCGGATGTCGGCGCACGCCTGGCCCTGAATCCGACGCAGATTCCGGTCGGTATCGTCACCGGACTGGTCGGGGGGCCGTACTTCCTCTATCTGATGCGGAAACAGCAGCAAATGGGTGAAATATAATGTCACGGAACCAACCACGGACGAACGGTACAGATGCTGAGAGTACTAATGGCGCTGTCACTGGGTCACCGTCGAATCAATCCGAAGCGTCACTAACGGGCGAGGGGTTGGTCCTGACATACCCGTCCGGTGACAGTCCGATAATCGACGATGAGACGATCACAGCCGAACCGGGTGCGGTGACCGCCCTCGTCGGCCCGAACGGCTCGGGCAAGAGCACGCTACTGAAAGGCCTCGCCAACCAGCTCACGCCGGAAGCGGGGTCCGTGCTACTGGACGGGCAAGACATCCAGACGCTCGATACCAAAGCGATAGCCCGGAAGCTCGGCCTGCTCTCCCAGGAGAGCACATCGCCGAACAGCATCACGGTCGAGGATCTGGTGTATCACGGTCGCTACCCACACCGCGGGTTCTTCGACAGCGTCACCGAGGAAGACGAGGCCGCCGTCGAGCGGGCGATTGATCTGGCCGGCTGCGGACACCTCCGTGATCGCGAAGTCGGCAGTCTCAGCGGCGGCCAGAAACAGCTCGCCTGGATCGCGATGGTCCTGGCACAGGACACCGACGTGCTGTTACTGGACGAACCGACGACGTTCCTCGACCTGCACCACCAGCTTGAGGTGATGGAGATAATCGAGACGCTCCGCGATGAGAGCGATATCACCATCGTGGTCGTCCTCCACGACATCGAGCAGGCCGCGCGCCTCGCCGACCGGATGGTCGCACTCAAAGACGGCGAGATACAGGCCCGGGGACAACCTGAAGATGTCGTGACGGAGCGACTACTCGCAGACGTTTTCGAGATCGAGGCGGAGGTCTCGGTCACCCCGCATGGGCCGCGCATAAACCCGATCCGCGCCCGCCACGACGGCGACGAACATGCGGTCGATGACGACAGTACCGGAGCGGAGCGTCCCGAGGAGGTTGTGGCCGAGTAGTGGCTGCATACGACGGCGATGAATAGGCCCTCCGCCCACCGAGCTCTTCCCACGGACATCCGATTCAGCGTCTGAAACCTGACTTCCCACAGTCGTGGAACCGGAACATCTATATAATTTTTAGGCTAGCCTAAAAACATGGCTGACGACGCCACTGAAACCCAGACACCGACGCGAAGAGAGTACGTCAAATACGGCGGCACAGTTCTCAGTGCCGGACTGTTGGCTGGCTGTGCGAGTGATTCGGAACGAGGGGCCGGCTCCACGCCGACGGAGACCGCGACGGCGGCGGACACTGCCACTGCGGATGAGTCGTACTCCGTGTCGATGTCGCCAATGGGAGAGGTAACGTTTGAATCGCCGCCTGAGACCGTCTTCACGCGGCTCACGCACCACGCCGACATGGCGTTCGCCCTGGGCCGCGGGGACACCGTCACGGCAATGCACGCCCCGGACTACTACAGCGGGCTGTGGAACCAATTCGTCGAACGACTGTCGGGCGTGTCGCTGGACTGGACCGGGCTGTACTCCTCGTGGGAACCGAGCAAGGAGAAACTGTACGAACTGGACAGCGATATCCACCTGGCAGACCCGGCCTGGATCGCCAAACAGGACAACTGGGACCGTGAGGACTTCGAAGAGATCGCCACCAACGTCTCGCCGTGGTTCGGCAACTCGCTGAGTGACCGACACGCCGAACCACCGTCCGGATGGGGGGACTACGAGTACTACACTCTCTGGGAGCAGTTCGAACTCGTGGCCGAGGCGTTCCAGGAGCAGGCCCGGTACGAGGCGCTCGCGGCGATCCACGACGAGCTGCGCTCGACCATCGACGCGAACGTGCCGCCCGAGTCGGAGCGCCCGTCGGCGGTAATGCTCGCCGCGGCTGACATCGAAGAAATTTACGCGTACACGCTGGACAATCCCGGATTTCTGACCGCACACACCCGTCCGTTCGGTGCTCGCGATGCCTTCGAGGGCGCGGTCGAGACGAACTCCGTGGTCGATTTCGAGACGCTGCTCGAGGCCGATCCCGACGTAATCCTGCATCTGGGCGGGTTCGAGCCGAACACGAGCCTCCCGAAGCGACGGGAGGCGTTCAGATCCGACCCAGTCGGTTCGGAGATCACGGCCGTACAGAACGACCGGATCTACCCACTGGGGGCGAGATATCAGGGCCCGATCCTGCATCTCTTCCAGCTTGAGATGACCGCAAAGCAACTGTACCCCGAGCAGTTCGGCGAGTGGCCGACCTACACCGAGGGCCCATACCCCGACATTCCAGCCGATGAACAGCTGTTCGACCGCCAGCGGGTCGCTGACATCATCAACGGGGAGTTCGAAGCATGAGCGACAACGACACGACAGCCGACGCACGGACGCGCAGAGCGTATCTGAAATACAGTGGCGCAGTCATTGGGGGCGGGTTGCTTGCCGGCTGTACCGGCGACGCCGACTCACAATCGACACCGGCAGCGACGGACAGTGACACGTCGACAGCCACCGACACACCCGGCGCGACGCCGACACCGGCCACATCTGAACCCTTCACTGTCTCTATGGAGCCGATGGGCGAGGTGACTTTCGAGTCGGTCCCGGAGCGGTGGATGGCCTACTTCAGCACCTACGGCGACATGGCTATCGCGCTGGGGCAACTCGACGGCCTGGCGGGGCTGATATTCACCGAGAACTGGCCGATGGCGTTCTTCGATGCCATCCCGGACATGGACGTGACTTTCGACGATATCCCACAGCTGATGGGCGAAGGTGGCATCGACAAGGAAGCGTTCTACGAGATGGGCTCTGACGTCCACCTGTTCGACCCGAACTTCGTTCAGGTGCTCGACGACACTTGGACCGACGAGGACTTCGCCGAGATTACCGACAACGTCGGCCCGATACTCGGGAACAGCATCCGGCGTCGGACCGACGACTGGCACGACTACCGGTACTACTCGCTGTACGAGGCCTTCGAACTGATCGCCGACGTGTTTCAGGAGCGCGAGCGCTACGAGGCCGTTGCCGACCTCCACAACTCGCTGCTGTCGGAAATCGATGCAGGGCTCCCGCCCGAAGACGAACGGCCGACGGTCGGCCTCCTCTCGATCAATTCCGACTTCGAGGGTGGGGCGTTCTACGCCTATCCCGTCCACGACGGGAACGGGCACAAGCAGTACCGTGACCTTGGGATGCGCGGCGCGTTCGACGACGTCATCGACGGGAGCTACGCCGAGTGGGACTACGAGCAACTCCTTGATGTCGACCCCGACATCCTGCTGTTCCAGTACGGCTTCTCGCACGTCTCGACCGGGGAGTTTGAGGACCGGATGGCCACGATGCGCGAGGACCCCATCGGCCAGCAGCTCTCGGCGGTCCGGAACGACCGACTCTACCGCGGGGGGACCTCCTACCAGGGGCCGATAATCAACCTCTTCCAGACGGAAATCGCCGCCAAGCAGTTCTACCCGGAGGTCTTCGGCGAGTGGCGCGGCCTCGGTGACATCCCGGCCGGGGAACGGCTGTTCGACCGACAGCGACTGGCGGACATCATCAACGGGGAGTTCGACCCCGCGTAGCCCTCGGCGGGCCAGCGGACTGTGGTCCTTCGACCGCTCCGTCACCGACACCGCGAACGGCGGTACCTGACCAATGCCCGTCCCGAAGAGACCTCTTCTGAAGTTTGGTTAGTCCACCCCAGAACCATATATTTGGATGATTGGCCTACCAACTCGCACATCATTGGTGGTGTATGTGGAATATAAGGGTATGCTGAGCTGTTTGTCCAGAAGAATTTTATAGTATCGTGGCATCCGTTCGCATATGTTAGTACACGAAGGGAACGCGCACTCGTACGCCGCCGGTTCCGACCGCTACTGCCGCCATTGCAACGACGTCGCCCTGGCTTACGACCCGACTGCAGAACGGCCGCGGTGTCGTTCCTGTGGCAAGCTAGGGTAACCGGGACAGCCGCCGACGCCACGGGGGGACGCTACCGGCCGGTGTGAGGTCCGGTCCGTGGGCATTACTTCGGGAATCGGAGAACGACCGGCGAGGCACGCCGTGGCCGCTGGGACTGGTCACCGGCGGCGACTACAGTTTGACGAGGACTTTGATTGCTTCCCGTTCGTCCATCGCTCGATACCCATCGGGCACGCCGCCGAGGTCGACGGTCTTCGTGAATATCGGTGACGGGTCGAGCGTGCCCTGCAGCACGTCGGTCAGCAGTTCGTCGGCGTAGGCACGAACCGGTGCCACGCCGCCGTTGAGCGCGATGTTATCGCCGAACAGCGAGAACACGTCCAATCCGGAGTCGTCGACGCCATGCGGGACACCGACGTAGCCGACGGTCCCGCCCGGCCGACAGACGTCGATGGCGGTTTCCATTGCCGAGGCCGCACCGACACATTCCAGGACGTGGTTTGCACCGCCGTTGGTCAGATCCTCTGCCGCGTCTACGGCGTCCTGACCGCGGGCGGCGATGGTTTCGGTCGCACCGAACGACTCTGCGAGTTCGAGACGGTCCTCGTGGTGGCCCATCGCGATAATGCGTTCCGCCCCGAGGCGGCGAGCCGCGAGCACGCCACACAGTCCGACGGCTCCGTCGCCGACAACAATACAGGTGTCTCCTTCGCTGACGCCAGCACTCACCGCCGCGTGATGACCCGTTCCCATCACGTCCGTCAGCGGGAGAATCGCTTCCAGCGTGTCCTCGTCGTCGGCGTGGCGGTCGGGAACCCGAACGAGCGTCCCGTCGGCTTCCGTCGCCCGGACGTACTCGCCCTGGCCGCCGCCGTTGTCGCCGCCCCAGGAATCGCCGTTGACACAGGACGTATGCAGTCCTTTCCGGCAGAACTCACACCGGCCACAGCTGATAACGAACGGGGCAAACACCCGGTCGCCGGGCTCGACTGAGCGCACGTCGTCGCCGACTTCCTCGACGATCCCCATCGGCTCGTGGCCGACACGGGACCCTTCCTCCCGGTCGCTCTGGCCGCGATAGAACCACAGATCGGAGCCACAGACGGCGGTGTGGGTCACGCGAACGATCGCGTCGGTTGGCGACTCGATCTCCGGACGGGGAACCTCTTCGACGGTGATTTCACCGGGGCCACGGTAGATGGCTGCGCGCATGCGTTTGCTTTGGGGCGGCTGTGGAAAACCGTTCTCATGCCATCCGTCACATCCGCTTGCCCGGTTTTATTAGATGAAAACAATTACCAGTGGCGGGACACAATCGCAGGGATATGACGGACGTTCTAGTCGTTGGCGGTGGCCCCGCCGGCCTGAGTGCCGCATTGTTCACACAGAAAAACGGCCTGGAAACGTCAGTCTTCGACACTGACGGGACCTGGATGCACAAAGCGCACCTGTTCAATTATCTCGGGGTAGGCTCCCAAGACGGGTCTGCCTTCATGGAGACGGCCCGGACACAAGTCGACAGTTTCGGCGTCGACCGAAAGCAGGACACAGAGGTGACCGACGTGCAGCAAACTGATGCCGGATTCGAGGTCGCAACCGAGGATGACACCTATGAAGCACCCTACCTCGTCCTCGCGACAGGGGCTAACCGCGACCTCGCTGAGTCACTGGGCTGTGACATGACTGATGAGGAAGTCGTCGACGTGGACGTAACGATGGAAACGAGCGTCGCCGACGCCTACGCGACGGGGGGCATGGTCAGAGCCGAGGAGTGGCAGGCCGTCATCTCCGCTGGCGATGGCGCGGCCGCGGGTCTGAACATTCTCACGAAGGAGAAAGGGGAGCACTTCCACGACTTCGATACGCCCGCTGACGCGGATGCGCTGTTCGGTCCCGAAGAGTAAGTCCCGAACCGACTCTGGAAGCGCCTATTCCATTGCTAACCACCGAACACGGTTTTATCGGCCATTGAATGGCGAGTACAGGCAGTGTTCGACGCTGGGCTAGGTCAGGCCGACTGTCGGTAAGCAGGTGCGTAATTCGCGGTGTCGGTGCCATTCTCGCGTCACTGTGACCGTTTCGGCGTTCTAAATCCGGCAGACTGTGTTATCGACTGATTCACTATGGCATCACAGCCTAAACTGTTCTCTGTGAAGGAGTTCGAGTTCAGTATCAGGTTCACTGCGGGCGCTGACCCGGTAATGGACCTGTTTCAGGAGTATCCCACGCTACGACTCCGAAACGCGACGTGTACCGTCACTGGAAACTCCATGTGGCGCGTTGACCACGTGGACGGACCTGCTGACGCCATCTCGGCGTTCGACGACGTGTTTCTCGACGATGGACGCTGTAACGAGTGTCTCGACGAACACTGCTGTTCTGGGACGCGGGAGTACCAGGTCCTTGACCGGCGACCGACAGCGAGAACTGTGTACACCTATCACACGGAAATCGACCAGTGTGATTCAGTTGCCGCTATTGTCACCGACCATATTGCCGATGGGGTCGTCTTCGAGTCAGCGCGCACCGGTGGCTCGTATCGTTGGCGCGTTTTATCTCCGGCTGAGATCTCGCTGGACAGTGTGTTCGGTCGACTCGAATCGTCACTTCGAGACGGTCTATCGCTTGCTGTCGACCGCCTTGGAGTATCCGAACCGTGGGACACGAAGCCACGTCCGGCGTTCTCCCAGTAACGCATCCGGTGGTCTACTACGGCTGTATGCGCTGTAATACATCGACATACGCTGGATCTGGAATGGCCTAAGCCTGGCGTAGCGTCACACGTAATTGGTGAAGACCACGGCTCTCCCTGTCAAACAGATTCGGATGGCTGGTATGCCCTCAGCCCTCTTGCCACGGCGCACCGTCGCGCTCGACAAACCGCTCGGTCCGCTCGATACCCTGGATTCGGTCTATATCTGCCGCATCGAGGTCCAGGTCGAGCGCACCGAGGTTGTCCCTGATGTGGCCTTCGCTTGTCGCCTTCGGGACGACATTAACACGGTCTCGTGAGAGTAACCAGGCGAGACTGACCTGTGCCGGGCTGACGTCGTGTTTCGTCGCAATCGCCTCGATTCCGGGGATATCGAACACGCGTCCGCGAGCCAGTGGGGAGTATGCCACGTGATAGTACTCGTGTGCCTGTGCGTGGGCGACGAGTTCGTCCTGTTGTAACAGTGGGTGCGTCTCTGCCTGGTGGGCGAACAACGGCGCATCAAGCGTGTCGATGGCCTCGTCCAGCAGATCGATACTGAAATTTGAGACGCCGATGTGCCGTATCTGTCCTCGATCGAACAGTTCGTCGAACGCTGCCAGCGTTTCCTCGGCCTCGTAGTTATCCACTGGCCAGTGGACATAGAGGAGATCTAGCGTTTTGAGCCCGAGTCGGTCCAACGTCGCATTGAGGCCCTCGATGACCTCGTCGTATCCCAGTCCGAACCGCTTTGGATGTACCTTTGAGGCGACAAACACCTCTTCCCGGGGCACATCGGCCGCGGCGATACCGTCTCCGACGGCCTGCTCGTTCTCGTAATGTTGTGCGGTATCAATGTGCCGATACCCGGCTTCAAGCGCAGTTTGAACGCTGTTAGCACAGGTGTCCGGGTCCGTGTTCTCCCAGGTTCCGAGTCCTATCGCTGGCAGGGCAGCCATAGGCAACAGCAACAGAGAGGACCTGATATTTCTTGGGTTCGATGCAGCCTACACACTGTCCGCTCCGAAATCAGTGGACTGACCGGTCGTCACTTTCGTCAATGGCTTCAATCGGATCGGCGTTGCCAAACGACGGCTCCGGACCGTTCCCGGCCGCAGCCCACTCGCAGGCATTGGCAAGGACCTGCTGGATCGCCTCGTTGTGGTAAATCGGATAGGTCTCGTGGCCCGGCCGGAAATAGAAGATTCGGCCCGCCCCGCGGCGGTAGCAACACCCTGACCGGAACACCTCTCCGCCCTCAAACCAGGAGTTGAACACGAGCGTGTCCGGCGCGGGAATGTCGAAGCGTTCCCCGTACATCTCGGTCTCTGGGAGCTCGATGTACTCCTCGACGCCGTCGGCGATGGGGTGGCCCGGCTCGACGACCCACAACCGCTCGGTTTCGGCGGCTTCGCGCCACTTCAGACTGCAGGTCGTCCCCATCAGTTCGCGGAAAATCTTCGAGTAGTGGCCCGAATGGAGGACGATGAGCCCCATACCCTCGAGGACCCGCTCCTTCACTCGGGAAACCACCTCGTCGTCGACCTGGTCGTGCGCTGCGTGCCCCCACCAGGTCAGGACGTCCGTTTCTGCCAGTACGTCCTCGGTGAGCCCGTGCTCGGGCTCCTGGAGCCTTGCGGTTTCCGTGTCGAACCCGCGCTCCGCCAGTGCCGAGGCGATAGCGCCGTGAATCCCGTCGGGGTACAGGTCCGCGACAGCTTCGTGTTCCTGCTCGTGGACGTTCTCGTTCCAGACCGTGACGCGTGTCATACTCGTGGTTTCCACCTCCGCCGTAACGGCGTTCGCCAAGCGGCAATCCGTACGACCTCGCATTTTGCACCGGGGCACGCTTGTCGGCAAATCCTCCTGACGCTTCCATCTCCCTCGGGTACCTCGCTACCCGATTCAGTGTCGAGTGTTCGGTTCGTGTTCCACCGCGCGCCAGCGGCATCGGAGCGATGTCCTGACAGCCGCCACTCTGAACGCCGAACCGACCCGCTTTCGAGCCGTGTCCACAGGACTGTGAACAGCGCCCTGAGACAGGTAAATACAGTCGACTGTATGTACTTCACGTGGGAGTACAGTCGACTGAAATCACGCCGTAAAGCATCGCTATACTGAATACACACGAGTGTAACTCATTCTGCCCGTTCATACAGAATAAACCATGATTTTCGTGTCTTCAGTGCTTCTCGCCCCCGTTCCGGCGTTATTCTGGGTAGATGATAATGTAAACAGTAGATAGGTATAAATACTCCCTGCCAGACGACGTGACTGATGCACCCTATCAGAAACCGCTGTATCGGAAGGTTTCGAGCGATAGAGCCGCGTACCGAGGTGGTTCCGACATGAGAGCGCGATACCGTCTCCCGGGGCATACTGACAGTGCCGGCACGTGTCCGGACGAACGGAAGCCGGGGGTGAAAACCCATGTCTGAGCACACGCTGGTGCTCCTGGCACTGCTGCCGCTGGCGACGATTGCGGTGCTGATGGTCGGGCTGTACCAGCCTGCGACACGGACGATGCCCATCGCGTGGGCGGTGGCGGCTATCGCTGCCTTCGTCGGCTGGCAGATGTCCCCCCGACTGATCGCCGCCGCGTCGATACGCGGTGCGCTGACAGCGACCAGAATCCTGGTCATCGTCTTCGGGGCCATACTCCTGTTGTATACGCTGAAACAGTCCGGCGCGTTCGAGGTCATCAACGCGGGGTTCTCCTCGATCAGCGACGACCGGCGCGTGCAGGTCATCCTGCTCGTCTTCCTCATGGGATCGTTCATCGAGGGCGCAGCTGGCTTCGGGACGCCCGCGGCCATCGTCGGCCCGCTGCTGGTCGGCCTTGGCTTCCCGCCGCTGGCCGCGGTGGTCGTTGCGCTCACGGGGAACATCCTCGCAATCACGTTCGGTGCGGTCGGGACGCCCCTGATTATCGGATTGCGTGACGTGGTCTTCGCGGAGGGAACGGGCGCCTCACAGCAGGTGCTTCAGCAGGGCGGCTTCGAAAGTGTCGGTGCGTACGTCGCCCAGATCGGTGTGTGGGCGGCGCTCATCCACGCTATCGTCGGTATCGCTATCCCGTTCATCGGTGTGGCGATGATGACCCGTTTCTTCGGTGAGGAGCGCTCGATCAAGCCGGCACTCGAAGTCCTGCCGCTGTGCCTCTTCGCGTGGGCTTCGTTCGCCGTCCCCTACGTCGCGACCGCGTACTTCCTCGGGCCGACGTTCCCGGGACTGCTCGGTGCAATGGTTGGGCTGCTCGTGGTCACGACCACGTTGCGGGCCGGCTACTTCCTCCCCGATGAGGAATGGGACTTCGGCCCGCAGGCCCAGTGGCCGGACCACTGGATTGGCAGCATCGAGCCCGGCGAGGGTGTCGGCACCACGACCGGGGAGAGCCGAGAGGGAACTGTCGCGGCCGACGGCGGCACGGCGACGTTTGAAGAATCCCATTCGCAGGATATGTCGCTGGGTATGGCCTGGCTGCCGTACCTCCTCGTCGCCGCGTTGCTCGTCGTGACTCGCGTCGTCAGTCCGATTCAGGAGTTCCTAGCGACCAACGGCGTTCTCATGTGGAACAACATCCTCGGCACGCCGTTCTCGGAAGGCGTCGAGTTGCTCTACCTTCCCGGGAGTCTCTTCGTCCTTGTCGCTGTAATCACGTATGCGCTCCACGGGATGGACACTGACGGTATCAAAGCCTCGTGGAGTGAGGCGCTTCGAAACATTGCGCCAGCCGTCGTCGCGCTGTGGTTCGCGGTCGCCACAGTCATGATCATGCAGCGGACCGGCAGCGCCGTCGTGCTGGAGGCCGCGCCGATCAACTCCGGAATGCTCGGCCTGCTGTCGGAAATCACGGCGAACGGGACCGGCCAGATGTTCCCGTTCTTCTCGGGCTTCATCGGCGCGTTCGGTGCGTTCATCGCCGGTTCGAACACGGTCAGCGACATCCTGTTCGGACTGTTCCAGTTCCAGGCCGCACAGCAGATCGGTGCGCCGACCCAGATCGTGGTCGCCGCACAGGCGGTCGGCGGCGCAATCGGCAACCTCATCGCAATCCACAACGTGGTCGCCGCCCTAACGGTGGTCGGTCTCATCGGTGAGGAGGGACGCGTCATCCGTCTCGAACTGATACCGGTGCTGTACTACGGTGTGTTCACGGGCATATTGACGCTCATCCTGGCGTACGTCGTGGCACCGGGCGCGTTCTAACTCGCCTCACTCTCTCACTTCCTACTCATGGCATACGACTCCCGACCCCCCGAGAAGCGTGACCCGGCGACAGACCCGAGTGCGAACTACGATTACCAGGGCGAAAGCGTCCATCGACCGGACCTCGTGGCGGCCCTGGAGCGCCGCGTGGACGGCGACGTACGCTTCGACACATACACCCGTGAGCTGTTCGCGACCGACGCGAGTGCCTACGAACAGCTCCCCATCGGCGTCGTCTCGCCGGTCTCGACCGGCGACGTGGTCGCGGTGATGGAGTACTGCGACAAGCAGGATATTCCGGTGCTCCCACGGGGCGGCGGGACCAGTCTCGCCGGACAGGCCGTCAACGAGGCGGTCGTCCTCGATTTCAAGCGGCACATGGACGAGACGCTGTCGGTCGATCCCGAGGCCAAGCAGGCCCGCGCACAGGCGGGCATCACCATCGCCCGTCTCAACGACCGGCTCGAACTCCACGGCCTGAAGTTCGCGCCGGACCCCGCCTGGGGCGACAAGAGCGTCCTCGGCGGTGCAATCGGGAACAACACGACCGGTGCACACTCGCTGAAATACGGCAAGACAGACGCCTACATCGAGGAGTGCGAGGTCGTTCTCGCTGACGGCACTCAGACAACGTTTGGCTGGGTCGATGTCGACGACCTCGAATCGCGAGCGGCCGAGGCCGGCCCGAACGCCGACCTCGAAACCCGGATCTACGCCGAAGTCGCCAAGATACTTGCAGAAGACGCGGCGGAAATTGATGATAAATATCCGGACCTCAAGCGCAACGTCTCCGGGTACAACCTGGACGAACTGGTCGACAGCGCCAGGGAGCGCGGCGAAGTCAACCTCGCCCGACTGCTCGCCGGGAGCGAGGGGACGCTCGCCGTCGTGACCGAAGCGACGGTTTCGCTGGAGCCCGTCCCCCAGGCAACGGCCGTCGCCATGCTGACCTACGACGATATCATCTCGGCGATGCGGGACGTGGCCCCGATTCTGGACCACGACCCCTCTGCCGTCGAGGTGATGGACGACGTGCTCCTCGACCTCGCCGCGGAGACCCCAGAGTTCGCTGATGTCGTCGGCATGCTCCCCGAGGAGACTGACTCGACGCTGCTCGTCGAGTTCTACGCCGACTCCGCGGATGCCGGCGCGCAGAAAGTCGCCGACCTGCTCGCCGACCGGCTTCCGGACTACGAGGCCAGAGAGTCGCCGAGTGACGGGGCGGGTTCGGTCACCGACGCCCCCGTCAACGCCGTCGACGCGCTGGAGGCCTACGACGCGGACCGGCAGGCGAAGTTCTGGAAGATGCGCAAGGCCGGGCTGCCGATCCTCCTGTCGCGGACGGGCGACGACAAGCACTGGCCGTTCGTCGAGGACACGGCGGTCCCGGCCGAGAACCTCCCGGAATACGTCGCCGACATCCGGGAGCTGTTCGACGAACACGACACGTTCGCCTCCTACTACGCCCACGCCGGCCCCGGGGTCCTGCACATCAGGCCGTTGTTGAACCTGAAATCGGGGGATGGTATCGAGACGATGGAAGCTATCTCCGACGCCATCACGGACCTCGTCGTCCAGTACGACGGGTCCGTGTCGGGTGAACACGGCGACGGTCGCGCCCGCACCCAGTGGAACCGCAAACTGTACGGCGACGACCTCTGGGAGACGTTCCGGGACCTCAAAGCGGCGTTCGACCCGGACTGGCGGCTGAATCCGGGCAACATCTGCGGCGACCACGACCCGGCCGAGAACCTCCGGTACGACCCTGATTACGAGTTCGACGCAGGCTTCGAACCCACGCTCGACTGGGACAACGAGAACGGGTTTCAGGGGATGGTCGAACTCTGTCACGGCTGTGCGGGCTGTACCGGCCACCAGGAAACCACCGGCGGCGTCATGTGTCCGACCTACCGCGCCGCCGAGGAGGAGATCACCAGCACGCGCGGCCGGGCCAACATGCTCCGGTCGGCGATGGACGGTGACCTCCCGGATGACCCCTTTGAGGAGGAGTTCGTCACGGAAGTGCTGGACCTCTGTATCGGCTGTAAGGGCTGCAAAAAGGACTGCCCGAGCGGCGTCGACATGGCGAAGCTCAAAGCCGAGGTGGTCCACGAACACCACCAGCGTGAAGGTATCTCGCTGCGGGACAAACTGTTCGCCAACGTCGAGACGGTGCTCTCGCTCGGGAGCGCGTTCGCCCCGGTGTCGAACTGGCTGATGGACCTGCCGGGCTCGAGCCGTCTCATGGAGGCGACAGTCGGTATCACGCAGGAGCGCACGTTGCCCGCCTTCCACCGGACCACGTTCCGGGACTGGTGGGCCGACCGCGGCGGGGCACAGGTCCCGGCGGCAGAGGCCGACCGACAGGCGCTCGTGATCGCAGATCCGTACACGAACTACAGCCACCCCGATGTCGGGAAAGCGGCCGTGCGTGTGCTCGAAGCGGCGGGCGTCCACGTGGCAGTGCCCGGCGACGTGACCGATAGCGGTCGTCCGGCGTATTCCAAGAGCATGCTGGACCACGCCCGTGAGACGGCACAGGCGAACGTGGATGCGCTCGCACCGCGAGTCCGCGACGGCTGGGACGTGGTCACCATCGAACCGTCCGACGCTGTGATGTACCAAGTCGACTACCGGGACCTGCTGTCGGGTGACGACGTCGACACCGTCGCGGAAAACACGTACGGTGTCTGTGAGTATCTCGACACGTACCGGCTGGGGGAGGGTATCTCCTTCGACAAGTCGGGCGACTCGCTGGCGTACCACGGCCACTGCCATCAGAAGGCGACGAAGAAAGACCACCACGCCGTCGGCGTCCTCCGCCGTGCGGGCTACGCTGTCGACCCGCTCGATTCGGGCTGTTGCGGCATGGCCGGGAGTTTCGGCTACGAGGCCGAGCACTACTCGATGAGCGAGGGCATCGCGGATCTGCTCCTGGGACAGATCGACGACTCGCCCGCCGAGCAGGTTGTCGCACCCGGCGCGTCCTGCCGGTCACAGCTCGACGACTTCGGTGACGGCGACACAGAGCCGCCACATCCCATCGAGATGATCGCGGCGGCGCTCGATTAGGCTGGCGTGGCGGGTAACGGGCTGTGGTCAGAACCCGATGCCGTCCCGCTGTCGGACTGTCACGTCGTGCCCGTCCACCGTCGACTGAAGCGCCTGCGTGAAGGGCTCAGCGTCGAACTGACCGTGGACTCTGACCGTCGTCGTGGAGCCTGTCCGGGGCCGCGCTGTGATTTTCGGCCGACCGACCCGCCCCCCCGAGTGGATATCGACGCTGTCGAGCGCGTCGTACGGCTGTCTCTCGACCGCTTCGGCGGTTTCGAGGGCCGCGGGGACGCCCTCCTCGACCACTTGTGACGCGAACGCGGCCGCCCGCTGGTCCGGCGACCCGAACAGCAGATCGACGGGCGTCAGGTAGTCGTACTCGACGAAGTAGGCCTGCTCCGTACAGAACAACACGTCGACCAGCCGAAGCGGGTACGACCCCCGCATCGTGTAATGCAGGTGGACGCGGAGTTCGTCGGTCACGAGAACCACCCCTGAGCGGTGGCGGCGTCGTCGACCGTGCCGCTGGCCGCGACTTTCGTACGTCCCACCCGATACATCGTATACGCCTGGACGAGCAGGTAGACCGCCCAGAGCGCGTATCCTCCCGGTGCGCTCCCGAGTACGGTCATTTGGACCGAAAACGTCCCCAGCCCCACCTGTGTCGCCAGCCCTGTCCCAATTAGGAGGACGCTGAAGTAGCCGAAAAACGCCGCTGCGGCCCACATCGCGGCGACGCGGCCCCAGCCCGGCATCGTGTGCTCCGGCAGCCGGACCGTGTTGACGAGCTGGACGATGACGATGTACGGCCACATCAACAGTCCGGACATCGCCGCCCCGACGACCAGGAGCCCGAAGGGGTCGGCTATCGATATCGGGAGGGTGAGGATGAGCACGCCCCAGCCACAGAAGACGGTCAGCAGTCCCCAGAACAGCCGCGGCAGACTCCAGCCCGCGTCCCGACCGTACAGCTCGTAGATGATGTCGGAGCTGTTCCGGACGAACGACTCGATGATCGCGTATTCGGTCGTGAACAGGGCGAGAAACAGCGTGACGTAGATGACGCTCGTCGCGAACCCGCCGACCGACGGCGCGATCTCGATGAGCCACATGTCGACCGCGTCACTTGTCGCTCCCGGTGCCTGTGACACCGCGATGACCACCAGCATCGTCGTGACGAGGACGAGGCCGAAAAAGAACGTGAACAGGTGTTCGAGCTGTGTCACGCGCCACCAGCCACGCCACCGTTTGAGGTTTTGCGTGTCCGGGGTGAACGTGAACCCGTCCTCGTGGACCGTTTCGGGGTCGTCGCCGGCGAAGGGGTTCTTGATTCGGCCCTGATATCGTCCCATCCCGTAGCCTTTCTCGCGTATCCAGAGGCTCTGTGAGAGGTTGAGGTAGCCGCCCGCACCGGCGTAGGCCAGCGCCCCGACCAGCACAGCGATGGTCCCGACCGGTGAGTAGTCGCCAACCGCTACCGCTGTCAGACTCCCTGGAACGCCGAACAGCACGTCGACTGACCCGATAAGGACGAACAGCAGCAGCGTGAACGCGATAGACATCGCCACCAGGACGAGCTGGAGGCTCTCGACGACGTTGTACATCAGCGGTGTCACCTGGTAGGTCACCCAGATGAACACCATGAGCGCGATGCCGAACAGTCGCCAGCCGACGACCTCGACGCCGGCGAGGTCGTACGTGCCGAGCGCTAGCCCCTGGGCACCGATCTGCGCGGCGCTTGCGGCCCACCCTGGCCAGCCGAGACTGACGAACCCGCCGAATAGCATGGCGAGCGGGAGGACCGGGTGGACCCGTTCGAACGCTCGAAACACGCTCTCTCCGGTCGCGAGCGACCACCGCTGTATCTCCGTGTTGACGACGAAGTGGAGGCAGACGGCCACGAGGAACAGCCAGTACAGTCCCCACCCGTAGCTGGTGACCAGATGCGGCCAGAACAGCGTCTCACCGCTCCCGAGCGACGCCCCCAGCATGATCGCGCTGGGGCCGACAACGTGACGCAGCTTTGGCACTTTCGGCAGCGTGAGCTCTCTAAACCGCCCACCCGTGCCTGTATCCGGATGGTCCTCACTCTCCGGCGCCGCCTCGAGGTTCTCGTACGCGACCGGAGTGTACGAGGAAATCGGATAGCGTTGCTCTGCGAGGGAGGCATACACTTCCGACGTCTCCGACTCCGCGTCTTCCGCTACGTCCGACTGGTCCGTCGGCTTTTCCTCTGGCATCGGTGAACTCACCCACCGACGTAGTGCCAGACGTGTTCGTGGTCCTCGGCCAGGTCGACCTGCGGCAGGTCTTCGAGCGCCGGCCCGATGGCATCCCACCACTCGTCGGCGGTCTTGTAGCCCGCCGGGTGCTCCTGAAACACTTCGGTGATGAGTTTCCCGGCATCGGTGTCGGGGTTTTCACGGAGGTAATCGTACGCAGCTCTCAGCGCTGCACGCCGGTCGTCGAGTACTTCCCCCGTCCCCGGCAGGTCCGCATCGGCGATACTGTGCTCGACAGGGGGTTCTCGTTGCTGTTGTTGCGTGCCCGTGCCGACGAGCTGGGAGAACGGGATCCACCAGACCCGACTCCGTGCGCCGACCTTCCGCGTTTCGAGGTCCCCTCGTTCCACGAGTACGTCGAGCTTGTTGTGTGCCGTTTTCCGGGAACAGCCGAGTGCGTCCATCACATCGGTTGCTGTCAACGGCTTCGCCTGGTCCGATCGGTCTTGAAACACCGAGAGCACTCGCTCCGGTGTGAACTCTGCCGTGGACGGTGGCGAACCGTCGGCCCGACCATCGTCCGCGGTATTGCTCATACGTAGCCATTACAGTCGTATGTAATAGACTTTTCTGCAGCGACCTCCGTTTCGGGAGCAAACGATCTGTCTCCGTCTGACGCTCGATAGGTCTCAATCACACACGAAGGCAGGTTTGCGACTGCCCAATGGACACATCGATACGGATGCTGCAAATCTCTCTGATCCGGTTCACCCCGGAGAGCGGCCACGCTCCCGTTACCAGCCCCCTCACTCGGCCGGTTCCGGTGTGGGCACCGACTGCTCGGCTTCCACGACCGCACGGTCGGGGAGTTCGGGGTTGGGTGTCCGACCGACCGTTAACAGGCGCTCAGTGAGTGTCAACTCCTCCGGACTTGGGCTCGGTTTCTGGACTTCCTCGTAGTCGACGACCACCTGTCCGCCTTCGGCCGTGATACGGACCGCACAGAGCTGGTACGAGGGGTAAAACACCGGGGGGAGGAGCCCGATGATGCCGTCCCGACGGTGGAGGCGCTTGAGCCAGGTCCCGCTGTTGACGACCAGCCCGCCGTCGACCGACTGCACGCTCGGTCGGTGCGTGTGACCGTAGCAGAAGACAACCACGTCTTCGTTTTCTTCGAATACTTCCTGGGCGGATTCCTTGTACGGCGTCTGGGTATCGACCGTGAGATCGGTCTCGAAGACCCCGAACCGGTTGATCGTCTTCTTGATGTCCCGCCGCAGGAGGTACAACGGTACACCCACGAGCAACAGGAGCCCGGCCAGCGATGCGTTCACGACAAGCAACACCCAGATGGCGGTGCCGACCGTGCCGAACTGACCCAGAAACGACGTCGTCGTTTCGACCGGCGCGGACCAGACACCGAGTATATTCAGCGCCGCCAGAATCGCCAGGATGGCGCTAATGTTAAACAGCAACAGGAACGGGACCAGCGCGTACCGCAGCAGCGGGTTCATCTCCCGGTAGAAATACTTCGAGAGCATCCACACCGGAACCCGCTCCGTCGGCGTGACGGCCTGGACGTCCTTGAGCCAGTTGTACCGACCCCGGTCCGAGAGCTGGCCGGCCCGACTCGTCACCAGCGTGTTGTAGTAGTAGCCAAGCGGCGTCACGTTGGTGTCGCCCCAGTCCTCGATGCGGTTGTTGGGGTCCTGCTGATTGCCGTGTTCGAGGTGGATGGCCTGGTCCCCGACCGGACGGGTGATCGACTTCGATTGGACGAGCGTGACGTTGTACGCCGCGAACCGCTCCACGTACTCGTCGTAGGCTGCGAGCTCGTGGTCGTGGTTGCCCGGGATCAGGGTGATCTGGATGTTTTCGCCGGTCTTTCGCAACTGATCGAACAGCGACGGATAGGTCTCCTCGAGGACGTCGAACTTCTCCAGTCCCGACATGCCGGTAAACTCCCACAGCCCGAACGCGTCGCCGTTAATGAGTAGCTCGACGTCCTCGTCGGTGGTCTCTAATCGCGACAGAAAATCGAGCAGTTCGTCGAGAAATTCCACGTCCTCAAGCTGCTCGTCGCCGCCGATGTGGAGGTCGCTGATGACGTAGTAGACGCGCTCGTCGGCGGTGCCGTCCATTGAATACGGGTTCTTGACCCACAGACAAAGGCGTTGCTTTCCAGGAACTCACGGCAGTAAATCGCTGCGTCGGTTGGGAGTCCCGCGGACAGAGGGCTGTTCTAGCCGGTATCTCGACCTGTCAGCCTACAGCTCCAGTACGGCCCGGAACCGCGCTTCGTTGTCGATCATCCGCCCGTAGGCCGTTTCGACCTCCTCGAGCGGGTAGGTCTCTATTTCCGGCGCGATATCACGGAGCGAACTGAACTCCAGCGTGTCCTGCGAGTCGCGTGCGTGGCCGGAGGCCCAGCCCTCTACCGCGCCCCGGTTCTGGACGAGCTGCATGGCGCTGACTTCCACTGGCTCGCCGGGGACGCCGACGACCACGACGGAGCCGTCGACACCGATTCCGCTGACGATGGAACTGATGGCGTCACTCGACGGTGCTGTCGCCAGCACGACGTCGGCCCCACCGAGTTCCTGCAGCCGCTGGCCGGCATCCACATCCGCCGCGTTGATGAAGTGGTCGGCTCCCAGCTCTTTCGCCAGCGACTCTTTCTCCGGCGTTCGGGAAATGGCGGCCGTCTCGAAGCCGGCCGCGTGAGCGTACTGGATGCCGAGGTGACCGAGTCCGCCGACGCCCTGCACGGCGACGAGGTCCCCGACGTTCGCATCGCTGTTCCGGAGCGCGTTGAACGTCGTCACGCCCGCACAGAGCAGCGGTGCCGCGGCCGCCGCGTCAAGCGACTCCGGGATCCTTGCCAGCGCTTCCGACGGCGCGGTCATGTACTCCGCGTACCCGCCGTCGTAGCTCAGTCCGGTGACTTCGCCGTTCTCACACTGCAGGAAGTTCCCCTGCCGACACTGGTCACACGTCGAACAGTGGCCGCCGTGCCAGCCGACGCCGACCCTGTCGCCCACATCCCAGGCGTCGACAGCGTCGCCGACGGCATCAACGCGGCCCGCCACCTCGTGGCCGGGAATCCGCGGATATGAGATGTCCGGGTTGGTCCCCTCTTTCGTGAACACGTCGCTGTGACAGATACCGCAGGCGTCGACCGAGACCCGTACCTCGCCGGGGTCCGGTTCGGGCACGTCTCGTTCGACGACCTCGAAGTCTGCCCCTGGCTCAGGCACGACCGCCGCTTGCATTGTGTCTGACATAGCGACGCTTTCGGCTCGACGCGGATAAGCGGCCAGTTAGCAGATATCTGTACGGGCGGCGTTGGCTTCTTGACGGAGCCGATACGCCCCTCGATTGGTTGTCAATCACGCAATATCCGACCGGAATTCCGGGACCCCGCCGACGCCAACGTCGGGAATACGGAAGAGCGCGCCGGCCCCGTCGCCCTCCGTCGCTCTGTCGCCGTCGGTGAGCGCTGTCGTCAGATACAGGTCGGTGTACTCCGAGCCACCGAAGGTGACGGACGAGACTTTGCGTGCCGGGAGGTCGAATTCGGTCACAGCCTCTCCGGCGGGAGAGTACCGCACGACCTTCCCGCCGTTCCAGCGGGCCGACCAGATATGGTCGTCCTCGTCGACGGTCATCCCGTCGGGGATACCATCCTCGCCAGAGATATCGATGAACGTGCGTTTGTTCGAGAGAGCACCGGTCGCCCGGTCGTAGTCGAACGCGTATATCCGATGGGCTTCGGACTCCGTGAAGTAGAACGTTCCTAGACCGCTCGAAAAGCCCATGCCGTTCGGGATATCGACGTCCTCGACGACGAGCGAGGCGGAGCCGTCGGTGTCGAGCCTGTACAGGTCTCCGAGGTGGTCCTCGCCAGGCATGGTCCCACAGAACACCCGCCCGCTCGGGTCCGCGATGACGTCATTGAACCGTGTTTCGGCGTCGATTTCGGTGACGAGGCGCGTCTCATTCTCTCCGGGCACGAGTCGTTCGACCCGCCGCCGGGTAAACAGGAGGAGTGCCCCGTCAGACTCGATGGTGTACCCGCCGATGGGAGCACCGTCTGTCTCGTAGGCGACCGCGTACTCGTCGGTCGCGGGGTCGTACTGAAACAGCCGGCCGGCAGGGATGTCTACCCAGTAGAGGCGCTCTTCGTCGGGATGCCACAGCGGTCCTTCACCCGTGTGAGCGCGTGTGTCGGCGATGCGTTCCGTGTGAGCCATGGGCAGTGTTCTCCGCTCAGTCCCTTGAGCGTTATTGCTGTCTGCCCACCAACCTGACCGGCCCGATGCCGGTGTTCAGGACCGGAGCCGCTGGATGCGTTTCTCCGTCGGGGGGTGGGTCGAGAACAGCTTCTCGAACAGCCCCTTGTCCGCGTTGAAAATACAGAGGGCGTTCATGCTGTCCTCGACCTTCGATTCACGCCCCTCGGCCCCGCGAGAGATTTTTTCGAGCGCGCGGGCCAGCGGTTCCCCCGTCCCGATCGCACGCCGAGCGTCCGCATCCGCGACGTACTCCCGATACCGTGAGATAGCCAGCACGAACACCATGACCAGCGCGTTGGCCAGCGAGGAGGCGACCATCGCCATGATCCAGGAGCCCATGTTTCGCTCGCCGCCGAACAGCACCGCGAAGTAGGCGACGTAGCCGACGAGCATCCCGATGGACTGGCCGACGACCATCGTGATGACGTCCCGGTTCTTGATGTGAGCCAGTTCGTGCGCGATGACGCCCTCCAGTTCGTCGTCGTCGAGCAGTTGCATCAGTTCGCTCGACACGACGACGACACCCGCACCTTTGCGGCCGACCGCGAAGGCGTTGGGAACGCCCATATCCATCACCATCAACCGCGGCTCTTCGAGACCCATATCTCTGCAGAGCCGCCGGACCATCTGATGGACGTAGCCGAACCGCTGGTCGTCCGGCATATCCTCCGCGCCACGGAGTGCCAGCCACTTCCCGAGTTTGTACTGGATGGCCGGAACGACGAGGATTCCGACGAGAAGCACCGGGACGAGCGGCAGGCCTAGCAGTACCGACAGTGCCGTTCCGGCGAAAACGTAGAACGCGAACAGGATCGCACCGACGACAAGCATCCGCACCTGTAATCCGAAGTCTGTCATACAGGGTCAAATCCGTCCGGCCGTATAAACCGTCTGGCCGACGATTCCGCTCGTGTCACTGGGTTTAGCCGCAAGTGTGGTGACCACTCCGAGGAAATTCGCCGAGTTAGTCGGGACAGCGGACGATCCTTACTCCTTGCAGAGTGCGTAACTCCGACGGCCATGGGTTTCGAGCGTGAGATACGATAGCAGCCAGTCGGTCTCCGCACAGAACTGGTGGACCGCGGGGATGACGCCGTTCACGATCTTGTAGTCGTCGCCCGCGATGTAGCCGTCCGCCGCCACGGCCCGCTGGCTCTCTCTGAGCTCGGCCAGCGTCGCCTCGTACTCGTGGGAACTGTTGATGTACACCCAGTCGAGCGAGTCAGTCTCGGCATCACGGAGCACTGAGAGCGGGTCAGCGCCCCGAAAGTGGATGGTACCCTGGTGCTCGCTGAAGCGCCGCTCGACAGCCTGGCGCTCCTCGTCGCTTTCCCACTGATCGACCAGATAAAGCGTCTCCGACTGCGTGATCCGGACAATTGATTCGGCGAAAGCACCGTTTCCGCTACCGAACTCGGCGGCGGTCCCGCTGGTCGGCATATGTTCCAGGAGCTCCGTCCGGTGTGGGAGGAGTTGTACGTTTTCAAGTTCTGCCGCCGGGAGTGACTCCGGGACGGCCTCCTCTCGGTTTAGAACGGTCGCCGCGGCGGTTCCTTCGGACGTGTCGGGTGGGAACGCGGTCCGGTAGAGTCCAGCGACCAGCGGGGAGAGGCGGTCCGGACAGGACTCAGTGATAGCGCGTTTCGCCCACAACAGTGACATTCTGGTGTCACGATACCGCAACGGAGAGCAAAAGCATGCCGACTCCGAGTCTCACTGGAGAGCCGAAAACCTATGCGCTTGGGTTCGAAACGACCCTGGCATGTCTCTCTCCCGTTTTGTCGGGTGGTTCCGGCCTTACTCCGTCCCGATCTGTCTGTTTGCCGTGGTGGCGGCTGCTGTGTTGCTCGTGCCGCCCCTGGTTCTCGGGGACGCGACCGGACGCACATACGCCCTGACCATGGCGGTTCTCATCGTCGCGATCTCGTCGGTCCTTCCGTATGCCGTCGCCGTCGGTGTTCTAACTGTCCCGTTCCTCTACACCGGAATCGGTAGTTACGCGGCTCCGGAGGTGTTGCCGACCGATGCAGAGCCGTTCGCGCTGACTGCAGCACTCCGACACGTCACCGCCGGCATCTCGTATGTCGTCGCGGCCACCGCCGTCGGCGCTGTCGGCATCGGTCTCGATTTCGCGGCCTCCAGTGGTTCGGACCCGTTTCCGGCGGTCGGTTTCCCACCGTTTCCGGCACTCGAGTTTCCGCCGTTTTTGATGCTCGGTGGGGTGGTCATCGCCGGTGTCTACGTTGCGCTCCAACTGTGGCGGTACGAGAGGTCGGTGCGGGGGTTGGGGTGGGACACGGTTCTCGGAACGGTCGTCCTTGGCGCGTTCCTCGCCGCGTCGCCCATCGTCGCGCTCTGGATTTTCGGGTCCTATGGCTTCTGACAGTCTCTCCGCGACCTGTAACAGCCGGATTATATGCAGATAGTCCGATAGTCGGCGCTACCCGCCGGCTTCCAAACGGCTTAAAGTCACAAGCACTGGTGGTTCGATATGACTCAGCAACAGTCCTCGACAGACGGCGGTCCACGAGCGAGTGGCATGCCGATGCTCGGTCTCGGAACGTGGCAGAACGACGACGCGGAACAGTGCGCCGAGAGCGTCCGGACGGCCCTGGAGGCCGGCTACCGACATATCGACACCGCACAGGCCTACGACAACGAAAGCGCCGTCGGTGACGGTATCGCTGCGGCTGACGTGGACCGCGACGACATCTTCCTGGCGACGAAGGTCTGGATCTCGAACCTCTCGCACGACGACGTGATCGAGACGACCGAGGAGAGCCTCGACAAACTCGGCGTCGATTCGGTCGACCTGCTGTACGTCCACTGGGCGGCGGGCGAGTACGAACCGGAAGAGACGCTCCCGGCGTTCGACGAACTCGTCGACCGCGGCCTGATCGACCACGTCGGCGTCTCGAACTTCGAACCCCACCACGTCGAGACGGCGATGGAAGTGCTGGATGCACCGGTGTTCGCGAACCAGGTCGAGACCCATCCGTTCCTCCAGCAGTCGGAACTGCGCGAGCACGCGGCGGAACAGGACTACGAACTGGTCGCGTACTCCCCGCTGGCACGCGGTGAAGTGTTCGGTCACGATGTTATCGAATCCATCGCTGACGACCACGGCGCGAGCGAGGCGCAGGTCAGCCTCGCATGGCTCCGTGAAAAGGGCGTGACGGCCATTCCGAAGGCCACGAGCGAAGCTCACATCACGGACAACCTGGCGAGCCTCGACCTGTCGCTGACGGACGCCGAAATCGACCGTATCGACAGCATTGACACGGTCGACCGACGCGTTGATCCGGACTGGTCGCCGGCCGCCTGGGACTGAGCCGCTTCGGGCTTTCCCAGTCGTTTTTGCCGATACGACTGTCGGTCCGTGACACCACGTCTCCCACAGCCCTCTTCACATTTCGAGCCGTTGAACAGGTAATGAGATATTTTCGCTCTGACGGGTGGTCCAACTGACCTGGCCGATGCTGCGGTCCACGTTTACTGATCGTCCCTCAATCCCGGCCCGCTACCGCGACACTGCGCTGTTCGTCCTGCTTGCCGTATTGTTCGGCGGCTCGTTCGTCGCCATCAAGACCGGGCTCCGTGAGCTTCCGCCAGTGCTGTTTGCCGGCCTCCGGTTCGACCTGGCAGCGGTGACGCTGCTTGGCTACATCGCTCTCACCCGGCCCCGCTCGACGTGGCTGCCGCGGACTCGCGGAGACTTCGTGGGCATCGGAATGGCGGCGCTGTTCCTGATCGCACTCAACAACGGGCTGTTGTTCCTCGGGCAGGGCGCGACGACGCCCGCAGCGGCGTCCGTGATGTACGGCCTGAACCCGATACTCGCCCCAGTGTTCGCCTGGTGGCTGCTGGGCGACCGGCTCTCCTGGCTCGGTGCGCTCGGCATCGGTATCGCGCTGAGCGGCGTGGTCCTCATCGTGCAGCCGTCGCCATCGACGTTCACCGACGCGAGCGCTGTCGGGCAGCTTCTGGTCCTCGGCGCGGCAGCGGCCGTTGCACTCGGCAGCGTGCTCCTCCAGCGTGTCGGCCCGCAGATGGACAGTACCCCCCTGACTGCGTGGGCGATGGCCGTCGGCGCGGTGTTGCTCCACCTTGCGAGCCTGCTGGTCGGGGAGCCACCGACAGCCGTGATCGGCATCGGCCCAGAAACGATTGCGAGCATCCTGGCTGTGGGCATCCCGTCGACAGCGGTCGCGTACGCCATCTACTTCGGCCTCATCAAGCGTATCGGCCCGGTCCGTGCAAACTTAGTCGCGTACGTCGTTCCGATTTTCGCGGCACTCATGGGCTGGATACTGCTCGGTTCGTCGGTGTCACTGTGGACGTTCGTCGGCTTCCTGGTCGTCGTTGCGGGTTTCGCTCTCATCGAGCGTGCGACGATTCGCATGGAACTTCGCCGGCTCTACCGCCGCTTTGACAAGACAGAGGCATCTCAGCAGACGCCGCCGTGTGACGACTGAATCAGCGGTTACAGAGAGGCTCGTCCGCCGGCTCTGACGAAACAGGCCCGGCCAATCATGTGTCGGCAGCCCCAAGGTACGATATGGATCCTTCCGACGTGGAGACAGTGTTCGTCGCCGGTGCCAGCGGCGGGACCGGTCGGGCAGCCCTCCGACTGCTCAGCTCGCGCGTGCCGACGGTCCGGGCACTGACCAGCACACCGTCGAAAACAGACGACCTGCAGGCGGCCGGCGCTGACGAGGTTGTCGTCGACGACTTGCTGAACCCGACTGCGCTGACCGATGCGCTGTCGGACGTTGACGCCGTCCTGAGCGCTGTCGGCTCGAACATCACGGACGTCTGGTCTCGAGACGAGTACGTCGACGGCGCGGGGACGATCAACCTCCTCGATGCGGCCGTTGAGGCCGGCGTCGAGGCCTTTGTCATGGAATCCGCTATCGGCGTCGGTGACGAGCCGGCCAGTCCGCTCGCGGCGGCCTTTGACGTCGTCATCCAGCCGATACAACGCGCCAAAGCAGAAGCCGAGGCCGCGATCCGTGAGGCCCCGGTTCGGCACACGGTCCTCCGACCGGGCGTCCTCACGAACGGACCGCGAACTGACACCGTCTCCGTCGCTGAACCCGGAGCGAAGCTCTGGGGCAGCGTCTCGCGGGCCGACGTGGCCCGACTGATGATTGCTGCGCCCGTTACGCCGGCGGCCGCCGACCGCACGCTGGAAGTCGTTGCGAAGCCGTCGTTCCCGAAGCGCTCGGAAAATATCGATTGGCAACTCCCCGGGAGTGGGGCGTCGGAGACCATCGCAGTCGAAACCCCGGACGACGGCGCGTAGTGGGCAACCCATCCGTGTGCAAATACGCCTCCAGCGAGAAGGGTGGTTGATGACTGCTGTGGACCACGCGAACGCCGGCTATCGGCGGCTGTTCGAGCAGGATGACCTCTCGTTCGGTCTCGGATTTCCGCTCACGGGAGAAAAAGAGTCGACGCCGGATATCGACGCGGAACTCCGGCTTGCAAGCCACGCCGAAGCAGTCGGCTTCGACGGCCTCTGGGCGCGAGACGTGCCGACGTACTGGCCGCGGTTCGGGGACGCCGGCGGGGCCTTCGATCCGTGGTCGCTGCTGTCCCACGTCGCCGCCCGCACCGAGTCGGTGGCGCTCGGCACCGCGAGCATCGTTCTCCCGTTGCGCCATCCCATCCACGTGGCGAAGTCGGCCGCGACTGTCGACCGACTCTCGGACGGCCGACTCGTGCTGGGCGTCGCGTCGGGCGACCGCGACCCGGAATATCCGGCGTTCGGCGTCGACCCCGAGAACCGTGGCCAACTCGTCCGCGAAAGCGTCGACGCGCTCCGCGCGCTCTGGCGCGAGGAATATCCGGCTCTCGACGGCTCCTGGGGCCGCCTCGACGGCGAACTCGATGTCCTCCCGAAACCGACGACGGACACGCTCCCGCTGTTTCCGACCGGGAACGCCAGACAGTCGACAGAGTGGATCGCGGAGAACGGCGACGGATGGATATTCTACCACCTCCCCGAGTCGACGCTGGAGTCGTACCTCGACACGTGGCGGAGCCACGCGTCAGAGAAGCCGTTCACGATTGCCGTTCAGGTCGAGTTCGCTGCTGATCCGACGGCAGAGCCCGAACCGCTCCACCTGGGCTATCGGGCCGGTGTCGAGTGGTTCCGAGAGTACTTCCGACGACTCGACGATGACGGCCTTGACCACGTTATCGTCGGGCTTCGAGCGGCAGAGCCAGAAGCGGCGATGACGACCTTCGCTAACGAAATCATCGACGAGCTGTGACGGTCGGTGGGAAGATGTTCGCAGACACGGCTTTCGGCGAGACTGCCGTAGCCGGTACCAATGACCGACCGGCAGGCGGAACTCCGCACGTTGGCTGCGGAGCTCACGGACTATGCGGCGATTACCGACGCGTTTCTGGCCAAGAGCTTCACGGACCAGTTGCTTATCATCGATGTTCGCGACGGCGAACCGCTTCCTACCGATGTTGTCGACCAGCTAGCTGACCGCGAACTGCTCCCGGTTGACAGCGTGTACGGCGAAGACGACGCGAACCAGTCCGCTATCGGCGACGTGGGCAACGCGACGCGCCATCATTTCGTCGACGTGGAAACCCGCGGGTCACATCGCTCCTACGTCGTCGAGTGACTTCGCTTGCGGCCGAGGTGGATGCCGAGGCCGAGCATCACACCGATTGGCGTGAGTAACAGAAGCACCGACATCTTTCAGTCCCGGACACCTGGGACCGGAGCCGCTTCCCGATTGCGACGCTGGCGAACGCTGGGACAGCGGCTGCGGAGACGGCTACGATGAGGAGGAGCGCGACGGATACCCCCGGCGAGAATGCGAATGCCAGATAGCTTCGTCTCAGGAAACATGATGAAACCATCACGCAGGAGTCGCCTTGCTGCCGTTTCGAACCGCCAGTTGTGGCAGGGCTGTCGGGTACCGGTGGCGTTATCAGAGCTGGTAGAATATCCACCCACCCAGTGACTGAGACCCCGGTCTGGCGTCGTGAGTCGACGGCGTACCTGTTCGGCGCGTGGCTGTTGACAGCGGCCGTCCACGTCTATGTCATCGTCCCGGCGAGCGTCCTGCCGACGGTCGCCGATGGGCTCGGGGTCCCACAGACCACGGCTGTCTGGCTCGTCAGCGCCGTCTTCGTCTCGTGGGCGCTCACGAACGTCGGTGTCGGCGTCGTCATCGACAGCATCGGAGACGTCCGCGTCGTCGCCGCTGGCGGCGCGGTGGCGGTCGGGATAGCCCTGGCCGGGTGGCTGGCCGCCGCTGACGGCCTGTTCTGGCTGCTAATCGGGACGCGGGTCGTCGCTGGCGTCGCCATCGGCGCGATATGGATCGCTGGCACGACGCTCGTGGGCCGGCTGTACACTGTCGAACACCGGGCGACGGCACTGGGTGTGTTCACCACGAGCGCGCCGGCCGGCTTCGCCGCCGGCCAGGTCCTCGGCCCGCGCGTCACCGCCACAGCGGGGTGGCCTGCCATCTTCGCCGCTGGCGGTCTCCTCAGCGCCGCTGGACTCGCCACCTTCGGGGCTGCTCACCTCAGTATCGGCGGCACGACGGGAAGCCGGGACGACGGTGACGAGCCCGACACGGACGACGTGACCACGGACCAGACGACACAGCAACGCTTCGCCACCGTCCTCCGGAACCGAACGGTCCTGTTGGGCGCTGTCGTCGCCTTCGCGGCGTATTCGCTCTACCTGTTTCTCAACAGTTGGCTCCCGTCGTACCTGACGTCGGCGTTTGCGCTCTCGGCTGACGCAAGCGGGCTACTGGCAGCGGTGTTCCCCGCAATGGGTGTCATCTCTCGGGCCGGCGGCGGCGTCATCTCGGACCGCCTGTTCGGTCACCGCCGGCTCCCCGTCCTCAGGTGGTCCTTCGTCGTCGCGACGCCGGTGATGGTCCTACTCGCAGTGAGTACGTCTATCCCGGCGCTGGTCGGCCTGCTGGTCGTCGGTGGACTGGTCATACAGCTCACGTTCGGCGTCGTCTACAGCTACGTACAGGAAGCGGTTGCGCCGGGGAACCAGGGGACCGCGCTCTCGATTCTCGGCAGTGCCGGCATCTCTGGCGCGTTCAGCGCCCCGGTCATTGCGGGCCTCCTCATCGACCTGACTGGGGCCTACAGCGCGGCGTTTGCCTACGCCATCGCGATGGCTGTGCTCGGTGTCGGGCTCGTCTTCCTCGTTGCCGAGCAGTGAAAGCGCCGACAGTGCGGCGATCCGTCCCGTTGCTACACAGTCGGTTCACGCTTTTGTGTGATCAGGGCGACCGTCCGGTATGCAGCCGGAGTCATTCTTCCACGTCGCGATTAAGACCGACGACCTCGACGCCAGCGAGTCGTTCTACCGCACACACTTCGATGCCGCGGTCGTCGAACGCGGAAGCGCTGCCGACGGCGAGGGTGCGACCGCTGTGAACCACGTCACGCTGGACGTCGCCGACAAACTGGTGTATCTGTTCGACCGGGCTCCGTACGAAGCCGCCGGACAGGTCGAATCGGTCCCGACCGGCTTCCTGCACTACGGTTTCGTCGTGCCGGACGTCGATGCTGCCCACGAGGAACTCACAGGCGACAGTGTCGAGTTCGTCATGGCCCCGACGACCTTTGGTGACCTTCGGATAGCGTTCCTCACTGACCCCGACGGCGTCCGTGTCGAACTCATCGAACACCTGTAGTCGTCGCCTCGCGCGAAACAGTGCGAAGCCGACCGACGACTCCGATGCTGGGCCACGGTCGTCGGGACGGCTGATTCCTTAGCTCCGGTCGATGACTACGGGTCGAACTCGTTCTGCTTGAGCCCTTTCCGGACCGGGTCGTGTTCAGCGTCGGTGGGCGGCGGCGCCGTCACCAGTAACGCCTCCAGCCGACCATCCTCGTCCGATTTGACACCGCGGTCGGTGTCGGCCTCGACGACCACCACGTCGCCCGGTTCGACAGCCCGCTCCGTGTCCCCGTCACGGACGACGCCGGTCCCGGACTGGACGTGTATCGCTACGTCGCTCGCGGGCGCATGTACCGGAATAAACTGTCCGGGTTCGAAGTAGCCACAGACGACTTTCATCCGGTCGCTGCGGAACACTTCGACAGCCGAGAACTGGTCGTCGTCGTATTCTCGGACAGCGTCGAAATCAGTCGCTGTCATCGTGCGTCCTCCCCGTCACTGCACTCTCGAAGAACCGCCGGGCGGAAGTCGCGTCGCATCGAGAAATTCTGAGCCGGCTGCTGGCGATTAAGTACACTCGCTCGCTGTCGGTTTCGTGGGTTCATCGCAAGGAGTTCCGACCGCACCACGGAAAGTCTCGGTCCCGAACCGCTTCGACCGCAGTCGCTACCGTCCGCACCCGGGATGTGTATAACCGTCTCCGAACATCTTCCCGATAAGAACCACGGGTAGTGCCTATAAAGACCCTCCAAATGGTGTCTGTAGGCGCATTGGCGACGACAGTACTGATGGCGGTACTGCTCGTCGGTATCGCGGGGATACTCGCACGGATCGAAGACTGGCGATCGTACACGATTGCGATAGGTGGCGGCCACGGGACTCACGAACCCACTCACGCGGAGAAACCGAGCGGGGTTCTCCGGTGGCTGACGACGGTCGACCACAAGGACATCGGGATTCTCTACGGCGTGTTCGCCGTCGTCGCGTTCGCGTGGGGCGGTATCGCCGTGGTTCTGATGCGGTTCGAACTGATGTACCCCGCTGAGGACTTCCTCAGCGCCAGTGCCTACAACGGGCTCCTGACGACCCACGGCATCACGATGCTGTTCCTCTTTGGCACGCCCATCCTGGCGGCGTTCTCGAACTACCTGATTCCGCTGCTCATCGGGGCTGAGGACATGGCGTTTCCGCGAATCAACGCCATCGCGTTCTGGCTGCTGCCGCCGGCCGCCCTGCTCATCTGGGGCGGCGTCCTCGGCGGGCCGTTCCTCGAAAACATCGAACCGGCACAGACCGCCTGGACGATGTACACGCCGCTGTCGATCGAACAGCAGAACCCCAGCGTGGACCTGATGCTGCTCGGCCTCCACCTCTCGGGCGTCGCGGCGACGATGGGGGCGATCAACTTCATCGCGACTATCTTCACCGAGCGAAGCGAGGACGTGACCTGGGCCACCCTCGATATCTTCTCTTGGACTGTCCTGGTGCAGTCCGCACAGATCCTGTTTGCCTTCCCCCTGCTGGGCAGCGCGCTTGTCATGCTCCTGCTCGACCGCAATCTCGGGACGACGTTCTTCACGCTCGACGGCGGCGGCCCGCTGCTGTGGCAGCACCTGTTCTGGTTCTTCGGCCACCCCGAGGTGTACATCCTCGTCCTGCCGCCGATGGGACTCGTGAGCTACATCCTGCCCAAGTTCTGTGGGCGGAAGCTGTTCGGCTTCAAGTTCGTCGTCTACTCGACGCTGGCGCTCGGAGTCCTCTCCTTTGGCGTCTGGGCGCATCACATGTTCGCGACCGGGATGGACCCCCGACTGCGGGCCTCGTTCATGGCGGTCTCTATCGCTATCGCCATCCCCAGCGCAGTGAAGACGTTCAACTGGATGGCGACCATGTGGAACGGCGCGTTGCGGACGACCGCGCCGTTCCTCTTCTGTGTCGGGTTCGTCGGGAACTTCATCATCGGCGGCGTCACCGGCGTGTTCGAGGCCGCCATCCCCGTCGACCTCATCCTCCACGACACCTACCACGTCGTCGCTCACTTCCACTACGTCATCATGGGCGGGATCGCCTTCGCTGTCTTTGCGGGCATCTACTACTGGTTCCCGCTCTACACAGGTCGGTGGTACCAGCGCTCGCTGGCGAAGTGGCACTTCTGGCTGACGCTTGTCGGGACCAACGTCACCTTCATCCCGATGGTCCTGCTCGGCTACGCCGGAATGCCCCGCCGGTACGCCACGTACGCTCTGACCGCTGGCCCGGTGGACCTGTTTACGCTCCTGCACCAGCTGGCGACGCTGGGCGTCGTCCTGCTGGTCACCGGCCAGCTCATCTTTGTCTGGAACCTCGTGACCTCGTGGTTGGAGGGACCACTGGTCACGGACGGCGACCCCTGGGACCTGGCGGCAACGGACCAGTTCCCGCGGGAGTTCGCGTGGTTCGAGCGCGAGCGGCTCCCGGTACTCGCCGACGGCGGTGACGAACCGACTGGGGACTGATACCCGATTCAGTCCGGCCTCCAGTCCGCAGTCGTCTTCCTTCGTGGTTCTACGGGCTCTGACTGCTCTCCTACTCCGAGATATCTGGATACGACTGTCGGCCGCCATGTGACTTCCTGGCGACCAGTTGGGCGGTGGCGGCGGTCGTCCCGTCCGTCGTCGTGGTGCGCTCGTCGTAGTGTAACACGGTCAGCCCGAGCCCGGCCCTGAGAAGTTCGTTCGAGGCGAACCGGTACCGGTCCCCGGAGGGGCCGCTGTCTACGTTGTTGGTCGTCCGGAGATGGTGCTGGACGAACAGACAGCCGCCGTCGGCCAGCGCCTCGATGATGTCGGGGAGGCGGTCGACGGGGCGATAGAAGCTAATCGTAATGATGTCGTACGTCGACGCCGGGTATCCGAACGAGTCGAGGTCCGCCTGTATCCACTCGATGTCGTCGTCGACGCCATCCGCGCGTGCGTTCTCGCGGGCAATGTGAAGCCCCGCCCGCGATTGGTCGACCGCGTCGACGCGGTACCCGGCCGCTGCGACCGGGAGCGCGTTCCGTCCCGTCCCGGTTGCGACGTCAAGCGCCCGACCCTGTGGGAAAGTCGGCAGGTATCGCTCCAACACCGGATGTGGGTCCGGGCGCTGTGGGTACGTACCCGTTCGGTATCGCTCGTCCCAGGTCGTCATGGCTCTGATAACCGCCCGCCGAGACATGAAGCCTGCGGGCAGTAACACAGCTTTTGCGTTGTACTCTGTTCCGGACGCGCCGATCTCAACTGATTTACCGGTGTACTTGCGAACTACCCACAAGCTACCAGCTATGGATAGCCGAAACGGTGTGACCAGACGGCGGCTGCTCATCGGTCTCGGAAGCGGCCTCGGTCTGCTCTGCGGTGGTGGTGCCTACGTGTACTGGTCGCTGCAGGGCGATTCCGGCGGGTACACTGCCCCGGAGTCACACCCCGTCGTGACCACGCGGGGGCTCCTCGACACAGCGGAGGGCCCGGCCTTCGAGACCGAAGGTACGTGGTCGTTCGACGACGCGCCAGCAGTGTTCCTGTTTGTCCACGGGTTCAGCACCGACGCCGAGACGGCGCGTGACAACGCCTATACGGCTCAGGTAGCGCTCGACGGGACATGGTCCGCACCGGTTATCGCGTACAGTTGGGATTCTGACGTCGAGTGGGAGCAGGCGAAGGACAACGCTGAAGCGAACAGTACCCACCTCGCAAAGTGGCTGGTCGAGTGGGCCGAAACTGACGGCCGGCCGGTCCATTTGCTCGCTCATTCGCTGGGCGCGCGGGTGACCGGCGAAACACTTCGGGTGCTCGCCGAGCGAGGGGCGACAGACGCGCTCGCCTCGGTGTCACTGCTCGGCGGTGCCATCCCCTACGATAGCGTGGTGCAAGGTGGCCGATACGGCGACGCTATCGGGACTGTTGACGCTCCGGTGTCGAATTTCTACAGCCACAACGACAAGGTCCTCTCGTGGGTTTACCGCGCGGCGGACCGGACCCACGCCGTGGGCCACGCTGGAACCCGTGACGCGGGGCCGCTTCCCGACGGCTACCGGGACGTGAATGTCACTGATCTCGTTGCCGATCACTACTCGTATTTCGAACCGGGCGAGGGGTGTCTGCCGCGTGTCGTTGCCGAAATCGAGTGATATAACGCTCGCCAGCGTGCATTCACTGTGGAACATCCCTGAACGATGCCCTACACCGCTGGGAGACTGCCATGACACACTAGCTAAAACGCAACTTGAAACTCTCTTGTCTCCGGCTGCCGATTTGCCAGCCGGTATCGGTGAAGCGGTAAGTGGGCTGGAGACATACGTTTGCTCTCGTACGGCTATATAGCCCTCATATAAAACGCCTATACCAGATTCACCGACGTACCATCAACGGCTTCATATCGATGGTTTCACCACCGACGTTTCATTCGGATCTCGGCGCATCACACCAGCGAATCCACGGCGATGACTGGGAGGATATCTATGTCGTTGGCGATGTCCACGGCTGCCGCCCGACGCTCGAACGGCTCCTGAATCGGCTGGACCCCACCGCGGACGAACTCGTCGTCTTCGTCGGTGATCTCGTCCGCAAAGGACCCGAAAGCGCCGGTGTCGTCGATATCGTTCGACAGAATCCGAACTTCACCGCTGTCCGAGGCAACAACGAACAGAAACTCATCGACGGCCGCAAATCCCTTCCATCACTGACCGACGACGACCTGTCGTGGATCGCGTCGCTCCCGGTGGCGATATCATGGGACGATTCGCTGGTCGTCCACGGGGGCGTCGACCACCGCAAGCCGATCGCGGAACACGAACTGACTGAACTGCTGAATATGCGCTCGCTCGTTCCGCACGGGAGCTACGACCGCCCGTACTGGTTCGAGACGCGCCGCGACGACCCACGCATTTTCTTCGGGCACACGGTGCTTTCCGAGCCGTTTGAGACGCCTACTGCGGTTGGTTTGGACACCGGATGTGTGTACGGCGGGCAGTTGACGGCCTACCAGTGCTCCACGGAGGAGTTCATCACGGTAGACTCTGAAACGACCCACGAAGACCGGTCGTCCGATAGCATCGTCAACCCGGAACGCGCTCCGCCGACATCAACGTAATCCGATGGACCGCGATCCGGAACCTGACATCTCCGCATACGAGCCGGAGGATGTCGACCTGAGCGACCCGTCGCTGTATCTCAACCGTGAACTGAGTGCGCTCGCCTTCCAGCGGCGCGTGCTCCACGAGGCACTGGACGAACGAAACCCGCTGCTGGAACGGGTTCGGTTCCTCGCTATCGTCACCCGCAATCTCGACGAGTTCACGATGAAACGCATCGGCGGCCTCAAACAGCAGATCGAGGCCGACGTGACCGAGACGGCCCCCGACGGTCGAACGCCAGAGGAGCAGCTGGAAGCGGTCCACGAGACTCTGCGGCCGATGTTAGCGACGCAGGCCCGTTGCTACCGCGACGCGATTCGGCCTGCGCTTGCTGCGGAGGGTATCGAGATTCTCGACTACGACGATGCTTCCGCCGCGGAGCAGTCTGAGCTACGAACCTATTTTGAGGAATCCGTGTTACCGACGCTGACGCCGCTTTCGTTCGACCCGGCGCATCCCTTCCCGTTCATTTCCAATCGATCGCTCTCGCTCGCTGTCCTTACCCGGCATCCGAACGCCGAGGATCCAACGTTCACCCGCATCAAGATTCCGCCGAACAGGCCCCGTCTGGTCCAGTTCGGGAACGAAACGCGGTACGTACTGCTCGAAGAAGTAATCCGTGCGAACCTTGATCTGCTGCTGCCGAACGTCGAAATCGTCGACACAGCCCTCTTTCGATTGACTCGCAACGCGGAGGTCCGACGGAATCAGGAGGTTGCCGAGGACCTCATCGACATGGTCGAAGACGTGCTCGAACAGCGGCGCTTCGCGTCGGTCGTCAGAATGGAACTCTCTCCCGATGCAGACCCCCGTATTAGATCGGCACTCGCGACACAGCTCGGTCTCGACGAGCGGGAAATATACGACCTCGCGGGACCACTGGACTACCGAAATCTCGCGGAGCTGACAGATCTTGACCGGCCCGATCTCTCGCTGGACGAGTGGACGCCACAGCCACACCCCCGTCTCAACGGTCGCCGACAGCAGTCGTTCGGGACCCCGGATACGTCGGATCAGAGCGTCTTCCGACGTATCCGAGATGGTGACATCTTGCTCCATCACCCGTATCACGACTTCACCGACACAGTCCAGCGATTCCTCTCCGCAGCGGCCGAAGATCCCGATGTTCTGGCGGTGAAAGCAGCGATCTACCGGACCGCAAGCGACTCACAGATTATCCAGTCGCTGATAACGGCTGCGGAAAACGGGAAGCAGGTCGCGGTGATGGTCGAACTGAAGGCCCGCTTCGACGAGCAGAACAACCTCGAATGGGTGCGCAAGCTAGAGGAAAACGGTATCCACGTCGCCTACGGAACGGTTGGACTGAAAACCCACACGAAGACGGCGCTGGTCGTTCGGGAGGAAGACGACGGCGTCGAACTGTACTCGCACATCGGAACCGGGAACTACCACTCAGAGACGGCGAAAGGATACGTCGATCTCGGGCTGTTGACCGCTGACCGCGACATCGGCCGCGACCTGACGAAGGTGTTCAATTTCTTCACCGGGCCGTCGCTGGACGAGGAGTTCCGCGAACTCCTGATCGCACCGGTGACGATGCGCCAGAAGTTCACCCGGTGTATCCGTCGGGAAGCCCAGCACGCACAGGCCGGCCGCCCCGCCCGTATCGTCGCGAAGGTCAACGGGCTCGAAGACCCCGCTATCGTTGCTGAACTGTACCGCGCCTCGATGGCGGGTGTCGACATCGACCTCATCGTCCGCGACATCTGTCGCCTCCGGCCCGGACTGGACGGCATCAGCGACAACATCTCGGTGTACTCGCTCGTCGGGCGCTTTCTGGAGCACTCCCGCATCTTCTACTTCGAGAACGGCGCACGGGCCGAACCCGCTGGTGACGACGACTGGGGCGAGCCCGAGTATTACATCGGCAGCGCCGACTGGATGACTCGCAATCTCGACTACCGGGTCGAAGCAGTCGCGCCCGTGACCAGCCCCGAGATCCAGCGCCAGCTCCGCTTCAATCTCGAACTCGTCCTCTCGGACAACCGCAAGCTCTGGGAGATGGACAGCGACGGCGAGTACCACCAGCGGTATCCGGATGACGGCGAGCGCGTGATCAGCGCACAGGACATTCTGATGCGTGAAGCGCTGAAAGCCGGTCGTTCGGACGACCCCGCCGCAGGAATCCCCGGTGACTATCCGCTAGCTGGTGAGCTCTGTGTCGCAGGCAATAACTCCCGCCAGGCGGCTTCAGCAGATACTCGGTCTGAATCTGAAATAACAGCCCAGACTGGAGATCAGGGTAATGCGGCTTCTGATGCCGATACCACTGACGAACCATCTGAAGTCACAGACGGTGGAAAGTCCGAAGAAATACTGTCCACATACAGCAGTCGATGGTACGTCCCGGACAGCGTCGTGTACGATTACGCCGTTCGGACACCAGATGGGGAGCGGCGCTACCTCAAAACTAAAGCCGGCGTTACTGATCTCCTCGAACGACTGTATAGCTATTCGGAATAGCTATTCAGCTATACCAGTTTTCGGCTTCTTCTTTGTCCGGTAGCTGCGTGGCCCATCAATATGTGAACGCTTCACACAAAATGCGTTTTAATCCTTCAAGAAGCCTATGAGCATGGCCTATCGAATGTCTCGATGTAGCTATGGATGTACAGGAATTTGTCCGCTCCAACGCCCCCGAAGACGGCGGTGATGGGTTCCAGAAAGAGAATAACAGGCTTCTCGACATCCCGCTTGACGGCACAGTGATGGTCAAAGCCGGGTCGATGGTCGCGTACACCGGCGAGGTCACGTTCACAGGCAAGTCCTCGGCGGAAGGCGGCATCACGGGCTTTGTCAAGGAGGCCGTAAGCGGCGAAGGGACGCCGGTCATGGAGGCCGAAGGAAGCGGCCACCTCTATGTGGCCGAGAACGGCAAGAAAGTGCAAGTGCTGGCCCTCGATGACGGGGAGTCGATATCGGTTAACGGCACCGACGTGCTCGCGTTCGAATCGACAATCGACTACGAGATCAACACCGTCGGCAGTCTCTCCGGGGTGGCCGCCGGCGGCCTGACGAACGTCTACCTCACTGGTCCCGGCGAAGTCGCGCTGACAACGCACGGCGACCCGCTGGTGATCACGCCGCCGGTCTTCACCGATCCGGACGCCACCGTTGCGTGGAGTTCGAACCTCTCGCCGTCTATCGAGATGAACAAGACGTTCGAAATCGGCCAGACCTCCGGGGAATCGATACAGATGGAGTTCACCGGCGACGACGGGTTCGTCGTCATCCAACCGAACGAGGAGGGGTCCGTCACCCAGAGCCAGAGCTAGTCACCGCCGAGTTATCGCGTCGCCGACGCGGCTCGCTTGCGGAGCCTTCCCCGGACGAACGGACGGATCGGCGTCACACCCAGATTGAGCCGCTCGATTTCGACGACGTCGAACGACCGATCAGCGACGAGCTGTGACCCTGTCTGTCGCGTGAGGTGGCAACCGCCGGCGAGACGCTTCCAGAGCGGTTCGAGGGCCGACTGTACTCGTGCGCGCCACCTGTCGTCGACGACGTGCTCGAAGAAACGCAGTTCACCGCCGGGCTTGAGTACCCGGGCGATTTCACTCATCGCGGACTCGATATCCGGAATCGTACAGAACACCATCGAGGCGATGACGACGTCGAACGTGGCGTCGTCGTACGGCAGGGCTTCCGCCGGAGACGACTCGATGCGAATCGGCGTGGCCAGAGTTTTGGCTTTCTCTGCTGCCTGTCGCCGCATGTGTGGGTCTGGCTCGGTAGCGTGAAACTCCGTCGCGGCCGCAACGCCATCGAAATACGGAAACATTGCGCCGGTACCAGCGCCGAGGTCCAAGACTGTTCCATCAAGATCCGCCACCAGGAACTCACGATGTGGTCGTAAGAACGTGCGCTCGAAGAACACCGTCGCTGGATCGTAGATAGCCGCAAACAGCGGCGACGATGACTCCTGACTCCGGTTCGGTTCCGAGGACATAGCAATTGTAACCATTGCTCCCCCGAAAGCATTAGTTCACTCGAAGGATGTCACACTCTCCCCAGTTCGAAGCCGGGCACGCGTTCTTGACTTCGATCTTTGGAGAACTCGCCACGCACATCGTTCGTCGGCTCCTGGGTAGCGCTAAAGGTGTCGCTACGCACCGCTGTTACCCTCCCTCTTCTGACATTTCGATGCCAGCCTCGTCAATGTGGACTTTGGTTTCGGTGAGGTCGCCGTCGCGCCATGTCTCGACCAGCCCAGGACGCCCGCCACGGTGAGTGCGTCGAAGAGTACCGTCGCCACCAGGCCGGTCGCTTCCAAGGCCAACGTTCAGCCGTCTTGTCTCCGCGACACAGGTGTTTCGGGTTTGCACCCGTTCTGAATATATTCGCACAAACTCTCTCCACGTCAGCCATCGATTGTGAGACTAGAATGGCAGCACAACAACTCGATCTCCGAGAGATCCCACCGCCGAAGCGACATCCGAAGATCTTCGACGCGTTCGAAGAACTGGACAGCGGAGAGGCACTGACGATAGTCAACGACCACGAGCCGACGCCGCTCTATCACCAGATGGCTGCGGAGCGACAATCGTTCGATGCCGAGAGCTACACCGTCGACCGCATCGGTCCGAACGAGTTCGTCGCGACCCTCCCAAAGAAGTAGCCTGCGACTGAAGTAGACGAAAAAGTCGGCTACGCCGATTGAGTTCTTCCCGTTTGACCCCGGCATTGATTTCACCATCCCTTGGAGGGGTCGTCGTCGCCTGGCTGCTTTACACCCGGCTGCGGCAGTCTGCTCGAACACTGTCGATTGTATCGCGGTTTCCGAATAGCTTTTCGTGATCAGTATTGGTACTGGGATATGGACCGTCGTACTGCGAGGCTACTGAACGGCGTGCTGGCGCTCTGCTGTCTCGCGCTTGTCTTCGCCGCTGTGTATCCATTCAGCACTGCAAGCCCACATTCGGAGAATCCGGTCGACAGTCAATTCGCAGTGCCAGAGGCCGACGAATACCGGGCGACGGGAGCGATTGTCGTTGAGGGGAAGACAGCGCTCGAATTCGAGAGTGCTGTGACCGCTGACGGCCGGCGCTACCAGTCCGTGGACGAAGGTGCTGTTCGAACCGAACAGTACCAGGCGGCGCCGGATGGCCCGGTCTACGAGCGGATTATCGTCGACGGTCGGAATAGTATCGACCAACGTCGAGCCCAGATCCGGAGCGATACCGACCGTGAACTCCTCCGAGAAAATCGGACTGAAGAGGCCGTTACGTTCATCGTCAAGGGAGAATCCGGAGATATTGCGGACGATATCGACGGCACGGCGTCGGTGGTCGTCAGAAGCCTGGCTGCCATTGGGTACGAACGCAAAGCGGACGAACAACCGGGACCGTCGGTCTACGAACCGAAAAACGGGTGGTACGAGGGAACAGAACCGTACCGCGTGACAGGGGCTACGGGCGAAGTGCGGACAGCTCCCGACACGACCGCTGTTCGCTCGGCGACAGTCACCTGGGAACAGACGGTTCCTGCGGGGACGTACGCGGAGTCCGCCCTAGTCAGACTGACGAGCGACGCGCCGCGAACGTACGACCTCTCCTTCGAGTTCGAGTCGGGCCAGGCGACGGTGAATCGGCCGGCGTGGGTCAATGCGGTCCGGAACCGAAGCGTAGCCGGACAGTCATAGTTCCCGCTGGAACGGAAGGGCTGGTTGCCACAGCCGTGGTGAAACCGACCCCCTGTGATCCGTTCCGGCCCGCGCCGTCCTGCGAAATCTTTTTGTCATACATAGGCGAACAATATAAACAATTATGTTAAATAAATCTGGAAACCACGACACGTCCGATGAGTCGCGCGGCGCGACACCGGCCATGGACCGACGGACCCTCCTGGCGTCGGGGTCTGCCATCATGGGCAGTACGTTGCTTGCAGGGTGTAGCGGTAACGGTGACGGCGGCGATGGTGGCGGAGGCACCGACAGCGGTGGCGACGGAAGTGGTGGCGGTGATGGCGACGACGGGGGCAGCGAGACGACGAACATCGCAATCGTATCGAGCCCGGCGGGGTTCGACGACAACGCGTTCAACGACCTCGCGCTGGAAGGACTGCAGACGGCCGCCGAGGAGTACGACATCAGCATCAACCAGGTCGAGGAGACCGAGCAGTCCCAGTACCAGTCCGTCCAGGCCGAACTCGCACAGAGCGGCGACTACGACCTGATCGTGCTGGTCTCGTACAACCACACGGAGGCGCTGTCCCAGAACGCGCCCGAGTACGAGGACCAGTACTGGATGCTCATCAACGACTACGTCGACGAGCCGAACGTTACGGGGTACACCTGGGCGAACCATCAGATGTCGTACCTCGCGGGTGTGCTGGCGGGGACGATGACGACGGAAGAACTATCCAACGACGCCGGGTCCACCGCCCCGGACAGCGCCCAGGTCGGCTTCGTCGGCGGCGTCGACGGCTCACTCATCAACGCCTTCGAACGGTCGTACGTCGCCGGTGCCGAATGGGTCAACGAAGACGTCGACGTCAACGTCGGGTACATCGGGAACTACACCGACACCGACACCGCGGCGGACATCGCCAGTTCGCAGTACAACGACGGTGCGGACATCGTCTATCACGCCGCGGCCGCGGCCGGTCGGGGCGTGTTCGAGGCCGCCCAGGAGAACGGCCGCTTCGCTATCGGTGTCGACGCCGACCAGTCACAGACGCTGCCGGACTTCCAGGACGTCATTCTCGGCTCGGCGGTCAAGTACATCAACGAGGGCACCCGCGAGGTGGCCGTCGCCGTCGCCGAGGACAACTGGTCGACGGTCGCGGGCGCGAACACGCTGGGTCTCGAAGACGAGGCCGTCGACTGTGTGATCGGGCAGGCGTTCCAGGGGCAACTCCCCGATGTTGTCAACGAGAACCTCTCAGAGGCCAAGCAAGCCATCATCGACGGCGATATCGGGGTGCCGTGTACCGCCGCCGGCTGTAACTAAGCACACCTGTTCTCATTAGATGTCTCTCCACTTCCATCATGGCCGATAGTGAGCGGAACGACGACCAGGCACCGCCCGATGTCCGACTGAGCGGGATAACCAAGCGGTTCGGGGATGTCGTCGCCAACGACGGCGTCGACCTCACGCTCGAAAAGGGGTCCGTCCACGCCCTGCTCGGCGAGAACGGATCAGGAAAGACGACGCTGATGAGTGTCCTCTACGGGCTGTACGACCAGGACGACGGCGACATCTACGTCCGTGGGGACCGCCAGGAGTTCGACTCGCCCCGGGACGCCATGGACGCCGGCATCGGCATGATACACCAGCACTTCCAGTTGGTCGAGCCGATGACCGTCCTCCAGAACATCGTGCTCGGCCACGAACCCACCGACCGCGGGTTAGTCGATATCGGGAGCGCCCGCGCGACCGTCGAGACGATAACCGACCGCTACGGGTTCGACGTCGACGCGTATCTCGACGTGGCCGTCCGGGACTTAGACGTGGGTGTTCAGCAACGGGTCGAAATCGTCAAGAGCCTCTATCGCGGCGCGGAAATCCTGATCCTCGACGAACCGACGGCCGTCCTCACGCCCCAAGAGGTCGAGGGACTGTTCGACGTGATGGCGGAGCTGACGGCGTCGGGCCACTCGCTCATCTTCATCACGCACAAGCTCGATGAGGCGCTGACCGCCGCCGACGAGATTACCGTGTTGCGCGACGGTGAAGTCGCCGGCACCGTCGACGCTGCCGACGCGACCGAACAGGAACTGGCGCGGCTGATGGTCGGCCGCGAGATCGATTTCGACAGAAAGCCACGTGAGACGACGATCGGTGATTCAGTCCTCGAAGTCACGGACCTGCATATCAGTGGCGACCGGGGGCTGGAACAGGTCAGTGGCGTCGACTTCACCGTCCGTGAGGGTGAGATACTGGGAATTGCGGGCGTACAGGGCAACGGCCAGACCGAACTGGTTGAGGCGCTGACCGGGCTTCGACCGGTCGAATCGGGGACGGTCCGGTTTACGGGAGAAGAAATCACCGAAACGAGTCGCCGTGACCGCATCGAGAGGGGCATCGCCTACATCCCGGAGGACCGCCAGGAGGAGGGCATCGTGATGGACTACGACCTGATCCGGAACTCGCTTCTGGGCTTTCAGACGACTGCACCGTATGTCGAGCGTGGCGTCGTCGACTGGGCGGCCGTCCGGGACCACGCCGAGGGCATCGTCCAGGAGTACGACGTCCAACCGCCGGATGCGACGACGGAGGCATCGTCGCTGTCGGGCGGTAACCAGCAGAAGTTCGTCGTTGGCCGGGAGATAGAGCACGAGCCGACGGTGATGGTCGCCTCCCACCCTACTCGGGGCGTGGATATCGGGTCGATAGAGTTCATCCACGACCGCCTTCTGGAACTTCGAGACGCCGGCCTCGCGGTCGCGTTCGTCTCCTCGAAGCTTGAAGAGGTCCAGAAACTCTCCGACCGTATCGCCGTCATGTACGAGGGGGAGTTCGTCGACATCGTCGATCCCGAGGCCGTCACCGAGGAGGATCTCGGCCTGCTGATGACCGGGGCAGATCCCGAATCGGTAGCGGATCACCCGGCCGCCGGGAGTGGCTGGAGCGACGGCGGGACGCCAGCCGGTGACCGGGGTGATGAGTCGTGAGCGGTGCCGGATCGAATCGGACCCGTGCCGTTCTGGATAGGATCGCTGCTCGGCTGCTGGACGCCTCGGTCGGGGAACGCATCGCCATTGCGGCCGCGTCGATGACGCTCGCGATACTGATCGGTCTGCTTGTCGTCGCGTTCGCGGGCTACGACCCGGTGCAGTTCCTCCGGAACGTCGCTATCGGGGCGTTCGGCGACGCGAACGCGCTCGCGCGGACGCTGAAGTTCACGACGCTGTTCATCTTGACTGGGGTCGCTGTCGCCATCGCATTCCGGGCGGGCGTGTTCAACATCGGCGTACAGGGTCAGTTCGTCGTCGGCGGGTTCGCGACTGTCATCGCCATTCTCCAGTTTGCGCCGTTTCTGCCGACGGGCACCACCGGCGGCGTTCTGCTGATGGTCCTCGGGACCGTTGCAGGCATTATCGGAGGTGGGGCCTACGGTGCGCTCCCGGGTATTCTGAAAGCCTACGGGGACGCGAACGAGATAGTCACGACTATCATGCTGAATTTCATCGCGACCGGCGCCGTTGGCTACCTCGTCGACGGCCCGTTCCGCGGCGAGGGGAACCGCGCGCCCAACACGGCCCGGATTCCCGAGTACGTCTCGCTCCCGAGGGTCGTGTTCGACGTTCCCGACTTCTCGGTCGTCGGGCTCGCGGTCACGCTTCTGGTCGTGGTTGCCATCGCGTGGGTCATGGCGCGAACGCGGTTCGGATACGACATGGTGACCAGTGGCCATCAAATAGCTGCCGCGACCTTCTCAGGGGTGAACGCGGAGCGGACCATTGTCGCGACGATGACCCTCTCCGGGATGGTCGCCGGGGTCGCTGGCGCGCTGTTTGCCATCATGATACAGGGGTACTACAGCGACCCCGCCGGCATCGGAACGTACGGGTTCGACGCTATCGCGGTGAGTCTGCTCGCGGCCAACAACCCGCTTGGTGTTGTGCCCGCGGGCTTTCTCTTCGGCGGACTCGACTCGGCCGGCAGCCATATCCGGATCAACAGCGACGTGCCGGTCCAGTTGATCGACGGCATCATCGGCCTCGTCGTCCTGTTTGTCGCCGTGCCGGAACTGTTCCGCATGGCCGCCGAACGTACCGGCCTTGGTGGTGAGAACTGATGGATCTCGATGACCGTGGAACACGACTCCGACTCGGGGCGGCAGTCGCGACGGTCGTGCTGGTGGTCGCAGCGGCGCTCGCGCTGGGCTGGCCGCTCGCGGATATCGTGACGGTCGGGTTCATCGAGCGGACGTTACAGGCGGCGACGCCGATTGCGCTGGCGTCTCTCGGCGGTCTCTATGCCGAAAAGAGCGGCGTGTTCAACATCGGCCTCGAAGGGTTCATGATATTCGGGGCGGCCAACACCGGCGCGCTCGTGTGGCTACTCGGCGGTGAGTCGCCCACCCAGGCGGACCTGTGGGTGGCGATGGGACTCGCCGTCGCACTCAGTGTCGCGTACACGGCTCTGTTCGCCGTCCTGCTCATCCGGTACAAAGCCAATCAGATCGTCGCTGGGCTGGCCGTGTGGTTCATCGGACTGGGCTTTGGCCCGTTCACCGCCGTGCTCGTCTGGGGGAACCGCAACAGCCCCGGTCTCGTGAGTATGGCTGACGTGACCGTGCCGGGCCTCGCCGAGTTGCCGGTCGTCGGTCCGGTCCTGTTCGATACGTCGCCGCTTGTACTGCTGACAATCTTCGTTGCGATTGGTGCCTGGGTGTTCCTGTATCGGACCCGCTACGGCTACTGGCTGCAGGCCGCCGGCGAGAACCCCGAGGCGCTGGACACTGCCGGCGTCAGTGTCAACCGCGTCCGGTACGCGGCAGTGATTTTCTCTGGTGCGATGGCCGGCCTCGCCGGTGCCGTGTTGCTCGCCCACTCGGGGTCGTTCACGGGAACGGGCCAGACGATGGTCAACGGCCGCGGCTGGATCGGTATCGTTGCCTACCTGTTTGGCAACTACAACCCACTTGGAGCGGCCGCCGCCGCGCTGCTCTTCGGCGGTCTCGACATGCTCCAGATCCAGTTCCAGACCGTCGGTATCCAGGTCCCGAACCGGCTCGTCAATCTGTTCCCGTACGCCGCCGTTGTCGTCGTACTCACGGTCTGGAGTTCGACGCGGATGCCGTCGGCACTTGGCGAACCATACGAGAGTGAAGATTAGGCAGTACAGAGACCGAGCGTTGTAGAAGTAGAGCCGAATCTGAGGTTCGGGCACTCCCTCGATGGGCCGAAAGTGTGCCGTGTGTCGTGTGTATGGCCGGTTTTTATTTCCTTCCCCGCGAAGGTTCGGACAGAATGGCATCCTACGACGCGTTTGACCGGGACGTCGAAATCAACGGTCAAACGGTCCTCACGATTGTCGAGGAGGCGATGGGGAAGTTCTCAGACGAGTACCGGGAACGGGCGCTAACGGCGCTCGCTGCGGAGGGAATCACCGAGCCAGCGGCCGACGAGTGGTACCCGCAACAGGCCTGGCTAAACGCGTTCGAAACGATTGCCGAGGACCTGCAACCCCACGTCCTCGACCGGCTCGGCGAACAGATCCCGCGTGTCGCTGACTGGCCGAACGATTTCGATACTGTTCCGGAGGGACTCCAGTCCATAGACGCGGCCTACCAGCGAAACCACCGTGGCGGGGCAATCGGAAGCTACCGCTTCGAATCCGTTGGCGAGCGGACCGGCGAGGTGGCGTGTGAGAACCCGTATCCGTGCCCGTTCGACCGTGGCCTCATCCGGGGCGTCGCCCAGCAGTACGCACCGGTCGACGCGTTCGTCTTTATCGAGGAGACGGGCGAGGCGTGTCGTCGGAACGGAGACGATACGTGTACGTACACCGTCTATTGGTAACCCGGTGACTACCGCTCGTAGGTCTCAAGCGCCTCTCGGAGTTCCGTGGCGGAATACTCCGACGCGAGTTGCACGATTTCTTCTAAATCTTCGTACGTCTCGCGGAGGTTCTGGATGTGCTCTTGCTCGTGAGCATCTGCTGGCACCTGCTCTTCCGCTCGGCGGATGGTCCTGAGCGTCGTCTGGACTTCCCGCTGGATGTATTGCTGGAACACGTCCTGCAAAATGAACCAGATCTCCCGTTCGGCTTCGAACCGGACTCGCCTGCCGCCCCCCGCAGACGACTTTCGGTGGACGAGCCCGATACGCGATAGCGTCCGTGTGACGTTACTGACCGTCGATTTCGCGTATCCTGTTTCGTCGACCAGTTCCGGGATGGAGAGCGGGTCCGCGGCGAAGTACAGCACGCCGTAGATACGCCCGGCACTTCGGCTGAGGCCGTACACTTCGGCCGATTGCTCCATCGACTCGATCACTCGTTCGCGTGCGACCGCGCTGTCGTCATCACTCATATATCCGAACTGACTGCCCTGTTTGCCGCGTACCCTGCTGCATCATATTCGTGTCTATAGATTCCGTAAGCATTAAATTGTTTGATTGGTTTGTTCGGATTGAGCCGAACAAACGAAAACATCCCTCCACATAACCCATGGCAAGCGTCTTCCCCCACCACCCGCCGGTTGACTATGTACCCCGAGAGCAGACGAACGTCGTAGTCAACGGTACCGAACCGACCGACGTCCTCCAGATTCTCTCGTCCGAGGCCGCCCAGGAGATACTGGGAGCGCTCAGAGACGAACCGAAGACCGCATCGGATATCGCCGACGCCGTCGACCGCTCGCTCCAGAGCGTCTCCTATCACCTCAACCGTCTCTGTGAGGCTGACCTCATCGAACCCGTTGAGACGTGGTACTCGGAGAAGGGGACGGAAATGACGGTGTACGCTCTCGCCACGGAGCGACTCGTCGTGCAGTTCAGTGACACCGCTGACCGCTCCGCGTAGGTGACCGAGTGCCCTCGAGCGGCCAGAGTTAATCGATACCCCTCTTATGCGAAGATGGACCGACAATTCGACGGTGCAGTAGACACTCTCCAGGTGTGAAAAGCCGAAGGCGGTGGGTTCGTCCGTCGTTCCGATGGCTGGATCAGTCAGCCAACGAGATGTTCTGTCGGAGATCGTCTTCAATTGCCTCCAGCGTCCGCCCCTTGGTCTCGGGGACGAAGCGGTAGACGAACACCAGTCCGACGAGACTGCAGAGACCGAACAGCCAGAACGTCGCGGACGTCCCGACTCCGTCAGTCAGCACAGGGAACGTCAGCGACACGAGGAGATTCGCTCCCCAGTTGGCAACGGTGACGACGCCCATAGCCGACCCGCGAACGGAAAGCGGGTATATTTCTGAGATCAGCAGCCAGAAGACCGGACCGAGACCGATTGCGAAGAACGATACGAACAGCATCAGACTGATCGTGGCGATGATGCCGAGGCCCCCGCCGAGACCGGGAAGGTAGAACACGGTACCGAGTACGGCGAGCGTCGCAACCATCCCACCGACACCGACAAGAAGCAGTCGGCGCCGGCCGACACGGTCGACGAGCATGATCGCCACGACGGTCATCACCACGTTGATAGTCCCGATACCGACTGTCGCAAGGATCGAAGCCACATTTCCCAGGCCGGTGGATTCGAGAATGGTTGGGGCGTAGTAAATGACCGCGTTGATGCCGGTAATCTGCTGGAAGACGGCGAGTCCGAGCCCGACGACGAGCGCTGGACGGAGCCACGGAGCCAGCAGGTCCCGAACGCCGGTTTCGGACTGTGTCTCGACGGTCTCTTCGATCTCGCCGAGTTCCTCCTCGACGCCTCCGGAACGGGTCCGCTTGAGGACCGCTCTGGCCTCGTCTTTCCGCCCGTGTTCGAAGAGCCAGCGCGGGCTTTCGGGCATTTTCAGGATGCCGATGGCGAGCACGACAGCCGGGACCATCCCGGCACCGAGCATCCAGCGCCACGCGCCCGCGTCGGCGAACGCGTAGTTGACGAAATACGAGAGCAGGATTCCGGTGGTCACCATGAGCTGATTGAGCGAGGTGAGCCCGCCACGAATCGCGGGCGGGGCGATTTCGGAGATGTACAGCGGGCCAACGATCGACGCGAAGCCGATAGCGACGCCGTCGATAAGCCGACCGGCGACGAGGACGGGGACGTTCGGCGCGACGGCCATCGTGAACGACCCGACAAAGAACACGATGGCCGCGATGAGGATGAGGCGACGGCGACCGAGGCGGTCGGCCAACTGGCCGCCGACGGCCGCACCGGCCGCGGCCCCGGCCATCGCGCCGCTGACGATAATCCCTTCGACGAGCGGTGACATGACGAACGAGTCCTGGATGAACAGGAACGCACCCGAGATGATCCCGGTGTCGAACCCGAACAACAGTCCGTTCAGCGCGGCTAACGCGGAGACGACGTAGACGAACCGGTCGCCGTCACCGCGGAGGACGTCTCGTATGGTAGCTGTGGACATCTGAATAAATGTGAACTCGAATCTGTGTAAAAGTCTTTCCAAGTCTATTCGCAAGACGGCAAAGCTATCCGACTACTTTCACTCCCTCCTAACGGGAATATCCGGGATGCATTCAGAAACACCGGTCCGGTACCCACGCGGTCATCGATCAGGGGCGGATGGGCGAGGAGCAGACACAGTTCGAGTCGTGCCAGGAAATGCGATGCAGGACGCTGTTGAGTGGGCTTCGCCGTCTGCTCTTATCGATGGGAAATACTCGAACTCGGCGTATGGGCCGAGTAACGTACAACAGTAAAGTGTCCTTACTGTGGACACACTAGTATGGCTGATGAGGAAATCGATGACGTGGACAGGGCAATTCTGTATGCATTACAGGAGGATGCTCGAAACATGTCGTCCGGAGACATCGCGGAGCGAACCAGTACGTCGGACAGCACCGTCCGCAAGCGTATCAACCATCTCGAGTCCAGCGAGGTCATCAAAGGCTACAGCGCTGATGTCGACTATCAGCAGGCGGGCTATCCGCTCCGGATGTTGCTCTACTGCACTGCGTCGATTCCCGAACGAGGCGACTTAATCCCCGAAATCCTGGAGATAGACGGTGTCGTCTCGGTGCAGGAACTGGTCACTGGCGAGGAGAACCTCCTCGTGACGGCTGTCGGTGAGTCCGACAGCGATATCACGCCTGTCGCGCAGGCACTTCTCGACATGGGCCTGACGGTGGCCGACGAAGTACTCGTCCGAAGTCACGAGACGACGCCCTTCGGCAAGTTCGATTCCGAGAACGGTACCTAGCGGTGGTACTGTTGCGGAGTTGTGGGCTGGACGCTTGCGTGTACTGTGGCCCCGATTCAGGAAATTAGTAGAGTAAACGGCTCTAATCAGACACCGAACTGGGTTTCTAATCTAGTGTATCGAACGGTCTGGTATTATCTGGTTCTTATACCGCCCGATCAGCCCCGATAATCTGAGTCAGGTACGTGTGAGCAGGTGGGTCGTTTCTCCGGTATAGGTTCTGAGGTACTTGTCTAGTCCTCTGTCAGTGGTTTCGCCCGACCCCAATCTCAAAAACATAATGTTCTATAACCCACTTCTTTAGGAACAAATTGGTAGTATAGAAGAATTTAATAACCAGTCCGTTCGCACTAGGGGTGAAGACAACCAGAATCGGTCGACCACGTTCTGTGGTTGCCGTGCTGGGTCACGAACAACGATGTCAGGACGCAACTCAACGACGACGGTTGGATCACTCCCGGACACGACGGTGGAATCGCCGCTCGTGCCCGTCGCACTCACATGGCTCGTGTGGACGATGTTGGCCGCGAGCATCGCTGTGCTTGCCGTCCGGATCCGAACCGGGTTCGCATGGGAGATACCCGGCGTTGTTGCCGTCGACGGGCTGACGGTTCTGATGTGGATGGTCGTCACCTTCTTCAGCGGTATCGTTCACAGCTACTCGCGCCGCTACATGGCGGGTAGTCAGCTCAAAACGCCCTTTTTCGCCACCGTGTTCGGCTTCACAGCGGTTGTGATGGGTCTTGTCGCGGCCGATCACCTCGCCCTGTTCGGGGCGCTGTGGCTCGCGATGGGGCTGCTGATGGCGAAGCTCATCGGTATCGTCAGCGGTTGGGACCAGGCGCAGGCTGCTGCCACGGTCGCCCGCAAGTACTTCATCGCCAGCAGCGCGCTTCTCGGCGTCGCGCTGACGGCACTGTGGTGGGCGACCGGTGCGACCACAGTCTCCGGGATTACTGCGGCTGCCGACTCACTTGGTGGCCCGGTGTGGCTGATCGCGGCTGGCGCGATTGTGCTCGCAGCGATGATTCAGTCCGCCCTGCTTCCGTTCCACGGCTGGCTCCTTTCCTCGATGACCGCGCCGACGCCCGCGTCGGCGCTGATGCACGCCGGGTTCGTCAACGCGGGTGGCATCCTGCTGACCCGCTTCGCGCCGGTCATCACCGTGGACGCCACGCTCATGCTCGCAATCGTCGGCGTCGGTGGAGCCAGCGCCATCGGGGGGAAACTCCTGAAGTCGGTCCAGACGGATATCAAGGGCAAACTCGGCTGTTCGACGGTCGGCCAGATGGGATTCATGATCATGCAGGCCGGCCTCGGCTTCTTCGGGGCTGCTATCACCCACCTCATCCTGCACGGCTTCTACAAGGCCTACCAGTTCCTCAGTGCCGGCGGACAGGTCGAACACACTAGCCCGAGCGAGGGGACGCCACACACGATAGGAACGACGACGAGCATCGTCGGCGCAGTCGTCACACTGCTGACCGGCGTCGCCGGCGGCGCGGTGTTCGCGGTGCTGACAGGGAAAGGGACGAAGGTCGACAGCGGCCTCCTGCTGACCTTCTTTGTGGTGTTCACGACGCTCCACGCGGCCCGCAGCGCCGTGCAGCACGCCTCGCTTCCGACGACAGCCCGCTACGGGGCCGTTCCACTGGTCTTCTTCCCGGCCATCGTCATCTACGCTGCGGTCTACACAGGCGTCTCGGGACTCATGCCTGTCAGCCCGGAAACGACCGAACTGACCCTGCTCCACGGCATCATCGCCGTCGTCTTCGTCGGCATCTACACCGGCATCGAGACCGGGATCCACGAGCGCAGCCAGCGCCTCTACGTGGCGCTGTTGAACGCCGGCCAACCGGCAGCCGACACTTTGTTGACCGGGACGGAGGACTACAATGAGTACTGAACCCACCATCCACGACAGTATCGACACCGCTGCGACCACCGTCGGCTCCCTCTGGCCGATCCACTCGTTCGTGACGGCAAACCCTCTCGCGGGATTCGAGGACCAGCCGTTCAGTGAGGCGGTCACGCAGGCAGCCGACCTGTTGGGTGGCCGTGGCTACCCCAGCGCCGAGACGTTCCGTGCGGCGCTACAACGCGGCCAGATAGACCCGGAGACTCTCGACGCCGAGCTCTCCGAACTCGGCTATGAGGATGAGCCCGAGATACTGCTCGATCACATGGCTAACGCGGCCAACGCGACGGACAGTGATTCCGACACCGCCACGGACCGCGTCGACCAGGTGCTGACGAAATGGCTGTCGGCGTTCCTCGATGAGGGGAGCGCCCACTGGTCGATGCCGAACCGCGAAGCGGGGTTCTACACCGCCTTCCGCGGAGTGGCCGAGCACGACGGCGAAATCCCCGACGAGGGGATCGTTGCAGATCTGCCTGAAACGCCGACTGAGACCATCGAGACCGTGCTTGCGCCGTACCCGGAGAGCCAGTGGGTGTCCATTTTCGAGGAGAAATTGGCCGCCCTTCCGGGCTGGACGGGCCTCATCAAGCAGCGTGCCGACGACGAGGGGGCGTGGCAGTCAGCGTACCCGATTTCGCTAGCTGGGTACCTCGCGGCGCGTCTGGCCCTGCTAGATGCCGTCGGTGCTGACTTCGCCCCCTCGAACGACAGCATCGATCCGGACCCGACCGCCGAACTCGCCGGGGCGTTCCTGCGCGCCTGGGAGGCGACATACCGCGGTGACCTCGTCGAGACCGTCGCCGCGGAGAGCCAGTCAACCGCCGACAGCGACACGTCGGGCCGTCCGGACGCGCAGTTGGTCTTCTGTATCGACACCCGCTCGGAAATCGTCCGCCGCCACATCGAGGCCGCGGGCGACTACGAGACCCATGGGTACGCCGGATTCTTCGGCATTCCGATGGAGTACCGGGGCTATGACGACGACGTGTCGGTCGATGCTTGCCCGCCGATCCTCGACCCCCAGCACCACGTCACCGACGTGCCGACCGACGACGACACCCAGGCGAGCCACGACCGCTTGTCGGGCATCCGCGAGACCGCCGACGAAATCATCGAAACGGTAGAGGCCAACGCCGCCACAGCTTACGGCTACGTCGAGACTGCCGGGAGCGGGTACGGCCTCGCGCTCGCAGCCCGCACGCTCGTCCCCGGGCGCGTGCATGAACTGTTCGACGCGGTCGACGACTCGGTACCCGATGAACACGAGTTCTGTGACCCGCTCGTCCACCACCAGCACACCTACGCCGGTGACCTGCCGGTGGGACTGACCAGCGAGGAGAAAGTCGAGTACGCCGCCACCGCGTTCGATCTGATGGGCTGGGAGACGTTCAGCCGCCTCGTCGTCTTCACCGGCCACGCCAGTGAGACGGCCAACAACCCCTACGATTCGAGTCTGGACTGTGGTGCCTGTGCCGGCAACCCCGGCGGCCCGAACGCCCGCGTGCTGGCGAAAATCTGCAACGACGACGAGGTCAGGGCCGCGCTCCGCGGCCGCGGTTTCGAAATCCCCGAAGACACCGTTTTCCTCGCCGGCGAACACAACACGACGACCGACGAAGTGGAACTGTACGACAGCGACGTTCCGGAAACCCACGCTACCGATCTCGACCAGTTACGCGCCGACCTCGCCACCGCCCGCGAGAACGCGGCCGCCGAGCGCGCCGAGTCGATGGGTGCCGACGGCTCCTCGGGCGTCAGCGAGACGGAACGCCGCGCCGCCGACTGGGCCGAGACCCGTCCCGAATGGGGACTGGCCGGCAACGCCGGGTTTGTCGTCGGTCCCCGCGAACTGACGAGTGATGTCGACCTCGACGGCCGCGCATTCCTCCACTCGTACGACTGGTCGACCGACCCTGATGGTGAGGCCCTGGAAGCGATACTCACCGGACCAATGGTCGTCACGCAGTGGATCAACACCCAGTACTACTTCTCGACGGTCGACAACGCCGTCTACGGGAGCGGCTCGAAGGTGACCCACAACCCCGTCGGCAACGTCGGCGTCTACCAGGGCAACGGCGGCGACCTGATGACCGGCCTGCCGCTCCAGTCGCTGATGGCGGCCGACGACGACCCGTACCACCAGCCGCTCCGCCTCTCGACGGTCATCCACGCGCCGGTCGACCGCGTCAACGGCGTCCTCGCTGAACACCCGGAACTGGCAGACCTACTCGACAACAACTGGCTCTCGTTGACAGTCGTCGATCCCACGCAGGACCACCGTGCCTTCGAGTACGAGCATGACTTGGAGTGGTCGGCCGTGTCTGAGCTATCCAAAGCCGATCCGGCGGAAACGACCGCTCCTGCGGCCGCCGACGACTAAGCTGGTCCGCACAGGCGGTATCTGAAACCGCTGTAGATCAGCGATTTTCGGGATGCCGCTATCACTCTGTACAGTTAGATACTGGGATACACAGCAGAGAGCGGCCCATCTAGAAACCATATACCGAGTAGAAATACAAAAACAGAAATATGTGCCCATATGTGGCAGATAAAAGACTAAATAGCCATAAATGGGTGTGTTGAGTACACGTTTGCTGGCACAAACCCCTTCTTTGAGACTGCATCAAGGCGCTTCGTTTACATTTCACTCTGATAGAAGGGATTAACGCGGTGCGAGACCGACACCGTCTGCGAGCAACTCGTGTGATCGGAGCGCGTCAGCGTGGTCGCCGACGACGTGCTGGATCATCACCTCATCGACTCCGACACGATCAGACAGTTGTTCGAGAAGGTCATTGAGCGTGTCCGGACTGCCGGAAATCGCCCGCGGCCACGCACCGGCGTCCAGCGTGGCAGGCGTTGGTTCGGGCACGGTCCCGAGTTCGTCGATCGCTTCCTCGACAGATGGAGTCGTGCCAACGACCCCTCGCTCCATCCGCTTGAACGACGCTTCGGCCACGGCACGGAGCCGCGCCGCTTCCTCGTCGGTCTCGCCACAGACTGCGTTCACCGCGACCATTCCCTGTGGCTCGTCGACGCCGCCGGCCAACTGTGAGGACTCGAAGTGGCTCCGGTACTCCTCGAACGAACGGGCGGCCAACTCCGGTCGAATGAACGCGGCGAAACAGTAGCGCAGGCCGAGTTCGCCGGCCAGCGCCGCGCTCGAAGGACTTGATCCGAGCACCCACGGAACAGGTGTGTCCGCATCTGAACGAGGAATTTCTAGATCACTGTACGCGTGTCCGTCCGGGTAGCTGTCGTAGAGGTGCGAAACGACGGCTTCGACTTTTTCGGCGTGGTCTTCGTCGGGGTTCCGGACACGGCGGTCCGTCCCAAGCGCCCGGTCGACGGCCGGAGAGCCGTTAGCCCGTCCAAGCCCCGCGTCGATACGCCCCGGAGCGAGCGCGTCGAGAGCGCCGAACAGTTCCGCGACTTTGAACGGGCTGTAGTGGTTGAGGAGGACCGCCCCTGACCCGAGCCGGATCGAATCGGTTTCGGCGGCGAGGTTGCCGAGCAGTACCTCGGGTGTTGTCCCTGCAAGCGTTTCCCCCATCCCGTGATGTTCCGCCACCCAAAAACGGGAATAGCCGAGGCGTTCGGCCTGCTGGGCGGCGTCGATGGTGTTCGCATACGCAGCAGTCGCAGTTCCGTTATCCGGGACCGGAGAGAGATCGACGATAGAGAGATCCATACCCGGTCACAACGGTTGCGGGGTATAACCGTTCGGCTACTAACAGTGCGTGAGTCTCTCAACCGGGCACCCCACTCCGATGAGCTGTCTCACCAAGGCATAACTAGAATATAAGAAAGTCAATAGGAAAATGTAAATATTTACAAAATACAATATATGAATTCGCTATACTGCTATATTTGGGTACTGTGTAGTTCGATGAGTTATCTCAGGTACGAAACCACAGAAACCCGACGAACCGGGGGAAAGGCATTTAATGCCTGCTTTTACATAGTAACCCAACTCAGAAATCACTTCAGAGTTGCATCGGGAGTCGGGCATACATTCGGTCTGCTGAAATTACTACCAAAAACCAACAATATTCATCCAGATATCATATTACGCTTTTTCGGGATAATCTTCCCAATGCAGTGCCGGTTACGAATCAAGTGATATCATGCCCTTGACGACAGTCGGCTCCATCGCCCGGCGGAACGCGTCGTCGATGTCTTCGAGTTCGGATTGGAAGTCGATTATGCCCTCGACGTCGACTTCGCCGTCGGCCAACAGGTCGACAGCCGCGTCGTAGGTGTTCTTGTACCGGAACGAGCCGTGGACATCGACTTCGTTATCGATGAGTTCCAGCACGTCGATTGGGACCTCCGCTTCGCTGGCCAGGCCAACCAAGACGACAGTGCCGCCCCGACGGACCACGTCAATCGTCGACTTGATCGACGGCTCCGCGCCGGAGGCTTCGACGACCACATCAGCACCGACGCCGTCCGTGTACTCGGCGACCGCCGCATCGAGGTCCGTTTCGGCAACGTTGACTGCCAGGTCCGCGCCACGTTTTTCGGCGAACGCCAGCTTTTCGTCGACGACATCGGTTAGTATTACGTCCGTCGCGCCCGCGGCGCGCGCGGCCTCCAGCACCATCAGCCCGATAGGACCGGCTCCGGTTATCAGCACCGTATCGCCGGTTCCGACGCTGCCGCGGCGGCAGGCGTGAATCCCGACCGAAAGCGGCTCGCACAGCGCCCCTTCAGCGGTGGAGACGGACTCCGGTAGCGTGTAGGCGAAGTCGGCCGGCCACGAGACGTACTCCGTGAACGCGCCGTCGTGTGGCGGCGTCGCCATGAACCGAACGGATTCACAGAGGTGATAGTCGCCGCGCTTGCAGTGGGCACAGCGCCGGCATGGAACGCCGGGTTCGAGCGCGACGCGGTCGCCCGGTTCGTGGTCGGTTACGTTCTCGCCGACCTCGACGACTTCGCCGGCGCTCTCGTGTCCGAGGACGAGCGGGTCCTCGACGACGTAGTCGCCGATACGACCGTGTTCGTAGTAGTGGACGTCGGAGCCACAGATACCCACGTCGCGCACGGCAACGAGTACGTCGTCCGGTCCGGGCGACGGTCTGGGACGGTCCTCCAGCTCGAACTCAGTCGGTTCTACCAGTACAGCAGTTCGCATACCTGTTGGCACGGAACAGAGCCATAAAAATACACAGGGTGGGCCGCCACGTGCGGTTGCCGTGTCCAGCTACCACTCCGCGACGCTCCCGTCCTCATGGTGCCAGACCGGATTGTACCAGTTGACCTCTGTCTGTGCCAGCTCGCGGATGTAGGCCTCGTCGATGTCGATACCGAGTCCGGGGCCGGTCGGTCGTTTGACGTACCCATCTTCGAACTGGAACGTCTCCGGGTCCTCCAGAACCTTGAGTCGCTGGCTCGACGTCGGGTCGTGCAAGTCGAGGTCTTGTTCGTGCAACACGACGTTCTGGGCGCAAAACCCGACCTGCAGGCTCGCCGCGAAGGCGATGGGGCCGAGCGGGCAGTGTGGAACGACGGACACATCGAACGCTTCCGCCATCGACGCGACCTTGCGCATTTCGCTGATACCACCGACATGGGTCACGTCGGGCTGGAGTATCGACACCGCGTCATCGACGAGGAGGCGCTTGAAATCGTAGCGCGAATAGAACCGTTCGCCAGTCGCTATCGGGACAGTCGTCCGCTCGGCGATACTGGCAAACGAGTCGTCGTGTTCGGGGAGCAGCGGCTGGTCGATAAACATCAGGTCGAACTGTTCGAGTCGCTCGACGAGATCCGCAGCCATCGGTTTCGAGACGCGGCCGTGGAAGTCGACGCCGACGAGGGCATCGTCACCGACGGCGTCACGGATGGCGGCCACGCGCTCGACCGCATGATCGACGGCATTCGGCGTCTCAATCGGCCGAAACTCGCGGGCGAAATTGAACTTGAAAGCCCTGTAGCCGCGTTCCCTGTCCTCTCGTGCGGCGACAGCCACGTCTTCGGGGTCGTCGCCACCGAGCCACTGGTAGACGAGTAGCTTATCGCGGACGTGCCCACCGAGTAGTTCGTGCACCGGTGCGCCGTAGTGCCGCCCCTTGATGTCCCAGAGCGCGTGGTCGATGCCCGCGAGCGCGCTCATGAGTATCGGCCCGCCGCGGAAGTACCCGCTTTGATAGAGCTTCCGCCAGTGGTACTCGGTTCGAAGTGGGTCGGCCCCAAGGAGATACGCCTCGATAAGCTCGGTAACAGCGGCACGGACTGTCTCCAACCGGCCCTGAACGATGGGCTCGCCCCAGCCGACGATCCCCTCGTCAGTCTCCAGTTTAAGAAGCAACCACCGCGGCGGCACGGCGAACAGTTCGAAGTCGGTGATTTGCATAGCTATGTTATCTGCGAGGGAGTACTTGTAATGACTGGCTGCCGAGATCAGCAGGGCGTATGACAGAGATAGGCGTACATTTATGCTGGAGGCTACCGGAGCACCAAGCGTACGCATGAGTGTACTCGACAGTTTCTCCCTCGACGGAGAGACGGCTATCGTCACCGGTGCGGCGCAGGGCCTCGGGAAACAGATGGCGACCGGTCTCACCGAGATGGGGGCCGACGTGGCTATCGCGGACGTGAACATCGAGAAAGCGGAACGGACGGCCTCAGAACTCGACGGTCAAACGGACGTCGTCGCGACGGAGGTCGACGTGACGGACGAAGCCTCGGTCGAGGCGATGGTCGAAGACGTGACCGACCGCCTCGGACCGATTGACGTACTGGTCAACAACGCCGGGATCGTCGAGAACTCCCCTGCGGAGGAGACGAGTATCGAGTCATGGCGGCGGGTCGTGTCGGTCAACCTCGACGGCGTCTTCCTCTGTGCCAAACACGTCGGCCAGCAGATGCTCGAACGGGGCGAGGGGCGCATCGTCAACGTCTCCTCGATGTCAGGCTTCGACGTGAACGTCCCGCAGAAACAGGCCAGCTACAACACGACGAAAGCCGGCGTCAGGATGCTGACCCAGTCACTGGCGGTCGAGTGGGGCGAGCAGGGCGTCCGTGTCAACGCTATTGCGCCCGGCTACATGCGGACCGAACTCGTCGACGAAGTGCTCGAAGAGAGCCCCGAGATGGAAGAAACGTGGCTCGAGAACACGCCGATGGGCCGACTCGGCCGGCCTGAGGAACTGAAAGAACTCGTCGTCTACCTCGCGTCGGATGCGTCGTCGTACATGACAGGGTCGACCGTCGTGATGGACGGCGGCTACACCTCGCGGTGAAAGCGTCAGACTTCGGACAGCGAGTCGTCGGTCAGTGCAGCCAACCGATCTTTTGCGTCGGCCCACTCGCCAGCGGTACCCGGTTCGTATGTCGTCGTCTCGAACGCCGATTCGACCAACTGCCGCCCGGTTTCGATGTCAGAAACCGTTCCGGCGGCGACGGCCTGTGTGAGGACGTTGCCGACAGCCGTCGCCTCGACTGGCCCAGTCGACACTGGGCGATCGGTGGCGTCGGCCAGTAACTGACAGAACAGTTCGTTTCGGACGCCGCCGCCACCGAGAACAATGCGCGATGGTGGATCATCGATGACTGCCGCGAGCGCGTCGAGTTCCAGGGCCGTTTTCGCCGCCAGGCTGTCGAGGAGACAGCGGACGATACCGCCCTGCCCTGTCGGAACCGGCTGGTCCGTTCGGCGACAGTAGGCCCGAATCTGGCCGGGCATCGGCTCGTCGATGCCGAACGCGTCGGCGTCCGTGTCGACGAGTGCGGTCCGTGGTGGGGCCTTCTCGGCGGCCGACAGCAGGTCGCCGTAGTCGACCGACTTCCCGGCCTCGCGCCACGCTTCGCGGCACTCTTCGAGCATAAAGAAGCCGTTGATGTTCTTCAGGAGCCGGACGGACCCGTCGACGCCGAGTTCGTTCGAGACGGCCTGTTCGAAGGCGGCGTCCGTCCGCACCGGGTCGTCGCGCTCGACGCCGAGGACGAACCACGACCCGGTGTTGAGGAACGCGGCGTCCTCGACGAGCGGGAGGCCGGCGACGGCCGCCGCCGTGTCGTGGCTCGCCGGGGTCACGATCTCCGGCGTGGAAGACAACCCCGAGACGACGTCGTCATCGACCGCCCCGAGACATTGTCCGGGTTCAGACAGCGGCGGGAGCAGGTCAGTCGGCACCGACAGCTCCTCGAGCAGGTCGGTGGCCCACGTTCGTTCCTCGGGATCGACCATCTGCGTGGTCGAGGCAATCGTCACCTCGCCCGCCGGCACCCCTCCAATCCGTGCGGACAGGAGCTGTGGCATCATGAGCAGGCCGTCGCTTTCTTCGAGGCGTTCGGGCTCCCGCTCGGCGATGGTGTGGAGCTGCCACAGTGTGTTCGGCGTGTTCCAGTTCGTGATGCCGGTCGCGTCGAACAGCCGCCGCTTGCCGACGGCCTCGAACACTTGCTCGCGTGTGGCCGTCGACTCGGGGTCGCGGTAGGAGACCGGGTCCCGGAGCAGTTCGCCGTCGGCCAGGAGTCCGAAGTCGAGCCCCCAGGTGTCGATACCGACCGTGTCGAGGCCGTCGGCGCGGTCGTCGGCCGCACGGAGCCCGTCGCCGATGTGGTCGACCAGCGCGTCGACGTCCCAGACGTAGCGGCCGTCCCGTTCGACGGGTCGGTTGTCGAACCGGTGGACCTCCTGTACCGCGAACGAGGACTCGGTCACCTCGCCGAGGAACACCGTCCCGCCGCTCGCGCCGATGTCGATTGCGACGTGGTTCATGGGATGCTCTCAGGTGTGGTTCGCACGAGTGGTCACTGCCCGTAGCTGTCGAGTTTGTCAGCCAATCGGTCGATCTCTTCGTCCGGGAGGATCTCCGGTTCACCGATGGCCCGGGCCTGGTGGTGGATGCGGGCGCAGTACTCGACCATCAGCGCGACCGTGTAGGCGTCGTCCAGCGACTCGTCGGCGGTCAGCACGCCGTGGTTGCGCAACAGCGTGGCGTTGAACGACTCGCCCAGCGCGTCGACGGCCGCTTCGCCGAGTTCTTCGGTCGCGTGTGTCCGGTATTCGGCGACGGGGACCTCCGTCCCGGTAAACGAGAGGAGGTAGTGCGAGGCCGGTATCGGCTCGCCCAGCGAGGCGAACGTCGTCGCGTACGGCGAGTGGGTGTGGACGACGCCGCCGACCGCCGGTCGCTCGCGGTAGACGGCCAGATGCATCGGCAGCTCCGTCGACGGGTCGACGTCGCCCTCGACGACAGTGCCGTCCGTGTGTACGATCGGAACGTCTTCCGGTTCGATCTCTCCATAGGGGATTCCCGACGGGCTGATCGCGATGTGGTTCTCGTCGAGCCGGGCGCTGAGGTTCCCGCCAGTCCCGGTTGTCAGGTCGTCGTCGAGCAGGCTCCGGCCGTACTCGCAGATAGCGTTACGCGTCTCGTAGTGTGGAATATCTTGAGCTGTCATGTGTCGTGTGTCGATAACTGTCGGTTGCGGCGAGTGAGGCGACGACGGGTATCGCCGTCACTCGGCGGGTTTCATCTGCTCTTCGAGCGCCATCTCCGCGTCGTCACCGAGCTGGCGCTGGTGGATCGTCTCGCCGCTGGCGCGGTCGAACAGGTGCACGTCCCGGTCCGGGATCTCCACGTAGACGTGTTGGCCCTCGCTGATCGGGCGCTGGCCGTCCGTCTCGACGATGAACGTCTGCTCGTGGCTCTGTGACCGGGCCTGAAGATAGACGTAGGAGATGCTCCCCATCGGTTCGACGACGTCGACGACGGCCTCGAACTCGTGGCCCGAGTTCGCCCGGTCGTGAAGCGTCATATCCTCCGGCCGAATACCGAGGACGAGTTCGTTTCGACTCCCAACAGCGGACTGCATCCGCTCGGTCAGGTCGAAGTCGAAGCCGTCCGCGCGGAGGGTTCCGCCCTCGACGGTGCCCTCGAAGAAGTTCATCGACGGTGAGCCGAGGAAGCCGGCCACGAACTGGTTGGCCGGGCGGTAGAAACACTCCAGCGGCGTGCCGACCTGCTGGAGTTCCCCGTAGTTGAGGACGACGAGCCGGTCGCCCATCGTCATCGCCTCCGTCTGGTCGTGGGTGACGTACAGCGTCGTCACGTCGAGGTCGTTCTGGAGTCGGTTGATCTCGGTCCGCATCTCCGCCCGGAGCTTCGCGTCCAAATTCGACAGCGGCTCGTCCATCAGGAAGACGTTCGGATCACGGACGATAGCGCGACCGAGCGCGACACGCTGTTGTTGCCCGCCGGAGAGTTCGCCGGGCTTGTCGTCCAACAGCATGTCGATGTCCATCATCTCGGCGGCGGACGTGACGGCTTCCTCGATCTCGTCGGCGGACATGTCCGTCGACATCTTCAGCCCGAAGGACATGTTCTCCTCGACGGTCATGTTGGGGTACAGCGCGTAGTTCTGGAATACCATCGCAATATCCCGGGCGCGCGGGCCGAGCTGATTGACCAGTTCGTCGCCGATGTGAATGTCGCCTTCCGTTTGCGTTTCCAGCCCCGCGACGATGCGCATGAGTGTCGACTTCCCGCTCCCGGACGGACCGACGAAGACGATGAACTCGCCATCGCGGATGTCCAGCGAGACGTCGTCGACGGCGACGATTGACTCATCTCCTTCACCGAATCGCTTCGTAACGTCGTCGATTGTGATCTTTGCCATTATTTTGCCTCCGATGTGCGGCTAGTTGAAGCTACCGCCGCCGCAGGGGCGTCGTTTGCGAGCGATACCTGTCGTGGTGCGGACAGCGTCGTCATTCTTTGATCACCACACCGAAGCTGAGCCCGGCCGCGAGATACTTGTTGACCGCGATGAGGAAGATGACCACCGGGACGATCATCGCTGTCGAGGCGGCCGCGAGCATGCCCCATTCGATGGAGCGGGAGCCGATGAACGAGTAGACGAACAGCGTCACCGGTACGGCCTCGAAGCTCGTCAGCACGAGCCCGAACAACAACTCGATCCAGGCGAAGATGAAGCTGATGATGGCGACCGAGAAGATGCCGGGCTTGGCCGCCGGGAGGACGACCTTCCTGAAGCCTTGGAACTGGGTCGCGCCATCGACCCGGGCCGCCTCTTCCAGCGTCTCGGGAATGCCGTCGAAGAACGCTTTCATCACCCAGACGACGAGCGAGAGGTTGATGCTGACGTACATCAGCACCATCCCGATTCGCGTGTCGAACAGGTTGAGCTCCCGGAAGATGATGAAGAAGGGGAGCACGACGGCGATTGGCGGGAGCATCCGTGAGGAGAGAATCCACACGAGCACGTCCCGCTCCATCGGGATGTCGTACCGCGAGAGCACGTACGCGGCGGGCACGCCGATGAGCAGCACGAGGACGACCGACGCCGACACCATAACGAGACTGTTGGCGAAGGCCGCGACGAACCCGGAGTCCTGGATCAGTTGGATGTAGTTGTACACCGTCGGCAGGAAGATCCAGTCCGGCGGCAGCGAGTTCGCCGTTCCGGGCGGCTTCAGCGACATCGAAGCGAGCCAGTACAGTGGGAACAGCACGATGAACGACCACGTCAGGAGAATGGTGTGTCGAACCACCGTGATGAGTTTCTCCCGCGTATCCTTGTCGAGTCGCTGTGAGGCGGTCGCGGAGTCGCTATCCGTTGTCGCCATCAGTCCCACACCCCCTCGAAGCCGACCTTCGCAATGATGACGTTACACAGTGCAACGACGAGGACGAGGTAGACGATGGCGATTGCTGCGGCCACGGTGATCTGGTTGTTGATGAACATCTGTTCGTAGATGTTGATGCTCACGAGCTGGGTCGCCGTCCCTGGACCGCCGCCCGTGAGTCCGTACACCACGCCGAACGTCCGGAACAGGTCGATCAACCGGATGAGCGTCGCAACGAACACGACCGGCTTCATATAAGGGATGATGACGTGGACGTAGCGCCGCCACATCGGCGCACCGTCGACGCGCGACGCTTCGATAAGGGTCTTGGGCACCGACGAGAGGCCGGCGTAGAAGATGATGAACATGAACGGCGTCCAGTTCCACGCGTCAAGAAGGATCACCGTCAGCAGCGGGACCTCAGAGAGGAAATTTGGCGCTGCGAACGGCGTTCCGGTGTTTATGACGTACGGAATGATGCCGATTTCGCTGTTCAGCATGATCCGGCCGATGGTCGCGAGCGAGACGGGGGCGACGGCCATCGGAATGATGAACAACACCCGGTAGAACGACTTCGCCCGGTCGGAGCCAACGCCAGCCACGAGCGCGGCCAGGACGAACCCGAGGACAGTTTCGAGGAGCAGTGCGCTGGCGACGACGGTAATCGTGATGACGAACGAGTGGATCGCGCCGCCGCGGGTAAAGGCCGACTCGAAGTTGCGCAGCCCGACGAAGTCGGCTGCGAACACGTCGAGTGTCGGCTCCGCGATCAGGCTGAGATACAGGTCGTAGGCACCGGGGAAGAAGGTGATCATCACCATCACCGCCACCATCGGTGCCATGAACCAGTACGGGAGGTAGTCGTTCCACAGGTCCCGGAGCCTGGCGAAGGTCGATTTGGGTGTCGTTTCCGTTTGCGTTGGTGTACTCATTTGTGGGATTTATTGTGGCGCAGGTGTGGCTCTGACTTAATTGCTGTAGATGTCTTCCGCGATGGACGCCGCCTGAGTCATCGCTTCCTCAGCGGACTTCTGCCCGGCGATTGCGCGCTGCAGTTCCTCGGAGTAGCGCTGGCCCCACTGCGGGTACTTCCGGTCGAAGGGGTCCGGCGCGGCTTCCTGCAGGGATTCGAGCGTGACCTGCGCGAAGTTCTCGCCCACGCGCGAGCGGAACTCGTCGTTCTCCCAGACGGACTGTCGGACGGAGAACGCGGCGTCGCCCTCGACGTGCATCCAGGTGTTTGTCGGCTGTGAGGACGCCCACACCATGAACAGGAACGCCTGCTCGGAGTTCTGTGCGTTCTTGGACGTGGAGATCTGCCAGTTGAACGCGTTGGGCGAGAACTGGCCATCGGCCGGGCTGGGAACCTTCGCGATACCGATGTTGTCGGCGACTGAGGAATCGGGGCCGGTCAGGCCGGGCCAGAACAGGTTCGCGTCGGAGACAATGTGTCCGGCCCGGCCCTCCTGCATCGTTGAGAGCACGTCCGACCAGGTCTGGGTCGACGCGCCTTCGGGACCGTAGTCCTGGAGCAGGCCGACGTACCACTCCGCGGCGTTGATGACGCCGTCGGAATCCAGCCCGGAGTCTGTCGGGAACTCGGTCCAGAGCGAGGAGCCGAACTCGCGAAGGAACGTGTTCAGGATGTAGATGTTCATCCCGTAGCCCTTGTCGCCACGGCCGACGGTGCCGACGACATCTGACTCGTTCTCGTGGATGGTCTTGGCGTTCTGGCGGAATTCTTCGAGCGTCTCCGCGACCTCCAGGTCGTGTTTCTCGTAGAGGTCTTTGCGGTAGAACTGCGTCTGGACTTCGACTGTAATCGGCATCCCGGTCCACGTGTCGCTGTAGCCACCACCGTGGGCCTGCCACCGCGACGCCTCGAAGAGATCGTCGGGCTCGTACCATTCCTCGTCGAAGAGGCTGTCGTCGTCAAAGAACGGGTCGAGCGGCTGGATCCAGCCTTCTTCACGGAACTGGTTGACGACCTGGTCCATGTAGAAGACGTCGAACTGCCCGGCGCCGGTACTGACGTCCGTCTGGCGCTTGGTCCGGAACTGCTGTTCGGGAAGGACGTTCCAGACGACGTCGATTCCGGTCAGTTCCTCGAAGACCGGGACCGCCGGCTTGATGGCTGAAACCCAGGGGTGCTGGACGGCTCCGATGTTGATCGAGGTCCCCTCGAACTGTCGCCAGTCGATATCGGCGTCCTCGTACTCGCTGAGCGGAATGGCGAGGTCACCGTCGGTTCCGTCGGTGCTGGTTCCGCCATCGGTACCACCGCTACCATCACTCGAGCCGTCACTCCCGCTTCCGTCTGAGCCATCGCCGCCTCGTGTACAGCCAGCGAGACCGCCGAGTAGTCCGACACCTGTCGCTTTCAGAAACTTCCGCCTGTTGGAGTTGGTCATGCCAGTTTGCCTCGTCACTATCGAATTACCGATGCATAATAAAGGTAATCATCTGTAAGGTACAATACCCGTCTCATTGCGCGAGTACTGGAAGTATACGGTGCGGAGACGCCTCGAAATATGGATTCACCTGTCTCCGGATTACGGGAGACCGTGGCAAGATTTTAATACGCGGTCCGAAAACTACGATAGTACGGATGAGGCTGAGTCCGCTGTGCGTCCAGCTTAGCTGGACCAGTGACAACGGGCTACGGCCCAGACCACTCATGACCCGACCCACACCAACTCACGACCGAGGTACCGCTGTAGTGACGACCGCGACCCGACCATCGGAGGACGACTGATGCGCGCCAGCACGTTGACCGATGTCGGCGAAATTACTGTGGAAGACCGCGACCGACCGGACCCTGCGGATGACGAGGTTCTCGTTCAGGTAGGTGCCTGTAGCGTCTGCATGACCGACTATCACATGTATCACGGCACCTTCGCCGCCGAAACACCGCTGGTCCTGGGCCACGAAGGTGCCGGGACCGTCGCCGAAGTCGGTGCCGACGTTGATCGCTTTGCGGTCGGAGACCGTGTCGCAATCAACCCCACCGTCCCCTGTAACGCCTGTTCGTACTGCAAGAAGGGGGAGACGCACCTCTGTGAGAACAACACGAGTATCGGCGGTGCCGGTGACACTATCCTTGACGGTGCTTTCGCCGAGTACGTCCGCGTTCCGGCTATCAACGTCGAGGACATCGGCGAGATGTCCTTCGAACGAGCCGCGCTCGCCGAACCGCTCGCCTGCTGTGTCCACGGCGTCGAGCAGGCTGACATCAAACCGGGAGACAGTGTCGGTATTATCGGCGCTGGCCCGATTGGCTTGCTGCTCCTGCAGGCGTTCCGCAACGCGGGCGCTGCCCCAATCGTGGTTTCCGAACTCGATGACGAACGGCGAGAACTGGCTGCCGACCTCGGCGCAGATACCGTCATCGATCCCAACGAGGAAGATCCCGAGGAAGCGATCCCCGAGGCGGCCGGCGGACCGGTTGATGTCGGCGCTGAGGCTATCGGGCTCGTCCCGACAATCAAGCAAGCCAACGCTGTGACCGCACCTGGCGGCTCGACGCTCATCTTCGGCGTTCCCGACCAGGAGGCGACAATGGAAGTCAGCCCGTTCGATGTCTTCTTCGACGAGGTCGACTACCGCGGCTCGTTCTCCCTGACGACCGAGGACTTCGAGCGAGCGATAACACTGCTCAGACACGAACGCATCGACGCCGAGACGCTCATCACTGAACGTATCGGGCTCGACGACCTCCCGACAGCGTTTGAACGGATGGGCAACGCTGAAGGACTGAAGAAAGTAGTCATTCCAGGGAACTCCGAGTGAGCGAGCACGACCTCCTCGATACCCCGTCGGGAAACGCAGTCGTCGTGGCGCTTGACCACGGTATCGGTATGGGAGCGATCGACGGTTCGAAGACCCTCAGGCCACGCTTGACGCGGTGCTTGCAGGCGAACCGGATGGCGTGCTCGTCGGGCCGTACTTCGCCGAGCAGTTCGCCGACACGCTCGCCGCTTCGTCGACAGGGGGCCTCGTGACTGCGGATTTCGTGTCCCCCTCGAGTCGGCCCGGCGAGGATATCGGTCGCTGGGTGCTTCGCCGAATCGTCCACGACTCTGACACACCTGAAGTGGCCTGGCCGGCTTGAAGCGGGTGTTTTCTACATCTTGGTGAAGTAGCTGCGATCTGGACATATCCGTTCTGTAGAGAAGAACGCATAAATTTCGGCACTTTGGCATCGTAGCAATCTAATCAAGTCCAATAAATAATGTAGAATAGCCTGCGTTACTAGCTCACATGATTGAAATTGTTCTGCTCTAGTGAACAGGCTTTTGACAGCGTGGGTTGAAACGGTACCCAATGACTGACGAACCACAGTATGCGGTCGAAGCAACCCAGACATCCGTGGCTATCCTCGAAGCGCTTGTCGACGCCACTGGGCCCGTCGGCGTCACAGAGCTTGCCGATACCGTCGGGGTTTCCAAGAGCGTCGCCCACAACCATCTCTCGACGTTGCGTGCGGCCGGATACGTGGTCAAGCGCGCAGAGAAGTATGAGGCGTCGCTCCGCCCGCTGGCTCTCGGTGAGCGAACGCGTGACGGACTCAGTTTCTATCAAGCCGCGAAACAGCAACTGGACAATCTCGCGGCGGCAACAGGGGAAACAACGACGCTGTTCGTCCTCGAAGAAACGGCCGGTGTCCCGGTGTCGATCTCCGAACCCGCGGACGGCTGGTCAGTCCCGTTCCACGCGGGCGAACGGTTGCCACTTCACGTCAACGCCATGGGAAAGGCATTGCTGGCGTCGCTCCCGAGTGATCGCGTCGAATCGATTCTCGATGAAACGGATCTCGTTGCACCGACCGACGCAACCATCGTGGATCCGGACGAACTCACCGAGGAACTGCGCCGAATCCGCGACGACGGTATAGCGTTCTGCAGGGGAGAACAGTATGAAGGGATCATCGGTGTTGCCGCCCCGCTCCCTGATGTCGGTGGCAACCGAATCGCTGCTCTTGGGATCGCTGGCCCTGTTGAACGCCTGAACGGCCGATACCTCAGGGAAGATATCACCGGGCAAGTCCTCAGCACGACGAAATCCATCCAGGTCAACCTCACATCGAACTGAGGACTATCGAGAATAACGGACGTACTACTGTTAGACAATCTGTTCAGCGACGACCGTTCGGCTGGTGCGAGCGGGCACTGGGGCGAGTGTACCGTTCAACCCTTCAACTCTGTTCAGGACAATTTGAATATGACGGGAAATTTCCCATCCAATTGTTATGGTACTGATGTGATATCTGTTGATCCTGATTAGTTATTCCACAGTGACTACGAGGATACACACCGACGAAAAAGATGTCCCATACCTATAGACCTCAGGTTCGTCGATTGTACACCAATAATATCGTCACTTAGCTTCCATGTGTTCACAACAGGAGGTAGCGTTTATTTCGGAAAGTACCCTCTCAACGTAGCGGCAGGATACTTTGCTCGTCCTTCGCCACCGTGAGGTGAAGCACTGTCTGGGCAGTGCTATTGCTGTAAATTCCATTCCGTTCTTCAGAGCAGAACCAGTGGGCCAAACGGGCCAGGTGGTTATCTGGGGACATCAGCGCTGGACTTGATGATTTCTATCTGTCTCCAAAACCACCCGCTATTGTTCGAAATGACTGCTTAAACACGAATACCTAACCATATGGGCCGAAGTTAAGTATAGATACGCCATATGCAGACATGGCCTACCACCGATGGAGGTATAACAGAGCGTTTCGGTCCATCGTAGAAATAAATGCGCCAGTCCTCGACGCTGCCTCTTCACAGTGGTGTGCCACAGCCCGGGCACAGCGGTGGTCCAGATTCGGGGAGCGAAAGCCCGCAGTCTGGGCACCCGCCATCGTCTTCCGGAGTCTGGATTTCCTCGACAATATCGGTTGTCTGCGTACGGATCGCATCCCTCCCGGCTATACCTGTGGGACCATCATCAGGCTCCGTCCCGTGATACTGGGTCAGCGCGAACTGCGCTCGTTCTGCGACGAACTCGTCGTCTGCAGTGAGTTCTTCGAGCTGGGCTCTCGGGAACGGTTCCCCGGCATCAGCGCCGACAAGCAGACCCAGTGCTTCGGCCGCCCGACCACGGACGTATCGGTTTTCGTCTTCGAGGCGTGAGACGAGTGCCTCCCTGGCGTCGGTAAGCCGTTCGGGACATGCACAGCCGGTAACCACGATTGCGGTACTCAGATGATAGCGGACCAGTTCGCTATCAGCCTGAAGATGGTCCGCAAGTGAGTCGACCTGGTATCGGAGTCGGGCAGGATCTCCCAGGGCGACGTGGGCCAACGCTTTCGCCAACTTCTCTCTTACTTCGGGTTCATCGAATTCGAGGCCGATACGCAGGTCCGCTACGACCGCCGGTGAGGCGACGGCATCGGGATGGTCGACAGCGACATACCCCAGCGCCTCTACACACCGGGCGCGAACGTAGTAAAATTCCGATTCATCCGCCAGTCGCTCGGCGAGCATCGGGACAACCGGAACCACGCTGTCGGGCGCCCCCTCGCTGACCGCGACGAACAATTTTGCCGCTGTGAGCCGTGTCGGCCGCTCGCTGTCCGCAAGAAAACGAGTAATGGGAGACAGTACACCGTCAAACAGCTGCGGTTGGTCGTCGGCCGCTGATTTGAGCGACCGCAAACACGCCTGTTGGTCGGCTGCGTCGGCCGTGGAAAGCTGTTCTAGTGCCGTCAGAGCGTCGTCTTTCCGCCCGTGCTCAAGCAGCGTCACGATATCCGTGTCAGGAGTTGTACCGGTTCGGTCGTCCATCGGTCCGTTGCTGGCGTTTCTCGGAGAATCCACAAAACCTCTTGCTTCCCGGTTATTGCTCGATTCGAAAGTTATTGCTCGCCGTAGGAGCCGTCAGTTCGTGCTTAGAATGCCTTCTAGAGCTAGGTGCATTTCGGCAAGATCTGTCCTTGTCTCGAAGGATTGTAAATGTAAATCCTCTGTTTTCAGAGTTACTGAGCGTAGCTACAGCTCAAATCACTCCTCACCGATTGGGTTGGTGAGGGTTCCGATTCCTTCGATTTCTACGTCGACGGAGTCGCCGGGTTCGAGCAGTTCCGGTGGGTCACGGAAGATACCGACGCCGCCCGGTGTCCCTGTCGAAATGACATCGCCGGGACGAAGTGTAGTGATTCCGCTGATGTACTCGACGACTTCCGGCACGTCGAAGATGAATTCGTCCGTGTTCGAGGACTGCTTGGTCTCGCCGTTCACGCGACAGGCCACGTCCAAACTCGACGGGTCCAGTTCGCTGTCGGGCACTAGCGTCGGCCCCATCGGGGCGAACGTGTCGTAGCTCTTCCCGCGGAAGAACTGCTCGTCCTCGAACTGTGCGTCCCTGCCGCTGACGTCGTTTATCGCGGTGTAGCCCGCGACGTAATCGCGTGCATCCGCCGCTGAGACGTCTTTCGCAGTCCGACCGATGACGACGCCGAGTTCGACCTCGTAGTCGACTTCGTCGATTGTCGCCGGATGGACAATCGGATCGCCAGGGTTCGTGACTGCGGTACCGGCCTTCCCGAACAACAGCGGCCGCTCCGGCACCTCTTCGTTCTGTTCCTCGGCGTGGTCGTGGTAGTTCAGTCCGACACAGACGATCTTTCCGGGCTGGGGAACGGGCGCGAGCAGTTTGGCGTCTTCCACGGGAATCGCTCGGTCCGCAGCCGCGTCGACGGCGTCTTCGACCACCCGAAGGAAGCCGGGATCGGTCAACTGCTGATACGTGACCTCTTCTCTGAGGCCGTTGAGCGGTACGATCTCGTCGTCTTGACGGATTCCCCACTGCGGAGTCCCATCAGTGGTGTAACGGGCGAACTGCATCACCGGACACTGTAGTGGCCGAGTACCTAACTGTTGTGCTTGGCAGTCACGAGTACGTGAGGTTCACCTCGATGACGTTCGCACTGCGGAGGATCTGTTCCGGGATCTCGTCAGAGAACCGGTCTCCCTGCATTCGGCTCTTCGGCCCGGAGACGCTGACCGCGGCGATTGCGCGTTCGTCCTGATCGGTAATCGGCGCTGCAAGACACCGCATCCCCTTGACCCGCTCTTCGTCGTCGTACGCGTAGCCGCGTTCCCGTACCTGGTCGAGCGTCTCGAACAGTTCTTCCCTGTCTGTGATGGTCCGCTCTGTTACCTCCGGCAGGCCGTGTCTGTCGAGATACGACTCGACTTCCGAACGCGGACGGAACGCCATGATTGTCTTCCCGAGTGCGGTCGTCTGCAACGGGACGCGCATCCCGGCGTGGGTATCTAGCTGGACGGCATCAGGGCCGCGGGCCTTGTACAGAAACACCCCGAGGCCGTGTTCCTCTATCATCAGGTTCGAGTGTTCGCCGGTCTTTTCCGCCAGTTCGTCGACCTCCGGCCGGGCGATTTCGTACACTTTCTTGCGCGACCGTGCCTGGTTCCCCAACTGGAGGAACCGAGTGCTGACGTGATACTGGGTCCCTTCCTTGACGAGGTACTCCTCTTGCTCGAGGGTCTGAAGGTGGTCGTGGACGGTACTGGTCGGCTTGTCCACTGCCCGGGCGATCTCGGACACGCCAGCGCCGTTTCGCTCCCGCAGTATTTCGACGATTTCGAGGGAAACCTTCGCCGCCTTGACTGGCACTGTGGTGCTCATATGACGTACGATGTGGGTGCGCTGAAATAAACGTTTCCGGTATTATCGGACAGAGTCCTGGAACAGCCGGAATATAGCTACTGGGCCTCCATGCTGTATAGAATGATTGAACGAAGCTGTGAAAATCTGAAAATCTAGTTCAGTATTACTGGAACTGCGGCATGACCTCGTCGGCGAACAGCTCCATCCCGCTCGTGTCGGGGAAGTCGATGAACCAGCACTGGAACTTGGTGACGCCGGCGTCGATTCGGCGTTCGATGGCCTCGGCACACTCTTCGGGCGTTCCCATAATGAAGTACTCCCGGGCGTCCGCTTCGGTTTCAATCGGTGCCTGATCCTGATACTCCTCCTCGAACTGAATCGGCGTCATCAGATCGACGAGCCGGTCGAACTTCTCCTCGTCCCGCGTACAGATGACGTGACCGTCCCAGGAGTATTCGATCTCGTCGGGGTCGCGACCGACGGTCTCACAGTGGTCTTCGATGACGCCGGTCTTGTGTTCGAGCGTCTCGACGTCGCCGTTGAACACGTCCGTGTTCCACACGTCGGCGTGTTTGGCGACGAGTTTGAGCGTCACCTGCTCGCCCTGCCCGCCGACGAGAATCTCCGGATGGGGGTCCTGAACGGGAGTGGGCGCACACGGTGCGTCCGTGATCTGGTAGTGGTCGCCGTCGAAGCTCGCGCCGTCGCTGCCGGCGTCCCACATCCGCTTTATCAGGCGGATCGATTCGTCGAGCCGCATCAACCGCTCGAACCCGTCGCGGTACTCCCAGTTGTAGGCCTCGTACTCCGGTTCGTGCCAGCCGGCCCCGAGACCGAGTTCGAGACGGCCGTCGGAGATGACATCCAGCGTCGCGGCCATCTTCGCGACCAGCGCCGGGTTCCGGTAGTCGTTACACAGCACGAGCGAGCCGATGTTGATGTCGTCCGTGAACCCGGCTATCGCCGACAGCAGCGTCCAGCACTCGTACTCGGCGCGGTCCCTGCCGAGCATCAGGTGGTCGGGTGCCCAGGCGGCGTCGAACCCGAGTTCTTCCGCCGTCTCGATACCGTGGCGAGTCGTCTCCCAGTCCAGCGCCTCGTACTCCGGCGTGTCGCGGTGCACGGGCTCGTCGTCACCGGCATCGGGCGCGCCGGCGAACACGGGAACGTTGTATTCGAATTTGATGTCGGTCATTGTTACTCCACGGCGAAATGTTCGAGCGCGTCGTGGTTCAGTTGCGTGCTGATGCCGGGTTCGTCAGGGAGCGGAATCGAGCCGTTCTCCGGCGACGGCGGGTTCTCGAAGATGGCGTCGGCGTAGGTCGACTCCTGCTCTTCCTGCTGTTCCTGGAACCACTCGGGCGTCGGGAAGTACTCCGCCATCGGCATGTTCGTGTGCCCCGCGATGGCGTGCAGCGTGGGGTTCGTTCCGGCGTGTGGGATCACCGGCACGTCGTGGACTTCCGCCATGTCTGCGACCTTCTGTAATTCCGTGATACCGCCGACCCGACCCACGTCGGGCTGGAGGATGTCGACGGCGTCGCGTTCGAGCAGGTCCTCGTGGCCCCAGCGCGTGAATTCGTGTTCACCGCCGGAGATCGGCATCGGTGCGGCCTCACGGATCTCGGCGTAGCCGTCTATGTCGTCGGCGATGACCGGCTCCTCGACCCACGCCATGTCGTATTTCGCCAGGCGCTGGGTCATCTTCTTCGCGTACTTGACCGACCAGCCCATGTACGCGTCGCCCGCGATGTCTATCTCGTGGCCGACGGCGTCCCGGACTGTCTTGACGATTTCCTCGTTTTTCTCCATTCCCGTGCGACCGTCCTCGGGTCCGTGGAGGAAGCGCAGTTTCATCGCGTCGAAGCCCGCCTCGGCGTACTGAACCGCCTCGCGCTCTAGTTTCTCCATGTCGACGGGGTGGAGGTTCGACGCGTAGGCGGGGATCTCGTCTTTCGTGGGGCCGCCGAGCAGTTCGTAGACGGGTTTCCCGGCCTCCTTCCCGGCGATGTCCCACAGCGCCTGGTCGACGGCGCTGATCGCCATGACGGCGACGCCTTTCCGTCCGAAGGGGAGCGTCGCGCGGTACATCTGCTCCCAGAGGTGTTCACGTCGAATCGGGTCCTCACCGATGACGATCTTGGAGAGCGTCTCCTCGACGACGGTGGCGATGGCGCCGGTTCCCCAGTTGCCGACGCCGACGCCGGTGATGCCGGCATCCGTCTCTACTTCGACGACTACGTCGCCGACCGGCCCCATCCACTTCCGGCGGGCCTGCGGGTTCTCGCCGTCGACGTTACGGTACTCGTCGTACTTCGACATGATCGTGACGAGAGGGAACTCGATGAACTCCCCCCACGACTCGTTGCTGACTTTCGTCGCTGAAATGTCTGTGATTTCCATAGGTCAAACGCGTACGTAGACGTGTTCCGGCAGCAGTAAAACCTTTTTTGTCACCGTCTCTGGTGCGTATCTGAGTCTCGCCAGTAGTCGACCGCGGTCGTGCGTCGGCGAAGCGCTCAGTCGGCGAACTGGAAGACCGGTTTGCAAGTTTCGGACGCGAGGAACGCCTCGAATGCCGCCGTCGGGTCGTCCATGCTGTAAGACGTATCCAATATTTCATCGACAGCGATTTCGCCCCGCTCAAGCAGCCGAAGCGCCTGTTCGAAGTTCGTCCACGTCGAGCCATAAGAGGTGTTGACATCGACCTCACCGCGGACGGTCGACGTGAACGCGACTTCGCTCGTGTCGTTCGGAATACCGACCATGACGACCTGTCCGCCCTTCCGGACGTGGTCGACCGCCGTACCGATACCGGTGTGGTGACCGGTCGAGTCGAATACGACATCGAACCCGATACCGTCCGTGTGAGCTTCGGCCTGGGCTTCGAGATCCTCAGACTGGGCGTTCACCGTTTCGATACCGAGGTCGGTGAGGAGCGGGAGCCGATACACCGCGTCCTGGTCGAGTCCGGAGACGAGGACGTTCGCGCCGAGGGAATCGGCGACAGCGGCGACCAGCACCCCGATTGGGCCGGGGCCTTCGACCAGTACGTTGTCGCCGGGCGTCGTCACCGACTGTTCGAGCACCGCCCGCGTGGCGATACTTATCGGCTCCGTGACGGCTGCCTGCCGTAATGGAACGTCCTCGGGGACCGCGTGGAGGTGTTCCGGCGCGACCGTGACGTACTCCGCGTACGCGCCGTCGCGGTGCATCCCCGTAATGGAGAAGTTCTGGCAGACGTTGGGCTGGCCGTTCTTGCACTGAAAACAGTGGCCACAGTCGTGTATCGGTTCCTCAATGACTTTATCGCCCGCCGTGAACCCCTCGACGCTATCCCCGACTTCGACGACTTCGCCGGAGTACTCGTGGCCCATTATGCGTGGAATCGGGATCCACTCGTACCCGCCGTCGTATTTGTAGGCGTGGGCATCGCTTCCGCACAGACCCGCCGTGTGGACTTTGACGAGCACTTCGTCGCTTTCTAGTGTCGGTTTCTCTCTGTCTTGTGTCTCGACTTCTCGCGGGCCGGTTTGAACGATTGCTTTCATGATTGGGAGTAGTGATATCGCTGGATCCGCTCGTTACGCTTCGACGCTATCGGCCGACGCCTCGCCGTCTGCTCTCTCGGTGACGAGACGCCCTTTCAGCAACGCTTCCGTGGTCGGGTCGAATAGGTAGACGTGTTCCGGTGCGATAGTCAGTTCCATCTGATCTTCCGGTTCGAGGTCGTGGAAGCGGCCGACCTTCGCCGTCACGTCGCCGAGAGCCGACGTGCCGTGAACGATTGCTTCAGTCCCGACCGGTTCGACCACGCGAACCCGGGTGTCGAACTCGGGGCCGTCTGTCGCTCGGGTCCGTGCCTGATAGAGGTCCTGTGGACGGAAGCCGACGAGGACCTCCTCAGTGTTTATTTCGGTATCGACGAGTCGCTTCGGGATGTCGAAGGACGTGGCGTCCATCTCGATGCGGTACGAGTCGCCCCGTTCACTGAGCGCCCCCTGGAACAGGTTCATGTCCGGGCTCCCGACGAACTGCGCCACGAAGAGGTTCGCGGGCTCATTGAACACCTGGTCGGGCGTCCCGAGCTGCTGGAGCTCTCCGTCGTTGAGGATCGCGATCTTGTCCGCGATGGTCATCGCCTCCTCCTGGTTGTGCGTGACGTACGCCGACGTGATGCCGACCTCCGACTGGAGTTCGTCGATCTCGGTCCGCATCGTCTTTCGGAGTTTCGCGTCGAGGTTCGCCAGCGGTTCGTCGAAGAGGAACAGCCGCGGTTCCCGGATAATCGCCCGACCGAGCGCGACGCGCTGTTTCTGGCCGCCCGAGAGCTGTGCCGGCTTGTTGTTCAGCAACTCCTCGATTTCGAGCATCTCCGCGACCTCGGTCACACGGTTGTTGATCTCTTCGTCGGTCATGTCGTTGTTCTCCCGGCGGAGGCCGAACCCGAGGTTCTCACGGACCGTCATGTGAGGGTACAGCGCGAAATCCTGGAACACCATCGCGACGTCGCGGTTCCGCGCTTTGACTTCGTTTACCACGGTCCCGTCGAACCGGACTTCCCCTTCCGTCGGGTCTTCGAGCCCGCCGATCATCCGGAGGGTCGTTGTCTTGCCGCACCCGCTGGGGCCGAGCAAGACGAGGAAGTCACCGTCGGGCACGTCGATGTCCAGGTTGTTGACCGCGACGACTCCTTCCTTCTCCGGGTTTCCGAATACTTTTTTGACACTATCAAGTTCGAGGTGTGTCATTGGGGAAAGCTACCAGCTAACCCATCATAAAGGTAGCGCCCTGTCAGGAAGCGAAGGGAGTTACCCCTTGATTGCGCCGCCGGTGAGTCCCTGCACGAAGTACCGCTGGATGTAGGCCAGTCCGGCCAGCACCGGGATCGAGACGATAATCGACGCCGCGGCAACGACGTTCCACTGGGTGTTGAACCCCTGGACGAACGTGAGTAGCCCGGGCGGGACGGTAAACTTCGAGTTGTCAAGCAACGTGAGCGCGAACACGAGTTCGTTCCACGCCAGCAGGAACGCGAAGATGAACGAGGCGATGAGCGAGTTCCGCGCCATCGGGACGAGCACGTACCAGAACGTCTCGAAGGGCGTACACTGATCGATCTGTGAGGCCTCGATGATCGAGTCCGGGAAGTCGTCGAAAAAGCCCTTCATCAGCCAGACGACGAACGGCGCGGTCATCGCGCCGTAGATGAGGATGAGCGCGAGGTGCGTGTTGAACAGGCCGAGCGTGGAGATGAGTTCCCACTCTGGGACCATGATGGCGGTCCCGGGGAACATCAGCGAGGCGAGCAGGAGCGACATCAGCAGGTTCTTGCCCCGGAACTCGCGCCGCGAGAGCACGTACGACGCCCCGGTACCGAGGACGACAGCGATGAGCCCCGCACCGACGGCGACTTTCAGGCTGTTGACAATAAGCCCGAGCAGATTGATGTCGATGGCTGAGGTGACGGTGATCCCGAACAGGTCGTTCACCAGCCCTGCGTAGCCGCCGGCCTGAATCGACGACTCAATAACGAGCCGGAACCCCTCAAGTGACGGGTTCACCGGAAACACCGTCGGCGGGATCTGCTGAATCTCTGACGTCGTCTTGAACGCTGTGACGACCATCCAGTACAGCGGGAACAGGACGAACACGCCGATGACGAGCGTCAGCAGGCCGATGGCAGTCTTCCTGACGTAGCCGCCCGCTTTCGAGTCGTAGAGCCAGGACTGGTTCTTTCGGTACTCCGCCGTCGGATCTGTGTTGTCTGTCGCCATTACATTTCACCTCGGACTTTGTCGTAGAACTTGATGTAGTAGTACGAGAACACAAGCAAGACAACGAACAGCAACACCGACAGGGCTGAGGCGAATCCGACCTCGAAGTCGATGAACGCCGCGCGGTATATCATCACCGGCAACGTGCTGCTCGAGACGCCGGGGCCGCCCTTGGTCATCACCCAGACCATCGAGAAGTTCCTGACGTTGTAGATGAGCATCAGGAGGAAGCCGATGGCGAGGTTGTATTTCATCATCGGGATGGTGATGTATCGGAACTGCTCCCACGGCGTCGCCCCGTCCATGCGTGCGGCCTCGTAGAGGTGTTCGTCGATCCCCTGCAACGAGGTGAGCGTCAGCAGCGCAAACAGCGGTGCGAGCCGCCAGATCATCCCGATTATCGGCGGCCACAGCGAGTACTCGTTTGCCCCGAGCATGACGATGTACTCGTCGATGACTCCCATTTGCACGAGGAGCTCGTTGACGATCCCCTGTGACCCGCCGAACATGAACTGCCAGATGGACGCCCCGACGACCCGCGGGAGCACCCACGGAATCAGAACGATGGCGCTGGCGACGCTGGTGTAGGGGAGCTTCTCGTCGAGGAGCCACCCCATCAGGAACCCGAGGACGATAGCGGCCAGGCTGCCGACGGTCACCCAGACGAACGTGTTCCAGAGCACCTGGTGGATGTCCGGGTCCGTCCAGATTTCGACGTAGTTCGCAAGCCCCACGAACTCGGCTTCGCTGGGCGCGAGGAGACTCTTGGTGAAGAAGCTCGAATAGATGGCCTGTGCGATGGGGTAGAGAATGAACAGTCCCACCAGCGCCATCACGGGCAGGATGGGGAGATACACCCGCAGACTCTCGGGGATGTATCTGGTCGCGCTGCGGTACGACGACTGGGCTTGGTCCACGTAACTCATAGATGTGAGGCGTTTCCTCCGAATGTAGTAGGCTCGGGCACTCTCTTTCAGGCGATCTGTTCGTCGACGACTTCCTGCACCTCGGAGTTGGCGTTACTACAGGCTTCCTCGGCGGTCGCGTTCCCGAGGACGACCGGCTGGATGACCTGCGTGTTGATGATGCTCTGGATGGACGCGATGCCGGAGAACGAGGGGAACCGCGAGGTCCGCGTGAACAGGTCGTCGTTCTCGTACAGCGTGACGAGGTCGCCGAACTGGCTCATGAACAGGTCGCTGGGCTCTTCGAACGCGCTCTTGAGGGTTGGGACACGGCCGCGGATACCCACGTCTGACTCCGCGGTGTACGTCCAGGGAGCCAGTTGCTCGGGCTGGTTCCACCAGCTCGTGTAGTCGAAGGCGGCCTGTCGCTCGGCGTCGCTCTCGGTGCCGTTACCAAGCATGAACCCCTGTGCGTTCTGCAACAGGAGGTCCTGTGGCTGGAAGTCGCCCGACGGGTTCTCCGGGAGCGGGGCGCGGGTGACAGTGTGGCCCTCGCCGTCGAGCCACTCCTGTGGGGCTCCGGTCGTCTGGTACACCGCGTTCGCGTGCGAGTAGGTGATGAATATTCCCGACTCGCCTTCCCGGAGGAGTCGACCGGCGTCGATGTGGTTGTTCTCCGCCATCGAATCCGGAAACAGGCCGGCCTCGGCGATGTCCTGGTACAGCTTCACCGCGTCAACGAAGCCTGGCTGATCGACCGTCGCCTCCATCGACTCGGGGTCGAAGTAGCGACCGCCGTTCGCGTAGACGAACCCGATGAAGTAGCCCGTCGTCAGCCCGAAATCGGTTCCGGGGGCGGTGATTGCGGCAGAGACATCGTCGATTTCCTGCATCTCCTCGCCGAGCTGTATCAGTTCGGGCCAGTTCCGTGGCGGCTGGTCGAAGCTCGTCTGTTCGAGATAGTCCGTTCGGATATCGATAAACGGCCCGAGGTCGGCGTAGCCGCCGGGAAGCCCCCACTGGCGTTCTCCCTCGGTGTCGCCCAGTCCTTCGTAGACGACCGTATCGATGTTGGCCTGGATGAAGTGGCTGTTTATCTCTTCGAGTTGGTCCTGGAACCCCTCCTGGTCGAGGGGCTGAATCGCCTGTGCGCCGACGTAGTCGGGGATCTGCTGACACTGTCCGGCCATCACGTCCGGTAGATTGTTGTTAGCCGCGGCGGAGGCGATGATCTGGTATTTTTGCCCCCACTCCTGGTGCTGGTAGCTCACGTTGTGCTCGCCGTAGTTGTCGTAGTGACCACTGATGTACTCCCGTTCGGCCGGGATACCACCGAACAGCCAGAAGTCGAGGTCCTGTGTACCGGAGCCCCCATCACTACCGGTTCCGCCGTCGCTGCTGCCGTCGCCGTCACCGCCGTCACCACCGCTACACCCTGCAAGCCCTGCGGCCAGTGCGGTTCCGAGGCCGGTCAGATACTGTCGCCTGTCCAGTCCGCTCGCTGAGTTACGGTCAACCATGATCCACTATTATCGAAAGCGCAGTCCTATATGATAAATGTACCGGAATTTTGAACCAGCGGCGAGTCGATGCCCCAGCAACAGTGGATTGTACTCGTACGTCCCGGCGTCGTCGTATCCGACTCCAACACAGACCAAAATTAAATGACGGTGTGGGTTTTCGGTTCGAGTACAGATGGCAAGCAAACGCGCGTCGTTCGAAAGCGCTCTCGAGGCGTTAGGTGTGACAGTTTCCAGCACTACCGAGTCTGAACTCGAAGCCGCTGTTACCCAGGCGATTACGGAGCCTGCAGTCGGAACCGCGCTCGACGAGACGGTCGGGGACGAGGCGTTTTCGCTCACAGAGACGCCGGTGACGGTCGACCCGACACCGGTCGCGCTTCGCGAAGCGACTACCGGCGTAACCGGCGCCGAACTCGGTGTCGGCGACTACGGCTCACTCGTCCTCTCGATGACCGAAGAGGCCAGCGAACTCGTGAGCCTGTTCGTCGAGCGCCATGTCGCCGTCCTTCACGAGGAAGACATCCAGCCCGATATGGACGCGGCAGTGGCAGAACTGGACGAGCGGTTTAACGAAACTGGAGGGAGTGCGATTATCGCTACAGGACCGAGCGCGACAGCCGATATGGGCGCGCTAGTCAAGGGCGCACACGGACCCAGAGAGGTCCACGTTATCGTCGTCGAGGGGGGAGCGTGACGATGGCGACCGCCGACGAACTCCGCGAGCTGATGCGGACCGAGGGCGCGGCAGTCGCGGAGAACACGCAGGGGTTCAATACGGGGCGCTACGACTCTGTCGCGGATTTAGCGGACTACGAGGATCTCAAGCAAGCGGCCCGCAGCATCAAGGAGGACGCCATCGCGGATCTTCCAGATCTCCTCGACCAACTAACGGACACCGTCGAAGCCAACGGGGGGACCGTGTACATTGCCGACGACGCCGCTGACGCGAACGAATATATCCGTGACGTGGTCGACGAGCGAGCGGCTGACCGGGTCGTCAAGAGCAAGTCGATGACCAGTGAGGAAATCGAGGTCAACGAGGCACTCGAAGCGGACGGCGTGGACGTGGTCGAGACGGACCTGGGCGAGTGGGTGTTGCAGGTCGCCGACGAAGCCCCATCCCACATCGTCGCCCCGGCGATTCACAAGTCCCGCGAAAGCATCGCGGACCTGTTCAACGAACGGTTCGACCCCGACGAGCCGCTGGAGACGGCCGAGGAACTGACCCGCTTCGCCCGCGAGAAACTGGGCGAGCAGATCATCGACGCGGAAGTCGGCATCACCGGTGCGAACTTCGTTACGGCCGATACCGGGACGATGGCGCTGGTCACCAGTGAGGGCAACGCCCGCAAGACGGTGGCAGCGACGGACACGCACGTCGCCGTCGCCGGCGTCGAGAAGGTCATCCCGACGGTCGGGGACCTCCACCCATTCATCGAACTCATCGGTCGCTCGGGCACCGGCCAGGACATCACGTCGTACGTCTCGCTGCTGACCCCGCCGGTCGACACCCCGGTCGTCGATTTCACCGACGACGAAACGCCGCTGTCTGCGTTCGACGCCGACCGCGATTTCCACCTCGTGTTGATCGACAACGGCCGGCTAGAGATGCGGGACGACGAGCACCTCCGGGAGACGCTGTACTGCATCCGGTGTTCTGCCTGTTCGAACTCCTGTGCGAACTTCCAGAGCGTGGGCGGCCACGCGTTCGGCGGGGAGACGTACTCGGGTGGCATCGCGACCGGATGGGAAGCCGGCATCGAGGGGCTGGACGTGGCCGAGGAGTTCAACGACCTCTGTACCGGGTGTACCCGCTGCGTGAACGCCTGCCCGGTCGGCATCGATATCCCATGGATCAACACCGTCGTCCGGGACCGGATCAACCGCGACAAGGACGCTCCCGGAGAGTGGCTCGTCGACGGACTCACGCCCGACGAAGAGGACGACGGTGCGCCACTGCAAAAGCGCTTCTTCGGCAACTTCGAGACCGTCGCAAAGCTCGGCAGCGCCACCGCACCGGTGTCGAACTGGCTGGCTGAGACGACACTCGCTCGGAGGTCGATGGACCGAATCTTGGGTATCGACCCACGGCGAGACCTTCCGACGTTCGAGCGGGAGACGCTCGTCGACTGGGCCGCTGCCCGCGACTCACGGGTGGACGACCCCGAGCGCCGGGCGGTGCTCTATCCGGATCTGTACACGAACCACGTACAGGTCGACCGCGGCAAAGCCGCCGTGAAGGTGCTCGAATCGCTGGGCGTCGACGTGGTGGTCCCACCGGCCCCATCCAGCGGCCGCGCGCCGCTGTCCCAGGGGATGGTCGCGACGGCGACCGACCACGCAGAACGGGTCACAGAGACGCTCAGTCCCCACATCGAAGACGGCCGCGACGTGGTCGTCATCGAACCGAGCGATCACGCGATGTTCACGCGCGAGTACGAGCGCCTTCTTGACGAGGCAGCGTTCACGGACATCGCGGAGAACAGCTACGAAGTGTTCGAATACGTTTTCGGGTTGCTCGACAATGGAGCCTCCGTCGATTCACTGTCGACTGTCGAGGGCGCCGAAATCGCGTACCACAGCCACTGCCAGCAGCGGACGCTCGGGCTCGAAGCCCACACCGTCGCCGTCCTCGAAGACTGTGGCTACGACGTGGCCACGTCCGACGTCGAGTGTTGCGGCATGGCTGGGAGCTTCGGGTACAAATCTGACTACTACGAACTGAGCATGGACGTCGGCGACCGACTCCGGACGCAGTTGCGGGACGACGGCGTCCAGGAGCGGCCCGTGGTCGCCAGTGGGACCTCCTGTCTC
>Ga0207720_100026_pt1 | contig 192476 bp, 185 predicted proteins | sample A23P2SouthBayCA_2_FD_187751 | JGI IMG/M metagenome (GOLD analysis project Ga0207720, IMG submission 187751) | Aerobic enrichment media microbial communities from Eden Landing Ponds, California, USA - A23 E3 (2) (SPAdes) | ecosystem: Environmental > Aquatic > Marine > Unclassified | place...
GGGGGAGCCGATCGAAGCGGCGATTGCCCCGGGTGTCGCGGTGGTGGACCGTCTCCATCGCGACCAGGGCGACGCGCATGTGCCGGCCGACGACGGGGGGCGCAAAAAATCCCCCCTATCCGGCACAAACTGGGCCGAGGGCGTCACCCCGGATCGCCCCCGCCCCGGACGCCACACAAACCATTTGGGTCCCAGGGCCGTCTCCCCGCGGGTGTACGAGTACGACTTGGAGCGGTACCTCACCGTCCGCCAGGCCTACGGCGCCACGCTCGGCGCGCCGGACGACCTGGCCTTCCTCTACGACGCGACCGGCGTCGGTCAGGTCTGGACGCTGTCCGAGCCGGGCGCCTGGCCCGAACAGCGCACGTTCTTCGACGAGCCGGTCTCCTTCGTCGACGCCTCGCCCACGCGCGAGGAGTGGGTCTTCGGCATGGACGACGGCGGGAACGAGCGCCTGCAGTTCTTCCGCCTCGACGCCACCGACGGTCGGATCGTTCCGCTGACCGACCGGCCAGAGTCGAAGCACCGCTGGGGCGGCTGGGACGGCGACGGCGACCGGTTCGCCTTCGCCGCGAACCGTCGGGACGAGTCGGTCTTCGACGTGTACGTCCAGGGGCGCGACGAGCGCGGCGAGGCGGCCGAGCTGGTCCACGAGGGGGACGGCTGGCTCTCGCTCGGTGGCTGGAGCCCCGACGACGACCGCCTGATCGTCGTCGAGTCGCGGAGCAGCTTCGACCAGGACGTGTCCGTCCTCGACCTGGCGACCGGCGAGCGCCGCGAACTGACGCCATCGGACGAGGAGGTGAGGTACGGGAGCGTCCAGTGGGGGCCCGAGGGCGAGGCGCTGTACTGCGTCACCGACCGCGGCGCCGACACGCAGTACCTGGCCCGACTCGACGCCGAGACGGGCGACCTGTCGGCAGTTGCCGACGGCGGGGACTGGTCCATCGACGGCCTCGCCCTCCACGAGGAGACGGGACTGCTCGTCTACTCGCGCAACGTCGAGGGCTACACGGAGCTGACGCTCGCCGAACTGACGGGGCCGACCGACCTCGACCGGCTCCCGATGCCGGGGCTCCCCGGGGGCATCGCCGGCGGCGTCAGTTTCGGCCCCGACGGCGAGCGATTCGCCCTCTCTGCAGCCGGCCGGACGCACAATACGAACGTCGCCGTGGTCGACGTCGAGGCGCTACGCGAGGGCGAGACGGCCGACGAGCGCGTCGGCGGGCCGGCGGTAACTGCCGGTGCGGTGGCCACCGAGTCCGTCGAGCGGGGCGCGACCCAGTGGACGCGCGCCTCGACTGCGGGCATTCCGCTGGAGACGATGGTCGAGCCCGAACTCGTGCGCTACGAGTCCTTCGACGGGCGGCAGATTCCGGCCTTCCTCTCCCTGCCCGACGGCGCCACGCCGGGCGAGACCCCTGTCGTGGTCGACGTCCACGGCGGCCCCGAGAGTCAGCGCCGCCCCTCCTTCTCGGGGCTGACGCAGTACCTCTGCTCGCGGGGCTACGCCGTCTTCGAGCCGAACGTGCGCGGCTCGACGGGCTACGGGCGGGCCTACACGCACCTCGACGACGTCGAGAAGCGCCCGGACGCCGTCCGCGACCTCGCGGCCGGCAAGGAGTGGCTCGCGGCCCACGACGCCGTCGACCCGGATCGGATCGCCGTCATGGGTGGCTCCTACGGCGGGTTCATGGTGCTCGCGGCGCTCACGCGCCAGCCCGGGCGCTGGGCCGCCGGCGTCGACGTCGTCGGCATCGCGAACTTCGTCACCTTCCTGGAGAACACGGGGTCCTGGCGGCGCGAACTCCGCGAGGCCGAGTACGGGAGCCTGGCAGACGATCGGGAGCTCCTGGACGAACTCAGCCCGATCAACCACGTCGAAGCCATCGACGCGCCGCTGTTCGTCCTCCACGGCGCGAACGACCCGCGGGTGCCGGTCGGCGAGGCCGAACAGATCGCCGAGGGCGCCCGCGAGCAGGGCGTCCCCGTCGAGTTGCTGGTCTTCGAGGACGAGGGCCACGGCATCTCGAAACTGGACAACCGGATCGAGGCCTACACGCGCGTGGTTGGCTTCCTGAACGACCACGTCTGATCCGCACGCGGATGCGTCCAGGAAGCGAGAATTGGATGGTACTCCCGTCGGGCGGTTTCGATGGCGTTACCGGCGACGAGAACACAAGGTGGGCTTTAATTGGCCAGGATTCGTGGGGGCTCTATGGGCATCGCGGAGCGGTCGCGGGCGCGAGTCGAGGACGTGCTCTCGGACCTCGAGGGGAGTTACGACTCCTTCCCCGTCAACCAGACGACGCTGACGTTGCCCGAGGAGCGCTACGAACGCGCCCGTCGGGAGTACGGCGAGGGAGCAGTCGACACCTACCTCAGAATCGCCAACGAGGACGGCGAGGTCCTGCACGTCACTGACGACGGGCAGGCTGGCCTCCCCGGGATCGTCGGCCAGTCGGACCACGCCGTCGAGCGCGACCTCGAGCGCCGGATGGAACGCCAGACCGGGGTCGAATGTTCCGTGGACGGCCTCGAGGAAGTCACCATCGCCGGTCTCGGCAACGCCGACGCGCCGGACGATCCGACCTACTACCGGCTGCTCGTCGTCTACGAGGCGAGTTACCAGTGCGGTGAACTCGCGGAGGGCGTCGAGTGGCAGGCCGGGACCGCCGAGCCACGACCCGCGTTCGTCTGACGCTAGTCGGGCAGGACGCCCGTCACCGAGGCGACCTCGCGAGCGGCGGCCTCGTTCATCCCGTCGCCGAGGATCGTGTAGCGATCGCGGATCTCGTGGGCGCTCGTCAGCGCCTCGATGACGGTCTCGCCGTCGACGCCGAGTTCCGCCGCCGTCGTCGGCGCGCCGATCGTCGCCAGCGAGTCGCGGACGTTGCGCCACTGGCCGCCCTCGCCGGTGTGGAGGTACTCCGTCATGATCGAGCCGACGCCGACCTGGTGGCCGTGCAGCGCTGCGTTCGGCACGAGCTGATCGAGCCGGTGGGAGAACAGGTGCTCGGCGCCGCTGGCCGGTCGCGAGGAGCCGGCGATGGACATCGCCACGCCCGAGGAGACCAGCGCCTTCGTGACGATCCAGGCCGACTCCTCCAGGCCCTCCTTGACGTACTCGGCGCGGTCCACGAGCATCTGGGCGGTCATCTGGGAGAGCGCGCCGGCGTACTCGGAGTACTCGACGTTCTTCAGCCGGTGGGCGAGTTGCCAGTCCCTGACGGCGGTGTAGTTGGAGATGATGTCGGCACAGCCGGCGGTCGTGAGCCGCCAGGGCGCGGCGGCGATGATGGCCGTGTCCGCGACGACGGCCATCGGCGGTTCCGCGGCGACGCTGTGCCGCGCGTCGCCGTCCGGCACCGACCCGCGCCCGGACACGATGCCGTCGTGGCTCGCGGCGGTCGGGACGGAGACGAAGCCGCAGTTTCGCTCGTCGGCGGCCATCTTCGCGATGTCGATGGCCTTGCCGCCGCCGACGCCGACGAGGTAGCCGGGGTCGACGCGCTCTGCGGCGTCGAGGACCCGACTGACGGCGTCGAAACTCGCCTCGTCGACGACGATCGTCTCGGGCTCGGTGCCGAGCGTCGCGAGCTGGTCGACGACGGCGTCGCCGGCCACGTCGCCCGCCGTCGGGCTCGTGACCACCAGCGGGCGCCCGGAGATGTGGAGGTCTGCGACCGCGTCGGCCGTCTGCTCGATGACGCCGTGGCCGATCACGACGTTCCGGGGCAGCCGGATCCACGTCGACTTCTCGAACATACTCCCCGTCGCGGGGGCGGGGGCAAAACAGTTTGTCCTCGCGGCGCCCGCCGAGTCGCGAGCCGCGATCGCGGGCCGTCAGTCGTCGGCCTGTCCGTGGACGGTACCGCCCGCGCCGCCGGCCCGGGGCTCTGCGGGATCCGGCAGTTCGCTCCGGACGTCGTCGCGCTCGCGGTCGGCGATGACCTCCGCGTAGGCGTCGGGCATGACCTTCGTGAACTGTTCGAGTTCGGCGTCCCAGTCGTCGAGCAGCTCCCGCGCGCGGTCGGAGTCGGTGTAGGTGGCGTGGTTCTCGACCAGACGGGTGACCATCGCGCGGTCGGCCTCGTCGAGGTCGTCGTAGAGGGTGACCATGCCCGTGTTGGCGCGCTCCGCGAAGTCGCCGTCGGGGTCGTAGACGTACGCGACGCCGCCGGACATCCCGGCGGCGAAGTTCTTGCCCGTCTCGCCCAGCACGACGATGGCGCCGCCGGTCATGTACTCGCAACCGTGGTCGCCGACGGCCTCGACGACGCCCTTCACGCCGGAGTTGCGGACGGCGAAGCGCTCGCCGGCCACGCCGTTGACGTAGGCCTGGCCCTGGGTCGCGCCGTAGAGGGCGACGTTCCCGATGAGGACGTTCTCGTCGGCGTCGTAGGGTGCCTCGGGTGGCGTCCGGACGATCAGTTTCCCACCCGAGAGGCCCTTGCCGACGTAGTCGTTGGCGGCGCCGACGAGATCCATCGTCACGCCGTCCTGCAGGAAGGCCCCGAAGCTCTGGCCGGCGGTCCCCGACAGGCGCGCGGTGATGGTGTCCGCCGGGAGCCCGTCGGTGCCGTACTCGCGCGAGATGCGGTTCGAGAGGGTGGCGCCGACCGCGCGGTCTGCGTTGTCGACGTCCAGGTCGACCGTCACGGGTTCGCCGCGCTCGATGGCGGCCTCGGCTTCCTCGAGGATGGCCCAGTCGAGTTGCTGGTCGACCTCGTGGGTCTGGGGCTGGGTCTTGTACCGATCGACGCCGTCGGGGCGGTCGGGTTCGGCGAGGACGCCAGAGAGGTCGACTTTCTTCGCCTTCGGGTTCTCGACGTCGGTCCGCTGGCGGAGGACGTCGACCTGGCCCACCATCTCGTCGACGGTCCGGAAGCCGAGTTCGGCCATGATCTCCCGCAGTTCCTCGGCCATGAACGTCATGTAGTTGATGACGTGCTGGGGCTCGCCGGGGAAGCGCTCGCGCAGCTTCTCGTTCTGGGTGGCGACGCCGACCGGACAGGTGTTCTCGTGGCACTGCCGGGCCATGACGCAGCCCGAGGTGACCATCGAGGCCGTCCCGAAGGCGTAGCCCTCGGCGCCGAGCAGCGTCGCGATGGCGACGTCCCGGCCGGTCATCAGCCCGCCGTCGGTGGTCACCTCGATGCGGTCGCGCAGGCCCGTCTCGGTGAGGAGCTGATTCGCCTCCGCGAGGCCCAGTTCCCAGGGGACGCCCGCGTTCTTGATGGACGTCTTCGGACTCGCGCCGGTGCCGCCAGAGTCACCGGAGATGTGGACCTTGTCTGCGTTGGCCTTGGCGACGCCGGCGGCGATGATGCCGACGCCCGCCTCGGCGACGAGCTTGACGTTGACGTCCGCCTCGGGGTTGCCCGCCTTGAGGTCGTGGATGAGCTGCTTGAGGTCCTCGATGGAGTAGATGTCGTGCAGCGGCGGGGGCGAGATGAGCCCGACGCCGGGCGTGGCGTAGCGGACGTGGGCGATCATCTCGTTGACCTTCTTGCCGGGCAGGTGACCACCCTCGCCTGGCTTGGAGCCCTGGGCCATCTTGATCTGGAGTTCCTCGGCGGCCGAGAGGTACGTGCTCGTGACGCCGAACCGCCCGGAGGCGACCTGCTTCGTGTGGCTGTCCTTCTCGGTCCCGAAGCGCTCGGGTGGTTCGCCGCCCTCCCCGGTGTTCGAGGCGGCGCCGAGTCGGTTCATCGCGATGGCGTTGTTCTCGTGCATTTCCGGCGAGAGCGAGCCCAGGCTCATCGCGGCCGTTTCGAACCGTGTCACGATGTCTTCGACGGGTTCGACCTCGTCGAGTGGTACCGACTCACGGTCCTCGTCGGCGAACTCCAGGAGGCCGCGGAGGGTGTACTGCTCTTTCGTCTGGTCGTTGACGAGGTCGGCGTACTCCCGGTAGGTCTCGTAGTCCCCCTGCCGGACGGCCTGCTGGAGCGTGCCGACGGTCTCGGGGTTCCACTGGTGGTGGATGCCGCCCGAGCGGTTCTCGTACTCGCCCACGCGGTCCATGTCGGCGTCGTCGCTCCAGGCGACCTCGTGGCGGTCCGCGAGGTCGTCCTCGATCTCCTCGATGCCGACGCCCTCGGTGCGGTTCTCGGTCCCCTCGAAGTACTCGGCGACGAACTCCGAGGACAGGCCGACGGCCTCGAAGATCTGGGCCCCCTGGTAGCTCTCGACGGTCGAGATGCCCATCTTCGCCATCGTCTTCAGGAGGCCGTCCTCCACGGCGTTGACGTAGGCGTCGATGGCGACCCCCGGATCGGCGCCGTCGGGACCGGCGACGAGGTCCTCGATGGTCTGGTAGGCCAGGTAGGGGTTGATCGCGCCCGCGCCGTAGCCGACGAGGGTCGCGAAGTGGTGGACTGCGCGCGGGTCTCCAGACTCCAGCACCAGCCCGACGTGGTTGCGCAGGCCGTTGCGGACGAGGTGGTGGTGGACGCCGCCGACCGCGAGGAGGCTCGGGATCGGAACGCGATCCGGGCCGGCGTCCCGGTCCGAGAGGACGATAACGTCGTTCTCCCGGGCCGCCTCGTCGACGGCCGCGCGGAGGGCCGCGACGGCCGACTCGAGGTCGGTCTCGTCGGGCTCGTAGGTGATGTCGACGACCGCCGACGCGAGGCCGTCGGCACCGTCGAGGTCCCGAATGCCCGCGAGTTCCTGATCGGTCAGGATCGGCGAGTCGAGCACGAGCTGGTTTGCGTGCTCGGGGGACTCGCCGAGGATGTTTTTCTGTTCCCCGAGGCGGGTCTCGAGGCTGGTGACCAGTTCCTCGCGGATGTAGTCGAGCGGCGGGTTCGAGACCTGGGCGAACAGCTGCTTGAAGTAGGTGAACAGGGGGCGGTTGAACTGCGAGAGGACCGACAGCGGCGTGTCGTCGCCCATCGAGCCGACGGGATCCTTGCCCTTCTCGGCCATCGGTTCGAGGAGGTGATCGACCTCGTCGTAGGTGTAGCCGTACATCGCCTGGTGGGCCCGGAGTTCGTCGACGGGCTCCTGGGTGGCGTTGTCGTCGCCGGGGGAGACGTCCGCCGTCCGGAGCTGGTGGTCGGCGACCCACTGTCCGTACTGCTCGTCGGCGAGATCGTCGAAGACCTCCGCGTCGGGGATGACGCGGCCCTCCTCGGGGTCGGCGAGGAAACACTGGCCGGGCTGGAGGCGGCCGCGCTCGCGGATCTCGCTCTCGTCGTAGTCCAGCGCACCGGCCTCGGAGGACATGACGAGGCGGCCGTTCTCGAGGACGTCGTACCGGCAGGGGCGCAGGCCGTTGCGGTCGAGCACCGCGCCGACGCGCTCGCCGTCGGTCGCCGCGACGAGCGCCGGGCCGTCCCAGGGTTCGACGATCGAGGCGTGGTAGTCGTAGAAGTCCCGGCGGTCGCCCCGGACGTCGTTGTCCTCCCCGCGCCAGGCCTCCGGGATGAGCATCCGAAGTGCGTGAGGGAGGTCGCGCCCGCCAAGCATCAGGAGTTCGAGGGCGTTGTCGACGCTGGCCGTGTCGGACTGGTCGGGATCGTCGATGATCGGCTTGATCGTCTCGATGTCCTCGCCGAAGGCGGGGTGTTCGATGTCCGTCTCCCGGGCCCGCATCCAGTTGATGTTGCCCTGGATGGTGTTGAACTCGCCGTTGTGGATGATCCCCCGGTAGGGGTGGGCGAGGTGCCAGGCGCCCAGCGTGTTCGTCGAGAAGCGCGCGTGGACCATGGCGAAGGTCGAGCGCAGCCGCTCGTCGGTCAGTTCGGGGTAGTAGTCGGACACCTGATCGGCCGTCAGGAGTCCCTTGTAGACGACGGTCTTGCGATCGAGCGAGACGACGTAGAAGCGCTCGTGGCCCGCGGGCTCCTGGTCCTCGATCCGGTTTTCGAGGGCCCGCCGACCGACGTACAACTGTCGGTCGAAGTCCTCGCCGGTCTCGCCCGTCGCCGACGCGACGGCGACCTGGGCGACGTGCGGTTCGGAATCCAGGGCGGTTTGCCCCAGGCCGTCGTTGTTCGTCGGAACGTCCCGCCAGGCGAGTACTTCGAGGCCGGCCTCGGCCAGTTCGTCCTCGACGAGCCGCTGGAGGGACTCCCGAACGGCCGCGTCCTGCGGGAGGAACAGGGAGCCGACGGCGTACGCGCCGGGGGCCGGGAGGTCGGCGTCGAACTCGTCGTCGAAGAACTCGTGGGGGATCTGGAGCATGATGCCCGCCCCGTCGCCGGTGTTCTCCTCGGCACCGGTCGTGCCGCGGTGTTCGAGGCACTCGACCAGTTCGAGACCGTCCTCGACGACGGCGTGACTCTGGCCGTCTTCGAGGTCCATTACGACCCCGACGCCACAGTTCGATCGCGCGTCGGCGGAGTCTGCGAGCCCACCCTGGCTCGCGCTACCCGCGCCGAGACGTCGTTCGCTCATGGTACGCGGTGGCAAGGACCTCCGCAATAAGAGGTTTCTCCTGAAAGGGTCAGGGTGTGTTAAACTCAAATAAGGGAATATATATCGAATAAGTGTTGTACTAGGACGGGCGCGTCGGCGGAGGTCGACGGCACAGATTCGCTTCTACCAGCCCTACAGTGAGGAATAATCGTTATAGATGGGGCCTTATACGTCCGAGGACCGATCGACAGAGAACCGGGACCGGGTCTGATTGCTCGAGGCGGTCGCCGAAAACGACGGTCGGCGGTCAGTAGCTCTTCGCGAAGTAGGCCGTCTCTTCGGCCGCCTCGCCACAGATCGCACAGTCCTCGTGGATCGGTTCCGCGTCGCGGTCCAGGGGGACCATGACGATCTCGGCGGCGATGGCGTCCTTGATCGGTTCCTCGCAGGCCTCGTCGCCACACCAGCCGGCCGTGACGTACCCGCCGTGCTGGCCGATGGTGCCGAGGATCTCCTCGCGGCTCTCGGCCTCGCGGATCTCGCCCTCCAGGGTCTCCTCGGCGCTGGCGTAGAGCTTGGCGAAGATGGTGTCGAGGTGGTCGTCGACGGTGTGACCGATCCCGGTCCGGTCGACGCTCTCGCTCTCGCCGTCGGGCCGGTGGACGAGCGTGGCACCACCCTCTTCGACCTCGTTGGGACCGACCTCTATCCGGAGGGGGACGCCCTTGAGCTCCCACTCGTTGTACTTGAAGCCGGGGTTGCGGTTCTCGCGGTCGTCGAGGTGGACGCGGTGGCCCGCTGCCTGGAGGTCGTCCCGGAGCTCCTCCGCGTAGTCGAGCACCTCGGGCTTGTTCTCGCCCTGCCAGATGGGGACGATCACGACCTGCTCGGGGGCGAGCGTCGGCGGGAGGACCAGCCCCTGGTCGTCCGAGTGGACCATGATGAGCGCGCCCATCGCGCGCCAGGAGAGTCCCCAGGAGGTCGTGTGGGCGACGTGTTCGTCCTCGTCGGCGTCGGCGTAGGTGAGGTCGAAGGCCTCCGCGAAGGAGGTCCCGAGGTAGTGGGAGGTCCCCCCCTGGACGGACTTGCCGTCGGGCATCAGGGCCTCGACGGTTGTCGTCGTGTGCGCGCCGGGGAACTTGTCGTGGTCGGGCTTGCGACCAATCATCGCCGGCAGCGCCATGACCTCCTCGTAGAGGCGCTCGTACTGCTCGAGGCGGGTCATCGTCTCGTCCCAGGCACCCTCCTCGTCGGCGTGGGCGGTGTGGCCCTCCTGCCAGAGGAACTCCTTCGTGCGGAAGAAGGGCTTGGTCTCGGTGGCCTCCCAGCGCACGACCGAGCACCACTGATTGAGGCGCAAGGGCAGGTCGCGGTGCGAGCGGACCCACTGTGCCATGTAGGGGGCGATGATTGACTCGCTCGTGGGGCGGACGGCCAGCCGCTCTTCGAGTTCGTCGTACCCGCCGTGGGTCACCCAGGCCACCTCCGGATCGAAGCCCTCGACGACGTCCTTCTCCTTCTCGAGGTAGCTCTCGGGGATGAACAGCGGGAAGTAGGCGTTCTGGGCCCCGGTGTCTTTGAACCACCCGTCGAGACGGTCCTGGATGCGCTCCCAGATGGCGTAGCCCCGCGGGCGCGTGACGATGAACCCGCCCATCGGCGCGTAGTCGGCGAGGCCGGCCTTCTGGACGAGTTCGGCGTACCACTCGCCCGTCTCGTGGGCCTTGGACTTCGTGATGCCGAGTTCCTGCTCGGCGTCCTCGTCGCTCATGTGGCCTCGTCCGGGGTCGAGGTACAAACAGACTGCGTTTGGTCGCGGCGGGGATGCTCAGCGCCTCGCCCGCCCGACGACGAGTGCGACCGCCAGTCCGACGGCGAGCAGGCCCACTGCGACCGGGAGGACCCCGCCACCGCTGCCCCCATCCGCTGCGCCACCGTCGGCCCCGCTCCCGCCGTTAGATCCGCTCTCGCTGCTTCCATCGGACACGGCCCCCGTCTCCCTGAGCGGTTCGTATCCGACGTGGTAGGCCCGCCGGTCCCGGTCGAGCAGGTAGATCGGCCGGACGACGGGATCGACCGCACCTGTCCCGGCCGCCTCGTCCAGGGTGACCCGGAGCAGCGTGACCTCGCCCTCCACCGACTCGGGAATCTCGCGGACCTGGATCCGGAGACTCCCCTCCCGTGGGGCGATGTGGGCGCCGCCGCGGTGCTCGTCGACGTTCGGCAATTCCTCGTAGTCCGGGGTGGAATCGCCCAGCGAGTGCAGGTGGAGTTCGAACTCCCGGAGGCCGTCGTCCAGGCCGGACGCGACGACGTCGAAGCTGGCGCCCTGGGCTGGCTGTTCGTCGCTGGGGACGACGTCGACGTCGGCACTCGCCCCCCGCGGAACGGTCTCGAACCGACTCCCCTGGGTGGCGGTGATGCGGTAGGAATCGCCGGTTGCGTTGGTCGCGTTCAGGACGTCGACGGAGAGGTCCGTCGTGCCCGTGGACCCGGCCAGAACGGCCACGCTCCCCACCGTCGGGCCGTCCTCGTCGGTCAGGTTGGCCCCGTCGACGTCCACGGTCGTGACGCGGCCGGCGTCGCTCGTGGTGACGTTCAGCGAGGCAGGTGACCCAGGACTCGTGACGTTCTCGACGGTCGCGGCGCTCGGATCGTCGATCGTCACCTCGTACGTGACGTTGGCGAGGCCGCCGTCGAGGTCGTCGAACCAGAGGTCGTAGTAGACGCGCTGGTCCGCCGCGACGACGGCGTCGTACGGATCGACCGTATCCGACTGGCCGAGTTTCACCCTGGCACCGGGCCGGTCCATCTCGACGTCGATCGCGGCACCGGTCGCCTCGACGACATCGTAGGCGGTACCGTCGTCTCCGGTCAGCGTCGGTGCGTCGATGGCCAGGTCGACCGCGCCGGGTTCGTCGCCGAGGATGTCGAACCTGGCGAGGGTCACCTCGCCCTCCACGTCGGCCTCGACGCCACTCGTGCGAATCAGCTGCTGTGCTCGATCGAAATTGCGGTATGACGTCCGCGTACTGCTCCCGTAGTCCGTCGTGGCCCACCTGGCGTAGGCTCGATCGACGTCGGAACTGACGACCGTGACGTTGAAGCGTTCGAGCCCCCGGTCCAGTCCCGTCGCGACCAGGGCCACGGTGGCGTTGTCGTCCTCCTGGATGGTCGCGTCCGCGGGTTCGAGGCGGAGCGTCACGCCATCCGTTCCCTGTGCTGCCGTGCCGCCGCTGGCGAGCAGGAGTCCCACCGCGAGCGCGCCAGCGATCAGCGTGCCGACGACCGTCCGCCGCATGTGAGCGCCTGGTCGCCAGCACACAATCAATGTAGCGGCCGGATCGACTCCCGAATCCGACTCCCCCACGCCGGTCGGCGGCCGATCACCGCTCGCTCGCGAACGGGCTCTCGCCCGCGCTCCACTCCCAGCCGGGCAGGCGCGTCTGGAAGCCGGCGGCCAGCGCCGCGAGCAGGTCGTCCTCGCCCGCCGTCTCCCCCGCGTCGACGGTCACGTCGGCGTAGTGGAACGTCGCCTCCGCGAGGAGCCGACGGGGCTGGGAACCGGCCAGCATCCCCGCGAGTTCGCGGGCCAGGAGTTCGTCGACGACGAAGCCCGGGTAGTCGTCGGTCACGTCGAGGTCGCGCAGGAGCGCGACGAGGGCCGCGACGTTCACCGCGAGGTCGCCGTCGGCGAAGATGGCCTCGACGGCGTCCAGATACTGGGACTCCTCGACGTGGGCGACTTCGGTGTCGAAACGCGGCCCGAGGTCGTCGCGGACGGCGTTGACGATCTCGACGACCGTCGGCGCCTGCGATTCGATCCACTCCCGTTCGGCCCGAACGACGGCGGGGGTGACGTCCATGCGCCCGCGTCGACCCGGGCGACCTACTGCTTTGCGAAGGCTTTTATACGAGTGGGCAAGTAGCGGAGACATAGATCGGTTTTCCGGACGGGGCCTCTCGTCCGGACTGCAGCCCGACTAGCGGGCAAACCGACATCGAGAAATGATTCTGACAGCTCCGTTTGCGCGGGTGGGCTCCTCGGCCGTGGCACCGTGCCACAGCCAGGGCTCTCACCGCTCTCCACCTGTGACACATGAGTAGGGTTGACGATCGACTCGAGGAGATCCGCGAATCGATCACCGACGAAGTGCCGAACGACATCACCATCACCGAGGTCACCTACGAGGGACCCGAACTCGTCATCTACACGCGGAACCCCCGGACGTTCGCGGAGAACGGCGACCTCGTGCGGACGCTCGCCTCGAAGCTCCGCAAGCGAATTACCGTCCGACCGGACCCCGACGTCCTCTCGCCGCCCACGGAGGCCAGAGAGGAGATCCTCTCGGTCATCCCGGAAGACGCGGAGGTCACCGACCTCGACTTCCACGCCGACACCGGCGAAGTCGTCATCGAGGCGACCAAGCCCGGCATGGTCATCGGGCGCCACGGGTCGACCCTCCGGGAGATCACCCAGAAGGTCGGCTGGACCCCCGAGGTCGTCCGGACGCCACCGATCGAGTCCGCGACGGTCGACAACGTCCGCAACTTCCTCAAGCAGGAGCGCGAGGACCGGCGGGACATCCTCGAACGGATCGGCCGACAGATCCACCGCGAGGAGATGGCCGACGACGAGTGGGTCCGCATCACGACGCTGGGCTGTTGCCGGGAGGTCGGTCGCGCCGCGTTCATCCTCTCGACGCCGGAGACCCGCGTCCTCATCGATTGCGGGGACAAGCCCGGCGCCGAGGGCGAGGTACCGTACCTGCAGGTCCCCGAGGCCCTCGGATCGGGCGCGAACTCGCTGGACGCCGTGGTCCTGACCCACGCCCACCTGGACCACTCCGCGCTCATCCCGCTCCTGTTCAAGTACGGCTACGACGGGCCCATCTACTGTACGGAACCGACGCGGGACCTGATGGGCCTCCTGACGCTGGACTACCTCGACGTGGCCGCCAAGGAGGGACGTGCCCCGCCATACGAATCTGCCCAGGTCCGCGAGGCGATCAAGCACTCGATCACCCTGGAGTACGGCGACGTGACCGACATCGCACCGGACGTCAAGCTGACCTTCCACAACGCCGGGCACATCCTCGGGAGCGCCATCTCGCACTTCCACATCGGCGACGGCCTCTACAACGTGGCCTTCTCCGGCGACATCCACTACACCGACACGCGGCTGTTCAACGGCGCCGTCAACGAATTCCCCCGCGTCGAGACGCTCGTGCTGGAGTCGACCTACGGCGGCCGCAACGACTACCAGACCGACCAGGAGGACTCCGAGCGCAAACTGAAGAAGATCATCCGCGAGACGACGACCGAGGGCGGGAAGGTCCTGATCCCCGCCTTCGCCGTGGGGCGCTCCCAGGAGATCATGCTCGTCCTCGAGGAGGCGATGCGCAACGGCGACATCCCGACGGTGCCGGTCCACCTCGACGGGATGATCTGGGAGGCGACGGCCATCCACTCGACGTACCCGGAGTACCTCCGCGACGACCTCCGGGACCGCATCTTCCACGAGGACAAGAACCCCTTCCTCGCCGAGCAGTTCAACCACATCGACGGCGGCGAGGAGGAGCGCCAGGACGTCACCGACGGCGGCCCCTGCATCGTCCTCTCGACCTCGGGGATGGTGGAGGGTGGCCCCATCATGTCGTGGCTGGAGCACCTCGGGACGGACGCCGAGTCGACGATGGCCTTCGTCGGCTACCAGGCCCAGGGGACGCTCGGCCGCCGGATCCAGAACGGCTGGGACGAGATTCCGGTCGGCAACGGCGGTCGCGGCCGGGGCAACACCCTCAACCTCGAAATGAACGTCGAGACAGTCGACGGCTTCTCCGGCCACGCCGACCGCCAGGGCCTGGAGAACTTCGTGCGCACGATGAACCCCCGCCCGGAGAAGGTGCTCTGCGTCCACGGCGACGAGTCCTCGACCCAGGACCTCTCCTCGGCGCTGTACCACGAGTTCAACATGCGCACCTTCGCGCCGAAGAACCTCGAGACGTTTCGGTTCGTCTGAGGTCCGCGCGTCTGGTGCGGTCCCGCTTCTGTCTCGACATCCAGTCGCCGGGTACAACTAGACGCGAGCGGGTCGTCCTGGCGTCAGTTTAAGTGGGCGGCGCACGCGTCCACGGGCATGCCCGTCCCTCGCTACCGACGAATCGCGCTCCGCGGCCTCGTCGCGGCCGTGGTCGCCGCGCTGCTCAACGCCGCCCTCGTCCCGGTAGCGCGGACGCTCGCCATCGCGCCGGGCTTCGAGCCCATCGCCTATCCGCCGGTGGTCTTTCTCACCGTACTCGGCGTCCTCGCGGGGACCGCCGTCTTCGCCGCCGTCACGCGGCTGAGCACCACGCCCGGCGCGCATTTCACCCAGCTCGCGATGGTCGCGCTCGCCCTCTCGGTCGTTCCAGACGTCCTGTTGCTGTTCGCCGACGAGAACGCGACGGTCACCGGCGTGCTGGTCCTCGTGCTGATGCACGTCGTCGCGGCCCTGGTGGCGGTCCGGGTCCTCGTCCGCGGCGTCGGCCCCCAGCACTGACCGCGCGCTCGCTCCGACGCGGGGGTCAGTCGCTCCCCGCGTCCGCCGGGTCGACGACCGACCCCGTTGCTGGGTCCACACCCACCTGGTCGCACTCCGCCGCCATCGGACAGGCCTCCGGATCGTCGAGACAGGCGGGCGTGCGCGCCCGGCAGTACTCGCGGCCGAACTGGATCATCGCGGTGTGCCCGAAGCCGCACTTCGATGCCGGGACGTCGCGTTCGAGGTGTTCGCGGACCGTCTCGTGGTCTGCGTCCGGCGGCGCGAGTCCGAGCCGGCGAGCGATGCGGTGGACGTGGGTGTCGACGGGGAAGACGCCGCCGCGTCCGCCCGCGAACAGAAGGACGCAGTCGGCGGTCTTCGGGCCGACGCCGTCCACCTCGAGGAGCGTCTTCCGGACCTCGCCCGGGTCGCCCGCAGCGACGTAGTCGTCGAAGACGGCTGCCGAGCCGTAGGCCCCCAGCACCCACTCGGCCGCCCCGATCAGCGACTCGGCTTTCTGGTTGTAGAGCCCCGCAGACCGGATGGTCTCGGCGAGCGTCGCGTGGTCGGCGTCGGCCAGCGCGGCGGCCAGGTCCGCGTCCGCGCCGTCGTAGCGATCCACCAGCGCGTCGAAGGCGGGCTGGCTGGCACTGTCGGAAGTGTTCTGGCTGAGGATCGTCCGGACGAGACACTCGAAGGCGTCCCGGCCCCCGTAGGTCTTCTCCCAGTACAGGTCGCCGAGGCGGTCGACGACGGCCTCGGCCCGGGTGCCGGCGGTGTCGGGATCGAACGTGGCGGCCTCCCCGCCGCCGGCGCTCCCGCCGCTGATGTTCCGGGCCGGTTCGGGGTCCTCGGACATGCCCGTGTGCTGGCGCGGCCGGCGGAAAACTGCTCTGGAGTTTCCGTGCGGTCCGGTGGCCCCGTCACGCCACGCGCAGCGTCATCGTACAGTCCGCCCCGTTCGCCAGCGCGGCCACCAGGTCGCGGTCCAGGTCGGCCGCAGCGGCGTCGGCCCCGACCATGACGGTCCGGTCGTCGACGTAGTCGCTCGTCCGCCCCACCAGACTCCGGTCGCTCTCGAAGGACAGGTCCGGATCGCCGCGTCCCTCGACCGTCGCCGCGATCCCGTCGGCTTCGATCACCGCGACGATGGTCGCGTCGGCGTCGCGGCAGGCTGCCACGAACGCCTCGTCGAAGTCCGCGGGCACCCGGTCGGCCTCGATGCCGAGGATGCAGTCGCCGGCGGGCGTCAGGTAGTCGTCGCTGGTCAGTTCGAAGGTCGAGGCGTGTGCCGCGGTGACGTGCTCGTGGCCGCGAGCGCGAACGACTTCCTCCATGGCTGGCGTCGGCGGTGGCGCCACTTGAGCGGGACGATCCGGGCTCAGGACCCGCGCTCGCCCATCGGCACCTCGACGTCGGTCTCGGTGACGTAGGCCGCGACGCGCACCCCGACGAGACTGATCAGGATACTCGCCAGGACGTACACTGCGAGGTGGCTCCCGGGCGTCAGCGAGATCGACTCGACGTCGATCGGTCCCGCCTGGAGGGACGGAACCGTGAACATGCCGAAGACGCCCGACCGTTCGAGGAAGTACGCGGAGAAGCCACGGATCGCGAGCCCGACGGCGATGGCGACGAACGGGAGATTGACGTACGCGCTGCCGAGATCGTCGTTGCGGATGAGTTCGTCGAGGAGGCGGCCGGTGCTCGCCGCAAGCGCCGCCGTCGTCAGCCAGGGGATCGCCTCGTAGACGAACCGCGTCGCGACGATCAGGATCCCCACCTCGCTGGCGGCCATGCCGGAGATGCCCAGCGCGCCCGCGAACAGCCCCACGAGCGACAGGCCGCCAGCGACGACGTAGGTGACGAGGGAGACCTGGCCGGCGTAGAGCGCGTCGCGGATCGCACCGGGGAGTGCCGCCAGGTACGCGTCGACGCCGAGGCCCTTGTAGAGGAGGAAGGTGCCGACGGCCGCGGCGATGGTTCCCAGGGCGAGGGTGGGACTGTCGGCGAGGAAGACCAGCGCCGGGAACGCCAGGAGCGCGGCCCCGAGGGGGACGAGGACGGTCTTCCGGAGTTCCTCGTCGGCGAGGAACTGCTTGAGGAGGTAGTACGTCGACTCGATGTCGCGGGCCTGGCGGACGACCACGCGGTCGACGGCGTCGACCTGCACCCGGCTCTCGACGATGGGGACGACCCGCTCGTCCTCGGCGCTGTCGACGACCACGACCGCCGAGTCGGGGTCGTGGCGCTCGACGAGCTGGTCGACCTGTCGGGCGATCTCGCGGTCGCCACCCACGCGCTCGCCCGTGCCCGACACGACCGCCACGACCGTCTCGTCGCCGTCTGCCTCGAGATCCCGCGAGAGGCGGAGCGTCTCGAGGAGGCTGTTGACCCGACTGTCTTCCGGGTCGTCCACGCCCACGCGCGTGACGAGCGACTCCACCGCCTCCCGGCCCACGATGGGCAGGGGCTCGTCGCCGAGGGATTCGCCGCGGTGGAGACAGACGACCAGGGTTGTCACGGGCGAACACAGTGGCCCACTGGTTAAAAATCCAACCACCGCGGCCGGTGTGGTGGACACTCGGTCACCAGTCGGAAACCGGACTCACTGCATCCGGAGCCCGCCGTCGTCGCCCCGGAAGCCCCCGGCAACGCCAGCCCCGAAGGTGTACGCGAGTGACGACGCCCCTCCACGGAGGCGCTCGCCGATGCCCCGGCTCGGCTCGAACTCCTGGACTGTCACCGGCGCGTCCAGGCGCGCTTCGAGGTCGTCCTCGATCGCGTCGCGGTCGCCCAGTTCGTCCACCATGCCGAACTCGACTGCCTCCTCGCCGAGGTAGACCCGGGCTTCCGTCTCGCGGACCTCGGCCTCGGCCATGTCGGTCCCCTCGGCGACGCGCTCGACGAAGTTCTCGTACCAGGCGTCGGAGAGTGCCTGCAGGTACTCCCGTTCGTCCTCCTCCAGGGGCTTGAACGACGAGAGGGCGTCCTTGTACTCACCCGAGACGATGCGCTCGTAGGAAACCCCCTGTTCCTCGAAGAGGTCGTGGACGCGAAACTGCGAGAAGACGACGCCGATGGAGCCGACGATCGACCCGTCGCGCGCCCAGAGTTCGTCGCACCCGCTCGCGATCCACATCCCGCCGCTGGCACAGACGTCGTTCGTGTAGGCCACGGTCGGGCCGTCGAAGTCCGCGGCGGCCTGTCTGATGTCGTCGGAGGGGACGACCGCGCCGCCGGGCGTGTTCAGCTTCACCAGCAACGCCTCGACGTTGCGGTCGTCGTCCGCGCGCTCGATCTGTTCGACGACGTCGTCCGCACCGGGGGACGTCGGACTCGGCGGGACGCCCCCGCCCCCGCCGTCCCGCGTGATCGGTCCCTCGACTGAGACTTCCGCCACGTTGTAGTCCGGGAAGGCCCCGGTCGCGATCCGACCACCCAGCTTCAGGCTCGCGAGGACGAGCCCCAGGACGAGCACGACGCCGAGCAGATCGGTCAGGTCGCCCGGGACGTCGACGAAGAGGTACCAGCCGGCCACGACGGCGACGGCCGCCACCGCCAGCACCACGACCGTTCGTCCGATGCCTCTGAGCACGCGTTGCAGTCGCATGACCGAGGGTCCGGCTGGACGCCTGTTAAAGGTGGAGTGTCACTGCCCGTCTCGCGACGGCTGTCCGGCGCTCGTGCATATCCTGGTCGCGAGAGGTGTCCATCGCGGACCTGATCCTGTTGCTGTCCGAACAGTGACGGTCCCGGGTGGTGGGTCCGGACAACTGCCGTCGGCGTCCGCACCGCGAGACGGCAACGGCGCGCTACCCGAGAAGTGGTATCGGCGTCGCGGTCAGAGCAGCCCCGTCTTCTGGAGCTTCATCAGGTCCTCGGTGTCGAGGGTCTCGCCTTCCTTGAACTTCTGGTAGATCTCTTCGGCCTCCTCGCGGGCGGCCTCCTGCTTTTCCTCGCGCTCTGCGCGCTCTTCCTGCTCTTCTTTCTTGTCGAGTTCGCGCAGGCGCTTCTGGACGCGCACGAAGTCCTCGTGGTGCTGGTCGGCGGCCTCCTGGGCCTCCACGAACTTCTCGTGCATCTCGTCGGCCTCGTCCCGGATGTCGTCGGCCTCGCGGTAGGCCTCGATCATCTGGTTGTGGTGCTTCTGGGCCTCGTCGGCCAGCTCCGTGACCTTCTGGTGGTGCTTCGAGGCCTCGGCGCGGACCTCTTCTGCCTCCTCCTTGAGGTCGTCGAGCTCCTTGTTCTGCTCGAGCTTGTCGCGCTTCTCGGCGAGTTGCTCGCGCTTGTCCTCGATCTTCTCGATGAGTTCGCGCTCGTCGTCGGCCGACAGGACCTCGGTCTGCTGTTTGAACTCCAGGTCCTCGATCTCGGACTCGAGCTCGTCGATGCTCTTGCCCTGATCGAGCTTGAGGTCGTTTTTGACCGCCTCGACCTCGTCGAAGAGGTCGTTGGCCTCCGCGTTGAGTTCGTTGCGCTGTTCCTTGTGCTCCTGGACCTGCTCGTTGAGCTCGTCGCGCTGCTCGCGGTGTTCCTGGGCCTCGTCGACCTTCTCGCGCGTCTTCGCGTTGAGGTCGTCGCGGCTGGAGGCCCGTTCGGAGGCCATCTGGTTGAGCTCGTTGCGTCGGTCGCGGAGCTTGCCGGCGAGCTTGATGAGCTCGCCCTTCGATTTGTTCTGGAGGTCGTCCTCCGATACTGTAACGTTCTTTGATTCGTCTATCGAATCTGCCATGGTTGTACCTCGATTCCCGAAACGCTGCGGCGGGTAGCCGTCCCGCTCCCGGATAGCTGACGCCGATAAGGAGTGGTCCCTGTCATGCTGGGCGGTGTGCGATACGACCGGAACGCCGCAAACGCTCTGGTATCACCTCCTTTTGTCGGGTGTGGGTTAAACATTCCGGTCCCCTAGACCCCGTGGCGAGGCTTCACACGGGTTCTATCCGGTGTCGAGCGACTCTGGACGTTGCACTGCCCGTCTATCCCTACCCTCGTCACTCGGGGAAATTCCCGGAGCCCACTCTCTGACCCGGCGTGACCGTCGTTACGCTCCGTCCGCCCGGAACCGGACAACCGAAACGTCAGTGATGGCGTCGAAATCGTCGTCGGCACCAACGAGGAGCGTCCCATCGACGTGTACTGCGGTTCCCAGCGCGAAGGCGTCCCCGAGGGCCGGCGAGTACCGGAACTTGCAGTCGGCGGCGTGGCGCCACGTCTCCTCGGTGTCGACCTGGCGAATGCCGCTCTCGGCGAGCACGTCGACGACGGTGTCCGCGCGACCATCGCCGTCGATTGCCCGCACGACGTAGTGAACTTCCGCGAGAGTGACTGCCGATATGTAGCCGTCGGCCGCCCCTTCGACGGCGGCGACGTACCGTTCGACGGTGTCACTCCCGGGTTCGTCACAGAAGTACGCGACGAGCGGTTCGGCGTCGAAGACGATGCGCTCGGGTAGCGCCCCCTCGTCCGTCACGAGTCTGCCTCGTCGTCACCGGCGTAGCGTCGTCGTAGCGCCGCCTCGCTCTCCTCGTCTCGCTCGCGCTCCTCGCGCAGTCGTTCGACGCCCGACCGACCCTGGTCGTCGGTCTTGCCCGAAAGAACGCCGCGTAGGTCCGTGACGGACCGGATGGGACGGACGACGATGTCGCCCGCCTCGGTTCGCACGAACTTCACGCGCCCAGGCGTGTCGATGTCCAGTTCCTCCCTGAACTTCTTGGGGATGGTCGCCTGGCCGCGCGCGGACACAGACACTACTTTTTCAGACTTTGATTTACTCATACTCCCACAGATAATTACTTCGGCACTGTATTACAAAAGTGTGTCGCGGGTCCGTCCCCGCGGTACGGGTTCACCCCTCGGACAGGTCGCAGTCGGATCTCTCGGCCAGCGAACTGCTCAGGACACCTCGTACTCGTTACGCACCGTCCCAGCACCAACCGATACTTCGAGCGTCACCGACTCGGCGTCGCCCGGCACGTCGATGGGCTCGCTCTCCCAGCGCCCCGTCGCATCGACGGTGACGTCCTGGACGCCCTCGCTGTCGCCGGCCGTCCACCGCAATTCGCCCGAGAGCGCCCGCGGGAGGTCGTTCCGGACGACCACCGGCGTCGACCCGCGCCCCGGCTGGGCCAGGAACGCCTGGACGGGCTCGTAGGCGCGTGCCAGGGCCGACTGCGCCGCCTTCGCCTCGCCGTCGACGGCGTAGACGCCCATCCCCGCCGCATCGGTGTCCCGGAGCGCGTAGGCGATGGCGTCGGTCCCGCGCCGCCGGAAGGTCTCCGCCACCGTGCCGACGACGTCTGCCTGGTAGGCCTGCGAGGTGGCCGGATCGGCGGAGTCGGACACCCGGACGTCGTGTTTCGCCCGGTCGAAGCCGGCGGCGTCGTCGACGGCCTCGCTGCCGAGCGCCCCGGCGCCGAACTCCGCGACGACCGGGGCCGGATATCGGTCGAGCAGGGCGTCCGCGTCGCTCGCCTCGCCGTAGTCCCACCCGGGATAGAGCCGCCGCGCGTCGGCCTCAGTGCCGGGGTCGCCGACGACCGGGAAGACCGGCACAGGGGCCTCCACGGCGTCCGCGACGGCGCGAGCGGTGGCGGCATCGTACCCCGATCGCCAGGCCCGCCAGCGCCGGCGGAGGCCGTCGAGAATCCCACTTCCGAGGCCGCTCTCGAAGGTCTCCGTGGGGTCGTCGTGGACGGCCAGGGCGACGAGCGATGGGTGGTGGGCCCGCTCGGCGACCAGCCGTCGGGCCAGCGCGGTCGCGCGGTCGCGGTCGAACGAGCCCGGGCCGGTCAGCGGGAGGTCCTGCCAGACGAGGATGCCCGCCTCGTCGCAGGCCTCGTAGACCGCGGGCGGGAGGACCTGCGCGTGGCCGCGGACGAGGTTCGCGTTGCAGGCGACGGCCCGGTCGACGTCCGCCTCGGCCGCCGTCGTCAGGTTCACGCCCCTGACGGGCACCGACTGCCCGTTGACCAGCAGGTCGCCGTCGTCCCACGACACCGAGCGGATGCCGGTCGTGACCGTCCGCTCGCTGTCGCCGAGTTTGGCGCGCAGTTCGTAGCGGTGCTGGTCGCCGTGGCCGCGGGGCCACCACAGCGCCGGGTCCCGGACCTCGATTTCGTGTTCGACGGTCGTTCGGCCGGGGCCGTCCGTCTCGACGGCCCCGCGGTTCATCGTCCCGCGCGTCGTGAGTTCGCCGGCGGGCTTCAGGGAGTAGGTGATCCGATCCGACAGTTGCTCGGCCGCGACGACGGTCGTCCGGACGTGCAGCGTCGCACCCGCGTCGGTCACCTCGGGTCGCACATGGACGTCCTCGACGTACGGCAGCGCCCGCGACGCCAGGTCGGCCGTCCACCAGACGCCCGGGACGGACGCCTCGGCCGGGACGGCGTCGGTGTCGAAGAGGCCGCCGAACCGGTCGCGGGGTGCCTCGCAAGTGACCGCGATTCGCACCTCGTCGTCGGTCGGGCAGAACGGAATCCGGAGCGGCGCGAAGTAGGCGTCGTGGGTTACCGGCCCGTCGGCCCCGCCGACGACCGACCCCGAGACCTCCACCTCGGCGTGGGCGTAACAGCCGTCGAGGGACAGGACGGCGACGTCGTCGTCCCCGGACCGCGGGTCCGCCACCTCGGTCACGTAGCGGACGGCGTCGGCCCCGGCGAGGTCGGCCGGTCGGCCGGGCAACGTCACGACTTCTTCCGTCGCGTCCGGACCCGCGCCGGGTTCCGTCGCGCGCCACTCCTCGAGCATACACCGTCGCGCGAACGCCGGCGCCTTAGCCGTTACGCGTCGGGCGGTTCGAGCAACCAGAGGCCGGCTCGCCGGAAGCCACTTTCACTTCCGCTCCGGTGCTGGCTCGCCTTGACGTGTGAGGTGGGCGTTTCCACGCATCCATGCTGGACGACATTGCCTGCACGTGCGACGCGGTGGGCTGTGACCGGACGCTGACGGAAGCCGAGTGCGAACTGGTCTTCCGGACGAGTGCGGGCGAGCGTCGCGCCTACGAGTGTGCGTGTGGGGCCGTGACGATGACCGTCTCGACGGCGGCCGACGACCCGCCGATCCGTCCCTGAGCGGCGATCTCCCCGGCGACCCGCGATCGGCAGGCGTTTACTCCCGAGGTTCGAGCGTCGACCATGAGCGACGACGCCTGGGTCAGCCTCTTTTCCGGTGGCAAGGACTCCGCCTGGGCCCTCCACCGGGCGCTGGAGCGCGGCCTCTCCGTCGAGCGCCTCCTGACCGTCCACCCGCAGGGCGACTCATACATGTACCACGTGCCGGCCACTGACCTCGCGAGCCTCGCGGCAGAGAGCGTCGGTCTCCCCCTCGTCGACGTCGAACCCGACGACTTCGAGGCCGCCGAGGCCACCGACGCCGGCGCCCAGGGCGACGCCGAACTCGAACCCCTGGCGGCGGCCCTCCGAGAGATCGACGCGGCGCTCCCGGACGGCATCACCGGGATCACCGTCGGTGCCGTCGAGAGCGAGTTCCAGGCCTCGCGCGTCGAGGGCCTGGCCGAGGAGCTGGGCGTCGACGTCTTCGCCCCGCTCTGGCACCGCGACCCGACGACGCTGGCCGAGGAGATGCTCGACGCGGGCTTCGAGATCCTGGTCGTCCAGGTCGCCGCCGCGGGGCTGGACGAGTCCTGGCTCGGCCGCCGCCTCGACGCCGACGCCCTGGCCGACCTGGAAGCGCTCAACGAGGACTACGGGGTCCACGTCCTCGGCGAGGGCGGCGAGTTCGAGACGCTCGTGACCGACGGGCCACACATGGACCGGCCCATCGAACTCGAGTACGACACCGAATGGGACGGGACCCGCGGGTCGATCGCCGTCCGGGACGCCTGGCTTGGCGAGTCCTGACCGAGCGAGGCGCAACTCCCGGCGGGATCACTCGACGCCGTTCGTGATGTGGCTGTGGGCACCGATGAGTGCGCCTGCGAGGTCGAGGTTGACGAGGCGGGTCTCCTCGTCGATGATCGAGTCGACGATCTCGCAGTCCTCGATGCTGGCCCCGGGGAAGACGAGCGAGCCGTCGACGACGGAGTCGCGCACCTCCGCGTCGCCCATGACGTGGACGTTCTCGCCGAGGTCGGAGTCGACGACGGTCGCGTCGTCGCTGACGACGGTCTCTCCGTTCAGCGCCCAGGCGACGGCCTCGAGGTAGCTCGCGGGCGTGCCGATGTCGTACCAGGCGCCGTCGAAGGTAAAGGCGTGGACGTCGCGCTGGTCCTGGAGCCACTGGATGAACCAGCCGGGCTCGTCGGGGTTGTTGCCGCCGTCGAGGTACTCCCGAAACCGGACGGCGTCGGCGGGGAAGGCGTAGCACGCGATCGAGACCAGGGTCGAGGGTGGGTCGTCGGGCTTCTCCTGGAAGTCGACGACGCGGTCGCCCTCCAGGTCGACGAGGCCGTAGGAGGTGGCCTTCTCGCGCGAGCCGACGTCGTAGGCGGCGAGCGTCGGGGCGGCTTTGGCCTCGAAGAAGTCGAGGAACTCGCCGACGTCGAAGCTGATGAGGTTGTCCCCGGCCACGACGAGCAGGTCCTCGTCGGCGATGCCCTCGCGCTCGACGAGCTGGGCGAGGGCGCCGACGACGCCGAACTTCTCCTCTTCCTCGACGGTCTCCTCGACGCTGAGCTGTGGCTTCTCCAGGTCCGTCCCGGCGACGTGCTCGCGGAAGTCGTCCGCGAAGCGCTCGTTCGTGCTGACGAACACGTCCTCGATCCGGTCGTCGCGCTCCAGTTCGACCAGGATCCGATCGATGACGGTCGTCTCTCCCACGGGGAGCAACATCTTGGGGCGGTTGCGGGTAACCGGCCAGAGACGCGTCGCGTATCCCCCTGCGAGCACGACGGCTTTCATACTCGACTGGTCAGAATCCCGGGATAAGACCTTTTTCATTCCGGTGGCCACGCCCGCGAATCCGACCGCCTCGAGGCTGGTGTTCCCGCCTCTCCGTCGGTCGCCCGGCGCCGGGAAAGACCTATGCCCGTCCTCTGCCGACGGGACCCATGCGCGAGGCCGACCGGACCACGCGTCAGCGGATCGCCGACCGCCTCCGCGATACCGACCTCCCGGCCAGTGCGCTCGCCCGCGAGTTCGACGTCCGGGTCGCCACGGCCCTCGACCACGTCGAACACGTCGCCCGCTCGATCGACGGCACCGACGAGCAGTTGCTCGTCGCGCCGCCGCGGTGCCGGGCGTGTGGCTTCGAGGACTTCGACGACCCCGTGAATCGCCCGAGTCGCTGTCCCGAGTGCAAGTCCGAGGACCTCACCGACCCGACCTTCACCATCGAGTGACCGTGAACGGGGAGCCGCCTCAGACGGGACCGACCGCTCAGTTCCCGGAGAACCCGATCCGGCCCCGCGAGGAGAGGTCGCGGTCGCCGTCGGGACCGAGGTGTTCGAACTCGTAGTCCTCGTCCGTGAGAAAGACCGCGCCGTCCCTGACGGTCACGTCGAGGCGGTCGATAGTCGCGCCCTCGCAGGGGCCGTAGGTGCAGTCGCCGGTCGCCTTCTCGAAGGTGGCGCCGTGCTTGGTACAGACCACCTCGCCGTCGCGAACCTCGGCACCCGACCCGGAGTCGAGTCGGACGTCGGTCCAGTGGGGACAGTAGTTCCGAAGAGCGACGACGCCGTCTGCAAGCCGCAGGAGGATCGCCTCCTCGGTGTCGAAGCCGTCGCGGACGGTAAAGAGGAGGGAGCCCTCCACCGGCACCTCGTCGACTGCGGCGATGTGCTGCCCCTGGGCCATTGCGGGGTGGTTTCCGGCAACGGTGTTCAAAACGTCGGTTCGGGCCGGACCTGCGGCCGCGATCGGCCCTCACTCGTAACAGACGGCCTCGACGCGCTCGGCGTACCGACGCCGGAGCAACTCGGTCATCGGACCGACCTCGCGGTCGATGCCGTCGACGCTCCCGACGGGCCGGACCTCCCAGGTGGCGTTCGTCGCGAACACCTCGTCGGCATCGCGGACGTCGGTGACCGCGAAGTGGCCGGTTCTGATCGGGAGCCCCTCCTCGCGGGCCTCCTCGAGGACGATGTCGCGGGTGATCCCGGGCAGGAGCGGCAGAGCGGCGCTCGGGGTGCACAGTTCGCCGTCGGCGACGAAAAAGAGGTTGCTCGTCGCCCCCTCGACGACGGTCCCGGACTCGTCCCGGAGAATGGCCTCGTCGGCGGCGAAGGCCTCGTTTGCGGCCCGGCGGAGTTCGAGCCTGGCCAGGATCCCGTTCAGGTAGTTGTGCGTCTTGGCGTCCGGGGGAAGGGCGCTCGCGGACGGGCGGCGCGTCTCCACCGTCTGGAGGGTGGCCGGGCCGTCCCACGGCGGCTCTCCCGCAAGGCCGCCGCGGGGAAGGGGCTTCACCACGACAATAACCGTGGGATCGACCCGCGAGTCCGGCGTCAGCTTTCCGTCCTGGACGCCGCGAGTCACCGAGAGCCGGACGTAGGCGTCGGCCAGGTCGTTGGCGGCCAGCGTCGCCTGGATGCGGTCGTGGAGATCGTCACGCGGGGGTATCGCTTTGGCGAATCCCAGCGTCTCGCAGGTCCGCTCCAGTCGGTCGGCGTGAGCCTGCCAGGCGAAGACGGTGCCGCCGTAGGCCCGGAGCGTCTCGAAGGCGGCGTCGCCGTACCTGAAGCCCCGGTCCGCGACGCTGACGGTGGCCTCGTCGGCCGGGACGAGCGTGCCGTCGACGTGGTAGATGGGGTCGGTCATTTCTCAGAGGGAGTGTCGGCGTGGTCGGTCCGGCCGTCGGCGTCGCCTGCGGAGGCCGGCTTGCGAGCGGTCGCGCTCGCGAGGAAGTTCGCGACGAGGCGCTTGCCGTCGTCGGTCAGGATGCTCTCGGGGTGAAACTGGACGCCGACGTGTAGCCGCTCGCGGTGGCGGACCCCCATGACGACGCGCCGGTCGTCGTCGGTGTGTGCGGTCTCGGAGAGGACCGCGGGGAGCGTCCCCTGATCGACGGCGAGAGAGTGGTAGCGACCGACTTCGAGCGTCGGCGGAACCCCCGCGAAGATCCCGGCCCCGTCGTGCCGGACCGTCGAGGGCTTGCCGTGCACGACCTCGGGGGCGTGGCCAACCGTCGCACCGTTCGCCGCACAGAGCGCCTGGTGGCCGAGGCAGACGCCGAGGGTTGGATAGGCCCGTTCCGCGAAGAGGGGCACGGAGACGCCGGCGTCCGCGGGCGTACCGGGGCCGGGCGAGACGACGACCGCGTCGGGGTCGATGGCGTCCACGTCGTCGAGGTCGACGGCGTCGTTCCGGCGCACGACGATGTCGCCGTCGTCGACGCGTCCCCACCGATCGTCGGTCACGACCGCGCCCACGTACTGGACGAGGTTGTACGCGAAGGAGTCGTAGTTGTCGACGACGAGGACGCGCATCGCAGTGTTCGCCCCACTGTTTCGCGGGGAGCTACTTGCCCGTGTTGGAACGATCGCTGGACGAACGATCGGTTCTCCGAAACTGGACGAATGTCTGCATTAACTCCTTTGTCTGTATTAGGACAGCGTATATACGATTCTTCCCAGTACGATCGCGCACCGATGCGACCACAGACCAACGAAACGTTGCGTGGGGACTTCGAATGTTTCGGCTGCGGGCACCGGGACCCCGACCCGGACGATCGGTCCTGTCCGAAGTGCGGGTCCGAAATGCGGAACACGGGTCGCGCTCGCGACCTCTGAGGCGCCCCCGGTCCGCTCCGAGACGCCGCAACCGACGCGGCCGGCTAGCGCCGCGTGAATGACCGGGCCCAGCGCTGGCGCGTGTCCTGCGCCTCCGCGTCCTCGCTGTCGAGGCCGGAATCCTGGGCGGCGCCCGCGCCGACACTGAGGCCCAACTCCGGACACGTCGGGCACGAGCGGCCGGATGACGATATTCAGCGTCCTCTACTCGACAGTCGCCTCGCGCGAGGCCCCCAGGGCCTCGATTGAGTCACCACCCCTACCTCTTTTGGCCGCCAGAAGGGGCCGCCCCGAGCCGGTGCCAGAGGCCGGACCGGCTCTCAGTCCGCCCGCGCCTGGGCCAGCCAGTCCTCTACGCGGGAGGGGCTGGTCTCGGCGGCGTCGGCGACGGTCTCCGCGTCGCTATCGGCCAGGTCCGCGACCGTCTCGATGCCGGCCGCCGACAGCCGGTCCGCGTAGGTGGGGCCGATTCCGTTGATTTCCTCGACCGGGACCGAGGTGTCCTCCTCGCCAGCGTCGGAGTCGTCGGCTTCCCTCGCGGACGCTGCCTCCTCGTCGGGGGTGGGGGTGTCGGCCGTCTCGCCAGGGTCGTCGGTCGTCTCGGTGGCCGCTGAGCCGTCTTCACCGTCGGTTTCGGCACTACTGGCCGACTGTGGTGCGCGGGGCGTCCGGGTGGCGGTATCGGTCGACGCCGCCCCCTCCTTGACCGCTCGTTCCGTCTCGGCCGAGGGTTCGCGCTCGACGCGAACCGCCGGGTCCGACCGGGCGGATTCCCCGCGGCCCCCGTCCAGGCCCAGGATGGATTTGAGCGTCTGCAAGAAGCTCATGCGAGAGGGTTGCGGCCGCCCTCACTTATAGTCGGCTGACTGAAAGCGGACGGCGCTACTGGCTCGACAGCGCGCCGCGAAGTGCAGTGTTCATGGCATCGACTGGCGCTCGCTCGCCGGTCCAGATCTCGAGGGCCTCGACGCCCTGGAAGAGCAACATCCACGCGCCGTCGACCGTCGTCGCCCCGGCGGCCGCCGCGTCGCGCAGCAGTCGCGTCTCGATGGGGTCGTAGACGGCATCGAGGACGGCGAGGTCGGCGTGGAGCGCGTCGGCGGGAACCGGGGAGCGATCCTCCTCCATGCCGACGCTGGTCGCGTTGACGAGGACGTCGGCGTCGGCGACGAGGGCGGCCAGGCCGTCGAGGCCGTGTCCGGCGACGTCGCGTCCGGTGGCCGCCACGACGTCGTCGGCCAGGTCGTGTGCCCGCGACTCGGTGCGGTTCGCGACGTCGACGTCCAGGCCGGCGTCAGCGAGCGCGAACGCGGCGGCGCGGCCGGCGCCACCGGCACCGACCACGACGGCCGTCCCGGCGAGGTCGACACCGTGGTGTTCGAGGGCCCGGACGACGCCGGCCGCGTCGGTGTTGTGGCCGGTCGGCGGATCGGTCCCGAAGTCGATCGTGTTGACCGCGCCGATGGTGGCCGCGAGGTCCGTCGTCGCGACCGCGCCAACGACGTCCTGCTTGAAGGGGATGGTGACGTTGAGTCCCCGGACGCCGAGGGTCGCGGCGGCGTCCACGGCCGCCGCACCCTCGTCCGCGGGCGGTTCGAAGGTGACGTAGCGAGCGTCGAGCCCGAGCGCTTCGTACGCGGCCTCGTGCATCGGTGGCGAGAGCGAGTGGCCGACCGGATTGCCGACGAGCCCGTAGACGTCCATACCCGACGGTGCGGGGCCTGGACCATAACCGCCACGCTCCCGCCCGTGACGGTCGGCCCCGGCGTTCTGCGAGCGCGGCCTCCCCGCAGTCGCAAGACATTCCTACCGGTGTCGAGACCCTGGAGGTAGTGAGTTCGGGCCTTCGGCATCCGCTGGTGGCGCTGGCCGTCGCCGTCGCGCTGACGCTCCCCTGGGTCGTCGTCTGGGCGCTCGGTCTGGACCTCGGCCTCCTCGGGACCGTCGCCGGCAGCGGCGTCGCCATCCTCGGCACCTCGTTTCTCCTGGCCTGGGCCGCCGAAACTGCGGAGAAAGACGTCCCCCGCTCGTTCGCCATCGCGGTGCTGGCCGTCCTCGCCGTCGCGCCGGAGTACGCTGTCGACGCCCTCTACGCCTGGGGGGCAGGGAGCAAGGGCGCGACGGAGGCCGCCTGTGCAGAGGTCTCGCCCGCACTCGTCGAACGCGTCGTGGCGCTCCCCCGCGGCCAGGTCGACACCGCCCAGGAACTCCTCGCGCTGGGGTGTCACGAGGGCAACCTCGCCGTCGCGAACATGACCGGCGCGAACCGCATCCTGATCGGCATCGGGTGGGCGGGCATCGCCTTCTTCACGGTCTGGCAGGCGCGTCGAACCCGCGACCCGGCCGTCGAGTCCCGGCCCGGCTGGCTGGCGAACCAGATCCACCTCGACCGGGACATCTCGACTGAGTTGGCCTTCCTGTTTCTGGCGACGATGTGGGCCTTCCTCGTCCCCCTGGGCGGGGGCATCGGAGTGGTCGACCTGCTCGTGCTCGTAGGCCTCTACGTCGCCTACATTCTCATCGTGATCAGGGGCGAACTCGACTCGGACACCCACCACGTCGGCGTGCCGGCCTATCTCCAGGCACAGCCGCGACCCCGACGCATCGCGACCGTGCTCGGCCTCTTTGCGTTCTCCGGCTTTCTCATCATGACGGCCGTGGAGCCGTTCGCGCACGGCCTGGAAGACGTCGGGCTCTCGCTGGGCATTCCGTCCTTCTTCATGATCCAGTGGGTCGCGCCGCTGGCCAGCGAGTCGCCGGAACTGATCGTCGTCGCCGTCCTCGTCACGAAGGCCCGCTCGACGGCCGGATTCAACACGATCATTTCCTCGAAGCTGAACCAGTGGACGCTCCTGATCGGGACGCTGGTCGTCGTCTACTCGCTGGCGCTGGGCCGCTACGGCGTCCTCCCCTTCGAACTCGAACAGGCCGGGGAGATCTGGATCACCGCGGCCCAGTCGTACTTCGCGCTGGCGCTGCTGGTCAACTTCCGGCTCTCCGTCCGGGAGGCCCTGGTGCTGTTCGTCCTCTTCGTCTCCCAGGTGGCCATCGAGTTCGTCTTCCTGCGGATCTGGGAGCCGTTCCCGGAGCCGAAGTTCGCCCTCCTGATGAGCTACACGGCCATCTACCTCGTCCTCGGGACGGCACTGTTCGTCAAACGACGACGCCATCTCAAACACGTCCTGGCGCTGGCGGCCTTCGCCGCCCGCCGGGCCGCCGGCCGGGACGCCACCAGACCGACACTCCCCGACTGACATGCTCGGAATCGTCGTCTCCAGGGCCGACGACGCCTCGGTAGCCATCGGCGAGCAGTTGCGCGCGGTCGCCGACTGGACCGTCCAAACCGACGAGGACCGCCCCGCTGCCGACGGCGGCGGGACCGTCTACCGGACCGAGGGCGCCGTCCTCTGCGAGTTCGACGCCCTCCACCTCGACCTCGTCCGACCTGCGGACGCCTTCGGGGACGTGGACCTCCTCGCGTTCGCCTCGAAGCACGCCGGCGAGACCGGGCCGCTACTGACGGCCCACCACACCGGCAACTTCGGCCCGGCGGACCACGGGGGCGACCCGAACGCGCTGGCCCGGGCATGTCCCAGCGCCCACGCCGCCCTCCTCGACGCGCTTCGCGAGCACGCGCCCGAGGGCTACGACGTCGGGATGGAGTGCACGCACCACGGCCCGACAGCGGTCGGTGCCCCGTCGATGTTCGTCGAACTCGGGAGCGGTCCCGAGCAGTGGTCCGACCCCGCCGCAGCCCGCGCCGTCGCACGGGCCATCCTCGACCTGCGTGGCGTCGCCCCGAACCGCGACCCGGAGGGTGACGGGACACGCCGGCACCTGGTCGGGTTCGGTGGCGGGCACTACGCCCCGCAGTTCGAGCGAATCGCCGCCGAGACGGACTGGGCCGTCGGCCACGTCGCCGCCGACTGGGGCCTCGACGCGCTCGGTGACCCCGACGACTCCACGGCCCGAACCGTGATCCGTCAGGCGTTCGAGCAGAGTGCCGCGACCCACGCACTGGTGGCGGACGACCGCCCCGACGTCCGCGACGCCGTCACGGATCTCGGGTATCGCGTCGTCGGCGAGACCTGGCTGCGCGAGACGACCGGCGTCCCGCTCGCGCTCGTCCGGCGTCTCGAGGCCGAGGTGGCGACGGTCGAAGCGGGACTCAGGTTCGGCGAGGCAGCGGTCGACGGCGGCGAGTGCCACGAACTCGCGCTGCCCGCTCGCCTGGTCGAGACCGCACGGGGGATCGACCAGGACGCCACGCTCGCGGCCATTCACGAGCGGAGCGTGGCCTACGTCACCGACCAGGGCGGGTCACGGCCGACCGAACGGGTCGTGCTCGCCGCCCGTTCGGACAGGGACCGCCTCGTCGAGGCGTTGGCAGACGTGCTCCGGCAGCGCTACGACGTCGTCGAGCGCACCGGCGACGAACTGGTCGCCCGCGAGACCGTCTTCGATCCGGAGCGGGCCGCGACGCTCGGCGTCCCCGAGGGGCCGAAGTTCGGCCGCCTCGCCGCCGGCGAGACCGTCGAGGTGGACGGCAAGCCGATTCCGCCCGGGGCAGTCAGCGAGACGCGAGAAGAGCGTTTCAGCTGTCGATAACGGCCCAGGTGCATCCTGGCCCGGGCTTTATCAACGGCCGGGTGGCCAGTATCTGGTTTCCAATCCACTGGAACCCAAGAGTAAATAACTACGTACCGGCCCACGGAACCGGGGTTCCGGCCGGGGCGCGCTCGCGTCTGACGTGCGGCTGACGCAGGGGAAAACTAATAAAGGTAGGGTCAGTAGGATGCGCTTAAATATGGACTCGATTATCGACGACGCGATCGACGAGGCCGAGGCGGAGCAGGAGGAGACCGAGGGGACGGCCGAGTCGGAGCCCGAGACGCCGGCGGCCGAGAACCCCTCCACGTCGGGGACGATGACCGACGAGGAGCTCGCCTCCGTCGTTCAGGACCTCGAGACGAAGATCACCGTCGTCGGGTGTGGCGGCGCGGGGGGGAACACCGTCACCCGAATGACCGAGGAGGGCATCCACGGTGCCAAGCTCGCCGCGGCCAACACGGACGCCCAGCACCTCGCCGACGAGGTGAAGGCCGACACGAAGATCCTGATCGGCAAGAAACGGACCGGTGGCCGCGGGGCCGGCTCGGTCCCCAAAATCGGCGAGGAGGCCGCCCAGGAGAACATCGAGGACATCCAGCAGACCATCGACGGCTCCGACATGGTCTTCGTCACCGCCGGACTCGGCGGCGGCACCGGGACCGGCGCAGCCCCCGTCGTCGCGCAGGCCGCCCAGGAGGCCGGCGCGCTCACCATCTCCATCGTCACGATCCCGTTCACCGCGGAGGGTGAACGCCGCCGGGCCAACGCCGACGCCGGCCTGGAGCGCCTCCGCGCCGTGTCGGACACAGTCATCGTCGTCCCGAACGACCGCCTGCTCGACTACGCGCCGTCGATGCCCCTCCAGGACGCTTTCAAGATCTGCGACCGCGTCCTCATGCGCTCGGTCAAGGGCATGACAGAGCTGATCACCAAGCCCGGCCTCGTCAACGTCGACTTCGCCGACGTCCGCACGATCATGGAGAACGGCGGTGTCGCCATGATCGGCCTCGGCGAGTCCGACTCCGAGAACAAGGCCCAGGACTCCATTCGCTCCGCGCTCCGCTCGCCCCTGCTCGACGTCGAGTTCGACGGCGCGAACTCCGCGCTCGTCAACGTCGTCGGTGGGCCGGACATGTCCATCGAGGAGGCCGAGGGCGTCGTCGAGGAGATCTACGACCGCATCGACCCCGACGCCCGGATCATCTGGGGCGCCAGCGTCAACCAGCAGTTCGAGGGCAAGATGGAGACGATGATCGTCGTCACGGGCGTCGAGAGCCCACAGATCTACGGCAAGAGCGAGGCCGAGCGCGAGCAGGCCGCGAAGCAGGTCGGCGAGGACATCGACTACGTCGAATAGTCGGTCCACCCGTAGCCCACCCCTCCCCACCCCGCCCAGCCTTCCGTCCCCGCCACGATGGTCTCCCGCGCTCAGCTCGCCCACGCAGCCCTCCTGGCGGTCGGCCTGCTCCTCCTGCTGGCCGGCGTCTCACTTCTCGGAGGGGCCGAGTACACCCACGTCGCAGAGCCGATCGACGAGTCGGACCTGCGCGACGACGAGGATCCCATCCCCGTCGAGTCCCTCTCCGAGTCCGACCGCGAGGTGGTCGAGTCAGCCGTCGACGCGCCCGGCGAGACTGTCGCCGTGCAGGCCGACGGGCGAGTCGATCCGTTCCACTACGGGGACGCGTCCGGCGATCACTACGTCGTGCGCGGCGACGACTACTACCGGATCGCGACGGGCGGGGGCGGAGCCCTCTCGGGTGCCGACGAGATTCTGGCCTGGATCTTGCTCGCGTTCGGCACGCTCGGCGTCCTCGCCGGAGGGCTGGATCTCTGGCGGCATCGACGGGTGGACTGAGAGGCCGAAGGGGTTCTCGATACTGCGTTCGCTGACCTCGAAGGGGTTCAGCGTCACGCGGGCACGCATCAATAGATAGAAAAGCCCGCACGGACAACTCCGCGCCATGCGAACGCCGACGGACCTCAGCTCGTACGTCCGCGTGCTCAAACTGGCGAGTACGCCCTCCTGGACCGAGTTCTCGCAGGTCGCGAAGATCGCCGGGGCCGGGATCATCCTCGTCGGGATACTCGGCTTCATGATCTTCCTGTTCATGTCCTTCGTGCCGGGTGGTCCCTGATGGGGATCTACGCCGTCAAGACGACGGCCAGCCAGGAGCGCACCGTCGCTGACATGATCATCAACCGCGAGGAGGACTCGATTCACGCGGCGCTGGCCCCTGATTCACTGACTTCCTACGTGATGGTCGAGGCCGACGACGAGTCGGTCTTCGAGCGGATCCTGGACGAGATTCCACACGCCCGCGGCGTCGTGCCCGGCGAGAGCGGTCTCGGCGAGGTCGAACACTTCCTCTCGCCGAAGCCGGACGTCGAGGGCATCGCCGAGGGCGACATCGTCGAACTCATCGCCGGCCCGTTCAAGGGAGAGAAGGCCCAGGTCCAGCGCATCGACGAGGGCAAGGACCAGGTCACCGTCGAACTCTACGAGGCGACGGTCCCGATTCCCGTGACGGTTCGCGGCGATCAGATCCGCGTGCTGGACAGCGAGGAACGGTGAGTGGATGTCCGCGCGCCACCGGCGCGCGGTTCACTGGGCACTCGTTCCACTCGCGCCGGTGAGTTTTGTGCTACATTTTGCGAGAAGTGGTTCGCGAGCGAAGCGACGTCGACCGACGGGAAAGCTCGCTGGTGAACGGCGAACGGCGCGAACCGATGCAGGTGGTTTCGTCGGATGCTCACTGCGTTGCCCTCCGGATAGTACTCCAGATTTGGTCCCCCGTCGAGGGCTCACCTTCGGCCAGCCCGGGACGGGGTGAACGACGGTGGTCTCAGAACAGCTGATCCAGGTCCTCGTTCTCGAAGGCGTCTTTGGCAGAGACCTCCCGCTCGTCGTTCTGTGACTCGGCCTCGCGGGCGCGGTCCATGAACTCCTCGACGCGTTGGGAACGCTCGACGCCCCCGAGCAACACGAGTGCGGCGAGGCGGTCGGTCTCGAGCGGGAAGTCACCGCCCCGGACCTGGAGGGAGCCGGTCTCCTCCTCCAGCCACTTGCGGGCCCGCTCGACACCCTTCCGCGCGATGCGGTCGGGCTTGCCGGCGATCACGAGGAGGGCTGCCTCGGCTTCGACGGCCTGGGGAAGGCTCATCCCGGTCAGGAGGGCCTCGCGGGTGAGACTCGTAATGGTGTTGATGTTCTCCCCGGCGTCCGGACTGGCGCTTGCGGTGGCGTAGCCCAGGGAGGCGATGCCACCGCCGCGGAGGGTGTTTATGATCTCGCTGGAGTCGACGACGCTCTCGCCGACGCCCTCGATGTTCTCGCCGGAGGCAAAGAGCAGGCCCATGCGCTGGGATATCTGTTCGTTGATCGCGTCGTAGCCCTGCTCCATGCTCTCGCCGCTCTTGCGCCAGGCGTCGTTGTCGATGAGGATCGTCGACGTCGACTCGCGGACGACGGTCTTCAGCGAGCGCCCGGCGTTGGCCTGGTAGATGGCGCCCTCGTCGCGTCCGGGGAGGATGCCGAGGACGTAGATGGGGAGTTCGTAGACGCGCTGGAGCTCCTTCGCGAGGGCGGGGGCCCCGCCGGATCCGGTGCCGCCGCCGAGCCCGGCGACGATGATGACGGCGTCGGCGTCCGTCGCGATGCGGCCGTCGAGTTCGTCCATGACCTCGGTGGCCTCGGCCTGCATGATCTCGGCACCGAGTTCGTTGTCGCCCCCGACGCCGTGGCCCTTGACGCGGTCGCGGCCGATCAGCATCGTGTCGATGTCCAGGTTCTGGAGGTCGGATTCCGCGGTGTTGACCGCGAAGGCCCCCTGGACGGCCTCGAATCCCATGTCGTAGTCGAACTCGGCCAGGGCCTGCGTGACCTTCCCGCCGGCCTGGCCGATCCCAATCAGGACGACCTTCATACGTCCTTCCTTCACTCACCCCGCTAATGAACGTTGGGCAAGTGATCCGGCCCAGTGACACGACGGAGCCGGCAGTGGCCGTACCTTCAAGTGTGAAAGCGCGGCCACCCCGGGCCATGGACGACCTCGAAGAACGGGTCGCGGCCGTCGAACGCGCGCTGACCGAGGGCGAGGGAGACCTGACCGCACTGGCGGAGGGTGCAGCCACCGCCGACCGCGTAGCGGCACTCGAATCGACCGTCGAGGACCTCCAGGAAGACGTCGCGGAGGTCGAGGCGGCGACGCAGGCACTCCGGGGCTACGTCGGGACCGTCCGGTCGGTCAACGAGTCGGTCGAGGAGCAGGCCGACGCCGCCCTGGCGGCCGTCGAGTCACTCGAAGCGCGGGTCGACGACAGTGCGGACGAGTCGGCGACGAGTCACGCCGACGCCGCTCCCGACCGGCAGCCGTCGGAGCAGAAGCACATGCAGCGGCCGGCGACAGATGCGGGCACAGCCCCCACCGAACAGTCCAACGGACGCGCCAGCGGCCGGGTCTGTCGTTCGTGCGGGCAGCGGACCGCCGGAGAGCGAGCGGCCGCCGACGGCGGCTACAGCGACGCGTGGGGACGGGAGGGTGACAGCGCTCCTGCGTCCGACGTCGCGGCCAGTCGACCACCCGAACAGCAGCGAGCCGCCGATAGCGGCCCGCTCGACGAGTTCGACCCCGCCGACGGGTCCCACCGTGTCCGGATCGAGTCTGACGGCGGCTCGGCAGACAGGCTCCCCGGATCGAAACGCGACGAGACCGGAGGCGAAAGCGGAGCTGCCGGGGGACTGATCGCACGCGTCCGTGAGCGACTGTGACGGTCCGCGCAGCCGTCAGCGTGGCACTCGCCGCGGCGCTCCTGGGGGCGAGCATGCCGGCGGTCGACCGGGTTCGCGTCCAGCACGCCGACGCGCGAATCGAGGGCGAAGTCGAGCGCCTCCAGACGGTCGCGCGGTCACTCGCGCGCTCGAACGACGTCGTCGGCGACGGCGGTTCGCCGGCCCGGGCGCGGGTGACGGTGCACCTCCCCGTCCGTTCGTGGGGCGCCAGCCAGGTGACCGAGTTCACGGTGCTCCCTCCGGGCGACGGGGCAGCCGTCAGGTGGCAGGTCCGGGGAGGCGAGCGACGGCACCGCACCCTGAACGGGGTGGCGCTGGCTGCGACGGGAGAGGAACTCACCGTCCAGGAAGGGGGTCGGCAGCGACTCGTCCTCGAACTGCGCCGACTGGACGACGAGCGAACGGTCGTCGTTCGGCGGCCTGACATCGTGGGTGAGGGGGCGGGCTGACCAGTGTTCGACGTGCGAGCACTCCTGACGGGAACGGAGGAGTCGACGGGCGGTCACTGCGGCTGTCGGACGAGCCTGGAGGACGACACCCTCGTCGTCGAGACAGACGACTGCGACGGAGCGGAGTCACTCGGCGATGCGCCGGCCTGTCGAGCGACGGTGACGGCGGCCCTCAGCGACGGACAGGCGGACGTCATCCGGCGACGTGGCGACGGCCTGGAACGCCTGTACGCGGACACGGGGCCGGCCCTGTTCGGCGCTGCGGCACGGTTCGCGGTCGCGGTCGAGGAGCGAGAGCCACGGCTTGCCCGACTCGCAACGCGGGATCCACTCGCGGCCGCGCAGGAGACCGCCGGCCGCGCCGGGCCGGTCGCGGCGGCCGCCGCCGACGCTGGCCTCGCACGGTTCGGTGACGCCCACGCCGCCTACGACGCGGTCCTCGACCCGCTCGTCGGACAGACCATCAGTTCCTGGCGAGTGGCCCGGCGCCCACCCGAAAAGGGCGTGCTCGCCGAGCGCCGGCAACTCGATTCCGGGGCAGTCGTGCGGATCTACGAGCGGCCCGATCGCTCGACGCGACGCTACCACCTCCGACCCGCGGAGGACGGCTTCGAGCGCGAGACGACCGCCACCCTTGCCGCGGCCCACGACTACCTCGCGAACGCCTCGCTCTGTGGCGACCGGGCGCCAGACCGGGCCGTGCGAGCGGTCGCAGACGCGGAGACGCCGACCGTGGCCGTCACCCGGGCGCTCCGGAAGCACGTCTCAGGGTGCGGGCTCCTCCGAGACTTCTTCGCGGACCCGACCCTCTCGGACGTCTACGTGACCGCGCCGGCCGGCCGGAACCCGGTCCGGGTCCGCGTCGACGGGGAGACCCTCGACACCAACGTGGTCCTCACGGACGCCGGCGTCGCCGCGCTCGCGTCGCGGTTTCGCCGCGAGAGCGGCCGCGGGTTCTCCCGAGCACAGCCGACGCTAGACGCGGCGACGACCGTCGGTGACCGCCGCGTCCGCGTCGCCGGCGTGACCGACCCGGTCAGCGACGGCGAGGGGTTCGCCTTCCGGGCGCACGACCGGACGGCGTGGACGCTACCGGCACTCGTCGAGAACGCGACGCTGTCGCCCCGGGCCGCCGGCCTGCTCTCGGTCGCCGTCGAGCGCGGCGCCGCGATCCTCCTGGCGGGCCCGCGCGGGAGCGGCAAGACGACGGCCCTCGGGGCGCTCCTCTGGGAACTGCCGGGCGGCGTCCGCACCGTCCTGATCGAGGACGCCCCGGAGCTGCCGGTCGAGACGCTCCAGGAGGCCGGACGCGACGTTCAGGCCCTCCGAGCGGAGTCGGACGGCGCCATCGAGCCCGTCGAGGCGCTCCGGTCGGCCCTCCGGCTGGGAGACGGCGCGCTCGTCGTCGGCGAGGTTCGGGGCGAGGAGGCGGGCGTCCTCTACGAAGCCATGCGCGTCGGCGCCAACAGCGAGGCCGTCCTCGGGACGATCCACGGCGACGGGGGCGACGAGGTCTTCGAGCGGGTCGTCTCTGACCTGGGGGTCGCTCCGACCGCGTTCGCGACGACCGACCTCGTGGTCACCCTGGAAATCGCCGGTCGCGGGGACGAGCGACGGCGTCGGGTCCGGGCCATCGAAGAAGTGGTGGAGTCCGACCCGGTCTCGTTCAGCCCGCTCTTCGAACGGGGACCGTCGGGCCTGGTGGGAACCGGCCGGATCGACCGCGGCAACAGCCGCGTCGTGGCGACCCTGACGCCGCCCGAGTCAACCTACGCCGACACACGAGCCGCGATCGATCGACGGGCAGATCGACTCGCGGGGCTGGCCGAGAGCGGCCGGACCGGCCACCAAGAATTGCTGACGGCCCGAGCAGGGCAGGATCGATGAGTCCGACCGACTGGCTGGCGCGACTCTACCCGTGGCCGGTGGACCCGAGCGACGAGCTCGTCCGGGCCGTCGCCTTCCTCGAGTGGGACCGACGGCCAGCGACCGTGGTCCGGGCGGGCTACGGCGCCGGACTCGTCGTGGGTCTGGCCGCGGCAGTACTTCTCACGGTCGTGCCCCCGGCGTACCGCCTCGCCGCCGGCCTCGCCGGCGTGGCCCTCGCCCTGGCAGTCGTCCACGCCGTCCACACCGGTCCGCGGGTGCTCGCGACGGCCGCCCGGACCAGCGCACTCGGGACGGCTCCCGAACTCCTGGTCCTGGCGGTCCTCCGCATGCGCCTCTCGCCGTCGCCCGAACGGGCGGCCGCGTTCGCCGCCGAAACCGCGACCGGGCGACTGGCTGGCAGCCTCGAGGCAGAGGTAGACCGGGCCCGCGGGTCGGCGCGCACCGGCCTGGCAGCGTTCGGCGAGGAGTGGGACGAGTGGTTTCCGGCCCTCGGCCGGGCGGTCGGCCTGGTCACCGCCTCGGGTGCCGTCGCGGCCGCGGAGCGGGGCCGGACGCTCGACCGGGCGATGTCCGTCGTCCTCGAGGGGACGCGCCGACAGATGCAGGACTTCGCCGGCTCGATCCGTGGCCCGGCGACCGGCCTCTACGCCTTCGGCGTCCTGTTGCCCACGGCGCTGGTCGCGCTCTTGCCCGCCGCTCGCGCTGCCGGCCTCCCGGTGACGCCGGTCGTCGTCGCGGCGGTCTACAACGTCGGAGTACCACTCCTCCTGGTCGGGGCGGGCGCGTGGCTCCTGGCACGGCGACCGGTGGCGTTTCCCCCGCCACAGATCGAACCGGGGCACCCCGACGTCGTCGACCGGCGCGTCGGTGCGGGACTCGCGGCCGTCGGGGCGGCCATCGCAGGGGCCTGGGTGACGACACTCGCGTTTCCCTGGTGGGCACCCGTGATCGCGGCCGTCGGGTTCGGCGCCGGCGCCTGGCTGACGGTTCGCCATCGGTCCTACGTGACAGTCGTCCGGGAGATCCGCGACGTCGAGCGGGGGCTAACTGACGCGCTCTCGCTTATCGGCCGCCGCGTCGCCCACGGCGAGGCCGTCGAGCGAGCGATCGACGAGACGGCGACCGAGGTGGAGGGCGCGGCCGGCGAGGTGTTCGCCCGCGGCGCACGACACCAACGGCAACTCGACGTCGGCGTGCGGGAGGCCTTCCTCGGGTCTCACGGGGTCCTCCAGACGGTTCCGAGCCCGCGCGTCCGCGGGAGCGTCGAACTCGTCGCGCTGGCGGCCCGCGAGGGGCGTCCGGCCGGCCGAGCCATCCTGTCGATGGCGGGCCACCTCGACGACCTCCGGGAGGTCGAACGGGCGGCCCGCGAGGACGTCCGGACGGTGGTCGAGACCCTCCGATCGACCGGGGCGGTCTTCGGTCCGCTGGTCGGCGGAGCCACCGTCGCGCTGGCCCAGCAGATGGGCGACGGGGGTGGCGCCCTGCCCGGGTCGACGGACCCGATGACGTGGCTCGGCCTCGTCGTCGGCGGGTACGCCCTCCTGCTCGCGACGCTCCTGACGACGATCGCGACCGGCCTGGAACGGGGGCTCGACCGACGGTTGCTCGGCTATCGCGTCGGCGTCGCCCTCCTCGCTGCGACCGCGACCTTCCTCTGTGGCTACCTCGGGGCCGCCGCGGTGGCCTGAGCTTTATCCGTGAGAGCGCGGCCAGAGCCCCCATGTTCGACGCACCGATGGACGGACTGGTCCTCTGGCTCGGCCTCTCGGCGATCAGCCTGAGCGTCGCCGGTGTCGCCGTCGCCCTCCCGGCCGGGACGACACCTGACGCGACTGCCGTCGCTCGAACCGTCGACGACGTTGCCACGAGTGAGCACCGAGTTACGGCGACCGTCCGGACGCGAGCCGACGCGATTCGCGTTCGCCCGGAGCGCGTCGCCCTGCGAACGGAGGCCGGAACGGGCCGGGCGACGTTCGTCGCCGCCGCGCCCGTCCCCGCCTGGAACGGGTCGCTCGATTCTGTGCTCGACGGCGAGCGCCCGAGCGCCGCGTTCTCGAACCGAGACGCCTTCGCGCGTGCGGTCACACGCGCTCGCGAGCGAGTCGAGCCCTGGCGCACGGCACCGGATCGGCTGCGAGTCAGGCGGGTCGTCTGGGGGGAGGTCGATGCCACGCTCGTCGGCTAGAGGGTACGTCGAGCCCGTCGCCGCGATCGCCGCAGTCTTCGCCGTCGCCGCTGGCCTGACGATCTACGTCGGGAGTCTGGGTGACACACTGGACACGGACGACCGGTCGGTCGCGGCGACGGTCCTCGAGGACCTCCGGTCGCAGGGGGCCGCGCTCGGGGTCGTCGAGCCGACGCACCTCGCCGCCGCGACCGTCCCGCCGGGCTGGCACGCCAACGTGACGCTCGCCACGATGGCCGGTCGCTGGTCGCGCGGGCCGAAGCCACCCGCAACTGCTGACGGTGCGACGACTGAGGTCGCGGTCCGGCTCGGTCCGGGGGAGGTCAGACCCGGCCGGCTGACCGTGGAGGCCTGGCGATGAGGGCGGTGAGCACGGTCCTCGACGTCGCCGTCTTCCTCCTCCTGGTCTCGGCGGCGGTCGCGACGCTGGCCGTCCCGGCCGCGGACCCACCGCCGTCCGGGGCCGACGAGACGGCGGAGGCACTCGCCGCCACGACGGGGAACGTGACCTACACCTCGGGTGCGTCTGGGGGTAGATCAGTCGCCCCGACCCGGACGGCCGAGGGGACCCACGCCGAACTCCTGGCCCGTGCCGCAATGGCGAACCTCACACTCGACGGGGTCGCGCTCGCGCCGACCGCCGACCCGTTCCGGGTCGCCGTCGCGACGGAACTCGAGACCGCCCTGGCCTGGTCGTCCGAGCGCGTCTCGGTGGCCGCGACCTGGGAGCCGTATCCCGACTCGCCGATCCGGGGCCGGATGGCCGTCGGTGCCCGGCCGCCCACCGGCGTCGATGTGTCGACGGCGACGCTCACCGTACCGGTCCCGACCACGGCGGCGTCTGTCTCGTCGCGGGCGAGTGCCCGTGGCTACCGTGGCGTCGCGGCGGCGGTCGCCGACGCCCTGCTCGGACCGATGCTCGGCGCCGATCGAGACCTGGTCCCGCCAGCCGGTGGGCCCGTCCGTCGAGACTGGGAACGGCGGTTCGACGCCTACGCGACGGCACTCGACGTCGACGACGCGAACGAGAACCGGACGGCGGCGCTTCGAGCACGGCTCGTCGACAGGCTCGCGACAGATCTCCGGGAACGCTACGATACACCGGCGAACGCCGCGGAAGCCGTCACGGCAGGGCGGGTTCGCGTCGTCGTCAGGGAGTGGTCGTCGTGACCGACCGCGCTCGCGTCCCGTTCGCCCTGATCGGCGTTCTCCTGCTCGTCACGAGCGGGACCGTCGCCGTCACGCAGCACGCGCCGAACCCCGAGGAGCCGAGCGTCGACCGGGCGATGGATCGGTTGACGGCCGAGTCCCACACCGCGTTGCGCGCCGCAGTGCGGGAGGCTGCCCGGAACGCCGCCCGGCGGCCGGTCGTTCGCCCGGCCAACTCGACTGTCGGCGACGCCATCAGCGAGGAACGGGCCTTCGAGGACGCGCTCAGGCTCCGAATCTACCTGACCGCCCGGGCGAACCTCGCGGAGATTTCCGACGGACGGCGGGACGTCGATCTCTCGGCGACGCTACCAGGGATCGACGGCGAGGGGGACGTTGGCGCGGGGATCGAGCGGATCGCGATCGACCGGGCGGGACCGGACGGAAACCGACTCCGCGTCCACGTCGAGGGACTACGGTTGGCGGCCACGCGGAACGGGAACGTCGTCGGCACGACTCGCAGCGACCCGGCGTTCGTCGTCGACACGCCGGTCCTGACCGTCCACGATCGCGTCCAGCGGTTCGACGAGCGGCTGAACGCGTACGTCGGCCAGCCAGGGCTCGCGTCTCGCCTGACGGGTGCGCTGTATCCGGTGGCCTGGGCGCGCGGCTACGCCCAGTACCGCGGTGGCCCGATCGAGAACGTCGTCTCGAACCGGCACGTCGCGCTCCTGACGAACGCGGCGGTCCTGCGCGAGCAGCGAGCCGCGTTCGGGGCGAGCGACCCCGTGGGTCGCCGCGTCTTCGCGGCGACGCTGGCGGAGACGGCCGTCACCGACATGGTCTCGCAGGCCGATTCGACGGCGCTCGACCGGCTGACGCGGCTCCGGGAGCGAACGGGTCTCGACAGGGTCGGCGACGAAGCCCTCGGACGCCTCGACCCCGGTCCCGACGCCCCCCGACCGTCGGATCCGATGACCGTCGAGGTCGGCGAGACGGCGGATCTGGCGTACCTGCGTGCCGTCCGGACGATCAACGAGACGCTGGACGAGACCTACCGGCCCCGCGTCAGGGTCCGGGCCGACGTCCGGACCGTCGGCCGGGAGCGAATCGACAGGCACGATCCGGTTCCCGGCGGCGACCTCGAGAGCGAGCGGACGGTCTACGACACCACCGTCCGGAACCGGAGCGGCACGTCCCCGGAGAGCGCCGATGGCTGGCACCACCTGGCAGACTACAGCCGCAGGGTGATCGTGGAGAAGACCACCATCCGCGACTGGGAGATTTCCGAGAACGAGTCGGCGACGACCGCTGGCACCGTGCGGCTCCGGAAGGCGGTCGACCTGCTCGCGGAGGGCGACCACGTCGTCGGGCCGGCACCGCCGCGGCCGGTCGTCTCGGTCCACGAACGGGGTGGGCCCTTCGACGGCCCGAACCTCGTCGGCGCGCGGGACCGACTGCTCGAGGCTGGCGTGGAGGGACGGGGTGGCGCAGACGGCCTCGCCTCCCGGGCGGCGATCGGCAGGCCCGTCGATCGCCCCGTCGCGGTGCAGGCACCCCGTCCGTCGGCGCTCGCGGCCTGGGCACGTCCGGACCTCGGGCCGCTCAGGCGCGAAGTACGGGCCATCTCCCTCGAGGTTCCGCGTGGCGAGGTCGCGAGTTTCCGGACGAACGCGGCGGGGCGCCTCGCGGAGCGACTGACGGACCGCCGCGCCGAGTTGATCGACGCGCCCGAGACGTACCGGAGCGTCGCCCACCGGGCCAGGGTCGGGGTCCGCGCGGCGTACGTCGACCGCGTGATCGCGATCCTGGAGCGTGGAGCCGACGCCGTCGACCGGGGCGGCGAGCAGGTCGACGACGCACTGGACACGACCACCGGGAGTGCCAGTACTGTTCTCGCGGACGCGTACGAGTCGCGCGGGAGCACGGGATCGCTCGCGTCGGACGACCTCCGGATGGTCGTCGACACGTTGCCCTCCTACCTCACTGTCCAGGCGGTCGGCCACGGCGACGTGCCAGCGATCCCGGCGGGCCAGCGAGAGCACCCGCTCGTCGTGCGAAACCGCAACGGCTTCGGCCTCCCCGTGGGCGACGTCGTCGACGCGCTCCTGGGCTTCCTGGAGGGGCGCGAGACCACGACGCTCCGGTCGGCTGCGCAGGTACTGGCCGTCAGTGAGCGCGTCGACGCGGCGGCGTCGGCCGAGAGTGCGAGCGCGGAGACCCTGCGCGGAGAGGTCTCGCGGACGAACGCGTGGGTCCGGAACGCACTGCTCGCGGTGCTGGAGCGGGAGGACCTCGGCACCGACCGCAGTCGCCGAACCGTCGTCGACGGAGCGTTGTCGCAGTGGAACGGAACTGCGGCACGAGGCCTGGCGCTGGCAAATGGGGACGCAGCCAGGGCAGTGTACGAACGGAGCCTCGAGCGCTGGCCCGGGGAGCTATCCAGGTCCCTCGATCGGGAGCGGCTGGCGATCGCGCTGCGGTACGCCGCTCGCGAGACGCGGTCGCTCGACGCCGCGAAACCGACGAAGAGCGTCGTCAACGGGACGGCAAACCGAATCGAAGGCCGCTTGGGCTACGGCCAGGTCACACAGGAGACGGTCGGCCTCGGCGAGACGAAGGCGGCCAGTGTCGCGGCGCGGCTCCCCACGGGACTGCCCGTCGTCCCGGGACCGGGGACGTGGTACGCGACGGTCAACGTCTGGCAGGTCCAGGTCCGCGGGACCTACGCCCGGTTCGCCGTGCGGGCGAGACGCGGAACGCCCGACGTGGTCCCGCCGGACCTGACCTACGTCCGGGAGAACCGGACGGTCGGCCTCGACGTCGACGGTGATGGCGACCGGGAGATCGTCGGGCACAACGAGCGAATCGGGCTCACGGCAGAGACCGTCGTCGGCGTGGCGGTGCCGCCGGGGCCCCAGGGCGTCGGCGACGTGGGCGAGGTCGACGAACGGTCACCGGGCTGGCCGACGCCGGGACCGGCGGCCGACAACGGGACGAGCGCGAGGTGATACTGACTTGTACCGGGCCGGCCAAGTCCGGCCATGATCAGAGGCGAGTACGACGCGGCAGCGGCCGAGAACCCCGAGGAGTTGCTCGACGCCTACCGGGCGACGCTCGTCGACGTGGTCGAATCGGTCGGCGCAGAGACGATTGCGGATCGAACGGGGCTGTCCGCCGAGACCGTCGAGTCCGTAGGGGCTGGAGACGTTGGCGACCTCGCCCTGCGCGACGCGGCGGCGATCCTCGCAGTCGACGAGGGACGGCCCGACGCCGACGCCGTGGCGGCCGAGGCGCGTGACATCCTCCTCCTCGGCATGACGACGGCCGTGGTCGACGTGGACACGCTCGCCTCGGAGCTGAACGGACCGCTGGAGGCGAAGGAACTCCAGCAGAAAGTCGAGGGGCGCGCGCCGATGACCCTCGGAGAGTACGCGTCGATCCACTATCACCTTCGCGAGCACACGGAGTAACCGATGCAGGTCGCCATCCTCGGCTGTGGATACGTCGGCCTCGAACTCGGGCGACGGCTGTCGCCGACGCACGACGTCGTCGGTGTCAGGCGATCGGTGGCAGGGCTCGACGCGATCGAGGACGCCGGCTTCGATGGCGTCCAGGCGGACCTGACCGAACCGGACTCGCTGGCGGCTGTGCCCGACGCCGACGCCGTTGTCTTCGCCGCGAGCAGCGGTGGGCGGGGGGCCGAGGCCGCGCGATCGGTCTACCTCGAGGGCCAGCGCGGCGCCATCGAGCACTTCGCCAGTCGAGACGATCCGCCCGAGCGGTACCTCTACACCTCGAGTACGGGCGTGTACGGCGATCACGATGGGGAGTGGGTCGACGAGGGGACCGCCCTCGATCCCGCCACGGAGAAGACCGAGGTCCTGGCGGCGGCCGAACGCGTGGCGACCGAGGAGGCGACCGCTGCGGGTCTCGACGGCACGGTCGCGCGCCTGGCCGGGCTGTACGGGCCTGATCGGTACCGGCTGGAGCGGTACGTGACGGGGCCGGTCACGGCGGGGCTCCTGAACATGGTCCACCGGGACGACGCGGCAGGTGCCATCGCACACCTCCTGCAGACCGACGACGCACGGGACGAGGTCGTCCTGGTCGTCGACGACGAACCCGTCGAGAAGTGGACCTTCGCGGACTGGCTCGCGGCCGAGTGTGGCGAGCCGGAACCGCCAAAGCGGACGATCGAGGCGGCGCTATCCGACGATGCCGCCTCAGCTGCTGCCCGTCGCCGCCTCCGGAGCCAGAAACGCTGTTCCAACGAGCGACTCCGGGACCTCGGATACGAGTTCGTCTATCCCACCTACCGAGAGGGGTACCGGGCAGCGATCGACGCGTATCGGACCGGACAGTAGCCCTGGAGCCGATCGTGGGCGCGGCGGGCAGGACCGGCGGCCGGGGTAAGGGGAACCTTCATTGCCGCGGCCTTCAACAGCCCGGGCGTATGGCAGCTGGGGTGGTCCCCGCGGGGCAGGTCCAGGCAGCCATAGACGCGGCTCGAGAGCTGCTTCGGCAGGACCCGGCCCTGGTCGCACTCGCGGTCGTCGGCGTCCTCGCCCTCCTGGTCGCCCTCGGACTGCTCGTCCGGATCCTGCGACGGACGCGTGGCGGCAAATTCCGACGCGTCCTCGCGGGCCACGAGGAGGTAGCGGTCCTGATGCATCCAAACCCGGATCCCGACGCGATGGCGTGTGCGCTCGCGGTCCAGGAACTCGCGACCGCGGTCGACACGGAGACGACGCTCCAGTACTCGGGACAGATCCGCCACCAGGAAAACCGGGCCTTCGAGACGGTCCTCGACCTCGACTTCGACCGCGTCGAGGACGGGGCCGACCTCGCCGCCGATGACGTCGTCCTGGTGGACCACAACACGGCCCGGGGCTTCGACGGAGCCGAGGCAATCGAACCGGTCGCGGTCGTCGATCACCACCCCGGCGGTGGCGTCGGGGCCGAGTTCACCGACGTGCGGACGGGGAACGGGGCCTGTGCGAGTATCTTCGCGGGCTACTTCGAGGAACTCGGCTGGGACCCCACGCCACCGGAGGACCTCGAAGTCGTCGACGAGACGGCCGACGGGATCCTCTCGCCGACGGTCGCGACCGGACTGATATACGGCATCCAGTCCGACACCGCCCACCTGACGAAGGGGTGTTCGACGGACGAGTTCGACGCTGCAGCGTACCTGTACCCGGGGATCGACGAGGACCGCCTGGACCGGATCGCCAACCCCGAGGTCGACGCCGAGGTGCTCGAGGTGAAGGCCTGCGCGATCACCGAGCGCGAGGTGCGAAACGCCTTCGCGATCAGCGACGTCGGCGAGGTCGGCAACGTCGACGCCATCCCGCAGGCGGCAGACGAGTTGCTCCGGCTGGAGGGCGTCACGGCCGTCGTCGTCATGGGCGACCGGGATGGCGACCTCCACCTCAGCGGGCGGTCCCGGGACGACCGCGTCCACATGGGCAAGACCCTCCGGAGCGTCGTCGAGGAGATCCCGATGTCCAGCGCGGGCGGCCACGCCCGCATGGGTGGCGGCCAGGTCTCCCTCGAGCACATGGAGGGCCTCGGTCCGAGCGGTGGACGGACGCGGGCGGAGTTCACCGAGGAGCTCTTCGCGGCGCTGTCCGGTGACCGCTGAGCGGGCCGAGTCGGACGGCTTTTCGGCGTCCCGTTCGAAGTCAAGCCATGGCTACCCCGTCGGCCACCTGGGACTATCGCGAGGCCTTCGGCGACGACTTCGCCCGGACCTACTTCCGGCGGTTCGAGGACCGCGTCGTCTCCAGCGTCGGCCTCGGCACGTACCTCGGTGACCCGACCGACGCGGCGGACGAGCACTACCGCGAGGCCATCGTCGCGGCCATCGAGTCCGGGTGCAACGTCCTCGACACCGCGATCAACTACCGCCACCAGCGCAGCGAACGCGTCGTCGGTGCGGCCATGGCGGAGGCGGACGTGGACCGCGACGCGGTGTTCGTCGCGACGAAGGGCGGCTTCGTCCCCTTCGACGGCGAGCGTCCCGACGACCCCGGGCAGTACGTCCACGAGGAGTTCGTCGAGCCCGGGCTGATCGACACCGACGACCTCGTCCGCGGGCAGCACTGTCTCGCACCGGACTTCCTCGCAGACCAGTTCGACCGGTCGCGCGAGAACCTCGGCGTCGACACCATCGACTGCTACTACGTCCACAACCCGGAGACGCAACTGGAGGCGCGCTCTCGCGAGGCCGTCTACGACCAGCTCGAGACGGCCTTCGAGAGGCTGGAGCGCCGCGTCGCGGCCGGCGAGTTGCACCACTACGGCGTCGCGACCTGGGACGCGCTCCGGGTCGAACCGGACGACGACGCCTACCTCTCGCTCGCGGAGATCGAGGAGCGCGCGGCTGCCGCCGCGGCCGCGGTCGGGAACGAGACCCCACACCTCGCGGCGATCCAGCTCCCGTTCAACGTCGGGATGGCGGACGCCTTCACCGTCGAGGGGCAGCCGAGTCCGGACGGCGACGGCCGGACGAGCGCGCTGTGGTACGCGCGGGAGGCTGGCCTCCACGTCTTCGCGAGTGCCAGCCTGCTGCAGGGCCGACTGGCCGACGGACTACCGGAGGCGGTCGCCGGGAAGCTGGCCGGCGAGACGGCCGCCCAGCGAGCGATCAACTTCGCCCGGAGTGCGCCGGGGGTCACGAGCGCCCTCGTCGGGACTGGCTCGCCGACCCACGTCGCCGAGAACGTCGGCGCCGGGACGTTCGAACCGCTCGGTGCCGACGCCTTCGACGCCGTCTTCGAGTGAGGGCGGGCGGGCCGCTCAGCGGACCTCCTTCCACTGGCGGCCACACTCCGGGCAGACCCGGACCTTGCCGAGGTCGTCGGGGTCGTTCTCGGTGGTCAGCTGCTCCCCACAGTCCGAACACGTCAGCCGTTCGTACGTGTCCTTCTCGATGTCCCCCGAGCGCAACCCCTTCCTGATCGATTCCATGGCGTGCGGTATGTAACCGAGTGCCAAAAATCCTCCCGCCGTCCCGGAGCGGGGGGCTTTTGCGGCCACCGCCGCAACGGAACGTCGATGGAGTACGTCCAGGAGCGGGTCGCGACGCTCCACGACTTCGGCGGCGGGCCGCCGGACGCGCCCGTCGACCGGGCCACCGTCGTCGTGCCCATGACCGAGCGCGAGCACGCCAGCCTGGCCGCCGAGCGCGTGCTCGCGGCGCTCGCAGACGTCGGTCCCGAACGCGTCGTGATCGCACTCCGGGCGAGCCGGGAGTCCGTCCCGGCGATCGTCGACTGGCTGGAGACTTTCGAGGTTCCCCTCGAGGTGTGCTGGTGTACGGCCGACCCGGTCGAATCCCACCTCGCGGCGGCCGGGATCGACGCCCCGGCCGGCAAGGGCCGCGACGTCTGGCTGGCGCTGGGCGTCGCCGCCGATTCGGAGTACGTCGTCGTCCACGACGCCGACGCCCGGAGTTACACGCCCGGCCACGTTCCGCGCCTGCTCTTTCCGCTCGCCCGGGAACACAGTTTCGCGAAAGGGTACTACGCCCGCGTGGAAAACGGGCGTCTCTACGGCCGACTCGCCCGGCTGTTCGTCGCGCCGCTCCTCCGGGCGCTCCGCGACGGGCGCGACGCGCCGCTCCTCCGCTATCTCGATTCCTTCCGGTATCCCCTCGCGGGCGAGTTCGCGATGACGGGCGAGCTCGCCCGCAGCGTTCGCGCACAGCCGGGCTGGGGGCTGGAAATCGGGAGCCTCGGCGAGGCCTTCGAGGCCGCCGGATTCGCCGGCTCCGCCCAGGTCGACCTCGGGACCCACGAACACGACCACCGGTCCGTCGGCGGGCCGGCCGGACTCGGGGACATGAGCCAGGAGGTGGCGACCGCGCTCTTCCGTGCGCTCGCCGACCACGGCCTGTCGCCGGACTTCGAGTCGCTGCCCGCGCGCTACCGCGAGGCCGCCGACCGGCTGGTCGACCAGTACGCCGCCGACGCAGCCTTCAACGGACTCACCTTCGACGCCGCCGCCGAGCGCGAGCAGGTCGCGACCTACGCCGAGGCCATCGCTCCACCTGGACCCGACGGACGGCTCCCGGCGTGGCAGGACACCCCCGTCGACCCGGCGGACGTCCTGGCGCGCTCACGGGACGCCATCGACGACGCGACCGAACGCTAAAGGGCCTCGGCCGCGCCCCGCGGGTATGGACGTGACCGCCGACGAACTCGCGGGCGTGGTCGACCTCTTCGGCGCGCTGACTCGCGAGGAGCTCCAGGCGGCCGCCGCCGAACTCGCCTTCAAGGCCGACGGCGACTTCGAGCCGGACGCGTTCGCCGACGACGTGGACGACGCGCTCCACACGTACCACCTCCTCGCCGTCGAGAACGATGCCGTCGAAGGCACCGACGCTGGCGAGGGACCCTGGCTCGTGGCCGGCCCGATCGCCTTCCCGGAACTCCCCGAGAGCGCTGCCGACCTCCCGCACATCATGGACCTCGCGGAGCGGTCGGTCGACCGGGCGGCAGCCGGCCAGGCGGCCGAGTCGCGGTTCCGCGCCGACGCCGCGACCGCCGTCGAGTCGGGCGATGCCGATCGAATCGCGGAACTGCTCGACGTGAGCTACGAACTGGAGGCCTGGGCCCCGGTCGACCTGGCCGCCGCACGGGAACGGCTCGACACGGCGGCCGACTGACGGACGCGCCCCGGGCCAATTAAGAATCTCCATACCCTCCGTCCGGGTATGAACCTCGAGGGGGTCCGTCACCACGAGCCCGAGGCGGTGACGGGCGAAGAGCGCGAGGCCGCCGTGATCGTGCCCGTCGTCCGGCGGGCCGATGACCCCCACCTCCTGTTCACGAAGCGGGCCGACCACCTCGCTGACCATCCCGGCCAGATGAGCTTCCCCGGCGGCGGGACCGAACCGGTAGACGACAGTCGCGAGGCGACCGCCCTGCGGGAAGCCGAGGAGGAGATCGGCCTCCGGGCCCCCGAGGTCGACTGCGTCGGGCGCCTCGACGACATCCGCACCGTCACGCGGTTCGCGGTCCGGCCCTTCGTCGGGACGATTCCCGACCGCGCCTACGAGCCCTGCGACGGCGAAGTCGCGGAAATCGCCGTCCTCTCGCTCGCCGAGCTGACGGACCTCTCGAACTACGAGAGCGAGCGCCGCGACCACCCCTACTACGGCGAGATCCGGCTGCACTTCTTCCACGTCGACGGGTACACGGTCTGGGGCGCGACGGGGCGGATCCTCGTCCAGTTCCTCGTCCTCGCGACCGACTGGGAGATGCCACCCGCGCCCGACCGCGTCGTCGACGCCGACGCCGAATACCCGGTCTGAGGCCCGGTGGGGACCGTTCCGGGATTCGACAGGCATTTGTCGTCCCGTCGGCTGGGTGGGGCAACGCGTTCCCATGGAGACGCTCCCCGAGTCGCCGCTCGCACGGATCGGCGTGGACGCCGTGGCGCTCAAGCCGACCGAGCATCGGCTCGACCTCGCACCCGACCTCCCCGTCGACACGGTGGCCGTCGACTTCGAAGGACGCGACGCCGTCCCCGACCCGGCTACTCTGGAGCGCCTCGCCGACACGCACGACATCCGGGTGACCGTCCCCGTACGCGCCGACGGGTACGACCCCCTCGGCGACGACAGTGCCCTCGCCGCGCTGCCCGACGAGGTCGGGCGGATCGTCGTCGCCGGCAACCCCGCTTACCTCGACGAACACGAGCGGTCGCGCTCGATTACACCACGGCTGCGCGCCGCGGCCGAAGCGTCGGAGGCCCACTGGATCGGGACGGAAAGCGTCGAGCGCGTGGCACTGGCTGTCGGCGGCACGCAGTTCGAGTTGCTGTCCCGGTCGACCCACGCCGACGTACGGGCGCTCCGGGCGGCCGGCGTAGAGGACGACGTCGCCGTCTACGCGCCGACGGTCCTGACGAGCGATGCCGACGCGATCCTCGACGCCCTCGGCGGATACGTCGCTCGGCGCCAGCGCGTCCGGGATCGACTACCCGCAGACGCCTCGACCACTGCTAGCGCCACCGGCCAGGCCCGCGAGACGCTACTCGCGGCGGCGAACGAGTACGCACTCGTGGGCGAGGCGAGCACCGTCGCCCAGCGCGTCCGGTCGCTCGAAGCCGCCGGCGTCGACAACGTCGTCGCCTACCCGGCCCGGGGGCTCGACGCAGTCCTGGACTAACCGGACGCAACCGGCGAAACTGCTACTCCTCGGGCCCCTCGACCGCAACGGTCGATCCCGCTTCGTCCGACTCCGGCTCGGCTTTCGGCACCCGCACCTCGAGCGTGCCGTTGGTCCGCACCGTCGCCGTCGCGGCTGCCGGATCGACGTCTGCGTGGGGCGGCAGTCGTTTCGTTCCTTCGAGGGTCAGTCCCCGCCCGGGGAACCGCATCTCGAAGCCCTCCGCGACGTCCCGGAAGCGGTCCAGTCGAACGTGGACCGCCCCGTCCTCGAAGCGGACCTGGACGTCCGCGGGCTCGACGCCGGGGGCGTCGAAGACCACGAGGTAGGCCGCCTCGTCCTCGAGCAGGTCGGCCGGGAGCGGCCGCTGCTCCTGGGTTCGCCCGACGACGCGGCCGACGGTCCCGAAGACGGCCTCGCCGACGGTCTCGCCGACGGTCTCGCCGACATCGCGGATCACAGCTGGACCTCCGCGAGGGCGGCGGTCTCGCCACAGTACGGGCAGGTCAGGTCCGCGACGCCGTGGTCCTCGGGGACGTCGTAGGTGTAGTGGACCTCGAACATGTCGAGTTCGCAGTCGTCGTTCTCGCAGACGACTTCGCGGGTCGGGGGCATACACTCGCGTTGGGGCCGAGAGGGTTTCAAACGTGTGGCTGATCCGGGGTCGGGACCGTCGCGGGTGAGACACCGTTTTAGGCGTCCGGGCGCTACTCGTCGGCGATGACCGACCCCGCCGACCTCGCCGTGACGATCGTCGACGGCTACGTCGACGAGCCGGCCCACTTCGGCGTGCCCCCCTACATCTCCACGTATCCCCGGTACGTCGCCGGTGCGCTCGTCGACGCGGGCGTCCCCCGCGAGGCGATCACCTACCACACCATCGACGCGCTCCGCGACGAGCGCGAGCGCTGGCGGGACGTCGACGACGCTGACCTCCTGGTCTACGTCGGCGGAATGACCGTCCCGGGAAAGTACGTCGGCGGGACGCCCGCCGAACCGGACGAGGTCAAGAAACTGGCCTGGACCGCCGACGGGACGACGCTGATGGGCGGCCCGGTCCGCTTCGGCGTCGGCGACGAGAACGCCGGCGGGATCGAGACGGAGCGCGACGACCTCGACTACGACTTCGTCGCCAAAGGCGACGTCGAGGCCGCCGTCTACGACCTCGTCCACGGCGGCATGGAGGGCTTCGGTGACCGGATGCGCGACAACGACGAGATCGCGCGCTGGGCGCGGGAGGGTGCCTTCGTCGTCGAGCAACACCCCAACCACCCCGACTACCTCATCTGCGAGATGGAAACGTCACGGGGCTGTCCCTACCGCTGTTCGTTCTGCACGGAGCCGCTGTACGGTGCGGATCCCAGCTTTCGGACCCCCGAGAACGTCGTCGGCGAGGTCAGCGCCCTGGCCGACCACGGCGTCCGGCACTTCCGGCTGGGCCGCCAGGCCGACATCCTCGCGTACGGGGGCGACGGTGAGGCACCGAATCCCGACGCGCTCCGGGCGCTCTACGGCGGCATCCGCGAGGCCGTCCCCGACCTCGGGACGCTCCACCTCGACAACATGAACCCCATCACGATCGTCGAGTGGCCCGAGACGTCCCGCGAGGGCATCCGGATCATCGCCGAGCACAACACCCCCGGCGACACGGCCGCCTTCGGCCTGGAATCAGCCGATCCCCTGGTCCAGGAGGAGAACAACCTCAACGTGACCGCCGACGAGTGTTTCGAGGCGATCAGGATCGTCAACGAGGAGGCTGGGTGGCGCCCAGGGGAGGACGGGGCCGATGCACCCCACTTCGGCGACGACGCCGCGCCGCGCCTCCCGAAGCTCCTCCCGGGCATCAACCTCGTCCACGGCCTGAAGGGCGAGCGCGCGGAGACCTTCGAGCACAATCGCCAGTTCCTCCAGCGCGTCTACGACGCCGGCCTGCTGCTTCGCCGTATCAACATCCGCCAGGTCATGGCCTTCTCGGGCACGGAGATGGCCGAGACCGGCGCCGAACTCGCGCGGGACCACAAGCAGCAGTTCAAGCAGTACAAGCGCGAAGTCCGCGAGACGATCGACAACCCGATGCTCCAGCGCGTCGCGCCCCCCGGCACCGTCCTCCCCGACGTCCACCTGGAGTACCACCAGGACGGCAAGACCTTCGGCCGCCAGCTCGGCACCTACCCGCTCCTCGTCGCGATCCCCGGCGAGCGCGAACTGGGGCTGACCCTCGACGTCGCGGTGACCGACCACGGCTACCGGTCCGTGACGGGCGTTCCCCACCCCCTCGACCTCAACGCCGCGTCGATGGACGAACTGAGCGCGATCCCCGGCGTCGGGCGCGGGCGTGCCGGCGACATCGTCGTCGACCGCCCCTACGAGTCCGTCGCAGAGGTCGACGCCGAGCTGGAGCGGTTCGCCACGGTCCGGACCCCCGAGGGCGCGGACTGAGTCGCCGGCCCCGCCGACGGGGTTACTGGGTCGGAGCGCCCTCGCCGGACTGGACGTCCACGCGGTCGTGGATCGGGCCCTCCCGCGCCTGGAGGTGGCCTGGCTGGCGGTCGTTCGAGACCGCCAGCACCTCGGCGACGATGCTGTGGGCGATCTGCCAGGGCGAGCCCCCGCCGAGGTCAAGCCCGACCGGGGTGTAGAGGGCCTCGAGCGTCTCCGCCCCGAACTGAGTGCCCTCGGCGGCGACGTCCTCGAGCATCTCCTCGAAGCGTTCGCGGGGGCCCATGAGTCCGACGTACGGGACCGGCGAGTCGAGCAGCGCCTCGACGGTCAGGCGGTCGTCGACGAAGTTGTGCGTCATCACGACCGCGTAGGTCCGCTCGTCGAGGTCGAGGTCGGTCGCGACCGTCCCCGGGGAAGTCGTCAGCGTGCGGTCCGCCGCGGGGAAGCGCTCGGCGACGTCCACCGCACCGCGGAAGCCGACGACGGTCACGTGAAAGTCGTTCTTGGCCGCGAGTTCCGTCACCGGGCCGACGTCGTGCCCGGTACCGAAGACGACCAGTTCCGCTGGCGGCGCGAGGCCCTCGACGAAGAGGGTCAGCTCCCCGTCGTCGGTCGCGACGGTGACCGTGTCCGCCTTCCCCCGGTCCGCGAGTTCGGCCGCCGGTCCCGCGATCGCGTCGGTCGGCCAGTCACGGTCCTCGCCGTCTTCGGGCCTCAGCGCCCCGTCGTCCGGGTCGTAGTAGGCGCGGTCGCCCTGGGCGAGCGGGCCGTCCCCGCCCTCGAGGACCGTGACGACGCCGACCGGACGCCCGCCGAAGAACGCGTCGACGGCCGGGCGGTAGGTCTCGGTCAGCGGTTCCAGCAGGACCTCGATGACGCCGTTGCAGCCGACGCCCAGCCCCCAGACCTCCGCGTCGTCGTCTTCCATCAGGTCGTAGGTGACGAGTCGCGGACGGCCGGACTCGCGGACCTCGGCGCCGACCGAGATCAGTTCGTCTTCCAGGCAGCCGGCGGTGATGCTCCCGAGGCCGCTCCCCGCCTCGTCGAGGAGCATCTTCGCGCCGGGTCGCCGGTAGGCGTTGCCCTCCACGTCGACGATCGTCGCGAGGACGTCTGTACTCTCGCCGTCGAGTCGGTCGCGCACGCGCTGCAAGACCTCGGTCTCGGGAACGCTCCAGTTGTCGTGTGTCATGGTCAAATCACCCGTGTTCGGCCGCTTCCAGGGACAGCCCGGCCGCGTGGTCGGTCGCGACGAATCCCTTCCGGACGCCCGCCTCGTGCAGGTCGGTGCCACACGCGCCGGCGGCGACCGCCGCGCGCGCCTGCGCCGCGTCGTCGACAACGGCACCCGCGACCACGTCGGCCCCCGCCTCGAACAGCGGATCGGGGACGAACGACGCCGTGGCGCCGATCACCACCACCGTCGCCGCGTCGGGCGCAGCCGCGAGGTATCCGTCGATGCCGCCGTAGACGAACGCCGAGCCGGTGACGAAGACGACCGCGGCGCCGGCCATCGCCCTCGCCGTCTCGTCGGGTCCGTAGGTTTCGACGCGGACGGACGACGGCGCGGTCACGTCGTCCGTCGGCTCGCGCTCGATCACGCGGACCGTCACGTCCTCGAACTTGCGGAAGGCGGGCCGGAACAGGCCGACCGTGGCGATGACGTCGACGGCCGGATCGAGCAGCGCCATCGGGTCGCCGGTCTGCCAGTCGACCTGTGGCACCGAGAGAGCGTTCAGGGTCGCCAGGCCCAGGGCCCGCCGGACGCGCTCGTCGTCGGTGTCGGTCGGGGCCGTGGCCCCCTCGAGGAGGGCGGCGACATCGAGATTCCTCGTCGGGGGCGTGCCCGGCGGTCGGTGGGCCAGGCCCGCCAGCGATCCCGAAGGGCCGGTCAGTTCGACGAGGACTACGGCGTCGCCGACCGTGACGCCGGCGACGGCCCAGTCGTCGACCGCGTCCCCGACCGCGTCGACGGCCCGTCCCACGAGGTGGGTCGTCACTCTCCCTCACCCCCGGCCTCTGCACGCTGGCGGCGCGGGTCGTGTTCGTAGCCGATCGGCCCGCCCAGGCCCCGGCGTTCGATCTGGCGGGCCGCCTCGGCGAGGTCCGCCGGCCGGGCGAAGCCGAAGAGGGCGTCGACGTAGGGCAGCGCGGTCGCCATCCCGCGGGTCTTCGGCTCGAAGGCCGGTGAGACGGCGAGCGGATTGAGCCAGACGAGTGCGCCGGCGCGGTCCGCGAGCCAGGTGACCGCGTCGGCGAGCAGGTCCTCGTCACCCACGTCGAGCCCGTCGCTGATCACGACGACGACGGTCCGCCGGTCCACCGCCGCGGGGTGCTGGCGGCGCACCGCGTCGACGGCCGCGCCGATCTTCGTGCCGCCGCCCCACTCGAATTCGGCGTCGCGTAGCGTGGCCGCCGGATCGCCGTCCGCGCGAGCGAACGCGGTCGTCGCGTCGACCAGGTCGGTGTCGAACAGGAAGACGCGCGACTGGCGGGCGCGGTCGGTCAGGCGCGCGGCGACGTCGAGGAGGACGGCCCGGTCGATGGTGTCGAGGACCGAGCCGCTCACGTCCAGGAGGAGACAGCAGCGGAGTTCGCTGGGCGTCGGCTCGGTCCGCGGCAGGTCGATCGGGGCCCCGCCGGTCCCCAGACTGGCGCGGAGCGCACGCCGGGCGTCGACCCGGTCCCCGGCGGGTGCGTCCCGGTGGCGACGCCCCGGTAGCGTCGCCAGAGCGTCGACGAACCGGTCGATCGCGGCCGTCTCCTCGTCCCGCAGGCCCCCGGCGGGAACCTCGACGCGCTCGCGCCCGCCCACGGCGCTGTACCGGCGGGCGTCGCCGGTCTCGGAGTCCTCGGTCGCCCGGTCGCCCGAGGCGTAGCGGCGCTCGGTCGGGATCAGCACCTCGGTCTCGCCGCCACCGGTGTCGTCTCCCGACGCCGGCACCTGTGCGTCCGGGAGGGTTCCCGGGTCGTCCGGCGCCGATCCGTCGCTGCTCGCGTCGTCGTCCGGTGACGCGCCGCCGTCGTCCGTCGCGATGGCGTCCAGGCCGGTACGTAGCCGGTGCCAGAACGTCGGGAAGGCGTCGGCGAACGCGTCGATCCCCTCCGGACTCGACAGGAGCGACGCCCGGAGGGCGGCCTCGACGCGAGGCTTGTCCGCGAGTCCGACCGAGGCGAGGGCGCGCGCGGCGGTGAGCGGGCCGCTCGGCGGAACGTCGACTCCATCGGACCGGAGGTCGGCGGCGAGTCTGAGGAGTTCCAGCAGGACGTGCCGGCGCGCCGCCCGGAAGTCGGGGGCGGCCGATTCGGCCACCGATCCGCCGAGGTCGAGCGGCTGCCGGTCGGCGGCCGGTGGGGCGTCGTCGGTCGCGCCGTCCATCGGGTCGGGATCGGTCATCGAATCACGTGGGCTCTGCCTCGAGGCGGTCGTCCGCGGCCGCGGCGGCGGCCCGGAGGTCCTCGAGGAGCGTGGCGTCCAGCCGGTCGACGTCCTCGGCCTCCTTGAGCAGGCAGCCGATGGTCCGCTCGATCTCGTCTGCCGACAGCGAGTCCGCGTCGTCGTGTCGCAGGGCAGCGACGGCCCGCGCCCAGTCCAGCGTCTCGGCGACGCCGGGGCGCTTGAGGAACGACTCCTCGCGGAGCCGGTCGACGACGGCACAGACCTCCGCGGCCACGGCGGCGTCGAGCTCGGGCACCTTCCGGCGCACGATCTCGTACTCCGTCTCGAAGGACGGCGGTTCGACGTGGAGGTACAGGCACCGGCGCTTCAGCGCGTCCGAGAGCGCCCGCGTCCGGTTCGAGGTGAGGACGACGATCGGGGGGTGGTCGGCGCTGATCGTCCCGAACTCCGGGATCGACACCTGGAAGTCCGAGAGGAGTTCGAGCAGGAAGGCCTCGAAGGCCTCGTCCGCGCGGTCGATCTCGTCGACCAGCAGGACGGGCGGGTGCTCCCCGTCGGCCCGGAGCGCGCGCAGGAGCGGGCGTTCGAGCAGGTAGTCCTGGTCGAAGACGGACTCGCGTCGCGTGTTCGAACCGCCGTCCTCCTCGGTGACCGTCCCCTCGTCGGCCTGGACGGCGAGCAACTGCTTGGTGTAGTTCCACTCGTAGAGGGCGTTCTCGGCGGTGAGGCCCTCGTAGCACTGGAGACGGATCAACTCGGTATCGAAGGCCGCCGCGAGGACCTTCCCGAGTTCCGTCTTCCCGCTCCCCGGCGGCCCCTCGACGAGCAGCGGGCGCCCGAGGTCGAGCGCGAGCTGCACGGTCGTCACGGTCCGGTCGTCGGCGACGTAGTCCGCACGCTCGAAGCGCTCGCGGAGGTCGGACTCGGAGACGGACTCGAAGGGCGAGTCGTCTCCGGTCATGGTGATGCCCTCCGTCCATCGGGGGCGTCCAGGTGCGATTCGGGGTCCGACTCGAACGCGTCGGCACAGCCCTCACAGCAGAAGACGAAGGTCGCGCCGTCGTACTCGACCGTCGCCGCCGCGTCGTCGGGGTCGACGGTCATCCCACAGACCGGGTCGACCGCGAGGTCCTCGCCGGACTCGTCCTGGTGGTGGGCCCCCGACTCGGGGGTTTCCGTGGCTGCGTCGGTGACCGCTACGTCGACCGCTGGCGCCTCGACGGCCGCCCTGGCGTCGACGACTTCCGCGAGGACGCTCACGGCGATCTCGGCTGGGGTGTAGGCGGTGATGTCGACGCCGGCGGGATTCACGAGCGTCTCGCGGACCGCGCCCGGGTCGGCGTCGAGCAGTGCTGCGGCTCGCTCGACGACCTCGCCGCTCCGCTCGTCGCTGGCGACGAGGCCGAGGTAGGGCGCGTCGGCCAGAATCGCGGCGGCGACGCCGCGTGCGTCGTACTGGCCCATCGAGGCGACGACGACCAGCGGCGTGACACCCACCTCCTCGGCGATCGTCGCGGGATCCGTCGTGTCCGTCACGGTCGTCTCGTCGGGGAGGTCGTCGGCCCCCTCGCCCGTGGGGTCGACGAGCGTCACGTCCATCGACAGCTCCCGCGCGAGTCGAGCGAGCGACCGTGCGACGGGCGAGTTCCCGACGACCAGGAGCTCGGGTGTCCGGTTGACCGGCTCGACGAACAGTTCGAGGACGCCCTCGCTGTGACACCGCATCGGGAACGTCTCGATGCCGGGCCGGTCGATCGAGTCTGGGTCCGGCGCGATGCCGATCAGTCGCGGCTCGCCGGCCTCGATGGCCGCAGTCGCCTGACTGACCGTCGTCGTCTGGGCGCAGGCCGCGCCGCCGATCCAGCCGTGGAGTTCGCCGTCGCGGGTCACGATTGCGCGGTCGCCCACGTTGGCCGAAACCGGCGGCTCCCGGCGGACGATGGTCACGCGGGCGTAGGGCTCGCCGCGCTCGTCCAGCGAGCGTTCGAGCGCCGAGAGGTCGCCGTCGCTGTGGCCGTCCGCCGCCTGTCCCTCCCCGTCCGGCTCAGGTCCGTGGTCCTGTGGTGTCATCTGGCATGCTCCGACAGTAGGGTGCTCGACTACTAAAGGCCGTCCCCGGTGGACGGGGCCACGATCAGTCGTCGGCCGCTTCGTCGGTGCCGACGTCGAAGGAGACCGACGCGCTCGGGTCGAGCGCCAGGCCGGACTCGTCGAGGGACTCCCAGACCACGTCCGGCGTCATCGGCATGTCGACGTGGGAGACGCCGGCGTGACTCATGGCGTCGACGACCGCGTTGACGATGGCCGGCGGCGAGCCGACCGTCGGCGACTCGCCGACGCCCTTGGCCCCGATCGGGTGGTGGGGCGAGGGCGTGACGGTGTGGCCCGTCTCGAAGTTCGGGATCTCCTTGGCCGTCGGCAGGAGGTAGTTCATGAAGTCGCCGGCGGTGCAGTTACCGTTGTCGTCGTACGTGACGTGCTCCATCATCGCCGTCCCGATGCCCTGGGCCAGTCCGCCGTGGATCTGGCCCTCGATGACCATGGGGTTGATGCGGTTGCCACAGTCGTCGACGGCGACGAAGTTCTCGAAGTCGACTTCCCCGGTCTCGCGGTCGACCTCCACGACGACGACGTAGGACCCGAACGGGTAGGTCATCTCCGGCGGGTCGTAGTAGTTCACGGCCTCGAGCCCCGGCTCCTCGCTCTCCGGGTGGTGCATGTACGCGCCGGCGGCGATGTCGGTAATGGTGATCGAGCGGTCGGGCGCGCCGGCGACCCGGAATTCGCCGGACTCGCGGTCCCACTCGACGTCCTCCTCGGCCGCCTCGAGTTCGTTCGCGGCGATGGACTTGGCCTTGTCCCGGACCTTCCGGGCGGCGACCGCCGTCGCCGCGCCGGCCACCGGCGTCGACCGCGAGCCGTAGGTCCCGAGGCCGTAGGGCTCGGTGTCGGTGTCGCCGTGTTCGACAGTGATGTTCTCGACGTCCATCCCGAGTTCCTCGGCGACGATCTGGGCGAAGGTCGTCTCGTGGCCCTGGCCCTGGGTCTGGACGCCGACGCGCAACACCGCGTTGCCCGTCGGATTGACGCGCAGCGACGCCGAGTCGAACATCTCGATGCCGGCGATGTCACACTGCTTGCCGGGGCCGGCACCGACGATTTCCGTGAACGACGAGATGCCGATGCCCAGCAGTTTGTCCGCGTCCTCCTCGAGGCGGCGCTGTTGTTCCTCGCGGTAGTGCTCGTAGTCGGCCATCTCCAGGGCCTTGTCGAGGGCCGTCTCGTAGTCGCCGGAGTCGTAGTGCCATCCGGTCGCGCTCTCGTAGGGGAACGCGTCCGAGGGGATGAAGTTGCGTCGGCGAATCTCCGAGGGGTCCTCGTCGAGTTCGTCCGCGAGCACCTTCACCAGGCGCTCGATGAGGTAGACTGCCTCGGTCACCCGGAACGAACAGCGGTAGGCGATCCCGCCCGGTGCCGTGTTGGTGTAGGCCGCCGTCAGCGACCCGTATGCCGCCTCGATGTCGTAGGAGCCAGTGAAGATGTTGAAGAAGCCAGCCGGGAACTTCGAGGGCTGGGCCGCGGCGTTGTAGGCGCCGTGGTTCGCGAGGACGTCCACCTTGACGCCCTCGATCACGCCGTCCTCGGTCGCCGCGATCTCGCCCGTCATGTCGTAGTCCCGGGCGAACCCGGTGGTCTGGATGTTCTCCGAGCGCTCCTCCATCCACTTCACCGGCCGCTCCAGGACGTACGACGCCGCCGCGGCGACGACGTAGCCAGGGTAGATGGGCACCTTGTTGCCGAACCCGCCGCCGACGTCGGGACTGACGATCCGGACCTTGTGCTCGGGGATGCCCGAGACCATCGAGAACAGCGTCCGGTGGGCGTGGGGCGCCTGCGACGTCATGTGGACCGTCATCTTGTCCTTGCCGGGGTCCCAGTCCGCCACGGCCCCGCAGGTCTCGATTGGCGCCGGGTGGAGCCGCTGGTACTCCATCTGCTGTTCGACCGTGACGTCGGCCGACTCGAAGACCGCCTCGGTCTCTTCCTCGTCGCCGGTCTCCCAGTCGAAGATGTGGTTGTCCTCCTGGTCCTCGAGTTCGTCGCGGATGAGCGGCGCATCCTCGGCCAGTGCGTCTTCCGCGTCGACCACCGGGTCGAGGACGTCGTAGTCGACGTCGACCTTCTCCGCGCCGTCCTTCGCGACGTAGCGGTCCTCCGCGATGACGGCGGCGACTTCCTGGGACTGGAACTTCACCTTGTCGTTGACGAGGACGTCCTGGGTGTCGTCCATCAGGGTCGGCATCGTCGCCAGGTCGTGTGCCATCAGGTCCTCGGCGGTCAGGACCGCGACGACGCCGTCCAGTTCCATCGCCCGGGACCCGTCGATGTTCTCGACGAGCGCGTGGGCGTGGGGACTCCGGACGATCTCGCAGTGGAGCATCTCCGGTTTCTTGATGTCGTCCACGTAGGTGCCCCGGCCGGTGATGAACCGCTTGTCCTCCCGGCGAGAGACGGACTCGCCCATGCCGCCGCGGCCGTGCCCGCAGTCTTCCTCGGGGTGGGGCCCGCCGTCCTCCGCGTGCTGGAACTCGGTCGGTTCCGCCGTCAGGTCTCGATCGCTGCTCATGTGTTGTCACCCTCCGTGTCACGCTCGCCACCACGTCCCGCCGTTCCGCCACAGCCACACCCGGCCTCACAGTCGGCCGGGGCGTCTCCGTCGTCGAACCGTTGGTCCGTCGTGACGGCACCGCCGTCGGCCGCCGCTGGCGTCTCCGCCAGTTCGTCGCTCGCGTACTCGATCGACTTCACGATGTTCTGGTAACCGGTGCACCGACAGAGGTTGCCGCTGATTGCCTCCCTGATCTCCGCCTCGTCCGGGTCCGGGGTCTCGTCGAGCAACGCCTTGCCGGACATGAGCATCCCCGGGGTGCAGTAGCCACACTGCAGGCCGTGTTCCTCGCGGAAGCCCTCCTGGAGCGGGTGGAGGTCGCCCTCTGCCGCCGGCAGTTCCTCCATCCCTTCCACGGTCTGGACCTCGCTACCGTCGGCCTGGACCGCGAAGCTGAGACAGGACTTGATCGGTTCGCCGTCCACGAGGACGGTACAGGCCCCGCAGTTGCCGGTGTCACAGCCGATGTGCGTGCCCGTCAGGTCCAGGTCCTCGCGGATGGCGTGAACGAGCAGTTTCCGGGGTTCCACCTCGAGGGTGCGGTCGGTGCCGTTGACGGTCAGGGTGATCTCGCGTTCGTCAGTCATGGCGTCGCCCTCCGTTTCGTGACGCCGGCACGGTCGGCCGCGTCCCCCAGTGCCCGCTGGGCGAGCACGGAGACCATCCGCTCCTTGTAGGCGGCGGCCCCGTGTTCGTCGGACTCGGGATTGGACTCCTCGGCGGCGAGGTCGCCGGCCGCCTCGAAGACCGCAGCGCTCGGACGCTCGCCCTTCAGGTGGGCCTCGGCCTCGCCCGCGCGGGCGTTCGTGATGTCGACCGCCGTCATGCCGATGCCCGCGTCCTCGATCCGACCGTCGCCGTCGAGTCGGACCCGGGCCGCGACGCCGGCCATCGCGTAGTCGCCGGTCTTGCGCTTGAGCTTGTGATAGGCGCTCCCCTCGCGCTCGTCGGGCACGGGGACCCGGGCTTCCGTGATGAGTTCGTCGTCCTCGACAGACGTGTCGTAGGGGAGGAGGAACAGTTCGTCGGCCGAAATCGTCCGGTCGCCGTCCGGCCCGCGCGCGACGACTTCGCCGTCGTGGGCGATGAGGACGCTCCCCCAGTCGCCTTTCGGGTCGGCCTGCGCGATCGACCCGACGATCGTCCCGCGGTTGCGGATCTGGGGGTCCGCGACGAGCGGCGCCGTGTCGACGAAGCTGCCGTAGCGCTCGTCGACGACGTCTGCCTCCTGGACGTCGGAGTGCCGGACGAGCGCGCCCAGTTTCAGGTAGCCGTCGTCCTCCTCGAGGTAGTCGAGTTCGTCGATGCCGTTGATGTCGACGACGGTCTCGGGGCGCGCGAGCCGGAACCGCAGCATCGGGATCAGGCTCTGGCCACCGGCGAGGATCGTCAGTTCGTCCAGACTCTCCAGGAGGCTCACCGCCTCGCCGACCGTCTCGGGTTCGTGGTGTTCGAATTTCGCTGCCTTCATAGCAGGTTCCTGATCCTGTCGGTAACGCTCTCGCTGGCTCGCTCGTCGACGTCGGTCATCTGCTGCTCGATGTTGCCGAAGAAGTTGTTCACGATCTTGTTGGCGACCGGCTTGATGACGCGCTGGCCCATCTGGGCGATGCGCCCGGAGATGTCCGCCTCGGTCCACCACTCGATCCGCGAGCCTCTCCCGTCGTCCGACGGGTGAATCGTCATCCCCGACTCCATGCTGAAGCTGCTCCCGCTCGCGTCGCCCCCGCCCGTCGCGATCATCCGGAAGTCCTCGTCGTCGCGTTCCTCGACGGTGACCGTCGTCTCGAAGCGCGGCTTGACGCTCCCGACGCCGACCTGCATCAGGGCCGCGTAGCGCTGGCCCTCGACGAAGGCCCGCTCGGCGACCACTTCGGGGTCGGCGTCGGGCAGCGTCTGCTGGTCGTCGGGCGGTTCGTAGTCGTCGAAGCTGAAGTCGTCGTCCATCGGCGTGATGTACCGACAGCCCTTCAGCGACTTCGCGATCGCCACCGGGTCCGACAGGACGATCCAGGCCTTCTCGGGCGGCACATTCGCGAGTTCGAACTCGCCGTCGAACTTCATCGGCAGGCCCCCTCCTCGAGCGGGAGTGGGTCGCGTGCCTCCCCCGTCATCTTTTAAATACCCCTGCTATGTGCATACTATTCACACACTGCATAGGGCGGACGACGACCATAAAAGTTGGTGATAGTTACCGCTTCACATGGTGCCCAGGAGCTACCGACGTCGTCGGCCGGGAGCGTGGCAGTGACGCGACGCAGCGTGGGACGTGCCGTGGCGAGGCCCCGGTCGAGAGCCGGATGTGGGGCTACGCGTCGTCCGATTGGTCCTGTCGCTGGACGATGATCCGGCCGTCCTCGACGTGCCATTCGACTCTGTCGCCCGCGCCGACCTCGAGGAAGTTCCGCACCGGCTTGGGGACCGTGGTCAGGTTCTTCTCGGAGATCTTCGTGTCCGCGAGGGTTCCCATGTACGTCCATCGTCCGTAGTCCCTACGTAGTTTACGCTAGGGGCGATGAGTGCGGGGACTCAGCCGGTCGACTGCCAGCGGTGGGCCCCACCGTCGGACGCACGGTCGAAATCGAGGTCGAACCGGTCCGACTCGACGAGGACGGGACCGGGGAGGTACGCGCCGTCGCTGACATCCCGCAGGAGGTCCCGATCGTGCATCGTCGAGAGGACGTCCCGCACGGTCCGCTCTCGGCCGTCCAGCAGGTTCGCCTCCTCCATGACGGCGTCGACGTCGACGCGGCCCTCCAGGAGCGCCAGCCTGATGGCCGCCACCCAGGCTGGCTCGCGTTTCATCTCCCGGCACATGCTCGGCGTGAGGGGGCGCGCCGTGTTATACCTTCTCCGGCCGTTCGAGGTCGCCCGGCGCCCCCTCGACGGTCTCCCAGAAGTCGGGGATCTGCATCGAGAGGCCCGGCCGCTTCGGATCGTCGACGAAGGACAGTTCGCCGCCGAGGGTCTCGACGCCCCAGGCGACGAGCCAGAGGTCGAGGTCGTCGCTGTGGGCAAGCGGCGTCTCCTCGCCGCGCTGGATGACCGCCCGTTCGTCCGTCGGGATGGGATCGCCGTTCGAGGTGATCGTCACCTCGATCCGGGGCCGCTCGGCGTCCGTCGGGGTCGCGGTCATGACGATCCGTGGGTCCTCCGTGCCGTTCTGGCCGAGCAGGCTGGCGATGGCGTAGCGGATGACGTTCTCGAAGATGACGTGGTTCGCGGTCACCGCGAGCGTCCCTGGTACGTGGGTCGTGACCGTCAGTTCGGGCGACTCGGCCTCCAGCTGGGCCGCGACGCCCTCGAGGGCCTCGCAGACGGAGAACTGCGAGCGGGACTGTGCCGTGTCCGTGACGCGGTCGATGTCGCGGACCTTCTCGCTCAACTCGATGAGCTCCGTGGTCTGGTTCTCGATGCGGTCCAGCATCCAGTCGCCCTCCTCGTCGGTGTGCTCGCCGAGTTCACGCGTGTACCCCTCGACCGCGTTCATCGCGTTCCGGACGTTGTGCCGGAGGATGCGGTTGAGGACCTCCGAACTCTGGCGGCGCTGTTTCTCGTCCGTGACGTCGTGGAGGACGAGCGTGTACCCGAGCCGCCCGCCGCGTGGCCCCTCGATGGTGGAGACGGCCACGTCGAAGTCGCGGCGGCCGACGGTGGTCTCGAGGCGGACGGTCTCGGGCGGGGCGGCCACGTCGACCTCCGTCCCCACGACGGCCGAGACGGGCTCCTGTGCGAGTTCGTGGCCCGTCTTCCCGAGGAGGTCGGCAGCCCGGGAGTTGCAGTCGACGAGGCGGTCGTCCTCGTCGACGATGAGCACCGCGTCGCCGAAGTCGTCGATGGCGGTAACCTGGCCGGCGCGTTGCGTGGCGGGCGCGTACCCGAAGAGGTCCCACCTGACGAGGCCGAACGCCACGACAGCCGCCCCGACCGTGAAGGCGAGTGGCGTGACGTCGAAGTTCGGGAGCGGGGCCAGACCCTGGGCGTGAACCACCGAGGTGATGCCCGGAACGAGACCCCCGAATGCCAGGATCGACGTCTGCAGCCCGTACCGTCGGCGGTCGGCGATGGCGAACTCGAGGAGGAGCAACAGCCCGACCCCGAGGACGGCCATCCCGTACACGATGAGAAGCGACCACAGGGGCCCGGGGTCCAGGTGTCCCGTGTAGACGCCGGCCCGCTGCTGGACGGCGAAGTCCGCCAGGATCAGCCCGTCGCGGAACGGGGTCACGGCCACCGCGAGCACGGCGAGCGGGACGGCCAGCAGGCCGAGCGTCAGTCGCCGGGTCGCGAACCGACCGCGGCCCGTGTACTCCAGGGCGAACAGGAGCCAGGGGATCGCCACGAGGAGTTTCAGCCACGTCACGACCGGAAACAGCGACTCGTGGAGTCCCGGGTCGGCGACGACGAGGAGGAGGGCGTAAACGACGTCGTAGCCCATCATCGCCACGAGCATGAGCGCGTAGGGCCGCGCCCCAGGCTGGTCGCGGTCTCGCCAGACCAGCCACAGGAGCACCCCGAGTGGAACTGCCGACAGCGCTGTCGCGGTCGCGAGCAACGGAACCGGCCACATTTGCGACACCGTTTCCTTCCGAAGATGTGCTTTTAGCTCTTCTGGGCGAATTTCAGAACTGGTAACGAGTGGCAGGGAGGCTGCCAGGACTGCAACTCCCGAAAGTTCTTACGGCGAGATGGCGGATCCACAGCCAATGGCCAGCGATCCGGAGGTGAGTGTCGTCCTGCCCGCCTACAACGAGGGGGACACCATCGAGCGAACGGTGCGAGTCACCCTCGAGACGCTCGCCTCGTTTCTGCCCGCTGGCACGTACGAGGTGATCGTCGCCGAGGACGGCTGCGAGGACCGCACGCCAGAGATCGCCGAGCGCCTGGCGGACGAACACGAGGCGGTCCGGCACGTCCACAGCGAGGCGCGCCTCGGTCGCGGGGGCGCCCTCGAGTACGCCTTCCGGCAGTCCGAGGGGTCGACGCTCGTGTACTTCGACACCGACCTCGCGACGGACATGGCACACGTAGAGGAGCTGGTCGAGAGCATTCGCTCCGGGGAGTGCGACGTCGCGACCGGATCGCGGTGGCTCGAGGAGAGCCAGGCCGACCGGCCCGCGAAGCGAGGGATTCCGAGTTTCGGTTTCAACACCCTGGTCCGGTTGATCCTCCGGTCGGACGTCCGCGATCACCAGTGTGGCTTCAAGGCCTTCGACCGCGAGGTTCTCTTTGCCCTGCTCGACGACGTCGAGGACGACCACTGGTTCTGGGACACGGAGGTCCTCGTCCGGGCCCAGCGGGCGGGCTACCGCGTGAAGGAGTTCCCCGTCGACTGGACGCCGAAGGGCGACTCGAAGGTCGACGTCGTCCGGGACGTCTTCGGGATGGGCAGCCAGATCCTCCGGACCTGGTGGCAGCTCGCGGTCCAACCCCGCATCACCCGGCGGCGAACGATGGTCGCCGGGGGGCTGCTCGGCGTCCTCGCGCTCGCGCTGATGACGCTGTACCTGGACCCGGCGACAGTCCTCGCCCGGATGACCGAGGCCGATCCGGTCCTCGTGGGCATCAGTGCCCTCGTCTATCTCGCGTCGTGGCCGCTCCGTGGCCTCCGTTACCGCGACATCCTGGATCGGATGGGATACCACGAACGACCGGGCTTCCTGACCGGCGCGGTCTTCATCAGCCAGACCGGCAACCTCGTCTTTCCGGCCCGCGCAGGAGACGCCGTCCGCGCCTACGTCGTCAAGGCACGCCGGGGGATCCCCTACACGTCCGGCTTCGCCTCCCTCGCCGTCGAGCGCGTCTTCGACCTGCTGACCATCGCCGCCCTCGCGGGGACTGTCCTCCTCGGCCTCGTCGCCACCGGCGGCACCGGCGGCCTCGAACGAGCGCTCGGCGGCTCGGTCGCCCCGGACGCGGCGCCGAGCGGCCAGACCGCGCTCCTCGTCGCCGCCGGGGTGGGCCTGGCGGCCGTCCTCGCCCTCGTCGCCATCGTCGCCAGCGCCCGCTCGAACCGCAACTACGCACGGGCACTCCTGACGCGGTTCAGTTCCGACGCCTACGTCGACTACGTCGCCGGCATCGTCGAGGGGTTCGTCACCGACGTCCAGACCGTCGCCAGCGACCGCCGGGCCTTCGCCCGCATCGGGTTCGGGAGCCTCGTCATCTGGTCGATCGACGTCGTGACGGCAATCCTCGTCCTCGCGGCCTTCGGCGTCGATCTCCCGGTCCCGACCCTCGTCGCCGTGGGCTTTTTCGCCGTCAGCGTCGGCAACCTGGCGAAGGTCCTCCCGCTCTCGCCCGGCGGGATCGGCCTGTACGAGGGGGCCTTTACCCTGCTCGTGGTCGCGCTGACGCCGATCGGTGCGAGTACCGCGCTCGCGGCCGCCGTCGTCGACCACGCCGTCAAGAACCTCGTGACGGTCGCCGGTGGCCTCGCTTCGATGACGTGGCTGAACGTCTCACTGACCACCGCCGTCGAGGAGGGCAGCGAGGTCGAGGCGACCACGACCGACTGAGCCCGGTTGTGCGACCGGTACGCATACTTGAACGCTGAGGAACGAGCGGGCGGTTTCCGGTCCTGATGGCGTCTGGCCGGGATCCGCGACGAGATTCCGGCACTCTTATAACGATTTCGGACTAACCTTTGCTCACGACCTCGAGGATCCGAATTTTTGCAGGGGCGGCCTGCCCGATGGTTCCTCTTTCCCACACGATGACTGACTCGAACACACGAACGCGCGAGCGAGAGACGGACGAACAGACCGAGGAACGGACCGACGTCGCCTGCCCGGAGTGCAGCGGCAACCTCGTCGCCGACGACGAGCACGGCGAGACGGTCTGCCAGAACTGTGGCCTGGTCGTCGAGGAGGACTCGGTGGACCGCGGACCGGAGTGGCGGGCCTTCGACGCCGCCGAGAAGGACCAGAAGTCCCGCGTCGGCGCGCCCACCACGAACATGATGCACGACAAGGGCCTCTCGACGAACATCGACTGGCGCGACAAGGACGCCTACGGCAACTCCCTGTCCTCCAACCAGCGCCAGAAGATGCAGCGCCTCCGCAAGTGGAACGAGCGCTTCCGCACCCGCGACAGCAAGGAGCGCAACCTCAAGCAGGCACTCGGCGAGATCGACCGGATGGCCTCGGCGCTGGGCCTCCCCGAGAACGTCCGTGAGACCGCGAGCGTCATCTACCGCCGCGCGCTCGACGAGGACCTGCTCCCCGGCCGCTCGATCGAGGGCGTCTCGACGGCCTCGGTCTACGCCGCCGCGCGCCAGGCCGGCGTCCCCCGGAGCCTGGACGAGATCACCGACGTCTCCCGCGTCGAGAAGAGCGAGATCGCACGTACCTACCGCTACGTCGTCCGCGAACTCGGCCTGGAGGTCGCCCCCGCCGACCCCGAGAGTTACGTCCCCCGCTTCGCCTCGTCGCTGGGCCTCTCCGAGGAGTCCGAGCGCCGCGCCCGCCAGCTCCTCCAGAACGCCAAGGAGCAGGGCGTCCACTCCGGGAAGTCCCCCGTCGGCCTCGCGGCGGCCGCGGTCTACGCCGCCGCCCTGCTGACCAACGAGAAGACGACCCAGGCGGCCGTCAGCGACGTGGCCGACATCTCCGAGGTCACCATCCGGAATCGCTACCACGAACTGCTCGAGGCCGAGCAGGGCCTCCCCGTCGCCTGAGCGGACGGCCAGCCGTCGAACCGGTGTCGGTCCCACACGCCTTTTTGTGACTGCCCGTCGAGCGACCGGTATGGACTTCGACTCGTTCGTCCTCGCCGCGGCCACGACCGATCTGGCGGACGAGCCTGTCGCCCGCGACCACGCCGACGCCATCGAGTTCCGGATGGACGGCGCGGAGGACCCCCTGTCCGCCCTCGGTGCCTACGACGGCGAGGTACCGCTGATCGCGACGAACCGCCCCGAGTGGGAGGGCGGCGCGGTCCCCGACGGACCCGAACGCCTCGACGCACTTCGAACCGCCGCCGAACACCCCGCGGTCGCGGCCGTCGATCTGGAACTCGAGACCGTCGAGGCGGGCGAGGCAGGAGCCGTCCGGGCCGCGGCACGCGAACACGACACGGCCGTCGTCGTCTCCACGCACGACTTCGAGACGACGCCAGGGCGCAAGGCGCTTGAGGACCTGCTCGCTCGCGCCGGGGAGCACGGCGACGTGGCGAAACTGGCGGTCACGGCCGACTCGCCCGACGACGTGCTCGCGCTCCTCGGGGCGACACGGGCGGCCACAGTCGACGGCCGGCGCGTCGCCACGATGGCGATGGGCGAAGCGGGTCGGCACTCCCGGGCCGTCGCGCCGCTGTACGGGTCGAAGATCGGGTACGCGCCCGTCGACGCCGCGGACGCGACCGCCCCGGGACAGTACGACCTGGCGACGTTGCGGGGACTGGTCGAGGACCTCTCCGGTTCGTCGGCCTGACGCGGCCGCTCGCAGCCCCGGGTGCGGAAGATTAAACAGTCGTGCCGCTCGGAGAGTCCATATCGTGAGTTCGACGGCCACCCCGGAGGGAGAGTCCCGCAGTCGCCCCTGGCTGGCGGCGGTCCTGGCCTTCGTCATGCCCGGCGCCGGCCACCTCTACCTCCGGTCGTGGATCCGGGCGCTGCTGTGGTTCGGGCTCTTCTACACGACCTTCCTGCTCGTGGTCCCCACGGAGGCACAGCAGGTCGAGTTCTCCGTCGAGGGACTACTGACCGCAGTCCGGGCCGTGCCGCTAGAGGCACAGGTCGCCGTCGTGGGCATCACCGCCCTCAACATGGCCGACGCGTACTGGCTGGCCACCAAGGAGAACGCGAGTGTCGCCGCTGGGGGCGCCGCCACCTGTCCCAACTGTGGGAAGGAACTCGACGACGACATCGACTTCTGTCACTGGTGTACGACCAGGCTCGAGGACCCCGTCAACGACGAGAACGGCGCCTGATCGCCACTGGCGGTCTACTGTTCGATGATGCTCTCGTCGACGGCCTCGCCGAAGTGCCGGGCCGTCTCCTCGTAGTAGAGCAGGACGCGGTCGCCCGGTTCCAGGTCTGTGACCGCCTTCCGTCCCTCGCTCTCGGTCTGGACCTTGATCGTCTCGGCATTCTGGAGTAGCGTCTCGACGCGGTCGACGCCCTCGTCGGTCTCGACCTCGGCTTCGACCCGGAACATCGGCCGCTTTTCGATCTTCGCGCGCCCGACGATGGCCTCCCGCGTCCGACCGCTCGTGTCGACGACCTGGACCTCGTCGCCGCTCTGTATCTCCGAGAGGTACTTCGTCTCCCCGCCGGGCGTCCGGAGGTAGGCGTGGACCGCGCCGGCGTTGACGCGGAAGGGCCGCGAGGCGACGTACGGCGACTCGGCGGTCTCCGCGTGGACGAAAAAGAGGCCGCGAGACATCGAGCCCACGAGCATCCCCTCGTCGCTCTCCATCAGCGATCCCGTGTCGATGCAGACCCGGTCCGCAGAGCCCGTCTGGTCGACGGCCGTGACCTCGGCGTACCGCATCTCCAGGTCCTCGCGGCCGGCCTCGTCGCGGACGGCGACCGTCTCGCGGATCTCGTCCGGGTCGTCGGAATCGAGCAACACGGCGTCGGCGCCGATCTCCAGCGTCTCGTAGGCCGTGCGGGCCTCCTCGGCGGTCTGGACGCCGGCGACGAGCGTCGTCTCCTCGCCGATCCGCGCGATGAGGTTCTCGAGCGGGATGATCTTCCAGTCCTCGCCGACGACGACGGTGTAGTCGGCCGCCTCGGCGACGGCCTCGGCGAAGGCCTCGTAGCCCTCGTCTGCGATCTTCACGTAGCCGCCCTGGGGGCGATCCCCGCCCGTCCGGAGCGCAGAGAGGTCCGCAGAGCCCGCGAAGTCGCCGGGGAGGTCGACCGTCCCGTCACCCTCGCCGTGTTTCCCGACGATGGTCGCGTCGGCCGTCGACGCCGCACCGTCTTCGGCCTCGAGGACGTGGACGTCGTCTCCGCCGAAGGCGGCGACGTTTACCTGGCCGAGTTCGTGGACCCGTTCGACGTCCGCCTCGTCGACGAGGACCCAGTCCACGCCGGCCTCGAGACCGGCGGTGATGCGCCGCTTTCGCGCCTCCCAGTCGCCGACCTCGTCGTCGGCCTTGAGCCACACGGAGCGTGTCATGGGCAGTGAATCACGTGCGGGGGGTTTGAAGCCTGCGGACCGCCGCGTCGGATCTGGGTTCGATCGCGAGCGACGACCCGCCGCTGGGTCGTCGTCCGCGACCGCGGTCCGGCAGAGCGGGTCGTCGGGCTGGTCGATTACCGCTCCAGTGCGGCCCGGACCACGTCGCTCGGACTCTGGTAGCCGTGGGTCACCGCGTGCTCGTCGATGTCGGCCAGGAGGTCCGCGGGGAGGTCGACCTCGATTTCCTCGTACTCGACTCTCCGTAGGGCGTCGGCAGTCATGCGCTCATCCTGTCGCGGCACGGGGATAAGCCTGTCTCCGGCGTCTGACGCGCGTCTGACGCTGGCCCGTCGCTGCGAGGCACTGACCGGGGGCGGTGACTCAAACGACCGTTTGCGTCTCCGGCGTGGCTATGTACCGGGCCGCCACCAGTTTCCCACACGACGCACAGATGAGCAGCATATTTCCCCGCAGGGGACAGGTGAATCTCGACGAGGATCGCGGACCACGCCTGGTCGACCTCGACGACGACGTGGCCGACGACGTCTTCGAGGCGCTGTCCTCGCGGACGACCCGCCACATCTTCCGGGAACTCCACGAGTCGCCCCAGACCGCCTCGGACCTCGCGGGCGTCACCGACACCTCCGTCCAGAACGTCCAGTACCACCTCTCGAAGCTCGTCGACGTCGACCTCGTCGAGGTGGCCGACGTCTGGTACTCCGAGCGCGGGACCGAGATGAAGGTCTACGCGCCGACCGACGAGTCGCTGGTCCTCTTCGCCGGCGGCGACGCCGAAGGAACGTTCCGGTCGCTCCTGAAGCGCCTCGTCGGCGGACTGGGGGTGCTCGCCCCCGCGAGCCTGTTGGTCTGGTGGGTCGCGACGCAGATTCGCGGGGACTGGTGGAGCGGCGATGCGGCGCCGACGGCAGGTGACGGTGGCGGCGTGAGTATCGCGGCAGAAGGCGCCAAAACGGCGGCCGAGTCCGCGAGCGGTGGCCTCGACCCGGCGCTCGTCGCCGGCGTCGCCTTCTTCGTGGGTGGGGCCTTCGTGCTGGCGCTGGCGACGGCTTACTGGTACGCGAGGAACTGACGGGGAAGTCCACGGGCTGTCTCCCTTCGCCGTCACGGGCGAAACTTTTTGCGTGAAGGCGGGGCCAATTTCGCTCGAACGATGTGGCTGACCAACGGCGGACGCGAGCGAAAACCCGGAGACACTTATGATTGTAAGCCTGTATAGTACTGTAAGGAGTTACACGGCCCCGTCCCTCGGGGTAGTCACACGATGTCGAACGCCAACAAGCGAATTCCAGTGACGGAGGAACGGTGGACCGAACTGAACGAGCTCAAGGCCGCGGGACAGACCTACGACGAACTCCTCGACGAACTCATCCAAGAGCATCTGCGCCAGCAACTCGCGGACCGCGTCGAGGCGGTCCGCGAAGCCGACAGCGAGGAGCTAACGCCCCTCGATGACGTATGAGGTACTCCTCGCCGAGGACGCGCGGGAGTACGTTCGAGCGCTCGACGAGAAGAGCCAACGAATCGTCACGGACAACCTGGGGAAGTTAGCGGACGACCCGCACCCGCGACCGGGCTCGGGTACCGGCGACAAAGAGCGAGTGAGGGTCCAGGGCGAAGACCTCTGCAGACTCCACATCGGCCGGACGCACACGGCGTTCTACGTCATCGTGGACTCCGAAGCGGAGGTGCGAGTCGTCGACGTCACAACTATCGACGACGCGCACGACCGATACGGCGTGTGAGAGCCGACAATGCGGCGGACGGACCGATCGCTCAGGCTTCGACCGCCAGTCCCGCCCGCTCGACGGCGTCGGCCGCGCTGGCATCGTCGTGGACGACCGCGGAGACGGCTTCTGTAATCGCCTCGGGGTCCTCGTGCTGGAAGATGGAGCGCCCCATCGAGACGCCCGCTGCGCCGGCGTCCATTGCCCCCCGGACCATCGACAGCGTCTCCTCGTCGGTGCCCTTGCTCCCCCCGGCGATGACGACGGGCAGTCGCGTCGACTCGACGACGCGCTCGAAGGTCTCGGCCGTCCCGGAGTAGGCGGTCTTGAGGACGTCCGCACCGAGTTCCTCGCCGAGCCGGACGGCGTGGCCCAGGTCCTCCGCGAAGGTCTCCGGGTCGTCGTCACGGATGTCGTGCCCGCGGGCGTAGGTCATCGCGAGGAGTGGCATCCCGTAGCGGTCGGCCTCGGCGGCGAGTTCCGAGAGCTGCGTGATCTGGTCGGGTTCGTGCTCGCTGCCGACGTTGATGTGGAACGAGACCGCGTCCGCGCCGGCCCGGATGGCCTCCTCGACGGTCGCCGTGGGACGCTTGTCGCTCTCGTCCGGCCCGATGGCCGTGGATCCGTTGCAGTGGACGATGTAGCCGGCGCCGTTCGTGTTGTCGTGAACGCGCGGCGCGATGCCCTTCTGGGTCAGGACGGCGTCGGCCCCGCCCCGCGTCACGGCGTCGATGGTCGACTCGATGTCCACGAGGCCGTCGACGGCCCCCAGTGTGATGCCGTGGTCCATGGGGACGATCAGGTGGCGCCCCCCTGTCCCGATCCGCTCCAGCCGCGCCGCGGTCCCAGCAGTCATTGTGACACGCTCTGTCAAGTACGATTATTTGCCTTCCGGTTCCGGACTGGCTTGCGCGCCCGGTCAGGCGTGTCGGTCGATCCAGTCAGAGAACGCCTGGAAGTCCTTCGCGCCAGCGTCTTCGGCGATGTCACGGAGCGTGCGTCCGTAGTTCGTCGTGCAGCGGAACGGTCACGCGACGGCGATCCGCGTCGTTCGTCGGGTGTTCGTAGTAGAGCTGGGCGTGATCGCCGGTGGCCGGCGCCACTCGAAGCCACCCACGTTGACCAGTACGCGGACCACCTCCATCCCCCGGAACGTCCGCCGTGCCATCGAATTACTCGAGAACGTCCGGTAATCCCTGGTCCCCTGTCACGTTGTCGTCCGGGTCGATCCCCAGCTCGCGCAACTCCTCGTCTGTCGGCGGGCGGCCGATCTCACCGCGATGGAGTGCAACGGCCTCGTCGAGATTCTCCAGGGCCGCCTGCCGCGTCTTCCCCTGACTGGCGACGCCCGTCTCGACGTCCCTTGCCACCCACCACTCTTGGGACTCGACGAGCCGAATCTCCTGACCGGTCGAATCCTCGACGTCTTCGGTCGAACTCGCCATCTACGGTGGAATGGTCGGAATCGAACAAAAGGCTTCGGACGGATGAGAGGTCAGCCGTCGTGCTGCTCCGCTCGGTGTGCCGCCCCACGGACGGCACCCTCTTTCAGCTCCCGCGCCTTCGCCTCCAGGCGCTCGGCGACCGCCTCGGTTGCGTCGCCGTTCTCGACGCCCTCGGCGACGATGTCGACCAGCGCGGATCCGACGATGACTCCGTCAGCTCCCGCCCTGACGATTCGCTCGGCGTGCTCGCCGGTCTTGATGCCGAAGCCCACGGCCTTCGGGACGTCCCAGTCGGCGACGCGGGCGAGGCTCGCGTCGGTCTGGTCGCTGACGTCTTCGCGCGCGCCAGTCGTCCCGAGTCGGGCCTGGACGTAGACGTAGCCCGAGACCTGTTCGCGCATCCGTTCCAGGCGCTCGCCCTCCGTCGTCGGCGCGACGATGAAGACGAGATCGAGGCCGAACTCGTCGCAGGCCTCGCGGAGCGGCCCCGACTCCTCGGCGGGCAGGTCGGGGATCACGAATCCCTCGAGTCCAACCTCGGCGGCCCGCTCGACGAACGGCCGGGGCCCCTGCTCGTCGCCGTACTGGTACACCAGGTTGTAGTAGGTCATGCAGACCAGCGGCACGTCCACGTCGAGGTCAGCCACGAACTCGAAGAACCGGTCCGGCGTCATCCCCGCCTCCAGCGACCGGACGACCGCGTGCTGGATCGTCGGCCCCTCGGCGATTGGCTCGGAGAAGGGCAGGCCGAGTTCGATCACGTCCGCACCGCCCCGGGCCAGGGCCTCGACGTACGCCAGGGAGGACTCGTAGTCGGGGTCACCGGCGGCGAGATAGGGCACGAAGGCGGGTTCGTCGGCGAAGGCCGCTGCGAGGGCGGACTCGTCGCCGGTACGGGCGTCGTCGGCCATCTCAGATCCCCCCGCCGACCTCGCGGAAGACCGAGAGGTCCGGCGCGACGTCCAGATCCCGCGTCGCTGTCTCCTCGATGACCGTCTCCAGGTCCTTGTCGCCACGCCCCGAGACGGTCACGACGACGGTCTCGCCGAGATCGTCGTGGTTCTCCTCGAGGTACGCCAGCGCGTGCGAGGACTCCAGGGCCGGGATGATCCCCTCGTCCTGCGAGAGGCGGTGGAAGGCCGCCAGGGCGGCATCGTCGTCGACGTTGACGGCCCGGACGCGGCCCTCGTCCACGAGATGGGCGAGTTCGGGTCCGACGCCGGCGTAGTCGAGGCCGGCGGAGACGCTGTGGGACTCGACGATCTGGCCGTGCTGGTCCTGGAGGACCTTCGTCCGGGCGCCGTGGAGGATGCCCTCGTCGCCGGTCGACAGGGAGGCGGAGTTCGGGGCCACGCCCTCGTCGTGGTCGACGCCGAGCGACGAGCCGCCGGCCTCGACGGCGTAGAGGCTAACGTCTTCGTCGTCCGTGAAGTGGTGGAAGGTTCCCATCGTATTCGACCCGCCACCGGCGCAGGCGAGGACGGCGTCCGGGAGGGTCCCCGCCTGCTCCTGGACTTGCTCGCGGGCTTCCTCGCTGATGACTGCCTGGAAGTCCCGGACCATCGCGGGGAAGGGGTGGGGCCCGACGACGCTGCCGATGACGTAGTGGGTCGACTCGACGGTCGTCGCCCAGTCGCGCATCGTCTCGCTGATGGCCTCCTTGAGCGTCCCGCGGCCCGCGGTCACGGGCGTGACGTCGGCGCCGTTGATCCGCATCCGGAAGACGTTGGGGCGCTGGCGGGCGATGTCGGTCTCGCCCATGTAGACCTCGCAGGGCATATCGAGGTGGGCAGCGGCCATCGCGGTGGCGGTGCCGTGCTGCCCGGCGCCGGTCTCGGCGACGACCCGCTCCTTGCCCATGTACTTCGCGAGGAGGACCTGCCCGAGGGCGTTGTTCAGCTTGTGGGCCCCGCCGTGGAGCAGGTCCTCGCGCTTGAGGTAGACGTCGCGATCGTACCGCTCCGAGAGGTTCTCGGCGTACTGCAGCGGCGTGGGCCGGCCCCCGAAGTCCCGCAGTCGGGCCCGAAAGTCGTCGAGGAAGCCGTCCTCGTTGTCCAGGACGTAGCGCTCGTAGGCCTCGGTCAGTTCCTCGATGGCCGGCATCAGGGCCTCGGGCACGTACTGTCCGCCGTAGTCGCCGTAAGTCGGGTCCGTACTCATGACTGTGTCTCCGCGTCCGCGGTGGCGGTGGCCAGCCGCCGGGTGTTCGCGCGAACGTCGCCGTCGCCGTCGTGGTCCATGATGGCCGAGCCGACGAGCAGGGCGTCCGCGCCGGCCGCGCGCATGCGCCGCACGTCGTCTGGGGTCGCTACGCCGCTCTCGGCAATCAGCGTGACGCTCTCCGGTGCCGCAGGGGCGACCCGCTCGAACGTCCCGAGGTCGACCTCGAGTTTCGCCAGGTCGCGGTTGTTGACGCCCACGACCGTCGCGCCCGCGTCGAGGGCCTGCTGGAGTTCTGCTTCGGTGTGGACCTCGACGAGGACCTGCAATCCCCGGTCCCGGGCCGCGGTGAGGAGCGTCGCCAGGTCGTCCGTTCCCGCCTCGTCGAGGAATCGCGCGATCAGGAGGACCACGTCGGCGGCGACCGCGTCGAGTTGCGCTTCGTGGAGGACGAAGTCCTTCCGGAGCACCGGAACCTCGACGGCCGCGCGGACCCTTCGAAGCGTCTCCGACGAGCCACCGAAGTGGTCGGGCTCGGTCAGTACCGAGAGGGCGGCCGCGCCGCCGTCGACCATCGCCTCCGCCAGCGCGACCGGATCGTCCGTCCGTTCCCCGTCCGTCGTCGGCGAGGTCGGCTTGACCTCCGCGACGACCGGGACGCGCCCGTCCGCACGCGCCGCCTCGAAGGCATCGGCGAGTGACCGCGCGTCCACCGCCACGCGACCGTCACCGCCCGTTCGCTCCCGGGCGGCCGCCAGGATCGACTCGACGGCCGGAGCCAGGTCGGTTCTATCGTCCATTACCGTACACTAATGCACAGAGATGTACATAAGGCTTGCGACGGGGAACCAAACGATATTCGTGCGTTCGGGCATATTTCGCTATAAATTTGTGCGGGACGTTCCCCGTGATTCGCCAAAATGGCTACTATACAAACTTTTAATACAATACGCCCAATAGATGTTCATGTCGAAGGAGTTGGTCGATGACGACCTGGAACACACCCGTCCAGATGTCGCTTGGATCGTCGTTCGAACACCCGTGAACCGTCGACTCGATCCGGTCCCCTGCGCCACAGCAGTTCGCTCACTGGCGGCCGGGCGGTCCGGGACCGTCGGTGCACCCCTGCGCCACACAGTCGCATCGCGGCCCCGGGCTACGTGCCACCCGGGTCGCCAGTCGTCGATCGCGAACGGAGACGGGCACGTCGTTCTACGCAGTCCGTATCGGCCGTACATCGTCACCTGCCAGTGCCATCGGGACCGGCCAGGAGCGGCAATCGGGTGGGGGAGCGGGGAGCACTCGCGCCGGACAAATCTTCAAGGGCCGCCGGCGCAGAGACGGATGCATGGACGAGGTGGCGGGGATCTACGCCAGGGAGTCGACCTATCTGGACCGCTACGTCCAGTTGGGAGTCGCACAGGGGCGCGTCATCTCGGTGTCGTTTCCGACGGCTCCGGACGACGACGCGGCCTCCGCACACGACCTGCTCGACCGCATCGCAGCGTACCTCCAGGGCGAGCGCGACGACTTTGCCGACGTGACAGTCGCTCTGACGGTCCCCACCGATCGACGCCGCGTCCTCGAGGCCGTCCGGGAGATTCCGTACGGCGAGGACGCGAGCGTCGCACAGCTCGCCCGGATGGCCCCCGACATCGACCCCGACGACGAGGCCGACGTCACGACCGTCCGCGAGGCACTCGCCGACAACCCCGCACCGATCTTCGTCCCCGACCACCGGGTCCGCGACGGCCCGAGCGCCGCCCCGCCAGCGGTCGAACAGAAGCTCCGCTCCCTCGAGGGGCTCTGAGCTACGCCCCGAGCAGCCGGTCCGCGCCGACGGCCTCGTGGACGGCGAACTCCATCGCGTTGACGACGTAGTGGGCCACGACGACGACCAGCAGGCTCCCCGAGAGGACGTACCCCGCCGCGAGGACGAGTCCCAGGACGCCGGTGACGACGATTCCGACGCGTCCCTGCGCGCCGTGGCCGAGCGCGAACGCGAGCGAGGAGAGGCCGCCGAGCAGCCAGGGCGAGACGCCGAGTGCGGCCGCAGGCACGCCGATCAGCGCCGCCCGGAAGAGCAGTTCCTCGACGACGGCGACGGTCGGCAGCACGAGGCCGAGGAGGACGACCCAGCCACCCAAGGTGTCCGGGGCGAGCATCGACCGGACCGCCTCGTCGTAGGTCGCGCCCGCCGCGTCCGCGAGTCCGGCAGCCACCTCGTTGCCGAGCCACAGCGCGAAGCCGAAGCCGAGACCGAGGAGCACGGCCGGGAGACCGAAGCTCCAGGGGTTCGCCGTGATCCCGACGGCCGTCCCCGGGATCTCGAACCACCACAGGCCGGCGGCGATGGCCAGCCCCACCAGCCCCTGGGTGAGTGCGACGTTCGCCAGGAGCATCCCCGTCGAGAGATTCAGGGGCTCCGCGTCGGCTCCGGCGCGCGGAGGCTCGGCAGTGGCGTCGCCCCCGGGCGGCTGCCCAACGGCCGGATCCCCCGGCGGTTCGTCGGCCTGTGGCACCGCTGACGGACTGGAGTCACCGCAAGATGGATCGCTGCCGGAGGAGTCGCCAGTCGATACGTGCGACCCGGTCGGCTCCCCCGGCGGAGGTGACGACCGTCGCCCTGCCGTCGCCCCGGCGTCGTCGACCATCGCGCTCGAGAGCCTGGCCAGTCCGAGCAACAGAACGAGCACGACGACGGTGAGCCAGAGAAAGGGGACCCACCGGGTCACGCCTTACTGCGGGCTGGGACTGCCGGTCCCGCGACCGACATCCTGTTCGAGCGCCTTGCCCGTGATGGACTTGAGGCGGTCGACCAGGGAGTCCTTCTCGGGTTCGCCCGCGAGGGCGACCTCGAGGACCTCGCTGATGTGCGAGACGGGGACGATCTCGATCATGTCCTCGTACTCGTCCTCGATCATGACGTCCTGCTCGTTGGCCTTCGGGATGATGACCGTGTCGAGGCCGGCCTTCGCGGCCGCCTCGATCTTGTGCGTGACGCCCCCGACCGGGAGGACGTCGCCCCGGACCGACAGCGAGCCGGTCATGGCGACGTCCTGGGCGATCGGGATGTCCTCCAGCGCGGAGATCACGGCCGTCGCGACCGTGATCGAGGCGGAGTCGCCGTCGACGCCGCCCTCCCCGACCTGGACGAACTGGATGTGGATGTCCTTCTCGGAGATGTCCTCGTCGCTGAACTTCTTGATGATCGCCGAGACGTTCTGGACGGCCTCCTCGGCCATGTCCTGGAGCTGCCCCGTGGCGATGACCTGGCCGGGCCCCTGGGAGGGCGTGACCTCGGCCATGACGGGCAGGACGATGCCGCTGTCCTCGCCCATGACGGCCAGGCCGTTGACGCGGCCGGTCACGTCGCCCTGGTTGACGGTCAGCTCGTAGTCCTTGCGGCGCTCGATGTAGTTGTCCGCGAGCTGCTGTTCGATCGAGCGCGAGCGGCGCTTGGCCTGGAGCACGTCGTCGCGGGTGGTGAACTCCTTGTCCTCCGCGCGGGCGATGTCGCCCGCGACACGGACGAGGCCGCCGAGGTCCCGGAGCTTCAGGGTGAGGTGCTCCTTGCGACCGGAGCGACGGCGAGCCTCCAGGATGACCTCCTGGATGGCCTCCTTGCTGAAGTGCGGGAGCCGGCCGTCCTTCTCGACCTCCTGGGCGACGAACCGGGCGTACTTCCGGCGCATCTCGGGGGTGTCCTCGATGGTGTCGTCCATGTAGACCTCGTACCCGTAGCCCTTGATCCGCGAGCGCAGGGCCGGGTGCATGTTCTCCATGGCGTCGAGGTTGCCCGCCGCGACCATGATGAAGTCACAGGGGACGGGCTCGGTCTGGACCATCGCGCCCGAGGAGCGCTCGCTTTGCCCGGTAATCGAGAACTCGCCCTCCTGGATGGCCGTCATCAGCTTCTGCTGGCTGCGGATGTCGAGCGTGTTGATCTCGTCGATGAACAGCACGCCCTTGTTGGCCTTGTGGATGGCGCCGGGTTCGACGCGGTCGTGGCTGGGCGTCTCCATGCCCCCGGACTGGAAGGGGTCGTGGCGGACGTCGCCCAGCAGCGCGCCGGCGTGGGCGCCCGTGGCCTCCTCGAAGGGGGCCGTCTGCGTGTTGGCGTTGTTCACCAGCAGGTTCGGGATCATCGCGTCGTTGCCTCGCGAGCCGTAGCGGAACGCGAGGTAGATGACGCCGGCCGCGAGCACGCCCAGCAGAATCTGCTGGACGATGATCAGCGAGTAGCCGATGATGATCGCGATGATGATCCACATCAGGAAGGTCCGCATCTGGTTGCGCTTGCGGGCCTCCTCCTTGTGGGCGTCGACGATCTGTTCGCCCTTGCCGCCGGGAACGGTCCGGACCTTCGGCTCGTTCCCGTCGTCGGGGTTGTGATAGACCAGGACGTCCTGGAGTTCCTCCTTGGGGAGGAGCTGGCTCATCGCTTTGGCCAGCATCGACTTGCCCGTCCCGGGCGAGCCGATCATCATCACGTGGCGGCGCTGTTTGGCCGCCTTCTTCACGATGTCTCGTGCGTGGTCCTGGCCGATGACCTGGTCCACGAGCCGATCGGGCACCTCGATGTCGCCCGAGGTCTCGACCTTGAGGCCGCCCAGCAGGTCCTCCTCGGCGACGTCCTCGTCGATGCGGGCCTCGTCGAAGTCGCTCCCGAGTTCCGTCTCGGAGAGGGCCGTGTCCTCGACCGGTGCCTCGTCGGTCGGCGGGTCGTCGCCGGTGACGGAGTGGCCGGCCGGTCCGTCGGTGGGTCCCGGGGCCTCGCCGTCGTGGCCCTGCCGGTCGGCCGGGGCCTCCTCGTCCGCCGGCGGGTCCTCGGGCGGACCGTCGCCGTCCGACTCCGCCGGGGACGCGTCGTCGGTGTCTCTATTGTCGCTCATACAGGGGTATCTGACAGGAAAAACCACGGTCTGTCGATTGATATACTTTCTCCCCTGGGCCGAACCCGGGAGGGGTGGAAACCGCCTGCCTGCGAGGCTGTACGATCGAGTTCGCTCGTCACCTCGCCACTCGCCGGGTTTATACTCGCCCGCGCCGACGCCCTCACAATGGCGACGACGCGGGGGCTACTGATCGGGCGCTTCCAGCCGTTTCACCGCGGCCACGAACAGCTGGTCGAGCGCATCGCAAGCGAGGTCGACGAGGTCATCGTCGGCATCGGCAGCGCCGACCAGTCCCACACCCGGCGCGACCCCTTCACGGCCGGCGAACGCATCGTGATGATCTCGAACGTCCTCGCCGCGATGGACGCGCCGAGTTACGTCGTTCCGATCGAGGACCTCAACCGCAACTCCGTCTGGGTCAGCCACGCCGAAAGCATGTGCCCACCTTTCGACGTGATCTACAGCAACAACCCGCTCGTCGGCCGGCTCTTCGAGGAGTCCGACTACGAGGTCCGCGATTCGGAGATGTTCGACCGCGAGGAACTCCGCGGCACCGACATCAGACAGCGGATGATCGCCGGCGAGACCTGGCGCGAGAGCGTCCCCGGGCCGGTGGTCGACGCGATCGAGGAGATCGACGGCGTCGGCCGCATCCGGACGATCGCCGATTCCGACGTCGCTCTCGAGGACCGGCCGTAGGCCGCTCCGGCCGGTAACCTACAAGGGGCCGACGCCCGAACGACGGATCGAATGCTGACGCTGAGTTCCGACTTCGGGTCGGTCTACCCGGCCGCGATGAAGGGCGTGATCGCCCGACTCTCGGAGGCGCGCCTCGTCGACGTGGCCCACGACCTGCCGCGCCAGGACGTCCGCGCGAGCGCCTTCTGGCTGCGCGAGGCGCTCCCCTGCTTCCCGCCGGCGGTCCACCTCGCCGTCGTCGACCCCGGGGTGGGTACCGACCGCGCGGCGCTGTTCGTCCGGGCGGGCGACCACGCCCTCGTCGGCCCCGACAACGGCGTCCTCCTCCCCGCAGCACGGGCCCTCGCGGGCGATGGAACCGTCGAGGTCTTCGAGATTCCGTACGGGGAGGACGTCCACGTGCCGCCGGCCGCCAACGACTACCCGGGCGTCTGGCCACACGAGCCCGCCAGTTCGACGTTCCACGGCCGGGACGTGTTCGCGCCCGCGGCCGCGCTCGCTCACGAGGCTGGCGTCGCAGTTGCCCCCGAGGACCTCTCGCTGCCACGCGTCGAGGACTACGAGGGCATCGCGTTCCCCGAGCCGACCATCGAGGCCGACGGGGCCGTCGGCGAGGCGCTGGCCGTCGACGGCTTCGGCAACGTCGTCACGAACGTCCCCGGCGACGTCCTGGCCGAGCGGTTCGGCTCACACGTCAAGGTCAACGGCATCTGGGCCGCCGCCCGACCGACCTACGCGGCCGTCGAAGACGGCCACCGCGTCGTGACCGTCGGGAGTCACGGCAACGTCGAACTGGCCGTCAATCAGGGCCGGGGGGACGAGACCTTCGGCGTCGACGCTGGCGGGCGTGTACGGCTCTCCTGGTGACGGGGGACGTCTCAGAAAAAGTCGGTCTGTGAGCGGCGCTGCGCGGCTCAGCTCGCGGAGATGACGTCGTCGATGCGGACGATCATCGTCGCGGCCTCGGTGGCGCTCTCGACGGCCTCGCGCTTGACGGCGGCGGGGTCGAGGACGCCGCGCTCGGTCGGGTTCCCGATCGTGCCCGTCTGGCCCTCGCTGATGATGCCGGCGATGCCCTCGGACTCGTGTTCGGCACGGAGGTCGACCAGCGCGTCGATGGGGTCCATGCCCGTGTTGGCCGCGAGGGTCCGCGGGAGGACGTCGACGGCGTCGGCGTAGGCCTCGACGGCCAGCTGCTTGCGGCCCTCGACGCTCGCCGCGTTCTCCCGGATGTGGTTCGAGACGGCGATCTCGGTCGCGCCGGCGCCGGGGACGACGCCGCCGGCGTCGATGGCGGCCGTGACGACGTCCAGCGCGTCGCGGAGCGCGCGCTCGAGTTCGTCGACGACGTGTTCGGTGCCGCCGCGGGCGAAGACGGTCACGCTCTCTGCGGCCGCGCCGCCCTCGACGAAGACGAGGTCGTCGTCGCCGTAGGTCTCGACGCTGACGTTGCCGGCCGCGCCGAGGTCACCGTCTTCCAGCGTGTCGACTGACCCGACGCGGGTCGCGCCGGTCGCCGAGGCGATGGATTTGGCCTCGTCGTCGTCGATGTCCTCGAAGGCGAGGATGCCCCGCTCGGCGAGGTAAGAGCCGACGCGGTCCTCGACGTCGCCGGTGACGAAGGCGACCTCCACGCCGGCCTCGTCGAGGGCCTCCGCGTAGCCGCGGAGTTCGCTCTCCTCGGCGTCCATGGCCGCCTCGAGCTGGTCGACGTTGGTGACGTTGTACTCGGCGTCGATGTTGCTCTCGCGGATCTCGAGGTCCGCGTCGATCACGGCGATGGCCGCGTCCGAGACGGACCGTGGCATCTCGGCGTTGACGGGCTCCTCGTCGACGATGACGCCCTCGACGAGTTCGGTCGCCGACGACGCGGCGCCGACCTGGGCGTGGATCGTGACGTTGTCGCGATCGACGCTACCGTCGCGGACGTGTTCGATGGCCGCGACGACCGTCTCGGCCAGGTCCTCGGCGGCGACGTCGCCCGTCCCCTTGCCGGTCATGCTCGACTCGGCGACCTGTCGGAGCTGGTCCTCGGAGACGTCGGCGTCCAGCGTGACGTCCTCGATGGCCTCCTGGGCGAGGCGCGCGGCCTCGTTGTAGCCCTCGACGATGGTCGTCGCGTGGACGTCGTCGTCGAGCAGGTCCTCGGCCTGGGAGAGCAGTTCCCCGGCGAGGACGGCCGCGGTGGTCGTCCCGTCGCCGACCTCGTCCTCCTGGGTCTCGGCGACCTCGGAGAGCATCTGGGCGGCGGGGTGCTCGATGTCCATCTCGTCCAGGATGGTCGCGCCGTCGTTCGTGATGACGACGTCACCGCCGTCCGAGACGAGCATCTTGTCCATCCCGCGCGGACCGAGCGTGGTCCGTACGGCCTCGCTTACCGCCTTGCCGGCGGAGATGTTCGACGACTGTGCGTCCTTCCCTTCTGTGCGCTGGGAGTCCTCGCTGAGAATGAACATGGGCTGTCCGCCCATGCGTCGCTGGCCAGATTGGGACATGATTGGTGGTCAGGTAATCCATCGTTTGCAGTTCTACATAAGTGTTTCCCTTCCATGCCCGCTCGCGGCCCCAATCGGCCGATATTCGTACAGGCTTTATGAGGGGCCACGTCAATCCCCGGGTAGATGCTCGAGCTGGAGCACGGGTTCCGCGTCGTCGACGTCCACGTCGAACTGGAACCCGACGACGCGCGGCGGCCGCGGGACGCGGGCGCGCCCGAGCAGGTCGAGCGCGAGATGCACCAGGCCGGCGTCGTCCGCGCGCTGGTCTTTCCGGGGAGCCGCGACGGCGGGTACCTCAAGGCGAACAACGCCGTGGCCCGCGTGAGCGTGGGCCGCTCTTTCGTTGCCCTCGCCCGGATCAACGGCGCGCGCGACGCCGGGGCGGGCCCCGGGTCCCGCATCCGCAACCTCACCGCCAGTCGCGAGGACCACCACACCTCCCCGGCGGACGTCGAGCAGTACGCCTACGACGACCGGTTCGTCGGGTTCAAACTTCACCCGCGCGTCGACGGCCTCCCCGACGAGGCGGTCCTCGAGGAACTCGAGAGCGTCGGCCTCCCGGTGGTGACCCACGGCGGTCGCGGCTATCCGCCGGCCTCGATCGCCGAGACGCTGCTGGAGTACGACTTTCCCCTCGTCGTCTCGCACTTCGGGGGCTACCCGCTGCAGGGCGACCTGATGGACGAGGCCATCGACCTGCTCGACAGCTACGACGACTACTACCTCGACACGAGTTTCGTGCGCCTGCGCGACCCCCTGGAACGGGCCGTCATCGAACACCCCGACCGCGTCCTCTTCGGCAGCGGCGCCCCCGCCAGCCACCCCAACGTCGCCATCATGGAGATCCTGACGCTCGACGTGCCAGAGGACGCCATGCGGAAGGTCTTCACCAACAATCCCGAGCGCGTGATCGAGGAACTCGCGCCCTGACGCGGCGGGCGCCGCTGCCAGACCGGTGCCTATCGCCAGTCGTAGACCTCGACCGCGCGGCCCGTCCGCGTCGAGCGGCCCTGTGGATTTCGCCGTTCGGTCCGATCGCGCCGTCGCGCCCCGTAGCCGTCCGTGACCCCACGGGCCATGTTGACGGTGACCGCCCGGCCGGTCCCGAGCCACCGCGAGGGTTTCCCCTCGCCCCCGACGACGCGGCGGAGTTCGCTCACGGCGTCACCCCCGGCGTGGCCGACCAGGCGCCGGACGACCGTCGGTCGGAGTCCGTAGTTCTTGACGAGGCGGTAGGCCAGCGAGCGGTACTTGGGACCCCAGTCCGTCGCTCGCATCCCCCCGTCGGCCGCGCCGAGTTCCTCCTGGACGCACATCTCGTCGCGCCAGGTCACGCCGTACCCGGATCCGGCGAGGCGGTGCGCGAGGTCCCGCGACCCCCCGACGGGCAGGTACTCGTCGAACCCGTCGAGGTCGTCCAGGGGCTCGCGGCGAAAGGCGACGTTGCCGGCGTTGAAGTACGTCACCTCGCGCCCGGCGATCGAGCGACGCTCCACGGACTCGGTCTGGACCCCCGCCCTGAGCTGCGTGTTGGTCGGGCCGGTGACGACGTCCGCCTCGAGGAGGCCCCCTTCCAGTGCGTCGCGCCACCCCGGCTCGACCGCCCGGTAGGGGTGGAGGAAGGAGACGGCGTCGCCGCTCGCACGTTCGATACCGGCGTTGCGCGCCGCGTTGATCTGCCGGTCGGCGAGTTCGACCAGCACGTCCACGTCGGCGCGGTCGCGGATCATCCCGGTCGTCCCGTCGGCCGAGGGGCCGTTGACGACTACCACCTCGGCGTCGGGTGCGTTAGCGGCGAGCGCGTCCAGACAGCTCGCCAGCTCGTCGCGCGCGTTCAGCGTCGGCACGACGACCGAGAGTTCCATGTCCGGCCGTTCGCCGTCGGAGGGGTATAAACCCCCCGGGCTGCGTCCGGAGCTCCCCGGATAGGGATGCCCTCTGTGGAAAATTCACAGGGTCGCGTGCCAGTAGGACACCGAGGCGAGGCGATCGCCGACGGCGGTGCCCCCGACGGCGGTGTCGACCCGGCGGACCGCCGAGGCGACGCCGTTGGGGACCGCACGGTAGAAGCCGTAGGGGGCGATCCAGTCGTGAGTCGCGTCGACGAGCGTCAACCCGGCGTCACTCACCAGCCGATCGACCTCGCCGCGCGAGTACAGCCGCGAGCCCATCGGGAGCGCCCAGTTGTACAGCGACCGCGTCGAGAATCGGTTGAAGGTGTCGAAGAAGATCTGGTCTTTCGCGACCCGGCGCATCTCCTCCAGGTAGGCGAGCGGGGTGTCCGCGAGGTGGAAAAAACGCATGGCGAAGACGGCGTCGAAGTGGTCGTCGGGGAAGGGCAACCGCCCGGCGTCGCCCCGGATGAACTCCAGGTGGTCCGTGAGACCGGCCGACCGCGCCTTCTCGCGGCCCTGCTGGAGCATCGCCGAGGAGATGTCGAGGCCGACGATGTCCGCCCCGGCATCGGCGAGGGCGACCGTGAACCGGCCGGTCCCGCAGGCAATCTCCAGGACGCGCTCGTCCTCGACCGGGCCGAGGGCCTCCATCACCGCGCGCTTCTCCCGGCGGTCGATGAGGCGACCGCCACGCGAGAAGCGCTTGTCCTCGTAGGCCTCGGCGACGTCGTCGGCCTGGTACCACTCCGCTCCTTTCACCGTACCGGGTTCTCCCGTCGGGGAGGATAAAACCGTACTGGATGCAAGTCGTGCCTCGCAGGCGCTACTCGTCGGCGCACGCCCGCCGACACGCGCGCCGACGCGCCGGCCGCCGGCCCGCCGATCCTGTAAGCCGTTCGAGTATAAGGGGACCTAATCCAAATTTAACATTCACAGGTGTGGGGACGTCCATATAGCCAAGGTTTACCACAAGGGGAGAAATCAGTGGACGTATGAGCACGACGACCGACGGAAGTGCCGAGACTCTCACGGAGAGCGAGTTCGAAGACCGGCTCCGGGAACTCCCGCCGAGCGCCAAACTGGTGGCGAAGGTCCTGGAGACGGAGGGGTCGCTCTCGCACAGCCAGCTCGCCGACGAGTCGCTCCTGCCCGACCGGACCGTCCGGTACGCGCTGAACCGGCTCGACGACGTCGGACTCGTCGACTCGCGCTACAGCTTCCACGACGCCAGGAAGCAAGTCTACTTCTTGGCCCGGTAACTAGGCCCGGGTGATGGTCACCCGGGTGCCCGTCCCAGTCGGCGACGGCGCGCCGCCGGGGCAGACGGCCGCCTACCTACTCGCCGACGGCGACCTCCTGGTCGACCCGGCGACCCGGAGCCCCGCGCTGACCGAGGCGGTCGCGGCCGCCGAGCCGGACCACGTCGCCGTCACGCACCACCACCGTGACCACGCGGGCGGACTCGCCGAGTACGCGGCCGCCTTCGACCTGACAGTCTGGGCCCGTGCCGGCAGGGCGGCGGCCTTCGAGTCGGCGACGGGCGTGGAGCCAGACCGGACCGTCGGGCCGGGATCGGAGATTCCTGCCGGTGACGGCGTCCCGGTCCTCGACGCCCCGGGCCACGCCCCCGAGCACGTCGCCTTCCGCGCAGCCGACGGCCTCGTCACGGGCGACCTCGCCGTTGCCGACGGCAGCGTCGCCGTCGCCGCGCCGGACGGCGACCTCCGGGCGTACCTCACCTCGTTGCGCCGGGTCCACGCCACGGCCCCCGACCGCCTCTACCCCGCACACGGCCCCGTGATCCAGGACCCGCGAGCGGCCTGCGAACGCCTGCTGTGCCACCGCCTCCGCCGCGAGCGACGCGTCCTGGCCGCGGTCCGCGACGGCCACGCGGCACCCGACGACATCGTCGACGCGGCCTACGAGAAGGACGTCGCCGCAGTCCGGGACCTCGCTCGCGCCACCGTCGTGGCGCACCTCGAGAAACTGGCCGTCGAGGGACGCGTCGACTGGAACGGGACGCGCGCGAGGGTCTGACGACCGGGCGGGGCGACGGCCTTTTGCCGAGCCGACCGTACCACTCACCGTGGAGAGCCTGGAAGACGAACTCGCGCGGGCCCGCGACCTCGACGTGGCCGACCTGGCCGACGCGATCGAGTCCATCGGCTTCGAGTGCACCCGGTGTGGGGCCTGTTGCACGGCCGAGGACGGGTGTGGCGACGAGGGTGGTGCGAGCGATCCCGACGGCGGCGACCCGCACACCGCCACGGTCTTCCCGGACGAGATCCGGCGGCTGCAGGCCGCCGGGGACTACGACTTCCGGGACGTCGCGCGGCCCATGCCCTACGGCCTGACCGAGGGTCCCGAGGGACTGGAGGGCGAGACCTTCGAGTGGGCCCTCCGGACCGACGAGTGCGGCGACTGCACCTTCTACGAGGAATCCGACGACCAGGGCGCCTGTACCGTCCACGACGACCGGCCGCTCGTCTGTCGGACGTACCCGTTCAGCGTCGCCCTCGGCGGGACCAGCCAGCCCCTCGGTGAGGCCGTCGACCGGGCGGGTCTCGTCCGGGCCCACGAGTGCGAGGGGCTGGGTCGGGACATCGACCGCGACGACGCCGAGGACCTCGCGGCCGCGCTCAAGACCAGGGCGATCCGCGAACTCGAGGAGGCCATCCAGGTCCGGGACCGGTACGAACCCGCCGACCCCGGGCCCGGCGAAGTGGTCGTCCACGACAGCGAGGGCGCGAAAGGCCCAGACGGCGAACTGCGCTGAGCCACGTCCGAGGCCTCACTCGTCGGCGTAGAGGACCTCGGCGACGACGTGGCGGTCGTTCTCGTCGTCGTCCCCCTCGTACCGGTAGCACTCGTCGGTCGCTTCGTCGCGGGTGGCCCGGTGGGATCCGTCACAGAAGGGGTACGTGTCGGCGAGGCCACACTGACAGACGGCGACGTTTCCCTGCTCGGGATCGACGTCACTCGCGTCGAGTTTTTGCGGGCCGGTCGCGTCGTGTCGGACGAGGCGCGCCATGTGTCGAGCGAGGGGTGCCCGACGGAAAACGGTGTGCACAGTTTTGGCGCGACGCGCCCAAGGGTGAGCCGTGACTGACGACGCCTCGCGGATCGGGCTGGTTCTCGCAGGCGGGCGGTCTGTCCGTTTCGGGGACCGCGAGAAGGCCCTCGCGGAACTGGACGGGCGACCGTTGCTGGCCCACGCCGTCGACGGGCTCGCACCGGCCGTCGACGGCGTCGTCGTGAGCTGCCGAGCCGACCAGGTCGCGGCGTTTCGGGGGGCGCTCAGCTCGGTGTCCGCCAGCGTGGCCGTCGCCCCGGACCCGGTGCCGGACCGCGGACCGGCGGCCGGTGCCGCGGCCGGCCTCTCCACGGTGTCGGCACCGCTGGTCGCCGTCGCCACCTGCGACGCGCCGTTCGTGGATGCCGCGTTCGTCGAGTACCTGTTCGAGACGGTCGGTGATCGGCAGGGGATCGTCCCCCGACTCGACGGCCACCGGCAGGTCGCCCACGCCGTCTACCGGTCAGGCCCGCTCGAACGCGCCGTCCGCGACGCGCTCGCGAACGGCGACTGGAGCCTCCACGACGCCGTTGCGCGTCTCGACGTGGCCGACCTGTCCGAATCGCAGGTGCTGGCCCGGACCGCTCGCCGGACCTTCACCGACGTCAACACGCCCCACGACCTCCGGGCGATCGACGCCGACGGCTGAACCGCACTACTGAGTGTGATCGGTCGAGCGGGCACGGGACCAGCGAGCAAGTGTCCGATCCGACGACGCTTCTTTGGTGGTCCGGACCCGGGTTCCAGGCATGAAGCGAGGCGAGGTCGATCCGCGGGGGCCGTCTCCGCCCCGCGGCCGCACCACGGTGGCCCATGAGTGACGAGCGACGCGTCGCCGGGTTCAAAGAGCGGACGCGCGTCGCCGAGGCCCGCGAGCAGTTCCTGGACGTGGTTGCGCCCGTCAAGCGCACTGAAGAGCTGCGGCTCGTCGAGGCCGACGGCCGGGTACTCGCCGACCCGGTGACGGCGCCGCGGGCCGTTCCCCACTACGCGCGGGCGGCGATGGACGGCTACGCGGTCCGCGCGACCGACACCGTCGGTGCGTCCGATTGGTCGCCGGCGGTCCTCCAGGAGGCCGATGCCGTGGGACCGGACGCCGCAGTCCGGGTCCACACCGGGAGCGACCTACCCGACGGTGCCGACGCCGTCGTCCCGGTGGAAGTCGTCGACCGGACGAGTAGCGGGCTCGAAGTCGTCGAGGCCGTCACCGACGGCGAGAACGTCGGCGCAGTCGGCGAGGACGTGACTGCCGGCGCGGACCTCTTCGAGGAGGGTCAACGCCTGCGCCCCGCGGACCTCGGCCTCCTCCGGGCAGTGGGGCTCGACACGGTGACCGTCTACGACCGTCCCCGCGTCGAGGTGGTTCCCACCGGCGACGAACTCGTCCGGTCGGATCCTGCCCCCGGAGAGGTCGTCGAGACCAACGGACTCACCGTCTCCCGGTACGTCGAGCGCTGGGGGGCCGAGGCGACCTACCGCGACGTCGTCGACGACGACCGCGCGGCGCTGGCGGCGGCCGTCGAGCGAGGCGTCGAGGCCGACGCGCTCGTGCTGACCGGCGGATCGTCAGTCGGGGAGCGCGACCTGGTCCCCGACGTGGTCGGCGACCTCGGCGACGTCTTCGTCCACGGCATCGCCCTCCGGCCCGGCCATCCGGGCGCGCTGGGGAGCGTCGCCGGGACGCCGGTGGCGATGCTGCCCGGCTATCCGGTCGCCTGTCTCGTCAACGCCGTCCAGTTCCTCCGACCGGCGATCCACCGACTCGGCCACCTGTCGACACCCAGCCACCGGACGACGCCCGCCAGACTGACGCGGAAGGTGGCGAGCGAGCCCGGCGTCCGGACCTTCGTTCGAGTCCGGGTGGAACCGGCGGACGACGAGACGCGAGCCGTGCCGGTTCGAACCGGCGGCGCGGGCGTGCTCTCGAGTGTCACGCGCGCCGACGGCTGGGTGGTCGTCCCCGAGTCGAGCGAGGGACTGGCCGCCGGGTCGTCGGTCACCGTCGAGGACTGGGAGGGTCGGACGTGAGCGACCACCGGGAGTTCCGCGACCTCGCGTCGCCGGCCGACCTCCGGGAGACCGTCGCGGCACTCGACCTCGGGGGCGAGACCGAGCGCGTGGCGCTCCGTGACGCCCGCGGCCGCGTCCTCGCCGAGCGAATCGACGCCGCCCTCGACGTCCCCGGGTTCGACCGCGCGGCGATGGACGGCTACGCGGTTCGCGCCGAGGACACCGTCGGTGCCGGCGAGGCCGACCCGGTCGCCCTCGCCGTGGCAGGCGCCGTCCACCCCGGCGAGGAACCGGACTGTACGGTCACGCCGGGAACGGCCGTGGAGATATCGACGGGGGCCGTCCTACCGCCGAACGCCGACGCCGTCGTGATGGTCGAAGACACGAGCGAAACCGGGAACGGCGTCGCCGTCCGGACCGCCGTCGCGCCGGGCGAGCACGTCATGACTGCCGGTGCCGACGTCGCCGCCGGCCAGCGCGCGCTGGGCCCCGGGACCCGGCTGACCCCCCGAGAAGTGGGATTGCTCTCGGCGCTCGGGGTCGAGTCGGTGCCCGTCGTCGCGCCACCAGTCGTTGGCATCGTCTCGACGGGCGAGGAACTGGTCCGGCCGGGCGCCGACTTGCACCCCGAGGCGGGCCAGATCCACGACGTCAACAGTTACGCGATCGGCACCGCCGTCGAAGCGGCCGGTGGCGAGCCGTCCTACTACCCCCACGTCGGCGACGACGAGGCCGCACTCGAATCCTGCCTCGTGGACGCTGCCGAGGAGTGTGACCTCGTCCTCTCGTCGGGATCGACGAGCGCGGGCGCGATCGACGTGGTCCACCGGGTCATCGAGCGCCGGGGCGACCTCCTGTTGCACGGCGTCGCCGTGAAGCCCGGAAAGCCGACGCTGGTGGGTCGCATCGGTGGCGCGGCCTACGTCGGACTCCCCGGGTATCCGGTCTCGGCGCTCACCATCTTCCGGCGGTTCGTCGCGCCGGCCGTCCGTGACGCGGCGGGGCTGCCAGACGCACGGACGGCCAGCGTGACCGCCGAGATGGCCGTCCGCGAGCGATTCGGCGAGGGTCGCCACCGCCTCGTGCCGGTCGGCCTCGTCGACGACGGCGAGGGGACCCTGCTGGCCTATTCGGTCGACAAGGGCAGCGGTGCGACGACGACGCTCGTCGACGCCGACGGCGTCGTGGACGTCGGGCCGGACACCGACTACCGCTCGCCCGGCGAGGACGTGTCGGTCGCCCTCTTCTCCCCGGACGTCCGCCCGCCTCGCGCCCTCGTCGTCGGGGAGGACGATCCGGTCCTCTCCCGGGTACTCGACGACATCGAACGCCCCCGGTTCCTGGCGCGGGGCAGTCGCGGCGGTGCGCGCTGGCTCCGCGACGGCATCGCCGACGTGGCGGTCGTCGCCGGCCCGGGTACCCTCGAGGGCGACACCACCGAACTCGGCCGCTGGCACCGGGAGTGGGGGCTCGTCGTCCCTGCTGGCAACCCGGACGACGTACGCGGGCCGCTCGACCTGGTGAACGAGGACCGTCGGTTCGCCAACCGTGACGGCGAGTCAGGCCTCCGGGCCAGCTTCGACGCGCTGCTCGGGACCCTGTCCGAAGAGCGTGAAGAGGGGAACGAGTCGCTCGCCGCCAGCATCGAGGGCTACGAGGTCGAGACGCACGCGTCGGAGAGCCCGGCGCGTCGAGTGGCGGCCGGCGCAGCCGACGCGGGGCTCGGGCTCCGGGCGACGGCCACCCGACTCGACCTTGGATTCGTCTCACTCGGGACCGAGACGGTGCGCGTGCTCGCGAATCCCTGCCGAACTGGCAAACCGGCCGTGTCGGCGCTCGGCCAGCAGATCGAGGACATCGAAGGGGTCACGGACGAGGTCCCCGGGTACGTCGCGTCGCCCGAGTGAGGGGTCGGCGGATCGGCCAGGGACCGGCGACGCCGCTGCTGGAAACGGGGCGTCTGAAAAGGAAGCAATCGGCAAGCTGTCGCGAAACGGGGTGGGGGTCAGTCGCTGCTCGGGGCGTCGTCCCCCTCCGTGATGTCCGTCACGGTCTCACGGCCGCTCCTGACCACCTCCACGTCCTCCTGTTCGGTCAGTTCCTCGACGGTCTGGGCGAACTCCTCGGACTCGAGGATCTCGTACTCGTTGCTGAGTCCGAGGTAGACCGTGTAACACATCAGACACAGGATCACCGCGAAGGGGAGCCCGGTCGTGATGGCCGCGGTCTGGAGCGCGTTCAGGCCGCCGCCCCACAGGAGGACGGCCGCGACCGCACCCTCGGTGAGTGCCCAGAAGACGCGCTGGGTCTTCGGCACGTCGTGCTTGCCGCCCGAGGTCAGGTGGTCGATGACGAGCGACCCCGAGTCCGACGACGTGACGAAGAAGGTGATAACGAGGATCGTCGCCAGGATGCCCGTCACCGCCCCGAGAGGGAACTGTTCGAGCATGGCGAACATCGCGACGGTCTGGCCGAGTTCGTTGTACGTCGCCATCGCGGCGCCGTTGCCCTGCAGGGAATTGAACAGGGCGCTGCCGCCGAAGACCGACAGCCAGATGGTCGAGAACAGCGCCGGCAGGAACAGGACGCCCAGCACGAACTCCCGGACGGTCCGGCCCTTCGAGATACGCGCGATGAACATCCCGACGAAGGGCGACCACGCGATCCACCAGCCCCAGTAGAAGACGGTCCACGCTGTCACCGTGCCGCCGCCGGGGGAGAGCGTGCCACGGAAGAACCCGAGGCTCAGGATGTTTCCGAAGTACGCCCCGAGCCCCTCGACCCAGGCGCCCAGGACGTAGACCGTCGGGCCCACGACCAGGAGGAAGCCCAGCAGGAGGAGCATCAGGTAGAGGTTCAGCGTACTCAGGCGCTTGACCCCACCCTCGAGGCCAGCGGCGACCGACGCGGTCGCGATGAGCGTGATCCCCGCGATGAGGAGGATCGCCACCGTGTCGTTGACGGGGACGTTGAACAGTCCCAGCAGGTCGCCGCCGACGTACGACATGCCCTGGTTGACCTGCGAGACGCCGAGGCCGAGCGACGTCGCCAGGCCGAACAGCGTCGCGAACACCGTCACCAGGTCGATGATGTGGCCCGGCCACCCGTAGATTCGCTCCCCGAGCAGTGGCCAGAAGATGGACCGGAACGTCAGCGGGAGTCCGCGGTTGAACGAGAAGAACGCCAGCCCCAGGCCGACGAGGCCGTAGATGGCCCACGGGTGAAAGCCCCAGTGGAAGAACGTCTGTGCCATGGCTGCCGTCCCGGCCGCCCCGGTCCCGGCCTCGGCGCCGAAGAAGCCGGGCACGTTCTGGAGGTAGTACAGCGGCTCCGAGACGCTGAAGAACATGAGCCCGATCCCCATGCCGGCGCTGAACAGCATCGCCATCCACGAGAAGTCGCTGAACTCCTTTTCTGCCTCCACACCGCCGATCCTGATACTGCCGAACTTGCTGAACGCGAAGTACAGCAGCGTGATGATGAAGACGTTCACCGCGAGCAGGTAGAACCAGCCGAAGTTCTCCCCGATGAAGTTGAACAGCCAGGTGTACGCCGCGGCCGCGTCGTCACCGAGGCCGATGGTCGCCGCGATGAACGCGCCGATGAGGAGGAGCGCCACCGGGAACACGATCGGGTGGATGTCGAACCCGAGCCCCTGGATGTTGGTGTCGCCAGGTTCCCTGTCGGACTCGGGATGAAACAGCTCCACCTGCAGGCCGTCGGACATCTCGCCGGTCGTGTCCCCCTCTCCGTCCGTCATTCTATCCCTCCCATACGTGCGTGCATAGTCCGTCTCGCGTGCATTGGTCTGAGTTTCATTGCGGTCTGTTAGTCACGCCCCGGTGTTTCGGAATCGTCCCCCCGACCGGTCCGCGCCGCGACGACTGGCTCTCTCGTGTTAGCCGTTAACACGAGGCATCACATCGCCACCAACAAGCCAAGCACTCTGCATAAACCTTCATCTGGACTGATACAGGGGTTTAAATGTAAGCAGCTGCGAACGTTCGGTCAGCCGGGTCTCCCCCGCGCCGGGCGGACCGGATCATCCCAGCGTCACGGGTCGCGGTCCCCGACAGCGGATTCGCCGACGGAGGGATGATTGACGACGTCGACGCTGTACCCGCGAGCGGCGATGTCGTCGACGATGCGGTGAGCGTGGCTCTTCCCAGTGGTCTCGACCTGGAAGATGAGGTACGCCTCCCCGACGTCCAGGTCTTCCAGCGCCCGGTCGTGGCGAACCGTCTGGATGTTGGCATCGTGGTCGGCGACGACCGCGGACAGCTCCGCCATCTTCCCCGGGTGATCGTCGATCCTGACCCGCACCCGAAGTATCTGTTGTCTGCGCGTGAGCGCGTGGATCAGGATCGTCCGGATCATCGTCATGTCGACGTTGCCGCCACAGAGGAGCGGCATGACCGACTCCCCCGAGAGGTCCAGCGAATCGGTCATGAGCGCAGCCACGGACGCCGCGCCGGCCCCCTCGACGACCTGTTTCGCCCGCTCCATCAACAGCAGGACGGCGTCGGCGATCTGGCCGTTCGATACCGTGACGACCTCGTCGACGTGCTCCCGGATTATCGACAGCGTCAACTCGGAGATGCCGCCGGTCGCGATGCCGTCCGCGATCGTGTCGACGGCGTCCAGCGTCTGTGGCACCCCCTTGTCGAGGCTGTCAGGGACCGTCGCGGCACCCTCGGCCTGGACGCCGACGACGCGCGCCTCCGGGCGCAGTTCCGCGAAGGCCGTCGCGATGCCGCTGATCAGGCCCCCACCGCCGATGGGGACGACGACCGTGTCGACCGACGGCAGGTCCTCGTACATCTCGACGCCGAGGGTCCCCTGCCCGGCGACGATGAGCGGATCGTCGAAGGCGTGGACGAAGGTCGCGTCCGTCTCCGCGGCGAGGTCGTGTGCGTGCGCCATGGCGGCCTGGAAGTCCTGCCCGACGAGTTCGACTGACGCGCCGTAGCTCCGCGTGGCGTCGACCTTGGCCTGCGGGGCGGTTCGCGGCATCACGATGGTCGCGTCCACGCCGAGGGTCGTCGCTGCGAGCGCGACGCCCTGAGCGTGGTTCCCGGCGCTGGCCGCCACGACGGCGTCGATGTCGCCCTCCGCGACCCCCGCGCGGATCTTGTTGTACGCGCCGCGGGTCTTGAACGACCCCGTCCACTGGAGGTGTTCGAGCTTCAGGCACACCTCCTCGGCACCGGTCGTCGATTCCAGGGCTGTGCTCCGGTCGACCGGCGTCGGCTTGACGACCGTGGGGTCGTCGAGTCGCTCGCGGGCGGCCTCGATGTCGGCGAACGTGACGGTGTCGGCAGTGTCCGGGGTCATGTGGTGTCACCGCGGGGACCCGCAGGGGGCCGCCACCCGGCCCCGTACGATCGCCCCGCTCGATCTGCGAACTAGGACGCCGAATCCACCCATAAGGGTCACGGGGCGACCGACCAGCCGAGCACATCGTCCCACCGCCCTCGGTCGGTTTCAGCCGTTCCGTGCGACGACCCCCGGCTCCGGAAGCTACACCCATCAATAGTTCGATAGTACTCGGTCCGGACGTCTGGGCCGCTGGTCCGTCACCCGGACCCGTCGTCGGGGAGGGACGCCGGCAGTTCGACGGGCACGTCGCGCCGCTGGCTCGCTGCTTTGACGGTGTTGTACAGGAGCATCGTGATCGTCATCGGGCCGACCCCACCGGGGACGGGCGTGATGGCGGCCGCTTTCTCCCTGGCCGACTCGAAGTCGACGTCGCCGACCAGTTCGTAGCCCGTCTCGGTGTCGGCGTCCACGCGGTTGACCCCGACGTCGATCACCGTGACGCCGTCGGAGAGCATCGACCCGTCGATCATCTCCGGAACCCCGACGGCCGCCACGACGACGTCGGCCTGGCGCGTCTTGGCCGCGAGCTCGTCGGTCCGGGAGTGACAGACCGTGACCGTGGCGTTGCCGCCGGGTGCCTTCTGGATCAGGAGGTTCGCCATCGGCTTGCCGACGATGTCCGAGCGGCCGACGATCACGACGTCTTTGCCCTCCGGGTCCACGCCGGCGGCGTCCAGCAGGAACTGGATCCCGTGGGGGGTACAGGGCCTGAATCGCGGGTCGCCTGCGACCAGGCGCCCGACGTTCTCCGGGTGGAAGCCGTCGACGTCCTTCGCCGGGTCGATGCTGCGGAGGACCCGGCGCTGGTCGACGTGGTCGGGGACGGGCATCTGGACGAGGATGCCGTCGACGGCCGGGTCGTCGTTGAGGTCGTCTATCGTCTCGAACAGGTCGTCCGCGGGGGCCTCGGCGCTCAGTTCGCGGTGGACGCTCGCGATGCCGAGGTCCTCGCAGGCAGCCTGTTTCATCGAGACGTAGGTCTCGCTGGCCGGGTCGGTGCTCATCAGGACGGTGGCGAGGCCGGGCGTCACGCCCGACGCTTCGAGCGTCTCGATCGCGTCGCCGATCGCCGCCCGCAGGCGGTCGCTGACCGCGGTTCCGTCGAGGACGTTCCCCTCCCGTACGTACGTCACGACGCGTCACCGCCGGCACCGCGGTCTGTGTCGAATGGTCGAGCCATCGGTCAGTGTCGTCGTGTTCCCTGGTATCAAAACCCAGGGTCCAGAGGGCTGCCGCCCGTTCGCGACCGTTTCGTGCCACACCTTCCACATCCTCTCACGGGTCTGAACTGAATTGTCTGTCTCCAGCCGAGCCTGTGGCCGAAAGTCCCCTCCCAAGTCGAGGGCGGAGGTCACGCGTACAACGGTCGAGACGTGCGGTTTCGACCCGTTCAGTCGCTCGTCGCTCGTGGCGAGCCGGCGCCCTGGGAAAGACCTAATGACCCCCTCGGCCGTGGACACGTACGACCACGAGGTCCGGGCGTCCCACGGCAGCCGAGGGGCGGCTCGTGGGGAGCCCGGGACCCGCGTCGACACGAACGCATGGCACTCGACACCCGTTCGACCACGACCGAGGACCTGACCGCGCTGCTCGCCGAGCCGCGGTTCGAGCTGATGCCCTTCGACAGCTTCGGCGAACAGATGCACCACCTCCCCGACGGCGCGGCCATCGCGATCACGACGTCCCCCACGCTGGGCCTCGAGGCAACCATCGAGTGGACCGAGCGGGCCGCCGCGGAGGGCTACGAGATCATCCCGCACGTGGCGGCGCGGTACGTGGAGGACCGGGACCACCTCGACGAGGTGGCCGGCCGGCTCCGGGACGCCGGCGTCACCGACGTCTTCGTGCCGGGTGGCGACCGCGACGAACCGGCCGGACGCTTCGAGTCGGCCTACGAGTTGCTGGTGGCCCTCGAGGAACTGGGGTACGAGTTCGAGGATGTCGGCATCACGGGCTACCCGGAGGGCCACGACTTCCTCGACGAGGAGACGCTCGTCGACGCGATGGCGAAGAAGGAACCGCACGCGACGTACATCGTCACGCAGCTCTGCTACGATCCAACGACCGTCGTCGATTGGATCGAGACCGTCCGCGAGCGGGGCGTCGACCTGCCGGTGGAGGTGGGCATCCCGGGCGTCATGAAGTACCAGAAACTCCTGGGCATCTCCCAGAAGGTCGGCGTCGGCGACTCGGTTCGGTTCCTGCGCAAGACCAGCGGCGTCCTCGGCTTCGTCCGCCAGCTCGTCGGCTCCCGCGGGAAGTACGAACCGGACGACCTGATCGACGGCCTCGCGCCCTACGCCAGGGATCCCGACTACGCCATCCGGGGCGTGCACATCTACACGTTCAACCAGGTCCCCGACAGCGAGGCGTGGCGGCACGGCCGCCTCGACGGTGGGTAGTGTACATGGCCAGTGAAACGGGATACGGCGTCGCGTCGATGCCCGGTGTGAGCGGACGAACGCGGCCAGAAACCGTCGAATCCGTTACACTCAGCGACCGACTCGGGTGTACGGCCGTGTGTGTCGACGCCCACCTGATCCCGGCCGGTGAGTCACTCTCGTCGTCCCCTGGCCGTGAACGCCTCGTCGTCCCCCTCGGGCTGGCCGACTCGGGGGCCCTCGGCGGGACGCTGTCCCTCTCGGCGCGTGCCGTCGGGCGCGTTCCAGCAGACCGCCCGTGCACGATCGAAGCCGACACCGACACTGTTGTCCTCGCGATCAGCACGTCAACTGATGGCGGAGCCGCCGAACCGGCGACGGTCGACCTGGCAGCAGCCGAGTATCGCGTCCCCTCGACCTCCGACGTCGCGACGGCGCACCTGACGGCTGCGCTCGGCTGTGCCGGCCTGAAGGTGAACGCACGCCGCCTGGCGCCCGGTCAGGCCGTCCCACTGCACACCGAGGGGACCCAGGAGGAGGTCTTCGTCCCGCTCGACGACGGTGGCTCGATGCGCGTGGGCGACGAGACCCTCCACACGCCCCGAGGGACCGTCGTCCGGGTCGCGCCCGCGACGCCGCGGAGTGCGCAAACCCACGGCGACGCGGCCACCGTCTGGCTCATGGTCGGTGCGCCGCCCACCGGCGGCCCCACAGACTGGGATCCGGGCGCGACGATTCTCGAGGATAGCGACGCGGCGACGACAGTCCGGACGGACAGGTGCGAGCGATGAACTGGCGTGGCCTCCTCGAACTAGTGCCCCACTACGTGGCCAGTCTGGGCCTGATCCTGGCCGCGGTCTTCGGTCTCCGTACCTTCGTGGGCAACTTCGGCATCCTCGTGGAACTGCCAGTCGTGATAGCGATCATCCTCGCCTATCCAACCGTCGTCCGGTGGCTCGGAGTCGCGCCCTCGGGGTGGGAGGAGCGGCCTGGCGACTGAGCGGGCCCCTGGCCGACGCCTCCCCCAGTCTCGACCGGAGGGGAGCTACCCTCTCGCTCGTTCGAGAATCGCGTCCCGTGCCTCGCGCGCAGCCGAACGATCCCCCCGGGCGAAGTACAGTGTGTTCTCGTCCACCGGCTTCGAGAACCGACCGGCCGTCGCCGGTTCGAGACCGTCCTGGACGACCTGGATGTAGCCGCTCAGCAGTCCGCCGGAGTAGTTGACGCCGCTGACCTCGTCGAGGGGAATCGTCTTGTCGTCGTGCATCGAGGCCCGGGACCGGTCGATGACGATCCGGTCCTCGTAGACCGACAGCGTCCCACCCTGGATCGAACACGAGACGACCGGCGCCTCGGTGGCCCCACCGGCCGGGTCGTCGACCATAGGCCCACCGACGGGTCAGACTGCCAAAAGCCTGCCTCGGCCGAATGCGCTCTCCGCCGCGTCGGCGTCTCGAACCACAACACATATTTATTGTGGTAAGAAGTGGATTGCGTTCCCGATATACCGGAGGTTTCTGGCAGCGATAGAATGAGCCATATCCTGCCATATTTTGGCCTTCAAGCCCCCTATTCCGTATATTCTCATTCGGTAATCCGTCCGCTCAACGGGACGGAGTGAAAGTGACACCTCTCTTTTATGGGGGTGGCCCTTCGATTGCGGGTAGGGATGTCTGACAACCAGTCACCTCGACAGGACGCCCGGGAGCACCCGAACCACCCGAGCGTCGACCAGTCCGACCGTGTCGTCCCCCGGAACCTGCGCCAGACCGGTGATCCGGGCATCGAGATGCTCGTCTCCACGCGAGTGCGGAAGTCGCCCTTTTTCCACAAGTCGTTCAACGAGGAGGGGGCGTGGCGCTGTACCGTCTACAACCGCCTGTATCACCCCCGTGGCCTCGTCGAACCGGAGGACGGCGGTGCGATGAAGGAGTACGAGGCGCTGACGAACACCGTCACGCTGTGGGACGTCGCCGTCGAGCGACAGATTCGCGTCCAGGGGCCCGACGCCGAGGCGCTCACGAACTACGTGATCACGCGGGACGCCGCCCAGATCGAGCCGATGCACGGGAAGTACGTCATCCTCTGTAACGAGGACGGCGGCATCCTCAACGACCCCATCCTCCTGCGGATCGCCGAGGACGAGTTCTGGTTCTCCATCTCGGACTCGACGCTGATGCAGTGGCTCCAGGGCGTCAACGTCGGCATGGACTTCGACGTCGAGATCGACGAGATCGACGTCGCGCCCATGCAGATCCAGGGGCCCCGTTCCGAGGACGTCATGATCGAGGTCGTCGGCGAAGCGGTCAGCGAGATTCCCTACTACGGGCTGATGGAGGCCGAGGTGAACGGTTGTGACGTACTGGTGAGCCAGACCGGGTTCTCCGGCGAGAAGGGCTTCGAGATCTACGTCCTCGACGCGATGGAGAACGCAGAGCGCGTCTGGGATCCGGTCCTCGAGACGGTCAAGGACCACGGCGGCATGCAGATCGCGCCCGGCCACCATCGCCGGATCGCCGCCGGCATCATGTCTTGGGGCCAGGACATGGACCACGAGACGTCGCCGTTCCAGGTCAACCTCGGGTACCAGGTGCCCGACGGCAAGGACGCCGACTACATCGGAAAGGACGAACTCGAACGCCAGCAGGCGCTCATCGAGGACGGCGAGTACCCCTTCACCCTCAAGCTGGTCGGCCTGAAGATGGCCGGCGAACCGATCCGGGACTACGCCCCGGACTTCTGGCTCGTCTCGGACCCGGAGACGGGCGAGGAGTGTGGCTACATGACCTCGCCGTGGTGGAACCCGGACCTGGAGACCAACATCGGGATGGGCTTCGTCCCCGCAGACAAGCTCCAGGCCGAGACGGACGCGACCCTCGACGACAGCATCTACGAGGAAGACCTGGACATCGAGTTCCAGGTCCACCTCCCCGACGAGTACGCAGAAGAGCCGGGGGAACCCGTCTTCGCCACCGTCGCAGAGGTCCCGTTCAAGGAGTCGGTCAACCCCAGTGCGCGCGAGCAGGCGAAGTTGAACGCCCGCCAGGACGCAGAGGAGTAGCCCGCTGGTGGCCCGGGACTCGTTCGACCGGACCAGTCAGGACTGCTTGCGTTCCCGGTAGACGGGACGGAGGTCCGTGGCGTCCTTGTCGAAGCCGAGCCAGACGCTCAGGGCGGACGCGGCGAACACGAGGTAGATCGGGATCCCGAGCAGGATCGTGAATCCGAGAAGGGGCAGCGTCATCAGCCCAGCCCAGTAGCACGCGGCGATCGCGACGACCGCGGCGAGCGTGGCCGCAATCATCCCGGTCCGGAAGGCAGAGTGGGCGTCGGGCCCCGGCGTGATCTTCGCGCTGGTCATTATCGCCTGCTTCGGGAGTGAGAGGTGAAAAGCAGCCCGGAGTCGACGGCCGATAGTCGCGTGGTACCCAGGCACGCCGTGTCCGTCGCGGCGAAGATACAAACCGATCGGCGGGCTACCCGTCACCGTGTCGACGACCGTCCTCGACGGGGAGCCCGTCGCGTCCGCTATTCGCGACTCCGTCGCGGACCGGATCGCTGCCCTCGACGAAGCGGGCGTCTCGCCCACCCTCGCCACGGTCGTCGCGTCCGACGACCCCGCCCAGCACCGGTTCGTGGACCTCAAACACGAGGCGTGTGCCGCCCTCGGCGTCGAAACGCGGGACCGGCGTCTGGATTCGGACGCCGGACAGGCAAGCGTCGTGGACGCGGTCACGGCCCTGAACGACGACCCGGCGGTCGACGCGGTGTTCCTCCAGACCCCGCTCCCGACGCACGTCTCCGTCGACGCGGTCCGCGACCGGTTCGATCCCGCGAAGGACGTCGACTGTTTCCATCCCGAGAACCTCGGTCGCCTGGTGGGTAGCACCCCGCGGTTCGTGCCGGCGACCACCGAAGCCGTCGTGCGCCTCCTCGCACACTACGACGTCCGACTCGCGGGCCGACACGTCGCAATCGTCGGTCGCTCGGCCACGATCGGACGGCCGCTGGCGAACCGACTCCTTTGGGACGACGAGCCGGGGAACGCCACAGTGACGGTCTGTCACACCCACACGAGCGACCTCGGCGCGACCCTCCGCCGGGCCGACGTCGTCGTGACGGCCTGCGGGGTGCCCGGACTCGTCGACGAGTCGATGCTCAGCGAGGGCGCGGTCGTCGTCGACGTCAGCGCGAACCGACGGTCCGCGGGTGGCGAGACGACCGTCGTCGGGGACGTCGACTACGAGAGCGCAGCGGCGCACGCCAGCGCGATTACCCCGGTCCCCGGGGGCGTGGGGCCCGTGACCATCGCGGCGTTACTCGAGAACGTCGTGCTCGCGGCCGAGCGTCGTCACCACAACTCGTCGAAGTCGGCGAAGGAGTCGTAGCTGTCGCTCACGAGACGTCTGGTCACGCCCGCTCACCGCCGTCCGCCACGGCGAGTTCGGCCCGCTCGCCCAGGGCCTCGTCGAGCGCCCGGACGAGCGCCCGCGCCTTGTCGAGCGTCTCGGCGTGTTCCGCCGCCGGAACCGAGTCGTGGACGATGCCCGCCCCGACGCGAAGGAAGTACTCCGCCCGCCGGCGGACGAGCGTTCGGATGACGATGTTCAGCGTGGCACGACCGTCGAACCCGAACACGCCGATCGACCCCGTGTACGGGCCCCGCCGGGTCGCCTCCAGGTCGTCGATGATCTCCATCGTCCGCGGTTTCGGGGCGCCCGTGATGGTCCCGCCCGGGAACACGGCCGCGACGGCGTCCAGGCGGTCCCTGTCGGCACGAAGCCGCCCTTCGACGAGCGAGACGAGGTGCATGACCTCGGAGTAGCGGTCGACCCTGCGGTACTCGGTGACGTCGACGGAGCCGTACTCGCTCACCTTCCCGAGGTCGTTGCGTTCGAGGTCCACCAGCATGGCGTGCTCGGCGCGCTCCTTCTCGTCGCCGAGGAGGTCCCGCTCCAGGTCGTCGTCCTCGGCCGATGTCTCGCCTCGTGGCCGGGTCCCTGCGATGGGTTCCGTCCGGAGGCGGAGACCGTCGTCCCCGTCGCCGTCCGCCGGGCCCGGATCCACGTCGAGGAGGAGTTCGGGGCTGGCGCTGACAAGGTCGACACCGGGAAATTCGACGAGCGCGGAGTAGGGCGCTGGATTCACCCGGCGCAGCGCGGCGAACGCCTGGGCGGGGTGGACGGCCGCCGGTGCCCGCAGGCGCTGTGAGACGTTCGCCTGGAACGTGTCACCCTCCCGGACGTGCTCGCGGACGCGACGGACTCGCCGCTCGTACTCCGCCTGCGAACAGTCGCTTTCGAAGGTCGCGTCCCCGGTCCGGGCCGGCGGTCGGCCGACGGCCGGGTCACCCTCGACGGCCGCGGTCGCGAGGTCGAGAGCCCGGCGTCTGCCTCGCTCGTAGGCGGCGGTCGGATCGGTGCCGACCCGCGGACAGGCCGTGACTCGCAGGGTCGTCTCGCCGTCGGGCCGTGGCTCCTCCCAGGCCGCGACGCGGTCGAAGACGCCGAACTGTAGCCGGGGAAGGCTCCGATCGTCGGTCGTCCCGTCCGGCAGATCCTCCAGTTCCCGTGCGACGTCGTAGGACAGCCACCCGAAGGCTCCGCACGGGTACGGCACGTCGCAGTCGCCCCGAACGAGGGTTTCCTCGTCGAGCAGTCCCGCGAGTTCCGCGAGGGACGGGGACGGCCCGTCGGCCTCGATCGGCGAGAGGGTCGACCCGACCTGGAGACGGCGCCGTGGCTCCATCGCGAAGTATCCCCAGCCGGGCTGCCCGCCCGTGGTTTCGAGGTAGACGGCGGTCGGCCCGCCGTTTGCCTCGTCGTCGGTCCCGTCCCGGTCGCCGGCCCGGCCTGGCCGCGCACGCCGGTACGCGTCGAACGGGTCCTGGACGGGGACGCGAACTTCGACCGGGCTTCTCGCCTCGGCCGAGGCGTCGCCAACGGCGTCGACGAAGTCGGCTTCACTCGTGACGATCCGTGCCTGTCTGGCCATGTCGATATCGCGGTCTAGCGGAGCGCTGAACCAGCCGAAGTAACGCCGCTCCGGGGCCTAAACCTTTGCATCGTGCCGACGATCACAACCTCCTGAGACGGTGATACGACGAGCAACCTCGGTGTCGGCGTACTTAAAGACCATCATAACCTGTCACGAACCTTCATTCGACGTCTTTGCGTGTCAATAGTTATCATGACTGTCGGTGGGTCATTTCGCGAGCTCGGGCGGTTTTTCGACCGGTGTGAAGGTGCCGATCGACGAGTGTCGGGGGTTTCGTTCGCAGATCCGGACGGTGGTAACGGGAACGACGATCTGTCGGTCGTCGCCGAAATCGCGCTGTCCCGGCGAGGGGCCGACGGATCCGGCCGTGAGGGAGAACTCTGTTCGCCGCGACTCGGGGCGGACGGTCGGCTACGGTTCGCCGTCGAGTCGAGCGGCCCGCTCGTGCCGACCGGCGACTGCGACGTCGACGTCGAGTTGCTCGACGCGAGCGTCGATCCTGAGGGCACCGTCACCGCGACGATCCGTGCGACGCCGCGGGACGGATTGCCAGCCGATCGCCGCGACGCTTCGCGTCCCGTGGAGCTCGACCCAGGCGTCACGGAAGCCGACGACTGCGACCCCGCAGCAGACGAGGGTACGCCAGCTGCCGAGGGAGATCCCGACGCGAGAGACAGCGACGTCCCTCCCTTCAAGAACCCGGACCTCCTGGCGGACGTCTACGAGTCCTGTGACACGTTCGCCCAGATGGCCGACGCCATCGACATGGACGTAACCGCCGAGACGGTCCGGCGGTACATGATCGATTACGACATCCACCAGCCGAACAGCTACCAGACGGCGGCTGACGACGACGGCAGTGCCGACGGGTCGGGAACAGCCGACTCAGACGGCCCCGACGCGGGGATCGATCCGGAACACGAGGAGCCAGGGGGGGCCGGCCAGTCCATCGACGGAGACGAAGACCTGGCGGCCGCCGAAGACACTGGGGAGGCAACGGCCCCGTCGGCAGCGACGGCAGGCGAACCGACGGAGCCGGTCGTCCTCTCGGACGGAATCGGGCTCCCCGACGACGTCACGGTCGATACGCTCATCGACACTGTCAAGCGCTCGAACACGCTCTACGAGGTGACACGGGAGATCAACGTCGACCGCCAGGACGCCCTCGACGTCCTGGAAGAACTCAACCTCCTCGACCTCGTGGTCGGGCGACTCGCGACCGAGGGACAGCGCGACCTCAGCCGGGAAGAGATCGTCGATCGGCTCCGAGCGGCGCCGGGGACGCAGTGAGTCGGTCACCGGCCCCCATTGCAGAATCTCCCGGGTGGACCGGGGCCCACCGCCCGGCGCAGAAATTAAGGCAGGTGCCGCGTTAGAGACTATCACACAGGCCAACACGAAGGCCCGTTCGAGCAATGGCAGTCGTCACCGAAGTTCGATTCGCACACGAGGACGGTGCGCTGGCACACACCCTCGGGGAACTCCCCGAACTCGACGCCAGGATCGTCCGCGAATCGAGCACGAACCCCAAGCAGAACGTCTACTACCTCAGGGTCGACTATCCCGACCCGTCGCGAGTACCGACCGTGCTGGACACGGACCACTCCGTGGCAGACGCCTGGCCCATGCCGGAGTTCGACGACCGTGGGCTGATCGCAGTCGAGTTCGCAGCCGACGCCAAGCTCGTGGGACCGTACGTGACCAGGGAGGGTGGACTGGTGGTCGACGCCCGGAGCGCGAGCCCCGACCAGGAGCCGCGGGGCTGGCACGAACGCTGGCTCCTGCCGGACCGCGAGGCGATCCGGGCGGTCTGGCAGCGTGCCCGCGACGAGGGATTTTCGTTCACGCTCCTGGAGTTTCACCGGTCAGGCCGGGCCGACGGGACGGACAAGGGCGTCGACGTGCTCACCGGACAGCAGCGACGGACCCTGGCGGCGGCCTACGAGCAGGGGTACTTCGCGGAGCCGAGGGAGACGTCGCTCCAGGAACTCGGCGAGGCACTCGACCTCTCCGCGTCGGCGGTCGGGGGTCGACTGAAGCGCGGCATGAAATCACTCATCGGGGAAACGCTCGTGGTCGAGGGACAGTACGAATGACCCGAACCGCACGGAAAAACGGGGGGAGGCATCGATGGTGATCTCGTTCACGGCCTACGTCGAACACCCGGACCTCGCACTGACCCACACGATCCGGGAGCTCCCGGACGTGGACATCGGGGTCGTCGACGACGCGGGAACCGATCCGAACCACGACGTCTACTTCTTCTGGGTCGAAGCGGACGACTACGCGGCCGTCGAGGGGGCCTTCGAGGCGGATACCACGGTCGCGTCCTACCGGACAGTCATCGAGGGAGACGACCGCCACACCTACGGCCTGGAGTACGCCGACGACGCGAGGCTACTCTCGCCGGTCGTCACCGAGGTCGGTGGGCTCGTCCACGAGTCCCGGAGCCACGGCAACGGGTGGTTGCTCACGATCCACCTGCAGGACCACGACACCCTCCACGAGTTGAACGAGTACCTCGCCGACGAGGGGTACCTCGTCGACGTCTTCGAACTCCAGCACGTCGAGACGACGCGGGACCGGTCGGAGTTCGGCCTGACGCCGTCCCAGATCGAGGCGCTCGTCTGCGCGTACGTCCACGGCTACTACGATCAACCCCGGCAGATCTCCCAGGCTGAACTCGGGTCGATCCTCGGCGTCTCCGAGACGGCAGTCAGCGGGCGGCTCCGACGGGGATCGGCCCGCCTCGCCGAGGCAGTCCTCGAGGAGTGACTGGGCGACTCACTCCCCGCCCTCGCTCCCGGGCGAGCGACGGTCCAGTTCGACGCGGTTCCGACCGCCCCGAACCAGCGGATCCGCGACGCTCGCGTGGAGGTAGACCGTTCCTGGCCGAATGGACTGACTGACGCGAGCCTTCGCCTCGACGGTCGCAGCGTCGTTCGAGACGACCACCGGGGTGCCGTCCGCGAGGTCGCGGGCGTCCGCGTCGTCGGGGTGAACGACGAGTCGACCGTGCTCGGTCGCCTCGTCACCTGCGAACTGGCCCGCGCGATCACCGACGACCAGGTGCAAGGTGCCGTCGGCCGGGTCGGCGCGGTCGCCAGGGAGGTCAACCGGCACGAGTCGTGCCCGGCCGTCCGCAGTCGCGAACCGCTCCCCGTAGAGGACGCCACTGCCCCTGGAGTTGTCGCCATCATCCGTCGGCCAGCGCCCCGAACGGTCGCCGAGTGTCTCGTAGTCCAGCCCCGCGTAGGGCGGCGCCACGCGAGTCAGTGCCTCGAAGGCCGCTGCGGGGTCGGCGTACCCGAAGCCGTCGCCGACGAGACCGCGGCCGAGGGCCTGGAGGATCTCGAAGTCCGGCCGGGCCTCGCCTGGAGGCGCGGCCCGGGGGTGGAGCCGCTGGACCTGCCGGTCGAGGTTCGTCGTCGTGCCGGCTTTCTCGACCCCGGTGGCGGCCGGGAGGACGACGTCGGCGTGCCGCGTCGTCTCGCTGTGACGACAGTCGGCAACGACGAGTACGTCCAGTTCGGCGAGTCGCTCCGCGGTCCGGTCCGGGTCCCGCTTCGAGACGGCCGGGTTCTCGCCGACGACGAGCGCGCCGCGCGCGTCCCCCTCGCCCGAGAGCAGCCCGGTTCCCGCCGATCTCGACGTCGACGGCGGCTCGACGCCCCACTCCGCGGCGACGGCAGCCCGGGCGTCGGGGTCGGACACTGGCCGGTGACCGGGGAGACGGTCGGGGACGCAGCCGGCGTCGACCGCGCCCTGTTCGTTGGCGAGCCCCCGGAGCACGTGGAGGCCGGTTCCGGGCCGGCCGAAGTTCCCCGTGAGCAGCAGGAGGTTGACGAGGGCATCGGCCGTGGCCGGTCTGTCCGCACCCGTCCCGGCGAGGACGGCCACTCGGTCGGCCTCGCCCAGTTCGGCCGCGACCGCCTCCAACGTGGCCACGTCGACGCCGGCCCGCTCGGCCCCCGCCGCCAGGTCCAGGTCCGCGAGCCAGGCCCGGAACCGGTCGACCCCGGTCGTCCGGTCGCGGACGAAGGCGGCGTCCGCGTCGCCTGCCTCGACGACGAGCGCACAGACGCAACTCACGACGAGCGCGTCCGTCCCGGGCCGGGGTGGGACGTGACGGGTCGCCAGTCGCGTCGTCTCGTTCCGGTGGGGGTCGACGTGGATCAGGGCGGCACCGTCGGCGACGGCCGGTCGGACCGCGGCGTCGAAGGCCACGGGCTGGCGGACAGCCGGGTTCGCCCCGACGGCCAGGATGGCGTCGGCACGCTGGAGGTCGGCCAGTGCGTTCGTCGTCGCCGGCCAGCCGAGTCGCTCGTCGAGCGCCCGGGCCGTCGCGGCGTGACACCGGCGGGCGCGGTTGTCGACCTGATTCGTCCCGAGGGTCCGCGCCAGCTGCTGGAGGAGGTAGTTCTCCTCGTTCGTGCAGCGAGGTGCCCCGAGGAATGCCAGCGCGTCCGGGCCGTGGTCGTCGCGGACAGTCTGGAGCCCCTCGACGGCGACGTCGATGGCCCGCTCCCAGGACGCAGGGACGAGGTCCCCGGCCTCGCGGACCAGCGGCCTCGTCAGCCGATCGTCGGCCTCGACGGGATCGAAGGCGCGGAGGCCCTTCTCACAGAGCCGGCCGTTCGGGTTCGCCGGGCCCTCGCGACCGCGAACGCGCCCGTCTTCGCGGTCGAGCCGACACCCAACCGCGCAGAACGGGCAGACGGTGCCCGCCGTCCCGGACGAATCGTCGCGCATCAGCGACGCAGTCGCCGACCCTGGGCCTTGAGCAGGGCGAGCAGGTAGCCCATGCCGGCGCGGGCGTCCCGGGACCGGAGCCCCCGGAGCAGGCCCAGGACGCCGACCGGTTCGCTCTCCCGCTCGGCCTCGCCGACGGCGCCGAGGACGGTGTTCAGTCCCTGGACTGTCTCCGGATCGACGTCGAGCGCGGAGAGGGTCTTCGCCAGGTCGACGAGGTCCTCGAGGTGTCCCTCGCGCTGGAGTTCCAGCACAACCGCGAGGGCCTCGGCAAGGTCCTCGCCGCTGTCCCCGACGTCCTCGGCAAGGGCGACGGTTTCCGCCGTCGAGAGGCCGTCGGCCGCCTGCACGAGGTTCGCCGTCGACTCGGTGAGGTGCTCGATTTCGTCCGCGTCGGCGGTCGCCGCGACCAGGATTGCCGTCTCCAGGAGGTCCTGCAGTTCGTCGCTCCGCTCGATGGCCGCGGCCAGGTCCTCGCCGTGGGCGTCGAGGGCGTCGCGGAGTGCCGCCTCGCCGTCGGCGGTGTCGGCAGTCCCGCCGGCGTTCGTCGCCGCGTCGGGGTAGGCGTCGGTCGGCTCGGCCATCCTCAGTCCTCCCCCGTTCCGGCGGGCTCTCCGGTGGGTGCCCGCTCGGTATCGGCCATCGGCCCATCGGCGTCCGCGTCACCGCCCCCGGACTCGGCGGGCGCGATGCGGACCGCGGACACCTTGTACTCGGGCGTCGCCGCCGACGGGTCGAGGTGCTCCTCGTCGGTGAGGCGGTTGACGGCGCTCTCCGCGAAGTGAATCGGCGCGAAGACAGTCTCGGGTCCGACTCTGTCGGTCACCTGGGCGGGCACGGTAATCTCGCCGCGCCGCGACTCGACGCGCACCGGGTCGCCGCTCTCGAGCCCGTACGCCGCCGCTGTCTCGGGGTGGACCTCCAGGAAGTCACTCGGCGTGTAGTCCATGATGCCTTCCTCGCGGTGGGTCATGGTCCCCGTGTGGTACTGGTAGAGGACGCGCCCGGTCGTCAGCGTGAACGGGTAGTCCTCGTCGGGCGTCTCGGCCGGTTCGCTGTAGCCGATGCCCTCGAGGTGGGCCGTGCCATCGTCCGTATTGAACTCCTCCTCGTAGAGGCGGGTCGTTCCGGGGTGGTCTGCGTCCCAGCATGGCCACTGGAGGCCGCCCTCGGATTCCACGCGGTCGTGGGAAATGCCGCCGTACAGCGGCGTCAGGGAGTTGACCTCCTCCATGATGTCGGCCGTCGAGTCGTAGTCCCAGTCCCGGCCCATCCGGTTCGCAAGGTCCTGGAGAATCTCCCAGTCCGGGCGCGAGTCCCCCTTCGGGGGCATCACCTGCTTGACCATCTGGACGGTCCGGTCGGTGTTCGTGAACGTCCCGGTCTTCTCGACGAACGAGCAGGCGGGGAGGACGACGTCGGCGTACTCGGCGGTCTCCGTGACGAAGAGGTCCTGGACGACGAGGAAGTCGAGGTCCCGCAGGATCTTCTCGGCGTGGTTGACCCCCGGCTCCGACAGGGCGCTGTTCTCGCCGATGACGTACATCCCGCGGACGTCGTCCCGGTCGGCCGCGAGGAACATCTGGGTCGTGTAGTAGCCGTACTCCGGCGAGATGTCACAGTCCCACGCGTCTTCGAATTTCGCGCGAATCTCGTCGTCGGCGACGTCCTGATACCCAGGGAAGTTGTCCGGCAGCGGGCCCATGTCGCCGCCCCCGCCCTGGACGTTGTTCTGGCCCCGGAAGGGCGAGACGCCCGCGCCTGGCTTCCCGAGGTTCCCGGTGATCGCCGCGAGGTTCGCCATCGCGATGACGTTTTCCGTGCCGTGGGAGTGCTCGGTCAGGCCCAGCGTCCAGCCGAAGACGCAGGTGTCCGCGGCGGCGATGGTCTCGGCGGCCGAGGCGATTTCCGCGGGCGGGACCCCGGAAACCTCCTCGACGCGCTCGGGCGTGAACTCCTGGACGGCCTCGGCAACGTCCTCGAAGCCGGTCGTCCGCTCGGCGACGAAGGCCGCGTCGTAGAGGTCGTTCTCGATGATATGTCGGGTGATGCCGTTTATCCAGACGGCGTCGTAGCCCGGCTGGACCCGGCTGTACTGCGTGGCGTACTCGGCGATCTGGACCTCGCGGGGATCGAAGACCAGGAGGTCTGCCCCGTCGCGGACGTTCTGCTTGATCCGCGTCGCGATGACCGGGTGGGCCTCCGTGGTGTTCGACCCGGTGAGCAGGTAACAGTCGGTCGAGGCCACGTCGTCGACGCTCACCGAGGCCGCGCCGTAGCCGTAGGTCCGCGCGAGGCCGGCAACCGTCGAGGAGTGACAGAGCCGGTTGCAGTTGTCGACGCTGTTCGTCCCGAGGACCTGCCGGGCGAACTTGCCCATCAGGTAGTTCTCCTCGTTGGTCGCCTTCGAGGAGGCGATGACTGCGAGCGCGTCGCCGCCGTGGTCGTCCCTGATCCCGCCCAGGCCTTCGGCCACACGGTCGAGGGCCTCCTCCCAGGACGCGACGCGGAAGTCGCCGTCCTCGTCGCGGACGAGCGGCGAGGTCAGGCGGTCGTCGGAGTTGACGAAGTCGTAGCCGAACTTTCCCTTGACGCACGTCGAGATGCCGTTTATCGGCGCGTCCTCGTCGGCGGTTGGGCGGGCCGCCAGGATCTCCTCGCCGTCCGAGTAGAGGTCGAACCGACAGCCGACGGCGCAGTAGCCACAGGTCGTGTCGGCGACGGTCAGTTCTTCGAGTTGCCGGTCGCCGATCGACTGGGCGATCTCGAACAGCTTGCCCTCCGGGAGCGTCCGGGCGGCGGTCCCCTCGGCGACCTGCTCGACGTTCGCCAGCGCCTGCTGTTTCGCACGCTCCATGTAGCCCGCCACGCCCGACTGGCCCGGCTCGTCGTCGCTCATGGCCAGTCCTCCCGGGGCTCGGGGTCGCGACTCCCCCGATTTCGCTCGGCCTCGCGCGAGCGGTCGCGGTCCGCGCGCTCGTCGCCCTTCTTCGGCGTCATCGGCCCCTCGCGCTCGCTCTCTCGCCCGTAGGTCTGCCCGACGCTGTTGGTCTGGGTGAAGCCCGGCAGCTGGATGGTGGCGACATCGACGATGTCGGACTCGACGATGGCGCCCGTGGGACAGACCGTCGCGCAGTGGCCACAGGAGACACACGTCGAGTCGGCCATGGTCTCCGCGCCGCTCTGGAACCCGATTCGGGTGTCCGCGCCGCTGCCCTCGACGCGGAGGACGCCCTCGACCTGGACGTCGTTGCAGGCCTCGACGCAGCGGTTACAGAGGATGCACTTGTTGCGGTCGATCTGGATGAACGACGAGGTGTCGTCGATCGGCTCGTAGGCGTCCCGGTCGTCGAGCACGCCGTACCGGGGTTCTTCGACGCCCGCGTCGATGGACGCATCCTGGAGTTCGCAGCGCCCGTTCTTGCCGCAGGTCGTACAGCGGAGGTTGTGGTTCGAGAGCACGAGATCGAGGTTCACGTCGCGGGACTCGACGGCCCGGTCGGCGGCGGTGTCGACGGCGAGGCCGTCTTCGGCGGGCGTCGAACACGCCGGCACGAGCCCGTGGGCGTCCGTCTCGACCATGCACGTTCGGCAGGTGCTTCGTGGCCCGATGTCCTCGCGGCCGTAGTGACACAGCGCGGGGACGGTTTCGTCCGGATCGACGGCCTCCACGGCGTCGAGCAGCGTGGCACCGGCGTCGACGGAGACCGTCTCGCCGTCGACGGTGAGTGTCGCGGGCGCGTCGCTGTCGACCGCCGGGTCGGTCGCCGTGCCCGGAGCGATGTCCTCTGTGAGCGGCGGTACCTCGTCGGCCTCGGATTGTGAGCTCATCGTGTCAGGTCACCTCCGCGGGGTCGGTGCACGCACCCGCCGGACAGCGGCCGTCGGCGTGGGCGGCGACCTCCGCCTCGAAGCCACGCAACGCGGTTCGCGCCGGGCGGGTGGCCTCGACCCCGAATTCGCAGACGCTCGCGCCCGTCATCGTCCGTGCGAGCTCCTCGATGCCGTCGGGGTCGAGGTCCCCGTCGTAGACGTCCCGGAGGAGTTCGGCGAGCTGCGTCGAGCCCTCCCGACAGGGTACGCACCGGCCGCAGTTCGTCTCGGCGGCGACGTCGGTTCGCCGGCCGGCGAAGGCCAGCACGCACCGGTCCTCGCCGAGGACCTCGACGCCACCCTCGGTGCCGAGCCCGGCGTCGGCGAGTGCCGTAGGCGTCGGGGCGACTTCGAGGGAGTCCGTCAGGCCGCCGAACCGGCCGCCGACGGCGGCAGCCTTGCAGTCGTTCGGCAGGTCGACCGCGTCGAGGGCGCGGTCGAGCGTCGCGTCCGCGGACAGCTCCACGGTCGCCGGCGACGCGACGTCGCCGGTAACGGTCACGAGCCGGGTCGTGGGCGCCTCGCCCGTCCGGACGGCGAGCGCCAGCTGGGCGAGGGTCCGCGCCGTGTGGACGCTCGCCGGCTGCCCGTCCAGGGTCGGGACCGACCCGGGCGGCTGCAGCCTGGCCTCGAGCCGGTGGTTGCCCTCGATGGCTTCGAGGGCCATCGTGGGCTCTGCGGCACGGTAGACCGCCGGGCCGGTGACGACCTCGACCGGCACTGGCGGCTCCGGATAGGCCGCGGCGGCCTCGCGGACGCGGTCGGCGGCCGCGTCGTCGGTCGCGGAGAGGTAGGCGACGACGCGGTCCGCGCCGAGGGTGCTTGCCGCCAGGCTCGCGCCCTCCAGGACCTCGAAGGGGACGCTCTCGCAGAGGAGGGCGTCGGCCGCGTTGCCGTGGGCGTTGACGACGACGGCGGGCGTTCGATCGGCGCCGTCGAGGGCGTCCCAGCAGTCGCCGAGCGGCTCGTCGTGGCACCAGTCGCCCCAGCCGCGACCGAGGAGCGTCGTTGCGGCGTCGGCCACGTCCTCGGCCGGCGCGTCGACGAAGCCGCCGGCCGCCGCGTGATCGTCGGCGTCGACCGGGTCGCGCCAGCCGGCCCCACCCAGCAGGCGCGGCGACCCCACGTCGAGTCCCCCGACGTCAGGCCGGGGGAGCGTGGCGCTCCCGGAGTCGTGCGTGGCCACGCCGGCGGCGCCGTCGGCGAGGGCCCCCGCCGCCAGGCGAGTCGCCACCTCGGAGGCTCGCTCCGGCGAGGATTCGGGGTAGAACGCCGTCCGGTCCTCGAGGGTCGCGGTCACCAGCGGGTCCAGCGACGCGATGCCGGTGGGGCCGACCGCGGCGACGTGGACGCCGGCGTCCGCCACGGACTCGCGCATCGCCCGCGCGGTGGCGGGCACCCGCAGGGTCGCCGACCGTCCGTCCGTGTTACTCTGTGACATCCCGTTCTCTGACCGGAGACGGTCCCGGTCCATAAATCATGACCCTCGATCGGCTCGACCGCGTCGGCCACCGCTGGCCGAGTCCCGAATCACTCGGCGTCACGGATGGCCTCGCTCAGGGCCGGCACGACCTCGTGGAGGTCGGCGATCACCGCGTACTCCCCCTGCTGGATGATCGCCGCGTCCGGGTCGGTGTTGATGGCGAGGATGTTGTCCGCGCCCTTGCAGCCGATCATGTGCTGGACCGCGCCGCTGATGCCACAGGCCACGTAGAGGTCGGGGCTGATCTTCGCGCCCGTGAGTCCGACCTGGTCGTCGTGGGGTCGCCAACCCTCGTTGACGGCGGCCCGGGACGCGCCGACCGTCCCGCCGAGGAGGTCCGCCAGCTCCTCCAGCTGGTCGAAGTCCTCCGCGTTCCCGACGCCGCGACCCCCGGCCACGACCACGCGCGCCTCGCCGAGCGGGACGCCCTCGGTGTCGGACGGCTCGACGCGGTCGACGGTGACGCGGAACTGGTCGTCGTCGAGATTCGGCGTGAATCCCTCGACGCCGGGGTCGGTGGGCTCGGCGGCGGGTTCCATCCGCATTTCGTGCTCGGCGACGGTCACCAGCGTCGTCTCGGCCGCGAGGCGTGCGTGCTCGACCAGGCTGCCGCCCCAGCGCTGGCGCTCCACCTCGTACTCGTCCCCGACGTCGACGTCGGTACAGTTCGCCGCGACCGGCAGGTCCAGGCTCGCCCCCGCGTGGGCCATCGTCTCCTGGCCGCGGTCGGAGCCGGGGGCGAGGACCGCCTCGGTCGTCCCTGCGGACGCGAGCTGAGCGACGGCGTCGCCGCAGGCTTCGGGGGCGTAGCCGTCGAGCCGGTCGTGGGTGACGTGGTGGACCACCTCGACGCCGTACGCGCCGACGTCCTCGGCCACGGCGGCGCCCTCGTCGCCGAAGACGACCGCTTCGAGGGCCGCGTCCGCCGCATCTGCCACGTCGCGGGCGAGCGTGAGCGACTCGAGTGACGTCTCCTCGGGTTCGCCCGACTCCTGCTCTACCAGCGCGAGCACCGCGCTCATAAGACCTCCACCTCGTCGCGGAGGACCTCGAGGACCCGCGGGACGGCGTCGGGCCCGTCGCCGAGGATTTCAGCTTCCGAGTCGTCGGTCTCCGGGGCCTCCAGCCGGAGTTTCTCGAAGGTTCCCGGGCCCTCGCGACGGTCGGGCGACGTCGTGTCGACGGACTGCTTTCGCGCGTGCATCTTCGAGCGCATCGAGGCGTAGCGCGGCTCGTTGATGCCCTCCTTGACCGTGACGACGGCAGGCAGGTCGAGTTCGTAAACCTCCCTGCCGCCGGTGACCTCTCGCTTGGCGGTGGCGACGCCGTCCTCGACGGTCAGGTCCTTGATGCCGGCGACGACCGGCAGGCCGAGTTCGCGCGCGACGCGGACGCCGACCTGGTGGTTCGCCACGTCCGCGGACTCGTTGCCGAACAGGAGGAGGTCGTAGCCGACGTCGTCCCCGCCGTCGCAGACGGCGTCGGCGATTGCCGCCGCCGTCGCCCGCGCGCCCCACTCCTCGCCGTCGGTCTCGAGCAACCGTGCCTCGTCGATCTGCATCGCCAGGCCGGTCCGGAGCTGTTCGGTCGCCTCCTCGGACCCGAGCGTGAGGACTGTCGAGGACCCGCCGTGGTCCTCGACGAGCTGGACGGCCGCCTCGATGGCACACTCCTCGTGGGGACTCATCGTGAAGCCGAGGTTGCTCGTGTCGATCCCCTGTTCGTCGTCGGTCAGTACGATCTTCGCGCCGGTGTCGGGTACGCGCTTGATACAGGCCAGGACGTCCATGGTGTGGTGTCGTGTCTGGGGGCCAGGTCCCGGCCCCCGGTGGGTCGGTCGCGGTGCTAGCTCCGGATGCGCTCGTTGTCCGGATCGAACAGCGGACGACTGCCGGCGACCTCGACGGTCACCGGGTAGTGGTCGCCCATGTACTCGACCTGGAGGGAGGTGCCCTCCTCGGCGTACTCGGCCGGCAGGTACGCCATGAGGAGGTGCTTGCCGACGCTCGGTCCGCTCCCGGCGCTCGTGACGTAGGAGCGCCGGCCCTCGTCGTCGACGAGGACGTCCCCGTCCTGATCCAGGATCGGCTCGTTACCCAGCATGAAGCGGCGCTCGCCGTCGGCGGACTCGTGGTCGTCGACCGACAGCGTACACAGCGTCGCCGCGTTGTCCGCCTCGATGGCATCGGCGTAGGCTTCCTTGCCGACGAAGTCGGCGTCCTTGACGCCGTGGAAGGTCAGGCCGGCCTCGGCGGGCGAGTAGTCGAGTTCGAGTTCGTGGCCGTAGAGCCGATAGCCCTTCTCCATCCGGCCGGTCGTCCCGTAGACGCCCATGCCGACGGGCCTGACGTCGTACTCCTGGCCGGCGTCCCAGAGGACGTCCCAGAGGCGCCCGCCTTTGTCCATGGGCGCGTAGATCTCCCAGCCGCGCTCGCCCACGTAGGAGATGCGGAGCGCCCAGGCGTCGACCTCGCCGATGGTGACCTCCTGGGCCGTGTAGGGCGGGAACGCCTCGTGGGACATGTCCTCCTCGGTAACCGACTGCAGGACCTCGCGAGCGTCGGGGCCCCATACCCCGAGAGTGCCCAGCGACGAAGTCTGGTCCTGGAGGTGGACCGAGCCGTCGTCGGGCATGTGACTCCGGAACCAGGCCTTGTCCGCGCCGCCCATGCCGCCGCCGGTGATGACGCGGTAGCGGTCGTCGTCGACGCGGGCGATGGTCAGATCGGAGACGAAGCCGCCGTTCTCGGCGAGGATCGGCGTGTAGACCGACTTGCCGACGTCGACGTCCATCCGCCCGACGGCCATGCGCTCTGCGAACTCGGTCGCGCCCGGGCCCACGAGGTCGAAGATAGAGAAGCCCATGTCGCCGACCATCGCCACGTTGTCCCGCATGTGCAGGTGCTCGGCGAGGATAATGGGGGACCACCAGCGCGAGTCCCACTCGTTGGGCCGCCGGAGGTGCTCGATGTCCTCGGAATATCGGTCCAGCAGGTCCTCGTTGGACTCGAACCACTGGGGGCGCTCCCAGCCGGCGGCCTCGAACCAGTTGGCGTCGAGGGCGTCCTGCTGGTCGTAGAAGGCGCTCTTCCGGAGCGGGCGGCCGGACTGCCACTGCTCGGAGGGGTGGACGATGCCGTAGATCTCCTGGTAGAGTTCGTGGGCGCGCGCCTTGACCCAGGCGCGGGACGTGCCGTACTCGTAGAACCGGTTGACGTTGGACTCGTGGATGTCGATGTCCGACCAGCCACGGACCATCTGCTGGGCGACGGCCTCGCCGATGGCCGGCGCCTCCTTGATCCAGACGGCCGCACACGACCAGAGGCCCTCGACGTCTTGGAGCGGGCCGAGCAGCGGTGCGCCGTCGGGGGCCTCGGAGAGCAGGCCGTCGATCTCGAGGCGGACGCCGGCGTCCGGGTCGTCGAGCACCTCCGGCATCAGTTCGAGGGCGTCCTGCATCGACTGCTCGAAGGCGTCGTCGGTGAGCGGCGGCTGGGTCGGCGACAGTGGCGCCTCGTCGATGGAGGGAACGTCCTCGACGTCCCACAGGATGGGCCGGTGCTGGTAGGACCCCACCTCCATGTCGTTCCCGCTCGGCCGCTCGTACATCTGGGTGTCCATGTCGCGAACGACCGGGTGGTTGATCTCGCCCTCGAACTGCTCGAAGTACTCGATGGGACCCACGCTGATCATCTGGTGGACCGCCGGGGTGAGCGGAATCTCGACGCCGGCCATCTTCGCAATCTTCGGGCTCCACAGGCCGGCCGCGATGACGACCTCGCCTGCCTCGACGGTCCCCCGGTCGGTCTCGACGGCCTGGATTTCGTCGTCTTCGACGTGGAGGTCGAGCACCTCGGTGTTGGGCGAGAGGGTCAGGCCGCCATCGGTCTCGTGGTCGGCCCGGGCCCGCATGACCTCGCCGGCGCGGAGCGGGTCACAGACGCCCGCCCCCTTGCTGTGGAAACCTCCGAGGATCCGGTCCTCGTCGATGTAGGGGACCAGTTGCTTGACTTCCTCGGGCGTGAGCAACTCGGCGGGCTCCCCCCAGGCCTTGGCCGACTGCATCCGGCGGCGGTTCTCTGCCATGCGCTCCTCCGTCCGGGCCACCTCGATGCCGCCGCTCTCGGTGAACGTATCCATGTCCTTGTACCACTCGATGCTCCGCCGCGTGAGGTGAGTCATCTCCTTGGAGTGCTCGACGGGCATCAGGAAGTTCGACGCGTGGCCCGTCGAGCCGCCGGGGTCCGGGAGCGGTCCCTTGTCCATCAGGAGGATGTCCTCGCGGCCGAATCTCGCCAGGTGGTAGGCGAGACTGTTGCCGACGATGCCGGCCCCGATGATCACCGTCTCGGCGGTCGCGGGGAGGTCGTCGCTCATCGTCGCCGTCCCCCGGCCGTCTCGCGTCGACGTCGTCGCCACGAGTCCCGCCGTCCTGCGTCCACTCCCGCTGGCATACGTGTCCGGTTCATGCTCGTTTCGGGACGGTGAGTTCGCGTGATATTAAATGACTGCCTTACCGATAGATTCGTTATACGATGAGCCGACCTGAGACCGACAGGAGCCACCAGTACGAACGGGCCGCACGATCGGTGTCGACCACAGAACGCGAATACACCGTCCGAACGCGTCGAATTTCGGATAGAGTGAGGGCGCTTCCCGTGGTTTCCCGATCGTGAACCGCCCGCGTCGAACCGACCGTTCCACAATATATAATAATTCGTATCTATCGTGTTTCGAGTCTGCTCGCTTACGAATCTTCGAAGGCGTCCACGGGGCGATCGACGGCCCGCCTCGATCCTCCCCCCCCCCGACGCGAGGGGATCAGTCGCCGTGTTCGGTCCGGCGAGCCGTCTCGATGGCCGCCGCGTTGGGCGCGACGTCGTGGACGCGGACGACGTCGGCGCCGCGTTCGGCCGCGAGCGCGGTCGCGGCGACGGTCGGCGCGAACCGGTCGCCGGCCTCGCCGGTCACCTCGGCGAACATCGACTTGTGCGAGTGACCGACCATGACCCGGGTCCCGAGGGCGTGGAGTTCGTCCAGCCGATCGAGGAGGGCGAAGCTCTGGCTGGCGGACTTGCCAAAGCCCAGACCGGGGTCGACGAGCAACTGCGACCGGTCGATCCCGGCGCGCTCGGCAAGCAGGATTCGCTCGGTCAGTGACTCGACGACATCCCGGACGACGTCGTCCGCGGCCAGTCTGTCGTCGGGGTCGACGGGGGCCGACACGCTGTGCATGAGCACCGCCGAGACGCCCCGGTCGGCGACGACGCGTCGCATCCGGGCGTCGGCCAGTCCGGTGACGTCGTTGACCATTTCGGCGCCGGCGTCGATGGCGGCAGACGCGACGGCGGGCTTCCGGGTGTCGACGGAGACCGTGGCGTCCAGGTCGGCGAGGCGCTCGACGACCGGGATCACCCGGTCGAGTTCCTCGTCGACGGTCACCGGGTCGGCACCCGGGCGCGTCGACTCGCCGCCGACGTCGACGATGGCCGCACCCGCCCCGACCATCTCACGCGCGCGCTCGACCGCGTCCGCTGTCGCCTCGTACTCGCCGCCGTCGTGAAAGGAGTCGGGCGTAACGTTGAGCACGCCCATGACGGCGGTCCCGTCGGCCGACCCGGCGTCCCGTCTCCCTTCGTAGCGCGCGAGTGCCGCCTCGAGCTGTCCTCCGAGGTGCGGGCGGTCTCCGGCGCCGCTGCGCAGCCACCGCACGAGGTCGGCAAACTGGTCGGTCGTCCCCGACAGCACCGTCCGGACGTGCCGGTCGGTCGCCTCAATGCCGGAGACGGCACCGGTCCCACCCAGTGCGAGCATCCGCGTTCGGAGGGCAGTGGCGAGGCCACGGCGCGCGTGGAAGCGAACCGTCCGGGGGCCAAGACTGTCGATCACGTCCGATCGTGTCGCAGCCGGCACGTCGGCTCGTTCGAGGACCGATCGGGCGCGCTGCGGATCGTCCGTCCGAACGACCGCGGGGTGTCGCGTCCAGCGATCCCGTGCCTCGGCGACGACGGAGAGTGACCCGGTGACGAGGACGCAGTCGGACGGGCCGCTGGCGTCGAGTGCCCGATCCAGTGCCGCCGCGACTGACTGACACGGCGTCACGGCCGCCTCGGAGTTGCCCTCGAAGACGGCGGCGAGCGTCGCGGCATCCTGGGCACGGTCGGCGGTCGATTCCGCGACGTACACCCTGTCGAGGGCCGGAAGCGACCTACTCATCGCCCCGTGATCCTTGTCGCGCATCGCGCCGAAGACCAGGTGGACGGCATCGACGTCGAACCGATCGAGGAGCCGCGTCACCGTCTCACAGGCTGCCGGGTTGTGGGCGCCATCGAGGACGACGAGCGGATCCGTCCCCATCACCTCGAACCGCCCGGGCCAGTGGACGTTACGAATCCCGGCGGCGATGTCTCGGTCCAACGGGTCCGCGACCTGCCTGGCGAGCGTCGCCGCGATCCCCGCGTTGACGGCCTGGTGCTCGCCCAGGAGCGGCGACTCGGTCTGGACGGCCCACCCCCGGCCGCGGATCGAGATGGCCGACTCCGTTCGCGAGGCCATCCCCGTCTCGGTGGCGACCACCTCGGCCGCCTCGACGGCGCCCCCGTCGCCGTCCGGCCGCGGGTTCCGAGCGTCTGGCGCCTCCGGGGCTGTGGCCGGTTCTACGTTCGGGGTCGACGTCCCGGAGCCGACAGTCACGACGTCGGTCGCGTCGCGAATCGTCGAGAGGGCGCGCCCCGTCGCGCCAGTCACGAGCGGCGCACCGTCGGGCGCGACCGAAGCCTTGTCGGCGGCGATTTCCTCGACAGTGGAGCCGATGATGTCCGTGTGTTCGAGACTGATCGACGTCACGGCCGCAGCCCGTGGTTCGACGACGCTCGTCGCGTCGTAGCGGCCCCCGATACCGACCTCGAGCACGGCGACGTCCACGTCCTCACGAGCGAACTGCCAGAGCGCCAGGGCGGTGAGGACCTCGAAGTACGTGGGCGTCTCGCCCGCGACCGATCGATTGCGGACGTACGGATCGGTTCGCTCCACGAACCGTCTGACCGCGTCCCGGGGGATCGGCCGCTGTCCCACCCGGATTCGCTCGCGGAGGCCGTTCAGGTCCGGCGAGGTGTAGAGGCCGACGTCGAGGCCCGTCTCGGCGAGGATGGACTCGAGGAACCGCGCCGTGCTACCCTTTCCGTTGGATCCGGCGATCTGGACACAGGGCAGCCCCTCGTGGGGGTTGCCCAGGAAGGCAAGCAGGGAGGCGGTGGTCTCGGTCCCCAGCTTCGGCCGGAGCCGTCGCAGGCACTCCAGTCGGTTGACCGCCTCGTGGTATTCCATGCCACGGGATCGGACGCCCACGCCTTTAGACCGGGTGGTGCCGCCGACCGAACCACAACCTCTCGGATCCGAGACCGGTCGAACTCCCCCCCCCCGATCGGGGTGGGGCAGCGCCAGCGTGTCCACCTCGCCGTCCATACGGGCCCGGAGAGGTCCTATTCGCGGGATCGCTCGCCGGTCTGGCGGCTCGACCCCGCGATCGCTCGTCCAAATATACATAAGTGAAACCTCGGTCTTGTCGGGGGATGGACGACGTCGACGCGGCGGTCCGCCCCGTGCCGCCACTCGACAGGCTCGACGGCGCGGCCGTGGCTGCCGTCCACGAGGCCGCGATGCACCTCGTCGAGAACGTCGGGGTGCAACTGAACCACGACCGAGCCCAGGCCCTCGTCGCAGCCAACGGCGGGTCGGTCGACGACGACGGTGTCGTCACGATGCCGCGAGATCTCGTCGAGGAGTGCGTCGACGTGGCGCCGGAACAGTTCGTGCTCCACGGCCGCACTCCCGAGACTGCCGTCACGGTCGGCGGCGACGGGCCGCCGGTCCGGGCACCCGGGTACGGTCCGTCCCACGTCCGAACGCGCGACGGTCGGCGACCCGCCCGCCTCGAAGACTACGAGTCGCTCCTGAAACTGGCACAGACCGAGGACGCCATCACGTGTGCGGGATACGGCGTCTGTGAGCCGACCGACGTCGACGACGCGGGCAGACACTACGAACTGCTCCGTCGCGCCATCGCGTTGACCGACAAGCCGCTCATGGGACCGACCGACGGAGCGGATCGCGCGACCGCGTGTCTCGACATGGTCGGCATCGCGGTCGACGACCGCGACCTGTCGCGGCCGTACGTCGCCGGCCTCGTCAACACGGTTCCGCCCCGCCGGATCGGCGAGGGGATGCTCGGTGGGCTGCTGGCGTACGCCGACCGCGGCCAGCCGCTGATCGTCTCGTCGTTCACGATGGCCGGCGCGTCGGGCCCACCGACGCTCGCCGCCTCGCTCGCACAGACGAACGCCGAGAACCTCGTCGGGATCACGCTCGCACAGCTGGTCAATCCGGGCACGCCGGTGGTTTACGGCGTCCCGACCGCGACGGTGGACGGGCGGTACGGGTCGCTGTCGATCGGCGGTCCCGAGTCGGCCTTCTTCACCGCCTTCGCGGGGCAGATGGGGCGGTACTACGGGCTACCGTCGCGCGGGGGTGGCGGTCTCACCGACGCGAAGACCGTCGGCCACCAGAGCGGCCTCGAGTCGACGCTCTTGCAGGCGGTCACGCGCCTGTCCGGCGTCGACTTCGTGCTCAACGCCACCGGCATCCTCGACTCCTACGCGACGATCTCCCCCGAGAAGTTCGTGCTCGACTGCGAGGCGATCAGGTACCTCGACCGCTTCGGCGAGGGCTTCGCCATCGACTCGGCTGACTTCCGACTCGACGAACAAGCGGCCGTCGAGCCGGGCGGATACTTTCCGAACGACGAGGCCTCGACGGGGCAGTTCTACCGCTCGAGCGTCCTCGACAAGCGATCCGTCCACGCCTGGGACGAGGCGGGCCAGCCGTCCACCGTCGACGTCGCGGCAGAGCGCGTCACCGACCGCCTCGCCGAATACGAACGACCGGCGCTCCCGGAATCCATCGCGGCGGAACTGGACGCGTACGTCGAGGGCAACCGACCGTCGTCGGTCTGACCGTCGCCGAGGAGGGACGAGCAGGCTCCTGCGTGTTACGCCCGCCCGGACCGTCCGTCACGCCCGACGCGTCCGCTCGCAGTGTACCGCCCCGTCGGACCGCGAACCTCTAGTCCTACAGAATCTGATACGACTGGCAGCGCACGTGACGACACTGTGTCGACCGGTACGACATCGGCGTGAATCCCGCAGTTCGGCCCGTCTCCCGCGAGATATCGTGTGCGGCCTGTCGCGACGGCGGGCGCGTCAAACACGTCGTATTCGCGGAGTTATAGGACTGCCAACATTCAAGGCTCGGTCGCGAAAACGGAGCGTCAGAATGACGTCTCTCGAAGACACGGACCAGTCGATACCGACGGACTACGAGATCGCACAGGCCGTGGACAAATCACACATCGCGGACGTCGTCGAACCCTACGGGCTGGACCGGACGGACCTGGAGTTGAGCGGCGAGTACACGGCGAAAATCAAACTCGAGACGGTCGAACGCCTCCGACAAGAGCGAGCCGCGAACGCCAAACTCGTCCTCGTCACCGGCATGACGCCGACGCCGATGGGCGAGGGGAAGACGGTCACGACCGTCGGGCTCGGGCAGGCGTTCAACAGACTCGGGCGGGACGCGCTCGTCGCCATCCGGGAACCGTCGCTGGGTCCCGTCTTCGGGGTCAAGGGCGGCGCGGCCGGCGGTGGGTACTCGCAGGTGCTGCCGATGGAGGACATCAACCTCCACTTCACCGGCGACCTCCACGCCCTCACCTCGGCGCACAACCTCATCTCGACGATGCTGGACAACCACGTCAAGCAGAGTAACGACCTCGACGTCGCCGTCAACTGGGTCAACTGGCCCCGGGCGATAGACATGAACGACCGGGTCCTCCGGGAGACGGTGATCGGCCTCGGCGGCGACGTCACCGGCGTTCCACGGGAGGACGGCTTCATCCTGACCGCCGCCTCCGAACTCATGGCCGTGCTTTGCCTCGCGGACTCGCTCGGGGACCTCAAGGAGCGCGTCGCCCGGATCATCGTCGCCTACGACAGCGACGGCGACCCGATCACCGTCGACGACATCGAGGCGACCGGGGCGGTCGCGATCCTGCTGAAGGACGCCCTCAAGCCCAACGTCGTCCAGACCATCGAGGGGACGCCCGCGCTGGTCCACGGCGGCCCCTTCGCGAACATCGCCCACGGGACGAACTCGCTGATCGCCGACGACGTCGCGCGACACCTCGCCGAGTACGTCGTCACGGAGGCCGGGTTCGGCTCGGACCTCGGCGCCGAGAAGTTCATGGACATCGTCTGCCGGTTCGGGGACATGGCCCCGGACGCCGTCACGCTCGTCGCGTCGGTCCGGGCGCTCAAGTACCACGGCCAGGACATGTGGCCGCCGGACCTCGACGAACTCGAGGCCGAGGACGTCGCAGCCGTCCGCGGTGGCTTCGAGAACCTCGACAAACACGTTCGGAACCTCCAGCAGTTCGGCGTCCCGGTCGTCGTCGCCGTCAACCGGTTCCCCGGCGACACCGACGCGGAGGTCGACGCCGTCCTCGACCACTGCGAGACGGACCTGGGCGTCGACGCCGCGGAGTCGACCGTCTTCAGCGACGGCGGCGACGGTGGCACCGACCTCGCCGAGGCCCTCGCCGACGCAGCGGAGACGGACTCGACCTTCGAGCCGATCTACGCCCTCGATGACTCCATCAAGACGAAGATCGAGGCCGTCGCGACCGAGATCTACGGCGCCGACGGCGTCGAGTACCACGGCGACGCCGAAGACGACATCGAGCGCATGGGGAAACTGGGCTTCGAGGACGCGCCGGTGTGCATGTCGAAGACGTTCCACTCGCTCTCGGACGACCCGAGCCTGAAGGGTGCCCCGGAGGACTGGACTCTGGAAGTCAAGGAGGTGTACCCCTCCGCAGGCGCGGGATTCCTCGTCGCACTCACCGGCGACGTGCTCACCCTGCCGGGCCTGCCGGCCGAACCCGCCGCCGCGAACATGGACGTCGACGACGACGGTACGGTCCACGGGCTATTCTAACGGTTCCGCCGGCTCGACCCGCTCGCGTTCGCCGGGCGAATTCAGAAGACCCCGTCGCAGTTCTCACAGGCGTCTGCATCCAGGTCGACCTGCGACTTGCAGTTGCTGCAGTAGCCGTCGGAGCCGCTCCGGAGAATCCGCGCGGTGGTCGCGTCGGCCGTCTCGTCGAGTTCCTCGCCGCAGTCGGGACAGTAGTCCGGCCGGCCGTCGAGGTCCGAGGAACAGGCCGGACAGACGCGGACCACCTCGGGTTCGTCGCCGTCCTCGTCCGCGGTCACGAGGACGATGAGGTAGACCACCAGCCCGACGAACCCGGAAAAGAGCGTCGCGAGGCCCCAGAAGACGCCCGATCGGCCCTCGCTGCTGGCGTGGATCCCGACCGGCAGGGCGACCGACCCCCAGAGCGCGACGGCGACGAGCAGGTGGGTCGACATACCGGGGACAAGCGAGCCGGGTCGAATCAAGCTTGTGCCGACGGGCGGAGCGACAGAACGTGGCGAGGGGAGGGGGTCCGCTCCGAGACTCCGGACGTACCCTGAAGGGGCTGGTCCGCGTAGTCAGCCCATGTCCGATCGAATCCTGGTCCCGACCGACGGCAGCGAGACGGCAACCGCGGCGATGCGCGAGGCGATCGACCTCGCCGCGCGCGACGACGCAGAGATCCACGTTCTCACCGTCATCAACACCCGGACCTACGACACGTCCATCGACAGTGCGGTCGAGCCCCTCCGGAAACGCGGGGAGGGGATCGTCGACGACCTGGCCGCCCTGGCGAGCGACGCCGGCGTCCCCGTCACGACGGCCATCGAACTCGGCCGGCCCGCGCGGACGATTCTCGAGCACGCCAGGGAGCACGACGTCGACCTGGTGGTGATGGGGACGACGGGCCGCGGCGGCCTCGAACGCCGACTCCTCGGGAGCACGACCGAGTACGTCACCGCCCACGCCGCGGTCCCGGTTCAGGTCGTTCCCAGTTCGGGGACGACCACCGGTGGCTAGCCGCTACGCCCTCACAATCACGCCGAATCGGCCTGGCGGACGCGGAGCTTGTACTCGCAGGCAGGACACGCGCTGTCGCTGGGCGAGACCTGGCCCCCACACTGCTCGCAGAAGCAAACGCCCCCTCTCGTCTCGATGCGATAGGTGACCTCGGAGCGGGCGTCGCCGTCGACGACGTCGATTCCTCGCAGCCGGAAGAGCTGGCGGGCACGACGGCCATCCTCTGCCGTTCGAAAGCGGTGCCCACGCCGTCGGGGATCAGTACGGAACGGCGAGAGCAGCCCGTCGCGTGGGGCGTGGACGAGTTCGAGTCGCCGGTCGTCCTGACCGATTATCACGTCCCGAACCGAGTCGAGTGGGACGACGGTTTCTCGAAGGTGCTGGTGCCAGATCGTGGCCGCGCCGGTCCCGAGGGAGACGATCTCCACGAACGCCAGCCAGCCGACGCCAGCGGTGGTCAACCGGTACAGTCCGCCGACCAGCAGGAGGGGGGCGACGAGAAACGCCACGATAGTACCGAGCGCTCGCAGGCGGTGGCGGGGCTCGTCCGTCCGGAGCCTGTCGACCTGCCCGGCCAGAAAGAGCCGCGGCGTCGACCGGAGTCTGATGGCGTCGTCGTCAACGGTCAGGACACCCGCCACGACGCGAACGGAGCCCCACCCGTCGCTCATCCGCGCGTCGCCCCCGTTGGCCGCCGGGTCGGGACGCTCGGGGCTGCGTCGGTCGTCCACCGACGAGTCGAAGCGGGTGCCATGGAATCGCTCCGGGCGCCGTTCGGCCCAATACCAGTCAACGAACCGAACGGTTCCCGCTGCCGTTCACTCCGCGTCGCTCCGTAATAAACGTCCGGACCGTCCCTGCACGTGCGGGCTCGACGGCCCTCGTCGACGTCGTCCCGGATGACGCACTCCCCCGAAGTCCTCGATGGTCCCGATCGACGGTGCGCCGACGGCGGGCCAGACGCGGGTCTCGTCGTCTATGCCGTTCCGAAGGCTCCGTACCGCGTCGGGGTAGAGGACGACCTGGTTGATGCGCAGATCATCGCTCCAAGCGCCTCGGTCAGCTTCCGGTGGGCGTCGTCGCAGGTGTGGAACGACGCCGTCGGGACGTCGCGCGGGTCGACGACCGTCCAGTCCTCAGGTACGGCCATCCCCCGGGTAGCCCCTGGTCGTGGCCCGTCACGAGACAGACGCGGTCGCCTCGATCTCGACGGCAGCGCCCTTCGGCACGGCGCCGACCTCGACGGCGCTCCGGGCCGGGGGCTCGTCGTCGAAGAACCCGGCGTAGGTCTCGTTCATCTCGGCGAAGTCGTCGACGTCGTCGAGGAAGACGGTCACCTTCAGCACGTCGTCCATCGAGAGTCCTTCGGCCGCCAGTATCGCTTCGACGTTCTCCAGGCACTGGCGCGCCTGGACGTCGACGGGCTCGTCGTCGAGCAGTTCGCCGTCGGTCGTCAGCGGGAGCTGACCGGCGGTGAACAGGAGCGAGCCGTCCGTCGTGGCCTGACTGTACGCGCCGACGGCCGCCGGTGCGTCGTCAGTGCTGATAGTTCGTTTCACGGTTCCGAAGACGGCCGAATTCCCCTTAAAACGTCTCTCCGACACGACGAAGCAACACGCCTCGAGGATCCGACCGGTCGAAGATGCCCTGGCCGTCAGTCCCGGTCGTCGTCGCGGAGGTCGGGGCGCTCCGGCAGGAGAGTGAGGTCGCGAGCCTCGGCGGCAGCCCTGACCCGCCCGGGCAGGGAGCGGTGTCCGCCCTCCTCGCGATAGAACGTCCACGAGAGTCCCGCGAGGGCGAACAGGGCGACGACGACGAACGGGCCGCCGGTCAGGACGGCGAGGTCCTGGAGGGACTGACCGCCGCCGAGGACCAGCACGACCGTCGCGACGGCGCCCTGGAGCACGCCCCAGGCGAGGATGCTCCCGGTCGACGGTGCGCGACCGTGTTTCGTCGCCAGGACGGCGACGGCGATGGTCGAGACGGCCGCCGACGTGGTGATGAACACGACGATGAGCGCGAGGAACAGGAACATGAACAGCTGGCTCATGGGGAGCGCCTCGAAGACCGGGAAGCCGGCGACGGCCTCGGAGCCGCCGTAGGCGGCCACGGCTCCCAGGATGTCGGCGGCGCCGCCGTGCTGGAGTCCGAGGGTCGTGCCACCCATCACCAGGAACCAGGTGACGGTCGCGAGGGACGTGGCACCGACGGCGGTCACCACGACGGTCCGGACGGTCCGGCCCTTCGAGAGCGCGGCCAGGAACAGGCCCGCGAAGGGGGCCCAGGAGAACCACCACGACCAGTTCCAGACCGTCCAGTCGGTGACCCACTGGCCGCCGACGAACAGGCTCATCGGGACGAAGTTCGCGACGTAGTTCCCCAGCGCCGCGCCGCCGTACTCGAGGACGAACCCGCGAGGACCGAAGGCGAGCAGGAGGACGGTCACGAGCGCGAACAGCCCCACCGTGACGCCAGCGATCCGCCGGATGCCGCGGTGGACGCCGGACTCCGCGGTGATGACGAAGATGACGGTCAGCCCCGCCACCAGGAGGACGGGCCCCAGGAGGCCGTAGGTGACCCCCCACTGGTAGTCGATGCCCGCGAGGAACTGCTGGCTGACGAACGCGACCGACGTGGCGACGCCCCCGATCGTCGCGAAGATGGCGAGCACGTCCACGAGTCGTCCCAGCGGGGAGTCGAGCCCGTCGACGCCGAGGTAGGGCGTCAGCAGGGCCGAGACGCGGAGCGGTGCCCCCCGGTCGTAGACGAAGTAGGCGATGGGAAGCCCGAGGACGAGGTACGGGGTCCAGGCCGAGACGCCCCAGTGGAAGAACGCGTACGTCAACGCGTCCACGGCGGCCGCCCCCGACTCGGCCTCGGCACCGAAGAACGGCGGGGGCGTCTGGTAGTGAAAGAGTGCCTCGGCCGGGCCCCAGAAAACGATGCCGGCGGCGATGCCGGCCGTGAAGAAGAGCGCGAAGTACGTCGGATACGTGTAGGTCGGCTCGGCGTCGGCACCGCCGAGTCGGACGCCACCCCAGGGCCCAACGACGAGGAACGCACAGTACAGCACCGCGAGCAGGACGGCCACGAGGAAGACCCAGCCGAGGCTCCCGAAGACGAGGCCCTTCACCGCGCCGATGGCAGCGACACTCGCGCCGGGCGCCACGAGGCGGACGAGCAAGACCGCGGCGAGGACGGCGACGGGCACGCCGAACGTCACGGGGTCCTGTCGCGCGACGAACGGCGCCAGGATCCGGCGGAAGTGCCCGTGGCGGATGCGGAGCAGGTACCTGGCCGTGCGTCGGTCGGCGTCGCCGTCCGACGTCGCCGTCTCCACCGGCAGGAGTGCGAGGTACGAGAGGCCCGTCGCGAAAAACAGCAACGAGACGACGAGCCACCCCCGACCGGACACCACCGACCCGACGACCGACGGGAAGAAAAAGCCCGAGACGACGAGAATGCCCGCGCCGACGCAAACCGGAGCGAGGGCTCGCCGGAGGAGGCGCTCGACGGTGCTGTCGCCCTCGGTCGGCATGCCACTCGGTTTCAGTCCACACACCAAAGGCGTGTCGTCACCCATGACATCTGACACGTCGAGCATCGATCCGGACCCGGCGCACGTTTTTACCCCGACGCGCCCAACCGGTAGGGGTGGCCAGTGACGTCCAGGACGGGTCCCGGGACTCGGCGCTCGAGCAGTTGTTCGACCACGCCGAGCCCGTCCGCCTCGTCGACTGGGCCGCCTTCACCGGGGGGAAGACCACCGTCATCCTGCTCGCGGCCGTCGCCGTCCTCTCGTTCGTCACGGGGCTGTCCGACCTGAGCCAGGCGTCGGTGACGCTGGACGGGCCCTTGGGGGGACTGTTCCCGGCGTCGAGCGATCTCGTCAGGCTCTACGGCGTCTTCTTCGCCTTCGTGCTCGGTGGGCTGACCGTGGGGCTCCAGCGTCGGTTCCGGCTCGCGTGGTACGGCGTGCTCCTCGCGCTGCCGCTGATCTGCCTCCTCTGGTTCTTCACGGCCGACGCCACGGACCTGCCCCTGCTGTTACTCGCACTAATCGCGCTCCCGAACGTCCTGCGGAACCGCGACCGGTTCGACCAGTCGATCGAGCTCTCGGGGTTCCAGACCGCCGCGCTGGCAGCGTTCGTCGGTGCCCAGGTCTACGGGACCATCGGGGCCTACGCCCTGCGCGCCGACTTCACCGGCGTCGAGTCGCTGACGGACGCCCTCTACTACATCGTCGTCACCGGGACGACCGTCGGCTACGGCGACGTCACGCCGACGACGCAACTCACGAAACTGTTCACGCTGTCGGTCATCGTGCTCGGGACCGGCACCTTCACCATCGCGTCGGGGTCGCTGCTGATCCCGGCCATCGAATCGCGGATATCGAGCGCCTTCGGAAACATGAGCGCATCGGAACTCACGCTGCTCGAGGACCACGTGCTGGTCCTGGGCCACGGCGAATTCAGCGAACCGCTCCTGGACGAACTCGACGACGCGGCGGACGTGGTCGTCGTGACCGAGGACACCGACGCCGCGACGGCGCTGCGCGACCGGGACCTGAACGTCCTCACCGCCGACCCGACGGACGGCGAGGCCCTGCGGGACGCGCGCATCGACGCGGCGAGCGGCGTCGTCGTCGCCACAGAAGACGACGCGCGCGACGTGCTCGCGGTGCTGGCGGCGAGACAGGAAAACCCCGACGTCCGCATCGTCGCGGCCGCGACGGACCGGAAACACGTCGACAAACTCCGGGGCGTCGGCGCGGACAGGGTCATCAGTCCCACCGTGATCGGCGGCCGGATGCTCGGCAAGTCGGTCGTCGGTGAGGACGTGGACGTCTTCGGGACCGCCGACGCGGATGGACCCGCCGAGGGTCCCGGATCGGACGGCGAGGAGTAGTCGGACCAGTCGACGTACCGTCGAGGACCCGAGCGACCTGAGCGACCACAACACATCATAATTCTGATCTTATTTGTTTCGATTGTCGGTAGTTGTCAGTGCGAGCCTGGGATCGGACGATCGGAATACAGGAATTCAGCGTCCGACACGTATATTCGTGCCCGATCTTCGTCGGTCCGAATGCGAATACCCTGGACTGCCGAAAATTATTTGCATCCGACAGGAGAACGAGGGGAGAGGGTTCCAGAATGTACGACAGGATATTGATCCCATTCGACGGCACCGACGAGGCGCGACGGGGGGCCGAGCACGGCATCGAGTTAGCGGCAGCAGTGGGGGCGAGCGTGCATGCGCTCTACGTGATCGACCTCCCTGGGGCCCCGCGGACGGTCTACGTCCGTGACGACGAGGACGAGATGCGAGAGGAGTACCGGTCCTACGGCGAGGAGGTGACCGCCGAGATCTGTGACATGGCCGCCGAGGCCGGCATCGAGTGCTCCACTGCAATCAAGAGTGGCACGCCGGCCGAGGAGATCGTCGAGTACGCCGAGGACGAGGGGGTCGACGCCATCGTCATGGGAAGCGCCTACCAGGGCCGTTTCCGCGCGATTCTCGGCAGTACGTCCGACAAGGTGGTCCGCACGTCGACGGTGCCGGTGATCACGACGCGGATGACGGTCAACGACTGATCGATCGGGGGTCCCGCGTCACCCGTCCATCGCCGAGCGGCCGTCGATACCCGGTACAGTCTCCCGACTGGCCGGACGACCGACCCCGGCACACGCGATCGGCCGCCTCGGATTGACCGACGGGTAACAACCGTCCGGTAACGACCGCCGGAGGGCGGGCGTCTACGCGTCGTCTGCCTGCAGGCGGGTCTCCCTGAGATAGATCGTGACGCTCGCGCTCAGGAAACTCAGTCCGGCCACCGTCAGGCGCCCCGTCGCCAGCGCGTACAGGGCGACGCCGAACAACGCCAGGACGAGCACGATCAGCCCGTGCGAGATGAGATCGGCCATGCGCGATGTTCCGTGACGAGAGGGCCCGCCACCGAATAGGTTTCCCCGGTGCCGAAACGGGCGTCGCGCCCGCGGACGCCGTCAGTACGCGTGCCGGTACTCCCAGTGGTACCGACAGCCGTTGCAGGTGGCCCACTCCGGGAAGTCGAACCGTTCGGGATGGCGCTTGCCGTGAGCCATCCTGTTCCCGCAGACCGGACACTCCATGTACCGGAGCGTGAGATCGCTGAACTCGGCGTAGTCGAACTCGGCGACGCACCGTGGACAGTCGATGGGGTCGAACGCGGTCACCTGGCGGATGTCGCTCTCGCACCGGGGACACGCGAGCGTCGCCGGCGGGCGATTCGGCCAGCCGACCGACCCGTCGAAGGTCGTCGTCGCGGTGTCGGGACTGGAAAGGCGGAACTTGTTGGGGCCCTCACCACGACGAAGCGGCCTGGCGAGTCGCTCGAGAAGCCGACGGATACCCCCGAGGAGGGCGGCGAGCGCGCCGCGCACGTTTCCACCTTCCGCCACCACGAAGATAAATCGCTCGGCAGTGCGGATCCCGGCGGTCGAGCGCTCTCCCGGGCACGGACAGACGTCCCCGGTCGACGACGAGACACCCGGATCCGGCGGTATCGGCGTCCGGACGCGGGAACACCTGATCGGTCCGTCCCGGCGACAGCTTTTCCCATTCGGGGTCTGTCCGCAGGGGTATGGGATCCGGGAAGAGTGGCCGCTGGGTGGGCGGGCTCGCGATCGTCTGGGGCCTGGCAGCGGTGCCGACGGTCGCTGGCGCACGGGCGCTCGGTCCGTCGACCGTGGCCGACGCGCCGGCAGTCGTGCGGGCGCTCGCGTCGGTCGTCCTCGTCGGACTCGTCGGTGTCGCCTTCCTGGCCCGGTACCGTCCCGTCGTCGACCGCGGGGTCGAGGACACGATGGACCGGCCCCTGGTCGGGATCGTCTACGGGCTCTTCGCGTACGTGCTGGTACTGTTCGCGGGCTTCTACGCGAACGACCTCTTCGTCCGGGCCGGGGTCGCCGGGACGCCGGTCGGCTACGTGGCGCTCGCGATCCTGGCGAGCGGCCTCGTGCTGGTCACGAGTTTCGGCTTCCTCGTCGTCGGGACGGTCGTGACCGATCTCTCCGGCGGTCGGCGACCGTGGCACGGACTCCTGCTGGGCGCGCTTCTCAGCGGCACGAGCTGGCTCCTGTTGCCCGCCGTGGCAGCCATCGGCGCCTGCGTGCTCGTCGCTGCCGTGGGCATCGGCGGCGCGACCCGGTCGTGGGTCCACCGCGAACGCCCGGTCCACGCCGAACTCGAGTCCTGACCGGGCTGGTGCGGTGACGACCGGTCGGCCCGCCGAACGGTTCTTGTAGTTCTGCGGCGATCGTGGAGTATGGGGGACCTCACACTCGCTCTCGGCGGCGGGCTACTGGAGTCCGTCGGACAACTGGCGGCCATCGCCGGCACCCTCGTCCTCGTGCTCCTGCTCGTCGGGCTCGGCTGGTTCGGATACGTGAGCCTCCGCGGCGACGGCGTCGAGTGGCCGGCGGACGAGGCGGAGGCCGACGGCGTCCAACGCGGCGACGAGGACGACGAGTGGGAGTTCTACTGAGTATCGCACGGAAGTCACACCCTGATCGGTCCGACCCGTCCCATCGTCGCCGCAGACGGGTCACGGCCCGTCTCCAGCGGTGACCCGGCCCAGGGACGCCAACTACTATGAGGGCGGCGGACATCTCACCGCTCGGAGGTCTTACCTTGGAAATCTCGAATCGACTCCTGTGTCTGTTCAGTGCGGACGTGACTGCGGACGGTGACCGCTACGTCATCGAGGTACCGCGCCGCGAGATCGAGACCGGATCGGTCGATCCGGACGGCACCTACCGCGTGGCGCTCATCGACGCCGACGTCCCGGCCGAAGACGAGGCGAGCGCGGCCACGGAGAGCGCACCGACCGAGCCACAGCCACCGGTCGAGGCCGGCGAAATCCGGTACGTCGAGGTCGAGGACATCGGCAAACAGGGCGACGGCATCGCGCGCGTCGAGCGGGGGTACGTGATCATCGTTCCCGGTGCCGACGTCGGCGAGCGCGTGAAGGTCGAGATCACCGAGGTCAAGTCCAACTTCGCCGTCGGCGAGATCATCGACGAGGGGCTGTAACCGCACCGTACCGGTCGACGGGCGGCTACCACCTGGTCGTTACCGCTCGTACCAGCCACCGGGTCGTCCACGGACGCGCCGGGGGTCCCAAGTCGGCCCGGCGGCCGGCTCGGGCCTCGAATCGCCGGACGACGGGGGCGTAACCGACCGTACCAAACCCACTATGGTCACGTGGGGGAGTGTGACTGTATGAGCGCCACAGCGAGCGCGGGGGCGGAGGCGGCGACGACCGACCTGAGCGACAAACAGCGACGCATCCTGGCGTATCTGAGGGAGCGCGCCGACGAACAGACCTACTTCAAGTCACGCTGCATCGGCGAGGCGCTGGACCTCTCGGCCAAGGAAGTCGGGACGAACATGCAGGCCATCGAGGCGAGTGCCGAGGACCTCGACGTGGAGAAGTGGGGCTACTCGTCGAGTACGACCTGGATGGTCACCGCGTAGGTCACTCGGGATCGTAGGCGACGAGGTCGGCGGCGTCCGCGGCCAGTGCCGCTGCGTCCGCCCCGAAGGAGTCGGCGTGGGACACGATCAGGACGAGCAGCGTCTCCGGCCGTTCGATCTCGTACCCGTCGGCCCGCGAGAGGAGGGCCGCCTCCTCCAGTTGTGCGGCGTACTTGCTGACCGTCGGTCGCGAGACGTCCAGGCGACCGGCGAGGTCGCTGGCCGACTGGTCAGGGTCTTCCAGGAGCGCGATCACCATCCCGCGTGGCGTGTCACGCCGCAGGTAGCCCAGCGCGACCTGCTCGTACTCCGTGAACCGACCGGCGAGGAAATACCGCCGGTAATCCCCGTCCTTCCGGCTCTCGACGGTCCCTGCACGCTCCAGCGTCCGGAGATGGTGCTGGGTCTCGCCCGTGCCCAGTTGGAGGTCGTCGCGTAGCTTCGAGAAGTGTGCGCCCGGGGTGGCGCCGACGTAGCCCGCGATGGCGTCTGGGACGTCGCTGTCGCTCTCGCGTTCGCTCGCGCTCGCCAGCCCCACGAGCGGACTGGCCCCACCCAAGGCCGCGAACCGTCTCAAGGTGGCTCGCTTGTCCTCGTCGACCCCGCCCCGCCCCGGCGACATGGACCAGGGTACGGAGTGGAGCGTGAAAACCGCTTCGTTAGGACGAGGGGGTATCGTCGGCGTCCCCGCCGGACTCGTCGCTCGTCGACTCGCCCTGTCCGTCGCCCTGGTCGCCGCCGCCCTCGATCGGTTCGTTGGGGTTGAAGTCCGTCCCGCCGCCGGAGAACTCCTGGTCCATCTCCTCGATGACCTCGTCGGGGTCCTGGATGTCCGAGGTGCCCCCGCCGTGCTTGACGGCCTGGGCCTCCTGTTCCATCTTGTCGACGTCGACGACGTTCTCCTCCTTGTCGAGTTCGCCGAGGATCTCCTCGATGTCGTCGAGGCCGAGCATCTCGCGGGTCTCCTCGTCGAAGTCGAGCGCATCCAGCACGTGCCCGTTCTCCTTCACGTCGCTCCCCTGCAGGTGCTTGCCGTACCGCCCGACCAGCGAGGTTAGCTCCTGGGGCAGGACGAAGGTCGTCGACTCGCTCGTCCCGATCTCCTCGAGGGACTCCATCCCGCGCTCGATGATCGCCCGCTCGCCCATCGCCTCGGCGGACTTCGCCCGCAGGACCGTCGAGATGGCGTCACCCTGCGCCTCGAGGATCTGGCTCTGCTTTTCACCCTGGGCGCGGATGATGTTGGACTGCTTCTCGCCCTGCGCCTCCTCGATGGCGCTGCGCCGTTCGCCCTGCGCCTCGAGGATCATCGCGCGGCGGCGGCGCTCCGCGGAGGTCTGTTGCTCCATGGCCTTCTGGACCTCCGAGCTGGGGTTGACCTCGCGGACCTCGACTGACTCGACGCGAATCCCCCACTCGTCGGTCGGCTCGTCGAGTTCGGTGCGGATCTTCGCGTTGATCTGCTGGCGCTTGTTGAGCGTATCGTCCAGTTCCATGTCGCCCAGGACCGCCCGGAGCGTGGTCTGGGCGAGGTTCGAGACGGCGCGCTTGTAGTCGTCGACCTCGAGGAACGCCTTCTCGGCGTCCATGACCTTGATGTAGACGACGGCGTCGGCGGTCACCGGCGAGTTGTCCCGCGTGATGGCCTCCTGGCGCGGGACGTCCAGCGTCTGCGTCCGCATGTCGAACCGGTAGGTCTTCGTGACGTACGGCAGCACGAAGTTCGCCCCCGGCTCCAGCAGGCCCTGGTACTTCCCGAAGCGCGTGTAGGCCTCCCGGTCGTAGGCGTCGACGATGACGATGCTCTTGTAGGCCGTCACCACGGCGATGAGCAACAGGATGACCGCGACGATGGGGAGGGCGGCGTCCCCGGTCTGGAGGACGGCAGCGGTTGGCATGCGTCACGCTTGGGAAGGGGCGGGGAAAAGTGTTGGTACGGCGAGACGGGATCAGGCGTTCGGATCGGCCTCGGCTCCCGCCTCCCGTCCCGCGGTCTCCGAGCGACCGCGCTCCAGTTGCCTGTCGATGTCGTCGGCGACGTCGCCGACGGACTCGACGGTCAACAGGTTCCCGCCGCCGGGATCCATCACCATGACCTCCTCGCCCTCGGGAATCTCCCCGTCGACGCTTCGCGCCCGGTAGTAGGGATTGAAGCCACCGTTGTCGAGTTTGACCTCGCCCTCGGTGGGCGTGACCCGTTCGGTCACGCGACCCGTCTTGCCCCGGAGGCTCTGTGAGTCGCTCGTCCGGCCCTCGCTCGTCCCGCCGTAGACGTCGAGTTCGCGGTAGGCGTACAGCGTCGCCAGCGAGGTGACGATGACGACGACGGTGAGGATCAATACGTTGAGTACCCCCAGGCCGGCCGGCAACGCGAGACCAACGAGGCCCGCCGCGAACAGCGCGACGCCGACGACGAAGAAGTGCGCACCCGGGATGAGCGCCTCCGCGACGATCATCGCGGCGCCCGCCAGGAGGAGCACCATCGGCAGGTTCGCGGTGAAGAGTCCGAAGGCGTCGACCATGCCGGTCGTACGTGGAGCACGCGGATAATATTTCGGGGGCGGAGGCGGGAACGCCGACCCGGCTCCCCCTCAGAGGAGTGCCATCGCGTACAGCCCGACGACGGCCACGCCGATGACGATTCCCACGAGGACGAACAGCGCGTTCTCTGGGTCGATCTCCCCGGGCTCGATGGTCTCGCTGGGGGCGAAGCTCCCCGCGACGCCGCTCCCACCGTCGTCGTCCACCTCGCCCTCCCCCGTGGCGTCCCCGTCTTCCAGGTCCGACAGCGAGAAGCGCCACTCCTCCTCGTCGTCATCGTCCGGGGCTGGGGCAGCCATGCGAGTGTCAAACGGTCGGTCACACAAGAAGGCTCCGGGCTGGCGATGGCACGCGCGGCGTCGCGTTTAGCGGATCTTCGTCCCGGGCTCGCTGTCACCGTGGGTCGTGAGCAGGTCCGCGTCCTCACCCGCCGCCAGGAGCATGCCGTTGGACTCGACGCCGAACAGCTCCGCCGGTTCGAGGTTCGCCAGGATCACGATCTTCGTGCCCGGCAGTTCGTCGACGTCGTGGAGTTGCTTGATCCCGGCCACGATCTGGCGTTCCTCGACGCCGGCGTCGACCGCCAGGCGGACGAGGTCGTCAGCCCCCTCGATCGGTTCCGCGGCCGTGATCCGCGCGACGCGCACGTCCAGGTCCTGGAAGTCCTCGAAGCCGACCCGGTCGTCGGTGATCGGTTCGAGGTCCGCTGCGGCCTCGTCCTCGTCGTCCTCCTCGCCACCGTCGTCCGCGCCGTCACCGACGTCGTCGTCCCCGTCGCCGGCGTCCGCGACGCGGTCGCGAAGTTCGGCGTTCAGGTCCACGACCTCCTCGTCCTCGACACCCGTGAATAGCTCCTCGGGCTCGCCGAACTCGGCGGGCGGCGCTTCGAGCGCGGCGTCGATCCCGACGTCGGCGACGGTCCCGTCCTCGCCGAGTTGGGTCCAGAGTCGCTCGGCCGTCTCGGGCATGACCGGCTGGAGCAGGACGGCACAGGCCTTCGTCACCTGGACGCAGTCGCGGATGACCTGGGCGGCGGCCGCCGGCTCGTCGTCCACGAGGTTCCAGGGCTCGTTGCGCTGGATGTACTCGTTGCCGACGTCGGCGAGGTCGACGGCGACCTGGCCGATCCGCCGGACGTCGTAGTCCGCGACGGCCTCCTCGAAGGTCTCGACGGCCTCCGCGATCTCGGCGCGAATCTCGTCGCTGACCGCCGCGTCCGGCGTTCCATCGTAGTTGCGCTGAGCGAACAGCAGCGAGCGGTAACAGAAGTTCCCGAGGTTCCCCACGAGTTCGCCGTTGACGCGGTCGGCGAACCGGTCCCAGGAGAAGTCCACGTCGTTCTCCAGGCCGGACCCGGTCGTGACGTAGTACCTGAACAGGTCAGGATGGAGGCCGGTGTCGAGGTACTCCTCGGCCCAGACGGCGCGGTTCCGGGAGGTCGAGAGGGCCTTGCCGTCGATGCCGACGAAGCCCGTCGCCAGGATCGCGCGCGGTTCGTTCAAGCCCGCACCCCGGAGCATGGCCGGCCAGAAGACGGCGTGGTGCTGGATGATGTCCCGGCCGATGACGTGGACGATTTCGCCGGCCTCCTCGGTCCAGTCGTCGTCCCACTGCGTGCCGTGGCGTGCCTCGCCACCGATCTTCCAGGCGGCCTCCCAGTCGAACTCGTCCGCGCCGACGGTCTCGGAGTACTGCTTGGTCGCGGAGACGTACTCGATGGGGGCGTCGACCCAGACGTACAGCACGAGGTCGTCGCTCTCGCCGTCCTCGGCGGGATAGTCGATGCCCCAGTCCATGTCCCGCGTGATACAGAGGTCCTGGAGCTCGCCGTCGATCCACTCGCGGGGCTGGTTCCGGGCGTTCTCGGTGCCCTCCAGGCGGTCGAGGAAGCCCTGGAGGTAGTCCTGGAAGTCCGAGAGACGCAGGAACTTGTGGGGCCGAGTGCGGTACTCGGCGGGATTCCCGGTGATCGTACTGACCGGATCCTCGATCTCGCCGGGTTCGAGGTGGCGCTGGCAGCCCTCGTCGCACTCGTCGCCGCGGGCCTGCTCGCCGCAGTAGGGGCAGGTCCCCTCGACGTAGCGGTCGGGGAGGGGCTGGTCGGCCTCGGCGTCCCACGCGACCTGGATCTCCTTCTCGAAGACGTGGTCGTTCTCGATCCACGAGCGGACGAACGACTGCGTCATCTCCGTGTTCGTCTCGTCGTGGGTGTTGCCGTAGTGGTCGAACTCGACGTTGAACTTCGGGAACGTCTCGGCGTACTGCTCGTGGTACCCAGAGGAGAGTTCCTGGGGGGAGACGCCCTGCTCGGCGGCGTTGACGGCGATGGGCGTCCCGTGCATGTCAGACCCGCAGACGAAGGCGGTCTCCTGGCCGACGCGACGCAACGCCCTGGCGTACGTGTCCCCGCCGACGTACCCCCGGAGGTGGCCCACGTGGAGGTCGCCGTTGGCGTAGGGCAGCCCCACGGTGACCACGGCCGGCGCGTCGGTGGGGAGCGGGTCGTGGCTCATGGTGCCAGAATCCGGCCTGCGGGCCAAAAGCCCGCCGGTTCGTCGCGGCGAGCGCGGCCGGTCAGTCGGTCACTTCGACCCCGCCGAAGGCCGCGAAGCCGGAGACGACGAGGTCGACCTCGTCGTGTTCCTCCTCGCGGCGCGGCCGTTCATCGCTCGCCCCGCCCAGGATGGGGAGGACGTCCATCTCGACGCGCCACTCGCGCGGAACGATCACGTCGACGCCGCCGAACAGCGCGACGGCGCTGACGTGCGCCGGCGGATCCACTACGTCGGCGTCCCGGAGGTCGAGTTCGGCTCCGCCGAACAGCGCGGTCAGGTTCGCGCCGGTGAACGACTTCGCCGAGGAGCGCTTCTCGCTCCCGCTGAAGACCGCCAGCGTCGAGACGTGGGACTCGCCGACGGCATCGGGCGGCCGCCGCCACTGGCTGAGGATGATCGAGAGACCGAAGAGCACGAGAAAGAGTGGCCAGAGCTGGACGACGTCCTCGCCCGCGACGAGGTCGAGCGCGACGAGTTGCCAGGCGCCAGCCAGGAGCACGATCACCAGCGGACCGAAGACGTTCCGGAAGCCACTCCGCACGAGGGCGTAGAGCCCGAGCAAAACGAACAGGGACGGGAGGTACCGGAAGACCGAGCCGAAGTCGTAGAGTCCAGTCGTCCGCCCGAGCAACAGCAGCCCGACGAGGACGATCAGTGCTCCGAGGAGGACCTGACTGGAGAGGGCACGGCGACGCGTGGACATACCAGCATCGGCGAGTGCCAGCGGGAAATAGGTATCTCCACGGTGTCAGGTGTCGTATCTGGTCCAACGGTAGACGGGCGACCCGTCGTCTCGCTCTCGTACTGATGTTTATGTGGGATGGCGCGTAAAGCATCTGTATATGTCCGACGCAGACACCGGGACGCCGGGGGACGGGCCCGAAACCGTCCAGATCAACCTCCGGCTGAGTGAGGCGTTCCTCGAGAAAATCGACGAGACGTGGGAGGCAGAGGGCTTCAACTCCCGGAGCGAGTTCCTCCGCTACGCGGCGCGCGACGCCGTCAAGCACCCGGCGTTCTCCCGGGAGGGGTGGAAACAGATCGCCGCGAGCGAACACGGTCTCCGGTCGGACGAGGAGGAACTGGTGTCGCGCGACGAGGTCGTGGAGATGCTGGAGCGGGACGAGGATGGGGTGTGAGGCCGACTGGACCTGGGCTTTTTCGACGCGCGCCGCCGATCAGTTCGAGGGGCTCGACGGGCACGTCCAGGACCGGATCGTCTCCAAACTCGACGAGGTAGTCTTCTCCGAGTGGCGGGACCCCGACGACTTCCTCGAGCCGTTGTCCGGTGGCCCGTTCGCCAAACTTCGTGTTGGTCAGTACCGATTGGCCTGCGTCCTCGATAGAGACGAATCCGTGCTCGAAGTCCACCGAATCGAACATCGGAGCGGCGCGTATTCCGCCGACGATTGAGCGTTTCCGGCCCGGCTCAGTACCAGTCCAGGTCCGCCACGAACGACCGCAGCATCGAGCGCGTCACGTGGGGCATGCACACAACGCGCATCTCGCCCGCACCCGTCTTCGAGACGCGCCAGCCGCGGTCCCGCAACTCCCCGGTCATCGGCACCGAGAGGTCGGCGGCGACGAGCGGGAGTTCCGGGCCGTAGACCTCGTGGCCGCGGCTCTCGAACTGGTCGGCGAGCCAGTGGGCGTTGTCGATGGCGCGCTCGTACTCGTCGCGGTAGCCCCGCGGCCAGAGCGCGTCCATCGCGGCCAGGGCGCTGGCGACGCCCGCGCCGCTCCGGGTGCCGGTCAGCGTCACCTGGGACGTCGACTCGAGGTAGGGCGTGTCGATGGCCAGTTCGTCGAGGAGGGCCGGCGAACGCGCCAGGAGGCCCCCGGCGGGGACCGCCGCCTGGCCCGCCTTGTGGGGGTCGATGGTCATCGTGTCGATGGGCGCGTGGTCGAAGTGCCACTCGTGGGCGGTGAAGGGCAGGTAGAAGCCGCCCCAGGCGGCGTCGACGTGACAGAGCGCGTCGGCGTCCTGGGCGAGGTCGGCGAGTGCCGGGACCGGATCCACGGCGCCGTACTCCGTCGAGCCGGCGACGGCGACGACGGCGGCCGTGTCGTCGTCGATCAGTTCGGCGATGGCGTCGGGGTCGGCCCGATGCCCGTCGGTCGGCGCCGTCCGGAGTTCCACGTCGAGGAGGTTCGCGGCCTTCCGAAAGCTGAAGTGAGCGCTCGTCGGCGCGACGACGTTCGGGTCGTCGGTGTCGGCACGGTTTCGCGCGATGCGGACCGCCTGGATGTTGGCCTCCGTGCCACCGCTCGTGACGTAGCCGGCGGGGTCGTCGAGGCCAGCGACAGTCCCCAGCATCTCGACGGCTTCCCGTTCCAGTTCTGCGACGGTCTCGTAGGTCCCGGGATCGCCTGGGTTCGTCGCGAGAAAGCGTCGGGCAGCCTCGCGGGCGGCGGGATGGGGCTCCGTGCACATCGACGAGAGGACGCGCTCGAAGTCCTGCGGTTCTGACAGCCCGACCTCCTGCATACCATCCGACAACCACCCGATCCGCTTAGGGGTTACGGGTGCGAGCGTCCGTCACTCCTCCGGAGGCCGACTGACCTCCACGTTTAACCCGGATCGGTCCGAAGCCGGAGGTATGGCAGCAGGCACGTCACTCGACGGCCAGGCAGCGATCGTCACCGGCGCGAGTTCCGGCATCGGCACTGCGACCGCCCACGCGCTGGCCCGCGATGGGGCAGCCGTCGCGCTCGCCGCGCGACGGAGAGAGCGCCTCGAGGAGATCGCAGACAGGCTCCAGACCGAGTACGACGCCGAGACGCTGGTCGTCCCGACGGACGTCCGCGACGACGCGGCCGTCGCCGACCTGGTCGAGTCGACCGTCGACGCCTTCGGCGGCCTCGACCTCCTCGTCAACAACGCCGGACTGGTCCGCGGGGCAGACGTCGAAGACCTCTCGACGGCGGACTACCGGACCATGATGGAGACCAATACCGACGGGATGTTCTTCGCGACCCGGGAGGCGATCCCGCACCTCCGGGACGCGGCGGGCACCATCGTGTTCATCGGGAGCTTCGCCGGCCAGTATCCCCGGCCGTTCAATCCCGTCTACGCCGCCTCGAAGTGGTGGACCCGTGGATTCGCCAAGAGCGTCTCCGCGGAGGTCGGCGACGACGTCGCGGTCACGACCATCAACCCCTCCGAGGTCCGGACCGAGTTCGGGTCGGTCTACGGCGAGTCCTTCGAGGAGCGCTTCGACGAGGGCGAGGTCACCGAGCCGGAGGAGATCGCGGAGGCTGTCGTCTTCGCCGCAACCCAGGGGCCCTCGATGGCCAGCGAGATCGACATGTACCGGCGCGACAAGCTGACGATGTTCTGAGCGGGCGGGGGGTAGCCGGCCAGCGCCAAGCCCGGCGGACCTCGCGACAGCGTGGCGCTACACAACTGTTTTTGAGGAGTAGCCGGTACGGTTTCGGGAGCACCCCGCCCGATGTCCCCCGACACCTCACTCGTCGATTCGGACTCCTTCTACCGGACCCTCGTCGAAAACGCCTCCGAGGGCATGCTGACGATCGACACCGAGAGCCGGATCGTCTACGCGAACCCGGCCATCGAAGACATCCTCGGCTACGAACCGGCCGAACTCGTGGGGAGTTCCAAGATGACGATCATCCCCGAGCGCCTCCAGTCCACCCACGCCGACGCCCTCGAGTCCTACGTCGAGACCGGGACGCGACACATCGACTGGGACGGGATCGAACTGCCCGCCCGGCACAAGGACGGCCACGAGGTGCCGACGCTGATCAGCCTCCGGGAGCACGAGTTCGACGGGGACCAGTACTTCACCGGCATCGTCCGGGACATAAGCGAACGCCAGGAACGGGAGGAAGCCCTCCGGGACCAGAAGGAGCGACTCGACCAGTTCGCCGACATCCTCGCACACGACATCAGGAATCCGCTCACGGTGGCCCAGGGGTACGTCGAACTCGCCCGCGAGGACGACGAGACACCGGAACTCGAACGGGTCGGCGACGCCCTCGACCGGATCGACCACCTCGTCGACGACGTCCTCGCGCTCTCGAAGGCGGGACGAATCGTGGGGAGGTCCGAGTCCGTCGACCTCCCGGCGCTCGTGGAGGACGCCTGGGAGACCACCGAGACGCGGGACGCGACGCTCCACGTCGAAGACGGCCTGGGCGCTATCACGGCCGACCGGAGCCGGGTCTCGGAGCTCTTCGAGAACCTGTTCCGGAACGCGGTCGAACACGGCGGCGACGCGGTCGACGTCCGGGTCGGACCGCTCGAGACCGGGACGGGCTTCGTCGTGGCCGACGACGGGCCGGGGATCGACGAATCGATCCGCGAGTCGGTGGTCGACCACGGCTTCTCGACCGACGACGACGGGACGGGCTACGGGCTCTCGATCGTCCAGCAGATCGCGGCGGGCCACGGCTGGGAGCTGACGATCACCAACGGGCCCGACGGTGGCGCTCGGTTCGAGTTCCGCGGCGTCGATCAGGACTGAGAATTCTGTCGTCGCCGGGTGTCGGCGGCGAGACCCTACCGCACCGAGTCCAGCAGGAGTTTCTGCTCGACGCGCTTGACCTCGTGCTGGACGTCGCGGACGGCGTCGATGTTGGCGCTGATGGAGGTGATGCCGGCGTGGACCAGCTTCTTCGCCATCTCGGGATCGGAGCCGGCCTGGCCACAGATGCTCGTGTCGACGTCGTGCTCCCGGCAGACCGCGATGGTCTGCTCGATCAGGTCGACGACGGCCGGGTGGAGTTCGTCGAAGCGATCCGCGACGCGCTCGTTGTTGCGGTCGACCGCCAGCGTGTACTGCGTGAGGTCGTTCGTGCCGAAGCTGGCGAAGTCGATGCCCTCCTCGGCCATCCGCTCGACCCCGAGCGCGCTGGCCGGCGTCTCGACCATGACGCCCCACTTCCGCCGGTCAGTGTCGATGCCAGCCTCGTCCATCAGCTGCCGAGCCTGGCGGACGTCGTCGGCGTCGTTGACGAGCGGAAACATGATCTCGACGTTGTCATAGCCCATCTCGTAGAGCCGGCGGAAGGCCTCCAGTTCGTGGCGGAAGACGTCGGGCCGGTCGAGGCTGCGGCGGATGCCACGGTAGCCGAGCATCGGATTGTGTTCGGTCGGCTCGTCGTCGCCGCCCTCTAACTGGCGGAATTCGTCCGTGGGCGCGTCGAGCGTCCGGACGCGGACGGGCCGGGGGTAGAACTCGTCGGCGACGCGCTCGACGCCGTCGACGATCTGCTGGATGTAGGCCGCCTCGCCCTCGTCTTCGATGTACCGTTCGGGCGTCTTGCCCAGCGAGAGCACCATGTGCTCCAGACGCAGCAGGCCGACGCCGTCCGCGCCGGTCGCGGCCGCGCGCTCCGCGGCGTCGGGAATCGAGACGTTGACCTTGACCTCGGTTGCCGTCATCGGCTTGACCGGGTTCTGCGGGCGGACCTCCTCGATGGCGTCGTGGTCGTCGGTCTCGGCCGCGCCGGTCTCGATCGAGCCCTTCTCGCCGTCGATGGTGACGGTCTGGCCGTTGTCGAGTTGTTCGGTGGCCGACTCTGCGCCCACCACGGCAGGGACGCCGAGTTCCCGCGAGACGATGGCCGCGTGGGAGGTCATCCCGCCCTCGTCGGTGACGATGCCCGAGGCGCGTTTCATCGCGGGCACCATGTCGGGGGTCGTCATCGCGGCGACGATGACGTCGCCCTGCTGGACCCGGTCGAGTTCGTCGACCGAGTCGACGATCCGGACGTCGCCAGAGGCCCGGCCGGGACTGGCGCCGAGGCCGGAGAGGACGACCTCGGAGTCGTCGCCCTGGCCGTCTTTCGTCTCGACCGCACCGCCGTCGGCGACGCTCCCCTGCGCGCTGGTGCCGTCGCTGATCGTGGTGATCGGCCGGGACTGGAGCAGGTAGACCGTGTCGTCCGGACCCGCACCCGCGCCGGACCCGTCGTCCGCGATGGCCCACTCGACGTCCTGTGGTTCGCCGTAGTGGGCCTCGAGGTCCTCGCCGAGCGAACACAGCGCCTCGAGTTCGGCCTCGGTCAGGACCTCCTCGTCTTGCCTGTCGTCCGGAACGGGGCGTTCGACGGTCTCGCCGGTCTCCTCGTCGCGCACGTGCATGATTTTCTTCGTCGCGACGGTCCGGTCGGTCACCTCCCCGGTGGCGCGGTCGACGACGTAATTGTCCGGCGTGACGGCGCCCGAGACGACGGCCTCGCCGAGCCCCCAGGCCGCCTCGACGGTGACGACTGGCGCGCCCGTCGAGGGGTGGCTCGTGAACATGACGCCGCTCTTCTCGGCGTCGACCATCTGCTGGACGACGACGGCGATGTCGACGTCGGCGTGGTCGAAGCCCTGCTCCTGGCGGTAGTAGATGGCGCGCTGGGTGAACAGGGAGGCCCAGCACTCGCGGACGCGGTTCAGGAGGTCCTCGCCAGTGACGTTGAGGAAGGTCTCCTGCTGGCCCGCGAACGAGGCGTCGGGGAGGTCCTCGGCGGTCGCCGAGGAACGCACCGCGACGGAGGCGTTGTCGCCGATCCGCTCGTAGGCCGCCATGATCTCCTCGCGGATGTCCGCGGGAATCTCGGTCCCCTCGATGAGTTCCTTCGCGTGGTCGGCTGCCCCGGCCAGGTCGGCGGAGTCGTCAGCGTCGACATCGACGGCCTCGAACAGTTCCTCGTCGATGCCGGTCTCCTCGATGAACGCGCGGTACGTGTCGGCAGTCACGACGAACGCCGGGGGGACGGGCAGGTCGGCCGCAGTCATCTCCCCCAGCGACGCGGCTTTCCCGCCGACGGTCGACAGATCGTCGGCCCGGACGTCGTCCAGCCAGAGTACAGCCATAGCCGTATCGGAACCGTCGGCAACGAAGCTAAAGAACCTTCTGAAAGGCCTGACGCCTGCGGGACCACCGCGAAACCGCCGGACGCAACCGCCACGCCGACGGTCCCCGAACTCGACGCTCAGGCCTCGATGATCTCTCCACCCTCCTCCGCCGGCGGGATGACGACGGTCCCGTCGAGGACGGTGACCGCCCGTCCGCCCACGCCGAGGGGTCCCCCCTGCTCGTCGCCGTCGGCCGCCGGCGGTCCGTCCGTCCGCACCGCGATCCGCGCCGGGCGGTCCAGGAGGTCCCCCTGCTCGACCCGCAGTTCCGTCCGGTCGTGGTCGAAGGCGCCGTAGTGACGAGCGGCGAGGGCGGCACAGGCGGCCGCCTCGCCGCCGGCCCGCGCCTGGGGCCCGTCCGGCGTGACGAGGAGCCCGTGAATCTCGGCGTCACCCGACAGCGTGTCGAAGGTGTACCCGTAGAGTGCTGTGGCGTCCGTCGTCGCCAGGCAGTCCGCGACGGCACCCGGGTCCGGGTCCGCGCCACTCAGGTGTTCGAGGAAGTTCACGGGGACGAGGAGGACGCCGCTCCCCAGCGACGCACGGACGATCGGCAGGTCCGCGCCGACGTCGCGGATCGCCGCCACGTCGACGCCCAGTGCCTCGGCCGCGTCGTCCGCATCGAGCGCTGCCTCCCGCAGGTCGGGCCGGTCGACCTCGGTCCAGAAAGAGCCGTCTGTCTCGACGGTGACCTGGACGGTCCGGTCGCCGCGGTCGAACGCGACGACGTCGTCGGCCAGCAGTTCACGCTCCTCGAGCGCCGAGGCGGCGGCGATAGCCACGTGCGCGCCACGTCCGAACTCGGGGTCCCCGGCCACGCGCAGCGACCAGCCCTCGGCCGTCTCCGAGACGAAGGCCGTCCCGGGTGCCCCGAGCTCGCTGGCGACGGCGTCGCGCTGGTCTGCGGCCAGGTCGGCGCCGTCGAGGACGACCCCCACCGGCGTCCCCGTCATCGGCTCGTCGGCGAAGGCGTCGACGAGCAGCACGTCTCGCGTCTCCATGGCGGATGGGCGGGGGGCTGTCACATGAAAGCGTCGGGCCGGGACGCGAGGGGCGGCGTTCCGAGCAGCCGACCCCTCCGTAGGAACGTACCCGGAGCCGACGGACGGCGGATTTCGACAGCGTTGAGTGCGTTCGGTGGAATCCGCGACCGTGTCGCTGCTTTCGATCTTCGGGACCGCGATCCTGCCCATCGTGGCGCTGGCGGGCGTCGGCTACCTCCTCGCGCGGGTCACCGGCGTGGAAGCCGACGGGCTGAATACGATCACGATCTACGTTCTCGCGCCCGCGCTGGTCTTTCACAGCATCGCGACCACGGAACTCGGTGCCCGCACCCTGGCGGCCGTCGGGGTCGGCGTCTTGCTGTTCACCGCCGTCATGGCCGTCGTGGCGGAAGGCGTCGGCCGCGGACTCGGCGAGACCGAACCGCTCCTCGGGTCGCTCGTCCTGGTTTCGATCTTCGCGAACGCCGGCAACTACGGCATCCCCGTCTCCGAGTTCGCCTTCGGGGACGTCGGCCGCGCGACGGCGGTCGTCTACATCGCTGCCCAGTCGGTCGCGATGTACACCCTCGGCGTCTACCTCGCCGCGCGCGGGGACGGTCGGGACGTCCGTGAAGGCCTGACGACCGTCTTCACTATCCCGCTGGTCTACGCCGTTTTCGCCGCCATCCTCTTGCGCACACTCGGTGCCGTCCCACCGGCGGACACCGCAGCGATGGAGACGGTCGGGCTCGTCGGCGACTCGGCGATTCCCGTCATGCTGCTCATCCTCGGCATCGAACTCGCGACGACGAAACTGGGGACGGCCACGTTCCGCGTCACCCCTGCGGTCGTGCTCAAGATGGCCGTCGCGCCGGTCGTCGGCGTCGGTGTCGCCCTCCTCGTCGGCTTCGAGAACCCCGACGTGGCCAGGGTCTTCGTCCTCGAGTGTGCCATGCCCTCGGCCGTGACGACGCTCATCCTGACCGGCGAGTTCTCCGGCCCGGCCGCTGGCGACCTGGGGGCGACCGACTACGCCAGCACGACCATCTTCGCCACGACCGTCCTCTCGGTGCCGATGCTCACCGGCCTCATCGCTCTCCTCCAGGCCGGCGTCATCTTCTGAGGCGCCGCTCAGTGGCGGCCGTCGTCGTGGACGTACACGAGCGCACGGTAGAACCGATCCCTGTCTACCCGGCCCTCGGCCAGGCGCTCGCTGACGGTCGTCGGCGTCATGGTTACTAATAGCATTTGTCACGGACTAGCATAACGCTTTCGTCGTCACTGACAGGAACGGTGTCGCAAACGTGGCGGGCGGACCAGTCAGTCGTCGGCGGCCGCCGCTTCGGGAGCGTCCGGGGAATTCGGATCGCGAATCCACAGGTCCCCGAACAGGTCGTCCTGCTGGAGTTCGACCTGGCCCCGGTGGGAGAGAAAGAGCAGGCCCAGGAACGTCTCGACGCGAGAGCCGCCGGTCTCGGTGATCTCCCGGAAGAGGACCTCGTCGCGACCCGCCTCGTAGTGCTCCAGCAACGCGGCCCAGACCTTCGCGATGATGTCGTCCACGTGTTCCTCGTGGGCCGTCCCCGTCACGTCGGCGGCGGTCGGCTCGTCGTCCATCCGCACGTCGTCTGCGGTCCGGTAGTCCAGTTCCTGGGTCCCCCGTCCGTAGCCGTGGGGCGACCCCGAGGTGTCGTATTCCCGGCCCTCCTTCCACCAGTTGTCCCGTTCTGCCTCGCGGAGATCCCTGACGAGTTCGTCCAGCGTCGTCGGCATCCCCCGGGCGCGCTTGCGCTCCAGTCGCCGGTCCATCTCCTGTTCCAGCGCCGCGAAGGGGTCCGGGCCGTCGATCGGCTCGTCGTGGGCCAGGGGCTGCTCCCACGGCTCCGGGTCCGGCTCCTCGGGCTCGTCGTCCACCGCGAGCATCGCGTCGGACTTCATCCGCAGGAGGACGCTCGCGTAGAACAGCGCCCGGCCGGAGGTCCGCAGGTCCGCCTCGTCGAGCCGGTCGAGGAACTTGTCGGTCACCTCGACGATGTCGATGTCCCAGGGGTCGATCTCGCCGTCCCGGGCCAGCTGGACCAGGACCTCGACGGGTTCGACCTCGTCCTCGTCGCCAGCCGGCTCCTCCGGATCCTCGTCGTCGACCATCGGTTCCGGCAGGTCCGGTCCTGCATCCGGACGTTCCCGCTGGTCGTGCCCGGTAATGTCCAGCGGGATCTCGCTATCTGACACGCGTCGGGCCTCCTCTGGCGGTGGTCCCCGACCGGACGGTGTGAGTCTTGTGGTAGCTCCCACCGTGGCTCACGGGTCGCTCCGCTCTCGCGGCTTCGCCGCTCGAGCAGACGGAGACGCTCGCTCCACTCGCGTCACCCGCTCCCCGTTCGCCCGTGCCGAGACTCTCACTTCGTTCGAGTCTCGCGCTGCTCGCGGGTCGTTCCTCCCCGCTCGCAATTCCCGAGGCCTCCCTGCCTCGCGGCATAGCCGCTCGGCCAAGCCGAGGCTCTCCCTGCAGTCGAGCCTCGCGTCGGTCGGCCTCGCTAGTCATCGGCGGGCACCTCCGGCTCCCCGCCGGACAGGTCGATCCCCGTCACGGCCGAGACGTTGTCGTCCTGCATCGTGACGCCGATGGCCCGCTCGGAGCGCTCCATCAGCGCCGAGCGGTGCGAGACGACGATGAACTGGGCCTGGCCGGCGAGTTCGTCGACCATCTCCCCGACCCGCTCGGCGTTGGCGGCGTCGAGGAAGGCGTCGATCTCGTCGAGCGCGTAGAACGGCGCGGGATTGTGTCGCTGGATGGCGAAGATGAAGGCGAGAGCGGTCAGGGACTTCTCGCCGCCGCTCATCGCGTTGAGCCGCTGGATGGGTTTGTCGCCGGGCTGGGCCTTCATCGTCAGGCCGCCCTCGAAGGGGTCCGCCTCGTCCTCGAGGTAGAGGTGGCCCGTGCCGTCCGAGAGACGCTCGAAGATGTCTTCGAACTGCTCGTCGATGGACTCGAAAGCGTCCATGAACGTCTCCTTCTTGCGGGCCTCGTAGGTCGCGATCCGGTCGCGGATGCCCTCCGCCTCCTCGACGAGCGTCTCCTTCCGGTCGGTGAGTTCCGCGAGGTCGTCGGCGACCTCGTCGTACTCGTCGATGGCGAGCATGTTGACGGGTTCGAGGGCCTCCATCTCCGACTCGAGGCGGGCGAGTTCGGACTCGACCTCCTCGTGGTCGGGAATCTCCGCGGGGTCGTAGTCCCCGACGGCGGCCTCGAGTTCGTCGATCTCCCAGGAGAGGCGCTCCTGGTCCTCGCGTGCCTCGCCGAGGTCGCCCTCGACGGCCTGGACGCGCTCCTTCTGTGCGTCGCGGCGCTCGCGTGCGTCCGCGAGGTCGGCCTTCAGATCCTCGCGCTCGTCTTTCAGTTCCGCGAGCTCTTCTTCGAGTTCGGCGACGGCTTCCTCCTTCTCGGCGAGTTCGGCTTCCTTCTCGTCGATGCCCTCCTCCAGATCCGCGATGCGCTCCTCGGCCTCTGCCTTGCGGTTCTGGGCGGACTCGATGGTGTCCTGGAGCTCCTCGATGGCCTCCTCGGCGTAGGATTTCTCCAGCTGGGTCTCGTTGAGGGTCGCGTCGTAGTCGTCGATGTCGTCCTCGAGGGCGTCGATTTCGTCCTCGATGGCTTCCGCCTTCTCGGTGAGGCGGGAGAGTTCCGAGTCCTCGATCTCGGCCTGGAGCTCGTCGATCTCGGCCTCGATCTCGGCGATCTCCGCGTCCTTCGCGTCGATCTCGGCCTCGATCTCCTCCATCTCCTCGGCCACGGACTCGCGCTCGGCCTCGATGTCTGCGAGCTGGCGCTCCAGGTCGTCGATCCGGTCCTCGGTCTCGGCGATCTCGCTCTCGTGGCGCTGGACGTCGGTCTCGAGGTCGCGGACCTGCTGGGCCGCCTCGCTCTGCTTGTCGCGGGCGTCGTCGAGACGGCTCTGGACGTCCCGGAGTTCCTCGCGGACCGACGCGCGTTCGTCCTCCAGGTCGTTGATGCGGGCAGCCACGCGCTCCAGGGCGCCCTCGCTGCCGGCGAAGGAGTACCGCGACCCCGTCGTCGAACCGCCGGTCATCGCGCCGGACTTCTCGACGAGGTCGCCGTCCAGCGTGACGAGGCGGAACCGGCCCATCAGCTCCCGGGCCGTCTCGATGTCCTCGACGACGACGGTGTCGCCCAGGACGTACGAGAAGATCCCCGCGTACTGGGAATCGAAGTCGACGAGGTTGTAGGCGAAGTCGACCACGCCCTCGTGGTCCGGGAGCGACGGAAGCCCGCGCTGGTCCATCTCCGTCAGGGGCAGGAACGTCGCCCGGCCCGCGTTGCGGGACTTCAGGTGCTCGATGCAACGCTGACCCACGCCGTCGTCGTCGACGACCACGTTGGCCAGGCGACCCCCGGCGGCCGTCTCACAGGCCGTCGCGACCTGGGGATCGACGCTACCCAGTTGCCCGACGGTGCCGTGAACGCCGTCCACACCGGCGTTCAGGATCGTCGTGACCGCGCGGCCGTACGAGGAGTCGCCGTTCTCGCCGGCCTTGGCCTCGAGTTCGGCGTACTCCTGCTGGGCGGCCTGGAGGTCGTCCTCGACGTCGTCGAGGTCGGCCTGGAGCTCCTCTTTCTCCGCGCGGAGGTCCTCGACGACCTCGGTGATGGTCTCGCGGTTGCGCTTGGCCTTCGCGAGTTCGTCCTCGAGATCGTCGATCTCGGCCCGGATCTCCGGTATTTTCGCCTCTGCCTCCTCGATTTCGTCTTCTTTCTCGCTCTGTTCGTTCGAGCGGCGGCGCGCCTCGTCGAGTAGGCGGTCCTGCTCGCGCTGGAGGTCGTTCTTCTCGTCCTTGGCTGCCTCCAGTGCCTCCTTTCGGTCCTGGAGGTCGGCCTTGATCTCCTCGAACTCCGTGCCGAGTTCCTCGATCTGGGCCTCGACGTCGTCGAGTTCGGCCTCCTTCTCCTGCAATTCGGCAGCGACGGAGGACTTGGTGACCTTGGTCTCGCGGATCTCGGCCTCCAGTTCGTCGATGCGCTCCTGCTTGCGGTCGATCTTGACGAAGGCCTGCCGGCGCTCGTTCTCGGCGGATTCTGCCGTCTCCTCGGCGCTCTCGATGCGGTCCTCGAGGCGGGCGATGTCGCCCTTGATCTCCTCGATCTCGCGCTTGATCTCGAGCTGTTCGTCCTCGCCCTTGCGCTCGATCTCGGCGTTGAGGTCGTCGAGCTCGTCCTCCAGGCGCATGACCTGCCCCTGGCGCTCGTCGAGTTCGGCCTGGCGCTCGGTCAGGGTCGCCTCGAGGTCCTCGACCTCCGCATCGATCTCGGCGAGTTCCTCGCGCTTGTCCTCTAACTCGGCGGCCTTGCGGTAGCTCTCGTACTCGCCTTTCTGCTCTTTCAGGTCCTTGTACTCGAGGGCCGTTTCGCGTTCGTCTTCGAGCTGGTCGAGGCGCGCTTCCTTCTCCTCGATGCGGAGTTCGGCCTCCTCGATGTGGTCCTCGACAACTTCCAGCTCCTCGAAGGCCGCCTCCTTCTTCTGGTCGAACTCGGCGACGCCGGCGATTTCGTCGATGATCTCCCGCCGGGATCCGGCGGTCATGTTGATGATCTCGGTGACGTCGCCCTGCATCACGACGTTGTAGCCCTCGGGCGTGACGCCGGCCTGGGAAAGCAGGTCCTGGATGTCCGAGAGGTTGACCGACCGGCCGTTGATGTAGTAGTAGGAGTAGTAGTTCTCCTCGGTCTCCTTGACCCGGCGCTTGATGGCGATCTCGTCGACGTCGCCGACGTCGTCGCTGCCGACGGCGTTGACGACCTGGGCGCGCGAGAGGGTGCTGTCGGCGTTGTTTAGCACGACTTCGACGCTGGCCTCGCGCTCGCCCTGGAAGGACTCGCCCTCCTGGTGGCCCGGGTTGTAGATGAGGTCCGTCAGCTTCTCGGCCCGGATGCCCGACGTGCGGGCCAGGCCGAGGGCGAACAGGATGGAGTCGATGATGTTCGACTTGCCGGACCCGTTCGGGCCGCTGACGGTGGTGAAGTCCTCGTAGAACGGGATGCGGGTCTTTCGTCCGAAACTCTTGAAGTTGTCGAGTACGAGCTCTTTGATGTGCATGGGGGCGCTCGTAGGGGTAGACCCGGCCTCAGGCGACGATTATCTCGGCGTCCGGGTCCTCCGCCTCGTCTCCCTCCTCGGTGGCCTCGGTTTTAGTACTGTCGGCTGGATCGGCCTCCTCCTGCGGTTCGGGCGCCGACTCCTCCCGTTTCGGCACGGAGCCGAGGTCCTCGTCGACGGCGTCCTCGACTTCCTGCAGGCGGACCTTGCACTCGACCAGTTCGTCCGTGAGACCCTCGACGGAGGCCTCGAGCTCCTTGACGCGTGCTTCGAGTTCCTCGACGCGGTTGGGGCACATACGCCTAATCGGGGCCGGCGAATCCCATAAAGTTACGTCAGACATACCAAATTGAAGTGATAGGTGTGGCTGGGGGTAGTTGGAGGGCCCCACTTGCTGCAGCCAAACGACATCCCTCGGGAACGGCCAGAAAGCCCCAACCGGCTGAACTCCCGCGACTCGCTGTCGCCCGACAATCGGAGATTGTCGGGATGACGAGAGACCTTCGGTCTCTCGAACCACGCGCTTCGCTCCCTCCGGTCGCTGCAGTGCTTGCTTCGTCGGGGTTCGTTCAGCCGGTCGCCCCTTTCAGTCCCACCCGGCCTTGAATGGCCAACCGCCGAAACTGGCCTGCTGGACAACCGACGCGGGTGGGACAGAAAGGGGCGGCCTGCGTGGCGGCTTCGCCGCCACGTTATTGGAGGTCGGCAATGCCGACCTCCCTCTCGACGAAGGCGGGCCCTGCAAGCACCGCAGGAGCGACCAACGGGAGCGACGAGGAGCGCAGCAGTGGAGCCCCGAGTCAAGCGAGGTTCGAGCAGAGCGAGAACCTCGGTGGCGAGCGGCGACAGCCGCGAGCCGAGAGGGCGGGGGCTTTCTGCTGTTTGCAGTGGTAATCCACCATCGAGTACCGCAACCCACACCGGATGCTCATAGCGGTGCAAATCGCTTAAGCCAGCCCGCGACAAACCACGGCCAATGACCGCCCAGGCCCAGCAAGGCCGCGAACTCGCCGTCGTCATCGGCCTCGAGGTCCACGTCCAGCTCGAGACCGACACGAAGATCTTCTGTGGCTGTTCGACCGACCTCACCGACGCCGAACCGAACACGCACACGTGCCCGGTCTGTCTCGGCCTCCCCGGCGCACTCCCGGTGCTCAACGAGGGCGCCGTCGAGGCCGCCGTCAAGGTCGGCAAAGCCATCGATGCCGACATTCCAGCGGAGACCACCTTCCACCGGAAGAACTACTACTACCCCGACCTGCCGAAGAACTTCCAGATCACCCAGTACGACGAACCCATCTGCCAGGAGGGACAACTCGAGTTTTCCGTCGCGGGCGAGCGCACCACCATCGGCATCGAGCGCGCCCACCTGGAGGAGGACCCGGGCAGCCTCAAGCACAAGGGCGGGTCGATCGACACCGCGGAGTACACCCTCGTAGACTACAACCGCGCCGGCGTCCCGCTCATGGAGATCGTCACGGAACCGGACTTCCGGAGCGCCGACGAGGTCCGTGCGTTCCTCGCCAAACTGGAGGAGGTCCTGGAGTACCTCGGCGTCTTCGACGCGTCCCGCGACGGTAGCCTCCGCATCGACGCCAACCTCTCGGTCGTCGACGCCGACGAGGTGGCCGAGGACGGCACGATCTCACGCGAGGTCCTCGAAGACGCCAACCGGACCGAGGTCAAGAACATCTCCAGCCACAAGGGTGCGGAGAAGGCCCTCGCCTACGAGGCCCAGCGCCAGAAGAACGCCGTCGAGCGCGGCCGCGCCGTCGAGCAGGAGACGCGCCACTGGGACGAAGCGCGGGGCATCACGGTCTCGATGCGCTCGAAGGAAGCCGAGAAGGACTACCGCTACTTCCGCGAGGCCGACCTCCCGCCGCTCCGGGTCGCAGACTGGAAAGAACGCATCGACATTCCCGAACTCCCCGACGCCCGCCGCGAGCGGTTCCAGGCCGAGTACGGCCTCAGTGCAGAGGCGGCGGACAAGCTCACCTCGACGAAGCAGGTCGCGGACTTCTACGAGGACGTCGCGACGGAGTTCGACCCCGACCTCGCGGCGACCTGGGTCGCCGACAACCTCCTGGGCGAACTCAACTACCGCGACATGGCCGTCACGGACCTCGACGGGCGACTCGACGAGGTCCACCGCCTCGTCGAACTCGTCGCCACGGACGAGATCACCGCCAAGAACGCCCGGGAGACCGTCCTCCGGTCGATGCTCGACGAGGGTGACGGGCCGGACGCGATCGTGGAACGGGAGGGGCTGGGGAAGACCAGCGGCGACGAAGTGGCCGCGGCCGTCACCGAAGCGATCGACGAGAACCCCGACGCCGTGGCCGACTTCCACGACGGCGAGGACGGGGCCCTGAACTTCCTCGTCGGCCAGGTCATGCAGAAGACCGGCGGCAGCGCGGACCCCGGCGACGTGAATCAGCTACTGCGAGCCGAACTCGACGGATAGGCGACGACCGCCACGAAGGGCCCGTGCTGGGCCGGATTACTCCCGGTCGAACACGTAGAGGACGCCCAGCAGGCCCCCGGCGAGCAGTTCCACCGTCAGCGAGATGGTTTCGAAGGAGCCCGCGAGGTAGTGGTCGATCAGGAACTGGACGGTGAGCGGGTGGCTGGTGGCCGGCCCGAACAGGAACAGGGGCCGGTGGCCGCTGAGGTGCCAGAAGAAGTACCCGAAGACGTAGCCGAGCATGGCGAGAAAGCCGAGCAGGTACCAGGGCCTCCGCCGCTCGGACTGCCAGGCGACGGTCATCCCGGCGAGGATAGCGACGCCACTCAGGACGAACATCGGGTACCGGATGTCCGGCGGCACGAGAATCCCGATGCTCGCGTACCGGTACCACTCGATGACCCCGAGTGCGAGGTGGATCAGCGCCGCCACGAAGACGAGCTGGGAGGCGACGAAGGTGAGCGCGAGTCGCTGCCTGTCGTCCATCGGCCGCGGGTTGGCAGCAGGTCGCCTTAGGGCCACCGTTGTCACGCTGCGGGAACAGTCGAAACGACATCGGGTACGCCGGGCTCGGGCGTGCACGCGGGAAAGGTGACACGTTCGTCCCGTCAACCAGGAGCGCCAGACCCGGAACCCGGTGGAACTCCTCCCCGGGCCCGTACCCGCGTACGCGCCCGTACACCCGCGCAGTCCGTCGATTTGCTGCGAAAGGCTTAGAAGGGAGACAGTCCTATCGGACTCCAATGAGATCGTCCCCCGCCCCCCGAGGTGACCCCTCGTGGAGCTGATAATCACCGAGAAGGACAACGCCGCACGGCGGATCGCCGAAATCCTGAGCGGCGGGGCCGCCTCGGCCGACCGCCGGAACGGCGTCAACGTCTACCGGTGGGGCGACACGCGCGTCGTGGGGCTGTCGGGCCACGTCGTCGGACTGGACTTTCCCCCGGAGTACAGCGACTGGCGCGACGTCGAGCCCGTCGAACTGATCGACGCCGACGTCGTCACCGAGCCGACCCAGGAGAACATCGTCCGGACCCTCTGCCAACTCGCCCGGAAGGCCGACGAGGCCGTCATCGCGACCGACTACGACCGCGAGGGCGAACTGATCGGCAAGGAGGCCTACGAGCTGATCCGCGAGGAGACCGACGTTCCCATCAAGCGCGTGCGCTTCTCGTCGATCACCGACAACGAGGTCCGCAACGCCTTCGCAGAGCCTGAGGACCTCGACTTCGACCTCGCCGCGGCGGGTGAGGCCCGGCAGATCGTCGACCTGATCTGGGGCGCGGCCCTGACGCGCTTCCTCTCGCTGTCGGCCCGGCAACTGGGCGACGACTTCATCTCCGTCGGGCGGGTCCAGTCGCCGACGCTGAAGCTGATCGTCGACCGCGAGCGCGAGATCGAGGCCTTCGAACCCGACGACTACTGGGAGCTGTTCGCCGACCTCCTGAAGGACGGGAGCGGTTTCGAGGCCCAGTACTTCTACGACGACGACGGCACGGAGGCCGAGCGCGTCTGGGACGAGGAGACGGCGGAGTCCGTCCACGAGCGCCTCCAGGCAGCGTCGACGGCCGAGGTCACGTCGGTCCGCCGGCGCACGCGGACCGACGACCCGCCGGCCCCGTTCAACACGACGGCGTTCATCAGCGCCGCGAGTTCGCTCGGGTACTCGGCCCAGCGCGCCATGTCCATCGCCGAAGACCTCTACACGGCGGGGTACCTGACCTACCCGCGGACGGACAACACCGTCTACCCGGAGGACCTCGACCCCGACGACCTGCTCGAGTCCTTCGAGCGCAGCCCCCACTTCGGCGAGGACGCCGAGTCGCTGCTCGATCTGGACGACCGGACGCCCACGCGGGGCGACGAGGAGACGACCGACCACCCACCGATCCACCCGACGGGCGAACTGCCCAAGCGCTCTGCGCTGAGCGAGGACGAGTGGGAGATCTACGAGCTCGTCGTCCGGCGGTTCTTCGCGACGGTCGCCGAGTCGGCGACCTGGGCACACCTGCGGGTCGTCGCGGCGGCCAACGACTGCAAGCTCAAGGCCAACGGCAAGCGCCTGGTCGAGGCGGGCTACCACGCCGTCTACCCCTACATCAGCGCGAGCGAGACGCACGTCCCGGCCGTCGCGGAGGGCGAGGAACTCGGAATCGACGAGGTGCGCATGGACGCGAAGCAGACCCAGCCGCCCCGACGCTACGGCCAGTCCCGCCTCATCCAGAAGATGGAGGAACTCGGGCTGGGGACGAAGGCGACACGGCACAATATCATCGAGAAGCTCTACGACCGGGGCTACGTCGAGAGCGACCCGCCCCGACCGACGGCCGTCGCGGAGGCCGTGGTCGAGGCCGCCGAGAACTTCGCGGACCACGTCGTCAGCGACGAGATGACCGCGCAACTCGAGGCTGACATGGCCGCCATCGCCGACGGCGAGGCGACGCTGGACGAGGTGACCGCGGAGTCGCGCGAGATGCTCGGGACGGTCTTCGAAGAGTTGCGCGAGTCCCGCGAGGACATCGGCGAGCACCTCCAGGAATCGCTGAAGGCCGACCGCCGGCTGGGGCCGTGCCCGGAGTGTGGCGAGGACCTGCTCGTCCGGCGGAGCCGCCAGGGCTCGTACTTCGTCGGCTGTGACGGCTTCCCCGAGTGTCGGTTCACGCTGCCCCTGCCCAGTACCGGCGAGCCGCTCGTCCTGGAGGAGACCTGCGACGAGCACGAGATGCACCACGTGAAGATGCTCGCCGGCCGCGACACCTTCGTCCACGGCTGTCCCCGCTGCAAGGCCGACGAGGCCGACGAGAGCGAGGACGAAGTGATTGGGGAGTGTCCCGAATGTGGTCCCTCGCACGGCGGGGAACTCGCCATCAAGCACCTCCGGTCGGGCTCCCGCCTCGTCGGCTGTACGCGCTATCCGGACTGTGACTACTCGCTCCCGCTCCCCCGCCGCGGCGACATCGAGGTCACCGACGAGTACTGCGACGACCACGACCTGCCCGAACTCGTCGTCCACGACGGCGACGAGCCCTGGGAACTCGGCTGTCCGATCTGTAACTACCACGAGTACCAGGCCGAGCAGGCCATCGACGACCTGGAGGACCTCCACGGCGTGGGGTCGGCGACCGCCGAGAAACTCGAAAGCGTCGGCATCGAGTCGCCGACCGACCTCGTGGACGTCGACGCCGACACCGTCGCCGACGACGTCCAGGGGGTCACCGCCAGCCAGATCCGCGAGTGGCAGTCCGAACTGCCCGGGTGAGGGCAGTCGCCGGATCCCGTCGGCCCCGGTGAGCACGGACCCGCCTAGAAGACCGTCCGTTCGGCCACGCGCCGGAGGAGCCCCGGCCGGGTGCCGTTTTTCGCGTGGACCTCGAGGACCGCCGCCCCGGTGGCCTGCGTGACGGTCGTGTCGGGCCAGCCGAGCAGCCGACGTGCCAGGGGACCCCGGCCCGGACTGACGACGACGAGGTCTGCACCCGCGGCGGCCGTCGCGAGCGGCGAGCCGTCGCCGTCGTCGCTGCGAACGGACGTCTCGACCGGACTGCGACACGAGGCGGCCAGTTCGTCCATGAACTCGACGATGGTCTCGCGCTGGCCCGGCGGGGCCGACGGCGAGACGCCGTAGACCAGGTGGACGGTGCCGCCGTTGGCCGCGGCGATCTCGTCCGCGATCCGGACCTTCGCCGGGTCGTGGCGACTCCGGTCCGTGACGACCGCGACGTCGGTAGCGTACGTGTCGGTCTCCCCGTCGAAGAGCAGGACGTCACACGGCGCGTGGCGGACCACCCAGTCGAGTTCGCTGGCCGGGAGCGTCGAACCCAGCAGGGACGACTCCCGCTCCAGGAGCAGGAGGTCCGAACCCTCGCGGCGGGCGTGGTTGACGATGGCGTGCTTGACGTCGTGGGAGACGACCTCTGCCGCCAGGATCTCCACGTCGAACTCGCTGGCGAGGTCGGCCGTGCGGGCCTCGAAGGCCTCGTCCACGTCCAGCCGGACCGAGGACGCGTGTTCGAGGGGGATCTGGTCGGGGACGTCCTCGAACTGGACGACGTAGACGCTGCCGTCGTGGCCCGCGGCTGCCGCCGTACCCGCGAGGAGCAACTGGCGCTCGCGTGCCCGGTCGGCGTCGGTCGGAATCGCGATCATGACGCTGTAGCCGCCCTCGTCGTCGAGTTCCTCCCCGGTTCGCTCGACGACGTCGGGGCCGAGCGAGCGACGGACGACGTCCGCCGCGGCCCCCTCGCGGTCGATCCGCGAGCGGACGAACAGGGCGTACCACGCGAGCCCACCGAGGACGATGCCGAGCGCACCGAGCGCCGGGATCAGCCCCATCTGCGTCAGCAACAGGACGCTCGCACCGATGCCGAACAACTGGGTCCAGGGGTACAGCGGCGACTCGAAGGCCGGATCGTAGCTCTCCAGGTCTGCCTGTCGGAAGGCGATCAGGGCGGCGTTGACGAGCGCGAACACGAGGATCTTGAAGGCACTCGCCAGTTTGGCGATGGCGAGGATGTCGACGAAGGCGATCAGGCCGAGCATGAGTATCCCGGTGATCGTGATGGCGTTGCGCGGCGTCTGGAACCGCTCGCTGACGTCCTCGAAGAGCGACGGGGCCAGCGAGTCGCGACTCATGGCGAAGGGGTACCGCGACGAGGAGAGGATGCCCGCGTTGGCCGTGCTGACGAGCGCGAGAACCGCGGCGAGCACGATCGCGTACACGCCGACCGACCCCATGGTCAGGTTCGCCACGTCGGTCATCGGCGTGTAGGAGTCGAGCAGGTCCGCACCCGGGACGACGCCGACGACGATGGCCACGATGGCCACGTACAGCACCGTCGTGAACGCCAGCGACCCGAGAATGCCCAGCGGGATGTTCCGATCGGGGTTCTCGACCTCCTCCGCGACCGAGGCCACCTTCGTGACGCCGGCGTAGGAGACGAACACGAGTCCCGTCGCCGCGAGGAGGCCGCCCGTCCCCTCCCCGAAGAAGTCGCCGTAGCGGGCCGCCTCGGTCGCGGGGGCGCTCTGGACGACGAACCAGCCCATCGCGGCGAGCATCACGGCCACGATGACGACCTGCATCCGTCCGGTCTGTTTGACCCCGACGACGTTGACGACGATCAGGACCGCACACAGTACGAGCGCCACTGTCGTGTGGGGGATGTCGAAGAGGACGGCGAGGTACGGCATCCCGCCGACGAGGGCGAGTGCCCCCTTGAACGACAGCGAGAACCAGGTCCCGATGCCCGCGATGGTCCCGAGAATCGGTCCCATTCCCCGCTCGATGTAGATGTACGTGCCGCCCGCTTCGGGCATCGCCGTCGCCATCTCGGACTTGCTCAGCGCGGCCGGGAGGACCATGATCCCCGCCAGCAGATAGGCCGCGATCACCGCCGGACCGGCCTCCGCCATCGCCAGTCCCGGCAGGATGAAGATGCCGCTGCCGATCATCGCGCCGATGCTGATCGCGAGCACCGCAAGCAGGCCGAGGTCCCGCTCGAGTTCTTTTACCATATGTCAGCGTATCTCCGTCGTGACCCGGTCGTCGCCGATCCGGAATCTGGTGGGACCGCCCATCACGCTCGGGTGCTCCGGGACAGTCGCCCTCGTAGTGCGCCTGCCAGGAGAGTCGACGTCGACACGGTCCCCACGTCGAGTCCCTCGAACGCTCGCCGTCGAAACGGATCGTCGACGACCGCGACGATCGGGACCGTCGGCAGTTCCCGACGGGCCAGATGTGCCACGAGCAGCGCCTCGCTGTCGGGGCCGACCGCGACGACGGCGGCCACCTCGTCGACGGCCGCAAGGACCTCCCTGAGCGAGGTCGGGTCGACGATTCGGGTGGCGTCGACCTGGACCGACTCCCCGAGGTTGGCCGCACCAGTTTCGCCGACGAAGGTGACGCGACGGCCGGCGGCGACCAGTTCGCTCGCGAGTCCGAGGCCGGTTCTGCCGCCACCGACGACGAGCGTAACGGCACGCTCGTCGACTCGAGCGTCGCTGTCACGCGTCGTTGGAGCGTCGCGGTTCATGTGAGCGGTCCCGACCGACCGGGCGTGGACGCTGCCGCTGTCCGAAGATAATTCCGTTGCAGAATAAATCATTCGGTGTATTTCCGTCTCGGAAATGAAATTGAAATTTAGTTCGCAGTTGGGAATTGGTCCGGGATTGAGGCGAGACCGACTCGTCACTCGGAGGTCCCGCCTGCCGGGTGGGAAGAGTGAGAACCGAACGTCGCGGGGATCGGTCCGTTACTCGGGAGTGGTTTCCTGATCGCACCGATCGAACTGGTGGAACGGATTCACGTACTCGTTCCTGATGAGGTCCTCGTCGTTGATTTCGAGTCCGAGGTCGTTGAGGTCACGCGTGATGCGGCTGAGGTCGTCACCGTCGGTCCCGACGACTTCGACGTGGAGGTTCTGGTCGCCGGTCATGATCTCCTGGACGGCGACGACGCCGGGAACGTCGAGGACGTCCCGCGCGATCTGTTCCCGGTCGGAGATCGGAGCCGTACAGATGACCATGGTGTGGAGCTGGTAGCCGGCCTGCTCGTAGTCCACGTCGAGCTGGTAGCCCCTGATCACGCCGGTCTCCTCCAGCCGAGCGATGCGGTTCCTGACCGTCCTGGCAGAGACGTCGACGCGGTCGGCGATCGTGCTCGCGGACATCGAGCGAGCCTCCCCCTGGAGCGAGTGCAGGATACAGCGGTCCAGGTCGTCGAGATCCTCGGGTTCCATGACGGCCACAGCGGGCGCGGTAGCAAGAACCTTGGTGGTCTCCACCGTTCGAGGACCGCGATGGTCGACGTCGTGGCGGCGCGGAATCTCCAGTGAGCGCGCCGCGTCGAACAACTGCCCTTAAGTCCGGCCCCCGGGAACGCGAGTGCATGGACGACCGAACCTACACTGCCGACGCGGAGCCGGGCGACACCGTCACCGTCGCCGGCTGGGTCCACGAAGTGCGCGACCTCGGGGGCATCGCCTTCCTGCTCCTGCGGGACGCCAGCGGCAAGATCCAGGTCAAGTTCGAGAAAGACGAGATGGACGAGGGCCTCGTCGAGACGGGTCTCTCGGTCCACCGCGAGAGCGTCGTCGCCGTGACCGGCGACGTCGAGGAAGAGGAGCGCGCCCCGACCGGCGTCGAAGTCGTGCCCGAGTCGATCGACGTGATCGCCGAGGCCGACCCGGAACTCCCGCTCGATCCCTCCGGAAAGGTCGACGCGGAACTCTCGACGCGCCTGGACAACCGGACGCTGGACCTCCGCAAGCCCGAGGTCAAGGCCATCTTCGAGATCCGCGCCGAGGCGATGCAGGCCGTCCGCGAAGCCTTCCGCGACGTCGGCGGCACCGAGATCACCACGCCGAAGATCGTCGCCACGGGGACCGAGGGCGGCACCGAGCTGTTCCCGATCACCTACTTCGGCCGCGAGGCGTTCATGAACCAGAGCCCCCAGCTGTTCAAACAGCTCATGGTCGGCTCCGGCCTGGAGCGCGTCTTCGAGATCGGCCCGATCTTCCGCGCCGAGGAGCACAACACGCCCCGGCACCTCAACGAGGCCACCTCCATCGACTTCGAGTCGGCCTTCTTCGACGAGCACGACGCGATGGACGTCTGCGAGCGGGTCGTCCGCGCCGCCTACGAGGGCGTCGCCGAGAACGCCGCCGGGGCACTGGAGACCCTGGACCTGGCCGAGACCTTCGAGGTCCCCGAGGAGGACTTCCCGCGACTCACCTACGAGGAGGCAATCGAGCGCGTCAACGCGACGGGCGAACTCGACGAACAGCTCGTCTGGGGCGACGACCTCTCGACCGCGGCCGAGGAGGCCCTCGGCGAGGACGTCGGCCAGCACTACTTCGTCACCGCCTGGCCGAGCGAGATCAAGCCGTTCTACATCAAGGACCACGACGACGACCCCGAGCTCTCGACGGGCTTCGACATGATGCACCCCCGACTGGAGCTCGTCTCCGGGGGACAGCGCGAACACCGCCACGAGAAGCTCATCGAGGGCTTCGAGCAGCAGGGCCTGGAGCCCTCGGCCTTCGAGTACTACACCAAGATGTTCCGTTACGGGATGCCGCCCCACGCCGGCTGGGGACTGGGCGCCGAGCGCCTGATCATGACGATGCTCGGCCTGGAGAACATCCGGGAAGCGGTGCTCTTCCCGCGAGATAGACAGCGGCTGAGCCCTTAGGGCGAAGCCCTGGCTGGCGAGCGGGAGCTTGCCGGACGAACGAAGTGAGTCCGGCAGAGTTCCCCAGGGATCGCCAGAGACTGAGTCCGTAGGACGAAGTCTCTGGGAGCCAGCGAGGCGCGAACGGAGTGAGCGTCTCGCAGGACCGGCAGCGTCTGAGTCCGTAGACGACTGTTTCTCCGAGCGGGAGCGCCGGAACCGGACTCGGCCCGGGCCGCGCCCCGCCAGCACTAAATCGCTGGCCGTCACACCCCGGTGCAATGACCGACGTGGCGCAGGCCTTCGTCCCGGGCCACCTCACCGGCTTCTTCACGGTCGATCGGGACGACGATCCGACGAAAGCCGGCTCCCGAGGTGCAGGGGTGACCCTCTCCGAGGGAGTCACCGTCACGGTCCGGCGAGCGGAGCGCCCGGAAGTCGTCCTGAACGGCGACCCCGTCGCGATGGGCGCTGTCGAGGGCGTCCTCGACGCGCTCGACGCGCCGGCCCAGGTCCGGGGCGTGACCGACCTCCCGCTGGGGGCGGGCTTCGGCGTCTCCGGCGCGATGGCGCTGGGCGCGGCCCTCGGCGCGAACGCCGTCTTCGAGCGGGCGCTCTCCGAGAGCGAACTCGTGACGGTCGCGCACGGGGCGGACGTCCAGGCGGGGACCGGCCTCGGTGACGTGGTGGCCCAGGCCCGGGGCGGGCTGCCGATTCGGCTCGAGCCGGGCGGCCCGCACCAGAACGTCCTCGACGGAATCCCGGCACGGCCGCGGATCGAGTACCACTCGGTCGGCGAGGTTGCGACCGACGAGGTGATCGGCGGCGACGTCGCGGCCTTGACGGCCGCCGGGGAGGCAGCCCTCTCCCGGGTCGTCGCCGAGCCGACGGTCGAGGCGTTCATGCACGCCTCGCGACGCTTCTCGCGGGAGGCCGACCTGCTGACCGACGCGGTCCGTGCGGTCGTCACCGACGTCAACGACGCCGGCGGGCAGGCGGCCATGGGCATGCTCGGGGAGACGGTCTTCGCCGTCGGCGACGGGCTCTCGGCGGCCGGTTACGACCCCGCCGTGTGCCGAACGCACCCGGGCGGTGCGACGCTCCAGGACGCCATCGAGTAGTCAGTCCGACCGGTCCCAGTCGATGCCCCCCGAGTCGGCGGTGTCACGGAGGGCGAACGGCCCGATGGCGAGCGTGCGCTTGGCGATGGTCATGATCCGGAGGACGTAGGAAATGAGGTGGGCGAACGGAGCGACCGCGACGGTAGCGGCGAAGCTGACGTACCAGACGAGGTTGTCGACGCCGAGGGTCGTACCCTGGATCGTCCCCGTCTGGTCCGCGAAGACCAGCGAGACCATCGCGACGAGCAGGGCGGGGACCGTCGCGTAGAGGATCTCGCGCGAGAGGTTCGTCAGCTCCCACTGGAAGTAGAGAGTTTTGACGTGTTCCCGCGCGGGCGCGAACAGGGTCAGCACCTCGACGACGTCGTCGAGGGCCTCGGCCGCCTCGTCGGTGAGGGCGTCCCCGTGTCGTTGCTGGAGCCGGCGGGCGTCGTAGATCTTCACGGAGTAGTTGAAGTCGAGTGCCGCCGACAGGACGGCGAAGGTCCCGAACTGGGCGTCCCCGAGCCGGTGGGCGGCCGCCGACGCGTCCTCCGTGAGTTCGTCGACGAAGGACGCGAGGCGGCCGCGTGCCGGGCCCTCGAGCCCGTCGTCCACCGCCGACGCCAGCCGGTCTGCGCGGTCGCCCGCCGCCTCGACGAGTGCCTGCATGAAGCGGGCGGGTTCGAGCGGCGTGACCGGCGTGTCGATCACGTCCTCGGTGTCCGTCCGGAACGACATCGCGCCCTCCATGCGCTCGCGCTGGTCGCCCAGCGGACCGAGTTCCTGGGAGACGACGAGTTGGGTGATCGTGACGACGAGCGTCACGCCCGTGATGATCGAGGTGACGAGGGCCTGAAAGAGGGTGGAGACCGGATCGGACCGGGACACGATGGTCCGCAACGGGACCGGAGCAACGGTGCCGACGAGCACGAACGCGGCGAAGACGACGGCCAGGACGGCACCGGTCACGACCCAGCGGTCCGCCTCCAGCAGGACGTACAGTTTGAGCCGGCTCTCCGCGGCCCGCTCCCGCATCGAACCGCCGTGTCGCTGGTCGTCGCCCTCGTCGGTTCCCATGTCTGCTGTCTCGGTCACGGCAGTCCTCCGCCTTGTGCCGGCTCGTGCCGGGTCCCGGTTAGCTTTTGCCCCGGGACCGCCAGCCTGGCGTATGGACGAGTTCGACGTGCCGGAGAGCCACCCCCGCTACCAGTCCCTCCTGACGCGCCACCGCATCGAGGCGGGCGTCGAGCGGGGGATCACCAGCCGGGCTGGGCTCGTCGCCCAGGGCCGCGGCGAGGCCTTCGACTACCTGCTCGGCGAGGAGACGCTCCCGAGCGCCGCGGACGCCGCCCGCGCGGCGGCCGCACACTTCCTGCTCGCCGATCACCCGGTCGTCTCGGTGAACGGCAACGCCGCGGCGCTCGTCCCCGACGAGCTGGTGGCACTGGCCGACGCCACCGGCGCCGACCTGGAGGTGAACCTCTTTCACCGGACCGACGAACGCGTCGCGGCTATCGCCGACGTCCTCCGCGAGCACGGCGCGACCGACGTCAAGGGCGAGACGGCCGACGCGCGAATTCCGGACCTCGATCACGAGCGCGGGAAGGTCGCCACCGACGGCATCGCCGACGCCGACGTGGTCCTCGTGCCGCTGGAGGACGGCGACCGGGCCGCGGCCCTCTCGGAGCTCGGCAAGACCGAGATCGTGATCGACCTCAACCCACTCTCGCGCTCGGCGGCGGTCGCCGACGTTCCGATCGTCGACAACATCGTCAGGGCCGTCCCGAACGTGACGGCACACGCGCGCGACCTCGCGGGGGCGAGCGAGGCCGAGTTGCGAGCCATCGTCGACGCCTTCGACCCCGACGCGGCCCGGGCGGCCGCCGAGTCCGCGATACGGGACGGTCAACTGGACTGAGTCGGACCCGACCGCGCTTAGAGCAGCGTCCGCCCCGAAGCCACTGCGTCAGCGACGCCCCTGCGAACCGGGCACTGGCGAGCGATGGCCCCGTCGCTGCCTGTCATTACCCGGCCGTCCGAGCGTGGCCAGCCAGTGGCTCGCCCGACCAGAAGTACTTTCAACCACCGAGTTGTATCACCGGCTACTATGCGCGACTTCGAACAGTTCAGCGACGTCGGCGAGGCGGAAGTCACCCGGGCGATCGGCCAGGAGTGGACCGAGGAGTTCATGGACTTCTCGGACACCGACGTGATCGTCGTCGGAGGCGGTCCGTCGGGCCTCATGGCCGCCAAGGAACTCTCCGAGCGCGGCGTCCAGGTGATGGTCGTCGAGAAGAACAACTACCTCGGCGGGGGCTTCTGGCTCGGCGGGTTCCTGATGAACAAGGTGACCGTCCGGTCGCCCGCCCAGGAGGTCCTCGACGACCTCGATGTCTCCTACACGCAGTCACGGGACAGCGAGGGCCTCTACGTCGCCAACGGCCCGGAGGCCTGCTCCGGGCTGATCAAGGCCGCTTGCGACGCCGGCGCGAAGATGCAAAACATGACGGAGTTCACCGACATCGTGATCCGGGAGGACCACCGCGTCGGCGGCATCGTCATGAACTGGACGCCGGTCCACGCCCTGCCCCGCGAGATCACCTGCGTCGACCCCATCGCCGTCGAGGCCGACCTGGTGATCGACGCGACGGGCCACGACGCGATGGCCGTGAAGAAGCTCGACGAGCGGGGCGTCCTCGACGCGCCGGGGCTCGAGGAGGAGGCCTCGGGCATGGACCAGACCGGCGACGACTCCTACGGCGCGCCCGGCCACGACTCGCCCGGGCACGACTCGATGTGGGTCGGCGAGAGCGAGGACGCCGTCGTCGAACAGACCGGCCTCGCCCACGACGGCCTCGTCGTCACGGGGATGGCGACGGCGACGACCTACGGCCTGCCGCGCATGGGACCGACCTTCGGTGCCATGCTCGTCTCCGGCAAGCGTGCGGCCCAGGTCGCGCTCGACGAACTCGGCGTCGACGCACCCGCGGTCGAACTGACCGCCCGGAGTCCGTCGCCGGCGGACGACTGATCGGACGGCTCAGTCGGGCGCGTAGAAGTCGGACTTCGACCGCCGGTGTGGAGAGGCCTCCCGGAGCGACGCGGTCTTCGCGGGGTGGCGGTCCCTGACGATGACCACGTCGTAGCTGTCGTCCGCGGCGATGCTCCCGCCGACGCTACTGACCGCCGTGACCAGGTGGCCGGCGTTCTCGCTGCCGACGAAGACCATCGACGCGTCCTCGTCTTTCGCCATCGCGCGGACGCGCCGGGCGATCGCGCCGGAGGGGGCGTACCGGCCCACGAACGCGTGACGAAAGTCGGCGTTCGGACAGAGGTCGGTCACCTGCTGATGGAGCGACGAGACGACGGCGGCCCCGTCGTACTCCGCCTCTGGGTCGAGCCAGCCGCGCTCGCGGGCGTACTTCGCGTTGTTCTTGGGAATGACGCTCACCGCGAGCACGTCCTCGTCCATGACGGTCCCGAACTCGGTCGCGCGAACGAGTGCGGCTTCCGCCAGGTCCGACCCGTCGAACGGTACAAGGAGTGTCACACCCTGACGTGGGCGACCACCGAAATAAGCCTCACCCATCGGTCCTGCGGCGAACGCCGGGGCGGACGCCAACCCACAGCGCCACTGGCCGGCGAGTCACCCCTCGACCGTCTCGATCGCGGCGTCCGCGGCGTTTTCCTTGACGCTCTCGATGCCCTGTTCGCACTTCTGGCGACTCGCGTATCCCTCGCCGCCGTCGGCGATGACGTTGCCGTTGTCGTGGACGAGCCGCCAGCGCCACTCGTCGCCCCGATCCTGGTAGACCTCGAAGGTCGCTCGTGACATGCGTCCGAACGACTCGGGCCAGCCACATAGAGGTGTGGGGCGGCCGCTCAGTCGTGGTCCGCCCAGCCGCCGGCGTCGACGACCGCGAAGAGTTTGCCCCAGTTCTCGTCGGCCTCGTCTTCGGGCAACTGGTCGCGGAGTTGCTGGAAGTCCGACTGTGGCACCTGCTCGTGGACGAGGTCGAGGACCACCTGGGCGTGGTAGGCGGCCTCGGAGCGGTCGGTGCGCTCGACGTCCGCTACCCGTTCGACGAACGTCGACCAGTGGAACCGCTGGCCGTGATCCGCGACGGCCTCCGTCAGGAACCGATCGATCTCCATCGGCAGCGACGCCGCCAGATCCTCGGCGTTGCCCGCGGGGAGCCGCTGGCCCAGGGTCGACAGCGTGGCCCGGATGGCCCTGACAGTCTCGCCGGTGGTCGCGAGTTCGAGTCGGTGCTGTGCCGTGCCCGTGAATTCGTCGAAGTCCATGGTCCCATCCGTCGGGTTCCGGAGGCAAGAGCAGGCGGTACATTCCCATCGATACGGAGCGGTTACTCTCACCGGCCAGGACGGTCGAAGGCGCGACTCATCCGAGCGCCCGACGCGAACCAGTCGGCGGCCACCCCGGCACCCTCCGCCAGTTCGCCCTCGCCCTCGAAGAGGTGGCCGGCGCCCTCGAGGAGGTGGAGGTTCTGCGGTCCGCCGAGCGATTCGAGGGTCTCGCGGTTCAGTTCGAGTACCGTCGTGTCCGCCCCTCCGACGAGCGCGAGGCGCAATACCTATCTGACCGGCGAGGGCGCGGGAGTACAGTGTGGGTGGTCGTCCGCGGTCACGCCAGCCCGACGAGGGCGGCGAGGGCCGCGACGGCCAGTTCCCAGACGGAGACGCCTGTGACCAGCGACTGGAGCGTGTCCACCCCGAAGAAGACGAACAGGGCGGCGCTGGCGACGTGAGCCTTGCGGAGGTCGAACCGGCCGGAGAACCGGTAGAAAAAGAGCGCGTTGATCGCGCTCACGGGCAGGATCGCCGCCATCTCGCCCACCCAGATAGCGCTCCCGTGGGCGTACTGCGTGGCGAGCCCGATGGTCACGATCTGCGTCTTGTCGCCGAACTCCCCGAAGGCCATGAGCGCGAAGATAGGCAGGAAGTTCCCGAGGACCGGCGGGACCCGCCGTCCGAGGACCGGGATCTCGACGTCGAGGTCGCCGCCGTTCCCGATAATCCGTGCCACGCGCGAATCGGCGTCGTCCCGATCGTCCGTCGGTGACGGGGCCGAGCGCACCAGCATCGCGGCGAACACCAGAAAGAGGAGTCCCGTCATCACCTGGAGGTAGCCACCGGGGACGACCGACTGGAGGTACCTGCCGAAGACGATCTCGAGGACGGTCCACCCGGCGAAGGCGCTGCCAGCGGCCGCGACGACCATCGCGGGGTGAAAGCGAGTGGAGAGGGCGGCGATGATGAACTGGACCTTCTCGCCCGGCAGGGCCGCGAGCTGGGCGACGAACGCGACCACGACGACCTCCAGCCAGGTCGCCATCTAGCCGTCCCCTCCCCCGGAGCTGGCCGGTACGTCCCCGCCAGCGGCCGGCGGACTGGCAGCCAGACGAACGACTGCCGGCCGGTGTCCCATCTGCCTAGCCATACGCCCCGGACGCAAAAAAACGCTGACGATGTCCCCGACCCGAGTGGCCAGGCCGGCCCGACCCGTGCGAGCGGGGCATTAAGGGGCCGGGCAGAGCACGTCGTCACATGGACGAGAATCGGGGTCCCGGGGCGTCGGCACGCGCGACGGGCGGCGATGCCGCGACCCGGCCCCTATAGAATGGTGGGTGTGAACGGCGCAAGGGGAGAGACGGAGGCGGACGGCTGGCACGCGCGGACTGCTGCGGAGACGCTCGACGCCCTCGACTCCGACGACGACGGGCTGTCGAGCGAGGAGGCCGCCCGGCGCCGCGAGGCGTACGGCCCCAACCGGATCCGGGAGGGCGAGACCACGTCCCCGGTCCGGCTCCTCCTCTCGCAGTTCCAGGACGTCCTCATCTACGTGCTGGTCCTCGCCGCCCTGCTCTCGCTGGCGATCGGGCTGCTCCCCGGCGAGGCGCCCAACTACGTCGACGCCGGACTCATCCTGCTCATCCTCCTCGCCAACGGGCTCTTCGGGTTCGTCCAGGACTACCGCGCCGAGCAGTCGATGGCGACGCTCCGGGAACTGTCCTCGCCCAACGCGACCGTGCTCCGGGACGGCGAGAAGCGGTCGGTCGACGCGACCGAGGTCGTCCCCGGCGACGTGATCGTCATCGAACAGGGGGACGCCATCCCGGCCGACGCGCGCCTGCTCGACGTCACCGACCTGGAGACGATGGAGGCGCCGCTGACCGGCGAGAGCACGAGCGTGGCCAAGACTACCGGGCCGCTGGACGCGGAGACCCCCATCGCCGAGCGGACCAACCTGGTCTACATGAACACGAACGCCGTGCGGGGCCGGGCCCGAGCGGTCGTCGTCGAGACCGGCATGGAGACGGAGGTCGGGGGCATCGCCACCCAGATCCAGTCGGCCGAGCGCGACGAGACGTCCTTCCAGGCAGAGGTCGACGACCTCGGTCGCCGCATCGGCACGGGCGTCGTGGCCCTCATCGGCCTCGTTGTCACGGTGCAGTACCTCGCGACCGACGCCGACACCATCGCCATCCTCCTGACGGCAGTCACGCTCGCCGTCGCCGCCATCCCCGAGGGACTCCCGGCGGTGGTGACCCTGACCCTGGCGATGGGGTCCCAGAAGCTCGTCGAGAAGAACGCGCTGGTGCGGCGCCTCCCCGTCGTCGAGAGCCTGGGCGCCGTCGACACCATCCTCACGGACAAGACCGGGACGCTCACGGAAAACCAGATGACCGTCCGGCGGGTCGCGGTCGGCGACGCGACCTACGAAGTGACGGGCGCCGGCCTGTCGACCGAAGGTGAGTTTCGACTGGACGGCGAGCCCGCCGATCGCGCGGCGATCGAACCGGTGCTCCGGTGTGGGCGGCTCTGTAACAACGCCGAACCGGCCCCGGACACGGAGGACCGGGCCTACTTCGGTGATCCGACCGAGGTGGCGCTCCTCGTCGCCGCGGCCAAAGCCGGCGTCGACCCGACCGGCGAGCGCGTCCGCGAGGTCCCCTTCTCCTCGGATCGAAAACGCATGACCGTCGTCGTCCGCGAGGACGGCGAGCACACCGCCTACACCAAGGGAGCGCCGGAGACCGTCCTCGACCGGTGCGACAGGGTCCGCGTCGACGGCGAGGTCGTCGCCCTGACCGACGAGCGCCGCGCGGCGATCCGCGAGCGCACGGACGCCTTCGCGGCCGAGGCACTCCGCGTCCTCGGGTTCGCGTCGAAGCCCGTCGACGACCCCGACGCCGACCCCGAAGACCTGGAGGAGGACCTCGTCTTTCTCGGCCTCCAGGGGATGCTCGACCCGCCGCGGGCCGAGGTCGACGGCGCCGTCGCTGACTGCCGGGACGCGGGCATCCGCGTCGTGATGGTGACCGGCGACAACCTCGAGACGGCCAAGGCCATCGGCGCGGAGATCGGCTTCGACCCCGAGGGGGCGATGACCGGCACGGAGATGGATCGCCTGAGCGACGAGGAACTGCAGGCGGCCGTCGAGGACGTCGAGGTCTTCGCGCGGATGTCCCCAGCCCACAAGGTCCGGGTGCTGGAGGCGCTGCAGGCCAACGACCACCGCGTCGCGATGACCGGCGACGGCGTCAACGACGCCCCCGGCGTGCGCAACGCCGACGTGGGCATCGCGATGGGCCAGCGCGGCACCGACGTCACGAAGGAGGCCTCGGACATGGTCCTCCAGGACGACAACTTCGTGACGATCCGCAACGCCATCGCGGAGGGCCGGGGCATCTTCGACAACATCCGGAAGTTCGTCAACTACCTCCTCTCCGCGAACGCCGGCGAGGTGCTGGCGGTCTTCGTCGGCGTCCTCGTCGGGAGCGCCCTGTTCCCGACGCTGTTCGCGGGCAGTACCGAGGCGCTCATCCTCACACCCGTCATGCTGCTGTGGATCAATCTCGTCACGGACGGCTTCCCGGCGCTCGCCCTCGGCGCGGACCGACCGGCCGAGGGAATCATGGACCGTCCGCCCCGGCCCAGCGACGAACCCGTCATCGACAGCCGGATGCTCCTCTCGATCGGGACGATCGGTGCCCTCATGACGGTCACCGGCCTCGCACTGTTTTTCGTCGGGCTGGCACGCACCCGCGACCTGCTCGTCGCCCAGACGCTGCTCTTTACCTTCCTCGTCACCGTCGAGATGGTCCGCATCCAGCTGATCCGCTCCCGGTACGACCTGTCGATCCTGTCGAACCGCTGGCTCGTCGGGGCCGTCGGTCTCTCCCTGGCCCTCCAGCTGCTGGTGCTGTACACGCCGCTGGCCGGATTCTTCGACGTCGTTTCGCCGACCGTCCAGCACTGGACCTGGATCGGCGCCGCCTTCGCCGGCTTCCTCCTGTTCGGGGTCGCACTCGAGCGCCTGCTGGACCGGGCCGTGAGAAGCTGAGGTGGCGCGAGCCGGAGCCGGCGGCGGGACGTCGCTCACCTGACGATCGTCACCGGAACGGGTGCCCGCCGGACGACGGTATCCGCCACGTCGCCGAGGAGCACGCGCGAGACGAGCGACCGACCGTGCGAGCCCATGACGATCACGTCGACAGCGTGATCCTCGGCGTACTGGGTAATCACCCGTGTGGGGTCGCCGTACTCGGTGGCCGTCTCGACGGTCGCGTCGTGCTCTGCAGCGGTCTCCCGGGCGCCGTCGAATATTCGCTCTGCCCGGTCGTCGACGCGCTCGCGGAGCGTCTCGGGACCCAGCAGCATCTCCGCCCCGTAGCTCTCGTCGACGTAGTTGGCGACGAACAATACGGTCACCGTGGCCTCGGAGTGTGCCTCGAGGGCGAACTCGAGGGCCCGCCGGGCCATCGGTGACTCGTCCATCGGGACGAGGGCGTGTTCGATCACGCCACTACCTTCCACCGGACGGGATATAGATCCACTCCCGGCAGGGACGGTTTGGAAATACGGGTCAGCCGAGCCAGAGCGGGACGATCACCAGGGCCAGCGGCACCACCAGGAGCGAGGCGAGAAAGGCGACGAACAGCCGACGGTCCGCGAGGAGCAGGTCGTCGACGGTCGCGATCCCTCGCGTGTACCGGTCGTGGAGGACCAGCGCGAGGAGTGTCACGAGAGTGGCCGATCCCAGGAGGGTGAGAACGACGGCAACGCCGGCGCCGGACTCGAGGACGATCGCCACGACCAGCGTATCGAACACCGTCCCGAGGTTGGCGCCGAGGACGTAGGGGACGAGTTCGTCCCGCTCGACGTAGCCACGGTTGTAGAGTGGGACGATCACGCCGAGGGAGAAGGCGACGCTGGTCGTCGCAGTCGTCACCAGCAGGCCGATCAGAAACGAGATGTGGGTCCGCCGGAGGTGACTGAAAAAGCGGTCGCGGAGCGTCCCGGTGTCGACGTGCTCGAGGACGCTGTCGAACAGCTGGAGGCTGCCAAACAGGAGTGCGACGGCCAGGACGAACGCCACCGCGGGCCCGACGGCAGCGGTGATCGCTGCGGTCGCGGGCTCGAAGAGCTGTAGCGGGGACGCCGACAGCCCGATAATCCCGGACAGACCCGTCGGATCGAGAACGGGCAGAACGGCGTAGCCCAGGACGGTCGCGGGCAGGTAGATGGAGTGCGTCACGAGGAAAGTCAACACACCCATGCTCACCGATTCCCGGAGTGAGAAGCGGCGCTTCTGGACGAAGTCCAGGGCGCCGATGAAGACGACGATCGCCGCGGCTCCGGCGCGCGAGCCGGCCACCATCAGGAAGAGTTGCGACGGTGTGAGGAGATCTGCCGTGAACAGCGAGAGGGAGAGGGCCGCTACGACGGACCCGTTCCCGAGGCCGTAGGCGCTCAACCAACTCACCCCCAGGGCACCCGCGTCGCCGACGACCAGCGCGGGAACGACCTCGCGGAGGGTCGGCGCCGCGGCACGAGTCGCCGTTCCGAGCAACTGAACTGCGAACAGGAACAAGACGAGGACGGCCAGGGCCCCCACAGGTACCAGGCTGGCCGTCGAGAACCGATCTGCCACGGATATACATCGCGTGGCGACGGGAAAATAGTTCATCCGCTCGCTGGCTCCCCATTCGTCCCCCGTTCCCACTCGATCGGAAACAGAGGATTTCATTTATGGGGTCCTCGCATACGACCGCGTACGATGGGCGCCGGCGAGGGCACAGACCACGTGTTCCACTGCCCCGAGTGTGACGAGTCCCTCGAGGTCAACGACGCCATGAAGGCCGCGCTCGTCGAGCGCGGCTGCGTGATCTGTGGCGGGACCGTCACGCCCAGCGACTTCTCCGAGTGCGCCGCCGACTCCTCCTGACGCGCCACGACCGGCTGCGTGCCAATTCGTCGCAACCGTCGTCTCTGGCCGCGAGCGCGCGACGGACAGGTATTAGTGGCCCTCACCGCTCTGTACCGCCACGGCACCATGACGCTGGACCAGCGGACGGAGCTGTCCACGGCGGAGACGGACGCGTTGCTCGCACGCCACGAGACCGGCGTCCTGTCGCTCGCGAGCGGCGACCGTCCATACGCCATCCCGATCTCCTACGGCTACGACGCCGAGGAGCGCCGGTTCTACCTGCGACTCGTGTCTACGGAAGACAGCGAGAAGGCGAGCTATCTGGCGGACGCGCCCCAAGCGCGGCTCGTCGTCTACGAGGAGGCCGAGCCGGTCTACCGGAGCGCCGTCGCCGTCGGGCACCTCCGGGAGATCCCGCGGGACGACCTCACGATCGAGCACGTCGAGCAGTACAGCGCCGCCAAGCGACCGCTCTTCGAGATCTGGGGCGAGGACCGACCCGAACTCGACATCCGCCTCTACCGGTTCGACCCGGACGACCTGAACGCCCGCCGGATCGAAATCGACCGCGAGAGCGCCGCGGACTGACCGCACCGTGGCGCCCGGCCACCGATCGACCCCGAGGCTAAAGTGCTCGCGGCCCGAACTCGACGTATTCCTATGGGTTCGGGAATCAGGGCCACAGTCGAATTCGGCGCCGGAACGTGTCCCGTCGCGGACCTCTCGGCGACTGCGGACGCGACCATCGACGCCGTCGACGCCAGCGTCTGTCCCGACGAGGGCACCGGAAGCGTCACCGAATTCACCCTCGAAGGGGAGGCCGACCCACCCGAACGGTTCACCGAAGTGTTCGCACACGGGCAGCGACACCGGTACCGGTTCCTCCACGAGGGCGGCGTCGACTGTCCCTGCGAGTGCCTCGGTTCCCACGGCTGTCCGGTGACGCGCTACGTCGCCCGGGAGGGCCGCCTGACGGTCGTCTTCCACGCCGCCGACTACGACGAACTCCAGACCCTCGTGAGCGACCTCCGCGACCGGTTCCCGAGCGTCGACATCAAGCGGTTCGTCCGGTCGCCCGACGAGGAGACGACCGCGGACGCCGTCTTCGTCGACCGACGCAAGCTCACCGACCGCCAGCGGGAGGTCCTGGCGACGGCCTACGAGATGGGCTACTTCGAGCGACCGCGGCGGGCGAACGCCACCGAGGTCGCCCGCGAACTCGGCATCGATCCGTCCACCTTCAGCGAACACCTCGCGGCGGCCGAGTCGAAGATCCTCGACGACTTCCTGTGAGCGACCCGCCGCAGTGACCCTGCCCGGTCCGGACCGGGTACTTAAACCATCCCGAATGTTGGGGCCCGGCGTTCCTCCCGGTGGAGCGCAACGGTCACGTATGAGCCAGTCACCACTCGCGGCCTCGCCCACCCAGCACGAACACGGAAACGGCGCGTCCACCGTGACGGACGCCGAAGAGGTCCAGTCGCTCCTCGACGTCCTCCAGGACCCGGCCTGTCGCGACATCCTCGAGGCGACCAGCGACGAGGCGCTGTCCGCCAACGAGATCTCGGAGACCTGCGACCTGCCGCTCTCGACGGCCTACAGGAAGCTCGAACTGCTGACGGAGGCGGACATGCTCGTCGAGCGAACCCGTATTCGGCGGTCCGGCAAGCACACGAGCGAGTACGGCCGGGTGGTCGAGGGCGTCGTCGTCTCGGTCGCCGAGCCGGGCGAGACGGAACTCGAAGTCCGCCGACGAGACGGCCACGGGGCCGCACACGGCCACTGAGTTCGGCCTCGCGCCGCCGGGTCGTACTCAGATCCCCGCCACCGGCAGCGGCACCTGGAGTGGCGACAGCGAAACGACCCTGTTCGCGTCCGCGTCGTACCGCAGTACGTCCGCGTCCTCGAGGAGCGGGAGGCCCACGTGGTGGAGTCGAAGCCGAACGTCCTCGACCAGCGGGGCGTCGCCACACAGGTCGCTCCGGACCTCCGCGGCCACGCCGCGGGCGAGTGGGTCGAGGCCGAGCGGGAGCGCCGCCCCCGCCAGGAGCCTGACGGCGACGCGACGGCGCGGTTGGCCGAAGACCGCTCCGAGGGCCGCCCAGTTCGCTCCCTCCGTCCGCAACCAGGCCGGCGTGACCTGGGGATGAGAGAGGAGGCGGTGGTCGCCGAGCGCGACGGCGTCACCGGAGCGACGATCCAGCAGGTCGGCCATCACCAGGACCGGGAGATGTCGGTGGTGGAGTGCCTCCCGGAGCTCCGTGCGCTCCAGGCCGGCGTCGACGCCGTAGGCCTCGCCCCGTTCGGCGACGGCGCCGACGAGTTCGGCGACGGGCATCGGCGACTCGGCCGCGAGGGCGATGGCCAGGGCGGCCCGTCGAACCGGGTGCCGGAGCGCCCGCGCGACGCTATCCGGCCGGAGGACTGCCACCGGGGGATCGGTCGGACGGTTCACGGCTCGCGGCCGACCCGCCAGCAGCGCCGGGTGCCCGTGCCACGCCCACGTGGCTTTGCCACTGGCCAGCGACCGGCGACCCGCGCTGGTCTGCCTGTCCACCCGGGCGCGACGGCGTCGGTTCCACCCATGCGGTGACGACTGGCGACGCGCGTCCGAAGTTATGGGCTCTGTAGGCCGTCACAACCCCGCCCTACGGACCACTGCGGGCGCCCGACCCCCGCGTTCACGTCGGCGATCCGGTGCGCTAGCGCGGGTCAGAATCGACGGCGACCGCGGCCTGGCGTCGCGCATCTGCCCCGGTTCCGTGTGGGTCCCAGCAGGAACCGCTCAGACGACCGGCCGGCGCCCTCGGGCGAGGGTGACGAACCCGCCGGCCAGGCGGCGGCGACCGCTCGTCGCCGTCCCGCGGGCCAGGGCAGCCGCGGCCTCGTCGATCCGCGCCTCGAGGCGCTCGGCCGCCGACGGCGGGACGCCGTCGCCACCCCCGGGTGCCGCGAGTCTGACGAACGCGTCGAAGGCCGCGTTGAGCGGCGCCGCCATCGCGCGGTCGCTCCGCGTAGCGTTCAGCAGGACGACGGAGCCGTCGGCTGCGAGGCAGCCGAGCCACGCGTCGACGGCCGCCCCCGGATCCGGGAGCAGCCCGACGAGGAACGTCGAGAGGACGGCGTCGACCGGTCCGGCGATGGGCGGGCGACTCGCGTCGGCGCGGGCGAGGTGGACGTTGTCCCAGCCGTTGGCCGAGATGCGCTCGCGTGCGCGATGGAGCATCCCCGGCGTCAGGTCGACCCCGACGACGGTCCCCTCGGGGCCGACCCGCTCGCGGAGGTGGGGCAGGTTCGCGCCCGTGCCACAGCCCATCTCGACGACGGTGTCGCCCGGCGAGAGGGCGAGGGTGTCGACGGCCCGCGCCCGCCAGGAGTCGATCCCGGGGAGCGTGGCGACGACGTCGTACAGGCGCGCCCACCGCCCGTAGAATGCCTGGGTCGCGGCGGGATCGCTCATGCGACGTCGCGGACCGCGGTGGCGACCGTCGTCGCGTCCGGCCCGAGGAGGTAGACGATCGGTTCGACGCCGTGCGCGCCGGCCTGGTAGAGGACGTCCGCGTCGGGCGACGCCTCGAGTGCCGCCTCGATGCCCACCGCGAGGTCCGCCTCGGGGTCGAACTCCGCGGTGGTGTGCCCTGCGTCCGCCAGAGCGTCGAGGAGAGGCTCGCTGTAGGCGAGGTTGGTCGCCGCCCGCGCGTCGCTACCCGCCGCCCTGGCCGCCAGCAGGACGTTCGCGACGTGCTGGCTGACGCCGAACTCCGGCGGGGCCGGAATCGTGGCCTGGCCCTTCACGTCGAGGATCCGCCCCGGCACCGCCGCCACGTCCTCGATGGTCGTCGCCTCGGGGAGACACTCCACGAGGTTCGACCCCACCGCCGGGACGATGCGCGTGAACCCGCCGGTGTTCTCCAGGACGCGCAGGCCCCGCCGGACCGACGACTTGACGCGCTCGGCCTGCCGGAGCCGGCTCTCGGGGTCGTGGACCGCAAAGCCCTGGTCGTACTCGGCGAGTTCGGGGACGGCCTTCGCGTGGAGGTCGGCGAGGACCCCACCCTGCTCGAGTTCGCGGATCAGCACCTCCGTCTCGACGAGGGTCTCGACGGTCGAGACGTCGTCCGCGGCCAGTCCCTCGGCCAACTCGGCGACGTGGGCCTGGAGCCGCTCGTCGGCCAGCAGCCGGTCGTTGCGCTCGACCGCGCCGTGGACGTACTTGGAGACGGCGCTCTGGCTGATGCCCAGCAGGTCCGCGACCTCGCTCTGGGTCAACCCCTCGTCCCGGAGGGCCTCCGCAAGCATCGACCGGAAGGTCGGGAGGAACTCGTCGACGACGATTTCCTCGACGAATTTCATGGGTCCGTGGGCGACGGCTGCTCGTCGTTCATTGGTCCCCTCCGAACTCGGCGTCGCCCCCGATGCGTGACGCCTGCGGGCCGCTCTGGCCCTGGTACTTCGAGCCCCGCTCCTCCCCGTAGGGTCGCTCGGCGCGGTTCTTCAACTCGGTGAAGGTGAGCTGGGAGATGCGCATGTTCGGCTCCAGCGCGACGGGAGCGCTGCCGAGGTTGGATAGCTCCAGCGTGATCTGGCCCTCGTAGCCGGGGTCGACGATGCCAGCCGTGGCGTGGACGACGATGGCCAGCCGGCCGAGCGAGGAGCGCCCCTCGACGTGGGCGATGAGGTCGTCGGGGATCTCGACGCGCTCCTTGGTCGTCCCGAGGACGAAGTCGCCCGGGTGAAGGATGAACTCGTCGCGCTCCGTGATCTCGGCGTCGGGGGCCGCATCCTCGAATTCGCCCAGCGTGCGCTGGTCCTCCGGGGTGCCGACGACGGTCTTGCTGGTGTAGTCCGCGGCGTCGGTCCCGCGAGCGGGGCGGATGCAGGGGACGTTGGTCTGCTGGAACTCCAGGAACTCCCGGCCGAGTCGCATGTCCAGGCTGGCGGGCTGGATCTGCAGCTCGGGGTCGTCCAGGGGCTCGACGACCAGGCTGCCCTCGTCCAGTCGCCGGCGGATGTCCCCGTCCGAGAGGATCATATACTGGGTCCAGCGGTCCAGGGGTGCTAAAGGTTCCCGGTCTCGGGCGTGTCGGTCGCACCTGACCGGGACTCGTGGGCGAGCGACTCCGGGTGTAACTGTGAACTGCAGGAAACCGCGGCTCCCGATCACGGTTCGCCTGGCTCACCGCTCGTGCAGGTCGAACGAGCGCCTCCTCGTGCATCCCCCACGGCCGGTCTGCCCGCCACAATCGAGGACCCGGGGCCACCACCTGTCCCGACGACAGCGCGCGCAGTCACCACGACGTCTCCACCGCGATAGTCAGGTGACATCCCTCGCAATGGTATCTTTCGACCGACAAGAATATTCTCGTCCTTTCGCAACGGACCAGGTGTTGGATACCAGACTGGCCGACGCCGGGTCGCCCGCCGAGAGTTCGACGTGGCGGGTCCTCACCGTCGCGGCCGGCTGGCTGCTGCTCCTGTTCGTCGGCGCCTACCTGATCACGCCAGCCAGTATCCTCCCGCTGGTCATGCGCGACCTCGGCATCACCGAAGCCACGGCTGCCGCACTCGTCTCGATGCCGCAGGTCGCAGCGACGGTGATCGGCATTCCCGTCGGCCTCTACCTGGACCGCGTCGAGACCCGCGCGGCGGTCCCGGTGGCCGCTACCGTCCTCTTCGTCGGGAGTACGGGTGACTGGGTGGCTGCGAGCGGGGGCAGCGTCTCGCTGCTGATCGCTTCGCGACTGCTCGCGGGCGTCGGGATGTTCGTCCTGTGGGTCGTGAGCATCAACGTCGCGTCGAGTACGGTTCCACCGACCAGGCGGGCGACGGCGACGTCGGTGATCATTTCCGGGTATCCGGCGGGCTACGCGGTCGGACAACTGGCGACGCCGCACGTCGCGGCGGTCGTCGGCTGGCCCGGGGTGTTTCCGGTCTTCGGCGTCGCAGTGCTGGTCACGTCAATCGCGTTCTACGGTGCCGTCGGCCGCGTGTCGCGGTCCCGGGCGCCGACGGACCCGATGACACTGGCGGGGTTCAGGCGAGTGGTGCGAAACCGGAACGTGTGGTCGGTCCTCGCCGTCACGATCCTCGGCTACTCGCTGTACATGGTGTTCAACTCGTGGATGCCCACGTACATCACCCGACGGTTCGGCGTCTCGCTGGCAGAGAGCGGCGCGTTCGTCGCGCTGTTTCCCGCAGTCGGAATTCTCGCCCGGCCGGCGGGGGGCTGGCTCTCGGACACGGTGTGTGCCCAGCGACGCCGGCCCGTCTTCGCGGTCTCGTTCGTCGGTGCGACCGTGCTGGCAGCCTTGATGTTCTACAGCACGACGATTGCGGTGTTGGTCGCGCTGCTCGTCCTCGCAGGGATGTTCATCCAACTCCAGATCGGCCTGATGTACCAGTCCATTCAGGAGTTCGTCGACCCGCGCGCCGCCGGGACGGCCGTGTCGCTCGCGAGCGTTGCCGGGTGGCTGGGGTCGTTCGTCGCCCCGGTCGTGGCCGGCGAACTGATCGCCACCGCCGGAACGGCCGCCGTCCTGTTCCTGCTCGCGATCGGCCTCGGTGTGGCGGGCACGGTCGTCGTCTGGCAGATGGCCGAGTCCGGCGAGCCTCCCGCGCCAGCCTGACTCCACCGAAACGCCGAGAGGACCACGGACGCGACCCGACTGTCCACTAGCGGGCGTACTCGCCACATCGAGCAGTCCTAAGTACGGCCACCCCGGACCCAGTGGCATGAAGCAGGCCATCGTGGCGCGGGCAGACCTCGGCATGGGCGAGGGAAAGTTAGCCGCCCAGGTCGCCCACGCCTCACTCTCTGCCTTCCAGGACACCCCCTCGCGCGCCCGGACGGCCTGGCAGGGCGAGGGCCAGAAGAAGATCGTCCTCCAGGCGGACGGGGAATCCGACCTCTTCGAACTCGCCGACGCCGCCGAGGCCGAGGGCCTGCCACACGCCGTCGTCCGGGACGCGGGGCACACGCAACTCGAACCCGGCACCGTCACGTGCCTGGCCATCGGGCCGGGGGACGAGGACGTGGTGGACCGGGTGACTGGCGACCTGCAACTCTACTGAAGTGCAGGGGTTGCGGTCCCGTCGTGCGTTTCCGGTGAAAGAAGGCCTATATAGGTGTAGCGATTACCCCAAGTGAACGAACCACCATGCAAGGGAATCAGCAGCAGGCGTACGACCGCGGGATCACGATCTTCTCCCCGGACGGGCGCCTCTACCAGGTCGAGTACGCGCGGGAGGCCGTCCGGCGCGGCAGTGCGAGCGTCGGCGTCCGGACGGCCGGCGGGGTCGTCCTCGCGGCGAACCGGCAGACCCGCTCGCCCCTGATCGAGCAGAGCAGCATCGAGAAGATCCACGCGATCGACGACCACGTCGGGATCGCGAGCGCGGGCCACGTCGCGGACGCCCGCCAGCTCGTCGACGTCGCCCGTCGGCGGGCGCAGGTCGAACAGTTGCGCTACGGGGAGCCCATGGACGTGGAGGCCCTCACCAAGGAGATCACCGACCACATCCAGCAGTACACCCAGACCGGCGGCGCGCGCCCGTTCGGCGTCGCGCTGCTCGTCGGCGGCGTCATGGACGGCGAACCGCGCCTCTTCGAGACGGATCCCTCGGGGACGCCATACGAGTGGCAGGCGGTCGCCATCGGCGGCGGCCGCGACGACATCCAGGCACACTTCGAGGACGAGTACAGTCCCGACGCCGACCTCGCGGATGGCGTCCAGCTCGCGCTGTCCGGCCTCGCCGAGGCCGAAGACAGCATCGACCCCACCGACGTCGAGGTGGCGACGGTCGACGCGGACAGCGAGACCTTCGAGACCCTCTCCCAGGACGAGGTTACGGAGCACGCAGACGCCGCGGGCCTCGGTGGTGAGTCCGATGAGTGACGAGTTCGCCACGGGACAGCACGGCGCGCAGGACCCGTACGCCCCGGAACTCGGCGGCTTCGACGGACTCGATCGGGCGGCCGGCACCGACGAGGACACCGTCGTCTCCACGGGGACGACGACCGTCGGGATCACCGCCGACGACGGCGTGGTCGTCGGAACCGACCGCCGCGCCAGTCTCGGCGGGCGGTTCGTCTCGAACAAGAACGTCGTCAAGGTCGAACAGATCCACCCGACCGCCGTCCTGACGCTCGTGGGTTCGGTCGGCGGCGCCCAGTCGTTCATCCGGACGCTCCGCTCGGAGGCCAACCTCTACGAGACCCGGCGCGGCGAGACCATGTCCATCGACGCGCTCGCCACGCTCGCGGGCAACTTCGCCCGCGGCGGCCCCTTCCGGGCCATCCACCCCATCCTCGGCGGCGTGGACGACGAGGGCGAGCACGTCTTCAGCATCGACCCCGCCGGCGGGGTGTTAGAAGACGACTACACCGTCACCGGCAGCGGGATGCAACTGGCGACGGGGACTATCGAGGGCAACTACGACCCAAAGATGAGCATCGAGGAGGCGGGTACGCTCGCGGCGAAAGCCGTCGACGCCGCCTCCGAGCGGGACACGGCCTCGGGCAACGGGTTCGTGCTCGCGACGGTGACAGCGGAGGGCGTCGACATCGAGGAGTTCGACACCGTGGCCGAGGCCCTCTGAGGCGGCGTGAGCCAGGTCCTCACCTGTTCGCTTCTAGGAAGGTGCCCCCGACGATCGAACCATTCGTAACACGTGCCAGAATGCGCTACTCGGTCTCGAGCGTGTCGTAGACGTCGCGATTCTCGTCTCGATCGGTGGCCGCGACGCGACGGACGAGTTCTCTACGGATGTCGCCCATCACTGCGTCGAGAGCCGTCCCAGACTCACCACCGTCCTCTGTCGCCATGCTGGGAAAATCGGTGTGAACGCTGTTAATCGTTCTGGTCCCTCGGGTCGTCCGACAGTTCATCGAGGCCGAATTGAACGAGGTCGTCGCGCCACGCCTCGATCTCTCCCTCGAGATCGATTTCCGCCGTCTGCGATCGAAGGTAGTCGACGACTTCGGCTTCGTCGACTGCCATCTGGTCCGTGCCGAACCGCTTGAGTCTCGGGACGATTTCATCGCCGTACTCGAATCGATAACCATTGAGAAGGTAGAATACGACGGTCGTGTTGAGTGCGGTACGTTTGTTCGCATCGACGAACGGGTGGTTTGCCACGAGGAGGCGGAGGAGGTGATAGGCCGTTCGGTGAACCGATTCCGGAGCCGTCCCAAAATTGCCCTCCTCGATATAGGCGATGGCAAACTCGACGTCCCCTCGGCTGCGTACGCCGGGTTCGGTGGCAGAATACTCGGAGACGATGTCGTCGTGGATAGCAAGAACGTCGTCGACTGACGGATACCACAGCCGCCCTGCCATGCTGAATATTTTGCGGTCGGAATCGCGTAATTGTTGGCATTGCGGGGCGAGGCAAACCGGGTGGAGGCATCGTCGTCAGTACAACGTGAGTGGACGAGGACACGCGCACACGACGACACCCCTTTATCCGGTCCGGCGTTCGAGACCCCAACGGCAGACTTCCCGTGCGCGACGCCCACCCCATCGAGCAGACCGTCGGCATGCGCTACTACGTCAGCGACGCCGACGGGATCGGGGGTCGGCTCCGCGACCGCCCCGAGGACTTTCGCGTCCGCGAAATCGAGGCCTTCGACGCCGAACCCCTCGACGCGGACCCTAGCGCGTACCCCCACGTCCTCTGCCGGGTCACCCTCCGCGACTGGGACACCAACGACTTCGCCGGCGCCCTCTCGGACCGACTGGGCATCTCCCGCGAGCGCGTCTCCTGGGCCGGGACCAAGGACAAGCGCGCCGTCACGACGCAACTGATCTCGGTCGACGGCGTCGACCCGGACGACCTCCCCGACCTCGACGGCGTCGACCTCGACGTCCTCGGCCGAACCGGCCGACCCATCCTCTTCGGCGACCTCGCGGGGAACGCCTTCGAGGTGGTCGTCCGCGACCCGGTGGCCCCTGAACGCCTCGGCGCCATCACCGACTACCTCCGGGCGTTCGCCGCCGTGGACGACCCCGCACCCGAGGGTCCCATCGGTGTTCCCAACTACTTCGGTCAGCAACGCTTCGGCAGTCGCCGCCCGGTCACCCACGAGGTCGGCCTGGCGATCGCCCGCGGCGACTGGGAGGGCGCCATCCTCGCCTACGTGGGCAATCCCCACGAGCGCGAGCCAGAGCGCACCCGCGAGGGCCGAGGCTACGTCGACGAGACGCGCGACTGGCAGGGCGGCCTCGACCGCATGCCAACCCACATGGGCTACGAGCGAGCCATGCTCCACCGGCTGGTCGACGGCGACGACGAGCCCGCCGACTTCCGAGCTGCACTGGAGACCGCGCCGACCAACCTCCAGCAGTTGTTCGTCAACGCCGCCCAGTCGTACGTCTTCAACCTGATCCTGAGCGAGCGCCTCGAACGCGGGCTGCCGTTCGCCGAGCCGGTGCCAGGCGACGTGGTCTGTTTCACCGACGCCGACGCACCCCCGGAGCTGACCGTGCCGGACGCGGGTCGGACGCAACGCGTCACCGAGGACCGACTCTCCGCGATCCGGCGCCACTGCGAGCGCGGGCGGGCCTTCGTCACCGCGCCGCTGGTCGGGACCGAGACGGAACTGGGCGGCGGGGAACCCGGCGACATCGAACGTGGGGTCCTCGAGGCCCTCGACCTCTCGCCCGCGGACTTCGACCTCCCCGGCGAGTTCGACTCGGATGGCACCCGCCGGGCGATCCTCGTGCGGACGGATCTCGACGTCTCCCGCGATCCCCTGACCGTCGAGTTCGCCCTCCCGAAGGGCTCGTACGCCACGGTCGTCCTCCGGGAGTTCCTGCAGGCCGACCCCGCGGACCTGTAGGCCGAGACGGGCTGTGTGCGGTGCTCCCGGAAGCGGGCGCCTTAAGCGACGTGCGCACCGACGCCATTCCATGGAGTGTCGGGAGTGCGGGTCCCCGCTCGACCACCCGGGCGATTACTGCCTGCTCTGTCGGACCGAAAACGCCGACGCCGTGGTGCTCGACCTCGAGCGGGACCGCGCGACCGTCACGACACTCCACGGGGACGAGGTGCTCGGGAGCTACGTCGTCACCACGACGCCCGAACCCGACGACAGCGAACGCGTCACGACCGAACTGCGCAACTTCGCCGGCCTGGTCGCCGACGAGGTCCGCCGCAAGCGTCCCGACGAGGTGTACGCGACGGGCGACCGCGACGTGCTGCGAGCGGTCAGGGGGCAGTTGCACCACGACTTCTACCGCGTGGGCGAGGACGACCCGGTCCAGCAGGTCCTCGACCGCCGCGGCGACGCGCCCCTCGACGTGGTCGAGGCCTCCGTCGCCGAGAAGCTGGGGGGCGCTCACTCCACGCTGGTCGGTGGCCGGACCGGCCGGAAGGTCCTCGCCGTCGTCGCCGAGCACCCCCACGTCAAGAAGATCATCCCCGGCCCCATCGACGCCGGCGGGTCTGGGTCGCAGTCCGGGCTCCGGGCGAAGGCGACGCGGGCCGACGGCAACGGGAACGTGCGCCTGCTGGTGCGCGACGGCTCCAGCGTCCAGGAGAACCGCATCGTGACCACGGCCCGGGACCGGGAACTGGGCGAGCGCGTCCGCGAGGACCTGAACGAGGCCCTGCGCGACGCGGAGTTTCAGGACTAAGCTGTGTGAGGTGGTGATGAGGAAGACGCGTTGTGCGCCGGGAACGCTTGTTTGAACCGCCAGAAAGCCCCGGCGGGCTACGGTCGCGCGGCTCGCTGCGCACCTCACTCACTTCGTTCGTTGCGGTGCTTGCGTCACCGGGCTTCCCGTAGCCCGCCGCCCCTTTCAGTCCCACCCAGTATGGATTGCACAACCGCCGTAACTGAGCTGCCGGACAATCAACGCGGGTGGGACTGAAAGGGGCGTTATCGGGCGCGAAGCGCCCGATTACTCGGGAGACCTCCGGTCTCCCGGCGAGCCGCGCGGCCGGCTGCGCCGGCCGCGGCTTGACGAGGGCGGCAGAGCCACCCTCGTGCTCGACGAAGGCGGGGCGGTCAAGCGATGACGAGCGAAGCTCGTCAAGAGCCCGAGGAGACCGCGGATCACCGCAGGCCAACGGCCTAGGAGCGCAGCCGCCGCACCGAGTCAAGCGAGGCTCCAACGGAGTGAGAGCCTCGATCGCGAACGGGGAGCGCAGCGACCCGTAAGTCGAGACGCTCGGGGCTTTCTGGTGGTCGTTCCAGACAGTGGCGCCGACCGCACCCACATCGACACGTCCCCGCAGTCGAACTCGCAGGGTTTATGAGCGCGACCGGCCGAATGGAGGACACTATGAGTCAACGTCAGGGCCAGACCGGCAGCGCCGGGCGGTTCGGCGCCCGGTACGGCCGCGTCGCCCGCCGTCGCGTCTCCGAGATCGAGGCGGGCATGCGCGAGGACCACGAGTGTCCCGAGTGTGGCGAGCCCCGCGTCGAGCGCCAGGGCACCGGCCTCTGGGAGTGTGACGCGTGTGGATATACCTTCACCGGCGGCGCCTACCAGCCCGAGACCCCCGGCGGGAAGACCGTCCGGCGGTCCATCCGCGCGGCGCTGGCCGAAGACACCGAGGACGAATGAGCTACAAGTGTTCCCGCTGTAAGCGCGACGTGACGCTCGACGAGTACGGTGGCGTCCGCTGTCCCTACTGCGGTCACCGCGTGCTCCTGAAGGAGCGCAGCCGGGACGTCAAAGAGATCGACGTCCAGTAGCGGTGACCCACGCGGCGACGTTCTCGCTGTCCTATCGAGACGCCGAGCGAGCGCGCCGTGTGGCCAGTTCGATCCGGCCCGAGGTGGACGACATCGGTGGGGACCGGACCCGTGCGGCGGTGCAACGGGATGGAACGGAGTTGGAGATCGCCGTGGAGGCCGACGATCTGGTGGCGTTGCGGGCGGGCATCAATACGTGGCTGTCGTTGGTGGGCGTCGCCGAGCGGGCTGGAGGGGTTGGGCCAGGCGCTGACGCTACAGAGTAGCGTGACTGTGGAGCGGTGTGCTACCGTCGGTTGAAAGCCCTCGTCCCGCTCGCTATGGACCGTGGCAGTCTTCGCATTCAACAACGGGAGAAAGCCCTCGTCCCGCTCGCTATGGACCGTGGCAGTCTTCGCATT